>Ga0315904_10000208_pt1 | contig 96028 bp, 92 predicted proteins | sample LakEriMetagenome_6_FD_203529 | JGI IMG/M metagenome (GOLD analysis project Ga0315904, IMG submission 203529) | Freshwater fungal communities from buoy surface, Lake Erie, Ohio, United States - Buoy 12 MA120 | ecosystem: Environmental > Aquatic > Freshwater > Lake | place: USA: Lake Erie, Ohio...
GCCAATGACCGTGATTACCGACGGCCCCGAACGCCGCGCCTGGCAGGCTCTGGGCCAGGCATTGCCGCGACCCAAGGCGATCCTGGTGATCTCGGCACATTGGGAAAGCAGGGGCATGATCCACCTTGCCGGGGGGGCAGCACCGCGAACAATCCATGACTTCAGCGGCTTTCCGGACGAGCTCTATGCCATCCAGTACCCGGCGCCTGGCTCGCCGGAGCTGGTTAGCCGGATTATCGCGCTACTGGGTGAGGACCGGGCCATGGCCGACGAGACCTGGGGCTTCGATCACGGTGCCTGGGGCGTGGTGCAGTCGATGTATCCGACCGCCGATATCCCGCTGGTGGTGATGAGCCTCGACCGCAGCCTGTCAGCCGAGCAGCATCTTCAGACCGCCGCAAAGCTCGCACCCTTGCGCGATGAGGGCGTGCTGATCGTCGGCAGCGGCAATGTGGTGCACAACCTGCGGCTGTGGCGCCAGTATTCGGGAACAGTGCCCGACTGGGCGCGCAGCTTCCAGGACCGGATCAATGAAGCGGTCGGAACCCTCAATCACGCTGCCCTCACCAGCTTCGCCGCCGATGACGAAGCGGCCAGCGCGGCAATCAACAGCGCGGAGCATTACCTGCCGCTGCTCTACGCGGCCGGAGCCCGCCTGCCGGGCGATGCCACGGCCGTATTCAGCGACACCATCGACGGCGCACTGTCGATGACCAGCTACCTGATCGGAGATACCGCGCTGCTCGCAGCCTGACGCGCAACTGTGGAGCAACTGGCGCGCGGCTGGCAGCCCTTCTGGTCACGGGATAGAAGCGCCGGATGGACAGCCAGCTCTTCGTCATCTGCCTGCTGACCGCAGCGATCAATCTGATCGGCACGCTGGCCTATGCCGCGCGGATCGCCGGGGTGCGGACCCGCCGGATTGCCATGAGCTTTGCCCTGTTCAACATCCTGGTGCTGGTCAGCCGCACGTCCAACTCGTTCCTTGGACCCTTCCTGGCCAAGCGGATCGAGGTGCGGATCTCAGAGGGTGGCGGCGAGGCGCTGCTGTTCGATTTCCACCTGGTGCTGGCCTCGGCTTCGCTGGCCGTGCTGATCGGGATCCTGCTGGTACCGACAGGCCAGCGGCTGTTTGCCAAGGCGATCGGCCACTTCCAGGAGCATCGCTCAACCACGCGAATGCTGCTGCGCACAGCAACCCCGGCAGGCCTGCATACCCTGCGCGAGGCGCTTACCCCGCCCAGTCCCAAGGTCCTCAAGGAACTGGTCAAGGAACGCGGCGTCGGCTGGGGCGTATTGCTGGCCAATTGCCTGGCCCAGGCGCTGATTACGGTCGGCGTGGTCGCCTCGCTCTATGCCGGGTACCTTAACCCGGAATTCCGCGTGACCGCCTCGCAGCTCTCCGCCGTGGTCAACGGCTTTGCCACGATCCTGCTCTTCGCGCTGATCGACCCGCAGCTCTCGGTGATGACCGACGACGTGGTCGAGGGCCGGGTCAGCGAGGCGCTGTTTCGCCGCACCATCGTCTGGATCAGCCTCAGCCGCCTCGCCGGCACGTTGCTGGCGCAGTTGCTCTTCCTGCCATCGGCCCAGGCCATCGCCTGGGTCGCGAACTACGTCTGAACGCTCAGCCCTTCTTGTCGAGCTCCTCGTTCAGCCGCAGGCTGGCCCGCCAGAAGAAGAATGAGGGGATCAGCCCCATCAGCGCCGCGCCGTAAAGCACGTAGCGGACGCTGTCCGGCCCGGCCATTGGCTTGATCACGTCTGACAGGATGCCGAAGAACAGCGGCCCCAGCCCCAGCCCGATCAGGTTCTGGGCGAACAGCAGCACGGCCGCTGCCATGGCCCGCGCGCGCAGCGGCACCAGGCCCTGGGCGCAGGAATAGGTCGGACCAAGGTAGAGGCCATTCAGCACGGTCGGCAGCATGATCAGGATCAGCGCGACCCACCAATTCTGCTGCCAGTAGGCAGCAATGGCGAGCGGGATGGCGACGGTCATGCCAATCGCCGGAGCGGTCAGCACGTGGCGACGGTTGGTCTTGCCATAGCGATCGGCGAACCAGCCCCCGGCATAGGTGCCCAGTACCCCGGCAATGCCCCCGCCAATCCCGAACCAGAAACCGACTTCGCCAGGCGTCAGGTTATGGGTGCGCTGGAAGAAGATCGTGGTCCAGGTTGCCTTGCCATAGCCGAGGAAGGCTGCAGCCGAACCCGCGATCATCAGGTAGATGAACGCGCGCGAGCTCAGCACCTCGCGGATCGCTTCCTTGGTAGACAGCGTCGAAGCGGCCGGCCGGTTCTCAACCAGGGTCGACATGCGCGGATCGCGCAGCACGAGCCAGACCACCAGCGCCATCAGGATGCCCGGCAGGCCGGCGACGAAGAAGGCCACACGCCAGCCATAGGCATCGGCAATCAGGCCGCCCATGACCATGCCCAGCAGGCCGCCGATCGGAATACCCAGCGAATAGAACGAGATCGCCGAGGCGCGCTTTTCCGGCGGCGCCAGGTCGGCAATCAGCGAGTGTGCTGCAGGTGTGCAGCCCGCTTCACCAACCCCCACCCCGATGCGGGCGAGCAGCAGCTGGATGAAGTTCTGCGCCAAGCCGGACAGCGCCGTCATCCCCGACCAGATCACTAGCGAGATCGAGATCAGGCTGACCCGGTTGGTGCTGGGGCGATCAGAGTAGCGGGCGATCGGAATGCCTAGGAAGGTGTAAAACGCCGCAAAGGCGATACCCGTCATCAGGCCGATCTGGGTGTCCGACAGGCCAAGGTCACGGCTGATTGGTTCGGCCAGGATATTGACGATCTGGCGATCGAGGAAATTGAAGATGTAGACAATCAGCAGGACCCAAAGCGTAACACGCAGCGAATTGGCAGGCTTAGTGCCTGCAGCAGCTTCTGCCATCGATCATCCTCTCTTGGCCCCGGCACTTTTGCACCGCGAATCCCATCCACCAACAAGGTGGCGGGCCAACGAAGCCGGGTCAACCCGGCTCAAGGATAGAGCAGGTAAGGTTTGGATGTTTCCTGCCAGGCCGTCTCATCACGCGCCGCGACGGCTTCCAGATCGCCAGCCACTGCCGCCGCATCGTCAACCCACTCGCGCAAGGCCGGGCCGCCGTTGATCACGTCGATCGCAAGGCGGTTGAACTCGTACTCATAGGGAAAGTCACGCCACAGCTCGTAATCCGGATAGAGCCGGCGGATCGCCTTGAAGGCCAGCGCCTGGAGCCGCCAGGGACGGAAAGCGTGATGATCGTAAAAGCTCCCTTCGGCATGGATCATCAGGCCGTTGCAGAGCGTCTTGGCATGCTTGTGAAAGGTCGGCTCGAACCAGCATTCGCGCAGCGCGGCGCCCGCCAGCCATTGCGGCGCGATATGCTGCATTTCGGCCAGGACGGCCTTGGCATCAACGTCTGGCGCTCCGAACAGCACTTCGAGCGGACGGGTCGTACCGCGCCCTTCTGAAAGGGTCGCGCCTTCTAGCATGACCGTTCCGGCATAGGCGCGGGCCATGTTGAGGCTGGCGGCATTGGGGCTGGGATTGATCCAGATCCGGCTTTCGGGCCAACCCCAGCCCGGTCCGGCTTCCGGTGTCCAGCCCTGCATCTCGATCACGCGGTAAGGCAGGTCGAGCTTGTTCTCGGCGATAAACCACTGGCCCATCTCGCCCAATGTCAGGCCGTGGCGCATCGGCATGGGGCCGGCCCCAACAAAGCTCTCCTGCCCCAGCACCAGCAGCGTACCTTCGACCGGGCGTCCAGCCGGATTGGGCCGATCGAGCACCCACACTTCCTTGCCGGAGCCCGATGCGGCCTCCAGCAGGTAAAGCAGCGTGGTGACGAAGGTATAGATCCGGCAGCCCAGGTCCTGCAGATCGAACAGGAAGACATCGGCGGTCGACATCATTTGCCCGGTCGGGCGGCGGACCTCGCCATAGAGGCTGAAGATCGGGATATTGTAGTGCGGATCGAGCTCGTCCGCGCTTTCCACCATGTTGTCCTGCTTGTCGCCCTTCAGTCCGTGTTGCGGGCCGAAGGCGGCAGTCACGTTGATCCCTGCCGCGATCAGCGCATCGAGCGAATGGATCAAGTCGGCAGTAACGCTGGCCGGGTGCGAGACCAGCGCGACGCGCTTGCCTGCCAACGGCGCGCGTAGCTCCGGCTCAGCCAGCAAACGGTCGATCCCGAACAGCACGCTCATGTCGGCAGCCCCAGCGCGCGGCATTTGCTGGCGTGGAATTCGGGCGCGCCGGGGCGGAAGGCCAGCGCCCAGAAGCGGTTCACACCGTCCGCGTCCTCGATGATGCCGTTAAGTGCGACCGTCGCCGGCAGCGGCAGGGTTGAGCGGATTTCGGCGGTCAGTCGCAGTTCGCTGTCGCTGACTGCCACGGTGATTTCCACCTCTGCAGGGGCATCGCGCATACCTTCGCGGAAGGCATCGAAATCGTAGCAGGCCCAGCGGGTCGAAGGTGAAAGGTTGAACTCGCGATAGGTGGTACCGTCATGGCTCCAGAAAATCTCAAAGCAGGTCGTTTTCCAGAGATTGTCGAAGCGGCCCGGCGTGGCGACCGTCGGCACGGCAATCTGCGCCACATCGCCTTTGGCAATGAAGGTGGCACGGCAGCCGTCGGCGGTGGGGACAATCTCGGCCTCGATCGAGTGGATCGATCCGGGCGCGCAATCGGGGTGGAGAACCAGGCTTTGCATCGCCGCCTAATGCCCGCTGCCATATTCCGCTTCAAGCTAGACGTGATGCGACACTTGGGCTTGTCCGCAACCGCTGCTATGGGCGCGGCGCGATGACTTACCAATCCAGCCTCTTGCGCCTGCTCGATGAGCGTGGCTACATCCACCAGATGACCGATGCCGAGGGTCTCGACGCCCTCGCCATGAAGCAGGTCGTGCCCGGCTATATCGGCTTCGATGCGACCGCGCCCTCGCTTCATGTCGGCAGCCTGGTGCAGATCATGCTGCTGCGCCGCCTGCAGCAGGCTGGACACAAGCCGGTCGTGCTGATGGGCGGCGGAACGACCCGGATTGGCGATCCGACCGGGCGCGACGAGAGCCGCAAGATGCTGAGCGACGAGACAATCGAAGCCAACATCGCCTCGATCCGGACGATCTTCGAACGTTTCCTGACCTTTGGCGATGGGCCGACCGACGCGATCATGGTCAACAACCACGATTGGCTGGGCAAGCTGGGCTACATCGAACTGCTGCAGGAAGTGGGAACGCACTTCACGGTCAATCGGATGCTGACTTTCGATTCGGTCAAGCTGCGGCTTGAGCGCGAACAGCCGATGACCTTCCTGGAATTCAACTACATGATCCTCCAGGGCTATGACTTCCGGCATCTGGCCAAGAACGCAGGCGTGCGGCTGCAGATGGGCGGCAGCGACCAGTGGGGCAATATCGTCAACGGCATCGAACTGTCGCGCCGGATGGACGGGACCGAAGTGTTCGGTGTCACCACGCCGCTGCTGACCACGGCTGATGGCGCCAAGATGGGCAAGACCACCGCAGGCGCCGTCTGGCTTAACGACGATGCCCTGCCCGCCTACGATTTTTGGCAATACTGGCGCAACGCCGATGACCGCGATGTCGGGAAGTTCCTGCGTCTGTTCACCGATCTGCCGCTCGACGAGATCGCCCGGCTTGAGGCGCTGGAAGGCGCCGAAATCAACCAGGCCAAGATCGTCCTGGCAAATGAGGTTACCCGCCTGTGCCGCGGCGAGGATGCCGCCATTGCCGCCGAGGCCACTGCTGCTGCCACCTTTGCCGGCGGCGGCGTGGGCGAAGACTTGCCCGAGCTGGCGCTCCCTGCGGAAGGGCTCGGCCTGATCGACGCGCTGGTCGGGATTGGCTTTGCGGCGAGCCGGGGTGAGGCCAAGCGGCTGATCGCCGGGGGCGGCGCCAAGCTCGACGGGGTCAGCGTTACCGATGAATCGCATCACATAGCGGGTGGTTCCGAGGTGCGGATTTCGGCCGGCAAGAAGAAGCACGGAGTGCTGCGGCCGGCTTAAAGTACTGGTACCTGGCAATTTCTGGCTGGTTTACGGTTTGTTTGCCGATTGCCTTCACAACAGCGCCTGGATCAACTTGATGGAGGCGCGCGGAGCATGGCTTCGGGAGCACAACTGACTGTCACCGACCTGCGCCGCGCCACGCGGCACCCGGTCGATCACAAGGTCATCGGCGAACACCGCCGCCTCGGCGACGTGCACCTGCACATCGCCAATATCTCGGCGCATGGCTTCATGACCGAGGGTGAGCTGGCGCTGGAACGCGGTGAACGCGTGGTCATCCGCCTGCCCGAAGTTGGCCGGATCGAAGCCCACATGATCTGGTCTGCGGGCGATCGCGCTGGCTTCCAGTTCGAACGGATCATCCGCCTCGAAGACTTCATGAAGATGATCGACACGCTGCAGCCCAACCCGCGGCTGCGCCCGACCCGCCGCTGAGGCAGTCTCACCACTGACTTCCACCGACAAACCGCCTTTTCCCGTCGACGAGGCGCCGCAAAAGGCGCTTGATATAGTATAACATGGCGTCTAGACGTCGCGCCATGCTGAAGAACCGACTGAGCCTCACGGCCCTCGCCATCGCCCTTGTCCCCACCGCGGCCTATGCCAATGAAGAGCAGGGCAACGATCCGCATGGCAAGGCCCATGCCAATGACGATGGGATCGTCGTGGTTGGCCACCCGCCGGTTGATTTCAACCTGCTCAACAGCACCAGCACGCTCGAAGGCGACAAGCTCGACGTCAGCCTGCGCGGCCAGCTGGGCGAAACGCTCGCCAGCCTGCCGGGCGTTTCGGCCACCTCCTTCACCCCCGGCGCCTCGCGGCCCGTGCTGCGCGGCTTCGATGGCGACCGCATCCGGGTGCTGACCGACGGGATCGGCGCGATCGACGCCTCCAGCGTCTCGGCCGACCATGCCGTAGTCTTCGATGCGCTGACGGTTGACCATATCGACGTGCTGCATGGTCCGGCCGTGCTGCTGTTCGGCGGCCAGGCGATCGGCGGCGCGGTCAACGCGCTCGACAAGCGGATCCCGCGCGCCGTGCCGGACGGGATCAAGCTCGACGTGCTCGGCTCCTATGGTTCGGCCGCGAATGAACGCGCCGCCTCGGGCGCAGCGCAGTTCCGCCTGGGTGATCGCTGGGCTGCCAGCGTCGATGCCTCCAGGCGCAAGAGCGACGACCTCAAGGTCCCGGGCTTAGTCAATTCACCGTCCTTGCGCGCCGACTTGCTCGACGAAGCAGCCGAATACCGCGCCGATGGCGAACCGGCCGAAGCGGAAGAGTATGAAGAACTCGCCAACCTGACCGGCAAGGTCCCCAACACCGCCGCACGCAGCACCACCTTTGGCGCGGGCCTGGCCTTTATCGACGCGGGCGGGAACCTGGGTATTTCGGTCCAGCGCCAGGACATGCGTTATGGCCTGCCGACCCGTCCTGGCGCCGGCCACCACGACCATGGTGGCGGCGGGGATCACGGCGAAGAACTGGTCTCGATCGATCTTGGCCAGACCCGCGTCGATCTGCGCGGCGCGGTTGAACTGGGCGAAGGCCTGTTCGATTCGATCCAGGTTCGCGGTGCCTTCGGCGATTACCAGCACATCGAATTCGAAGGTGATGAAGTCGGCACGACCTTCACCGGCCGCGGCTTCGAAGCCCGCGCCGACCTGGTCCAGAACACCAAGGGCGGCTGGCGTGGCCGCAGCGGCGTGCAGTACTTCACTCGCAACCTCTCGATCGTCGGCGCAGAGGCTTTCGCGCCGACGAACGACGTAACCCGCTTTGGCGTGTTCACGCTGCAATCGTTCCGCTTTGGTCCGTTCGAGATCGAAGGCGCCGGCCGCTATGAGCGGGCTACGGTGCGGGCCAGTTCGGTCGGCTTCCAGCAGACCTATGACCTGTGGAGCGGCGCGGCGGGTGCCTCATGGCGCTTTGCCCCAGGCTGGAAACTGGGCGCCAGCTACATCCGCGGTGCCCGTGCCCCGGCCCCGGAAGAGCTCCTTTCCGATGGCCTCCACGTCGCCACCCAGGCCTACGAGGTCGGTGATGCCAGCTTCCGCCCCGAAACCAGCAATGGCGGCGAAGTCTTCCTGCGCTATGACGGGGGGCGCTATAACCTCTCAATCACCGGCTATCTGACCGACTTTGGCAGCTTCATCGCCGCCCTCCCCACCGGCGCCGAGGAAGACGATTTCCCGGTCTTCCAGTACGCACAGGATCCCGCCCGCTTCCAGGGCTTCGAAGCTTCGGCCAGCGCGAAGGTGCTGGACTGGACCGATGGCGGCCTGACGCTGGATGCCCAGGCCGACTATACCCATGCCGAACTCAAGGGTATCGGCCCGGTCCCGCGCATCCCGCCGCTGCGGCTGCGTGGCGGGGCCGAGTTCGAATTCGGCCCGCTGCATTTCCGCGGCGAAGTTGAATGGAACGACAAGCAGGACCGTGTCGCCAGCTTCGAAGCCCCGGTCGATGGCTTCACGCTGGTCAATGTCTCGGCCGTCTGGCACCCGATGGGCGATGAAGGACCGCTGACGGTCAGCCTGGCCGCCAACAACCTGTTCAATGTCTCGGCCCGCCGCGCCGCTTCGTTCACTCGCGATTTCGTGCCTCTGGCTGGGCGCGACGTGCGCGTGACGGCCAAGCTTTCCTTCTGAGGAAAGAAGCAAGTCCCCGCTTGGCAAGCGTCTTTGGCGCTGCCATGCCGGGGGCGTGAGCACACCAACCCACCCGCTGCAGATCCGCGACTATCGCCTGGTCTGGTTGGCGCGGTTCGCGTCGGTGGCCGCCACTACGGCCATGGTCGTCGTGGTCGCGGCCCAGACCTACCAGATCGCGCGGACCGATTACGGTTACGATACCAAGCAGGCCGCCTTCCTGATAGGCACGCTGGGGCTGGCGCAGTTCATTCCCTTCCTGCTGCTGACCCCGGTCGCCGGACTGGTCGCCGATCGGATGGACCGGCGGTTTGTCGGGGCAGCTTCGTCGCTGCTGGACCTGCTGGTCGCGCTCAGCCTGATTGCCGCCAACACGCTAGGCGTGATCAGCCTGCCGCTGCTGTTCGTGATGGCCGCGCTGCATGGCGCAGCACGGGTCTTCATTGGCCCGGCGATCAGCTCGATCGTGCCCAATGTTGTGCCGGCGGAGATCCTGCCCATGGCCGTCGCGACCGGATCGATCGCCTGGCAGAGCGCATCGGTGCTGGGCCCGGCGCTGGGCGGCTTCCTGCTCGCCCGCGGGGATGCCCTGCCTTACGTCTGGTCGGCGGTCCTTCTCGCGATTGCGATCGTCGCGCTGCTGTTCATCAAGCCACTACCAATCAAGCCCAAGAGCACCGAACCCCCGCTCCGCCAGATTTCGGAAGGCGCGCGGTTTGTCTGGCGTGAGCGGTTCCTGCTCGGCTGCGTCTCGCTCGATCTGTTTGCCGTGCTGCTGGGCGGGGCCACGGCCATGCTGCCGGCCTTTGCCTATGACGTGCTGCACGTAGGCGACGAAGGCCTGGGTCTGCTGCGGGCTGCGCCGGCATTGGGTGCGGCGCTGGTCGCGCTGTTCCTGGCCTTCTTCCCGCTCTCGCGGAATGTCGGACCGAAGATGCTCTGGGCCGTTGCGATATTTGGCGCGGCGACCTTGGCTTTCGGCCTGTCGAAAAGCTTTCCTTTCTCGCTCGCCATGCTGGCCCTGCTCGGCGCGGCTGACCAGGTCTCGGTTTTCGTGCGCGGCACGCTGGTACAGCTCAATACGCCGGACGAGATGCGCGGCCGGGTCTCCTCGATCTCGGGCCTCGCCATCTCGGCTTCGAACGAACTGGGTGAGATGCAGTCTGGCCTGGCCGCCGGGCTGTTCGGCGCGGTCTGGGCAGTTGCGCTAGGCGGGGTCGGCGCGATTGTAGTGACAGCGGCCTGGGCCGTGCTATTTCCCGAACTACGCCGGGCAAAGACCTTTGCCCCGCAATATCGTCATGCCCCTCCAAAGGAAGGACCTGCGCCATGAAGGCTGATTCCGTTCTCGCCACCATCGGCAACACCCCGCACATCCGCCTGTCGCGGATGTTCCCGAACCATGAGGTCTGGATCAAGTCGGAGCGGTCGAACCCCGGCGGTTCGATCAAGGACCGCATTGGCCTCGCCATGATCGAGGCGGCCGAAGCCGATGGCAGTCTGAATCCTGGCGGCACGATTATCGAGCCGACCAGCGGCAACACCGGGATCGGCCTGGCGATGGCCGCGGCGGTCAAGGGCTACAAGCTGGTCCTGGTCATGCCCGAATCGATGTCACTGGAACGCCGCCGGCTGATGCTGGCCTATGGCGCGACCTTCGATCTGACCCCGCGCGAAAAGGGCATGAAGGGCGCGATCGAGCGGGCGCACGAACTGATCGCCAGCACCCCCAACTCGTGGATGCCGCAGCAGTTCGAAAACCCGGCCAATATCGCAGTCCATGTCCGCACGACCGCGCAGGAGATCCTGGCCGATTTTGCCGATACCCCGATCGATGCCCTGATTACCGGCGTTGGCACCGGCGGGCACCTGACTGGCTGTGCCGAAGTGCTCAAGGCCAAGTGGCCGGCGATGAAGGCCTGGGCGGTCGAGCCGACGCTCTCCCCCGTGATCTCGGGCGGCCAGCCCTCGCCCCACCCGATTCAGGGGATCGGTGCGGGCTTCATCCCCGCCAACCTCCATACTCAGGCCATCGACGGCGCGATCCAGGTCGATCCGGCCGATGCCAAGGAAATGGCCCGCCGCTGTGCGCGCGAAGAAGGCATGCTGGTCGGCATCAGTTCGGGGGCGACCCTGGCTGCGATTGCCCAGAAGCTGCCCGATCTGCCGGCTGGCAGCCGCGTGCTGGGCTTCAACTACGATACCGGTGAGCGCTACCTCTCAGTGCCGGACTTCCTGCCGGAATGAGCAGCCTCGCGCGGATTGACTACGTCGACGGCGAGACAGCCCTGACCGGCTGGCTCGCCCGGCCGGCTGGTGCGCCCCGCGCCGCCGTGGCCGTGTTCCCGACCTTCATGAACACGACCCCCGGTGTCGAGGCCAAGGCCCGCGCGCTGGCGGCAGAAGGGTACACGGCCTTCATTGCCGACTTCTACGGCCCCGCCTCGCCGCATGACTTCGATTCCGCCAATGCAGCGATGATCGCGCTGGGAGCCGATCCGCGCGCGATGCGGACCCGGCTGCGGGCCACGCTGACCAAGCTGGCAGAACTGGAGCCGGACCTTCCGCAGGCCGCCATCGGCTTCTGCCTGGGCGGCATGGCTGTGCTCGAATTGGCCCGCGACGGGGCCGATCTGGCTCTGGTCGCCAGCTTCCACGGCCTGCTGCAATCGCCCTTGCCCGCCACGAAGCCGATCAAACCGCGCATCCTGGTCTGTCACGGCGATGTCGATTTCCTCGTGCCGCGCAGCCATGTTACCGCCTTCTGGGAGGAAATGGGCGCGGTGAAGGCCAAGTGGCACTTCCATAGCTATGCCGGCGTCGATCACGGCTTCACCAACCCGCTGACCCCCGCCGGAACACCCAATCCCAACTACAACGCCAGCGCCGATCGCCAGAGCTGGTCGGCCCTGCTCAGCTTGCTCGACGAAGTATTGCCAGTGACATAGCACCGGGGGTCAAATAGGCGGAGAAGCACGGCTGATCAGAGGCGTAGGGCTGGCCGGCCTTTGCGCATTGGTCATCAACGGGGTGATCGGAGCAGGCATCTTTGCCCTACCCTATGCCCTTGCGCAGCGCGCGGGTGGCTGGACTCCGCTGATCATCCTCGGCATCGGCCTCGCCCTTTTGCCGCTAGTCTTCACCTTCTCGCGGCTAAGCCAAATGTTCGACGAGACCGGCGGCCCAATCCTCTATGCCGAGGAAGCTTTTGGTCCAACGCAGGGCTTTGCCGTGGGCTGGTTGCAGTTCCTGTCAGTTGCGGCTTCGACTGCAGCCAATGCCAATGCGCTGTCCGACTATCTGCTGGGATCAAAGGCGGGTGGAACTTCGGAATTGGTCCATGCCATTGGCACCCTCTCCTTCCTGCTGCTGGTACTAGGCCTGAACTTCATGCCAGCAAAGCAGACCGCACGGTTCCTGGTGTTGGCGTCGATTGCCAAGCTAGTGCCCTTAGTGGCAATTGCCGTGCTGGCCGTTCCCTACCTGGCCGATGCCATTGCCAATCCGGCTGCCGCCGAAAGCTGGGATCCTGGTCAGGCGATCCTTCTGGCCTGCTATGCGATGATCGGCTTTGAAGGCATGCTCACGATGGCAGGTGAGGCGCGCAATCCCAAACGCGATATGCCGCGCGCGCTGGTCTCGATGTTCCTGGTCTGCACCATGGTCTATGCACTGGTGGCGGCTGCCTATGTCGCCACGGTTTACGCACCAGGCAAGGTGGACAGCGCGCCCATCGCCACGATGGCATCAGCGATGCTCGGCCCCATAGGTGGCATGGTGGCGCTGTTCGCCGTAGGCGCATCGATCCTTGGCAATCTTGTGCTTGTCGTTCTCGGCAACTCCCGTCGCCTTTATGCCATGCAGCAACAGGGCAATTTGCCGACCTGGTTCGGCGCGATCCACCAAGGCTCAAGGATCCCCGGTAACGCAGTTCTCGCAGTTGGAGTCTTTGTGATTGCACTAGCACTCAGCGGGGGGTTCGTGGTGCTCGCCGTCCTCAGCGTCGCGGCGCGGCTGGTGGTATATCTCGCCTGCGCAGCTGCCCTGCCGGTCGTCCGCAGGCGCCGAGGTTTGCCAGTGACCGCGGTCGAGAAGGTGGCTGTGGGCTTGTCGATCACGCTATGCGGCTGGCTTGCCCTCCAAAGCAGCGTCGAAAACTGGCGAGGCCTGGCACTGGCGCTGGGAGTCGGCCTTGCCCTGCGACAGCTCACGCGGCGCGCAGGTGCCATGACCACCTGATTTTCCTACACGGCCCCGGACTGCTAAAACCTCGACGGCTCTTTCCCATCGTCGATCTTCTATTCACCCACCCGGGGAGCGGCGGGCCCTATGCGGCCGCCCTTTTTATTTCACAGAAATCCAGTCCGGATGGGAAAATGCCCACGGAACGCCCGAAATCCGCCTCCCCCAACCTGTTGGAAGAAGCGGACTCGGTGTCAACTGTGTCAACTTGAGCGTAACGCTGCTGGCTGGGATCAGGCGGTAGCGAAGGCCTCGACCGGCAGCGCCATTACCGCTTCGCTGCCCGCCTCGATCTTGCGGCGCAGCGCGGCAGCATCGGGGCAGAACCGTTCGCCGAAGTAGCGCGCGGTGGTCAGCTTGGCTTCGTAGAAGGCCTTGTCACCGGTGCCACTGGCCAGCGCAGAAAGTGCCGCATTGCCCATCCGCAGCCACTGCGAACCAAGCGCCACGATGCCCATGATGTGCATGTAATGGTGCGCGCCGGCCCCGACCTGGTTGGGGTTGGCCATGCCATTGGCCATGAACCACATGGTCGCCGCCTTGAGTTCGGCATTGGCGGCTTCGACGGCCGTGGCCAGGCTGGCCAGTTCGGGCTTGTCCTTCGCCGCCGCGCATTCGGCATCGACGATCGCGAAGAAGGCCTGCACTGCCCGCCCGCCATTCTGGGCAAGCTTGCGGCCAACCAGGTCCATCGCCTGAACCCCGTTGGCGCCTTCGTAGATCATGGCGATGCGGGCATCGCGCACGAACTGGCTCATGCCCCATTCCTCAATGTAGCCGTGGCCGCCGAAGACCTGCTGCATGTTGGTGGCGACGTCATAGCCCTTGTCGGTGCCATAGCCCTTGATCACCGGGGTCAGCAGGCTGATCAGGTCGTCAGCCGTCTGGCGCGCTTCCTCGCTCTCGGCCTTGTGGCTGAGATCAACCTGAAGCGCCCCCCACAGGCAAAGCGAGCGCATGCCTTCTGTAAACGCCTTGGCGTCCATCAGCATCCGCCGCACGTCGGGATGGACGAACAGGGTATCGGCCTTTTCCGCCGGCTCTGCCGCACCGGTCAGCGCCCGGCCCTGGCGACGCTCGCCGGCGTATTTGACCGCGTTCTGGTAGGCTACCTCGGCCTGGGCCAGGCCCTGAATACCGACACCCAAGCGGGCCGCGTTCATCATGATGAACATCGCGGCAAGGCCCTTGTTTTCCTCGCCCACGAGGTAGCCGGTCGCGCCGTCGTAGTTCATCACGCAGGTGGCATTGCCGTGAATGCCCATCTTGTGTTCGATCGACCCGCACGACACCGCGTTGCGCGCACCAAGCGAACCATCATCGTTCACCAGCACCTTGGGCACGATGAACAGCGATATGCCCTTGGTCGAATCCGGAGCATCGGGCAGCTTGGCCAGGACCAGGTGAATGATGTTCTCGGTCAGATCATGCTCGCCCGAAGAGATGAATATCTTCGTGCCGGTGATCGCATAGGAACCGTCAGCCTGCGGCACGGCGCGGGTGCGAATCAGGCCCAGATCGGTGCCGCACTGGGGCTCGGTCAGGTTCATCGTGCCGAGCCACTCGCAGGTGACCATCTTGGGAACGTACTTAGCTTTCTGCTCAGGCGAACCCTTGGCGAGGATCGCCGAGATCGCGCCAGCGGTGAGGCCCGGATACATCCCGAACGCCTGGTTGGCGGAAGACATGAATTCTTCCATCAGCATGCCCAGAACATGCGGCAGGCCCTGCCCGCCGAACTCTTCCGGCACCGACAGGGTCGACCAGCCCGCCTCGCGGAACTGCGCGAAGGCCGGCTTGTAGACCGAGGGTGCAGAGACCGAACCGTCCGGATGGCGGGTGCAACCTTCCTGGTCACCCGCCAGGTTGATCGGCGCGAGGACTTCCGAGCAGAACTTGCCGGCTTCCTCCACGACCGCCTCGACCATGTCAGGCGTCGCGCCGGCGAAGCCTGGCAGCGCAGCATAATCCTGCAGTCGCAGCACTTCGTTGATCAGAAAACGGGCGTCACCGGTCGGTGCCTTGTAAACGGGCATGGGGATCCTCGTTGGAAGTTGGGGTCAACCGCGCGGGGCGCGATCGATATTTTCGACAAGCGTGATGAAGTCGGTCAGTTCCTTGATCGCCGCATCGATGTCCGCGCGCTGGGCCTGCATTCGTTCAACCTGCTGCTTGCAGCGAGCAATCGTCACGCGGCGTTGCTCGACCCGGCCATCGCCCAGGTCATAGAGGTCGATCATTTCCTTGATCCCGGTCAGGCTGAACCCGACATTCTTTGCCCGCATGATCCAGGCGAGCCGCGCGCGGTCGCGCTTCGAATAGACCCGGCTCAGGCCCTGTCGCGCCGGGGCGATCAGGCCTTCGTCCTCGTAGAACCGCAGGGCGCGGGCCGTCAGGCCGAATTCAGCCGTCAGGTCGGAAATGGTGAAATGTTCGCGCGCCAGGGCGTCAGGCCGCTCAAGGTGAGCGCCGTCATGAGCGGGGGGTGCGGAAACCGGCGAGTCCATCGCCGCCTTCTCTAGGTTCCCTTTACGTAAGCGTCAATCATCGATGCGAATCAGCGAGTCGCCATCCAGCGCGCGGTAGAAGCAACTCGTCGCGCCAGTGTGACAGGCCGGACCGGCCGGCCGAACGATCAGAACCAAGGCATCCTGGTCGCAATCGACCCGAATCTGCTCCACCCGCAGCACATGCCCCGAACTCTCGCCCTTCATCCACAGTCGACCACGAGAGCGTGAATGGAAATGCGCCAGTCCCGTCTCGCGCGTTTTCGCCAGTGCTTCTGCATCCATATGCGCCAGCATCAGAATTTCACGGCTTTCCGCATCGACAGCGACAGCGGTCAGCAATCCACTGGCATCAAAACGGGGCTGGAAGGTGCTGCCCTGTTCGCGGTCGTCAATCTGGGTCATGGGGCTTCCTTGTTGCACGATAACCACATGTGTCGACCAAAATCTTCGCGCAGGTCGCTAGACGCTTTCACAGATCGCCGGATTCGGAGAAAGAAGTCCTGCGGAAAGCAATCGGCCAAGGTTCAGGGACCAGGCCGGCTCCCCACACAGGTGAGCCACCGCATGAGGGTTTGGCGCGGCGGTCAAAGGGAGACTGCCTAATCGCGCAAGCGACGCCTCACAGTTTCGTCACGAGGACGCCCGGGGCCCAGCTCCGGGCGTTTTCGTTTTCAGACCAGGTCCAGGGCTTCATCGAGGACTCGAGCGAAACACCCCACCACAACCTTGGCTGCCCCTGCGCGCTTCAGGGCCTTGACGCAGGTCTCGCTGGTCGAACCGCTGGTCAGCACGTCATCAATCAGCAAGACCGACTTGCCCTTGATCTGAGCGGCCCGGCTCGGATGCACCGCGATTGCACCGCTCAATGCGCGGAGCCGCGCCGCGCGTCCCAGGCCGCCGAGCATGGGCGTAGCCTTGCGGCGGACCAGCCCGTCGACCAGCAATCCTGCACCCGTCGCCTTGGCAATCTCTCGTCCCAGCAAGGCCGATTGGTTAAAGCCGCGCCGCCACAACCGCCAGCGATGCAAGGGCACAGGCACGATCACCCAGTCTGGCCGGACCATCGGCAGCTTCGCGGCGATCAGCCTGGCCGGAAGCGGGCTAAAGCAATCCGGCGGCCATGCTTGAAGGCCAGGACCAGACGGCGGGATCCGTCGGTATAGAGCGTCGCCGCCGCGATGCCGTCGTGCACCGGCGGACTCGCCAGGCATGGCGCGCAGACCATCCCATCGGGCGCGCCTTCACCGAACGGGCGTTGGCAGCTTGAGCAGCACGGATCGCCCGGAATTGCGAGATCGCCCCAGCAGTCCGAGCAAAGCCCACCCTGGCTCGCCAGTGCCTCGCCGCACAAGGGGACCAGGTCCACGATCGGAGCTAAGGCGGCAGGAACCTGCATGTGGGGCGCGACTATCGCTTGCGCCTGCCTTCGGCGCAAGGCAGTGGCAGCGCCGTGACTGGCCAGACTCCGCCCCAGATCTTTTCGCCCGCCAGGCGCCTGGCTGCCCGCCGCCGTGCATTGGCGCTGCAAGCCCGGCCCGGGGCCGCCACTTACCTGATGGACGACATGGCCGAGGACCTGGTCGAGCGACTGGCGTTCCTGCGACACCAACCCAAGCGAGTCCTGCTGATCGGCATGGCACCGAACAGCCTGATTGCCGACCTGACAGCGCAAGGCGCGGACGTGACCCAGGCTGAGCCGGCCGCAGGCTTCGCGGAAGAGCGGCCCTTCCCCGAATCCGGCTTCGACCTGATCGCGAGCTTCGGCACCCTTGATACGGTCAACGACCTGCCCGGCGCGCTGATCCATATCCGCAATGCCCTGGCGCCTGGCGGGCTGGGGATCGCCAGCTTCAGCGGTGCCGGCTGCCTGCCAGCCTTGCGCGCCGTCATGCTGGCAGCAGACAGAGAACGCCCTGCTCCGCGGATCCACCCCGCAGTCGACGTCCGCGCTGGCGGGCAACTGCTGCAACGGGCCGGCTGGGCCGACCCGGTGGTCGATAGCCGTCCGTTAGAGGTGCGGTTCAGCAGTCTCGCCAGCCTGCTGGCAGACCTGCGCGCCCAGGCTTTGACAAACGTGCTTTTGCAATCTGGTCCGGCCCTGGACCGTCAGCAGTATTCCATTGTCAAAGAGCAGTTTGGAACCGGAACGATAGAACGATTCGAGATACTGACCCTCAGCGGCTGGAAGCGCTGAGCGCCGCCTGAGCCGCTGCCAGGCGTGCAATCGGCACGCGGTAGGGCGAGGCGCTGACGTAATCGAGGCCAACCTTTTCGCAGAACGCGATCGAGGCCGGATCACCACCGTGCTCACCGCAGATGCCCAGCTTGAGGTCAGCACGGGTCTTGCGTCCCCGCTCGGCCGCCAGTTCGACCAGCTGACCTACACCCTCGATATCCAGGCTGACGAACGGATCGCGCGGATAGATGCCCTCTTCGACATAGGGCGTCAGGAACCGGGCCGCATCGTCCCGCGAAACGCCCAGAGTTGTCTGCGTCAAGTCATTGGTGCCGAACGAGAAGAAGGTTGCATCCTCGGCAATCTCGCCCGCCATCAGCGCGGCGCGCGGCAGTTCGATCATCGTCCCGACCAGATATTCGATCCGGCGGCCCTGCTCGGCAAAAACGGCTTCGGCCGTGCGATCGACCAGGGCCTTGAGTATCGCCAGCTCCTTGCGCGTGGCGACGAGCGGAATCATCACTTCGGGCACCGGCGCCTCACCGCTTTCGGCGGCAACTGCACAGGCGGCTTCAAAGATCGCCCGGGCCTGCATCTCGTAGATTTCCGGGAAGGTGATCCCAAGGCGGCAGCCGCGGTGGCCCAGCATCGGGTTGAATTCATGGAGTTCGCTGGCGCGGCGCTTGAGCGTATCGACCCCGATGCCAATCGCTTCCGACAGTTCCGAGAAGTCCGCCTCGCTGTGTGGCAGGAATTCGTGCAGCGGCGGGTCGAGCAGACGGATTGTGACCGGCAGGCCAGCCATGACCGCGAAAATCGCCTGAAAGTCGGCGCGCTGTTCCGGCAGCAGCTTGGCCAGCGCAGCGCGGCGGCCGGCCTCGTCCTCGGCCAGGATCATCTGGCGCACGGCGGAGATGCGGCTGGCGTCGAAGAACATGTGCTCGGTCCGGCACAGGCCAATGCCCTCGGCCCCGAACTGGCGCGCCATGCGGCAGTCCTCGGGCGTTTCGGCATTGGTGCGAACCTTCATCCGCCGATGCGCGTCAGCCCAGACCATCAGGGTGCCGAAATCACCGACCAGTTCGGGCTCGATCGTCGCGACTTTCCCGGCCATGACTTCACCGTTGGCGCCATCAAGCGTGATGATATCGCCTTCCTTCAGCTCGCGGGCGCCGATCTTCAGCGTCCGGCTGGCCATGTCGATCGAGACCGCCGAGGCCCCGGAAACGCAGGGCCGACCCATCCCGCGCGCCACCACGGCGGCGTGTGACGTCATGCCGCCACGCGCGGTCAGGATGCCCTTGGCGGCGTGCATGCCATGGATATCCTCGGGACTGGTCTCAACCCGCACCAGGATCACCGCCTCACCCATTGCGGCGCGCTTTTCGGCAGTATCGGCATCAAGCACAATCGCGCCCGAGGCAGCGCCAGGGCTGGCCGGCAAGCCACGGGCCAGCACATCGCGCGCAGCCGATGGGTCGAGCGTGGGGTGGAGCAACTGGTCCAGCGCCATCGGATCGACCCGCAGGATCGCGGCGCGCTCATCGATCAGGCCCTCCCCCACCATGCCGACTGCCATCTTGAGCGCGGCCTTGGCCGTGCGCTTGCCCGAGCGGGTCTGCAGCATCCAGAGCTTGCCGCGTTCCACGGTAAACTCGATATCCTGCATGTCGCGGTAGTGCTTCTCAAGCAGCTCGAACACGGCGGCGAGCTCGGCATAGGCCGCGGGCATCGCCTCTTCCATCGACAGCGGCTTGGCCCCGGCGCGTTCGCGTGCGGCCTTGGTCAGGTACTGCGGGGTGCGGATGCCGGCAACGACGTCCTCGCCCTGGGCATTGACCAGCCATTCGCCGTAATAGGCCTTCTCGCCAGTCGCTGGATCGCGCGTGAAGGCCACGCCGGTGGCACTGGTATCGCCCATATTGCCAAAGACCATGGCCTGGACATTGACCGCCGTGCCCCAGTCACCCGGAATGTCGTTCAGGCGGCGATAGACCTTGGCGCGGTCCGAATCCCAGCTATCGAACACGGCGCGGATCGCGCCCCACAGCTGTTGGTGCGGGTCCTGCGGGAAGGAGCGGCCCAGCTCGCTCTCCACGATGCCCTTGTATTCCCGCACCAGCGCCTGCCAGTGCGAAGCCTCCATCTCAACATCAGCGTAGAAGCCGTTGTCTTCCTTGGCGATCTCCAGCGCATCTTCGAACAGGTGGTGATCGAGGCCGAGGACCACGTCCGAATACATCTGGATGAAACGGCGATAGGAATCCCAGGCGAAGCGCTCATCCCCCGACGACGACGCGAGACCTTCGACCGTAGCGTCATTGAGGCCCAGGTTGAGCACCGTGTCCATCATGCCCGGCATCGAAACGCGCGCGCCCGAACGGACCGAAACCAGCAGCGGATCGACCGCATCGCCGAACTTCTTGCCAACCGCCGTTTCAATGTGTGCCAGCGCCGTCCGAACTTCGGCCTTCACGCTGTCCGAGAAGTCCCCGCCTTCAGCCAGGTAGCGGACGCATTCTTCGGTCGTGATCGTGAAGCCCGGCGGCACCGGCAAGCCAATCCCGGCCATCTCGGCCAGATTGGCGCCCTTGCCACCGACAATGATCTTGTCGCGGCTGCGGGCGCTATCGTCGCGGGCACCGCCGCCGAAGGTATAGACTTGCTTGTTCACGTTTCCGGTCTCTTCCCTGAACTTGCAGGTTGACACAGTTGACACTGTGTCCGCTTATCCCAACAGCCTTATCCAGTGTATTTTCAATACCATGGATCAAAATCGGCGTTCGATTGGTGCGAGACGGGAAGAAATTCTCCGGTATCGCTACCCTTCGATCTTCGAGAAATCGGCCACGCCATGGACCGCATCGCGCAGCCGCGCCAGCAGGTTAAGGCGGAATGTCCGTTTGGCGGGGTCGGCATCGTTGACGGTCACCTGCTCGAAGAAGGCATCGATCGGCGCCCGCAAGGACGCCAGCGCAGCCATTGCCCTGGCAAAGTCCTCGCCCGCCACCGCCGCAGCGGCGCGCGGACCGGCCTCGGCCAGTGCATCGACCAGCGCCCTTTCGGCAGGTTCGGGGGTGTAGGAAAGCGCTATTTCCTCGCCCCCGGTAAAGTCTTCCTTCTTGAGGATGTTGGCGGCGCGCTTGTAGCCGGCGAGCAGGTTGGCGCCGTCTTCGGTGCCGACAAAGGCCTGGAGCGCGTGGACGCGGGCGAGCAGGCGGACCAGGTCATCCTCGCCGCCTAGCGCGAAGACCGCGTCGATCAGGTCGTGGCGGACACCGGCTTCGCGCTGCTGAACCTTGAGGCGGTCTATGATGAAATTCAAAAGCGCGACTGCCTGAACATCAACTTTGCCAAATGGCGGGTACTCAATAAGGGCCACACCTCGAGCTGAACCCGTGGGAACGGGGAGAAGTGGCGAAATTACTTCAAATGCTTCAAAATACTTTAGTCTAATTTGATTTGATTGAATTATTGAAAGAGCGCCAATCGCTGCCCTGCGAAGTGCAAAAGGATCTTTAGAGCCGGTAGGCACGAGCTGATAAGCAAAGAATGAGAAGAGGCTATCCAGCTTATCCGCCAGCGCCACTGCCACTGTAACGGGATCAGTTGGCACCTCATCACCCTGCCCGACCGGCTTATAGTGATCGCGGATCGCGTCGGCAACGGCATCCGGCAGGCCTTCGGCTCGGGCATAGTAGCCGCCCATCAAACCCTGGAGCTCGGGGAATTCTCCGACCATTTCGGTGACGAGATCGGCCTTGCAAAGCCGCGCGGCCTGCTCGGCAAGTTCGGCTTCTTCACAGCCTGGCAAACTGCGATTCTCCTCCAGCCAGCGCGCCAGCTTGGCGACCCGTTCCACCTTGTCGGCAACCGTGCCGAGCTTTTCGTGGAAGGTGATCCGCTCGAGCTTCTTCGCATGATCGGACAGCGCGGTCTTGCGGTCCTGCTCCCAGAAGAAGCGGGCATCGGACAGGCGCGCAGCGAGGACCTTGCGGTTGCCAGCGACGATGGCCGCGCCGCCATCGGCCGCCGCGATATTGGCGGTGCAGACGAAAGCATTGGCCAGCTTGCCCGCCGCATCTTCGCAAACGAAGTACTTCTGGTTGGTCCGCGCGGTCAGCTGGATCACTTCGGGCGGCACTTCGAGGAACTGCTCGTCGAAGCGGCCGAGCAGCGGCACTGGCCATTCTGTCAGACCGGCGTTCTCGATCACCAGCCCTTCGTCCTCGACCAGCTTGAGGCCCACCGCAGCGGCGGCTTCGCTGGCCTTGCTGCGGATCAGGTCCTGGCGCTCGACATGGTCAACAATGACATGGGCCGCGCGCAGCTTGGCGGCGTAATCATCGACGCCATCCACGCTGATCTCACCGCTGGAATGGAAGCGGTGGCCCTTGGTCAGGCGCCCAGCCTTGATCCCGCCGACCTCGCAATCGACGACCTGCCCGTCGAACAGGGCGACGATGGCGGAAAGCGGGCGCACCCAGCGCGGGCTTTCGGTGCTGATCGAGGCCGCACCCCAACGCTGGCTCTTCGGCCAGGGGAAGGCGCGCACGATCGCGGGGATCGCTTCGGCGAGGACCTCGGCCGTGGCACGGCCGGGCTTTTCGGTGATCGCGAAGAGTACGCCATCGCGCTCGACCAGCTGGTCTTCGGTCAGCCCGGCCTTGCGCAGGAAGCCTTCCAGCGCCTGCGGCGGCGCGCCAACGCGGGGACCTTTCACTTCTTCCGAGATCGCCGCCGTCGCCGCCGGCAGGCCGCGCGCGATCAGCGCAAGGCGGCGCGGGGTCGACCAGACGGTGACTTCGCCCACGGCAACGCCTGCGGCGTCCATTTCCTTGCGGAACAGCTTTTCCAGGTCGGCGCGCGCGCCGGCCTGCATCCGCGCAGGGATTTCCTCGCAGCGGAGCTCAAGCAGGAAGTCGCTCATACGGTCCACCCCGGGTACTTCGCTTCCCATTCGGCCTTGTTCTTTTCGATCCAGGCCTGGCACGAGCCCTTGGCGAGATCGCGGACGCGGCCGATGTAGCTGGCGCGTTCCTGGACCGAGATTACGCCGCGCGCCTGGAGCAGGTTGAACAGGTGGCTCGCCTCGATCGCCTGGTCATAGGCGGCCAAAGGCACCTGCGCCGCAATGCAGCGCTGGCATTCGGCCTCGGCGTGCTGGAACCCCTTGAATAGCTGTTCGGTGTCAGCCACCTCGAAATTGTATTTGGAGTGCTCCTGCTCGTTCTTCAGGAACACGTCGCCATAGCTCACGCCTTCGGCGTTGAAGGCCAGGTCATAGACGTTGTCGACGCCCTGGATGTACATGGCCAGGCGCTCGAGCCCATAGGTCAGCTCACCCGCTACTGGCTTACAATCGAACCCGCCGACCTGCTGGAAATAGGTAAACTGGGTCACTTCCATCCCGTCGCACCAGACTTCCCAGCCCAGGCCCCAGGCGCCCAGCGTGGGGCTTTCCCAGTCATCCTCGACAAAGCGGATGTCGTGCGCCAACGGATCGACGCCGATTTCGGCCAACGACTGCAGGTAGAGTTCCTGCAGGTTTTCCGGGTTCGGCTTCAGGATCACCTGATACTGGTAATAGTGCTGCAGCCGGTTCGGGTTCTCGCCATAGCGGCCATCGGTCGGCCGGCGGCTCGGCTGGACGTAGGCGGCCTTCCAAGGCTCCGGGCCCAGCGCGCGCAGCGTGGTGGCGGGGTGAAAGGTGCCTGCACCCATGCGCATGTCATAGGGCTGCAGAATCAGGCAGCCTTGCGCGCTCCAGAACGCGTGGAGGCGCAGGATCATCTCCTGGAACGAAAGCGGGCGAGTGTTGTCCGACATGGCCGAGGCCTTTGGCGGATGGTCCGTTTCGGGTCAACCGGCGAGGCAAGGTTCCGCTAAGCGTGATCGTTCATCGACGCGCCGGGTTCTTGCGCTATAGCGCAGCGATGATCGCACGCCTGCTCAGCCCCTTTGCCCTGCTCCTCGCCACTGCCGCTCCGGCCCAGCAATCCTTGCCGGCCGAGCAACCCGTGGTCGCCGTGCCTGTTGTCGACGATATTCACCCAGCGCTGTGGAAGGTGGCAGACGAGGACACCACGATCTACCTGTTCGGCACGATCCACCTGCTGCCGCAGGGCCTGGACTGGTTCAAGGGGCCGCTGGCCGATGCCTTTTCGCGGGCTGGCGAGCTGGTGACCGAGATCCCCGAGGTTGACCCGGAAACCAGCCAGGCGGTCTTGCTCAAGCGCGGCATCCTGCCGGCCGATCAGAGCCTGCGCGGCCAGATGTCGCCCAAACAGCGCGCGCTGTTTGAAAAGACGCTGGTCGACTTTGGCTTGCCGCCCGCGGCCTTTGACCGGTTCAAGCCGTGGTACGCTGCCGTGGTGCTTTCCACCCTGCCGCTCCAGCGCAAGGGCTATTCGCTGGCCAACGGCGTCGAAACGGACCTGGCTGCCCGCAATGCAGCCTTGGGGCGGCCGCGCCTGGGGCTGGAAACGCTGGACTACCAGCTCGGGCTGTTCGATGCCTTCCCGGCCAAGGTCCAGCGCCGCTACCTGTTCGAAGTGATCGCCGCCCTGCCCGAGATCGACAAGGACGTTGGCGAGATGGTCGAAGCCTGGCGGATTGGCGATGCGGCGAAGCTGGCCAGCTTGATGAATGCCGAACAGGATGACCCCGCCATGGTCGCGGCCCTGCTTACCAACCGCAACAAGGCCTGGGCGCAGTGGGTCAAAGCACGGCTGGCGCGGCCCGGAACGGCTTTCGTCGCCGTTGGCGCCGGTCACCTCGGCGGCAAGGGCTCGGTCCAGGATCAGCTTGCCGTGCTGGGGGTGAAGTCCGCCCGTGTCCAATAGGATCATTGCCGCGCTGCTCGCGCTGCTGCTGGCAGCGTGCCAGCAAAAGGAAGATGCGCGGCCCGCGTTGTGGCAGGTGGACGGACCCAATGGCGAGCGGGCCTGGCTGCTCGGTACGATCCATGCGCTGCCCAGCCCAATCAGCCTCGACAGCCCGGCCTTTGATCGCGCGACCAGCGAAGCCAGCAAGCTGGTGGTTGAAGTTGCGGCGCTGGAGGATGACCAGCGCACCGCCCTGGCTTTTCACAAGCTCTCGGCTGTCGCAGCGGCACCGCCGATTGTTGCCCGCACCGGCGAAGCGGACCGCGCCGCGCTGACTAGGCTGATGAGCGAGGCCAAGATCTCGCCGGATCGTTTCAACCAGATGGATACTTGGGCTGCCGCCCTCGCACTCGGGCAGGCTGTATCGGCCCGCAGCGGCGATGACAGCGGCAATGGCGCTGACCGGTTGGTCCTCAACGAAATGAAGGGCAAGCCGCTGGCCGAGTTCGAAGGGGCTGAGCGCCAGCTTGCCATCTTCGATACCCTGCCCGAAGCCGAGCAACGCGACATGCTCTCTGCCGTGATCCGCTCTGCCGCCACAGCCCGGGAAGACGGGCGGCGGCTGCAACAGGCCTGGCTGCGCGGCGATATCGCGGAACTGGCGGCGCTCGATCACCAGGGGCTGCTGGCCGATTCTGAACTGCGCGAGGCCCTACTTGTCCGCCGCAATCGGGTCTGGATGGAGCAGCTTGTGCCCATGCTGAAGCGTGGTGAAAAGCCGCTGGTGGCGGTTGGCAGCTTGCACCTGGTGGGCCGCGATGGCCTGGTCGCGCAGCTTGAAGCGCAGGGTTACAAGGTCACTCGGCTTCAGTAGCCTTGCATTTCCGCCCCATTGACGCTAACGGCCCGCGCTTCCCGTCATGGTCATCCCTGGAGGCGTGACGGAGAAGTTGTGTAATCCAGAGTTTTGAAAGGCAATGCAATGAGCGATACGCTGCACCTGCCGGCCGAGACGCGCGAACGGGCAGGCAAGGGAGCCTCCCGTGCCCTGCGTCGTGAAGGCCGCGTCCCCGCCGTCGTCTATGGTGGCAATGAAGAGCCCCTGGCGATCCACGTCGAAGAGAAGCTGCTCCGCAAGCAGCTTGGCACCGGCCACTTCTTCAACTCGATTGTCGAAGTTGAAGTTGGCGGCAAGACCGTGCGCACGCTCCCCAAGGACGTTGCCTTCCACCCCGTCACCGATCGTCCGGTTCATGCTGATTTCCTGCGCGTTTCGAAGGACCACAAGGTCCACGTGAACGTGCCGGTGGTCTTCGACAACGAAGATGCCTCGCCGGGCCTCAAGCGTGGCGGCGTCCTCAACATCGTGCTGCACGACCTTGACGTGGTTTGCGCGCCCGACAACATCCCGGACGAAATCGTGATCGACGTCACCGGGCTCGACGTTGGCGCCTCGATCCATCTTCATGACGTGAAGCTGCCGGCAGGCGTCACCGCCGCCCATGCCGATCGCGACGACACCATCGCCACCATCGTTGCTCCTTCGGGCCTGCGCAGCGAAGAAGGCGATAACGCGAAGACCGAAGCGGCTTCCTAAGTCCTTCAGGTTGACCGGGGCAGCATTGCTGCCCCACACAGGCCGGGCCGCAGCGATGCGGCCCGGCTTCGTTTTGGAGAAAGCGCGTGCAGCTCTGGGTCGGTCTAGGCAATCCGGGTCCGCAATATGCCCTGCACCGGCACAATGTCGGCTTCATGGCGCTCGACACCATTGCCGAGGTCCACGGCTTTGGCCCCGAGGGCAAGAAGTTCCAGGGTTGGCTGCGTGAAGGACGGATCGGGGGGCAGAAGATCCTGCTGCTGAAGCCCGCCACCTTCATGAACGAAAGCGGCCGTTCGGTGAGCGAGGCGCTGCGGTTCTACAAGCTGGGCGTTGAAGCCCTGACCGTGTTCCATGACGAGCTCGACCTGACCCCGTTCAAGGTCAAGGTCCGACAGGGCGGCGGCCTTGCCGGCCACAACGGCTTGCGCTCGATCGACCAGTACCTCGGACCGGATTTTCGTCGCGTCCGGATCGGGATAGGGCATCCGGGACACAAGGATCGGGTAACGAGTCATGTCCTCGGTAACTATGCCAAGTCCGAACAGGATAATCTGGCGGCCATGCTCGGCGCAATTGCAGCCGAGGCTGAATGGTTGGCCAAGAGCGAGGACACCCGTTTCATGAGTGATCTGGCCCTGCGGTTGCAGGATTGAGCGCCATGCAGCGGATTCTGGTCATCGGCTCGCCGGGCGCGGGCAAGACCACCTTGTCGCATGAGCTGGCCGCGCGTACCGGACTGCCGCTGTTCCACCTCGACAAGCTGTTCTGGCTGCCGGGCTGGGTCGAGCGCGACCGGGACGAAGCCCGCGCCGAACTGGCCGAGGTGCTGGCGGGCGAGCGCTGGATCATCGATGGCAATTATGGCTCGAGCCTGCCGATGCGGATTGCCCGCGCCGATACGGTCGTCTGGCTCGACTATCCGACCTGGCTTTGCCTGGGCCGGGTTTTCAAGCGCTGGTGGATGTACCGCGGCACAGCGCGGCCCGACATGACCGAGGATTGCCCGGAGAACCTCAACCTAGAGTTCCTGCTCTACGTGCTCAACTTCCGCAGCGCATGGCAACATCGCAATGCCGCGGCGCTAGGCGAATTCGGCGGGACCGTGCACCGCTTCACCTCGCCCGCTGCGACGGCAGCCTGGCAAGGGACTTTATCCTAGGCTTGAAGTGAGCCGCGGCTGCGGTACCTAGGTGATGGATGGGCTAGAGGAGCAGACCATGACCAAGCTGACCCGCCGTGACCTGATCGCAGCTTCGGCAGCCTCCGCCGCAGCAATCGCTACCAGCAAAGCTGGCGCAAGCGAGGCTCCCGCCTCCCTTAAAGGCAAGTCGTTTCTGGTGACAGGCGGCTCTTCCGGCTTCGGCCATGCTGGCGCGCTGCTCTATGCCCGGCTCGGAGCCAAGGTGTTCGCAACGATGCGCAATTTGCCGCGCCCCGAAGCTGCCGAGCTCGCCGCGACGGCCAAGGCCGAGCAGCTGGACATCACGATCCTGCCACTCGATGTCACCAAGGACGACCAGGTGCTCAAGACCGTGCGCGAGGCTGAACGGTTGGCCGGCGGGGCACTCGATGTAGTGATCAACAATGCCGGAATCGGGCAGTCTGGTCCGATCGAGGTGCAGGATATGGCTGCCATGCAGCTGGCCTTCGATACCAATGTGCTGGGCGTTCAACGTGTCCAGCGGGCGACTCTGCCGGCGATGCGGGCGCGAAAGTCGGGCCTGATCGTCAACATCTCTTCACAGCTCGGCCGGGTCATCGTCCCCTCTGGCGGACCTTACTCGGCGACCAAGTTCGCGCTCGAGGCGCTGAGTGAGCAGCTTGCCTATGAACTGGCCCCGCACGGGGTTGAGGTCTGCATCATCCAGCCTGGCGGCTATCCGACCAAGGTCTGGTCAAACCGGAACCGCTACAACCAGGAACTGAAGGCCCGGATCGATCCAGAACGGGCCAAAGGCTACGCCGATCTGGTTGCGCGCATGGGGACCGAGACCGGCGGCGGACGCAATGCCGATGTGCTCGACGTGCCGCGCGCCATTGCGGAAATTGCGGCCCTTCCCGCAGGCCGCCGGCCCTTACGCCGCGCAGTCCATCCGGGGGCGAAGCCGCAGGAAGCGATCAACCGCGTCGCGGCGGAAACGCAGGTTAACTGGCTGGGTAATTCGCCCTTTGGCCCGTGGATAAAAGCGGTGCACGATTAGCCCGAATCTGTCGGTTTCGCTTACAAACCCAACACTTCGAATACTCCGTTAACTACTGACGCCTCCTGCTTTGCTGATTTGGCACGGCGATTGCTAGACTAACCGTCAACCATTCGTTTGCAGGGGGTTTCCATGCGTATTGCCCGTCAGATTTCATCGTTGGCAGCCATCGCCAGCCTGGCCTTTGCCAGCGCCCCGGCCATGGCCGATGCGATCACTCTGGGGTCCGGCAATATTGGCCAGACCTACAACTTCTCATTCAACGGGTACTCGGGCGGGACCACGGTCAGCGGTCTGACTTCGACTGCTGCATTCACCCTGACTGGCGTTACGGCGAACAGCTACACTTTCAATTACAGCCTGACCAACACGACGAGCGATCCGGTCAATTCGCGCGTCTCGGGCTTTGCCTTCAACACCGACCCGAATATCTCGAGCGCCAGCTCAACCGGCGCGTTCAGCTATACCACCTTGGGCGGCAACTACCCCAACGGGATCGGCGGCGTTGATGTCTGCTTCAAGGACGCTTCGACAAATAGCTGTGCTGGCGGCGGCAGCAGCGGGTTGTTCGATGGCCAGACTGGTACCGGCAGCTTCACCCTCAACTTCGCGCAGCCGCTGACCTCGCTGACGCTGAGCGACTTCTTCGTTCGCTATCAGTCGATTACCGGCGCTGGCAACATCACCTCGGGCAGCGGCACGGGTACCCTGACCAGCACCGGTGGCAGCACCAGCACGGGCGGCACGCCGGTTCCTGAGCCGGGCATGGTCGGTCTGCTGGGCGTGGCCCTCGCCGGTATGGCGTTTGCCCGCCGCCACCGCAGCCAACAGCGTCTCGCGCTGGCCTAAGCCTTAACCGCCGTTGCGCGTGGCTTCGGCCAGGTGCAGCTGGATGGTCTTGTTCTGAGGCGCCTGTTCTGCCGCACGGCGGAGCAGGCGTTTCGCATTTTCAAGGTCCTGCCCGGCCCGGAACCGCACCCAGCCCGCCGTATCGAGGACCGAGGCATTGTCAGGCGCAAGCTTGAGCGCCTGGTCGGCGAAATCGCGAGCCTTGTCGTGGTTGCCCAGCATCGACTGGGCATAGGCCATGTTGTTCAGCACCAGGGCGTTGCCGCCCTTGGTTGCAGCCAGGATGCGGTCATAGGCAATCGCCGCCTTGGCCCAATCGCCGCGCTGGATGGCGGTATCGGCCTCGGCCAGATCGCCGCCGACCATTTGCGGTGACGGGCTCTTCGACCGCTTTTCATATTCGGCAGCGCGTGGATCCCCCGCCGCCTTGGCGGCACGGGCCATGACGGCAAGCTCCTCCGGCCGGGCCTGCGGACTGTCCGCGATGGCCTGGAGCGCTGCCATCGCGCCCCGGCCATCCTTGCTTGCCAGACGTGCCTCGGCCAGCAGCAGCGCGGCCTGGCGGTTGCCGGGCTGGACCCGCACAATCGGCGACAGCTGGGCTGCAGCCAGTTCGCTGCGGTCAAGCTTGATCAGGGCCTCGGCATAGAGCACGCGGAGCGGATGAACGCCGGGAATTTCGGCTTCAAGCGGCTGGACAGTCGAGCGCACCAGCTCCCAGTTCTGCATTGCCACCCCGGCGCGGGCGCGCAGATAGGCTACCTCGAGATTGCGCGGGGCAACCTCTGCGGCCTTATCGGCCACGGCGAGCATGTCCTTGAAGCGGCCCAGATCGCCCAAGGATGCCGCCTGCCCATTGAGCGCCGCCAGACTGGTGGGATAGCGCTTGGCGGCGTCGCTGTAAGTGTCGAGTGCGGTCTTGAGATCGCCCTTCACCAGCGCGATCTGCCCCTTGACCAGCAGCGTATCAATCCCGTGCGGGGATAGCGCGGCTGCCTTGTCCGCCAACTCGCTTGCCGCAGCGGTATCCCGCTCGATCAGCCGCAGGCGCGCCATGTCGGTGAACGCGCGGGCGTTGTCACCTACCGCCACGGCCTTGGCAAAGTAGCCGGCAGCCGCCGCCGTATCGCCATCCTGGATCGCCGCCAGACCGCGCAGGCGATCGGCTTCGGAGGAGGTCGCCTTGGCCAGTGCATCGCGCGCCACTTGCGGCGCATTGCGGAGCAGCGCGGCTTCGGCGGTCAGCTCGGCCTGCTCTGGCACGCCGCCCGCCGCGGCCAGCTTCTGCAAGGCAGCACTCGCCCCGGCCCCATTGCCCAATGCGAGCAGCGTCTTGGCCTGCAGCAACAACAGCTCCTTGTTGCCCGGCATGGCCTCAAGTGCCGATGCGGCGAGGATCCGCGCCTTGGTATAATCATTGGCGGCAAAGGCGGCGCGTGCATCGGCGGCCTGCTCTTCAGGCGAGGCGGAGCAGGCGGCGAGCGCCAGCAGGGCGGGCAGGATGATGGTCTTGCGCATCAGCTAACAATGCCACCAACCCCTGAAAATTCGGTGAAACGCCGCTCAAGTCCCGCCGCAACTGGTCAAACCCGCCCTCCCCAGCTATGGGCCGCCGCGCATCAGTTCGATCGGAGTGTGAAATGGGGTTTCGTTGCGGAATTGTCGGTCTGCCTAACGTCGGCAAGTCGACGCTGTTCAATGCGCTGACCGAGACCCAGGCAGCCCAGGCCGCGAACTATCCGTTCTGCACGATCGAACCGAACGTCGGCAATGTCGGCGTGCCCGATCCGCGGCTCGACAAGCTGGCCGCAATTGCCGGTTCGGCCAAGATTATCCCGACCCAACTCGGCTTTGTCGACATTGCCGGTCTGGTCCGCGGCGCGAGCAAGGGCGAAGGCCTGGGCAACCAGTTCCTGGGCAACATCCGCGAAGTTGACGCGATCGTCCACGTGCTGCGCTGCTTCGAAAATGACGACATCCAGCACGTCGACAACCGCGTCGATCCCGTGTCCGATGCCGACACGGTTGAAACCGAGCTGATGCTGTCAGACCTCGAAAGCCTGGAAAAGCGAGTGCCTGCCGCCCAGAAGAAGGCCGCGCAGGGCGACAAGGAAGCCAAGCTGGTCGCCGCAGTCCTCGCCCCGGCGCTCGAACTGCTGCGCGACGGCAAGCCCGCCCGCCTGGCCCGTCCCGAGGGCGAAGACGAGCTGCGTGTGTTCAACCAGGCCCAGCTACTCACCGCCAAGCCGGTGCTCTACGTCTGCAACGTCGAGGAAGAAAGCGCCGCCAATGGCAACGCCTTCTCCGCCGCCGTGTTCGAAAAGGCCAAGGCCGAAGGTGCCAATGCCGTGATCGTTTCTGCCGCGATCGAGAGCGAGCTGGTCGGGATGGACCCCGAGGAACGCATGGTCTTCCTGGAGGAAATGGGTCTCCACGAAACCGGCCTCGCCCGCGTAATCCGCTCGGGCTACGATCTGCTCCACCTGATCACCTTCTTCACCGTCGGCCCCAAGGAAGCCCGCGCCTGGACCGTCCACCGCGGCGCCAAGGCCCCGGAAGCCGCCGGCGAAATCCACTCCGACATGCAGCGCGGCTTCATCCGCGCCGAAACGATCGCCTATGACGACTACGTCACCCTTGGCGGTGAAGGTCCGTGCAAGGATGCCGGCAAGCTGCGCCAGGAAGGCAAGGAATACGTCATCCAGGACGGCGACGTGCTGCACTTCAAATTCAACGTGTGAGGCGGCGATGAGCGACGATCTGCTTTACTTCGAGGACCTGGAAATCGGCACCAAGGCCAGCTTCGGCCGCTACGAAGTGACGCGCGAGGAAGTGTTGGAATTCGCAGCCAAGTACGATCCACAGCCCTTCCACCTAAGTGACGAAGCAGCAGCGAAGACCCATTTCGGCCGGATCTCCGCGAGCGGCTGGCACACCTGCGCTATGACCATGCGGATGCTCGTCGACAACATCACCGAGCGTAAGCAGGCCGGGCTCGGCTCGCCGGGCCAGGATGAGCTGCGCTGGCACCGTCCGGTCTATCCGGGTGATGTGCTGCGCGTGGAAACCGAACTGCTCGAAAAGACCCGCAGCCGCTCGCGCCCGGAAATGGGCAGCTTCAAGTCGATCGTTACGGTGCTCAACCAGAACGACGAAAAGGTCATGACCTTCCGCTCGATCGGCCTGATCGCGGTCCGCAACCCCGAAATCCGCGCCGACTAGCGCCGCCCAAACAGCTTCTCGACGTCCTCCAGCGCCAGCTTGACCCAGGTTGGGCGACCGTGATTGCACTGGCCCGACCGAGGCGTGCGTTCCATTTCGCGCAGTAGGGCGTTCATTTCGGCTACCGACAACGTCCGTCCGGCCCGGACCGAGCCGTGGCAGGCCATGGTAGCAAGCACGTGGTCAAGTCGTTCGCCCAGCAACAGGGCGGCACCGTTCTGGGCCAGATCGTCAGCCACGTCGCGGACCAGGGCCTGTACATCGCCGCCCGCCAGCGCGGCCGGGACGGCGCGGACCAGCATCGCGTCCGGCCCGAACCGTTCGAGCGCCAGGCCATGTTCAGCCAGTTGCGGCGCGGCTTCGGTCAGGCGGTCGCAGTCCGACTCGTCCAGTTCGACCACTTCGGGGATTAGCAGCGCCTGCGCGGCGGTCATGGCGCCTTGTGCGCCAGCGGCCTTGAGCCGTTCGAGAACCAGACGCTCGTGCGCGGCGTGTTGATCGACCAGGACGAGGCCGTCCTCGGCTTCGGCGACGATGTAGGTATTGGCCACCTGCCCCCGCGCCACGCCGAGCGGGTGGGATGCCGCCGGCTCCGGTGTGGCATCGGCCGCTTCAGCTCGCGCCGCCGGTGCCAGCACTGACGCCTCGTAACCGCGCCAGACATGTCCAACGTCGCGTAACGCATAGGGTTCAGATTGGCGGGTGAAGAGCGAACCCAACGCCGGTGCAGCCTCACGCGCAATCGGTTCAGCCTGCCAGTTGCCCATCGCGGGCGCCGCCGGAGCCTGGGCCGATCGCTGCCCCGCCCCTTCCAGCGCATGGCGCAGGCCGGAAACGATGAACCCGCGCACGAAAGCCGGATCGCGGAAGCGGACCTCGGTCTTGGCCGGGTGGACGTTCACGTCCACTTCCTCAGGCGGCAGGTCAAGGAACAGCGCCAGTACCGCGTGGCGATCGCGCGCCAGCATATCAGCATAGGCACCGCGGACCGCGCCGACCAGCAGCCGGTCCTTCACCGGTCGGCCATTGACGAACAGGTACTGATGATCGGCCACGCCGCGGTTGAAGGTTGGCAGGCCTGCCACCCCGGTCAGCTTCACCGGACCGCGCGCCAGATCGATCGCCACGCCATCATCGGCGAGCTCGCGGGCGACCAGCTGCGCAACCCGGGCGGCCAGGCTCTGCCCGCCCTGCACCGCCAACACGCGGCGGCCATCGTGTTCCAGCGTGAAGCCCACCTCTGGCCGGGCCATGGCCAGGCGGCGGACCACATCGAGGCAGGCAGCATATTCGCTGCGGGGTGAGCGCAGGAACTTGCGCCGCGCCGGCACCTTGCCGAACAGGTCCTCGACCCGGATGCGCGTGCCCGGCGGGAGCGCGGCGGGTCCTTCGGCGACCTGCTGGCCGTGATCGACCACCACCTGCCACCCGCTGTCGGCGCCCCGCACCCGGCTTTCCATCGTCAGGCGCGCGACGCTGGCGATCGACGGAAGGGCCTCGCCCCGGAAGCCGAGCGTGGCGACCAGTTCGATCGCTTCATCCGGCAGCTTGGAAGTGGCATGGCGTTCCAGCGCGAGGGCCATGTCCGCGCGGGTCATGCCGCAGCCGTCATCAGTCACCTCGATCAAGCCAAGACCGCCCTCACCCAGGCGCACCGCGATGCTGGTGGAGCCGGCATCGATGGCGTTCTCGACCAGCTCTTTCAGCGCCGCCGCCGGACGCTCGACCACCTCACCCGCAGCGATGCGGTTGACCAGGTTTTCAGGAAGGCGGCGGATCACTGACATTTGTTCCCGACCCTAGCGATGAAGTGCACCGAATTCGAGACGGAAGAATGGGCACAATCCCCATGTTTCGGACAAATTTTTGGCCTTTGTCGCCCCCTTGCGGTAATGAGCCGCGATTCACGCCAACCTACCGGCTTTTGACTTCTGCAGACTTTGCAGTAAGTGGCCGTAAAAATTATGGATTTGCCAATGGCCAACTTCCTGTCCCGATTCTTCAAATTTGGTTCGCAGAACATGGCGATCGACCTCGGGACAGCGAATACCCTGGTCTATGTGCAGGACCGCGGCGTGGTACTGAACGAACCGTCGGTGGTGGCGATCGAAACGATCAATGGCATCAAGCGCGTCAAGGCCGTGGGCGATGACGCCAAGATGATGATGGGCAAAACCCCGGACAGCATCGAAGCGATCCGTCCGCTGCGCGATGGCGTGATTGCCGACATCGAAATCGCCGAAGAAATGATCAAGCACTTCATCCGCAAGGTGAACGGCAAGCGCACGAGCATGTTCTCGCCGCCGGAGATCGTGATCTGCGTCCCTTCGGGCTCCACCTCGGTGGAGCGCCGCGCAATCCGCGATGCTGCCAGCAATGCCGGGGCCAGCCAGGTTTACCTGATCCTGGAACCGATGGCGGCCGCGATCGGCGCCGATATGCCGGTGACTGAACCGGTTGGCTCGATGGTCGTCGATATCGGCGGCGGCACCACCGAAGTTGCCGTGCTGTCGCTGCGCGGCCTGGCTTACACCACGTCGGTCCGCGTCGGCGGCGACAAGATGGACGAAGCGATAGTTTCCTACGTGCGGCGCCACCACAACCTGCTGATCGGTGAAGCCACGGCCGAGCGGATCAAGAAGGATTACGGCGTTGCCATGGTTCCGGCTGATGGCATCGGCGAATCGATCCAGATCAAGGGCCGCGACCTCGTCAACGGCGTGCCCAAGGAAATCACCATCACCCAGGCGAACATCGCCGAGGCGCTGTCCGAACCGATCGGGGCGATCATCGAAGGCGTGCGCATCGCACTGGAAAACACCGCGCCGGAACTGGCCGCCGATATCGTCGATCAGGGTATCGTCCTGACTGGCGGCGGTGCGCTGATTCAGGGGCTGGACGAGTACCTGCGCGAGGAAACCGGTCTGCCGGTCTCGATCGCCGAGGATCCGCTGTCCTGTGTGGCGTTGGGCACTGGCCGGGCCATGGAAGACCCGATCTACCGCGGCGTGTTGATGACGGCCTAAGCAAGGGAGAAGGCACCGCATGGCGCCGTCGTCGAACCGGCGCCCCGGCAGTTCCCGCAGGGCGCAGTACTCGACATTTCTGGGTTACGTGATCGCCTTTGCAGGCGTGATTGCTGGTGCCGTGCTGCTGCTGTTCTCCCTTGACAATACCAGTGCCTTTGCCGGTCTGCGCAGCGAAGCCAGCGATGTGGTGGCACCGGCGGCTGAGGCTGCGGCGGCAACCCGCAGCGAAAGCCAGGGCTTCTGGTCAATCCTGAGTGGCTACTTCACCTATGGCGTGCGCGTTTCCCGCAATGAGCGCGAGCTGGCCCTGGCCCGCGTCCGCCTGGCTGAAGCGACGGCTCTGGCTGACGAGAACCGGCGGCTGAAGGCGCTGCTAAACTTGCGTGATAGCGAGCCCAAGCCGATCGCAGTGGCGCGGCTGATCGGATCGACTTCCACCTCGACCCGCCGCTTTGCGCTGCTGGGTGCCGGGCGCAATGATGGGGTGCAGGTCGGCATGCCGGTTCGCTCGCCGCTGGGGCTGGTCGGGCGCGTACTCGAGGTGGGTGACCGGACTTCGCGCGTGCTGCTGATCAGCGATACCGAAAGCGTGGTCCCGGTCCGCCGCGCTAGCGATGGCATGCCGGCCTTTGCCACCGGCCGCGGCGACGGCACCCTGCAACTGCGGCTGATCAACCTGGGCACCAATCCGCTGCGGCCGGGCGATGCCTTCGTGACATCCGGCTCTGGCGGCCTCTACTGGCCCGGCACGGCAATTGCCGTCGTCACCCGTACGACCCGCGACGGCGCGATTGCCCGGGCGCTGAGCGATCCCGGCACGACCGAGTTCGTCCAGGTCCAGCCACTCTGGGAAGAAGGTGTTGCGGCCCAGCAGCTGACCGCACCGAAGTCCAAGCCTGAGGGGCAGTAATGCCCACGCCGCTCCCCGAACAGCTCAAGGAACTGGTCCGCCCCCGGATCAACCGTGCACCTTCCCCGCTGCTGGCGATGTCACTGCCGTGGATCCTGGTGATGCTCGGCAGCCTCAGCCCGACCTGGCCAGTCGTATCCTCTGCCCCGGTCATGCCACCGCTCGGCTTCCTGTTCCTGCTGGGCTGGCTCCATCTGCGCCCCGGCCTTTTCCCGGTCTGGGCCGGCTTGCCGCTTGGCCTGTTTGACGATCTCTACAGCGGTCAACCCTTTGGCTCGGCCATCCTGCTGTGGTCGCTCGCGACGATTGGGATGGACTATGTCGAAACCCGCTTCCCCTGGCGTGGTTTCCTGCAGAACTGGCTGGTCGCTTCGGCAGTGATCGCCGGTTACCTACTGGTGGCGGCCTGGTTTGCCGGTGTCTACCGCCAGCCCGACCTGCTGCTGGCCATGCTGCCGCAGATCAGCCTGTCGATCCTGGCCTATCCGATTGCCGCGCAGCTGGTCGGGCTGGTTGACCGGTTGCGGCTGATCCCGGTGCGGGAAGTATGATGCTGGCCGGGTCACAACAGCACGTCAGCTCGGGCACGCTCAAGTACGCCTATGATCGCCGCGCACTGCTGATCGGCGGGTTGCAGGCGGCCGTGGGCGTACTGCTGGCCGGGCGCGTGGCTTGGATCAGTCTGGCGCAGAACGAGAAATACACGCTCGCCTCGGAAAGCAACCGGGTCAACCTGACGCTGATCTCGCCTCGGCGCGGAGCAATCCTGGATCGCAACGGCGCGCCGATTGCCGCCAATCGCGCCGATTTCCGCGTCGATCTGGTGCCAGACCGATTGGTCGATCCCGATCGCACGCTGGCCGAGCTGGGCCGCCTGCTAAAGCTCACCGATGTGCGGATCAAGGACCTCAAGGACAAGCTCGACAAGGCGCGCGGGTTCCAGCCCGTCGAGGTCGCCGCCGGGCTCGATTGGGACAGTTTCGCCGCCATCTCGGTCCGCCTGCCCGACCTGCCCGGCGTGCTGGCCCAGCGCAGCTTTTCGCGCTGGTATCCAACCGGGCCTTCGGTGGGGCACCTGGTCGGCTACGTTGGTCCCGCCTCGGCCGAGGACTACGAGAAGGAACGCAATCCGCTGCTGGTCACACCCGGTTTCAAGATCGGAAAGGATGGCCTCGAAAAGCGCTTCGAGAAAGAACTGCGGGGCATCCCAGGTGCGCGCCGGGTCGAGGTGACGGCCGGGGGTAAGGTCGTGCGCGATCTGGAAATGCGCGAGGATGTTCCCGGACAACCGCTGCGTCTGACGATCAACGCGCCGTTGCAGGACTATGCCGCGCGGCGCCTGGGTGTCGAATCCGGCGCGGTCGTGGTGATCGACTGTCATACCGGCGACATCCTGACCATGGCCTCGATGCCCAGCTACGATCCCAACAGCTTTTCCGACGGGATCGGCCGGATCGAGTGGAAGATGCTGTCCGAGGACGATCACGTACCCCTGCGCAACAAGGTGCTGCGCGGGCTCTATCCACCAGGGTCGACAGTCAAGCCGGGGGTCGCAATGGCCTTTCTGGAAGCCGGCCTGGATCCGGAAGCGAGCGTGGTTTGCGGCGGCGGCCTGCGGGTCGGCAACCGGGTGTTCGGTTGCTGGAACCGCCGCGGGCACGGCACGGTCAACATGGCCAAGGCGATCTACCAGAGCTGCGACGTCTATTTCTATCACTTCGCCCAGAAGGTCGGGATGGACCCTATCGCCGGAATGATGCGGCGGCTTGGGTTGGGCCAGAAATTCGATCTGCCCGTGATGGGTCAGTCCTATGGCACGGTGCCCGATCCGGCTTGGAAAGAGCGCAAGTACAATAAGCCATGGGCCGTGTTCGACACGGTCAATGCCACGATCGGCCAGGGCTACATGCTTTCCAACCCGTTGCAGCAAGCCGTCATGGCCGCCCGGATCGCCAGCGGCCGGTTGCTGCAACCACGGTTGCTGCTTGATGAAAAGACACCTGCCGCGCCCAGCATGGGCTTCAGCCAGGAGCACCTGGACTACGTCCACAAGGCGATGAGCGACGTGGTCAACGGCCCGGGCACCGCCGGACGCGCGCGGCTACCGATCCCGGACGTGCTGCTTGCGGGCAAGACCGGGACAGCTCAGGTCGTCGGCCTGCACCTGTCCGATGGCAAATCGGGGCCCTGGAAGTACCGCGATCACGGCCATTTCATTGCCTATGCGCCGTTTGACAAACCGCGCTACGCTTGCGCGGTGGTGGTCGAGCATGGCGGCGGTTCAGCGGCGGCCTATCCGATTGCCCGCGATGTCATGACCTTCCTCTATGATCCGGCCAAGGCAATGGAAGTCCTGCTGGAGATGGAAAAGGGCTGGGGCGGCACTCCGCTCGAGCGGCTCAACGCGCGCTACCGGGCCTATGAAAGCCGGTACGGGACCAGCGCGCCCAAGCCGACCGACGAGAATCCCGTGGCCAGTGCCGATGCCCGCGCTGAAGCCGCTGGTTCCCGCCCGCTGCCGGAACAGACCGAAGCCGCAGCACCCCGCCCCGAAGATCCAAGCCAACCGACCTCGCCTGCTCCGACACCAGCCGCGACGACCGCAACTCCAGCGGCAGGAACCACGCCGTGAGGTCAGGCGTCATTCCAGCGGCGATTGCGCGCCAGCCCTGGGGCATCATCCTGCCGCTGACGGTACTGACCAGCTTCGGCTCGATGGTCCTCTATTCGGCGGCCGGCGGCAGCATCGAGCCCTGGGCGCTCCAGCACCTGATCCGGTTCGGGGTGTTCCTGGCCATGGCGATGGTGATCGCGCGCCTGCCGCAGGGACTGTTCAAGTGGGCCGCCTACCCGGCCTATGGCGCACTGGTGCTGCTGCTGACGCTGGTTGACCTGATCGGCGCAGTTGGCGGCGGGAGCCAGCGCTGGCTGGACTTGGGCTTCATGCAGTTGCAGCCGTCGGAACTGATGAAGCCGGCGATCGTGCTGGCCTATGCCCGGTTTTACGACACCTTGCCCCCAACCATGACCCAAAGCTGGCGCGCGCTGCTGCCGGCGCTGGGACTGCTCGCCGTGCCGGCGCTGCTGGTCATGCTGCAGCCTGATCTTGGCACCGGCCTGGCGATTACCTTCGGTGCAGTGGCCGTGATGTTCCTCGCCGGCCTGCCACTCAAGTGGTTTCTGGGGGCCGGAGCCGCCGCCATCGTCGCCGCGCCGATCGCATTCTACACCCTGCTGCACGAATATCAGCGCAAGCGCGTGCTGGTGTTTATGGACCCAGAGGGTGATCCGCTGGGTTCAGGTTATCACATCGCGCAGTCCAAGATTGCGATCGGTTCGGGCGGCCTGTTCGGCAAGGGCTTTGGCAATGGCTCGCAAAGCCACCTCGAATACCTGCCCGAAGCGCACACCGACTTCGTCTTCGCAACTATGGGCGAGGAATGGGGGCTGCTCGGCGCACTGTTCGTGCTGTTCGTGTTCATGCTGATCCTGCGCTGGGGCTGGCGTGTCGCCCAAAACGCGCCGGACCGCTTTTCGCGTCTATTGGCGGCGGGGATGACCTGCACGGTGTTCTTCTATGTCGCGATCAACCTGCTGATGGTCGTCGGCCTTGCCCCGGTCGTGGGGATTCCCCTGCCTTTCATGAGCCACGGCGGCTCTTCGATGATGACCAACATGATCTGCCTGGGCACGATTATGGCCGTCGACCGCTGGAGCCGGCGCAGCAGCGGCATCGCTGGCTAGAAAAACCGGGCTTTCCCCCTTTTCACCGGCGAAACAGTCGCTATAGGGAGCGCTCCCGACGATTCGGGACCTCGCGGAGTACCGCCCGTGTGGACGCATAGCTCAGTTGGTAGAGCAGCTGACTCTTAATCAGCGGGTCCTAGGTTCGAGCCCTAGTGCGTCCACCATCCCTTCCCGGCCCTGCTGAAGCAAGATTGCCCGGCGCGGTTGATCTGGGTCATCGACAGCCTGAAGCGAATGGGTAAAGCTTGCTCTCTGACAGCGGGGGAGCGGCGTGGGCGATCGACCTGCAATCTACCGGACAGTGGGCTTGACCAAGTCCTATGGCGAAGGGCCGACCGCGGTTCACGCCCTGCGCGGTGTCGACCTGACCGTCCATGATGGGGAGCTGCTGGTGCTGCTTGGCCCTTCCGGTTCGGGCAAATCGACGCTGCTCAATATCCTGGGCGGCCTTGATAGCGCCACCTCGGGTCAGGCCTGGTTTCAGGACACCGAGATCACCGCGCTCGATGCTGATGGACTGACCGAATATCGTCGCCGCTCTGTCGGCTTCGTCTTCCAGTTCTACAACCTGATTGCAGCCCTGACCGCGCGCGAGAACGTGCAGCTGATCACCGATATCGCCGAACGGCCGATGGCGCCTGAGGATGCATTGGCCCTGGTCGGACTGGAGGACCGCCTCGATCACTTTCCAGCCCAGCTTTCGGGCGGTGAGCAGCAGCGCGTCGCCATTGCCCGGGCGATTGCCAAGCGCCCGCAGGTACTTCTGTGCGACGAGCCGACCGGCGCCCTCGACAGCCAGACCGGAATCAGGGTCCTCTCGGCGCTGGAAGCAGTCAACCGGGAGATCGGGACGACGGTGATGATCATCACTCACAACGTTGTCATCGCCGACATGGCTGACGAGGTGATTCATTTCGCTGACGGCGCCATTGCTTCGCATCGCAGCAACAAGACCCGCAAGGCGGCGGGGACACTGGCCTGGTGAGAAGCCTGCCGCCCCTGACCCGCAAGCTGCTGCGTGATCTGTGGCGACTGCGCGGCCAAGGGCTGGCGATCGCCTTGGTCATGGCCGCCGGGGTGGGAATGGCGGTCATGTCCTATGGGATGATGCGCAGTCTCGAGGCGACGCGCAGTGCCTATTATGAAGGTTATGGCCTGGCCCAGGTCTGGGTGCCGCTGCGCCGCGCGCCTGATAGCCTGGCGCGCGACATCGCCGCAGTGGACGGAGTGGCCACGGTCGAAACGCGGATTTCGGGCGCTGCAACGGTCGACCTGCCGGGTATTGCCGAACCGGTTCAGGCCCAACTTCACTCCCTGCCGGTCACGCTCAATCGGCTGGTACTGCGCAGCGGGCGGATACCGCGGGTCGATGCTCCGAATGAAGTCCTGGCCAACGAAGCCTTCGTCCAGGCCGCCCGGCTGCCGCTCGGCTCCAGGGTGCCGATCCTGGTCTATGGCAAGCGTATCGAATTGATTCTGGTCGGCACAGCGATCTCGCCCGAGCACATCTATGCCGTGGCGCCCGGCCAGATCTTTCCCGACAATCGCCGCTTCGGGATCATCTGGATGGCGCGCGAACCGCTATCCGCAGCACTCGACATGCGCGATGGCTTCAACGAGGTCCTGCTGCGGCTTGCTCCGGGAGCTAAGGAGGCCGAAGTGATCCGGAGGGTCGATCGGATTAGCGCCGCCTATGGTCCGTCCGGGGCCTTTGGCCGCAGCCTCTCCATCTCCGATCGGTTCCTGTCGAGCGAGATCGAGCAACTGGAGACGACGGTACGGATCCTGCCGCCGATCTTTCTGGCTGTCTCCGCCTTCCTGCTCAATATCCTGCTCGCCAGACTGATCGATACCGAGCGCGAGATCATCGGTTTGCTCAAGGCCTTCGGCTACCGTAACCGGACAATTGCCTGGCATTATGCCCAGTTGGCCGTTCTGCTGTCTGGCGGCGGGGTCTTGCTGGGTTGGTTGCTGGGTGGTTGGCTGGGCCGCGGGATCGCGGGGATCTACCAGGACTATTTCGCCTTTCCGTTCCTAGCCTTCTCGGCCGGGGCAGACAGCTATCTTGCCTCGGGCGGTCTGGCCCTGGCGGCAGTCCTGACCGGAGCCTTTACTGCGGTCTGGCGGGCGCAGCGCCTGCCGCCGGCTGAGGCCATGCGGCCACCAGCACCGTCGCGCTACTCCAACAACCGCCTTACCAATTGGCTGGTCCAACGCTTGCCGGACGAACCGAGCCGGATGCTCCTGCGCGGCTTTCTGCGCCGGCCCTTGCGGACGATCGCCAGCATTCTGGGCCTGGCCATGGCGCTTGCGCTCTATGTCGCTTCGGCCAGTTCGACCGACAATGTCGAGCGGATGATCCAGCTGGTCTTTGAACGCGGCCAGCGTGCCGACCTGGCCCTGGCCTTTGCCGAAGCACGCGATCCCCGGATCGCACGTGAACTGACCAGCCTGCCAGGCGTCCAGCGCGCCGAAGGCTATCGCGCCGTCGCGGTCGAGCTGGTCCAGGGCGCGCGGCGCGAACGCGAGGCGATACTGGGCCTGCCGCCAGGCGCCGCATTGATGCGAATTGTGGCTCTGGATGGTTCGGTCCAGGCCTTGCCGCCAAACGGCGCGCTCATCTCCAGTCAATTAGCGCGCAAACTGAACCTGGCGGCTGGTGACCTGGTCGAGGTGCAGGTTACGGAAGGCAGACGCCCCCGCTTTCGTTTGCCAATCGCCAGGGTGGTTGATGTCCCGCTGGGCGCGGCCGTGGTGATCGATCGACGTCAGCTCAACCGGCTGATGCAGGAAGGTGATCTGGTCAGCGGCGCTTACCTGATGATCGATCCGGCACGAACAGGCGAACTCTATCGCGCACTCAAGGCGACACCGCAGGTCGTCTCGGTGACGGTCGCCGCCAATGCAGTGCGGGGTATTCGGGAAACCGTCGCGGAATCGATGGGGATCGTGACGCTGTTCAACACGCTGTTCGCCATGCTGATCGTCGTCGGGGTGACCTTTACCGGTGCCCGGATCAGCCTATCCGAGCGGGCCCGCGATCTGGCATCGATGCGGGTCCTGGGCTTCAGAAAGGGCGAGGCAGGCTTCGTACTGCTGGGCGAGCAGATCATCCTGGCGATCGCCGCCCTGCCCCTGGGGCTGCTGCTGGGTATCGCCCTGTCACGCTATATCGCTGCCAGCTTTTCATCTGACATGTTCATGATCCCCGCTGCGGTGAGCGCGCGTACGTTGGGAGAAGGCATCTTCGTGGTGCTGGCTGCCGCCGCCGCAACCGCTATTCTGATCCGGCGCAGCGCCGATCGCCTGGACCTGGTCCGGGCGCTCAAGACCAGGGAGTGACCATGCCGAAGAAGATTCTCACCGGCCCGCGCCTGGTACTGATCCTGCTGCTGGCTGCCCTTGCCATCGGCGGCTGGCTGATGATCCGCAAGCCAGCCGTCGAGGTCGATACCGGACGCGTCGAACGCGGCGCAATGACCGTGACCATCGACGATCAGGGCGAAACCCGGGTCCGCGAACTCTACACAATTGCTGCACCGGTGACCGGTGAGTTGCTGCGACTAGATCACGAACCAGGCACTGCGGTGAAGGCCGGTGCAGTACTGGCGGAGATCGAGCCAATCCGGCCATCGCCGATCGACCGCCGCTCCTATGATGAAACGCTCGACCGGATCGGCGGGCTTCAAGCCGAACTGGCGGCGGCCCGGGCTCGCGTGCAGGAAGCGCGGGCGAGTGAGCAGCTTGCCCGAACCAGTCACCAGCGGATTGAGTCCCTGGCTGCACGCGGCTTTGCCTCGCGCGCGCAAATCGATGCGGCCCGCAGCGCGCTGCAGGGTGCCCGGGCAGCACGCGTGGCGGCCGAACAAGGCGCCGATGCCGCACTGCACGGATTGCGCGCGACCGAGGCCAGCCTGCGTGGCGGCAGCAATCGGGCACCGGCGGGCCAAGTGGTCCAGGTTCGCGCGCCGATCGCCGGAGTGGTCCTGAGCCAGCTCCACGAAAGCGGCGGCCCGGTCACGGCCAGCACTCCTTTGCTAGAGATTGGCGATCCCACGCAGCTTGAAATCGTCGCCGAGCTGTTGAGTGCCGATGCGGTCAGGATCGCGAAGGGCGCAGCGGTAGAGATTGCCGCATGGGGCGGCGACAAGCCGCTGCAGGGTAAGGTGCGCCTGGTCGAGCCGCTCGGCTTCCGCAAGATCAGTGCCCTGGGGGTGGAAGAGCAGCGCGTGCGTGTGATCATCGATCTGGCAGGGCCACAGGGCGATTGGCAGCGTCTGGGCCATGGTTACCGCGTCGGTGTGCGCATTGCACAGTGGACGGCTGCAGATGTCCTGCAAGTGCCGATCGGCGCGCTGTTCCGACAGGGCGACGGCTGGGCGGCCTACACGATTGATCAGGACAACCGGGCCCGCCTGGTCCAGGTCAGCGTGGGGCAGATGAATGCCGAGACGGCCGAAGTGCGCGCCGGCTTGAAGGCCGGCCAGCGGGTCATCCTTCACCCTGGCGCCAAGGTGACTGACGGATTGCGGGTACAAGTCATCGACTGAGGCTGAGAGGGGATCGCGGGGAAACCTGGGTCAACCTCCTGGTCGGGTGCCTGCGCTGCCCCTTCTCCGTTCCGCAATACGCCGCTTTCGGTTGCAGCCAGGTCCTGCTAGGCGCGCTCCATGCTTAACCTTACCGGCATTACGGTTCGCCTTGGCGGGCGGACGATCATTGACGATGCGACTGCGAAGTTGCCGCCGCGCGGGCGCATTGGCCTGATCGGGCGCAATGGCGCGGGCAAGTCCACGCTGGTGCGCGTGATCGCCGGGATGCTCGAGGCCGATACCGGCGAGGTGACGATGCCGCGCGGGAGCCGGTTGGGTTATATCGCGCAGGAAGCACCGGGCGGGGATGCCACGCCGTTCGAGACTGTGCTGGCCGCCGATACCGAACGCGCGGCGCTGATGCTGGAAAGCGAGACCTGCCACGACGCGCACCGTCTGGCCGAGATCCACGAGCGGTTGATCACGATTGAGGCCCATTCCGCGCCAAGCCGCGCAGCCCGGATCCTGGTTGGCCTGGGGTTCGACGAGGCTGCCCAGCACCGGCCGTTGGAGAGCTTTTCGGGCGGCTGGCGGATGCGCGTGGCCCTGGCCGCGTTGCTGTTCTCGCAGCCAGACCTGCTGCTGCTCGACGAACCGTCGAACCACCTCGATCTGGAAGCCGTGCTCTGGCTGGAAGACTTCCTGCGGTCATACCCCGCGACAATCCTGCTGGTCAGCCACGAGCGGGACTTCCTCAACAACGTGGTCGATCACATCCTGCACCTCTCCGCCGGTAAGCTGACGCTCTATCCCGGTGGCTATGACGCCTTCGAGCGCCAGCGCGCTGAGCGCCAGGCCCAGCTCGCCTCGGCGCGGGAAAAGCAGGAAGCCTTGCGCGACCGACTGCGCGACTATGTGGCCCGCAATTCCGCGCGGGCCTCTACCGCGAAGCAGGCGCAGTCGCGCGCCAAGGCCCTGGCCAAGCTGCAGCCGATCGCCGAGATGATCGACGATCCTTCGCTCCAGTTCGATTTCCCTGATCCGGACGAGCTGCGTCCACCATTGATCACGCTCGATCTGGCGGCAGTCGGTTATGGCGAAACGCCCGTGCTCCAGCGGCTCAACCTGCGGATCGATCCTGATGACCGGATTGCGCTGCTTGGCCGCAACGGTAACGGCAAGACCACCCTGGCGCGCCTGCTTTCGGCGCAGCTTGCTCCGCTGGAAGGGTCGATTACCGCCAGCGGCAAGATGCGCGTGGGTTATTTCACCCAGTACCAGGTTGAGGAGCTCGACCGCTCGGAAACACCGCTCCAGCACATGACCGTGCTGATGAAGGGTGCGAGCCCGGCGGCGGTGCGGGCCCAGCTTGGCCGGTTCGGATTTTCAGGACCCAAGGCCACGACCGAAGTCGGCAAGTTGTCGGGCGGCGAACGTGCGCGCCTGGCGCTGGCGTTGATCACGCGCGAGGCGCCGCATATGCTGATCCTCGACGAGCCGACCAACCACCTGGACGTCGACACGCGCGAGGCGCTGATTCAGGCGCTCAACGCCTATTCCGGCGCCGTGGTGATCGTCAGCCACGACCGGCACATGCTGGAGACGACGGCTGACCGGCTGGTGCTGGTCGATGGCGGCACTGCCAGGGAGTTCGATGGCTCAATCGACGATTACATCGCCTTTGTGCTCGCCAAGGATCCCTCCCAGCCCCGCAGCAGCGGCGAGCATGACAATGACAATCGCAAGATCAACAAGAAGGACCAGCGCAAGGCCGCTGCCGAAGCCAGAGAAAAGGGCCAAGCGATGCGCAAGCGCGCCAATGCGGCCGAGGCCGAGCTGGCCAAGCTGACCGCCCAGCTCAAGGCGGTCGATCAGGCCATGTTCGACCCCAAGAGCGCCGAGGCTCGCTTGGCCAAGCTGACCATGACCGAGCTGATGAAGCACCGGGCCGAACTGGAAGTGCAGATCGCGGCGGCCGAGACTGCCTGGCTCGAGGCCAGCGAAGCACTCGAAGCACTCGTCGCGTGACGCGGAGGCCGGCATGAGCGTTGCCTTCCGGCGCGACGGTGACGAGGAGCATCTCGAACCGAAGTTCGAGCTGCCGATTCCACCCGGGCCGAACCTGGTGACTCCGCGCGGCCTGGCTCTGATCAACGAACAGGTAACCCGGCTGGAAGCACAACTTGCCGAACTGGCCGGTGCCGCAGACGACGATCCGCAGCTTATGTCGGCCAAACGCAACCTGCGCTATTGGCACACCAGGCAGATTACCGCCGAACTGGCCCCACAACCTTCGGGTGAAACAGTCGAGTTCGGTGTCCGCGTTACCTTCCGGCTAAACGGCAAGGAACGGACCTTGGGCATTGTCGGCGATGACGAAGCCGATCCGGCCGCAGGGCTGGTATCCTGGAGCGCTCCCCTGGCCCGCGCGCTGATGGGGGCCGAAGTGGGCGAAATGCTCGATTTCGGCGGAAATGCCGACGCCATCGAAGTCCTGGCAATCGCAATCATCAGCTGACTTCGCAACGCAGGATTGACGCTCCGTTTTCCCGTGGCATGGTGCATTGCAAAGCAAAACCGAATGGACGCGGAGGGGATGGGTATGCGGCGCAAGGTAGTGCTGGCGGCATTGCTGCTGGGGACAAGCGGGCTGATTGCCGGGTGCGATCAGGTCAAGCAGGCGGTTGGCGGCAAGACCGTCGAGGTCAAGGAAACCGAATTTCCGGAAAAAGTGCTGTGGGGGGATACCCATCTGCATACTGCGAACTCTGTTGATGCCTTCGGATTCGGTGTCCGCCTTTCACCAGAGGATGCCCTGCGCTTTGCCCGCGGTGAGGAAGTAACCTCGACCACCGGGCTAAAGGCCAAGCTGTCCCGCCCGCTGGACTTCTTGGTCGTGACCGATCACGCCGAAGGACTGGGCGCGACCAAGGCGCTTTACGATGCCCCGCGCCTGCTGATCACCGATCCCACCATGCGCCGCTGGTACGACATGATGCACGAAGGGCCGCAAGGCTCGCAACGCGCGATGGCGGAGATACTTGATGCCCGCGGCCGCAACGATCTTCCCGAAGCGATGCTTAATGCCGGCGATGCCGCCGAACGGACCAAATCGGTCTGGAACAGCAACATCGATACGGTCGAAGATTACAACGAACCGGGCAAGTTCACCGCATTCTTCGGCTTCGAATACACGCTGATGCAAGGCGGCAATAACTTGCACCGCAACATCATTTTCCGCGATGGTCCGGACAAGGTGCGCACGGTTGTGCCGATCGACCCGACCTACAAGGCGACCCCGGACGAGATCTGGAACTACATGGAAGCCTATGAGAAGGCGACCGGCGGGCGGGTTCTGGCGATCCCGCATAACTCGAACCTGTCCAACGGCCTGATGTTCGAACTGACCCAGCCGGGTGGCGGGCCAATGACGGCAGCCTATGCCAAGCGCCGCGCCAGGCTGGAGCCGGTGGTCGAGATCACCCAGATCAAGGGCGACAGCGAAGCGCACCCGTTCCTTTCGCCGAATGACGAGTTCGCTGGCTTTGGTGTTGCCGGCTGGGAGATCAGCAACCTGCTGGGCAACGAACCCAAGAATCCGAACATGTTCGCCGGCGAATATGTTCGCGAAGCCCTGAAGCGCGGCCTCCTGCTTGAAGCGCAGATGGGGGTAAACCCCTACAAGTTCGGCGTGATCGGTTCGACCGACAGTCACACCGCGCTGGCAACGGCTGACGAGGATCAGTTCTTCGGCAAGCATTCTGGCAACGAGCCCAACCCCGAGCGCGCCATGCAGGGCCAGAACCTGGGCACAAGACAGGGCCGGTTCGGCTGGCACTACCTGGCGAGCGGCTATGCCGCAGTTTGGGCCAAGGCCAACACCCGCGCCGCGATCTTCGAGGCGATGGAGCGGCGCGAAGTCTATGCCAGCACGGGCCCGCGGATGACCCTGCGGTTCTTTGGCGGGTGGGACTTCAAGGCCGATGACCTGAAAGGCAACTGGGTCCAGGCCGGGTACAAGCGCGGCGTGCCGATGGGCGGCGAGCTGGCCGGCGGCAAGAAGGGCGCGCCCAGCTTCATCGTCTCGGCGCTGAAGGATCCGATCGGTGCCAATCTGGACCGCGTTCAGGTGGTCAAGGGCTGGGTCGACAAGTCTGGCAAGGCCCAAGAAAAGGTCTTCGACGTGGTGTGGAGCGATCCGACCAAGCGCAAGCTGGTGGGCGGCAAGGTGCCCGCGGTTGGCGATACGGTTGATGTCGCCACGGCAACCTACAAGAACACGATTGGTGCGGCGACCCTCGCCACGGTCTGGACCGACCCCGAGTTCGATCCATCGGTTCGCGCGTTCTATTACCTGCGCGTGCTGGAGATCCCGACGCCAAGCTGGCCGGCCTATGACGCGGTCCGTTTCAAGATGAAGCTCACCCCGGAAGTCCGGGTGAAGCAGCAGGAACGCGCCTATACTTCGGCCATCTGGTATAACCCCGTCAAATCCTAGGGAGCTTTCATGTCCGCCTGGCGCAATCGCGCGGCAGCCTTGCTGCGCGAACCTCTGGTGCACTTCCTTGCGGCAGGGGCGCTGATCTTTGTCGTCCTGTCAGGCCGGCCGCCGGATGCCGGGGAACGGCGGATCGTCGTCAATGAGGCTGTCGTCTCCGGTCTGGTCAACCGCTATGTCCAGGCCTTCCGCCGCCCGCCATCGGACGAGGAGCTTGACGGCCTGATCCGCGACTATGTCCGCGGCGAAGTCTACTACCGCGAGGCGCTGCGCCTGGGCCTCGATCAGGATGACGAGGTGGTCAAGAAGCGGCTGCGCAACAAGATGCTGGCGATCGCCGGGGCCGAGGCCGAAGCAGCCCGGCCCAGCGACGCCGACCTGCAGGCGCTGCTCGACAAGGACCCGGCGCGCTATGCTTCCCCGCCGCGCTATACGCTGGAGCAGCGCTATCTCGGTCCGGACAGCCCGACCTTACGGAGCGTGATCAAGACCCAACTGGCCGCGCTGAAGCCGGGCGCGACACCGACCCTGCCCAGCGAGCCGATCCCCCTCCCCACCCGGCTGGATGACGTGCCGGCGCTCGATCTCGCGACTCAGTTCGGCGATGAATTCGCCGCAGCCTTGGACAAGGCACCGCTCGGACAATGGACTGGTCCGATCCCGTCCGGCTTTGGCCTCCATCTCGTCAAGCTGGAGCGGCGCGCCGCTCCGCCCCCGCCGAAACTGGCCGATCTGCGCCAGCGGCTGGAAAACGATTGGCGCAGCGCGGCCGTCCGCAAGGCCGAGGATGACAACCTCAACGCCCTGCTCAAGGGCTATGATGTCGTGATCGAGCGGCCGCGGTGAACGCCGTGCTGCGCCTGGTCCTGGCCTTGTTTGCCATGCTGGCCGCAATCGAAGCGCGCGCCGATGAACTGCGCCCGGGCTACATGGAGCTGACGCAGGAGACAGCTGCTGAGTGGAAGCTGGTCTGGAAAGCACCGATCCTCGGTGGACTCGCCACCCGCGCCCGGCCGCTGCTGCCGGATTTTTGCGAGCTCAAGCTGGATACACCGCGCCTGTCGGGGCCAGCTGTGGTGGCGACCGGCAAGGTTACCTGTTCGCGCCCGCTTGAAGGCGCAACGGTCGGGCTGGACGGCATGGAACCGGGGTCTACTGACGCCTTGCTGCGGGTCGCGCCACTCGGCCGACCGATCCAGACAGAACGCTTGGCACCAGGGAGCAGTAGCTTCACCGTCAATGCCGTGCCCGATCGCTGGCAAGTGGCGCGCACCTATTTCGTGATCGGGGTCGAGCACATTGTTGCCGGATTCGATCACCTGCTGTTCGTGGTCGCGCTGGTCCTTCTGCTGCAGCGCGGCTGGTCGGTCGTGGCGGCGGCGACAGCCTTTACCCTGGCCCATTCGATCACGTTGGCGGGGGCGACGCTCGGCCTGTTCGGCCTTCCGCAAGCCCCGGTCGAGGCGACCATTGCGTTGTCGATCGTGTTCCTGGCCGTTGAAATCGTGAAGGCCCGGCCCGGCGAACCACGCCTGTCAGAGCGCGTGCCCTGGGTGTTGGCCTTCCTGTTCGGTCTGCTCCACGGCTTCGGTTTCGCCGGCGCCTTGCGCGAGATTGGCCTGCCGGAAACCGATGTGCCGATGGCGCTGCTGACCTTCAACCTCGGCGTCGAAGCCGGACAGTTGCTGATCATCGCAGTGACCGCGGCGGTCCTCGCAGCACTCGAGCGCTTCGCCCCCAAGGCGCGGCGGCCGGCAGTCATGGCCAGCACTTACCTGATCGGAGCCGTGGCCAGCTTCTGGTTCATTGAACGGATCTGGGCGTGAGCGCCTCAGCACCGCGCCTGGCTGGACTGGATGCCCTGCGCGGCATCGCGGCGCTGCTGGTGATGGGCTTGCACGCTAATGCCGTGTTCGGCGGCCTCGGGGCATTTTCCAAGGGCTACCTGGGGGTTGATTTCTTCCTGATGCTCTCGGGCTTCCTGATGGCCCGGATCACCGAGCCGCGGCTAGCCGCAGGTCTATCGCCGCAGCGCTTCATGGTCGCACGTTACAAACGGTTCTGGGGCATGGTGGCACTGGGTTCGCTGATCGGCATTCCCTACCTGTGGGTCCGCGCGGGCGGAGAATGGTGGCCGTTCCTGCCCGCCCTGATCGCCAACTTTGCGCTGCTGCCCTGGCCAGTGGCCAACCTGCTGTTCGCGCTCAACATACCGACCTGGACCATCTTTGCCGAACTGGTCGCCAATGGGGCCCATGTCTTCGCGCTGCGCCACCTCACCAACCGCTGGTTGGCAGTGCTGACCATCATTCTGGGCGGGCTGACGGTGTGGGTTGCCATGGTCTGGGGTTCACTCGATGTGGGAGCGCGGCCAGGCCATGTCTGGGAGGCGATCCCGCGGGTGTTCTTCGCCTATTGCCTGGGCATCAGCCTTTGGCGCTGGCGGCAGGAGCGTGTGCTGGCGCCCCTACCCGCCGCCTTAGTCCTCGCAGCCATGCCGATCGCGATCATGGGCAGCTGGTATGGCGATTGGCGCATCTGGCAATTCGACCTGGCCTTCGTCGTGCTGCTATGCCCAATGGTCATCTCGGCGGCGACGGCGATCACGCGCCAGACCTCGCTGGGCTGGCTCTCGGCGGCGATCTCGTTCCCGCTGTTCGCGGTCCACCTGCCGATCCTAGAGGCGGTGCGCGAACTGGGCGGCGGCAAGTGGGAGGCCATCCCTCTCGCCCTTGCGACCGCTCTCGCAATCGTGTGGTGGACAAACCGCCGCGATGCCCGCAAGGCGCTGGCAAAGACTTAGAGGAGACCCCGATGGAACCCGCCGTCCTGTTCGACCTTGACGATACCGGCATCGCCACGATCACACTCAACCGTCCCGACATGCGTAACCCCATCTCGGGCGACGAAGTAGTCAACGGTATTTGCGATACCCTGGCGGCAATGGAAGCCAATCCCAAGGTTCGCGTTGCGATCCTGACCGGGGCGGGCAAGGCCTTCTCCTCGGGCGGAGACATCAACGCGATGAAGCCGGGTGGCGGCGGGCTCAATGCCGGTCTCCCCGCCGGGACGCGCGGCAATTACAAGCGCGGCATCCAACGCATTCCGCTGGCCTTTGCCGCCCTCGAAGTACCAGTAATCGCCGCTGTCAACGGCCCGGCCATTGGCGCAGGGCTGGATCTGGCCTGCATGTGCGACCTGCGCATCGCCGGTGAAAGCGCCAAGTTCGCCGAGAGCTTCGTCAAACTGGGGATCATTCCCGGCGACGGCGGGGCCTGGCTGCTCCAGCGTGTCGTGGGCTTCTCCAAGGCCGCAGAAATGTCGCTGACCGGGGATATGCTTGACGCCGCCGAAGCGCTCGCTTGCGGACTTGTTTCGCGCGTAGTTCCGGATGCCGATCTGCTGACCGAGGCCCGCGCGCTCGCCGCCAAGATCGCCGCCAATCCGCCACACGCCGTGCGCATGACCAAGCGCCTGCTGTGGGAAGCGCGCCGGGCCGATCTCGCCACCGTGCTGGAGATGTCCGCGGCCATGCAGGCTGTCGCCCATGCCACCGGCGATCACGAGGAAGCAGTCAACGCTTTCCTCGAAAAGCGGAAACCCGTTTTCAAGGGCGACTGAATCACATCGATGTGATTTTCCACCTGTTGCATCACATTATGATGTGATAGGCGATTCTCATGTCTGCTGAACTCATCGATCGCGTCCGCCGTCTCGTCACCGATGGCGGCATGTCACGCGCCGGCCTTGCCCGCGCTGCCGGGCTTCATGCCAACACCCTGCGAGACTGCACGGAGAGCGACTGGAACCCCACCGCTGAAACGCTGCGCAAGCTCGAACGCTTCCTGTGGGATAGCGATGACGAGCCGGTGCTGGTACCGATCGAGGACATCATCGAGGAAGCCCGTAACGGCCGGATGTTCATCCTGGTCGATGACGAAGACCGCGAGAACGAGGGTGACCTGGTCATTCCAGCGCAGATGGCCACGCCCGATGCGATCAACTTCATGGCCATGCACGGCCGCGGGCTGGTTTGCCTGACGCTGACTCGCGAACGGACCGAGCAGCTTGGCCTTGAACTGATGAGCCGCAACAACGGCACACGGCATGAAACCGCCTTCACCGTCTCGATCGAGGCGCGCGAAGGAGTTACGACCGGAATCTCCGCCGGGGACCGCGCCCGGACCGTCGCTGTCGCGATCGACGCCAGCAAGGGCCGCCAGGATATCGTTACCCCGGGCCACGTCTTTCCGCTGATCGCGCGCGATGGCGGCGTCCTCGTGCGCGCCGGCCACACCGAAGCCTCGGTCGACATTTCGCGACTGGCCGGCCTCAATCCCTCGGGCGTGATCTGCGAGATCATGAACGAAGACGGCACCATGGCCCGAATGGATGATCTGCTGCCCTTCGCCCGCAAACATGGGCTGAAGATGGGCACCATCCGCGACCTGATTGCCTATCGCCGCAAACATGACCACCTGGTCGAGAAGCGCGCGGAACTGCGGTTCCAGAGCAAGTGGGGCGGCGAATGGACCGCCTATACCTTCTTCAACAAGGCCACCGAGGACGAGACGATGGCCCTGGTCAAGGGCCACATCACTGCCGACAAGCCGACCCTGGTCCGCATGCACACGATGAGCATGTTCGTGGATGTGTTCGGCGAAACCAACGAGCGCTCGGGCCTGCTCTCACGCTCGATGGAGATCATCGCCGAGGAAGGCACCGGAGTGCTGGTGCTGATCAACAAGCGGATGCCGGGAATGGTCTCGCGCTTCATCGAGCTGCGCCAGCAGGGCAAGACCGCCGGCGCGCCCGAGGTTGAGCAGCTGCGCGACTATGGCGTCGGCGCCCAGATCCTGGCGGAACTGGGCGTGCATGACATGATCCTTCTCACCAATACTCACCACACCCTTGCCGGGCTCGATGGCTATGGTCTGTCGATCGTCGGGGAGCGGCCCATTACCGGAACGGCAGGCGAATAATGGCGAAATTTCTTATCGTTGAAGCGCGCTTTTACGATCACCTCAACGATCAGCTGATCGGCGGGGCCAAGGCAGCGCTGAAGGCTGCCGGACACCAGGCTGACGTCATCACCGTCCCCGGCGCGCTGGAAATCCCCGGCGCGATCAGTCTTGCGGACCAGGCCCAGCTCTATGACGGCTATGTCGCGATCGGCGTGGTGATCCGCGGGGAGACCTATCACTTTGAGATCGTCGCCGGCGAAAGCGCCCGCGGCATCATGGCGCTGACCATGGACGGGCTGGCCATCGGCAACGGTATCCTGACGGTCGAGAACGAGCAGCAGGCGCTAGTCCGCGCCGACCCGGCCCAGAAGGACAAGGGCGGCGAGGCCGCCAAGGCCGCCATTGCCTTGCTCGAGCTGCGCGAGAAGTTCGCGTGAGCCATCCAGCGATCGGCGGCCTGCCGCTGGTCCTGGGCGGCAATGTCTTCGGTTGGACGGCCGACCGCGACGCGAGCTTTGCCATCCTTGATGCCTTCCACGCCGCTGGCGGGCGGATGATCGACACGGCGGAGGCCTATTCGGTCTGGGTGCCGGGCCATAGGGGCGGCGAAAGCGAAGCGGTGATCGGCGAGTGGCTCAGCAGCCGCGGCCTGCGCGGCGAGATGCTGATTGCGACGAAGACCAACGTGATGGGCAAGCCCGGCGGGCTCAAGCCGGAAAAGCTGGCAAGCCACCTGGCCCGCTCGCTTGAGCGGTTGCAGACCGATTACGTTGATCTGTTCTATGCCCACCGTGACGATCCGGAAACCCCGCAAGACGAAGTGGCGCAGGGTTTTCAGGCCCTGCTCGACCAGGGCCTGATCCAAGAAGCCGGTGCCTCGAACTTCAGCGCCGAGCGGCTAGATAGCGCTATCGCGGCCGCAAGGCAGATTGGTGCGCGGCCCTATTCTGTGCTGCAGAACCAGCACAACCTGGTCCACCGCGAAAGCTTTGACCCGGCGCTTCAGGCGGTCTGCGCCCGCGAGGATGTTGCCTTCCTGCCGTTCTATGGCCTGGCCGCAGGATACCTGACCGGCAAGTATCGGCAGCCCGAGGACTTTGAAGCCAACCAACGTGGTCAGCGTTGCAAGGACTTCATTGGCAAGGGCGAGAAGATCCTGCCGGTGATGGATGCCATCGCGACTGAGACCGGAGCGAGCCTTGCTGAGATTGCCATTGCCTGGCTGCTCGCCCAGCCCGACGTGACCGCACCGATTGCGAGCGCGGTCAACCTCGATCAGCTCAATATGCTGCTGCGGGCAGTCGCCCTCAAGCTGAGCGGCGAACAGGTTGCGCGGCTGACTGCGGCTTACGACTGAGCCAACGGCGCGCAGCTGTCGGCGCGGCGGGCCTGGTCGATTTCGGCAAACAGCTCGGCGGTGGGCGCAAGTCGCCGGTCGAGGATGATGCCCTTGTCTGAAGGCGATTCCACGACCTGAACGCCTGCCGGAACCGGCTGACCCTTACGCGCCAGCACGAAGCGGATGCCCTGCGGATACTGCGTCGTATCCAGCGCGGCGATGTTGTCCGTATTGGCAGCGAAGACCGAGAGCGAAACGTAGCCCTGGTTGGGCGACGGCGCCGCGCTGACCAGCAATGGCCCCTTGCTTAGATCGTAGACGCACGAGGCATAGGCCAGGTCCGGCGATGGCCGCACCACGCCGCGCGAATCCTTGGTGGTGCGAGGGCCGAAGCTGAACTGGTTGATCCGCGCGCCATCGCCGGAGATCCGGTTCATCGCCACGTTCATGATTGCATGCGGAACGGCCATAACGAGCCCGACATGGCCGACGATCGCCGCGCCGACGAACAGCGCCAGCAGCTTGAGCTTCCGGTTCATGCCGCGCCTCCGCAATCAAGCTTGGTCACCTTGGGCATCGGGATCGCGGCATAGTCCGCCTGCGCCTGCGGCGTTGGCTGATAGAGCCGCAGCGTGATGTCGTAATTGCCCGCCTTGCTGGTCGAGGCCCAGGGCTGACCGTCAGGCCGGATGGGAGAGAGAATGCCCGTCCACTCCGACTTGCCATCGGGCTGCGCCTCGGTCTGATCGAACGACAGGGCATCATCGTCGTTGAGTGGCAGGTAATTATCGGCGGCATAGACCGTGATCGACCACCACCGCGCCGGCAGTACCCCGCCCGTCACGCGGTAACGGCAGTCCTCGCGCAGCCGTGCGCCGCTATCGTCGGTGTTGCGGCTGAAGTAGATCGCCTGGCTTTTGTTGAGCGCCAGCAGGCCCGAAACGGCCACCCGCGCGCGGGTCCAGGGATCGGCATCGACCGAACCGGTCACCTTGCTGCCGCTCCATCCGGAATAGACTTCGCCCTGCACCATGCCGCGCTGCAAGGTGTACCAGCCTGAGGCCGCGCCGGCGACCAGGCCGGCAATCAGCACGCCGGTCGTGACAAGCTTACCCGACATCCATGAACTCCTTCAGGCCAAGCGGCTTGTAGGGCCCGATGATCAATTGCTCGAACACGCCCATGCCCTCGCCATAGCGCTCCGAGCGGACGCGTGAGACGAACTGGACGTGGTAATTGTCCATCGTGCGTGGATCGCACTGCGCCAGGCCAAAATCCTCCCGCTCCACCACCTGCTTGCCGTGGTAGAGGCCGTGGCCCCACTTGGGATGGGTATAGCCAAGCCCGCGCATCTGGAACCGGCCGAGCGGCTCGAAGGTGATGGTGTCAGGGCCGTCCGGGCTTTCGACCGTGATCGTCCCGCCATCGGGCCAGCGTGTTCCCGGCGTCAGCGGCGATGCCATCTGCGCAGCCGGTGTCTCGTAGTGCTCCTCTCCCCCGCTGCCATCCGGCGCGATCACGGCGCGGGTGTTCCAGGCGTGACCACCGGCATCGGCGTTGATGTGGAAGAAGACCGAGCGATCAGCGAAGTTGAGCGGGGTCCACTGCCAGAAAAAGCCGGGAATCACGCCGTGGCCGTGGGGCTGCTCGTCGCGCGAACCGACCGGGCGCACACCCCAGGAGCGATCGCGCGTGCCGGCGGTGCCGGGTGCGCAGTCCTCCCGCACGCCGTCGATCTCGATCCACCCGTCGTAATGGCCATTCTGGGTCAGCCGGGTGTAGTCCATGAAGGTGCGCGGGCCGATCCGGTGGATGAAGCGCGGTTCCTCGATTGGAAAGGCGCGACCTGTAAAGGTCAGGTCAGACTTCAGCCCCTCCCCGTCGACCACGACCCGCAGTTTTTGCAGCGGCTCGATGATTTCGATCCGGATCGGTCCGACCTGCAGGTCAAACCGTTCCATGTTGAGCTCACGGCTGGCGTGGACATTGTGCTGCACCCCGTCGCGGATCGCCGAGAAATGGGCGTCGGCGACGTTGAGGTGCGGGTAAACCCCCAGTGCCACGGCGAAAAAGCCCGAGCCATCGGGCGCATAGCCGTTGAAGAAATAGCGGTCGTAGAAATTGCGATCGGTCCCGGCATAGGCGACCGGTTCGGGCGTCTGGTGCAGCGGGAAATCGTCACCCTTGGTCAGGACCATCTAATCAGCCTTTCAGCTTGGCTATGCTGCCGTGCTGCAGCGCCAGGGCGCAGCCGCCGCGGGCCATCGAGAGGAAATTGGCATCGCCGCGCTCGGTGCGCTCGACATAGGCGGCGCTGAACACGGCGGTGGAGACGCCGTGGAGCGCGCCGATCACGTAATCGTCCCAGATCGCCTCACGGCTGAGCGGTACTCCGCGCGCGGTCATTTCGGCGCAATAGAGATCAAGCAGTTCGCCCTCATGGGCGCGGCGCAGTTCGTCGCCAATGCCGGTGCCGAGGAAATAGCCGATGTCGGTCATCGCATTGCCCAGCGCGACGGTCTGCCAATCAAGCACCGCGATCGGCTCAGATCCGCCCTTGATGTCGAACAGCATATTGTCGAGCCGGAAATCGCCATGGATCAGACACTGCGGCGGATCCTGCCGGCCCATCCGCTCGGCGTTCACCTCCGCCAGTTCCTCGCAGAGCGCCATGAACTCTGGTTCCAGGCTGTCGGCATAGCGTTCGCGGAAGATCGCCTGGGCGTTGGGATAGAGCGCGCCGATCTGGGTGATGACCTCGGGCTTGGGTTGCAGCCATTCGGTCGCCAGGATTTCCGCATGACCCCAGCTAGGCGCATGGAGGGCTGCAGCCTGGATCACGCCGACCCGGGCATCTTCCGCCGTGCACCCGGCGATTTGGTTGCCGCCCCGCGCCGGTCCCAGATCCTCGAACAACAGGACGAAATCGACCCCATCGGGGGCAATCTCGGCCGCAATCGTCCGCGGCACGCGCACCCCCAGGTGCTGCTGAAGCTCGCGGTAGAAGCCCACTTCCTTGGCATAGAGCCCGAACATTGCCGCCGTGCCGCGACTGGTGGGATCGGCAGCCGGGAACTTGCCCGCCAAGGTCGCCGGTCCGGAGTCCGGACGGTCATAGCTGATATGGAAACGCACACTGTCACCGACCTGGCCAGTGCCAATCGGCTCCCAGCGAATGGCGCTGACGGAAGCGCGCTCAAGCAGCCCCGCAGCGCGCAGGCGCTCGGTCAGCCAGGCAGGCGTAATCGAATCTGGGTGCGACGGTATCGCTGTCACCCGGCCCTCTCCTCCGGTCGTTTAAGCGAACGGTTAAACGACCGGAGAGGGGCTGGCAATGGGCTTAGGCCAGAGAGCCTAGGCAAGCCGTCCGAATGCAGCCGCACCAGCGTAGCGCGCGGCATCGCCCAGCTCTTCCTCGATGCGGATGAGCTGGTTGTACTTGGCGAGCCGGTCCGAACGGGCGAGCGAGCCGGTCTTGATCTGGCCGCAGTTGGTGGCGACCGCCAGGTCGGCAATGGTGGCGTCCTCGGTCTCGCCCGAGCGGTGCGACATGACGGCGGTATAGCCATTGCGCTGGGCGATGCTGACAGCGTCGAGCGTTTCGGACAGCGAGCCGATCTGGTTGACCTTGACCAGCAGCGAATTGGCCAGGCCCTTGCCGATGCCCATGGTCAGACGTTTGGGGTTGGTCACGAACAGGTCATCGCCCACCAGCTGGACCTGGTGACCGATCTTGTCGGTCACGGCCTTCCAGCCTTCGAAATCGTCCTCGCTCATGCCGTCTTCGATCGAGACGATCGGGTAATCGGCGCAAAGCGCGGCCAGGTAATCGGCCATTTCGACCGGGCTGAGCGAGAGGCCTTCGCCGCTGATCTCGTACTTGCCGTTCTTGAAGAACTCGGTCGCGGCGCAGTCCAGCGCCAGTTTGATGTCAGTCCCGGCCTTGAACCCGGCCTTCTCGACCGAGGCCATGATGAAGTCGAGCGCAGCGCGGGTGCTGGACAGGTTCGGGGCAAAGCCGCCCTCGTCGCCCACCGCGGTCGCCAGGCCCTTTTCGTGGAGCCCCTTCTTGAGGGTGTGGAACACTTCAGCGCCCCAGCGGACCGCCTCGGCCAGAGTCGGCGCGCCGACCGGCATGATCATGAATTCCTGGAAGTCGATCGGGTTGTCGGCATGTTCGCCGCCGTTGATGATGTTCATCATCGGCACCGGCAGGACATGGGCCGAAACGCCGCCGACATAGGCATAGAGCGGCAGGCCGCGCGCATTGGCAGCAGCCTTGGCGACGGCCAGCGAAGTACCGAGGATCGCATTGGCGCCGATCCGACCCTTGTTCTCCGTACCGTCGAGATCGATCATCACCGCGTCGATATCGCGCTGGTCCTCAGCGTCGCGGCCCAGCAGCGCATCGCTGATTTCGGTGTTCACGGCGCGAACGGCATGGAGCACGCCCTTGCCGAGGTAGCGCCCCTTGTCGCCATCACGCAGTTCGACCGCTTCATGCGCACCGGTCGAGGCGCCCGAGGGCACGGCGGCGCGGCCGAACGAGCCATCATCGAGCAACACATCGACCTCAACCGTCGGATTGCCTCGGCTGTCGAGAATCTCGCGGGCGTGGATGTCGATGATCGCGGTCATGGCTGGTTTACCCTTCGTATGCCTCGGTTGGGCGCTCCTTAGCAGCGGAGCCTTGGCAGGCAAGGTGCATTGCAGCATAGTCGGGGTTGTAGCGGTGCCGTAACGTCACCACATTCGCATTCATTGCCGCAGCTTGCGGCGCAGAAAGGGCAAATATCATGGCCAAGACCCCCGCCGCTCCGAAGAAGACCACTGCCGCCAAGCCGGCTGCCAAGAAGCCCGCAGCCAAGGCTGCCTCGGCCGGGACTGGCGAAGCCAAGGCGAAGTTCACCAAGGCGATCGAGGAAGCCAAGGCTGGCGCTACTGCGCTGACCGCCGAAGCCAAGGCCAAGGCCGAGGGTTACCGCGACCAGCTGTCCACCAAGAGCGCGGACTGGGTCGAAGAAGCCAAGGACATCGCCGGTCAGGCCAAGGGCCGCGCGACCGACCTCGCCGTCGAAGGCAAGGCCAAGGCCAGCGACGCCATCTCGACGCTGGGCAAGCTGGTGGGCGAGAACGCCACCACGATCGATGAAAAGCTTGGCACCCGCTACGGCGATTACGCCCGTACCGCCGCCCGGACCATGCAGGAATCGGCCGCCAAGCTCGATTCCAAGGACCTCAACGAACTGGGTGACGATGCCAAGGAATTCGTCCGCAAGAGCCCCGGCCTGGCCGTTGGCATCGCGGCGGCGTTCGGCTTCCTGATCGCCCGGCTGTTCAAGGGTACGCCCAAGGCCTGATCCGGCAGCGCTCGCCGGAAGCCGGCAATGGAACAGCCCGATCCTCCGCTGGTAAAGGAAGAAGCCGTTGACGCGGCCGAGCGTTCGCTCGTCGATGATGTGCGCGCCCTGGTCGACGATGGCCGGACCTTGCTGGAGGCAGAACTGGCCTACCAGAAGTCCCGCGCCGCCCTGGCCGGTCGGACGGCCAAGTCGATGGCCGGGTGGATCGCCCTGGCGCTCAGCCTGGTATTCTTTGCGCTAATGGCGCTCGTCATGGGCCTGCTGCTGATCCTGGCTCCGCTGATCGGCGGTCTGGGCGCAACACTGGCCGTGGTGCTGGGGCTACTCGGCACGGCGGCCTTGAGCGGCTGGGTCGCGGCCCGACGCTGGCAGGCGATGACCCAGCGGCTGAGCGAAGAGCCATGAGCGGCTTTGAGACCGACCGCGCCAACCGCAAGGCGGCCTGGGCGCTGTTTGAAGGCCGGCTCGGGCAGGTCAAGGCTGACCTTTCCGCGCGCAGCATCAAGGGCCGGATCATCGACAAGGCCAAAGGCGACGCCCTGGCGATGGCCGACGAAGCGGTCGCCGTGGCCAAGGATAACAAAGGCCTGGTTGCCGCTACCATCGCTGCACTGATCGTCTGGGCTTTTCGCGCGCCCTTGCTGGAATTCATCGCGACGAAGCGGATCGGGCAAGCTCCCGTTCAGCCCGAACCGGCCAATGACGACTTTGCCGACACGACAGAGGAGCAGGCGCAATGAGCAGTCTCGAACCCCGCCAGGAACGGATCGCCGCGAAGATTGCCGCCTCGCAAGACCGGCTTGACCGCAGCAGCAGCACGCGCCCGGCCTTGCCATCCAAGGATGCCTACCCGCCCGAGGATTATCGCTCGCTGGTGGCCGAATACCCCTGGCTGGCGGTGGCCGCCGGACTTGGCCTTGGCCTGCTGGCTGGCGCCCTGGCACCGAAAAAGGCTGGCGGCAAATTTGGCAAGCGCGCACTCAGCCTGGCGATTGCCGCGGGCGAAATCGGCCTGGCGCTAAGCAAGCAGGCTGGCGAGCGCGCAAGCGACGCTGGACGTGAAGGCCTGACCCTGGCCAAGGAAGGATCCCGGCAGGTCCGCACCACAGCGCGCAACACCGGGGCGACCATCGCCCGCGAAGCGATCAAGCTGGCGGCCCGGGTCCGGAAATAAGCTGCCGCCCCCTTGCGCGAAACGCAAGGGACGCTAAAGGCGCGCCATCCACCCTCCCCCGGGATATTTGCGATGAGCAGCCAGAAACTCCACCTCGTGATGGGCGGTCGCGTCAGCGATCCGCAAACGCTTGAATTCACCGATCTAGCCGCGCTCGACCTGGTCGGCGTCTACGGCACCTATGCCGAGGCTGAAGAAGCCTGGCGCGACAAGGCGCAGCGCACGGTCGACGATGCCGAAATGAAGTATGTGGTAGTGCACCTGCACCGCCTGCTCGAGCCGGAACAGCTCAATCGGCCGGAATAAGCATGAGTCCCCGCGAAGGCGGGGACCTCAGAAGTTCGCGAGCTTTTTAGGCCTGAGGCCCCCGCCTTCGCGGGAGCTCACTTTGCGCGCTCAGACGAATTCGATCTTCTGCACCAGATAGGATCGGTCGCCCGCCGGTACGGTCACTTCGATCTCGTCCTCGACCCGGCGACCGATCAGGGCCCGGCCGAGCGGCGAGTTGTAGCTGATCCGGCCAATCTTGGCGTCAGCCTCATACGGGCCAACGATCTGATATTTCACCGGATTGTCGTCATCGTCGAGCAGGGTGACGGTCGCACCAAAAATGATCTTGTCGCCAGACAGCGTAGCCGGATCGATGATCTGCGCGCGGCTGACCTTGTCCTCCAGATCGGCGATCGACATTTCGACCTGCCCCTGGCGCTCCTTGGCGGCATGGTACTCGGCGTTTTCGGACAGGTCACCGTGGGCGCGCGCCTCCTCGATCGCGTCAACGATCTTGGGACGTTCTTCGCGCAGCGCCTTCAACTCGGCGATCAGCTTTTCATAGCCTTCCGCCAGCATCGGCAGCTTTTCGACACTTGCCATTCAGTCCGTTCCTTCTGACCGCCCCGTCTAGCGACTAGAACCCTGCCCCGCAGCCGATAGGGCTTGCAGGCAGTGCCGTCGCGATGTGGGGGAAACGCGATCTACTCAAGCATAATAGTCTTGCAGGCTGCGAACTTCAAGTTTCGCCCCCCGCATCGCCGCAATCGCCTCTGCCGCCGCCACCGAAGCGGCGGCCGTGGTGAAGTACGGCACCTTGCCCGACAGCGCCGAAGCGCGGATCGACTGCGAATCCTTCAGGCTCTGCCAGCCTTCGGTAGTGTTGAAGATCAGCGCGACATCGCCATCGATGATCCGGTCAACGATATGCGGCCGCCCTTCGGCCACCTTGTTGACCGCTTCGACCGGCAGGCCGGCCTCGGTCAGGTAGCCCTGGGTCCCGCCCGTGGCGATGATCGAGAAACCAAGGTCGATCAACTGCTTGATCGCAGGCAGGATCACCGGCTTGTCGGTATCCTTGACCGAAACGAACACTACCCCCCCCTGCGGCAGGACCATACCCGCACCCAGCTGGGCCTTGGCGAAGGCCGTGGCAAAATTGGTATCGATCCCCATCACTTCACCGGTAGACTTCATCTCCGGGCTGAGCACCGGATCGACCCCCGGGAAGCGCGCAAACGGGAAGACCGCTTCCTTGACCGCCATGTAAGCGAGCTCACGCTTGAACGGCGGAAAGTCCTTGAGCTTTTCGCCGGCCATGACGCGCGCCGCGATCTTGGCAACCGGCTGGCCGATCGCCTTGGCGACGAAGGGCACGGTGCGGCTGGCGCGCGGATTGACCTCGATCAGGTAGACCGTGCCGTCCTTCACCGCGAACTGCACGTTCATCAGGCCGCGCACGCCTAGCGCCATGGCTAGGGCATCGGCCTGACGCTCCATTTCGGCGACGATTTCGGCCGGCAGGCTGTAGGGCGGCAGGGTGCAGGCGCTGTCGCCCGAGTGGATCCCGGCTTCCTCGATATGCTGCATCACGCCCGCAACGACGACCTGATCGCCATCGCACAGCGCATCGACATCGCATTCGATCGCATCGCGAAGGTACTGGTCGATCAGGACCGGTGAATCTCCTGAAACCTGCACCGCCGTGGCGATGTAGTCATCGAGCTGGGCTTCGGAATCGACGATTTCCATCGCCCGGCCGCCCAGCACGTAGGAGGGCCGCATCAGCACCGGGTAACCGATGCGGTTGGCGACGGCGATGGCCTCGTCCCGGCTGCGGGCAATGCCGTTGAGCGGCTGCTTGAGGCCCAGCTTGTTGACCAGGGCGGCAAACCGCTCGCGATCTTCGGCCAGGTCAATCGCGTCTGGCGAGGTACCCAGGATCGGCACGCCGTTGTCTTCCAGCGTCTGCGCCAGCTTGAGCGGGGTCTGGCCGCCGTACTGGACGATCACGCCCAGCAGCTGGCCCTTGCTCATCTCGACGCGCAGGATTTCCAGCACGTCCTCGCCGGTCAGCGGCTCGAAATAGAGCCGGTCAGAGGTGTCATAGTCGGTCGAAACCGTTTCCGGGTTGCAGTTGACCATGATCGTTTCATAGCCTGCCTCTTCCAGCGCGAAGCAGGCGTGGACGCAGCAATAGTCGAACTCGATCCCCTGCCCGATCCGGTTCGGACCGCCGCCCAGGATCACAACCTTTTTGGCGTTCGACGGGGCGGATTCGCACTCGGGCGCGCCAAAGCTGGGGCCTTCATAGGTTGAGTACATATAGGGCGTGACCGCCTCGAACTCGGCCGCACAAGAATCGATCCGCTTGAACACGGGGTGCACGCCCAGCCGCTGGCGCAGCTCGCGCACTTCTTCCTCGCTGGTCGCCCCGGCCATGGCGCGCAGGGCATCGTGAAGCAGGCCGGAGCGGCGCGCCGAGGTTTCGCCCAGCCCGCCGGCCACGTGGATCCCGCGCACGGCCAGCACGGCCAGCCGCTTGTCGGAAAAGCCCATCGCCTTCAGCCGGCGCAGGCCAGCCGCATCGTTGGGCAGGCCGTTTTCCATGATCGCCGTCTCTTCGGCGATGATCTCGTGGATGTGGCGCAGGAACCAGGGATCGTAGTGCGTGATCGCCTGGACTTCCTCGACCGTAAGGCCCTCGCGGAAGGCCTGGCCGACGATAAGCAGCCGGTCCGGCGTCTGGCGCGACAGTGCAGCGACGATGGCATCGCGCCCGGCCCCTTCCAGGGACATGATGCGGTTGAACCCGTCGAGCCCGGTTTCGAGGCCGCGCAGCGCCTTCTGCATCGATTCCTTGAAGTTGCGGCCGATCGCCATGACCTCGCCCACCGATTTCATCGCGGTGGAGAGCAGCGGCTCGGCGCCCTTGAACTTTTCAAAGGCAAAGCGCGGGATCTTGGTGACGACGTAGTCGATGCTGGGCTCAAAGCTCGCCGGGGTGGCCCCGGTAATCTCGTTGGTCAGCTCGTCGAGCGTATAGCCCACCGCCAGCTTGGCGGCGACGCGGGCAATCGGGAAACCCGTGGCCTTCGATGCCAGCGCCGAAGAGCGCGAGACGCGTGGGTTCATCTCGATCACGATCAGGCGGCCATCCTTGGGATTGACCGCAAACTGGACGTTCGATCCGCCGGTTTCGACCCCGATCTCGCGCAGCACAGCGATGCTGGCGTTGCGCATGATCTGGTATTCCTTGTCGGTCAGCGTCAGCGCCGGGGCGACGGTGATCGAATCCCCGGTATGGACGCCCATCGGATCTACGTTCTCGATCGAGCAGATGATGATGCAGTTGTCGTTCCGGTCACGGACGACTTCCATCTCGTACTCTTTCCAGCCGAGCAGCGATTCCTCGATCAGGACCTCAGTGGTCGGGCTGGCATCCAGTCCAGTGCGGACGATATGTTCGAACTCGGCCTTGTTATAGGCGACGCCGCCGCCGGTGCCGCCCAGGGTAAAGCTGGGCCGGATGATCGCCGGTAGGCCGGTGCGCTCCAGCACCGCAAAGGCTTCCTCGACATTGTGGGCAATGCCGGAGCGGGCGGATTCAAGTCCGATCTTGGTCATCGCCTCACGGAACCGCATCCGGTCCTCGGCCTTGTCGATCGCATCGGCATCGGCGCCGATCATCTTGACGCCGAACTTCTCCAGCGTGCCATCGTTGAACAGCGCCAGCGCGGTGTTCAGCGCGGTCTGCCCGCCCATGGTGGGCAGCACGGCATCGGGCCGCTCCTTTTCGATGATCCGGGCGACAATCTCGGGCGTGATCGGCTCGATATAGGTCGCGTCGGCGAATTCCGGATCGGTCATGATCGTCGCCGGGTTCGAGTTGACCAGGATCACCCGGTACCCCTCTTCCTTCAGCGCCTTGATCGCTTGCGTTCCGGAATAGTCGAACTCGCAGGCCTGGCCGATAATGATCGGCCCTGCGCCAATGACGAGGATCGAGGAGATGTCAGTGCGCTTCGGCATCAGGCGAGGCTCTCGATGAATTTCTGGAAAAGGTAAAAGCTATCCATTGGCCCCGGGCTCGCCTCAGGGTGATACTGCACCCCGAAAGCCTTCTTGCCCTTGATCGCGATGCCACAGTTCGAACCGTCGAACAGGCTGACGTGAGTTTCCTCGACATTGTCCGGCAGCGCGGTGTTATCGACCGCGAAGCCGTGGTTCATCGAGGTGATCTCCACCACGCCATCTTCCAGCCGCTTGACCGGGTGGTTCGCGCCGCGGTGGCCCTGGTGCATCTTGGTGGTCTTGGCCCCGGCGGCGAGGCCGAGCATCTGGTGGCCGAGGCAGATGCCGAACACCGGAACGTCACGCTCCAGCAGGCCCTGGATCACCGGCACAGCATAGGCACCGGTCGCGGCGGGATCGCCCGGACCGTTGGAGAGGAAGACCCCGTCCGGCTCCAGCGCCAGCACGCCGCTCAGCGGCGTCTGCGCAGGCACGACGGTGACCTTGGCCCCGGCCTTCACCAGGTTGCGGAAGATGTTGTCCTTCGCGCCGTAATCGATCGCCACCACGTGCGGGCGCTTGTCATGGGGTGAGCGGCCATAGCCCTTGCCCAGGGTCCAGACGCTGCCTTCCCAGTTCTCGATCGCTTCGCGGCTGACCACGCGGGCGAGATCCATGCCTTCCAGCCCCGGCCAGTCCTGCGCGCGCTTGATCAGCGCCGGGATGTCGAACTTGCCGTCCGGCGCATGGGCGATAACCGCATTGGGCGCGCCGGAGAGGCGGATGCGGCGAGTCAGCGCGCGAGTGTCGATCCCGGCGAGGCCGATCTTGCCCTTGCTTGCCAGCCAATCGCCGAAGGTGCCCGTCGAGCGGAAGTTGCTGGGCGCGGTCACGTCTTCGCGCACCACGCAGCCGACCGCGCTATCGACGTGGCTTTCCAGGTCTTCCTCGTTCACGCCGACATTGCCGATGTGCGGGAAAGTGAAGGTGACGACCTGCCCGGCATAGCTGGGGTCGGTCATCACTTCCTGGTAACCAGTCATCGCGGTGTTGAAGCAGACTTCGCCCACCGCGGCGCCAGTCGCGCCGAAACCGTGGCCCCACAGGACCGCGCCGTCGGCAAGCACAAGGACTCCCGTCGCACCCTGTGGTTGAGGTGCGTGCGAAGAGGCGGCGTCGGCCATGGGGAGGCGCTCCGAGTAATGGGGTTCCAGCGATGTCGCTAAGGCACCGCCGCTAGAGTGCATGACCCCCAGCGTCAACCTATGAAAGGCCGAAAATTCCAGCTAGGCGGGTTCTTTCCCCAATCCTCGCCAAAACGCTGAGAGAGATAATGCTGAGAGATACCATCAAGGCCGCCCAGATCGAATCGATGAAGGCGGGCGACAAGGGCCGCCTGGCTGCCGTTCGCCTGATCCTGGCCAAGCTGAAGGACAAGGATATCGAGCTGCGCACCGCCAGCAACGTGCCCGATGATGACGTGCTTGTGACCGACGTCCTCCAGAAGATGGCCAAGCAGCGCCGCGAATCGATTACGCTTTACGAACAGGGCGGCCGCCAGGAGCTGGCCGAGGTTGAAAAGGCCGAACTGGCCGTGATCGAAACCTTCCTGCCGCAGCAGATGGGCGAGGATGAGATCAAAGCCGCCATCGCCGCGATCATCGCCGAAACCGGCGCGGAAGGCATGAAGGACATGGGCAAGGTCGTCGGCGCGCTCAAAGCCAAGCACGGGACGCAGATCGATATGGGCAAGGCCTCGGGCCTGGTGAAGGCGGCTCTCTCCTAAATGCTGCTTGCCGCCATCATTGGTGGTCTGCTGGGAGCAGTCATTTTCCTGTTCGCCCGCTGGCAGCGCTATGATCGGGAAAGCGCGTTCTATCCGACCGTGCTCATCGTCATCGCCAGCTACTATGTGCTTTTTGCCGTGATTGCAGGAGATCGGTCGGCGCTCGTTATCCAACTTGCCATCGCCGCTGTCTTTGTCGCGCTAGCGGTAGTGGGGCGAAACATTGATGCCCGGATTGTTGCGATCGGGATCGTGCTCCACGGGCTGTACGATCTCGCATTCCACTGGGCCGAAGTTGGTGGCGGGGTTCCTGATTGGTGGCCCGCATTTTGTGGCGCAATTGATCTCGTCCTTGGACTCGCCGTTCTGGCAGCAGCGCCCCAGCTTAAGCGGGTGAGGCCGTGATGAAGGACAAGGCGAGTGACTTGCTGAAGTCGGCCCTGTCTTGATCGCCGCAACCCGAAGCAGGTCCGCACCCTTGGATGCGGACCTGCCCGGTTGGTATTGCGGCGTTACTTTGCCGTCAGGCTACCAAGATCGCTCTTGACGCGTTCGTAAATCACCAGCGCGAAAGCCGTGCCGAGCGAAGCTGCGGCCAGCATGGCGAGGTTCCCGGTGACCGCCATAAGCTGTGCGCCGATCCCAGGAATTATCGCCAGCGCAGCGCCGATCGCGGGCAGCACCAGCACCATTACGCCGGTCAGAACCATCCGATCAGCCGTCAGGCTGAGGCCGGCGATAAGGCCGAGCACAACCAGCACCAACGTGGTGTCGAGCGTTCCCAATGCGACGAAACCCGCAACGATCGCGAGCACTATCCCGACGACGCGCGCCAGGGAGCTTACCTTGTTCAGCATCTTCTTCCCTCCTGTTTTCAGGGGCGAACCGGCGACGCTTGTATTGGTAACTTGTTGATTTTCGCCCGGGTCACCCCCGCGACCCCGTTTCAAACTATACTAAATTCCCCGGATGGAAAGCCCATTGAGGCTACGGCATCCTTTCATCCACAGCTATGGGCACAAGCCTGTGGGGATCGCCTACGGACGGTTGAGAGCGGACGGAGACCGGTATAGGAACCACCGATGACCCTCTCCCCTCAATGGCTTGATGAACTCCGCGCCCGGGTGACGCTGTCCAGCGTCATTTCCCGGACGACGCGGCTGACCAAGGCGGGGCATGAATTCAAGGCCTGCTGCCCGTTCCACAACGAGAAAAGCCCCAGCTTCACGGTCAACGACCAGAAGGGGTTCTATCACTGCTTTGGCTGCGGCGCCCACGGCGATGTGATCCGCTGGATGACCGACCAGCGCGGCCTCTCGTTCATGGATGCGATCAAGGAGCTGGCGAGCGAGGCCGGGCTGGAAGTCCCCGCCCCCGATCCTCGCGCCGCCAAGGCCGCCGAGCAGCGTGACAGCCTGAACGATGTGATGAAGGCAGCGCAAGACTGGTTCGTGGCGCAGCTCGCCGGGCCGGAGGGAGAGAAGGCCCGCGCCTATCTCGCCACACGCGGGTTCGATGCGCATACGCTGCAGCGCTTCGGCTTTGGCTATGCCCCGGAAGGCCGCCAGGCGATGAAGGCGGCGCTGAAGGATTTTCCGGAGGCCATGCTGATCGAGGCCGGACTGCGCATCGCGGTTGAGGACAAGGAGCCCTATGACCGGTTCCGCGGCCGCTTGATGCTGCCGATCGAGGATGCCCGCGGGCGGGTGATCGCCTTTGGTGGCCGGATCCTCGATGCGCAAAAGACCGATGCGCCGAAGTACCTGAACTCGCCCGATACCCCGCTGTTCGACAAGGGCCGCACGCTTTACAACCTCCACCGCGCCGGGCCCGCCAGCCGCCAGACCGGGCGGATCGTGGTGGTCGAAGGCTATATGGACGTGATCGCCTTGGCCGCCGCCGGGATCGCCGATGCCGTCGCGACGCTGGGGACCGCGCTGACCGAGCGCCAGATCGAACTGCTGTGGCGCCTGGTCGAAACGCCGGTGCTCTGTTTCGATGGCGATGCCGCCGGCCAGCGCGCGGCGATGCGGGCAATCACCCGCGCCCTGCCCCTGCTCCGCCCGGCCCATTCGCTCAAAATCGTGCGCCTGCCGCCGGGGCTCGATCCGGATGACCTGATCAAGCAGCAGGGCGTCGCGGCGATGGAGGCCCAGTTCGCAAATGCCCGCTCGCTGATCGAAGTGCTGTGGGAGCATGAGCGCGATGCCGCCCCGCTCGCGACGCCAGAGGACAAGGCTGGCCTCAAGGCCCGGCTGCTCGCCCATGTCGAGACCATTGCCGACCGCGATATACAGGCGCTCTACCGGCGCGAACTTCTGGAGCGGTTTTCCGAATTCGCCTTCCCCCGCCGTGAAAACCGCGACAGCCGCGACTGGCGCAAGCCGTCCGCACCGCCGCGGCGGGCCTCGGCCGTCCTGCGCGCTCCGCCGCGCGATGCGCTTTCAGCCGCAGTACTTACCGGATTGCTGCGTTTTCCGGACCAGATCCACCACCATGCCGAGGTGCTGGGCCAGGCCGGGCTGGCCGATCCGCGCTTCGATGTATTGCTGGATGCAGCCGACTCGGCGGCAACGCTTGAAACCGGCGCGATGGAACCCATATTGGCCGAGCGGGGTATGGCTGCCCCGACTCCTGAGGAATATGCCGCAATGCGCTTTGGCTTCCTGGCCGACGCCATTCCGCCCGAACAGGCCCGCGCCGAGCTGGCGCAGGCGATCGGTCTGCTGGTCGAACGACCGGCACTGGAAGCGGCCCTGGCGGCAGCAACCAGGCGGTTTGAAAGCGACCTTTCCGAAGGGTCCTATGCCGAACAGCAACGGCTGTTGAAGAGAAAACTGGAATTCGATGCGCGCTTGCGGCAAATGGCCAGCGCGCGAGCGGGGGCGGCGCAGTCTTCCCCTGCCAAACCAATGGCGGACTGATGGACGAAGACGACAACATCGGCGGCGGTAACGAGGGTGGTGACGCCCCGCTGATCGATCTCAATGAAGCCTCGATAAAGAAGCTGATTGCCCGGGCCAAGCGCCGCGGGGTGATCACGGTTGACGAGCTGAACGAAGCCCTGCCGCAGGACCAGATGACCTCTGAGCAGATCGAGGACATCATGGCCGCGATCAGTGAAATGGGCGTCAATATCGTCGAAAGTGACGAGGATGCGGTCGATCCCGACGAAAAGGAAGTCGAGGAAATCGACGAGCAGCCTGACGGGATGGCCGAGCGGCCGGACCTGATCAAGCGCAAGGAAACGGTTGAGCGCACCGATGACCCGGTGCGGATGTACCTGCGCGAAATGGGCGCAGTCGAACTGCTCAGCCGCGAGGGCGAAATCGCCATCGCCAAGCGAATCGAAGCCGGCCGCGACACGATGATCCTGGGCCTGTGCGAAAGCCCGATCACCTTCCACGCCATCATCCAGTGGTCCGAAGCCCTCAACAACGAGGAAATGCAGCTGCGCGAGATCCTCGATCTCGATGCCATGCTCTCGAAGGAACCAGCGCCTGAGAACCTCTCCGAAGATGGCGAGGCCGAGGGCGACGGGGAAATCTCCGAAGCGACTGCCGGCCCCTCCTACAAGGAGGAAGAGGACATCGAGGAAGAGGAATCCGTCGACGAGGATGATGAGGACGGCATCGAACGCCGCGCCCGCCGCCCGGTCGAGGAAGAGGAAGAGGATAACACCCTCAGCCTCGCCCAGATGGAGGCCCAGCTCAAGCCGCACGCGCTTGAGAAGTTTGCCGAGATCACTTCGCTCTTCAAAAAGTTCGAAAAGCTCCAGGCTGAACGGCTCGACGTGATGGGCGCCGGCGGGGTGTTCTCCGCCGCCAAGGAAAAGACCTATCAGCAGCTGCGCGAAGACCTGACCGCGCAGGTCGAATCGGTCCAGTTCCACGCGACCAAGATCGAATACCTGGTCGACAACCTCTATGCCTTCAACCGCCGCCTGACCGCGCTGGGTGGGCAGATGCTGCGCCTGGCCGAGCGCCACAAGGTCAACCGCAAGGACTTCCTGGACAGCTATGTCGGGCGCGAGTTGGACGATGGCTGGCTCCAGGCGATGGCCGCCAAGGACAAGAAGTGGGCCGCCTTCGCCGAGAACGAGGCTGACGCGGTTGAGCGCATCCGCGCCGAGATCGCCGACATCGCTTCGGCCACCGGCATGAGCCTCAACGAGTTCCGCCGGATCGTGAACATGGTCCAGAAGGGCGAGCGTGAAGCGCGCATCGCCAAGAAGGAAATGGTCGAGGCAAACCTGCGGCTGGTGATCTCGATCGCCAAGAAGTACACCAACCGCGGCCTGCAATTCCTTGATCTTATTCAGGAAGGTAACATCGGTCTGATGAAGGCGGTCGACAAGTTCGAATACCGCCGCGGCTACAAGTTCAGCACCTATGCCACCTGGTGGATCCGGCAGGCGATCACGCGTTCGATCGCCGATCAGGCCCGGACGATCCGCATCCCGGTGCACATGATCGAAACGATCAACAAGCTGGTCCGCACCAGCCGCCAGTTCCTGCACGAGCAGGGCCGCGAGCCGACGCCGGAGGAAATGGCCGAGCGTCTCTCGATGCCGCTCGAAAAGGTCCGCAAGGTGATGAAGATCGCTAAGGAGCCGATCTCCCTCGAAACCCCGATCGGGGACGAGGAAGACAGCCACCTGGGCGATTTCATCGAAGACAAGAACGCAGTGATCCCGGTCGATGCGGCGATCCAGGCCAACCTCAAGGAAACGGTTACCCGGGTCCTGGCCAGCCTGACCCCCCGCGAAGAGCGCGTGCTGCGCATGCGCTTTGGCATCGGCATGAACACCGATCACACGCTGGAAGAAGTCGGCCAGCAGTTCTCGGTCACCCGCGAACGTATCCGCCAGATCGAAGCCAAGGCGCTGCGCAAGCTCAAGCACCCGAGCCGGTCACGCAAGATGCGCTCGTTCCTGGATCAGTAAAAAAGGTAGCCCGGCACCGCCGGGCTACTTTTTGATCCACGGCCAGACAAGCTGGCGAAGCCAGCCCTCGGGCGCATGCACTTCGTCCACGCCATAGCCGGTGGGCCATTTGCCGCTGGGCAGATGATGCGTCCCGAACCACCGGTCCAGCCAGGGCAAGTGCACGGCAAAGTTCACATCGCGCGCCTCCGGCTCAATCCCATGGTGCCAATGATGGAAGCGCGGCATGACCAGCCAGCGCTCCAGCCAGGGCCAACGCGGCGCGAAGTTGGCGTGAATGAACACCGCGTGGAACGATACGAAGCCAAGGTAGGCCAGCACGGCGCGCTCATCGAAGCCGATGACGATCAGCGGCAGCAGCACGAGGCCGCGGGTTACAACGATATCGACCAGGTGGAGCCGCGAACCGGCCAGCCAGTCCATTCGCTCCGCGCTGTGATGGACGAGGTGAAAGCGCCACAACACCGGAATGCGGTGGAAAGCGCGGTGGACCCAGTACTGGGCAAGGTCCGCGACCAGCAGACAAGCTAGAAACTGCACCACCAGTGGCGCGGACTGGGCAAGCTGGCTCAGGGCAGGCACGGCCAGCCAGGCGCCCAGCTTGACCGCCGGCAGCATCACCAGCACCGACATCAGCTGGACCAGCGCATGGCTGGCAAAGAAATACTCCGCATCGGTCAGCCAGCCGGTCCTGAACGGCCCCTGCTCTGTCCGCAGCGGTCGCCAGCGCTCGAGCGGCACGAACAGCGCGGCCGTGCTCAATGTGCCCAGCACGAACCAGTCCAGCCCCAGGTAGACCGCGCCGGACCCGCTCCGCTCAATCGGCACGCCGCCCGCGCCCAGGACCAGGGCGAGCGCGCCGAGCAACAGCGCGGCTATCCCCAGCGCCTTGCGCCGTCGGAGCAGCAACGAAAGACCGGCGAGGATAAAGATCACAAGGATCGCCCCATCGATCGCCAGCCGGACCAATGGCAGGGGATAGCGATCCCGCAGTTCGGGGATGGTCAGCCAGTCCGGAAAATGCAGGCATAGCAACGCCGCCACCGCCAGCAGGCCGAGCGCAACACCAAGCGTACCGCTGATCCAACCCGTGCCAAACCGACGCGGCTCATCATCGGCGAACAGGTCCGACAGGATGCGTTCTGCCTTGCGCGTCATGGTTTCCCCTGTGGGCCAATCGGATAGCCGTTACCCAAGCCTAACCGCTTCTTGAAAACCCTGCCAGCACGCTGGCAAAGCGCGCCGCCGGGGACTATGGGACCGCCTAGCGATTCCCGCCCTTCTGGACCCGCCCGACCATGCGCATAGCCATCGCCTCAGACCACGCTGCCGTCGAGCTCAAGGCCGAACTGCGCGAATACCTGATCGAACTGGGCCATGAAGTGGCCGATCTTGGTCCTGAAACGGCCGACCGGGTCGACTATCCCGATTACGGCTATCTGCTCGCCTCGGTCATCGCCGATGGCACGGCTGAGCGCGGCGTCGCCCTCTGCGGCTCGGGTATCGGCATCTCGATCGCGGTCAACCGCAATCCGGCCTGCCGCGCCGCGCTGGTGTCTGAACCGCTCTCGGCCGCCCTCGCGCGGGAACATAACGATGCCAATGTCATCGCCATGGGCGCGCGCCTGACTGGCAGCGACATGGCCAAAGCGTGTCTTGACGCATTCCTTGCCACCGGCTTTGGCGAAGGTCGCCACACCGGCCGCGTTGCCAAACTCTCCAATCCGCCCGCCTGAGGAGCTCTTCCCGTGACCACCACTCTCGCCAGCCCCGCGATCCGCTCCGCCGGCTTCTTCACCGAACATCTGGCCAGCGCCGACCCGGAAGTCTACGCCGCGATCCGGGCCGAGCTGCACCGCCAGCAGACCAAGATCGAACTGATCGCCAGCGAGAATATCACCTCGCTCGCCGTGCTCGAAGCGACCGGCTCGGTCTTCACCAACAAATATGCCGAGGGCTATCCCGGTAAGCGCTACTACGGCGGCTGCGAATATGCCGACGTGGTCGAAAACCTGGCGATCGAGCGGGCCAAGGCGCTGTTTGGCTGCCAGTTCGCCAACGTACAGCCCAACTCGGGCAGCCAGATGAACCAGGCGGTGTTCCTGGCGTTGCTGCAGCCGGGTGACAGCTTCATGGGGCTGGATCTCAACTCGGGCGGTCACCTCACCCACGGTTCGCCGGTCAACATGAGCGGCAAGTGGTTCAAGCCGATCCCTTATGGCGTGCGCGCCGAGGACGAGCTGCTCGACATGGAAGAGGTTGAGCGCCTGGCCCATGAGCACAAGCCCAAGCTGATCATCGCCGGCGGCACCGCCTATTCGCGCGTCTGGGACTTCCAGAGGTTCCGCGAGATCGCCGATGCCGTGGGTGCCTGGTTGCTGGTCGACATGAGCCACTTCTCCGGCCTCGTCGCGGGCGGCGCTCACCCCTCGCCCTTCCCGCATGCGCATGTCGTCACCTCCACCACGCACAAGAGCCTGCGCGGTCCGCGATCCGGCATCATCCTCACCAATGACGAGGACATGGCCAAGAAGTTCAACACCGCGGTCTTCCCCGGCATGCAGGGCGGCCCGCTCGTCCACGTGATCGCTGCCAAGGCCGTGGCCTTTGCCGATGCGCTCAAGCCGGAATTCAAGGCCTATGCCGCGCAGATCGTGAAGAACTCGCGCGCGCTGGCCGAGAGCCTGACCGAGAACGGCCTGCGGATCGTTTCGGGCGGGACCGACAACCACCTGATGCTGGTTGACCTGACTGCCAAGGACGTGACCGGCAAGGCTGCTGAAAAGGGCCTCGATCGCGCCTGGCTGACCTGCAACAAGAACGGTATCCCGTTCGACAAGCGCTCACCCTTCGTCACTTCGGGCGTCCGTCTGGGCACCCCGGCTGGCACAACGCGCGGCTTTGGCGAGGAGGAGTTCCGCAAGGTCGGCGCGTTGATCGCCGAAGTGGTTGACGGGATGGCCCGCAACGGCGACGAAGGGGACGGCCAGATCGAAGCCCGTGTCCGCGGACAGGTGGAAGAGCTCTGCGCCCGCTTCCCGATCTATCCGGAGCTGTAAGCCATGACCGATCCGAACCGCCCGAACGACCTGCTTTCCGACGCCCGCGATGAAATCGTCGGTATGGGCAAGCAGGGGATGGCCCATCCTTCGACCAAGCCAGTGCTGACCGGCGCTGCGGTTGGCGCGGTTGCTGCGGCGGTTCTGCCGGTGATTACCTGGCCGGTCGGTCTGATCGCCGGTGCCGGTTTCATGCTCTACAAGCGACTGCGCCCGTAACACATGCGCTGTCCCTTTTGTGCGCACGATGACAGCCAGGTAAAGGATTCGCGGCCGACCGAGGACAACACCTCGATCCGTCGCCGCCGGCAATGCGAAGGCTGCGGCGCGCGCTTCACCACCTTTGAGCGCGTCCAGCTGCGTGAGATCACCGTGGTGAAATCCGGCGAAAAGCGCGAACCCTTTGACCGCGCCAAGATCGAGCAGTCCGTCGCGCTGGCCTGTCGCAAGCGCGGCATCGCGCAGGAGCGGCTCGATCAGTTGGTCTCCGGCATCCAGCGCCAGGTCGAAACGCTGGGTGATGCCGAAGTCAGCGCCAAGCAGATTGGCGAGATGGTCATGGACGGTCTGCGCCAGCTCGACTCTGTCGCCTATATCCGCTTCGCCTCGGTCTATCGCGATTTCAGCGAAGCCAAGGATTTTGAAGACTTCGCCAGCGCGGTGCAGGATGCCGCAAAGCAGTAACCGGCCCGCCATCGTGCTGGTCCGGCCGCAGCTTGGCGAGAATATCGGCAAGGCGGCGCGGGCCATGCTCAACTTCGGGCTGACCGAACTGCGGCTGGTCGCCCCGCGCGACGGCTGGCCCAATCCCAGCGCAGGCCCGGCGGCGGCCGGAGCCGACATCGTGCTGGAGCAGGCCCGGGTTTTTGACAGCCTGGCCGATGCCGTGGCCGATTGCGCCCATGTCTATGCCACCACAGTGCGCAAGCGTGGGGTGACCAAGCCGGTGGTCGATGCCGAACAGGCCGCCCGAGCAATCCATGCTGAACCCGGCAAGTCCGCCTATGTCTTCGGCCCGGAACGCTCTGGCCTGGAGACCGACGACGTGGCGCTGGCCCGCACGATCCTGACCGTGCCGATCAATCCGGAGTTCGGCTCGCTCAATCTGGCCCAGGCAGTCATCCTTTGCGCCTATGAGTGGTCCAAGCAAGCCAACCTGGTCCAGCCCACGCTGGAGGAGCTGCTCCCCCCCGCCCCGCAGGAAGAGCTGGAAGGCATGATTGGTCAGTTGGAAGCCATGCTGGAGCCGACCGGTTATTACCATCCAGCCGATCGCGCCGAAGCCACCCGCCGGACATTGCGCGGCCTGCTGACCAAGCCGGGCTGGAACCATCTGGAAGTCAGGACCTTCCGCGGGGTGCTTTCGGCCCTGCGCAAAGGACCGCGCAGGCCGGAATAGGCGCATTTCCGCTTGAATTCCGCCTGCAGCACCGCTACGGGCGCCACTTCGCAATTGACCCTGCACTCCGGTGAAGCGGTGGTCGCATTCCGTAAATGGCGGAATGGTGCGGTTCCGGACCAGAAGCCCAGGGCAGTTCCAGGGCATGCAAATTGAAGGATCGATGCGCCATGTCGAAGCGCAATTCGTCGAAGTATAAAATTGACCGCCGCATGGGCGAAAACATCTGGGGTCGTCCGAAGAGCTCGGTCAACCGCCGTTCCTATGGCCCGGGCCAGCATGGCCAGCGCCGTAAGGGCAAGGTCAGCGACTTTGGTCTGCAGCTGCGCGCCAAGCAGAAGCTCAAGGGCTACTACGGCGATGTCACCGAAAAGCAGTTCAAGCGCACCTACCAGGAAGCCAGCCGCATGAAGGGCGATACCGGTCAGAACCTGATCGGCCTGCTCGAGCAGCGCCTGGACATGGTCGTCTACCGCGCCAAGTTCGCGCCGACCATCTTCTCGGCCCGCCAGATCGTTTCGCACGGCCACATCTATGTGAATGGCGTGAAGTGCAACATCGCCAGCCGCCGCGTGCGTCCCGGTGACGTGGTCACCCTGGGCAAGAAGGCCAAGGAAATGGCCCTGATCGCTGAAGCCCAGACCCTGGCCGAGCGTGAAATCCCGGAGTACGTCGCGCCCGACGGCACCGACAAGATCACCTTCGTGCGTGTTCCGACGCTCGACGAAGTGCCCTATCCGGTGAAGATGGAACCGAACCTGGTGGTCGAGTTCTACTCGCGCTAAGCTTCGGCCTTACCGAATACAGCAAAGGGCGGTCCCGCGGGGCCGCCCTTTTCGTTTGCGCGGCTTAGTTGGCAGGCAAACCCATCGCCTTGCGCAGGAAAGCATCAGACTGCCACAGCAGCCGGGTCCGCGCGGCATTGCTCTGCAGGTAGTGGTCGAGCTTCTGGAACTCGACCAACTCAACCTGCTTACCGGCATCCTTGAGTCGGTCAGCCATTAGCCGCGACTGGGTGATCTTGACGTTGGCATCCTGATCGCCGTGGAACAGCAGCACTGGCGCCTTGATCTGCCCGGCGTTGCGCGCCGGCGAACCCTCGCGGATGTGGGCACCGGTGCCGATCAGGCGGTCAACCAGCGGGTAATCGGCATAGTCGATCCGGTCAGCCCTTAACCCTTCAAGGTCGGTCACCGGCGCGATCGCCACAATCGCCTTGAACAGGCCTGCATCAAGGACTGAGCTCTGAAGGGCCGCATAGCCACCATAGGACCAGCCCAGGATACCCAACTTGTCGGGTGCAGCGATCCCCTGGCTGACCAGCCAGCGCCCGGCATCGTTGACGTCGCCGATCGCCGTCCGCCAAGACTGAAAGCCATTGCGGCGGAACCAGGCGTTGCCATAACCGGCCGAGCCGCGGAAATTGGGCTGGAGCACCGCATAACCGCGCAACGCATAGAACTGTACCAGCCAGTCAAAGCCCCATTCATCGCGTGAGCCCGGCCCGCCGTGCGGCATGACGATGGCGGGCAGGTTCTTGCCGGTGCTGCCCGGCGGCAGGGTCAGATAACCAGGGATCTGGGTGCCGTCCGCCGCGGCAAAGGTGATCGGCTTCATCTCCGCCAGCTTGAGGCCAGCCAGCTCGGCGCGAACGGGCAGCAACGGCTCCAGCTTGCGGGTGGTCTTGTCATACCGATAGAACTGGCCCGGATCGACGTCGCTCGAGGCGAACAGCAACAGCTTGCTTTCATCCGCACTCGAATCGACAAAGCTGATTGCAGGCTTGCCGGGCAGAGCCTTGCCGAGGCCGGCGGCCAGCTTCTTCAGCTCAGGGTCGAAAAACTCGATCATTCGCCGCTCGGTGGCATAGCTGGCGCCGACCACGCGGTTGCTCGGCCCAATCTGGATCAACGAATCGACATCGACGTCAGTGCGGCCCAGGATCAGCTCCTTGCCGCCCAGTCCATCAAGCGTCATCGCATAAAGCGCCCGATAGCCGTTGTTGTCATCGAAACCGTAGGCAACATTGCGCGAGCTATCCACGGCATAGGGTTCAAACCCGCTCCACAGCCCCGCATCGCTCTGCACCACCTTGGCCAGTCCGTCCCATTCGCGCGAGTCCGGTTTGCGGAAGGAATAGCTGACCTTGCCCCGCAGGTATCCGTCGGCATCGCGCGGCATGATCCCCATGATCCGGACATTGCCATGGCCATCGCTGATATATTCGGAGGCTTCCGAGCGCGGCTTCTCGACCAGCTTGCGGGCAAGCGTGGTGACATCAACCTCTTCCACGCCCAGTCCCTCGCCCTTTGCGCGGATATTGGTGCCGGCCGTATCCTGTGGCAGGAAGATCCGGGACATGAGCACCTTGCCTGGCTTGCCGGGAATATCCCAGTCGATGATTCCGCCGCCATAGAACACCCGCCCCAGCGAGCGGCCACCATTGCGCGCGGAGAGCTGCTTCACGTCCGAGCCGTCGGCACCCATCGAGAATAGGCGCGAAAAATTCAGCGTTTGCCCGCCCTCGTCCATCTGCAGGGTAACCATGCAAATCAGGCGGGTATCCGTGGCAAACTCGCACCAGCGCAGCTGCTGATCTGGCTGCCCCTGGCGCATGATTGCCTTGGGCAGGCCAGGAACCGACAGGTCAGCCAGATAGAGCACCTGCCCGCCATTCTTGTCCGGCGCGACGATCGAAAGGTAGTTGCCACCGGGCGACATCGAAAGTTGACGGATTGATTCAAGAGCGCCGAATTTTTGCGCCAGTGTAGCAGCATCCTGCGCCGTGGCTGGCACGGCCAGGGTGACCGCAGCAGTTGCAAGCAAGCCCGTCATACGGCGCATGGCATTCTTCTCCCCCTACCGGGGGTCAGCGACGAATAGTGGACAGCCCCCTTCCCTCAAGGGAGCCTATCAGCCTTCGGCACCGATGCAACTACCGCAATCTATTGCTGAAAACTGGCGCAGTTCAGTTCCGGAACGAAGGATCGATCCGGTCAAGCTTGCGTAGCAAGGCCGGCCACGCAAGACCGTTGGCCAGCATGCCGATCCCGGCCGCCGGGGTCTGTGCCTTGACCTTTTCCGGGGTGCCCTGCGGCGGATTATTCAAGCCATCGCGCCCGGCGGACAACATCTTGACCTGCGCGTCACAGGCGCGTTCCAGGAAATAGAGCCGCAGGAAGCATTCACCCACCGTCTTGCCGATCGCCAGGGTGCCGTGGTTGCGCAGGATCATCACGTGCTTGTCACCCATGTCGACAACCAGCCGGTCACGCTCCTCCAGGTCGGTCGCGATGCCTTCATAATCATGATAGGCAATGTCCGAACCGGCGATCATCGCGGTCTGGGTGTGCGGCAGCAGGCCATCCGCCATGGCACTGACGGCCTGCCCGGCGGGCGTGTGCAGGTGCATCACCGCGTGGGCATCCTCGCAGTTCATGTGCAGCGCCGAATGGATCGTGAAACCGGCCGGATTGACCGGGTGCGCGGTCGGGATCACCGGCTGGCCCTCGACGTCGATCTTGACCAGCGAGCTCGCGGTGATTTCCTCGAACATCATGTCATAAGGGTTGATCAGGAAGTGATGCTCCGGCCCCGGCACGCGGGCCGAGAGGTGCGTGAAGATCAGGTCATCCCAGCCATAGAGCGCCACCAAACGGTAGGCCGCAGCCAGGTCCACCCGGACCGCCCATTCCTCGGCACTAACGGCACCCCGAACGTGATCGTCGTTCGCTTCGGATTTGGTTTCAAGCACAGTGGCCATTATCGCTCTCCCTCTTTGGAGAGAGCCTAATCCAGAATCCTGCGCTTGTCAGCGGCCGAGATAGCCCCGCCGAAATTCGGCAGCAAAGGCTGCAAAAGTGCCCGCCGCGATCGCATCGCGCATCGCCTGCATCAGCTGCTGATAGAAGGTCAGGTTATGCTCAGTCAGCAGCATGGCCCCGAGGATCTCCCCGCTCTTGTGGAGATGATGGAGATAGGCGCGGCTGTACTTGGTGCAGCAATCGCCGGGGCAGCGCGCGTCCAGCGGCGCAGGATCTTCAGCGTGCTTGGCGTTGCGCAGGTTGACCGGGCCGCTCCAGGTAAAGCCCTGCCCATTGCGGCCCGAGCGGCTCGGCAACACGCAATCGAACATGTCGACCCCGCGCTCGACTGCGCCGACCAAGTCATCGGGCTTGCCGACCCCCATCAGGTAGCGCGGGCGGTCCACTGGCAGCATATCGGGGGCGAAATCGAGCGTGGCGAACATTGCCTCCTGCCCCTCGCCCACGGCCAGACCGCCGATCGCATAGCCATCGAAGCCGATCGCCTGGAGCGCCTCGGCGCTTTCGCGGCGCAGATCCTCGTTGAGTGCGCCCTGCTGGATCCCGAACAGGGCAGAGCGTTCGGCGTGTTCTGCGCCGCTGTCGAAACCGGCGCGGCTGCGTGCAGCCCAGCGCATCGACATCCGCATCGACTGGGCGATGGTCTCATAGGGCGCATCCGCGCGCGGGCATTCGTCAAAGGCCATGACGATATCGCTGCCCAGCAACCGCTGGATTTCCATCGAGCGTTCGGGGGTCAGCAAGTGCCGGCTGCCGTCGAGGTGGCTCTTGAAGGTCACCCCTTCCTCGGTGATCTTGCGTAGATCGGACAGGCTCATCACCTGGTACCCGCCGCTGTCGGTCAGGATCGGGCGGTCCCAGTTCATGAACTTGTGCAAGCCCCCCAGCCGCGCGACCCGCTCTGCCCCGGGGCGCAGCATCAGGTGATAGGTATTGCCCAGCAGGATATCGGCACCTGTGGCGCGCACGCTCTCTGGCTTCATGGCCTTGACTGTCGCGGCCGTTCCGACTGGCATGAAGGCCGGGGTGCGAATTTCGCCCCGGGGCATCCGGATCGTGCCGGTGCGGGCCTTGCCATCGGTGGCGTGGAGATCAAACTGGAAGCGCGGCGCTGTCATGGCCGCACGCGCTAGACGAAACGGTTGCGCTCGACCAGCCCGACCAGTGCCGCGCGCATTTCATCCCAGGCTTGCTCCTCGGCAGCGTCCAGCGCTGGCACTCCGGCCTCAATCACATCGATCAGCACCTCGATCAGGCCGCGGAACCAGTCCGGCGGCACGTCGAGCGCGACCCGGTGGTGCGGAACGGAGGTGTCGAAATAGATCCGCGCCTCGGTCGGCGATTCAAACCAGGTCATGACGTAATAGAGCGTGTTGCCGACCATCTCGGCTTCAAGCCGCTCCGGCCCATGCGGGGCATGGTGGACGAAGCTGGCGCGGGCGTCCGGATAGCGGCGATAATATTCCGCCATGACCGGCGCGGTCAGATCGCCGAGCGCTTCGGCAGCGCGCTCCAGCCGCGCTTCGATCGCGGCCTGGCCTGCATGATTGGTCATCCATCCCTCCGGCTGAGCAAGTTAGCCGCAGCGGAGGGCGGATGTCTTGTCCGAAATCAAGCGTCGGGCAGCCAGTTGCCGTGGAAGCCCGGCGGGATCCGGTGCGGGATATGGACCGAGGCAACCGGCGGAGCAGCGATATTGGCAGCGTCGAGGATGACCAGATCCGTCGTCTCGTTAGCCGCGTCGATGACATAGCCCATTACCCAGCCATCGCCTTCGGGGGCATCCTTTGCGCGCGGCACGAAGACGAATTCGCCCGGCACCCGGCCTGGGCCGAAGTCGTGCTGGCTGCGCTCGCCGGTCTCCAGGTCATAACGATAGATCGGCGCCTCACCCAGGAAACCAACATCCTCCTCGCTCGGCAGGCCCATCGACCAGGCATAACGATAGGGTTGGCCGAAGAAGCGCTCGTCCGGGCGGTGGAACTCCTGCGGGGCCTTGTCGAGGGTCGTGCGGGTTACCTTCCCGACAGCGGGATCGATCGTCCAGCGCTCCATCCCCAGCGGCTTGCCATTGGGGCCATCTGGGCCGCCCGCGAACATCGTTTCATGGACCGACATGTCGACCACGACGGTGCCATCCTTGGCGTCATAGGCATTGGCGACATGGAACACATAGCAGGGATCGACATCGCACCAGGTGATGTCAGACGCGGTGCCCTGGCGCGGAAGCAGGCCGACGCGGGCCCGGTGGGCCGGGTTCCAGGCATAGGGGAACTGCTCGCCCCCGATCAGCGCCTTCATCGAGAAGGTCACCGGCAGATCGAAGACCAGGACATATTTCTGCGTAATTGCGCATTCGTGGATCGAGGGACCATGCTCGACCGGGATCGGCTCTTCCCGCAGCACCTTGCCGTCTTTCGAGACCACGACATGCCAGACCGTGTCTTGCGTCATGCCGTCGTAAGTGATTGCGTGAAGTTCGCCCGTCAGCGGGTCCTCATGCGGGTGGGCCGTGAACGGCACGTGCAGAGTGCCGCCGAAATCGGTGTAGGTGACGGTCTCCAACTCGTCATTAAGCTGCGCCGGGAAAGAACCGGCCTCGACAATCGCCAGGGTCTGGCCATTGTGCTGGACGACATTGGTATTGATAAGGTCGCGCCGTCCGCGCCGCGGCCCCGGCGCGGCCTTCGGACCGCCTTGCGCTTCAAGTGCCTGGCTGCGGATATAGCGGTTGCGATACCACAGCGCCTTGCCGTCTTGCAGCCGGACGCCGTGGACCATGCCGTCACCGATGAACCAGTGGTGGCCGCGCGGATCGGGCTTGAACGGGTTCGGGCCGATGCGGACATAGCGGCCGGACAGTTCGGCCGGGATCGCACCAGTGACCTTGAGGTCGGTCAGCGTCCGCTCCTCGGTCATCGGCGTGTGGATGCCGGTCAGGAAGGGGTGCTTCTTCTCAGCATCCTGGCGCGCGCGGTTGAAGCTGGCGACGGCCATGACGCCTTTGGTGACGACTCCCCGGATGACGGTTTCAACTGCGCTTGCCATGATGCGAATCTCCGCTTAATGTTTATGGCGTAAACATAGCAGCAATGGTAACAGTGTCAACATCAGCCCAAACCCGCTCCTATCACCATGGCGACCTACGCTCTGCACTGGTCGAGGCCGGGTTGAAGGCACTGGAAACCGCCCCGATAGAGGATCTATCGCTCCGCGCCCTTGCGCGCGAGGTCGGCGTCTCGCCCACGGCGGTCTATCGCCATTTCCCCGATAAACAGGCCTTGCTCGGCGCACTGGCAGCAGAAGGGATTGAGCAGCTGGGTCAGTACCAGCAAGCCGCAGCAACAGGCGCAGAGGGCAATAGCGATGCCTTTGGCGCGACCGGGCGGGCCTATGTCCGCTGGGCCCTGGTCAACCCCGCCCTCTTCAGGCTGGTCTTTGGACAAGGCCGCGATGTCGGTTCGTCAATCTTCGGCGACAATCTCGCAGCCCGGCTATTGCAGGACAAGGCGCTGCGCGCCGTGCGCGGTGACGAGGCCGAGGCACGGCAGCTGATGATCCAGGCCTGGGCCGTAGTCCATGGCCTGGCCATGCTGATGCTCGATGGCCAGCTACCGCAGGACGATGCGCTGATCGACCGAGTGATCGATCCGCGCACCCTGTTTGCGCGCTAGGCGGCTGCGGGCATGAACCGCGCGGCGATCCGCTTGATCGCCTCGACAAAGCCGCCGAAAAACAGCCCGCCGACCACCGTCGCCACTGCAAGTTCAGCGAAATCGATCTTGAGCTGGATCAGCGGTGCGGCCGCGACGGTCAGGAACAGCATGGCCGCAGCATTGAACAGGAACGGCAGCGCGTTGATCACTTGCAGGTAGATTGCCGCCACCATGATCAACAAGCCCAGGATCGTGCCATTACTGCCCAGCTTGCTGGTCAGGTAGACAACCTGCCAAGCCAGCGCGATCCCGACCAGTGCCCCGGCAATGGTCGCCGGCATCCGCTTGATCTCCAGCGCCTCCAGGTTGGCCCAGTGCCACAGCAAGAGGAACCCACCGAACAGCGTTGCTTCCGAAAACAGCGCCGTGCCGATGATCGCCCAGCCGATCACCGCCACCACGACAATCGCCACAATGCCCAGCCCGGCCAGCGGCCCCGGCGCCGCTGCGGGCGCCGAAGTTGAATCCGTCATCTTTGTACCCCCTCCAAACCCCATCTTTGCGTGGGGCCAGTCGAGGAGACCGGAAAAGGTCGATCAGCGCAAGCTGTGTTTAGCCGCGCAATTAGCCCGGCAACAGCAGCGAGGAATCGCCATAGGAATAGAACCGGTATTCGCTGGCGATGGCATGGGCATAGGCCGCCTGCATCCGCTCCAGCCCCATCAGCGCCGAAACCAGCATGAACAGGGTCGACTTGGGCAGGTGGAAATTGGTCACCAGCGCGTCGATGCCCTTGAAGCGATAGCCCGGGGTGATGAAGATCGCCGTATCGCCCTCAAACGGATGGATCATGCGGGCATCGTCTGCCGCGCTTTCCAGCAGGCGCAGGCTGGTCGTGCCAACCGCAATGATCCGATTGCCGCGCGCGCGCACCGCGTTGAGCCGCGCGGCTGTTTCAACGGTGATGACGCCCCATTCGGCATGCATCTGGTGGTCTTCGGTATCGTCGGCCTTGACCGGCAGGAACGTCCCGGCGCCGACATGCAGCGTCAGCGTTTCGTGGCCGATCCCCCGCGCCGCCAGTGCTTCCATCAGCCTTGGCGTGAAATGCAGCGCGGCAGTCGGCGCGGCGACAGCGCCGTCCTTGGCCGCAAACATGGTCTGGTAGTCGCTCTTGTCAGCCTCATCTATCGCGCGCTTGCCGGCGATATAGGGCGGTAGCGGGACCTGGCCGGCCCGGTCGAGTAGCACTTCGACCGGCTCGTCACCCGCAAAGGCCAGGGTCCAAGAGCCGTCGGCGTGGCGCTCCTCGGCCAGAGCAGAAACCCCGGCGGCGAACTCGATCAGGTCTCCAGCCTTCAGCCGCTTGCCGTTGCGGATGAAGGCCTGCCAACGGCGCAGGTCGATCCGCTTGTGCAGCGTCGCGCCGATCCGCGCCTGGCCGCGATAGCCCTCAAGCTGGGCCGGAATGACGCGCGTATCGTTGAAAACCAGGACATCGCCGGGCTCGAGCAGATCCGGCAGGTCAAGCACGCCCTTGTCGGCAAAGTCGCCCTGCCCCGGCACGAACAGCAGGCGCGCGGCATCGCGCGGGCGGGCCGGCCGCAAGGCGATCCGGTCGGTCGGAAGCTCGAAATCGAACAGGTCAACACGCATGGCCGCGCCCTAGCGGGGCGCGGGGCATGGTCAAGCCGGGATTGCGGCCTAGTTGGACTTGGAACTGCTCAGCATGTCGGCCGAAATTGCTGCAGGAGCAGCTGCAGCCGGGGCAGCCGGGCGCGGCTTGCCTTCGCTCAGCAGCGAGGCCTGCAGAATCTTGGTTGGGTTGGCGGGCGGCTCGCCCCGCTCGATCGCGTCGACATAGTCCATACCCGCGATCACCCGGCCGAAGTTGGTATAGCGATGATCAAGGGCAAAACGCGGGTAGAAGACGATGAAGAACTGGCTGTTGGCCGTGTCCGGCTGATCGGTGCGGGCCATCGAGACCGAGCCGCGGACGTGCGGGATATAATTGAACTCCGCCTTCAGGTCCGGGAGCGGCGAGCCGCCCTGCCCGGTCCCGGTCGGATCGCCAGTCTGGGCCATGAAGCCATCGATCACGCGGTGGAATATGATCCCGTTGTAGAAACCCTGGCTCGCCAGGGTCTTGATCCGCTCGACATGACCCGGCGCCCAAGCCGGCATCAGCCGGATCAGCACGCGGCCGCCGTTTGACAGGTCGAGCACCAGGATGTTTTCCGGCTCAAAAGCCGGGTCGGGATTGATCACGGCGCTCAAGGCCGGGGCGGCAGGGGCCGGCTGGGCCTTGTCCTGCGCCAGGCCGGGTGCGGCAAACAGGGCCAGGCCCAGGGCAACGGCAGTAAACTTGGCTCGGATCATCAGGTCAGGTCTCGAAATCTGGAGGGTCGCTCGTGCTGGCGCGAGATAGCCGCGTCTGCCTGTCGTGGCAATGAATGGCCGCAGACTATTAACCGTGCGAGCCGCCCGCCTTGGCGATTTGCGCCAGGACGTCGGCACAAACGGTGGGAGTCACGAATTTGGAGATGTCACCACCATAGAGCGCGATCTCCTTCACCAGGCGCGAGGCGATCGGCTGGAGCGAGACATCGGCCATTAAGAAGATCGTCTCGACCCGGCTGTTGAGCTGGCGGTTCATGCCGGTGAGCTGATATTCGTATTCGAAGTCGGTCACCCCGCGAATGCCGCGGATCACCACCGACGCACCCTGGCTGTCGGCAAAATCCATCAGCAACGAATTGAACCCGACTACCTCGATATTGGTGACGCCAAGGGCGGCTACCTCACGCTTGACCATATCGATTCGCTCGGGATCGGCAAACATCGGTGACTTGGCGATGTTGGTGGTCACCCCGATGATCAACCGGTCAACCAGCCTGGCACCGCGAGCAATGATATCCATGTGCCCCAGCGTGATCGGGTCGAACGTACCCGGATAAACCCCAACCCGTTCCATCAGTGGTCCCTCTCCACAATGAACCGCGCGAGATCACGCAGCAGGTCCGCCTCTGCCCCATGCTGGCCCAGGTGTGCAATGGCCTGATCTACCAGCATGCGGGCCTGCTCGCGCGCCCGGTCCGGGCCAAGGAGCGAAACGAAGGTGGCCTTGCCGGCCGCAGCATCCTTGCCCACCGCCTTGCCGGCCAGTTCGGCATCGCCTTCGTGGTCCAGCAGATCGTCAGCGATCTGGAAGGCCAGGCCGATATCGCGGGCATAGCCGCGCAGGTGCGCCCGGCCCTCATGCGGCACCCGGCCCAGCACCGCGCCCAGCTCCACCGCCGCGCCCAGCAGGGCGCCGGTCTTCAGCTGTTGCAGCTTGGTGATGGTGTGGAGATCGAAAGTGGTGGTTTCGGCCACCATATCCATCATCTGCCCGCCGGCCATCCCGTTCCAGCCGCTCGCCGTGGCCAGGACCTGGATCAGCTCGGCGCGAACAAAGGGATCGGAACTGGCCGAGGTGTCGGTCAGGATTTCGAAGGCGAAGTCGTGCAGCGCATCGCCGGCCAATACAGCCGTCGCCTCGTCAAAGGCCAGGTGCGTAGTCGGCTTGCCGTGCCGCAGGGCATCATTGTCCATGCAGGGCAGATCATCATGGACCAGCGAATAGACGTGGATTGCCTCGATCGCACAGCCGACCCGCAGTGCGGCCGATCGGTCGACCCCGTAAAGCGCCGCCGTGGCCGTTACCAGCAGCGGCCGCAACCGCTTGCCGCCACCCAGCAGGGCATAGCGCATGGCTTCGACCAGCCGGGCGCGCGGGTCATCCGGGACGGGCAGCATCGCATCGAACAGCGCCGCGACATCATGGCCGATGTTCTTGATCGCCTCTGCCAACAAGGGCGTAGCCTTGCCCGCCATCGGATCAACGCCCGGTTTCGGGATCGAACGGGCGAGTTCCGGCGGCCTGTCCATCGGCGCCGGCGATGATCTGCTCGATCTTCAGCTGGGCCGCATCAAGGCGCGCCTGGCAATGCTGGCGCAGTTTCTCGCCGCGTTCGTAGAGCGCGATCGAGCTGTCCAGCGGCACCTCGCCGCCTTCCAGCTTGCGCACAATGTCTTCCAGCGCGCGCAGCGCATCCTCGAAGCTCAGGGCGGCGATATCGGAATTGTCCTCGCTCATCGCCGCACAGCATTGACCGCGCCCGCCGCGCCGGTCAAGCTGATCGGCAAAGGGAGAATGTCGATGCAGTGGATTACCGCTTATGTGAGCGCGGCCGTGGCCTTTGGCGTGCTGGACGCACTGTGGCTGCGCTGGGCCGCGCCTAACCTCTACCGGCCGTTGATCGGGGAACTGCTGGCCGACAATTTCCGGATGGTCCCGGCGCTGGTGTTCTATGCGCTCTACATCGCCGGGATGGTCTGGTTCGCGGTCCGCCCGGGCTTGGAGCAAGGGGTGCCCTACGGGGTGCTAAACGGGGCGCTGCTGGGCGCGCTGTGCTATGCGACCTATGATCTGACCAACCAGGCGACGCTGAAGGTCTGGTCAACCCAGATGACGATCATCGACATCGCCTGGGGCGCATCGGCCACGGCACTGGCCAGCGGCCTCGCGGTCTTGGCGGTACAGAAACTGACTTCGCAATAGGGCTTCAACGGGAGGGGGAAAGCCATGTTCATCGGTCACTGGGCCCCGGCCCTAGCTGCCGCCGCGGCCAGCAAGCGCTCGCCCGGAATCGGTACGCTGTTCATTGCGGCGCAGTTGGTGGACTGGGCCTTCTTCGCCCTGCTGCTGGTAGGCGTGGAACAGATGCGCTTTTCCCCTGGCATCAGCGTGATGAACCCAATGGACCTCTACCACATACCGATCACCCACAGTCTGCTGGGCTCGGCCGGCTTTGCCGCAGCCTTTGCGGGTCTGATCTGGCTGGTCAGCAAGGATCGCACCGCTGCCCTGATCGGCGGCGCGGTGGTGCTGTCGCACTGGTTCCTCGACCTGCTCGTCCACGTGCCGGACCTTACCCTGGCCGGGAGTCCGCCCAAGCTGGGGTTCGGGCTATGGAACCACCCGATGATCGAGATGCCGCTGGAACTGGGTATCACCATGGGCGCGCTATGGTGGTATGCCAAGGAGCGCCGCCCTGCCCCGCTAAGGGTGGCGGTGCTCGCGGTAGTCCTGCTCGCGCTCCAGGCGGTCAACTGGTTCGGCCCGGTCGAACCGGAAGTGACCGTCGGCACCAGCCTGCTGGCCTTCTTCGCCTATGGCCTGGCGACGCTGGTCGCCTGGTGGATGGGCAAAAGTGAGAGCACCCAGTCATGAGCCAGGTGACCACCAGCGACCGCGGCCCGGTCCGGATCATCACCCTCACCAATCCGCCGCGCGGCTATATGAATGCCACCAATGCGGCGGAACTGCTTGTGGCCCTGCAGGATGCCCTGGCCGCTCCGGAAATCCGCGTGATTGTTTTTACCGGCGGCCTGCCCGGGGTGTTCATCCGCCACTATGACGTTGGTGAGATCAAGGCAGTCGAGGGTGCGCTGCGGGCCGGGGCGATCCAACCCGGCGGCGATCGCGCGGCCTCACCGGTCTATGCCCTGATCGACCTGATGCTGGCTTGCGAGAAGTCGACGATTGCGGCGATCAACGGCATCTGCATGGGCGGCGGCTGCGAGTTCGCGCTGTGCTGCGACATGCGGATCGCCGAGTCTGGCGATTACACGATCGGCCTGCCCGAAACCCGCCTCGGCATCATCCCGGGCGTGGGCGGACTGCAACTGCTGGCCCGGACCGTCGGCCTGTCGCGAGCCCGCGAGATGGTCATGCGCGGCCGCGTGGTTGGTCCGAACGAGGCGCTGCGGATCGGTCTGGTTGACGAAGTTGTCGCTGTCGCCCTCGACCGCGCACTTGAAATCGCGGCAGAGCTGGCTGCCAACCCGCCTCATGCCGTCGCCGCGACGAAGCGACTGGCACGACGGGTCGCCGCTGGCGAAACACTTGAACAGGGCCTGCTGACATCGGCGACCGAGTTCATGGGTACGCTGGTCGACAGCGATGAAACGCCAAAGCTGATCGATGCCTTCCTCGAAGGTGGGGAAGATATCCTCGCGGGCTAGCCTTCGCCGCAGGTGGACGCTAAGGGCCGCGCATGGCCGAGATTACTCCCGAAATCGTCGCCCAGCACGGGCTGTCCGAAGACGAATACCAGCGCGTGCTGCACGCCCTGGGGCGCGAACCGAACCTGGTCGAGCTGGGCATCTTCTCGGTGATGTGGTCCGAGCATTGCTCGTACAAGTCGAGCCGGATCCACCTCAAGAAGCTGCCCACGGAAGCTCCCTGGGTGATCTGCGGTCCGGGTGAAAACGCGGGCGTGATCGATATCGGCGATGGCCAGGCGGCGATCTTCAAGATGGAGAGCCACAACCACCCCAGCTACATCGAGCCTTACCAGGGCGCGGCAACGGGTGTTGGCGGCATCCTGCGCGACGTGTTCACCATGGGCGCGCGGCCCGTCGCCAACATGAACGCTCTGCGCTTTGGCCGGCCCGATCATCCCAAGATGAAGAGCCTGGTCCAGGGCGTTGTCGCGGGCATCGGCGGCTATGGCAACTGTGTGGGCGTGCCGACCGTGGGCGGTGAGACGAACTTCCACAAGGCCTATGACGGCAACATCCTGGTCAACGCGATGACCGTGGGGATCGCCGATACTGACAAGATCTTCTATTCGGCCGCGACCGGGATCGGCAATCCGATCGTCTATGTCGGCTCCAAGACCGGCCGCGACGGGATCCACGGCGCGACCATGGCCAGCGCCGACTTCGACGAAAAGTCGGATGAAAAGCGCCCGACCGTGCAGGTTGGCGATCCCTTCACCGAAAAGCTGCTGATCGAGGCCTGCCTCGAGCTGATGGCCACCGACGCGATCGTCGCGATCCAGGATATGGGCGCGGCAGGCCTGACCTCCAGCTCGGTCGAAATGGCGACCAACGGCAAGGCCGGCATTATCCTCGACATGGACAAGGTGCCGTGCCGCGAAGAAGGCATGACGCCTTACGAAATGATGCTGAGCGAGAGCCAGGAGCGGATGCTCATGGTGCTCAAGCCCGGCAAGGAAGCCATGGCCGAGGCGATCTTCCGCAAGTGGGAACTGGACTTTGCCGTTATCGGCGAAGTGACCGACACCGGCCATATGGTGCTGACCTGGCAGGGTGAGACCGTCTGTGACATTCCGCTGGGACCACTGGCCGAGGATGCCCCGCTTTATGACCGCCCGGCGCTGAGTCTGGCGGAGTACAAGGCCTGGGCCAAGGTCAAGCCGCTGGGCGACGTGCCGCAAAGCGCCGACTTGGGCGCGGACCTGCTCAAGCTGATGGCTTGCCCCGATCTCGCCAGCCGACGCTGGATCTGGGAGCAGTATGACAGCCAGGTTGGCGCCGATACACTGCAGAAGAGCGGCGGCGATGCGGCGGTGGTGCGCATTCACGGGACGAAGAAGGCGCTGGCGATCAGCACCGACTGCACCCCGCGCTATTGCTATGCCGATCCCTATGAAGGCGGCAAGCAGGCCGTCGCCGAAACTTATCGCAATATCTCAGCAGTTGGGGCCAAGCCTCTGGCGATTACCAATTGCCTGAACTTCGCCAACCCGCAGCGGCCCGAAATCATGGCCCAGATCGTCGAGGCGCTGCGCGGCATGGGCGATGCCTGCCGCGCGCTCGACTATCCGATCGTTTCGGGCAACGTCAGCCTCTATAACGAGAGCAAGGCGACCGGCGGCGGCTCGGCGATCCTCCCCACGCCTGCCATCGGCGGGGTCGGGCTGATGGCCGATCACCAGATCATGGCAACCATCGCCTTCAAGGCCGAGGGTGAATGCCTGGCGATTATCGGCCCCAGCTATCCCGAACTGGGCCAGTCGCTGTGGCTGCGCGAGATCCATGGCCGCGAGGATGGCGATCCGCCCGTGGTCGACCTGGGTGACGAGCGCTTCCACGCCGAAGTGATCCGCCAGCTGATCGCCGATGGTGCGGTGACCGCCGTTCACGACATCAGCGACGGCGGCTTGCTGTTCGCGATCGCGGAGATGGCGCTGGCCGGCAATATCGGTGCCACAATCGATCCGATGGATACCGCCTTTGCCTTCAACGAAACGCAGTCGCGCTACCTGGTGACCTACCCGGCCGACAAGCCGCTCGATCGCAGCAAAGTGCCGTTCGAGAAGATCGGCACGACCGGCGGTGACGCACTGGTGATCAACGGCCAGCCGATTTCGCTCAGCGCGCTGCGCGAGGCCAGCGAAAGCTTCTTCCGCGACTGGATGGAAGGCTGATCGGGTGAGCACGGCGGGCTATTCGGGCACGCCGCTGGCGAAGAAGCTCAACCTGCGTGACGGAATGCGGGTGTGGTTCGATGCCATGCCCGATAGCGTGGCGGACGAGATCGACGAATATGCGCTGGAGCTGCGCTTCGTGGCCGACCCGGCCGAAGGCATCGATGCCGCCCATGTCTTCGTGACCGCGCGCGCGGAGCTGGCAGCGCGGCTGCAAAGCCTGCGCCACCAAATGGCGCCGGATGGTCAGATCTGGGTCAGCTGGCCCAAGAAGGCCGCGAAAGTCCCAACCGACATCACCGAGGACACGATTCGTGAGCTCTGCCTGCCGCTCGGCCTGGTCGATACCAAGGTCTGCGCGGTGGACGAGGTCTGGTCCGGCCTGAAGCTCGTGATCCGCAAGGACCTGCGCTAAACTCAGGCCGCCAGCTTGGCCGCCTGCTGCCCCAGCAAGTCATAAGGATCGATCCCCATACCCCGCCAGATCTCATGGGCCTGCTGGTAATGGCGGGCCGGCGAAATGTTCAGGCGGCGTCGCGCTTCTTCTAGCGGCAGGGCCAGCAGTTCGCGGATCGGCTGCTCAACCAGGCGCGGGCAAGCCTTGCCGAGCCGCTGGCCTTCGCGAACGGCCCGCAGCACCGGTGCCGGGCTCTTGATCCGCTTCTTCAGCTCTAGCCCGCCAGCATAGCCTAGCAGCAAATGACCAGGGCTGGGTTGCTGACTATAAGTGAAGGCCAGGACACACTGTTCACCCAGCGCATCGCGGCCAAACCCGGTCAGTACATGGTTGAGATCATGCGTGTCGCGCATCCGGTTGTAGTACCATTCCATCTGATCGTGGAACCGCTCGCGCCCGGCGGCGAACTCCTCGAACTCATCAACCAGTCCCTGGGCGGTCAGTCCCTCGCGCTCCATGAAATCACAATAGGCGTGGGCCAGGCTGCCCTTGGGCAGACGGCGCAGCGAGGCATGATCGTCAAGGATCGGCGGCAGGTAAGGCTCGCTCTTGCGCAGCGCCTGCCCGCGTTCCGAGCGGAGGAAACTTTCGGCGGCAGCACGCAAGCCGGTCCAGGGCAGGGCTTCGAAGATGTAGAACACCTCTTTGGTGTTCTCCTTGTCCTTCACCAGCTCCTTGAAGTGTCGCCACGCCTTGGGAATGTTGCGTTTTAGGTGCGGGCGGCGCTCATCATAGATCGGCAAGTCCGCGGCGACATCGGCAGCGGCGGGCTCTTCGGCAGTAAACTGCGCAGTGGGGGCAAAGCTGTCCATGTGGTCAATCTGTCATTAGCTTACATCGGTGTCAATACGCCGCGCCGGCATTGTACTGGTATCTCGCCATGCTCTTGCAGATCGGTTACCGGGGGCGACCGGGGAGAAATCCATGAACGATATCAAACGGCGCTGGCCCCTGGCCCTTGGCATGATTGTGGGCCTTGGGGCGCTATACCTGGGCCTGTCACTCGGCGCGTCCGAGCCTGAGGCGTGGAATCTTGCCGCCCGTTACACCGCGCGGGTTGGCTTACCGATCTTTCTACTGGCCTATGCCGCCTCCAGCCTGCTGCGCCTGGCCCCTTCTCCAACGACGAAGGCACTGGTCCGCGACAGGCGCTGGTGGGGACTGGCCTTCGCCTTCACGCACACCGTCCATTTCGGCGCGCTCTACATGGCTGTTACAACGCGGGGAGACAGTCTGAGCCTGCTCGCCCCCGGCGCGGTCGCCTATCTGGCGATCCTTGCCATGGCGCTGACCTCCAGCGATGCGGGGATGAAGGCCCTGGGTGCCAACTGGAAGCGGTTGCACCGCACCGGCATTCACGTGATCTGGCTGGTCTTCACCCTGGCCTATGCCAAGCGCATTCCCGAAGCGGAAACGATGATCACCGGCCTGGTCGGCACGGCGCTGTGCCTGTTGGCCGCCGGTCTGAGGCTGGCGGCCTGGCGCAAGACCCGGCGCGCCTAATCCGCGATCCAGTCCCCGCGCGGGATGCCAAGCAGCAGCAGCACGCTGGTAAGATCTCCATCGGCGACATAGCCATGGGCGGCTTCCCTGGCCTTGGGCTTGGCATGATAGGCGATGCCATGCGTCGCCGCGCGCAGCATCGGGATATCGTTGGCGCCATCGCCGGTGGCAAGGCTCGCCCCGCCGCGCAGCGCCACTTCCTCGCGTAGCACCTGCTCCTTGACCGAGCTGTCGACGATGCCGCCAACCAGCCCGCCGGTCAGCGCGCCATGCTCCACCGCCAGCCGGTTCGCGACTACGCGTTCAAAGCCGAGCTGATCGGCCACCGGATCGGCAAACTGGTGGAAACCGCCGGTGACGAGCACGGTGAAACAGCCATGATCCTTCAGCGTGGCGACCAGGGTGGTCGCCCCCGGCATCGGCGGCACGCGCTCAGCCAGGCACTGGGCAATCGCCCCCTCGCCCAGCCCGCCCAGCAGCCGCACCCGCTCGGTCAGAGCCTCGGCAAAGTCGAGCTCGCCCTGCATGGCCCGTTCGGTGATCTCGGCGATCTGGTCCTTCAGGCCCGCGAAATCGGCCAGCTCGTCGATGCATTCGGCCTGAATCATGGTCGAATCCATGTCCGAGACGAAAACCTGCGGCACGACCGGCGCCTTGGCGCTGACAAGCAGGTCGGCCACCGGGAATTGCCGCTCCAGCACGGCGCGCAGCGTCGCGGCATCGCCATCCACCGAAAACTGCAGCACCTCGTCCAGCCCGGCCAGTGGCTCGGCCGAATGGACCCGCACCCCGGCCGCCTCAAGCGCGTGGATCGCGGACGAGACATTTGCCGACAAGACCACCGGTTCTGCTATCACGCGGGCAATGGGCACGCAGGATTCCCCTTCAGATTCGGGCCATGACCGGCCGCCGCTGGCGCTCATCGCAGGGCCAACCGCGAGCGGCAAGAGCGATCTGGCCGTGCGGCT
>Ga0315904_10000211_pt1 | contig 95314 bp, 135 predicted proteins | sample LakEriMetagenome_6_FD_203529 | JGI IMG/M metagenome (GOLD analysis project Ga0315904, IMG submission 203529) | Freshwater fungal communities from buoy surface, Lake Erie, Ohio, United States - Buoy 12 MA120 | ecosystem: Environmental > Aquatic > Freshwater > Lake | place: USA: Lake Erie, Ohio...
AGCGTGACCGCGCCGATGAGGGTGTAGGTGTTCGTTGAAGGCACGAACGTCCAGAGCTGCACCGGTCGCGTCGCAGCCGCCGTCGTGTTCGCGCTGCCGAACACCCAGAACAGGTCGTCGTTGACTTCGTAGACGTGCAAAACGCCGGTAGTGACTGCGAGCGGCGATTCTCCGACGTTGGCGACGCCGACCGGAGCCGGGCCGACGAACTTGTCCAGCGGCCCAGAGCCGAGATTGAACTGCCCGGTGTGCTTGCCGCGATTGATCTTCGTGGCGTCATACGCGCCGCCGACAGGCTGCTGCGCGAGCGAGCCGTTGAAAACTTGTTCGATTGCCGCTTTCATTCCTCGCTCTCCTGCAATTCAATCCCTAATACCGATGCTGCCAAAAACGCGCAGACTGGCCCGTTTGTGTCGATTACTCGACGACACAGCACCAAATCAGCAAGGTCGTAATCGCCCCCCACAACTACTTCGTATGCGTTATTTGCCACAACTACGGTGCCCGCCGAAATCGTGTGAGGCATTTAAGCGTTCCTTAGGCGTTGCCTTCGGTAATGGTGAATCCCGTGATGCTGAACTTCTGACCAGCCGCAAACACCACATTATCCACCGTCATGTCGCCGCCACCGGCCGTCGCAGTGACCGTACCCTGACCGTGACAAGTCGTGCCGTCGGCAGCGTAAAGGCGAAAGTGACCGACCGTACCGGCGCTGTCGGCGCTCAGGTCTTCCCAGGTGCCAAGAAGCGTCTTGATGCCGTTCGCTGCGTTTTCCATCCAGTTTGCCGGAAGCGTGATGGTGGCGAGAACGGTGCCGGCATCAGCGGCGGCGCAGTTCGCAGGAACAGCCCCGGTTCGCATCTTAATTACGGCACTGGCGCCAACGTGAGTCTCGATTGTGTCGGCCCGCGCATTGCGCAAACTGACAGACATTTGAAAAGCCATTTTTGTCTCCTAAATTACCTGAGTACCAACTGGCACCAAGTCGTTGGTGCCTCATGCAAATATTTAACCTAGTAGTCCTCGGTCGAATACTTGCGCCTAACATCGAAAATTAGCGGCTTTGGTGACGTCTGCTTTTCGCCAGCAAAGTCCACCTCAACAAAGCCAAGATAAAGCCCCGGCTTAATCTCAAGCGCGGCTCCAGGGAAGTTGAACCGAACAATCCCGCCCGTGCCGGAATTAATCTTTGTCATCTCGATGACCGTAAGCACCTCATCTGTATCCACGCTTTTGATGTAAAGCCGAGGAACGATTGATGCACCACTGAGGTCAACCGCCTGGTCCTCACCGTCATCCCAAATGGTGAGCGTGATATACGGTCGGTTATCCCCTTGAACGAGAGTGATTGGCGAATCCATACTTACCTCACGCCCGCCCAATCTTCATGTTCCAGTCAATGTACTTGCCGACATAGCTCAGGGCGTTCTTGCAAATCGCCAAATTGAGCGTCGGGCGGGGACGATAGAACTGCGAAATTTCGCCAATCGTCGAAGACTGGAGTCCGTCCTGAATATCCTTTTCGATGGGGCTTCCACCGAGAAGGTAATCAGCCTGCACAAGCTGTGCCTTGCGAAAGTCTGCAAGTTGGCTAGTTGTAAGCAGCGCAAACGACTCAGAGTCCAACTCCGGGATAGTTGTCGTCTCAACGTCGCCGGTCGTATATCGGAACTGATAAGTGAAGCTGGTGAGCTGGTCAAACGCCCTAAAGAGCGCGAACTTCCGAGTTTCAGGAGAGGCGGCACTCCAGCCATTGAGCGGAGTGACCATACGCGCAACCACCAATGCGGTTTCGTAGGTCATAAAGGAATTGTCCGGAATCGAAAACGGCTGAGTCGCTTCAAGGATGTAGTCGACATTCAGCTTTTCGACAGCCGTTGCCGTCGTAATCGTTACCTCGACACGACGAAATCCAATTGTGCCAAGCCCCAGCGTATTTGTGGTGGCATCAACGGTGATATTGAGTTTTGTCGAATAGGGGCCAAGAATCGACTCCGGCGCCTTTACAACTTCACCCTCGTCATCAAGAACGCGGTAAGTAACGGCAGTAGGCGCAAGGTCACGCCCCTCGTCATCGACGAGTGGAATAACCAGGCTTACAGCCGTTTCTGCCGCGTATACCTTCACGCCTGAGCCTCGAGAATCTTGCCGATAAGCTCAACAACAGCGCGGCCCTTTACGCCATGCTTGTCGCCAATCTCTCGCAGACCTTCGATGCCCTTTTTGTCGGCAATAGCCTCCAGCTGGGCGCGGCTGTAGGTCTCTTTGATTTTGCCGCCGACCATTTCCCGAATCGGGGTCAGGTCGATTTCATTGGCCTTGCTTTCTGCCGTCTCCGGCTCATAAGCAGGCTGCGGCGACTCGTCGATAGGCGTTGCATAGCTCACGCTCGTCGCGCCAACCGAACTTGGGTTTTCCGTCACAATATAGGTGGACGGATGAAGTCGCGTACCGTTCTCGTCGTACGCCTCAATGCTTCCGCCGATGCGGAGCGCAGCACGAATGGGGATGCTGTCAACGGATTTACCGTCGACAAATTGATAGCTGCCAAGCGGCCCAGTGTAGCCGCCCCAGCCTTTTTCCCGGATTTCTACCTTAACTTGCTTTCCCATGTTTACCACCGTAAATAAAAGGGGGCAGAGGATAGCCCCTGCCCCCTAGTATAAGTCACTACGGACTTATCCGCCAACTTAGATGTTGGTGACGCCCTTGAGGCGGGCCAGCGACTGAGTGGACTTCAGCGCGAGGCCCGTGTACCACTTCAGACGAACGCGCCAGGCGTCCTTGTTCTGAACGGTACCAACTTCCTCAACACGGATGCCGGCCGACGGGCCGCCATAGATACCGTGCAGACCGTCAAGCTCGTTCAGGCGAACCGCGTAGACCGAGCAGGTCACGGAGCTCGAACCCTGAGTCTCGTTGCCGGGCAGGAAGTCGTTCACGAGGATGGGGATGCCGTTGTGGGTCAGCATCGGGCGGGAGAAGTTCTCCAGCTGAAGCATCGCCGCATCGGTACCACCGCCGACCGTACGGAGGAGGTCCTTGAACGCACGGATGGTGCCCGAACGCATCACGATAGCGTCCGCACCGTTCGGGACGAGGTCGATAAGCTGGTCAAGCATACCGAGCGTCATCGCCGCGCCGTTAGCACCAGCGGTCAGAGTCTGGCCGGCGACCGAAAGCTGCGCCATGCCATCAAACTCCTTCGCGTTCGAGCCGGAGTTACCAATGGCGAGCGTACGCTCGAACTTGCGGGCAAGAGCCTTGCCCTTAAGCGCAATCTGAACGGCCAGCTGGTCGTTCGTATCGCCCATCGTCTCCATCAGGAACTTGTCAACGTCCACGTCGCCAGCGAGGATTCGCAGCTTCGTGGTGATTTCGGTGAAGGTCGCAGCACCCTCGTTCACCGTGTCGTTCGGATCAAGGAAGTCACCTTCGGAGATGGTGTTCTCGCGATTGTAGACATAAGCCTTGCCGTTGACCGGAACGAAGGGCAGGACGTTGAACACGCTGTCCTTGGTGATAATCTCCTCGATTACACCACGAACCAGCTCGCTTCGGGAAAGCTTCTCAGCCTCCGCTCTCAGAAGAGCCATATTATCCTACTCCTTGCAAGAAAAAACCTAACGCGCAGGTGGGAACACTAAGTGACCCATGACTTATTCTACAGCCGCGAGGCACCTGGTGTCTATACCCGCTTAAACGTCTTCAGTCCACCGCTACGAAGCGCGTCGGCAATGCGAGCAACTCCGGCGCCTGCGCCCTTGTTGTCGCTACCGGTCGGCTTAGCACCGGTGGTTCCAGAATCCGCACCCGGCTTGACCTTGGCCTTCAGAAGCGCGTCGCGGTCCGGATCAACCTCGACCAGCTTCTTAAGGGCCGCATCAAACTGAAGCGTATTCCCCTGACCATCGACAAGCGGAGCACGGCCGGCGGCACCAGCGGGCTTGTCATACGCGATGACACGGCCTTCGGCGTCACGCTCAAAGTGCGAGCCGTAAACGGTTCGCGCCTTAGACGGCGTAAGTACCAGCTCGTCCGCGATGAACTTCGACGTGCTAAACGCCTGACCAACGGTCAACTGGTCAATCTGACCGGAGTAGGCATTAAGCTGACCATTCAAAGCCGCGATTTGGTCCGCAAGAGTCTTCTTTTCGGCGTTGTGGGCATCAAGCATCTGCTGCTTGATTTTCTCCCATTCGCCCTTGCGCTCCATCGACTTCAGTTCGGCGTCGCGCTTTTCCTGGACGAGCTTCCGGACATCCTCCGGATTCAGCCCTTCCCAAGCCTTGAGTGCACCCGAAGCCTCATTAAGCTTCTGCTCAAGCTGCTTGATTTTCTCCTTGCGGCTCATGGATTCCCGAAGAAGCTCGCGCTCCTTTTCGGTCATCCCATCTGGATTTCCACCACCCTGGTCATCACCCGCACCGGGCTTCGACTCGGGTGCACCATCGCCCGCCTTATTCTCAACGGAATCAGACGGCTTGGTGGTTTCGTCCTGGCCATTAACAGTCGTATCGTCGCTCATCGTTTTGACCTCTCGCTTGGTCTAACTTCGCCCACTCTCTCGGGCATTACTCTGCCTCTTCAGAGGTATCAGTACCGCCAAGTTTCTCTGGCTGTACTGAACCCTGAGTTGGCACTCCAGAATCTTCCGGGTCGGCCATCGTGTCATCGGACGGGTCCAAGACCTCATCCACAGGCTCCGGCGGCCACTCCTCGAGTTCTTCCTCAATCTCTTCCCTGATTTCCTCAGAAACCACGGGCAGCATTTTTTCCACCAGCTGGCCCATCTGAATTCGACGGGCGATGGCGGGCGCGCTAACCTTTTGCAGTTTAGCGGCAATATCAAACTCATCCGCAAGTCCGCGAACGTCGAAAGTCGTAGCGTATTTGACCCACTTCGACCGGTCCGCGTCTTCCGGGACTTCCTCGCTATTCCACAGCATCACAAGCTCGACAATCGCCTGCTCCGCGCTCTCCAAAGAGTGCGCTTTCGTGCTGAGAAGGGCGTTAATCCGCTCAAAGTCGTAGGCTTTAGCCACGCCCGAGCTATTGTCGATGCCCATTGAGTTGTCCTGCTTGGTGCGCTCACCAGCCATTCCAACCGAATGGTAGATTTCGTTAATCACCTGCCGAATGGCCGTGATAATCACGTCGACCTGCTTGGGGTCGGGCGATAGAAACTGCGGCGCAACGCCAGCCTCGGCGTTGTAGAGGAAAATCCTCTTCGTGCCCATTTCTATAAGCTTATCCTTGGTCTGCTCTTCTTCGCCTGGCATGAGGGCTTGAGCAGGGATAGCCAGCTGCGAAAACGTCTGGTCTTGGATGATGGCATCCAGGTTACTGAGATAGTTCGCAACCGCCCGGTCCTGATACGCGATATCGTTAATCAACGATGGCGCAAAATAGTCGCTGTAGTGCTCCACATGGTCGTGCACAATGACAGGCACGCGCCCCAGGCCATGCGTGCCCTCGCCAAGCATAACAACCGTGTACTTGGCTTCGTCCAGCGAAGTCACAATGGCATTTACCGGAATGGTGTTGCCCTGCTTGTGCTCGCTGATTTGAAAGAGCTTCCAGCCAGTTCTAGTCCAGAGGCGCAGACGCTCCTGAACGTCACCGGTAGATTCCTCGAAATCCTTGTCGTCGCGCCAAGTCTCGCGAATCAGAATCCAGTTTAGCTGGTCGTTTTCGTCGAAACTGATATCCAGGATGTCGATTGGACTTACGATGTAGGCGTAATTCCGAATCCCCTGCTTCTTTACATCCGCCACAGACACGGGAATTGAGCCGCTGTTGGTGGAATCCACGACGATATAGATTCGACCCATGACCGACGCCTCCTTCGAGACGTGGCGCATAAAGTAGTCGATATCCATGCCGTCCTTGGTGGACTGCATCCAGAAGCGGATTACGCTCTGCGATACGTTGTCTCTGCCGCGTGCAATTTCAGCGCGGAAAAGATACTTGTTGATGAGGTCCACGACCTCGCGCGAATGGTTGAACCGATAAGCTCGGTCCTTGCGCTGCTCAAACTCGTCGTCGCCTTCTTTCCAGTAGCGGAAGAGATTTTCGTCAAACCACTCACGGCCGCCGTCATAAGACGCACGAAGAAACTGCCAATGTTTCAGGCGGTTTTCGTACTCCGGGTGGCGGCGCAACAGGGCCTTTGTGAGTGCTTTCTCTGACATAAGAACGACCTTATAGATGCGAATAGTATGTCACGCCTGACTGACTTTTACAAATTTGTGCCAACAAGCTTGATTTGGCGCAACGGGAACTTGAATTCGATGCAGTAGCCAAGCGCGTCCGTGGCGTGCTCCATACCCATGGTCTTGTCGACCTCTCGAGAGCCTTCCTTGTAGACCGTCTGCTCCAGGGAAGCGATGGTGTGCTTGCACTTGGAGTCAACGCGGAACTTTACCGTACCGTCGGCTGCCCTGAGCATCCGGTTGACGCAGTTGACTCTGTCCGCCACCTTCGGGTGCTTTCGACGGTAATAAATTCGATTCAGACCGCGCTGACGGAAGATATCCAGGTCGGTTTCGCCTCGGGCGTGCTGATGATAGCTGCCGGCCGGGTCAGGAAATACGGCGATTTTGTTCATATAACGCCAATATCGGCGCTCAATTTCGTTTACTGCCTCTTCAGTCGACGAGTTCCGGATAACAATTTCGTCCACTACCCAAAGCTCGCCATTTGGCTGAAGCTGCATAACCACGCTGGACATTGGGTCGCGGTTGAAGTCCTGGCCAATCCAAATCGGCAAGTCCGGATTGAGCGGGAAGTTTCCGATATGAACCTTGCGGTCAAACGGGTAGTAAACCCGACCGCCCATGGTCTCGAAGCTTGCCTCAAGCTCCTGCTTGAATGACTTTTCGTCCATTTCCGCCCTAGCCTGCTCGATTTCCTCGGGAGGAACGAACGGACTGTCAATCGAGCGAAATTGCCAGGAGTGCCAACGACCAGCCGTCTGAAGTTCGGGCTTCTGACCGAGCATATAGAGGTCGTACAGGTGGTTGAACGACTTTGGCGTACCGATGAAAGTCGCCTTGCCCATAGTTGTCGCCAGCGTCGGGCGAATAATCTTCACCCACACGTCCGGAGACATATCCTGGAACTCGTCCAGGACGACATAGTTAAGGCCCACGCCGCGCAGCGTGTCCGGGTTGTCGGCGCCCTTACACATGATGCGAGTGCCGTTGACCAACTTCACAATCATCTTGGTTTCGTTGGTCTTCTGAATCCATTGCGGCGGAATGGTGTCGAGCAAGTCCACCCACATGATGTCTTTTGCCATCGGGTAGGTGGGCGCGACATACCAAATCAGCTGATTTGGCTTTGTGCCGGCAAGCGCGAGCATGGTCGTTTTGGCGTAGTTGGTCTTTCCCCAACGACGACCAGCCACAATGACTTTGAAACGAGCTGGCGTTTTCCACACATCCATTTGGCCTGGATGCAGTGAAATTCGCTTAGCCGTCGTTATCGCTTCCGGACCCAGCATTACCCTGCTCTTTCTGAATCTGATTCACGAAGTCTTCTAACTCTTCCTCGGATACGCTTTCCGGGCCTCCAACATTGTGTCGATTTCGGATGGCTTCAATTTCCGGCGCAGTCATTTCGGTGACGATAAGGGCCGGGATTTCATCGCCAGTGTTCTCGTCCCTGTCCAGACCAAGCACTCGGAACCGCTCGTCTCTGGCAATTGCAATTGCCATCATTGCGTCCTTAATGGTGCGAATGTCGTCTCTGGCGCCGTGAATGCTCTGCTTGTTCCTGACCTTGTTAACGATAATCTGGAAGGTCAGTTTTGCCAGCGTCTGGGCGAACTGGTAGTGCTCGTCCTTTGTCTCGGCAACGCGCTTGATTTTGGCGGCATGAACGTCGACCAGCGTCTCGCGTACCTTTTCGGTAGCGGCTGCCGCAAGCTCCTTGCTCTTAACGCCTTTCTTAACGCCGCGCTTCGACAACTCCCGCGACAGGTAGTTGGCGTTAACCAGAAACTGCTCGGCAAGCTGGTCCAGGCTTACTGCGCCTGATGCCCACATCTCCTCAATGGTTGCCCAGTCGGCCGGGGTCAACCTAGCTCGCTTTTCCTTGGATTCGGGTTCGCTCATAAAAATGGGGTGCTTGGCCTTGGGAGGGAAGCCACCAAGCACCCCGTTGGGAGGTGTCCTGGCAGTATAACATAGTCACCGCTTACATTTCGCCTGCTTGCCGCGTCAAAAATTTTCATTTGGACAACTATACTTGTCGTGACAAGGGACAGACGACACTAACCGGGGGAATATTCTTTCTAAGAAGAAGAACACTATAGGTTGCCAAAGATAGCTGCCAACTGTTCAGCAGTCTTATCTAGTTCCTTTCTCAGCGTGTTGTAGCTTTCGGTAGTTGGTGAGTAGACGATACGCGAGCGCATCCGTCGGCGTTCCCGCCGATGCTTCATAATCAGATTCTTGGTAATAAGTGACCGGAGCGTGAACTGCATGGACTGCTTCGTAGTCCTACGCTGAATACGCTCGAGAATCTGGTCCATATCTACGAAAGTACCGTCCGGGTTGCCCCGAAAGATTACCTCGAGTACGTCACGCTGATGGTCTGTCAGTTGCATTTTCCAAAAGGTCCACTCGGAGTGGTTCATCTGGTCGCTGAAGGTCGAATGCTACGAGGGGCATCCGCTCCGGAAGCTCTCGACCAACGTCCGGATTGAGATAAACCCCATACATAGGGCTGGCAAACACAAGCTGCTGGAGGTTTCGGAGAACTTCCGCAAAACCCATCTCATTGACTCTCGAAATGTCCTTGGCGCCATTCTTTTTGGTCTTTTCCATCGCCGAATGGTCCCAGTAGAAGTTCCGGATGCGTTTAAGCACGACTTCCTGCTGTCGCGGCGACATTTCGTCGTATTCCTGCTTGATAGCGATGAAGTCCACCGGGTCCGACTTGAAGGTGGTCGCGAAAAACACAACGCCATCCTCATAGCAGGGGTGTTGCTTCGGTTTGGCGAAGACAAAGCCTGCCTTTTGAGCAAAGGTGTTGAAGCGCGACATGGACGACTGGATTTCGATAATCCGTCGGCCCTCGCATCGGCCTGCAAGGTTCAGCAGTCGGTAAGCGACGCCAATCCCTCGGTACATGGTGTCAACAACAGTTCGGCTGTTCAGCGCGATGTTGGCGTTGAGCCACTTGTATCGGTAGGTGTTGGTGTACTTGGTATCGCCCGAGCCTGGCTTGAGATGCGGGAAAAGGTCGTGACGGGGCGCAAGAAGACCACGCGGCTGCGTCATAATGCAGACGCCAACAAGCTCACCACGCAAAGACACGCGGTAATAGCGACCGCCCGTGCGGCCGACGGCTTTGTAGTGGAGTTCGTGCAGGGCCTCCCAGTCCTCTCGCGTTCCTGGCTCAAAAATCATCTCTTTGAGCAGGGCGAAGTTTCCCTGGGCTGCCTCATGACGCTCAACTTCCCAAATGTCCTCGTCAGGCAGCAACTTTGACATCTACCTTCTCTCGAAAACGCTTGTGGACGGTCAGGTTAGGACCAAGCTCTTCGCCCAAGTCCGTATGGGTTGTTGCCACAATGAGGGTCTTGCCCATCTTTCTGGCAATCTTCTGCATGGAAAAAGCGACGATTTTCGCGGTGATACGGTCGAGCACCGCGCCAAATTCGTCGGCAATCCACACATCTGCCTCAGTTTCCATGAGGTGGGCGAGCTTCATGCGATACCGCTGCCCATCCGAAAGCTCGGAGGGCTTGCGGATAAACAGGTAAGCGTCGTTGAGACCCGCCTTCGACAGCAGCTCCAGCGAAGTTCGCGTGTCCTTGCCTAGCTGGTCAACCAACGGCACTTCCGGAAGGTCCACCTTCTCGATGTTTGCGACTTTCAGACCGTCGGCTTCAATTGCTTCGGAAAGACGACGCAAAAGGACGCTTTTTCCGCTGCCGGACTGCCCGGTGATGTAAACGACATCTCCCTGGTTAATCTCCAACTCGAGATTCTGAAATACCGTAAAGGCCTTTTCGTCCAGACCAAGACCAAAGGCTTCCGCGACCTCCAACACTCGCTTGGAACGCTCTACGCGGGTCTGAAACTCTTGGCTAATGACGTATTTCATCGGCCATTCGTCCGGACAAACGACTCGCAGAACTTTCCGAAGGCAATTGAGCCGTCGTCATCTCCGGAGTCAGCGGTAATCATCGTCACGAAGTCGGCCACGCTTTTGGCGTACTCGCCGGGGACGTGCTTAAAGCCAAATACCTGATGGAGATTGACCTGCCTGCTGCCAAGGGCCGCAACAAGACCTTCCGTCTTGCTGATTTGGCTTTCCGTGGCCTCCTCAATGTCCGCGATAGTCTCATCGGTGTTGAGGTTGGCAAAATCGTTGATTGAGAAGTCAAGTTCCTTCTTGTTGAAACCCAGCTCCATCAGGTCATCAATGGAGATATCGTCACTGGTGACTAAACCATCCAGCTCAATTTTAAGGCGGTTGGCGTCATCGTCGGTACGGGCCACGCGGTTGTCGACGATGCGCGAAGCGTTGGCTTCAGCGGCCGTCAGGTCGGTTCGAATGATGGTCGGAAAGTTCTTCATGCCGAGCAGCTTTGCCGCCATCCAGCGACCGTGGCCCTTGATGATGACGCCCTCGCCGTCCACGACAATCGGCTGGTCAGGGCCGAATCTCTTGATGGAGGCGGCAATCTCCTTGACCTGCTCTTCCGTGTGAATTTTTGCGTTGTTTTCATACGGCCGGATATTTTCCAGCGGCCAGGACTCAATACGCTCAACTGCTTTCTTTTCCATTATTCGGCGCTCCAATTCTTGAGGATGTAGACCATCGCATCACCGGCGTTGGTCAGTGAATCTGATTCGGTGTAGCCCTGAATCTTGCTTACCTTGCTGATAAGGGCCGACACCCACTCTGCATCTTCGACCGGCACCTTGAATCGCATGACCTGGTGGGTCGGAACTGCGGAAACTTCGGTTGGCTTTAGGTCGATATCATCGTCGTCGCCGTCAATGTCCAGCGAGTCGAAGTCTAGGCTTTCGGACTTAAAGATGACCTCGAGTTCTTTGTCCGAGTACGGCAGGAAAGCAGCCAAATCAGACGGCCTGCCGAGGCTTTTCATCAAGGTCGCAAGCCCGTCCGCATCGTCGACACCATAACGGGCGTTGTCGGCCAGGCCAATCTCTTGCGCCGCGCTGTCGTCGACTTTTCCGAGGTTGACGATAGGCACTCTATCGAAGCCAAGGCGAATTGCTGATTCCCAACGGTGCTGACCGCCGAGAATTTCATATTCCTCGCCTTTCTCGCGTACGAGTATAGGTTTGAACACACCGAATCGTTTGAGGCTGGCATCCAGCTTGGCCTCATTTTCTGGCGACACGATGTTCGTGTTCCAGGGATTCGGCTTGAGACGCCTTACATCAACTTCGAGGTGTTCGTATTGCATAGTGCGACAAATAAGTTAGCCATGACGTATACTACTATAAGCCCCCTTCTTATACTTTGCAAATTCATGCCACAACGAGTGACGATTGCTTACAACGCTGTTAACGCGAAGCTGGTCGATGCAGACCGCGAAGCACAGTTGCTGGTATCGAAGCTGCTCAGTTACGAGGTTGAGGGCGCCGAGCAGATGGTGGCCTTTAAGTCCGGGCACTGGGACGGTCGCAGTTCGTTTTTCGAGATGCGCCTCAATAGGTTTCCGGCCGGCTTTGTTCACCTTGTCAGCCAGCAGCTCACCAAGCGTGGCTACCAAGTTCAGGTTCTCAGAAAGCCGCTGCCCATACCGAAGGGTCCGGAACGCCCGATTTTCGACAAATTTGGCTATACCGACACTAACTACGCTTATCAGCCAGACACCGCCGACCGACTGGTTCGACATGGGCGGTTTATCGCCCAGATTGCGACCGGCGGTGGCAAATCCAGGGTTGCGCAGGTCGTAACGGCACGAATCATGCGCCCTACGCTCTTTCTGACCACGCGTGGCGTCCTGATGTATCAGATGAAGGAGCACTACGAGGAGATGCTCAAGGGTCTGACCAAGCATCACGCCGGTATGTCATCCATGGCCAAGCACACTGTTGGCGTTTTGGGAGATTCTGTGTGGGATCCACGGAAGTTCATCAACGTCGGAATGGTCCAGACCCTTACCGCACGTCTGAAAGAGCCAAATCCGTTCGATCCGCCTAGAAAACAGGCCTTACAAGCGAAGATTCGGGCTTCCACCATTCGCCTTCTGGAATATTTCGAGCTGGTCATTCTCGAGGAGGCTCATGAGGCGTCCGGTAATGGCTACTACGAGATTTTGTCCTACTGCAAGAATGCCCACTATCGCCTCGCCCTAACTGCGACCCCCTTTATGAAGGACAGCGGGGAGGCCAACATGAGGCTTATGGCTGTTTCCGGGCCAATTGGCATCCGGGTTACGGAAAAGCAGTTGATTGACTCGGGAATCCTGGCAAAACCGTACTTCAAGTACATCGACCTTTCGGAAAAGCCGCTTGGCCTCCTCCGAAAGACCAAGTGGCCAAACTGCTACAAGATTGGCGTCACAGACAACGTCCATCGAAATGCAGCAATCATCAAAGAGGCAGTTCGGGCTGCGACTTATAAGCTCCCGGTGATGATTCTTGTGCAGCGGAAGGAGCACGGCAAGGTTCTCGAGCGGACGCTTAATGATAACGGGGTAAAGACGGCGTACATTTTCGGAGATTCCGACCAAGTTGCCCGTCGAAAGGCGCTTAATCAGCTGGCAAGCGGCGAAATCAGCGTTCTCATCGGGTCCACTATCCTGGACGTTGGCGTTGACGTTCCCGCCATTGGTATGGTGATTCTTGCCGGGGCAGGAAAGGCCGAGGTTCAGCTTCGGCAGCGCGTGGGTCGTGGGCTGCGCTCCAAGAAGTCTGGCCCCAATATCGCCCTGATTGTTGACTTTACCGACCGGGGAAACGAATATTTATCCGCCCATGCTGCCCAGCGGCGAGCCATTATCGAGCAGACACCTGGTTTCGCCGATAATGTTTTGCCGTCTGGTGCAGACTTCGATTTTAAAGCCTTAGGTATCGATAAATGAAAGCAATTCTCCATGTTCAGTTCAAGGGTGTAGTTGAGTCCGTGGAGTTTGACTCGCCCTCCGATGCCCTGGATACGGGCGTTGACCACCTGCTCAAGGGTTCCGGGAAGCCCCTCCGACTTATCTACAACGGTCGCGAGCTGGCAAACGAAAACGATTTCGCAATCTTGTGGGAAGAAGCCAAGGCTTCTGAAGGCCTCGACAGTAAGTAACCACTGATTTAATCTCTAGGCATGAAAGTCCTGATTCTTGGGCCTGAACTGCCTAGAGACGCCCCGCTAGACTTCGGACAGCGGGCTGCGAGGGCAATTAAAGCAACGCTATCAGGCCCGCCAGAGGTCGTCTACGTTTCTTCGCCATGGATGCTGGCGACCGTTCAAGACAGCCTTCTGATAAGTGAGATGCCTGCCATCCACGCAATCGAAGACTGTTGGCCGCACCTGAAGGCACAGGCCCAGGTTGTCGCCGCGCTTAATGCTTGCTCTCGGGCAATAGTCATCCTGCCCAAGCACCTCGGGTCGGACATGAAGTCCGACCACAATCACTCAATCGTCACCAACGCCATCATGTGTGTCGCCCTTCGGAGAGAAGTTGTCTCCGATAACAGCGACCTTCTTAGCCTTTTGATGGCCCAACGTCTAATGGAATAAGCATGAATAGATACCACCCCCAAGCCCTGGAGCTGCTCGGGCTTATGCGCGAGTTAGCAGCCAAACACTACCCTACAGGGTGGGGTAAGGACTTCGAGTACATCCTTTACGAAAGCGTCCTCACAGGGCCTCTTAAGGTCAACAGCTACTGGATTGACCGCATGGACATAGACCGGGTTCGCGCCCTCTCCGAGCGTGTCAACGGTTGGTGGGTCGAGACCACAGGTGGAATGTTCAAATTTGTGCCCCTCAAAGACTGGCACGACCAATTCATCCTCCAGCCGTCGATTTTCTAACTATGAACTACATGGTCTTTTTCCGAGTCCTCGACTACAACCACGCCACGTGGGGGCCGCAATGGTCACACAAGTACGAGGTGGTCGACGTGAACCCGCCCGTTTCCACCATTGAAGACCTGGCGGCAGTCCACGACGTTCTCGCCGCTGCCAACCAGCCCAAGAAGGTAGAAATCGTTTCGGCAATTCCATTGCCCGCAGGCATCAGTCAGTCCTGACTATATTAGTCACACCCATTTGAGGCCCATCATGTCTAAGCTCATCGCCATCAAGCCCGAGAACCACCCCGACGTTGAGGAAGCTCACAAGGCAATCCTCGAGTTCGCCAAAGACTGCAAAGAGTTTGGCATCACCAGCGTAACCCTCGTCGGTATCTCCCCGTCCCAGAAGGTCGCATCGACCATGTATGTCTCTGGGAACGACCATCTGAGGCTTCTTGCCCTGCTCGGAATGGTCAGGAACGAGTTTGAGGCAGAACTTCTCGAGGAGCTCCGCGAATGATTCGACCCCTCCTCCATTACCCGCACCCCACGCTGACCAAAGTCGCCGCACCCGTTACCGAGGTCACCGACGAGCTGACCACGCTGGCAACCGACATGATTGAAACGCTCTTTCATCATGGTGGCGTCGGGCTGTCTGCCCCGCAGGTGGGTGAGTCCGTTCGCTTAATCATCGTGCGGGACATGGCAACCGCTAAAGGCCTGCCCATCATCGTCTTCAATCCGGTCATCACGGAGCGCAGCGGTCAGCAGATTTACCACGAGGGCTGCTTATCAGTCCCCAAAGCCTACGACTATGTGAAGCGTGCCAAGACCATCACCGTTGAGGGAATGACCGTCACGGGCGACCCCTACAAGGAAACCCACACCTTCATCAACGCGGTCATCTTCCAGCACGAAATCGACCACCTGGACGGTATCGAGTTCATCAACCACCTCAGTGCCGGCAAGCGTCTGCTCGCCCTCAAGCAGTCCGCCAAATACCGGACCAACATCAAGTAAGCCATGTCCCGCACTCGTCGAGATAGCCTGCGTGTGAAAGCACACCGTGCCCTCGACGAGTGGCGGGACAAGCATTCAGACAAACTCGGCTTCGGGATACCACCCTTCCCCGACCGGTACTTCCACCACTGGACCAGCCGTTACCCCCACTGGTGGGACACCCTGTTCCACCATGCCCCCGCCCGACGACAGAACCGCGACAAGCTCCGCAAGGTCGTGCTCGGCGAACAAGAAGACGACGGCAACTGGGCAGACCACAAGAAGCCGCACAAGTATTACTGGTAGCCGGCTACCACGGTCTTGTCTTAATCAAGACCTAATCAAGAATACCCTTGGCGCCGCAGCCCGGCGCTTAACGTGGATTTTCCGAAAGTTCGATGTCGCGCGTGGATCGACCGCCAGGCCGACTCGTGAGTCCGACGGCATAAGGACCTGAATCCAAAACGCCCAAAATCCAGGCCACTAGGGGTCTTCATTTTGGGAAATTCGCCCTTTCCAAACAGCTTTAATAAGCTCCAACTAAGCCCCAACTAAGCCCAACTAAGCCCCAATAAGCCCAACTAAGCTCCAATAAGCCCGAGACAATGGACGCTATCTAAGATAGAGCGTGATAGGACTATTGATGTAAGGACATGAATCCAAAACCAGGAAAATTTAGGCGGCAAGGCCGAGCTGCGCAAAAAAATTGCTCTAGGGCTTCGGGCAGGGTAGCGGGTGCAGGGTGCATCCCGCACCCTGCACCCGCACCCGTGTGCGTTAGAGCAACTCTGCCCGTGACGCATTCGCGCAGAGTGTGCGCAGAATATCAGCACCCGCGCATTGTGCCCATTTCATATACCCTGGGCGCACCCCTTTCTCTTCGATGACTCCCAGACTGCGCAGAGCATACGCGCTGCTAGAGCGTTGGGTGGGCATCGTGCCCGTTGCAGACTTTTTTGTGAAGTCTGAACTCAACTTGTGAATATCTTCGTTCACAATGAAAGAGTCAGTCAGCACCCGACAAACACCCCAATGCAGCATCGAAAAGTCAGCGGGAAGGGCATTGTTCGCGAGCGCGAGAAAGTTAGCCCGCAACTTTACGATGCCCTTGACGGGTGCGCGCTCGTCGCTATCGGGCTTCGTGAGGGCACAAGCACGCTCTACGATAGCGGGAGCGACGATGCCCGACTGTGCGACGATGATTGCAGCGTCGAACATATCTTCGCGCAAGTGAATGCGAACATTATCACCCCATGCGTGCGCGAGTGACAGAGATTCAGCAGTCCCTAACTCATTCAACTGCGCGATATACATTTCTGCGCGAGAGACTGCGAGACTGCGCAGAGATTCAGCAGTGAATGAAAGCACGGGCGTGCCCGTGTTCGATGCAGCGTTAGGGACGCTGCTACCCTTGCTCTTTGACTTGCTCATGTTTAGTACCCTTGCATCTAGTGAGATACCCCATGTATTCATCTAGTGCAGGGACATAGTAGCACGATGCACGGGCATTGCAATGGGAGAATGATTCATTTTGAAAGTATTTTCGGGCACGGGAATTGCATAAGCAAAAAGCGTGCCCGTGAACGGGCACGATACTTGCAAGGGCAGTTCGGGCACGGGAATTGCATAAGCAAAAAGCGTGCCCGTGAACGGGCACGATACTTGCAAGGGCGCGTGTCAACTTTAGTTGACAGTTGGGAGTGTCAGGGCAAGTTGACAGTATGCGAGTGTCAACTAAAGTTGACAGTTGGGAGTGTCAACTTTAGTTGACAGTTGCTTCGGCGCAACAGGCTTGTTGCGAAAAAACAACTTGTTGCAAAAAAACAACAATGTTGTAAAAAAACAACAGTGTTGTAAAAAAACAACAATGTTGTTTTTTTACAACGCGCGCCCATAAGCGGAAAATGGATTCCGGCGGATAAGGCAACGGCGCCTTATGCCATGGCCCCGGTACATAGACCGAGCCGTTCCTCATTGGCATGGCATAGACCGAGCCGTTCCTCATTGGCAACCGATACGCCGCTTCCATGGACTTTTGGTCAGGCTGGTTGACCGGCTGGTAATTATCAGTCCATGGTGTGGCAGTCATTTTTACCGGTCCATGGTGTGGTATCGGCTGGCATCCGGTCCATCTTTGGTATCCGCGCGTGGTTTGGCAGCGGCTGGTTACCATCACCGGCTGGTTACCAGTCCATGGTCTGCTACTGGTTTGGCATCCAGCTGTGGTCTGGCAGTTTATTCGGATGGCGTAGTTAATACCAGTCCATGGTCTGCTACTGGTTTGGCATCCAGCTGTGGTCTGGTAAAGGCTACCAATCCGGCTGTGGTCTGGTAGAAATCGGTTACCACACCATGGTGCGGTATCGGCTGGTTACCAGTCCATGGTGTTGTGGAAACCAGGATTGGCTCTGGTTCGGCAGCGGCTGGTAGTGGTCAGTCCGTGGTCTGGTATCTGGCCCGCGCGCGATACCATGGCCGGATTTATATAGACTGGTCTCCGGCCATGGTCAGGTGTACACGCCGAATTTCCATGGACTGGTAGCCGAACTACCATGGTAATCCGCGTACAGGTGGGGCAGGGTGGAGCGCAGGGGGGGGTCTGCGCGCCGCCCTACCCTAGCCCTCCCGTTAGTAGGCTGCGAACTGGGGCTTGTCACCCTCTGCCATGTTGCACTCCCACACATTCTGCACGAATGCGTTGATGTAGGCCCGGGCAGACTGCGCTTGCTCGGGGGTCTCTGCGTGGGTGCTTGCGAGATAGCAAAGATGGACGATGGGGTCTGCGCCCGCACTTTCAGCAGAATCGAACACAAGTCCGTCATCTGCTCCCGTGATACTGGGATACCCGTCATAAGGGCGGCCCGACGCGTTGAAGTTAAGCATACGCTCGACAAGTTGGTCTGTGATTGTGTTCACGCTTGTGACTCTTGTAAGTAAGGGGTGACTCGACAAAGAGATAGTAGCGCACCCGAAAGCCCTGTGCGCTGGCAACTTGTAGGCAGTTTGTAGGCAGCTTGTGGCAAGTGGAGTTGGCGTGGAGTTGGCGTGGAGTTGGCGTGGAGTTGGATTTCCACGGAATTTGGAGAATCGGTCGGCAACTTCCATGGAGACGGAACTACCAGACGGATTACCGACGGAACTACCAGATGGATTACCAGACGGAACTGCCGGACGGAACTACCAGATGGATTACCAGACGGAACTACCGGACGGAACTACCGGATGGAAGCGCCGGTCCATGGTGAATTCATGGAATCGCCATTTTGGCTAAATCTATTCGTAGCCGTACCTCAAATTTCCGCCGGCTGTAGACCTAGCCAACCGAACGGCATTCCGAACCTGTAGAGGGTGGTTAGGCGTGCTAGAGAATTATTCGCACACCTTCGCCACTTGTATGTGACCGCGCGGATACCGCGCCAACCTCTACAGGTTCGGAATGCCGTCCAAGTGGGCAGTTTCACGCCATGCCCAGGGCGGCGGGGGATTAGTCGACGATCATGGCTGCGTAGCCACCCTTGTCGTGTGCGAGAGCGTTCCAGGCGACCCATATCATCCACAGGGCGCGCAGCAAGTTCGGGGTCTTGGCGCGCTGCGTGCAGTTGAGATGGTCGTACTCACGGCTGTTCAGCACATGATAGAGCGTCATCCAGAAGCCCTCGCCTTCGAGCATCGCCTTGATGTTGTAGATATCCATTTGTCGTGACTCCTTCTGTTTTAGAAAGTGTGCCTTCAGCGCACATATATATATTCTCACCCGTGACTTTGGATGTCACTCGGCAGCTGCTAGGTAGATAAAGGGGCGCCTTACCATGGACTCCATGGTAAAGGCCGGATTTTCCAAGACCTACGCAATCTGCCAATCAACTACCGATAGACATCCATTTTATCCACGCTGACAATGCGAAGGTCGATAGATGAGTCACTACCAACTAACTACGGGAGAACATCCTAATGTCGAAGAAGAAGCCTAACGGTAACTTCGATGTGGCGGCCCTCGCCGCGTCGAACACCGCGTCCTGCGAGGCGCACATCGCCTACTTCACGATGATGGCGCAAACCGACGCCAAGCACGAGAAGACGGCCAAGCAGTGGGCCAACGAGCAGCGCACGCTGTTCGTGCCGCAGTTCTTCGAGGACTGCGGTCAGGTCGTCACGGCGGGTCTCGTGAGCGCCAGCGACATGACCCGCGCCATCGGGTCGCTCGTCGACACCGGCGGCAAGCGTGCCCCGGTGTACGGTTTGGCCAAGATTGTGGGCACCATCCGCAGTCTCGCGGCCGACGCCAAGTCGCCCATCGTGTCGGACCTGCACCGCGCGATGATCCTGGCGCTGTCGACCGAGTGGGTCACCAACAAGGAGATCCACGAGACGATTGGGAAGTTGGCGTTCTGCTGCCCGAGGGAGACGGCGCCCACGCAGCGTTCGACCAGCGCATACGCGCTCCGCTCACTCGGGCTGGTCGAGGAGCGCAAGGATGGCAGGACCAAGTTCATGCGACTCGCGGACAACGAGGGGGCAGCGGCGCTGGCGCGCATCATCGCCAAGTCCCGCTCGCATCGCCAGGCGATGACCGCCTAACGGGCCAGGGTTGGGGCGCACATAGGTGCGCTCCAATCTTTTTTTTCTTTTCTAACCATGGAATCACCATGGAATTACCATGGTGAAAGCCCTTGTGATTGGCAGTTGCTAGGCAGCTGTGCGGATACTATTGCAATCCATTAAATCCACTCTGACACTAACAATGTCGAGTCACTAACTATGGGGAGAACTCCAATGATTGTTAATCAGAAGTCCGTCATCGTCGTTGCTATCCCTGGATTCGGGGAGGGCCACCCTGACGATCCGGGTAGCATTCTTCACTCCGCGATGTTTGTCGTCCGTGCATTCGCTGACGAACAGGGCAACTTCCTAGTTGAAGAGTTGAGTCTGAAGCGACGCTATTGGACTCACCCGCCCGTGAACATCTTGGACCCAGATGAAGTAGTCCAACACTATGTCTCTGACGACTTCCAAGTTCTCGCGACCCACGACGAGCAGTTGGAAGTGATGGGCGAAGTAATCAAGCGCCTACTTAAAAGCGCGAAAGACTGAGTCCAAGAGAGCGGGTCCAACGACCCGCTTTTCTTGGGTGCGGGCACTCCATGGTAGCGTTTGTGGACGCCCGCATATAAAGCTAGGTGGGGCTAGGCGTATTCGACCCATACCCTACCCTAGCCCCCGCTGCACCTAGCCCCACCTAGCCCCACCTTGCGCTTCTGTGCAGTCCAACTAAGCGCGTTCTGCGCTCTCTGCGGGCCAAGAATCGGGCTGCTCCATGGAATGACCACCCCCCTCCTAAAGTCCATGGTAATTCTCGACCATGAATAAATCATGGTCGCCACCTTCCGCCTCGACTGCTAGGACGCCTTATGCCTAAGCTGCCACTCATAGGCGCCGCAGCCGTTGTCGAGCCAATACATGATGGGGCCGTCGCAGTCCGGCTCCACCTCGAGCACGGCCACCTCTTCTTCGTCCCATCGACCAAGCGCGCCCCTCCACAGAACGCGCTGGCCGATGAAGAACTTGGGTTCGCGTGGCGCGCCCATCAGCCGAACAACTCGTCCCACTCGGTGGGAGTGATGCCAGTCTTGATGAACTCGCGGTGGTCGGGCGTGATGTTTGGCATCGCGTCCTGAATCAGCATCCCGTTCAGCCAAAGATCCAACTGCTCCTGGGTGACGGGGATGTCCAGGGTGTTGCGCTTGCCCGTGAAGGGTGAAGTCCGAGTGATGTTCATGACTGCTCCTAAGTAGTGACTTACTACAGGGATAGCATCATGCTGGATTGAATGGCGTGCAAGCGTTGCCGATGAACTGCCTATGAAGTGCCAAGGGATCAGATCCATGGCTTAGCAGCAGTAGTTTTTCTGAAAGGCCAGCTCCATGGCCCCGCGCGCGTGTGCGTGCCGGATTTACAGAGACTGGTCTCTCCGCGAATCGCTATAAACGCTTCTGGGACTAGGTATAGCGGGGGTAATGCCCTACCCTACCCCTTAATTACCTAGCCCCACCGCCCTTTATATGGGCTTGGGCAAGTTGGTCAAACAGCGTGGGTGCTGCAATCCCGCCCGTTCCATGGCAGTTCTAGCAACAAGAAAAGCGAGCCATAGGCCCGCCCTTCTTGTTGGTCAGGGAATCAACTTTGGCTCAAGTTCGGGCGCGAGACACGCCAACTCCCCGCCTACGAGTCGCGAGAACGCGATGATGGCATCGCCCGTGCTCTCGTAGGTTGCGATATTCTCGCCTTCACGGCACCCCGTTCTAAACAGAGTCCGATAAATGCCAAACTCTTCGTTGATGAGAAGTTTGATGGTCGCGTCGCCATCTGAGTATTGCGCGGTAAAAGACATTAGTTGCTCCTAAGTGACTGTTTCGACGCTTCTATAGTCAACGCCCGAACATTGGATTGCAACGAATGCCTAGCAGCTGCCTACGAACTACCATCTTTGCTATTGTCTTTGCTATCTCGAGCTCCATGGCAGTGCGTTTTTCAGAAAAGCGGGTCGTTGGACCCGCTTCCCTGACTCAAAAGTGATTGTTGGACGTGACGAAGTGTGCAATCGCGCCCATCAACTCGCCGCGCGTCTTGAATGTCTCACGACGGACGTGCGAGAACTGCTCAAATAGGCTTTCTTCGCCGTTCATGTACGAGATGTTGAAGAAAGTGTCCAAGTCCTCGCATTCGGGCTTGCGTCCGTAGATGTCGAGGTGGTACTCGAGTCCGTCGAGTGACGCGTCCAACGCCCACTTTCCCTGCTTCACGAACAGGGTGAGTCCGTCGTGAATGACACCCTCTTCGGGGTCCATGTAGTGCTGCTCTGACATTTGATTGCTCCTATGTGAGTGAGTGAATCGACGCGAGAATGATTACACGCGACGAAGCCCTGTGCGCTGGCAACTTGTAGGCAGTTTGTATTGTGAGTGGCGACCATGGCGGGCTCCATGGAATTACCATGGCAACCTAGCCCAACAGAAAAGGGCACCAACGGTGCCCCTTCTGAGTGGTCAGACGAACCAGTGAGTGACCAGGATGGCCCCAAACAGCATCCCACCAACAAACAGCGCAAACTCTTTCATGGTGTCCCTCGTTAGAAAGGATTGAGAAGGCCGAGCCGTTGTTCCAGCTCGTCCACTTGTCGCTTGAGCCGCCCGTTCTCCAGCGTCAGTCGCAACGCTTGGTTCATGTAGCGGTGCATACGCTCCTCGCAATGCTTGAGCGCGGCGGTGTTGAGACTGTTGGCTTTGATGCCCTCGTCCACCACCGTGCCCAACTGCAACAGGAACAGTTCCTGCTCTGTGGGCTCCATCTCCTTCAGCGGGTGCTTCTTCAGCAGCTCGGCGAAAGTCATTTCCATGTGTTGTTCTCCCGTAGGTTGTGACTCATCAATCGACGGGGATATAGTCTACCCGTGACTTACGGATTGCAACGCAATCCACCCAGCTGCCTACTGACTACCTAGCGAATCTTGCGGCCCAGGGTGGTCAGGTCAGCCTCCTCCGTGATGTATTGCACGGCGCCCTTGTTGAACTGCGGTGCTAATCGCTTGGATTTGGCAATAATGGCGTCCTGCACCGCTTGGGACTCTTTTGCCAACTGTACCGGGTCCATGACTGACCGCCGTGCCGGCACAAACGGCTCGTTGGTTATCAGCGACGGAATGTTGCGGGTGGAGTCCTCGCGCTGAAAACGCGGTGGCGGCACATAAGTGCCCGTGCTCACCACCCGGACCTTACGGGCCACCACCGCGTGCTTTTTCTTCTTGCGGCGGCTCTTGGGAACTGCCGTGTAGACGAGCATGGTTACTCCTCGTCCTCCCACTCCTTGTCGTCGAACGGGAAATCCGCTTCCCGAAGAGCATCCACCGCAGCTTCCGCAGGTATCACATCGCTGTCGTACCACCCGCGATAGTCCACATCGGGCAAGTCATCGCAGGTCAGGCCACAGATAGCCACGACCCTCTTGTTGACTTCGCGCATCCAGGCATCAAAAGACAGGCTCGACATACGCCTACTCCCATGTAACTCCACAGTCATCTGACTGCCCTGACAGCATAAGCGTGGCTATACCCTCCAGCAAGGGCATAGCATTGGTAATTGCTAGGCAGTTAGTAGGCTACGCCGATAGTAGGCGGGTCCATGGCTGGCTCCATGGAATTACCATGGCGGGGTCCATGGCTGGCTCCATGGAATTACCATGGTCAGTCAATCCATGGAATTACCATGGCACCACTTTCCATCCCACCCCATGGCAATGGCTTTTCCACCTAGTATTCAGTCCGCCTTATGCCAATTGGACAGCAATAGGCCGTGTTGTTATTGGTAGATGTATATAACAAGCCAACTTTCCAAAATCCGTCAGACTTTCAAAATTGCCATGGCCCAGTCAACAGCCAAAAAACTCCCCACTGGACTGACCAACAGGGAGAAACGGCTTCCTAAGGGAAAACGGCAGAATTAAGGGAATCAGGCGCTTAAGCCCAATTCAGACTCGGCTGCGGTGATGCACAGAGTGAGTCACCAACTCTGAGGGATTCATCACCGCAGCCGTCAGTCTACGACAGGCCCCATTTATCTCCACTTAGGGAGGGGGCGGACCGCCGTCTCTTAACCAGCAAAGACCAGAAGGGATGGGGTTTCTGGTAGCGGCCAGGGGTCTAGGAGCAATCTATTACCCGGCCTCCTTTGCTTGTCTCGATGTTGATAATTTAAACACCCCAGAACTGGATGTCTATCGGTAGTTGATTGGCAGATTTCAGAAAAACGACCATGGAAGCCATGAAAAATTTTAAAACTACACTACTTTCCATGGTGCACATTACCTGGCCTAACTTTTATGGACTGGTGGGTTGGGAATAGCATGGTAAAAGACAAGTGGTGATGGATTTGAGGAGAAGTGGGTGGAATCGGCCAGTCCGGCGACTTTCTTTACCAAGTCTTAATTGCTTACCAACGCTTCTACTCTCTTTACCAGCCCTCTAACTACTCCTACCCCACCTACTCTGTTCTATCTACCTATCTCTTACTGTCTATGGGTGGTCTTAACCTTGTACCTATCTCTTACTGGGTGACCTATCTACTCCCTTACCGTGGTCATCTTGCTGGTTTGCTACTGCTGGTGAAGTGCAATTTGTTACCTTGGTGTTCCCTGCTTATTGCTTTGGCGTTAACTTGAATCTGGTGCTTTGGGTTGCTTGGAACTCGCTTTGATTCCTGCATTTTGAAAAGATGGAAATTACCAACTCGGGCTTTGATTGGCTTGAATAACAATCTTGGAAAACCCTGCTGATTGGCTCATTCGATTGGCAGTGAAAGACTGTCCTTATACTTGACTGTCATGGTGCTTGTTTCTTACCTATCTAGATGCTGCGCTTGTAGCCACGGCTTAAGTTGACTTTTGGTAATAGGCTGATACTAGAAGGCTTTTAGGCATTTCTATAAGATGCTTTGGCGATTTTGGTACGGGCTTATTAGAAGCCCGGTGGGGCTAGGTGTGGGGTGGGGCGCGGGTAGGGTAGCGGGGGCTGCTACACCTAGTCACCTGGGGCTTTAGCGTGCGTTTGGGGCGTTGGTGCGTGGGTGGGTTTGGGGTTGGGTACGGGTGCGTTGGAGGGGTGGGTTATGGGCGTTCCATGGCGTTGTTGTGGGCGATATTGGCGGGCGGGTTTAGGAGTCCGCCAACTTGAGCAGCCGGTCGATTCTGTAGGTCAGACGGACCGCTTCGTCATCTCCGCCTGCTGCCGTTTCAGCAATCCCGGACATATAGTCCCTGGCGTCTCTTAGGGCGGCGAGAAGATGCGGCACTAGCATTTGCTTGGCTTGTTTATCGGCGATTGCCTCAAGCGTTTCTTGGTCGAAACTGGAAAGGTCGCCGTGGGCCAGGGCGAGGCCTTCCGCGATGCAGCCGATTGCCTCTTCTTGATTGGCATCCAGATTTTCGGGGTCTAGGCCGTCGAGTAGGTCGTAGACATCCTCGAGGATTGTGGCGATTCGATCCAGGCGTTGTTCTTGGTCCATGTTTGCACTTCCTTTATGGGATGCCCCGACGACTGGCGATACCTACTGTTTCGTAGGCGAGCCAAATGATGAGCGCCGCCCAAAGCAGTTGGACGAAGCCAATGATGTAGTTGAGTTGGCGGTCAGAGAGGTTCATTGGCTGTCTCGGATGTGGCGCAGGCTGAACAGTAATAGTCCTTGAATGGCTCGCCCGTTAAGTCGGCGAGACACTCGACCTCTGGCGTTAACTTGCCGCAGCCGATGCAGACAAGACGGACCTGATGGTCAAGATAGCGTTGGACGGGGACGAGGTTCATTGGCTGTCCTCATTGCGGTCTAGGTTTGCAAGGTCCGCCAGGCCTTTTTGGAAGCCCTGCTGATAGGCTTCTTGAAGTTCTGGATGCAAGGCGGCGGGGTTGTTTGGATTAGGCGTTCGCCCGTCGTAGTAACCCCTGGCGTAGCAGTAGGTCAGCTCCGCGCTAGAGATATCGTCGGCTGGGTTGGTGGGTACAACGCGGTAGTCCGTGATGTACCCACCACTCTTGCTTCTGCCAAAGCCGTGTCGTTCAGCCGTCTCTTGTAATCGCCTGGCCTCGTCTTTCGCCTCTTTGAGCGTGGCGAAAGATTTAAGCGGCTCCCACCGATTAAGTTTCGTGTTAGCGAACCATAGGTGGCGTTCGACAGCGAATGGCGCGCTAGTCCTCATCGCGATTGTTCCAAGGGTTGTCTGACAGGTCGATGGGGGCGTCCATCCACTCGTCGATGGCGGCCTCCAAGTCGGTGCCCTCGTGGACCCAGAGAACATCGGCGCCTGGATAGGCATTTCGACATTGCTCTGCCGCGTGGTCGAGACTGTCCGCCTGGCATGGGAAGCCTTCAATGTCTGGGCCTTCATTGATGAGGCGGAGAATGTCTATGGTGTTGAGACCCTTGCCAAAGAGGTCTGCCGTGTTTTCGTCCGAGGGCTGATAGAGCACCATGTAGTGACGCATCACTTGCCCGCCTTCGATTCGTTCGCCTCAAGAATCTTGGCGATTTCGTCTGCACAGCGAGCGGAGTCGCCGCTGAGAATTCCATTTTCGACGATGGCGATGGCCTTCTTTACGATAGGCAAGTCAGACTCCAGACACCAAATTGTGGTGCGCGAAAGCGGCGTTCGAAAATCAGCCCTACGCGGACGATGTGGCACCTTGAGCGCCATGTCCTTTTTGAGCCGCGCGACGCTTGCTGTCGGATGCAAGTCAAAACCTATCGATCCGCCTTCGTGAAGGCGAAATGTGCAGGTGATTTTGTATTTCGACAGGATTTCGGGACTGATGACGACCGATGAGGCGGGTCGCTCGTGGTACTCGTCCATTGCCTTTGCGGCACGACGGTCCGCCCATTCGTGTATGCGACCGACAAGAATCTTGACGGAGATGTTGGAAATTTTCTTGGACATTGGCTTCCCCTGTGTTGGTGAGTTGTTACTCGGCGGTCGACTTTTCGTTTGCGGCGAGCGCCATCATCGTGAGTATCTGGAACGCGCCCATCCTGGCAAGACACTGCCGAATCTCCCGCGCCAGGCCATTGCATTGCGCCTTCGACAGCGTGGCGTCAGGCTTCTCCAGGTTCATCGCGATGATGGCGAGCATATCGGCGGCCTGAAAAAGACTTTCAGCCATGAAGTGCGCGTTGGAGATGAGGTTACGCTGCCCTTCGAGCGGCAAAGCCTCATCGGGTTGCTTGGCGAGATTTTCCAGGACCGGGGTCCATATCGGGTTAAGAGTCATTGGTGCTTCCTCTGTTAAGGGTGAACTTTGTTGGTTTCATCGTGGTCCAGGACGACCACATCGTGTGCGTCTTGGCGGGCAAGAACGACGACTTGGCGGCTGTCCTTCGTGGGCGTATCCATCAGCGCGCCAGCGAAGCGTCGTACCAACGCATCGAAGTCGGCTGGGGCAAGGCGCTCCAAGTTGTTGTTGAATGCGCCAACAATCTCAAAGGCGCCATTCGCGTCAATCCAACCTACTGAGTAGGATGGAATCGGACGATGGTCTCGCGACATATCCATGCGGCTTGCTCCTCTAGCCCTGCTTGGCGACGCGCCAGAAATACTGTTCCTGGCGATGACGCTTATCCACGACGCACAACGGATCCGGTTCCACGCCGACATACATCGGCAGCTGGTCTTGGCGCCGGAAAAGTCGACGCCACAGATTCTTGATGGACTTGAACATTGCGTGACCCTCCGTCACTGGTGACTGATTAATCAATGGTGAAACCTTCAGACTCGCGGAGAAAGTCGACGAACTCCTCGACATTCTCTGCGGAGAACGGGTACTGCGAGGCGATGTCTGGAACGGTGCCAACACCGTCGCAGCCGTTGCACCAGCCAACCTGTCCTGCGCGTGGGTGTCCAGGCGGGTCCGATGGGATGATTTTGGTGGTTTGCCCCATCTGCATTCCAATGCCGTCTGAACGCACGCCACTCCCGCCGCAGATTTCACAGAGGCGACGGGGCAGAGCCGCTTGCCAAGCCTCGTATCTGATTTGGTACTCAACGGTTCGGCCGCTGTCGAGTTCCGCCTTAAGCAGATTCGCCAACTTGACTGAATCTTCCGCGTTCAGCCCTTCGCCGTCGTTGTAGTGCCAACCCTGTGTCACCATGTCGGGCGCGACCGTCTTGACATACTCTGCCAAGGGGCGCCACCACCAGACATTGTTGCGGAAGTAATTGCCGGAATTGCCGTGTACATCCATTCCCATGATGATTCTCCTCAGGAACTTGCGTAGCCAAAGAACAGATACGAGCCTTCACCTAACTTGATGCAGCCCGCTGGACCCCACTTGTCGGAAACGCGGTCGTCGTCGTCGTCCAGCAGTTGCTCGGCAAACTCTTTCGGGTCTTGGCCGGGCGGAACTGGAATCAGAACATAGGAGTTCTTCTCGGCGATGCTACCTGTGTAGCCCCTGCGGCCGTAGTAGTCCTCCGCGTCTCTAATCGCCTTGTTGAAGGCGTCCTTCGGGTTGTCGCCTTTGACGACGACAAAAAAGTTTTCGGCACCCATGATGTTGCTCCTATGAAATGTGGGCCTTGTAAAGTTCCAGAGCCTTGCTGCGCTCAAGTCCGTTCAAGACTTGAACGGCATCGGGCAGCAGGGTTGGATTCTTGATGTAGTGGTCGCGCTCAGACACGGTCAGTTTCCGCGTCTGCATTAACTGACCCGACCTACTGATGAACAGAACGCGCTCGGTCATCGCCTTCGTCATGTCGCCTTCGAGCAGCCAGTGCCGCAGCGCATTGTCGATGAGGATGTCGGCAGACTGCTTGAGTTCCGCCTTGCCCGATTTCGTGGTCGGGTCGGGCCAGTCACAGATGACTGGCGGGAGCGTTGCGCCATATGCGTCAAGCGCCACCTCTAACGAGTGCGGCTCGTACCCGTTGGGTCCGCCCGTGCCCTCGTTCCAGACCTGCCCCATGCGTTTGCCGTTGATGTAGACCGACGCCTGAAAGCACTCGGTCTCTTGGCTGGCCCACTTGGACCACCGAACATTTTTCAATTCAATCCGCACTTGTGACTCCTTAGTTAGCAGGGTCGGCCCCTGCGAGTCATTAAGTTATCAACGCGCACATATGGATAAAAGTCATTCCGATGAACTACCTAGTGACTGCCTATCTTTTGATTCGACACGCTCGGCAGGGCCGGTTGGATTGCCGTTGATATCAATAGGAGTTCGCAGCCAGTAGGAGCGGCACTCAGGATTGTTAGGCTCGAGCGGCTTTGTTAGGCCCTGCCGCAGCGACTTCAGAACGCCATGGTCTGGACACTCGAAGTGCCAACTCCATGTGTACGGGTCTTTGGCGTGCTCCGCTGCGCGCTTTTCTTGGACGCGCTTGTAGATTCGCCAAAATCGCTGATTGGCTTGCTCGGGCGTTAAAGACGGCGGTGGCTGATAGATTTCAACTGGCTCGATTAAATCGACCGCCATGGCAACTGTTGTAGTTGCCAAGACCAGAAGAACTGGGATGGCGCGCCTCATTTCATATCCTCTTCCTTTCGACGGTTTTGCCGCAGAAGTAGCACGGCCCTGGATATCGGTTTCTCATGGCTCGTATTCTCTTGTGCCGTTGGCCGCCTCAATCAGCGCGATTGCCAATTCCAGCGTCTGCTCTCGCGTGAGAGAGGCGTAGTCGCCAATAGAGTTGGCGACGCGCGGTGGCGAAAGTTGGACGCACACACCGTTCGCGACGCCACCCCAATATCGGGTCAGCCCTACCTTGCCGTTTAGCACATTGACGCCTTTTAATTCGTTGGCCATAACGATTACTCCGCAGGTTCGACCTTGTAGCCCCTGTTCATCCAGGGTTCCATTTTGATGTTGAGCAGCCAATCGGCCACCGTTGGGATTCGTCCGCCGCAGTCTTCGCGGATGTGCTGCTCGCCAATGTAGCGAACTGGCACAGTACGACCGTCCGAATTGACAATCGTCCGCCCAAAGACGCGCTCCGCCTCAAAGATGCCTGATGAATGATGGCGGAGCGCGCGGTGCCTGGCGTCTGCAACCAACTCCTTAGTCGCATCGAACCAATCGTGGATAGCGGCATAATCTTCCGGCTTGCCGCCCCAAATCTTGACCGATGTAAGACTGTGGTGATGCGGGTGCATAACGCCTACTCCTTGTAGGGTCGCCACTCGAACGAGTGGTCATCTGTTTCCATGTGATTGATGCCCACTTCGCCAACAAAGACCAACTTGCCGTCGTCGTCGAATTCCAGGCTGATGCTTCCTTGACCGCCCTCGTTGTTAAACCAGTCCAGATTGGTCGATTCCAACAAGGCGTAGGCGACCGTCGAGACGACTTCGGAAAGCGCGTTCGTCTCGACCTTGCGCGTCCGATAGACATACTTCTTGGACTCGGAGTCATACTCCTGGTACGACTCGGTGTAGGCCGGGCCTGGAATCTGTCCTGCGTTGACAATCCGCTTGTCGTCGCCGTCGTAGAAAACGACCGCGTCTATCGCACCGCTGTCACCACAGCCAGAGAACTCGATGACCACTTTTCTGATTCCGTGCGAAAGAACGACTTTGGCAAAATCGTCGCGCTCTTCCACATTGGTGAACGGAAAAAACTCGTTATCTTCCGGATCTTTTGCCATGACTCTCTCCTAGAAAAATGCGTTGAAAAGGATAATCGCCGTGACCACGATGATTATTTCGGCAGCCGCCATCGCGCGGCTTTGCTCACGCCGTTTGGGCATCCGCTAACCCCCATGAACTTGGAAAGAAGGGACGGGGGCCGTTAAGCCCCCGCCCCGTTGCCGTGCTGCTGACTCAGGCAGCGGCCGTCGCAGCGGGTGCTGCGGCCGGCGCCGTCTCGATGTACCGCAGAACGATGCTCTCCTCGTTCAGAACGAGCGGAGTGCCCTTGCCCGCCTCCTTGCTTGCGATGCGGAAAGCAGGGAACAAGGCGAACATCTCCGACGCCTGCCGACGCGCAGTACCCGGCTTGTAGGAGCACTGCGTGAGGTAGTAGTCGACCAGGCCCTTGAGCGAAAGCGTGCCGCCCGACGAGCGCAGGGCCTTGATAGCCTGCACCGTGTAGACGCTCGGACGCTTGCCCGAAGCCATCGAAGTGACAAGATTCACCGCTTTCTCGCGAGTTTTCTTGTCCAGACGGTCGATTGCGGTGAGGGCTTCACCCTCCAGTCGCTCGCCGCCAGTCGTGAGAACAATCCCGCCAATCGACGCGCCCGACGAGGCGATGATATCGCTCGCCTTGTGCGTCACAAGGGACAGGCGAGGGGCGCGGGGCGCCTTCTCCTTCTTGCCCTTGATTTCGGCAGAGACACCCTCGGCAGTCGTCTCGGCGGGCTGCTCGGCATACGCTTCGCGCTTCGCATCGGACGCTTCCAGGTCAGCGATAACGCTGGCGATTTCGCCTGCGTCCGCATCAGACACGGTGAGTTCCGTCCCGTCGGCCAGGACGACTTCATCCGCCACATCAGCCAACTTCTTCTTGGCCATTTCAATCACCTCAGGCGACTAGTGTTGTTAGCCGGACAGGGTAGTCGCCGTTGAACCCTGCTCGACGATGCTAGTATCAGCGTGGATTTAGTCACCAGCAACTGATTCCAGCGAACTACCAATCAACTACCAAAAGCGTCAAGGAATGACAGCGGAGATGTCCACCCCGCCGTCCCGAAGAACTTCCACGACCCTGCTAGGCAGCACGCCTATACCGTCGTAGTCCGTGAGCACCAGGCGGCCTTTATCGTCGCGCTCGAACCAGAGGCCACCGCCGCACTCCCAGTCAACATTGCCGATGTATTCAAAGTATCCATAGAGGGCGTTGCTATCCACCCGGACTTCGTAGATTCGGCTCGGGAAAACCAAGTCATATTTGCGTTCCGACATTTGCATGACTCCAAAAGGCTAATTGACAGAGTTAGTGTCACGCTGGATTCAGTCACCAGCAAGTGTCTCCTAGCAACTGCCAACAACTCGCCAATCCAAGCCCTGGAGACGCTTCCGTGGCCCGTGTGCGATAGATATAAGATGAACGCGCCTGCGCGCGTAGTGCTGGACACAATGGATGTCAACGCTTGCCAACGAGCTGCCTATCAACTGCCTATTTGCGTTGTGTGGATGCGCGGCACGCAGTCTTGGCGCTTCCAATTGGCTTGCCGAAGTGGACACTAGGTGGCTGGCTCGGCAAGCGGATTCCACGGATGCAGCGCGCAGAAACTTCCATGGTCCCGTAGCCACACCATGGAAGCTCGAGCCACTTAGGTGCGCCAATGGAGCGTGAAACGCCTAGAAGTCGGCCCCGCCTCATTCCTTGGGAAGTCTCTTTCCTGCCTCATACCTATTAGGAAGCAATAGGCCGCGCCCTTTTGGGCTGGCGCTTAGGTGCGTGAGGCGAAAAGTTGTCAGCGAGGAGTTTTCGGGAAAACGAAGGCGCCAGATCCTAGGGTAGGCTTTCCTAGTTTCAATTTTCGGAATTCGGCTGGCCGTTTTATTATTTAGCCTGCGAGGCTTGTCAGGCTTCAATTTCGGAAAATCTAAAGGCGCCAATTCCCTTTCAAATCGGATCTATTGGCAAGCGCCGGGTAGAAAATGGCGGTTTCGATTTAGACGCTATTAGGGCGGGCCTTTCCCGGTCTAGCCCTAGCCCTTACCCTAGCCCTGAGGCCCGCCCTAATGGGCTTATAGCGCGAGGTTTTCGCAGCCTTTCGGTTAACTTTCTAGTAGTCGCCCAAACTGTCGGAGTTCGGGCCTTTTGAGGCTGCTAATATAAGGCAGTTCTTATATTTGTAAGCCGAATTCAGGAAAAGGCCAGGTAGGAAATTCGAGAAGTGGCTGCCGCGTCCTTGCAGCAGCCTACTACCCGTGCGCCCCCGCTGGCCGGATTTATGTGGACTGGTCCTGGTTGGACGGCTCGCTGCGGTAGCGACGGAGGATGTGGGCGCGGTCCGCGTCCGACACCTCTTCTGGCGTCAGGTACCTAAAGAAAGCCGACAGGTCGTAGCCGTCCTTCTCCATCCCGGCTTTGACTTGGCCCAGCCTGTAGTTCATGTGCCGAACAATCGAGTCGGTGTGCGGGACGACATGAAGGCGACCAGAGATTGCACCGAAGGTCAGAAGAATCCGATGAACGATTGTTCCAATCGGCATCAGAACAATGCTGGCAACGCCGAGAATCATGCCGAAGATTCCAAGACCGGCATTTTTAATGCCTCTGCCAAATTCGCGGATGATATCGAGCGGCAGCGGGGCAAGCACTGCCTTAAGCCAGAGTTCCAAATTCTTCCGCGTTCGCACCGGGCCAACCTTCAAGTCAATGGCTTGAGGATGAAAGTTCATGATTGGGTTGGCACTCATGCGCCGCTTAAACTCAGCCCAGGCCGCATCGTCCTGCTCGGTCCAGTCTTCCGGCTTATCATCTTCGGTCACAATCGTCTCCTTCCTTACGGGTTACTTACTTCACGGACGAAATGTCGTAGAAGTTCCTTTTGAGGCCACGATGAAGGCATTTCAGCGTGACCATCACATCGTATTCCGCAGCGTGTGCAAGGCTGCGGTCGTAATCAATCGTCAGCGACCAGCAGAGTTCTGCCAGCCTGGGGTACTTGCCGAAAGCCGTAGCCCATCTAGCGTTTTCCATCGTGCAGAACACGGGCGGCGTCGGGGGCATGATGCCGACACGCATCAACTCGGCAGCGATAAACGGGCCGTCGAAGGCCATGTTGTGCGCAACCAGGATTTCCCCGCGCTTCATCCAGTCGACAATGGCCGGCGCAACACGATTCCAGGTTGGCTTGCCGACAAGTTCGCTGATGCCGATTTTATGAACAGCCTCAGCGTCAGGGTCGATGGCCCGCTCCGGGTTGATGCGCTGGACATACTTGTCCAGGACTTCAATCTCCGGCTTTGTAGGGTCGATATCGGCAAGCACCATCGCGATTTCGATGATGCGATGGCCTTTAGCCTGGTCCAGACCGGTGGTTTCTGTATCTACGCCAATGACTTTCATGTGCTTACCTGTAGCGACTCGTAGTGAGCGCCTGATGAAGAAGGTGGGCCACGCTATTCACCATCGACTCGCGCCTATTGAGCGAGTTCTGACTCAGCATGGTAAGAATGGCGTGCACCAGCTCGTGGAAGAAGACCTGCTCGGTGCGCGAACGCTCCGGGCAATCCAGGATGTCGATTTGCAACTTGTCCGGATCCCACGAGCCAATCGTGCCGATTTTGTGCGGCCACTTGCGCGCAGGAATTACCCGGACTTCAATCGTGTGTCCAAGCAGTTGCAGGCTCTTGGGGATTTGGAATCGGTTATTCATGTCTGCCAGAAAAGCCAATTGGTTGCCAGTATTCACAGTCCTTCTTCCCCTTGCCTTGTCGTTCCAGCAATTCAGCCTGAACGCAATGGCTAATTAGGCCGCTATCGAATACACAGCCGTCTGGTTTCATGCCTGGCTCGAGGTCGACATGACAGCCATAATCAGTGGGGCCAAGACCGTCATCAGGAAGCTCGACTGTGCGGACTTCGTACGCCTCTTTCAGCGTGGCGTCGGGCTTTTGCCGCGCTACCCACTCACACGCCGCAGCCTCCGAATCGAACGGGCCGAAGATGCGGGTCAACGAGGCAAAGTAACGCTTGATGACCACATACTTTTCTGGCGGGCGGTCAGTCACGGCAGATACCTCTGAAAGATGGGCAGAGCGCGGCGGTAGGCCTTCCTCTCCTTGTCACTCTGGCCTTCAAGCATTGCGATGGCCCCATAATGAACCAGCTTCATGCCTTTCATATGTCTTTCCCACCACTCAGTATCGTCGTCGATGCCTAATAGGCGAATTTTTTTGTCACGCCTATCAACTTGCCTGTACAGCAGTTCTTGAACGAAGGCTGCCGTTGCCATCTTGGCGGTCTTGTAGGGGCGACCACTAATATATGCCGCAGGCACAATCTTAACATTCGACATTTGCCCTCCGATTCGCGTTGCTTACTTGTGACTTATGTTAGCAATCAAACAACAGTCCGGGAATCACTACCAATCACCCGCCGAAAAATTGCCGCCACTTCTCTTTGGCGTAAGAGATTGCGAGCATGGTGCAGCCATATACCAAGCCAAGTACCCACATCACCGCCAGGAACTCTATGACAAACGCCAGCGCCTTATACTGTGCGCTCATGAATGTCTGCCGCTACGGCGCCCTGGCCATTAGGTTGGCAACCTCGCCTTCTCTGAAGGCGCGACTCGAGAACCTGGAAAAGATTTGCGCGACCAGCTTGGCATCTTGCTTGAGCAGCCACTCGTATTGGGCCACCTTTTCGCGCAGCGCCTCAATCTTCTCGTCACGGTCGCTAACCATCCGCTCTAGCGTGATGATTTGGCTTGCAGGAGAAGCGCCACGGGTATCGTAGTTGTAGAAGCCTTTACTCACTGCGGCTGGCTCTCTTGATGTAAACCCGGTTGCTCGCCGATTCAAAGCCATACGCGCAAACAAGCGCCACGATTGCGAACCCAACGGCTACCAGGGAGATTGGAACAAAGATGACCCGACGAATGACCGTCACTCCGTACAAGACTTTATCTGCCAACTTCATATGCTGACCTGCACCTTAATTACCAGCGTAGATGGAAATGTAGAACTCTCCTTCTTCCAAATCGAAGGGGCCACACTCGTCTTCAATGTGGTTAGTGACAAAGGCAGTACTCAGCTTGCCGCAATCACCAGAGGCGCCATGACGATAGAAAACCTCGAGGTCGCCATGACCCTCTAATTGCAACTTTTGCAGGCACTCCACAAATTTATTTAGTTTCATTGGGCTTCGTCCTGTCTTGTGCTATCCGCTACCTTGTTAAATGTCTGGCGCTCAACCGATATGTTTTGTCGCCGCGCAATCAGACCCTTCTCCAACCAGACCTTGATGGCGTAATTGACGGTGTGCGACTGGCGCTCTTTACCGTTCTTGTCGATAAAGTAGATATCACTACCGTCGAAGAGCAGGTATCCGTCTCCGGGATAGACGACAATGGAGTAACTGTCGTTGTGCGTCAGGAATCCGAGACCGATGCCTAATGTGTTGAGAACGGGGTCACCGTTAGGCACCGCAACAATGTCGTACTCACCGATGTAATCCTTGTTTTTCATACGCCGTCCTATCGAGTCTTGTATTCGCCGTCTTGGCTCGCCTTTATCACCTCATTAATGGTGGATAGCGGCAGACCAACTTCTTTGGCAATTGCGCCTTTGGGCCAGTGGAACACGAAATACAACTCCAGTGTTTTCAGAACCATATCTGTGTCCGGCTCGTTCACGGCTCTCCCACTTCCAGGTGGGCGTTTCGCACCATCTGAATTTGGTAGGCGGCAAAATCCATCTGCTTTTCCGCATAAGCGAAGGCTTCTTCGCGGGAATCGAACAGCCCGTACACTTCCACGGGGTCGTAGTGGAAGTAACTTAGGACTACCCACTTGTCTGTCTCTTCCCCGTTCACGGCTCGTCATACTCACGGACGACGCACGACACCTTCCAATCCTCGAAAGTAAGCCGCCTCGATATCCACCCGTTGCCGAGTTCGTGATAGAGGCCCTGCTTTTTTGCTTCCTTGTCGAACGCAGCCAACAGCGCGTCATAAAGGTCATCGTCAATCGTATTGATATCCAAGTGCATCTTCACCTCACACCTCCCGCCGTAAATTGGCTTACCAATCGCATAGTTCCTTAAACTTCATAACATCGCCTTGAAGTTCGTCCGGGTTGTCGTCGCTAAGCCAGTGGGCGAGACACACCATCAACGCCTTTCGCAGTTGTCCATTCTTGTACGCCAAGTCGATGGCAGCACTCTGCGCTTGAAGTGCGACGGCATTCAGCCGCTCGTTCTCTGCCTTCAGCCGCTCGATTTCTTCTTCCTTGCATACCTGGCTGTACATGACCGGGTCGATGCACCTCGCCACATCAGCCCAAAAGGATGTCATATCGCGGTGATACTCCTTCATCCCCCATGCGTACTCGAAAGCCTTGTCCTTGCCCAGTGATGCGATGAGGCACTTGGCGTGCTCCTTGCAGTCGTTGCTCATCGGAACATCCTCCCCACCCAGGCCAGAAACGCCTCCAGTGCATCCATCGCCCACTCGGCGGCTTTGCGTAAGGCGTTCATCGTTTGCCGAAGAAATACAGCCAATCCATATGGGTCAACTGAAGGCTCATCGATGGCCTGTCCTTCAGCACATCAATCCAGCCTGCGTATTCGTCTGCCGCTTGCTGATGGCTCTGAATCTTGGCGTGACACTCAGCCAGCTTCCTCTGCAACTCTGGACGAATCATTACTTGAGGCCCACCAGGCTGCTGGCTCGTGTAGTTGCTGATGGTTGCGGCAATGCTCTCGTTGATTTCCAGTCCAGACTCCCGAATCTCGGCAAGGACTTTCGCTTTTTCGTCAGCCCACCACGCTACGCGGCTGCGTCGGAATTCGCGCTGGAGCCTCGCCCCTTCCGCAACCTGTGCTGCCGTGTATGGAAACTGCCATTCGTTTCGCTTACCGCTGCCAATGTGCATCATGATTTCGTTCCTGTTGGTTTATTGAACATTGATAAAGGCTGCCGCGATTACTCACGGCATTGCTCCCCACAGCCACACAACGACACCGGCGAACATCAAGCCGAAGCCGACAAATATGGCCAAGAAAATCATTATCCAAAGAAAAGCCACAGACCGGCGAGAGCCACCCCAAGGGGCCACTAGTGACGCCAGCAGCCCGACCGTAAACAGAACTAGGCCTATTGCGGTCACGGCTTCGTCTCTCTAATTTCGTCCAGAATCTTTTGCTGCTCGGCGCGCTCAACATCCCACGCCGCGTCCGAAGCCCACGCAGCAGCCTTCGCGGCAGACTTTGCCGCAGTCCACGCAGCAGCCTTCGCCGCACCCCACGCTGAAGCCCACGCCGCGTCCGTCTCATCGGACGCCGCATCCATCGCAGCCCACGCATCCTCCGCAGCCCACGCCGCAGCCCTCGCCGCAGCCAGTTCCTCGTCCGTCGCCTCGCCTCGTGCGTGACGCTCGGCAACATCCAGCGCGGCAATGCTTCGCGGGTCGGCCATCAGGTGCTGCACCCGTCGCGCACAGCGGACAGCAAACAGGCGCAACTGCGCGTCGGTCAGGCCGTCGAGGTTTAGGTCGCTCACGGCTTCGCCTCCTGTTGTCGCCGCACCTCTTCGAAGGCGTCATCGATGTGGCTCTCAGCGTCCTCGAGCGCAGTTAAAAGGTGCTGAGTCATGCTCTCGATTGGAACATCCTGACGAATCTGAATAACCAGTTCGCGAAGCAAATGGGTTGGCGACGAGGTCTGCAAATTTTCGGCAGTGCACTGGATAATCCAGTTGTCGTAGAAGAAATCGTCCGGGTTGAAGAAAAACGGCCCTGACTGCGTGGCCGCCCTGAAGGCACGAAGAACACCGTCGTATGTGCTTTCGTCCAAATCGTCCGCTGTAATCGTCAACTGCACCTTGTTCATAAGCCCTCCTGGGTTGTGCAATCATAATACTCTAGTCGTGACTTAGTTCACGCGGCAGTTAATAGGTAGTTTGTGTTGCCAATGCGGAAGCGTCCGCAGGGTCTTGGCCACAGGTAAGGCTTGGTCGGGTCTTCCGTCCAGCCATGCACTCCGAAAAAGTCAGCATCTTTCCTAAGAAGGTTGCTGCGATGCGAGGCATGAAATGCCGGCACTCCAAGCCACCACGGGCGTTCGGCCTTTACGCCAGCGAGGGTATCAAGATGGGCGAGCGCCAGCGGTTCCTGATTGTCCACATAGCCCCGAGACTTCCACTCGCGGCACATGACGAGCCAATACAGCACCAGGGTTTTCTCGTATCCAATCCACATGACGGTCGCCGGGTGACTTGACCACCCGCCACCCTTCATTGCCTTGAGGATTTGCATACACTCGGTGCGTTGCTTGCCGAGCCGCCTGTAATCCAGGGCCTTAGCCGACGCTACGAAATCCGGGTGTGGGAGGAATGTTTGCATAGAATATTATGCAGCGCCTCGTTTACGCCTCGGGCGGTGAATCTGCTGCGGGGACAAGCCTTACGGTAAACTCGCTGCCAAACTTGTCGATGACTTCCTGCGGGTAGCCGTTCTGAACAAGCCACTTTTTCATGGTGTCCTCAGAGCCTATCTCGTACAGCGAAAGCAACTTTGGAAAGCCGTAGAGATAACCAAGCGGCGGGTCAACCCAGTACCGTCGTCTACTCAGCATAGCCGTCGTCTTCGCTCGCCAAGATTTCCGCCAGCGAACTCTTGTGCAGGATGATGGGTGTCAGCGGCCCAACATAGGCCCCGTCGATGTTGAACTGGAAGTATTCCCAGGCCTCCTCTTCGGACATTCCCTGGCTCATCAACTTCCTAATCATCTTGCGGCCTTCGTAAATAATCCGCGTTACTTTCTGGCCATCCGTGCCCCAGACTTCGCTGTAGCCAATCACGCAATCATCAAAGCCATCGAATACAACCATATAGTCCTCGGAAAGAGTAATGGGTGACTTAACTTTTGCGGCAAACCTGTTAGTCCAGGTCGCTCAAATCGTCCAGGTCGTCCAGGTCGTCGATGAAGTCCACGCCGTCAACATCCGGGACGACCTTCTGCGCGGGCTTGACGGGCGCCGCGTTGGTAATCGGCAGCAAGGCGAGGTTAGTTGGATGAACAGTCACAGTGGCAGTCCCAGGAGTGGTGACCGCCTTGCCCTGGTCAATTCTGGCGCGAATTTCCAGAAGGATGTTCCAGTCGTCAGTAGGCACCTCGTCAGCCTTAAAGACCAGACGCTTCGACACCTCGCTGACCATACTCTTAAGGTCAACGCCGTAGACTGAATGAACCTTGTTCGCCAGCTCGAGGCTGAAGTTGACAGTGCCATTCTCCACCTTCGACAGATGAACAGAATGAACGCCAAGTTTGTCAGCCATCTGGCCGAGCGTTTCGTCCAGGTCGATGCGCAGTTTGGCGAGAGTCTTGCCGACCGGCGACCGGCCCTTCAGTTTCTTTCTTACTTCCATTTCTCATCTCCTGAGTGTTCAGCCAATGACTCATAGCCGTTGGTCTTCAAATGCTTACGGAAACCCTTGAGCGCGGCGATAGTTTCCTTGCTGCCGCCCGTGTCGACGCCACGATGGGATACGATTTTGCCGATAGTAGCAAGGCTTGCCGTGACGCGCTTGTTGCCTTGACGAACCAGAACAGACATAGCCCGGTCATCCTTCAGCCATACCTCGATTTCGGGCGGTGCCTCGTCGGGCATAGAGGCAGAGAGAAGTTCATTCACATCGGAAGACAGAAGACCTGCCAGCGCCATGAACAGCGCCTGCCTTGCTACATAAACCTGGTCTGGCCTAAGTTCGCCGGACTCCTCGCCTTCGGCAAGCCAAGTGAGGGCATCAACCGACTTCCGGTTTAGCTCCTCAAATAGTGTGGGAATGGAAGACACGGACACCTCCCGTATCGTGCTACTGCGTTAATATAGCACTCATGCAATACTTTTGACTTGGTATTACATTGGCAATTTCTGCTTAAACGGAATCATGCTAGGACTGTTCGGCATATTTGCTACAATGTTAACCAACGCCTCGCACCTTTCATCCAACTCTGTGCAACTTCTGGACACGGAGTACATGGAGGTAGTTTGCAACTTGGCAGACGCAGCAAGCCCGAGGCAAATCACATTGATATGCTCCATGTAGGACTCTGTTGCCGGCGCCTTGGTCTCGTCCTCGACAATAGGGATTCCAGGCTGAATGATGATTACGGCATCAAAGAACTTCTTGGTCAGGGTCAAGCATTCGTCCACATAAGCCATCACCTCTTTGTCGGTATACGGGTCGACGGACTGACGGGTGATATCTGCCAGCATATAAGCCGCAAGGTCTACCGGGGTTCGGTCCACGACAACAAAGTGCCTGTTGGCCTGGTAAATCTCCGTTAGGTCTTGAAGTATCTGGCGCTGAATCCAAAGCCGCTGACTAACCGGGTAGTCAACGCGCGGATCCATGCCGTGCTTCTTGAAGGTTGCCGATACGCTAGTCTCCACAAAGCGGTAACCAGCAACCTCGGCAAACCTCTTCGCAAGCGTGGTCTTACCAGTTCGATGCGCACCCGTCAGTCCGATAATCATTCCGGCACCCGCAGGCTATTGTGATAAGCCTCGATAGTGAGCGGCACGATAGGCGCAACAAGCGTCTCCAGTGCCTGCGCGTACTGCCTAATCTCCCATTGCGCGTGCTCATGGCTGCGCAGCCGCAGAAAGTGCAGAAGATTGTGGAGGTCCACGGAAGCGAACATCCGGCTGTAAGCGGCGAAGGGCAGCACAGAGCGAGCCAGCTCTCGCGGACAACCCTGCGCGATAAGTTCCTTGTAGACCTTATAGGACGCATCGCACTGCTTCTGGATTAGGGCCTGGCACAAGTCTGCGCTCTCGAGCGGCTCGGCCGTTCGCATCTGCTTGTTGGACTCTGACTGCTTGGTAATCTGCGCCTGGTCCGGGATGTAAAAGCCCTCGTCCAGCTCACAGTATCTGGCGGAGATTTCGTTGTAACTCCAGGTACGATGCCGATGCCACTGGCGAAGAATGAACACCGGGGCCTTGACTTCAAAGGTGAAGGTGACCGCCTCAAACGGACTGGTGTGCTTGTTCCGATAGAGGTAGTTAATCAACTTGCGGTCTTTGCCTTCATCTTCGCCCGTACGCCAGTCGGCGTCATAACTGACTCGAGCCGCACGGACAATCGACAAGTCGCTGCCCATGTGATCGACGAGCCGTACATAGCCGTGGTCCAGAACCTTGACTTCTTTCATGTTAGGCCCCCGTGCTGCCAAAGCCGCCCAGACCACGCACGGTGTCGCCGGCGCTGAAGTCTGCAACCCGGCGAAACTCCGGGTGAAGAACTGGAATGAAAACAGCCTGCGCAATCTTCTCGCCAGGCTGAATGAGAATTTCGTCCTGCTGACCACGATTGCAGGCGCTAACGAACCACTGGTTCTGGTAGTCGGCATCAATAAGCCCAACTGAATTTCCAAGAACAAGACCCTGCTTATGACCAAGGCCCGAGCGCGGCAGAATTATCGCCGCCACGTTTTGATGGTCCATGTGAATGGCAAGACCGGTTGGGATAAGAATTGCCTTCTCCGACTTTTTGAGAATCAGAGGCTCGTCAATACAGGCGACAAGGTCGTAGCCCGCCGACATTGATGTAGCCGGACCATAAATCATGGTAGCCGCCCTCGGATCCAGGACTTTAACTTCGAAAATCATTTGGAAATCTCCTTCTTATGAAAACGATTAAAGACTCGCCGCAAGATGTAACTGCGGACAATAGAGACGACGGTAAAGATGGCGACGATTTGAATGTCCTGGCTCAGCGTGATTTGGATTCCGTAAAGCGGAAACACCAATCGCTGAACAAGGAGTGAAATCAACGAACCAATCAGAATGTTGGCCGTCGCCTCAAGAAAACTGTGTAGGCGTGTTTGCATATTCCCTCAAGAAAGGAGGGGCAGGAATCCCTGCCCCTCGTTGGTCAGCCGTTACTTACTATTCTGGTCGTCCTCAGCGGAACGGAAGTCGATGGGGCAGGCACCCGAGGAGCAATCGACGTGCTCCATGGACACCTCTTCCTGAACATCGACCGTGTTCACCTTGACCTCCATCAGAATCTGCTCGTACTCGTGCTTGGTGACCTCCTCTTCGGGCAGGTACTCATAAGCCGAAGCCGAGACACCCATCTGTGGCATGACCGAACAGCACTTGATGGTGCTCTGTCCGTACAGCAGCGTCTCCTCAAATCGGTCGTAATCAATCTCAGACGCCTTGTACTTGAGCGTGTAGGAGACCTGGTTCCCGGTGTCGACCGGCAGCGGGTTGCCCGCCTCGTCAACGCCACGAATCCAGTACTTCTCCAGAAGTCGCAGATACTGATACTGCTCTTCCGGGGTTGCCTCTGCCGCAGTCACCAACTTGTCGCCCATGCCGAGCGTGCAAATCTTCGGCTGCGTCGGGAAGCCAACGATGGTCGTGCCACTGTAGGTCTTCAACTTCCGCACCGGGTAGCCCATCGTCTGGAACTCAGCGACGGCAGGGGCATCATTGCGAAACTGAACCCAACGGAGATACTCACGCATGGACGGAAGATGCGCGCCCTCAGAAAGTCCGAACAACTTGCTGGTCGTGCCCGCCGGCTTGATAGTCGTATCCGTGTGAGGGCGCGTGACGCTAAGATGCCGCGAGTACTTACCAGCCTCATCGACGACGGCACGCTTGAAGCGGGCCAGCATCATCCAAAACGGCTTGGACTTCTCTTCGTCCACGAGGTCCGCCCAGCCGTAACCAAAGCGCGACCAGGCATATTCGTGCAGACCCGTAATGGAAACGCCAATGCGATTCGTGCGGGCCACTTCGCGCCCATAAAGGGCCTCCATCAGATTCGTCCGAATGAGCATTCGGGTCGTCGTCCGGAAGGCATCCTCAGCATCGTCGTCGCTCTGTGCATGGAACGGGACAACATCGCCGATGACACAGTAGCCACCAAGCATGAACAAGGCGATTTCACCGCAGGGGTTGGTAATCATCTTGTATTGGCTGTTCTGCGCCCGAATGGTCAGCGTCTGGAACAGTTCTTTGGTCGATTCGGCGGGCTTGAAGCGGCTCGACTCGATGACAACGCCTTCGGAGTAGACCTCCATGCCGGCAGAGTTGTGGACCAACTTGTCAGAATTGATAAGCCCAGGCTCGCCGGTGCCGTCGTGATAGGCAGCCGAGCAGATAGCCTCGAAGATATCCAGGGCCATCTCCTCTTTTGCGGACATGGTGTCGCTCTCATCTTCCGCAGAACGCATGGCACTCTTAACGAGCGTCCAGAACTCCTCGTCGACCGTCACGGAGTTGTTCGACGACCACAAGAAGCCACCCTGCTTGATGTGGATGAAATCCATCACGCTCTCGTCGCGCCAAGACTTCGTAGACATTCTCGCCGCACGACGGGCGCCGCCAACGAGAACGCACTCAGCCAGATAGTGGTCAACGAACATCGCAGCGCGCCAAGGCTCCATCGCCGAGCCGCGAATCTGCGAAATCTTCTTGATGGCGTTCATCATCGGGCCAGGGCCAGAAGCCGGGCGGTTCTGCATACCGCCAATCGGCTGCCCACGGTGCCGAACATCCGAGAAGTCGAGGAGGACGACGCTATCGGACAGGCCCTGGAAGGTGGCAACCTCGACCAATTCGACGGCGTGCGCCCAACCCTCGCGGGAGTCAGGCACCTTGAAGTCGATGATATCGGCGTAGGCGTAGAGGTGCTCCGCCTCCTCGAGAGACATTGCCTGAATCTCACCGCTGATGACATCCGGGTGGTCCTGACGAATGACCGGGATGACGGTCGGCATATTCGCCCAATCGACGACCATCATGGTGTCGTCGTAGCAACGGCCTACACCAGAGCCGTTAAGAAGAAGGTAGAAGGTGACAAAGCTGGCGGCGCTAGTGGCACAGTTGGTAAACACCTCAATGTTTCTAGCAGGCTGATTTTCGTCGCCGTGCTGAAGATGCCGACCAGAGAGGAGAATGCTTGCCTGCCGAAGATGATGGTGGGCGCGATTGAACTCCGCCTCCTGCTCATCCCGATTAGGCGTCAGCAGAGAGTTTCCAAGGGCGACGCGGTGAGCCACATCCTCCCAAGTCTCATAACGCTCCTTGGCGCTAGTAGTGACTTCGATTTCCACGGACAAGTCATCGCCATGTTTGACTGTCCACGAGTCCACGATATAGCCCTCGCCTTTCGCCCAGGCGGCGACAAGGTCATCAAGGGCAACATCATCACGGCGTGGAAGGGTCACAGGAACGATGAGTGGGGCTGCGAATTCCTCGCGAACCCGACGATTGACGGTACGATTGGCGACGGCGTCACCAATCCCCGGCGCATAGGAACGCGCCGGAGGAAGCACGACTTCAGGCATGAATCTCTCCGAAACTTAACGGTGGGTGGTTTGTATGACTATAAACTGGTTAGCGGTGACTTACTATTCTTGACAGCAACTGGTCTACCATGTAGCCCAAGTCGCTGGCGTAACTTCTTGATTTGGCGACGGTTTCGCCTTTCGCGAATCGCCACGAATCTTGGTATCCAGCTCGGCTCTGAGGGCGGCTTCGAGGTCGTTTACCGATTCGGATGGACTTTCGTAGCCGCCGCGTCTCTCCAAAGCGGCTGTTGCCAAACTGGCAACGTGATTCTTTACGACCGTTGGGTTTGTGTCCGGCACGGGTGGGCCATCAAAGTAGTCCAGGTCGCTTATCATCGTGACGCTAGAAAGTCCGTCCCGCATTCTGGCGTGCAGCCAATCATCAACGCCACTTGGACACTTATCCAGCTTGTGGATACTGCACTTACTAAGTGCCGTAAACTGCCTTGCCGCTGTCGAAGGACTTGGCGCGCTTGACTGCCACAGTTTCAGTTTAGGACAGAAAAGGCAGACATGAGGCACAGAGCGAAGAACATTAATCCAGTTCCTCTCTACCGCTATATCCATAGCGCGCCGACTTTCAGGGCCTAGAATACTCATTGCTTACTTATCTCCGCGCCTTATCAAAAATGCGGCAGTATTCCCAAAAGTCCTCGTGGTCGAAGCCTGCGTGAAGGACGCCAACAGCATCGGCCATATGCTCGTTGCGCGGCGAAATGCCATTGCGACCCTTAATCCAGGGCAGGCTGGGGTATTTGGCTCTAGCCCAGGTGATGATTTCTTCCTTCGTCGCGTCCTTTCGACCGGTCGCTGCCAGCTTGGTCATCGTCGGCGTAATCTCAATCATGGGGTTACGCACGGCAACATTTGCCAGACACCCCATGGCGATACCCAATGCCCAAGATGCCCTGGCACTTTGGCTGCCGGTCGGAATCTCTGCGAACACCATATCCACACTTTCTGCGTATTTGGTCAGGGCGCGGGAAATCTCTTTGGCCCGCCGCAAGTCGTCGCTAGAGCGGCGAATAGTCTTAACGGCAGCCTTCTCAGTAGAGATAAGTCCACCATCAACAACTCCGACGCGCCGCTCCTCCATATCGTAATGGCCGATGCACCAGCCGGTGTTCGCAAAGGACGGATCAATGGCTAAGATTTTCATTACCAGGCTCCCCAACTTGTGGTGCCGTACTCGCCCTCGCGGGTACGGATATACTCTTCGCGCTCCTTGCGCTCCTTCTCGGCAAGCGCAGCAGCGGCTGCCTCTTTTGCTCTAGTGGCGCCATCGACAATCTCCGATGGGTTATCGCCAAATGTCATCAGGAATTGGTCGATAGGCTCCTTGATGGAGGCTGACCCATCTGCAATACACCAAGACTTGGCCAACTCAGCAAGCGGCACCTCGCAAATGCAGTCCTTCTTATCAAAGCCCAATATCTCGCCCGCCTTGATATCCAACTTGACGATAATGCCGTCGCGCTTGCCAATGTAGGCCCCGGTGACAAGCCCAGCCTCGTCACCTACAAGGGCCATGCGTTGATAGGTGTGCTTTGGGTCGCCTTCAAGAGCGGACGCGATAGCCCCCATCATGTCCTTCACGTCCTCAGCCGAAGTCTCATCGTCAGGGCCACGCCGAATGACTACGACGCCTGGGCCAATCTTCCTGACATACTTGGAAAGAATTGGGCCAGACTTATCGAGCACCTCAAGAACGGCTTTCGCCGCGTCCATAAGCCCCTCCCGCTCCAAACTGGCGGTTGGCATATAGAACCAATCGTGTGGACCTGGTTTGTCCCACAGGATTGATGGCTTAACAGACTTCTTTTTGGACTTCTTCAACTTGGGCATAACACACCTCTCACCACAGACTGACCTTCAGACTTCTCGACCGTCACAACATCGCGTATCCAATCGGACAGCGAATTGTGGGAAATCACCAGAACCGTGCCGCGCTCCCGCGCTTTCTCTTCAAGCACAGCCATAAGGCGCTCGAGTCCGGCCGGGTCGAGGGCATCGTCAATCTCGTCTGCCACAAACAACCGGAACGCCTTTGTCGCTCGGGTCGATACCAAGTCCTGCAACGCCAATGCGCAAGCAAGGCGAACCTTCCGCTTCTCACCGCCCGACAGCAGCCCGAAGGAGTTGCCACCCGTCGCGTTGGAAACCTCGATGACGAAACGCTCTCGGAGTTCTCCCTTGGCGGTCGTGCTGAGTGTCGACCACACGGCAGTCAGGTTGCCGTCCGAGAGGGTGGACAGGTACTCGCCGGTTCGGGTATTCAGATAAGGCGTGACATTGTCCAGGATATGCGCCCGAACACCTGCCGGCCCGAACACTTCGACCGCCTGGGCATGGAGCGCAACCGACTTTTCAAGCTCGGCGACTTCCTTAGTGGCGGCCTCAAGTTCGGCAACGGCGCTCTTCTTACGCTCAATCGCCTTCTGCAACTTATCCCAATCCGGACTCTCAGCCTTCTCCAGCGCGTCCAACTTAGATGCCCACAGGCGATATCGCTCCAACTGGGCCTCCAAGTCCCGGCACAGGTCTCGCGCTGCCTGGACTTTGTATTGGGCGTCCAGAGCGGCTTCCTGAAGCGCCTCGATAGGGGGCTTACTGGCGATGTAGGTGTCGCGCTCCAACTTCGCTTCACCGCTGATTCTGCGCGCTTCTGAGAGGGCCTCTTGCAAGTCCCTGTGGGTCTGCACCCTGCCCCTGAGGCCCGCTGTCTGGGCTTTACGCGCAGAATCTAAGTCGTCCGCTTCGTAGACTTTCCCGCACTCCCCGCAGGGGCTACCCACCTTGCCTTCGATGCGCTCGAGGTCAGCCTTAGCCCGGAGAATCTCGGCGGCGCTGGCCTTGAGGGTCGCCTCGAGCGAGACGACCTTGCGCTCAGCCTTCTGACAGTTCTCCAGATACCCCTGCTCTGCCGGATCCTTCTTGGCAAGGGCGGCCTTAGCGACCTCGTAGGCTGCGGCAGCCACAAGCACTTCGCGCTTGGCGGCGGTAATCTCCGCAGTCAGGCGCGCCTCCGGGTCATCCCCGAAGGTCTCCTTGATAGTCGCCCGAAGGTGCTTCTTGTCCGCCTCTTTCTTCTCCAGCCACTTAAAGTGACTCTCCTCGAAAGAGACAATCCACTCCGAAGCGTCGGCAATGACTCTATCAACTGCCTTGAGATTAGCCTGCTTGATGCCCAGTCGGTCTTTGATGCTGAAGTGCCAGGCTTTGGCGCGCTGATAGAAGCCGTGCAACTCGGAGATGCCAGCGGCCTCCTCCAGCAGCTCCTTCAACTGCTTATCGGTCATCGACGGCAGGTCGGGCATACGCTCCTGACCCGCATAGATAGCCGATGTAAAGACCGACTCCGAACAGCCGACAATGCTCTCGATAAGTTCCTGAGTCTGTCGGTCGGTGCCGAGGGTCAAGTCGACCTTCGTACCGTCTGCGTCTACGGAGCCGAGCGTCAGCCTGTTCTTGCTGTGGCTGTGCTTGCGATTCCGGGTAACGACATACTGCTTGCCGTCGTCGTCCGTCAGGGTAATCTGAACCCTCGTGTCGCCGCCCGCCTTCTGATTGACGATAGCATCGCCAGTCTCGCCACGGGCAGTCTTGCCGAACAGACACCAGGAGATGCCATCCGCAATAGACGACTTGCCGGCGCCGTTCGATGCCGCCGAAGTGTCGTCCTTGTTGACGCCTTGAATCAACACAAGACCCCGGTCGTTCAGCATGAGCTCGGCGGTGCCGATACTCATGAAGTTCTGGATGTTAAGTTTGCGAATTTCCATTAGAGGCTTACTCCAGCAGATTCTGAACCCAGGATTTTGGCGCACAGTGCGGCGAGGTCTTTGCCGCCTTTGAGTTCGGCATACTTGTCGACCATCGTCGCAATGTTGTCGATGCCAGAAGTTTCAGACCGCTTCGTAGTCATGGCAGTACGGGACAGGTTGGCGCAGCGCAGAAGAACACCAACTGCGCCAGAGTCTTTGAGGGCGGCGCGCATAGCGGCCTCCTCCCTGACGGTTGGACTCTCGGGAAGCGATACGCGGCAATAGTTGCCCTTCACCCACCCGACCAGTTCCTCGCGATACTTTTCCTCGAAGGCGGCAGGGGGCAGGTCCACAAACTTGGGTGCCTTGCTCTCGTGCCACTCGACCCGGTCCTCGTAGACCAAGCAGTAGCCCGCCTTCGAGCCGACATCCGACCAGGTCTGGTGGGTCAGCGCGCCGATAGAGTAGACGCCAGAACCCATGTCCTTGTGGTTGTGATAATGCCCGGAGAACACCCGCTTGAAGCCGAGTGAGGCAAGCATTGATGCCGTCAACCCATGATTGGGCAGGCTAAGAATGCCGTCGACCGGGGCGTGGATGATGAGGTCACAATCGGCCCGGTCCTCCGTCTTGGCTGCAAGCAGCACCAGGTCGTCGTACAAGTCCTCGACCCTGGGGTACCAGTTGACCAGGATGACATTGCCGACTCTCTTAGTGTCAACGGCAAAGATGACACCCATCATTGCCGTCGCAGCGGTCAGCCACTTCGTCTCGTTCGATTCCAGGTCGTGATTCCCGGCAATCGCATAGACATTGCCAAGCGTTGCCGTCTGCATCTTCTGATACAGCCGCCTCGTCGGGTTAACGACAGAAGGCACAAGCGAACCCCTGGTGTGGAACATATCCCCGGCGTGAAAGACCGTATCGCCGCCCTCACGGACAAGATGCTCAAAGGCAGCCCCTGTCTCGTCCAGGATGATTTGCAGCCGGCTGTTCACGCCATCTTCGTTGATGGTGCTGAACGCATCCCAAGCGTGGTAATGCGTGTCGGATAGCAGTAGATAGGGGTACTTCATGCCTTTGAATTCCAAGTGTTTTTAACCCGTGACTTAGTATATGTCACAGCGCAGAGCCTTTCATTGGCAGTTCATCGGTATTGAATCGGACAATGTAGAAGCCTGCACCAATGTAGCCCTGTCGGAACAGGTCGTAGACGAAGAGCGGAATCGCGGACTCCGTAATCAGATTCATGGCCTTAGCCGTACGAAGATTTTCCAGCCTGCTATCAAAGTCCGGGTTCTCCTCGATGTTGCCTACAACCAGATAGCCAGAAGAAGGAACAAGCGCCTTCAACTCACGCGGGTTGAGGTTTGCGGCCCGAATCAGCTGCTCCTTCAAGCCGTAGAAGTTCTGCTCCTGAAGGCTTGGTGTTGTCTCCCAATCAAGGAGGACGGCGTCTTCGAGGGGCTGCTCAAACATCGTCATAGCCTTATCTCCTGCTCCGTCTCGACGAACAAGCCGAGCGGAATCATTCTGCTCATGGTCTTGCCGCGAGTGATTAACTTGGTCTGACTCGGGTTGAGGAAGTTCTCAATCCTGGTGACCCAAAAATGCCGACGACGGCGCAACTTGACCACAACATACTTGCAGCCAAGACTGCGCGCCTTCATCAGCGTAGGAATATCGACAGACCAGCCAGCGTTCCCGCTGCGCTTAGCCTCCGAAATGGTAACTTTCCTGGCACGGTCAATTTCGGCGTGGCCCTTCAACGCAACATAAAGGGCCACGCCGTTTTCCTGCCAGACGAAGAAGCCTAGTTTACGCTTCCCCTTCCAATTGACTGTCGTCCGCATTGAGATTCCTCAAGTAGATGACAGTCACCTCAGAAGATTCGTCCACCTCGACCATCCCGTAACTCTGCCTAATCAACTTCCGCATCTTTTCAGCCGCTTCATCCGGGTTCAGATGCAGCATGGCATGGTTGTATTGGGCGTGCTCCTCGCACATTTCGGCGAGCGGCCCCGTCACAACATCCACAACTTCTGCCTTTGCAAAGATGGCATTGGTGCTTGTGTCGACCAACGCCGCTTTTACACCAGGCCCTATCCTGTAGTACCACGCCGTCCCGAGCCTGAAGGTGTTGAAATCATCTTCAAACCCACGGAGGGGTGGCCTAAATGTCAGTAAGGGTTGAAAATCCGGACAAGTCCTAATCAGCAGTTTTACGCCTTCTTGGCTGTTCTCCAGGAGTCTGGCCCTGGTGATACAAGCCGAATATCCCGCCGTGGCATTTCTGAATCCGCAATGGTCGCAGAGAACTTTGCCACGAGCCTCTTCCAGCTTGGTCTCCAGTGTGTACACGAGCCTATCGTTAGGCCCTGGAATCCGCTTAAGTGACCGCATATTCGTTTTCAGTTCACCTTCTTTCATCTGTCACCATGTAGTGAGTTGCCCGACTACATGGTGACAGACGATACCGATGGACTACTAGTGAAGGAGCGCAATCAGTTTGTCGGCGAAATTGTTTTCGTCGATGTAGGCAATCAACTGACTGCGAAAGTACGACTTGCCATCAAAAGTGATGCGCGGCCCCTTCTGCTCCAACTTGCCTGTCTCCACAAGATGGTCGATAAGGCTGCCGGTTACATCAAACTTGCCAAACGACTCCTCGAAAAGAAAATCCCACTCCGTCTTCTGGAAGGGCCGAGTCAGTTTGGTCTTGATGACCTCTGCCGTAATGCGCTGACCGAGACGCTCCTTGTCTGAATCAACCAGCGCCTTAGCCGACAACTTGATGCGGACCGAAGCGTAGAAGCCGGGGGCCTTACCGCCAGGTGTGCGGGTCGGGTCGCCGTAAGCCACGCCAGGGTTCTCGCGGGTCTGGTTCAAAATCAGAATCAAGGTGTTGTACTTCTCGGCGTACTGATTGACCGCAGGCATGACCGACGAGGTCGCCTTCGCAAGCGCAAGCGAGTCTGCCATCGTCAGTTCGGTCAGCTCCTTCTCGCTCTTGGTGCGGGGAATCATCGCGGCAAGAGAATCGAACACCGCAATGATTGGCGCGTTCTCATCAATCAGGCCGTCCTCTCGAATCTTCGCCGCAGTCTTCAGGGCGCGGGTGAAGGACTCTTCGAGCGTCTCCGGCTTGGTATGAGCGAAGGTGCCAGATTCCACATCCAGCCCCAGGTGCGCAGCCAGGTTCACATCGAACGACCGCTCGTGGTCGAAGAACATGGCGAAGCCATTGTGCTGCTGCGCCGAAATCATCGCCTTAGTGGCGATAGCAGTCTTGCCGCACGAGGGTGGCCCGAACATTTCCACAATTCGTCCACAGGGCATACCCTTACCGTAATCTCCCGAAATTGCCTTATTCAGCGGCGGGAAGCCGGTATCAAGGAAGTGCGTCACCTCGAAACTGCTTGCGGCAGTTTCACCGAGGGTACCAATTAGGCTGTCAATCAACTTAGTCATTTGTGCCTCAGAGCAAAAGGTTGAATCCAGTTATCGAAGTCGGACAAGATTGAGTGAAACGCCAACTCTTCGGCAATCACGCGAACCGTATCCGGGTTGTACTCTCCTTTAGTGACCTGGCGCTCTTGAACGCCTGGCAGCGGCCATTGCGTAAGGCTCATCAGTTTTCTGTTGAGCCGATAACGGTCAAGCCGCCCATCTTCGTTGTTGATTAGCCGCGCCCAAGGCGTTGGTATGTCGCCCAACTTGCCTTCGTCTTTAAGCCGCAGCATCTGCTCGACCGTCCCGTAAGCCGCAAGCAGTTTCCTGGCATTCACATCGCCGATACCACCGACGCCTTTAACATTGTCTGAGGTATCGCCAACGAGACACTTGTGCTGGAGAATCTGCTCGGGGTTCCGAAAATCCGTCTGCTCCGAGAAGTTGCTCGCCGTTATGATTCGGTCACGAATCGGGTCGTGCCAAGTAATAAGCGGCGTCACAAGTTGCAGCCAGTCTTTGTCTGCGGTGATAAGGCGAACAGATTTGCCTTTCTGCGCGAATAACCTGGCGTAAGCAGAGGCAAGGTCGTCCGCTTCGCAGATGGGCGACCGCATTTGGTCTACACCCAACGCACGAACCAGCCGCTCGATGTATGGACGCTGGGCTTTGTAGGCCTCGCGCATCGCCAACATCTTGGGGTTTGCCTCTCGGTTAGCCTTGTAGTCGGGGTACAGGTCAATGCGCCACTGCGCCCGACCGTCCCAAAGCATTGCCTTGTAGACGGACGGATGCTGAACAGTCATGGCCCTCAGAGTTCTGGCGATGCCAAAAATCGCCTGAGTCTGGAAGGATCCGACGCTCAGTTTCTGACCAGTGTGACAAGCAAAGCCAACGGCGTTGCCATCAATCAGGAAGATGTTTGCCATAGGTCCAGAAAGAAAATGGGCCGGGACTGGCGGAGGTGTGTGTACCAGTCCCGGCCCGTTGATTAGCCGAACTTACTCGTCGAGTCCGTCAAGACCCGACAAATCGACTTCCGACAAATCAACATCCAAAGCATCGTCGTCCGTACGCGAGACAGCCGCCGAAGCAGTCGCCTTGCCCGTCACTCGCGGCGGGGTAGCGGCTGCACCGCTACTAACCGCACGCGGGAGCATCGGGGTAGAAGCCGACGACAGACTGCCGATAGCAGCGATAGCCTTCGTCTTGGCTTCCTCGTACTCCTGCTGGACATAGTCCGACAGGTTGGCCGCCTTCGTCATGTAGGACTTGTCGATGGGCGACGAACGGGGCGCCAGCATGGCCTTGTACTTGGTCTTGAGGCCAGTACCTTCGCGGTTGAAAAGAATATCGTAGCCTTCGTCCATGCTGAAGATATTGATTCCATCCGACGCGTACTGCGCCGCGAGGCTAATCACATCATCGAACGGGCCAGAAGGCAGCTCGAGGATAGAGACTTCGCTGGCGTAGCCCTTGTCAGTGCGCTGAACGGCGTTGACGAGATAACGCTGCGCCGCTTTTGCGCCCTTGAGGAGATTCTTCGCATTCTCGTCCGTAGTCGAGAGTTCCGCCTTCGTGATGGCGTCACAGACCGGGCAACCATCGCCGAAGGTCTTGGCGGTGCAGATGTAGACCGCCTGCACCTCGCCAGAAAAGTCCTTGACGAAATGCTTGCCGTAATCGTGGGAAGGAAGACCCGCGTTCTCGTCACCCGACCAGTGCGGCAGGATGCGCCAACGGGAGTTGCCGTTAGGAATTTTCACCGTGTTGTCACGGGACTTCTTGGCCGACAGTTCCTTCTGCTTAGACTTCAGCATTTCCAACAGGTTTGACATGACAGACTCCAGATAAATGATAGAACAGACAACTAGAGTATAACTCACCGCTTACTTTTTTTCATTGGTATGTTAGCGGAAATTTTCGGGGCGGGCGGCGGGTCAATCGTGGCGACCATTGTTTTACGGCACTTTATTGACCCGCAGAAGCACCGATACCTTCTGCGAATGGTCTCCTTGCTGGCGCGCTCACCGCTGATATGCAGGGCATAGTCAAAGGTAAGCTCCTCTCCGGCACGAATGGCTTTGGTGGCGATAATGAATACCCTGCCTTTCGACACCTCTGCGTAGCAGTTGCCATCGCAGGAATGATTCAGAAACCTGGCAGCGTTGCCGTTCTTCCCGCCATCTATCGTATGACGGGACGACACCTGGAACATGAAGGTATGGTCTGCGGCGACGGAACTGCCCTTTTCGGACTCCCGTCTATCCGCCTCCCGATTCGTTATCCGCTCGCCTAGATATTCGATAATGCAAGTACCTTCGGCAATTGGCTTTTTGGCAAACAGGCCGTAGCCGTGTATGCGCGAACCCTTAACTCCCACTAACCTCGAAGTCTTGACTCCTTCCAGCCTAGTCATGCCTTCCTCCAGTACGACCATGCGCGGCCCACCATCTTCCTAAATAGACTTGGATTGCCGAAACCGCCTTCAGCATAGAAGGTTTGTCTGGCTATTCGCGTTCTGTTGATGGAACTCATTTCTGCGCCAAGGCTTGGGCAATGCGTAAAAACAGGCTCTCGGCTATGGGGTGATGCGTTGGCAGGTACTCCCTCGCCTCCTGTAGCAGCCCCCGCAGCCGCTCGATCTCGGCGTGTTGGCGGCGGAGTTCGGCGGCGGCTTCCGTCTCCACACAACTAAAACCGCGATACTCGGCATACAAATTATCCGCCAACCTCAAAGCCACGGGCTTCTCGTTCATGTCTTGTCTCCCATCGCCGCGTCGATGGCGGCTGTTCTCATCGGCGTGCAAGAAAGGTCTGCATCGACCGCAACTGGAATGGCCACATACGCTTCGTGCTCATGCCGTATCCACCGGGCGTTTTCCACGCCCCACCTGTACCGCTCGGCCTCCCGCCGCAGGGCCGCAACATGACCAACAGCACCGCCATTGGTACGAGAGCCGGACGCACGAACCAACGAGTTCCAGTCGCTCAACACCGCAGCAAGTTCTTGCCGCAGGGCATCGATATCCTCGCTCGGCGCGGCTGTGGGTGGGGCGAACCAGTACGGCAGGACTTCAATCGGTGGCGCTCCGTTTATCGTGCTGCCGCCGTTAAACCTCAACACGCCATCGTTGTAGCGATACGCATACCCACTCGGCTCCGGGCGCGGCGCGGCTGCGGGTGGGGCGGCGTAGAGCGGCTGTGCGTTTTTGTCTTTGAACTGCGCCACCTGCTTGCTTGTCGTGACTTGATAATTGTCATGCCAGCAGTTTCCGTCAAACGACGGTTCGTCTTTGTATTGCCACGCCACCGGCTCCGGCTCCGGCGCGGCGAGGCGGTCGCGGAGGGCTTCGATAGCGCCAACGACCTTATGCCGGTCTGCGGATATCGGGCGTGAAACCATCAACGCCTCCAACGCCAACTTCATCGCTTCACGGTCGCTCATTTCATGTTCCTCCCGATCTCTGCCGCAGCAAGGAAGATGGCTCGGCGGGTGGCGGCGTCGGGGTCGGTGCCGTAATCTTCGTACACCTCAACCGTTTCTTCGTGGTTGAATACATAAACTTCGCGGCTAGTTATCAACTGCGCTACGGTCAGCCCCAACTTCACCGCCAACCGCAGCGCATCGCCGTCGTCGTCGCGGGGGTTCCAGTACCCCCGGCCATCGTGGATGCACTTCGTCCCGTCCTCGCGGGTTGCGTGGTAATCAATCCCCGCCGCCTTCGCTGCGAGTCCAAGCAGTTCACGGTCGCTCATGTCTTGTCCTCCAATTCAATGCGAATCCGCGCTATCAAATCTTTGTGGGTCTTGGTGTCACCGAACATGACACTTGCCTGCATTTCTTTCAGGCACTCTTTCAACACCCGTTGCAGCCGGTGATTGCGCGCTTTTCGCTCTCGATACTGCCGCAGCCAATCGAACACGGTGTCTGCCTCCGGCTTGGTCAGGTCGCTCACGGCTGCACCTCCCCGCGTGAGCGAATGGCGTCGGCGTAATGCTCTGGTAAATCGTCAACGCTTCCTTCGGTTTCGCACACCTTCGCACACGCCTCACGCTCCTCTGCAATCAATTCGAGGATGCAGTCCATCACACGCCGCGAGACAAAGTCGCGGGTGCGTTCGTAAATGACTTGTTCAAGTTCCTCGCGGTTCATCGCGGCGGCTCCTGTCTCCGCAGCGTGGCGGAGACGAATCTGTGGAAAGCGGCTTCTAGTGATTTGTCTGGCTCGGAAAGGGGAACGGGCATGGAGATTTTCAACTCCCAATTCTGCACCGCTTCATCAGCGTCGGAATGTATGTGCTTGTCAGCCCACTCCGCACCATTCATCGCACGGCAAAGCACTCTCAACAGCGCATCTCCTTGTGCCGCCAGCCGCTCGTTGTCGGTTTTGAGTGCGTCACGCTTGCCAATAAGTTCGGCGTAATCTTCGTTCTTGACATATACATATCCAACAAAAGACTTCTTCCAATTCCGCACTTCCTCCCGCAGCCGCTCGGCATCCCGCCGCAGTGCTTCAACATCGTCCGGCGCGGCTGCGGGTGGGGCGGTGTAGAGGAATTGTCCATCTTCAAGCATTGGCGAACGGGGCAACAGCACAGGCTGCCCCATCCGCTCGTCAAACATCGCCACCGGCTCCGGGCGCGGCGCGGCGAGGGCGGCGCGAAAGTGTTCAATAAGCGGGTCTGCTGTCCAAAGCCCTGCGTGTTTGCTCGCGACCTCAGCCACTCGCAACGCCCGTTCCACCAACTCGCGCGGCAGCGTGATTGTGTCTTTGTCGCTCATGTCTTGTCTCCTCGTGGAAGATTTGCCACCCAACATTCTTCAATGTCCTCCTCGATTCCCGGTATCTGGCAGTACGCTTCCCAATACCCCACGGCAATCTCTCTGGCGCGGTGCTTGTTCACGCCTTCGCGCATCAGGGTTGCAGTCAGTCCATCCACCCACCATGCGGGGGTTTTGCTCTCCGGTTGCGGCGCGGCGAGGGCGGCGCGGAGGGCGGTGATGGCTTCGCTAACTTTCTCCGGCAGCAGGTTTAGCGGCCATTCAGCAGCAGTGCTGCTGTAGTCCGTGAGCTGGTCAGCGTAGGGTTCTACCATTTCCAGCATCTTCAACAACTGCTCCATCACCTCGCGGGACAGCGTGATGTTGCCGGTCATGGCTTAACCTCCCTCAGTTTCTTGGTTCCTTGCAGAATGCAGATTGACCGAGCCTTCTTTGCAAAATTGCTGTGGCGCGTGCACCAGTCCTCGTGTTTCGTACCGCGCTTCCCGATGTTGTGGTACACGCAGCCTTTGCAGTGCTTGGTCATCGCTTCTTCCACCACCACAAAATCAGCGGGACGGGCCATGCCGTCAGTGCTAGCGGCTGTGCAAACCAGGCAATCTGCCTCGGGCATGAGCGATACCATGCAAGCAAGGTTTGCCTTTCGTCGTCTACTGTCGCCCAAACGGCAGCACCAAGCATGGCGTTAGCAATAAACCCAAGCAATAAATAGGCAGTAGTCATCCGAACACCGCTTTAATCCAGAGCATGGCAAGCGGTGGGAGCCACCAGACGGCAACCCACACAGCGCCGACAATGCGAGTCGCCTTGTGCTTGCCCTCAAAGTAAAGAGGAAAGCCAAACATCCCGGCTAATGGCATCAGCATCAACGCAATAACCTGCTCGTCGTTCATGGCTTTATTTCCTTGTCGAGTTCCGCGATGAGGGCATTCACAAAATCTGTCCGCGTCCAACCCAATTGTTTGAGTCGTTTAGCCTCTTTCTCGGCTTCTTCTTGCAAGGCTTTGACTGTTTCGGGCTTCTCACTCACGGCTTCACAACCCTCGCTTGCGGATAGCGGATGAATAGGTTGAAGCCGGGGCACGGAGTTCTACAAGCCTGTCTACTAGCCTGGCACACGATTCACGCTCATGGGCGATACAGGACCGACAGTGCGCCTCTATGTGCTCGGCAATTAAGTCGACTTGCCAAGCTTGGATTTCCGGGCAAAGTCCTGCAATCCAATCGCGGCTCACGGCTGCACCTCCCCTCGCTTGCGGATGGCAGTGGCAAGAGCAAGCGTGACCAACTTCATGCCCCCGCTATCGGTGACATACGGGCTGATTGCATCCTCACACACCTTCGCACACGCCTCACGCTCATGGGCGGCGACGAGGGCGGCGACGAGGGCGGCAAAGCGTTCAAGTTCGTCTTGAGTTACCGTCCAAAACTCGTTGTGCCATGCGTCCACTTTGTCTGTGTCGCAAACGCTTCGCATCATGCGGATGATGTCCTCGCGGTTCACGGCTTCGCCTCCCGAGTCGGACAAACCTCGTCCTTTTCATAATGTCGATTGATTTGTCCTCCGTATGGCTTAAGTTCGCTAAAAATGAAATACATCGAGGCCGGAAGTGGCGGCACAACATACGGGTACTTGCACCACCCGTCGCCTGACGGATGGAGGTTACCCTTCCCCGTTTTCTTCCAGTCTGCATGAACGCATCCGATGCACCCCTTCACGGCTTCACTTTCCCGCGTGCGCGAATGGCGGCGGCTACACCAGCCTTATTCCTACCAGCCTCAGTAGCCAACTTTAAACACGCCTCACGCTCCTGCTTCGCACCCCACTCGGCGGCGAGAGTGGCGAAGGCGAGGAAGCGCCGTCCTCGCGAAGTCTCCTCCGCAATCAAGACCCACTCGGTAACCAGTTCGTTGCTTGGACTCACGGACTCACCTCCCGTACGGTGACTATGTTTACCGGCGGCACGCTGTTCATCGACTTCCTAACGCGCTCGTCGTGCGGATGCGACGCCTTCCTTCCTTTGGGCGTTTCGCAGAGATAGCCTGGATCGCTGCCGCAATTTGGACACTTTGCCAGCCTGATGGCATCAGAAAATATCCAGCCAGTTGGTGGACCGCCGACAATGTGTCGTGGAGTTGGGTCGTCTTTGGTCCAGCCGATATACTCAAACTTGTTCATGGCTTTTGCCCCCGTTTGCCAACCGTACTTCCAGCGGCTGTTATGCGCGCTTCGATGCAAGGCCGCGAATAGCCTTGTTGGCGATTTCCTTAGCGTCAGAGGTCGGCACCAGCGCACTGGAGTAGGCCCACTCACGCTCGGAGTTCTTGTTGAGCTGGATGAGCATATCGCGCTTCATCTCCAGGCTAGTCAGCGCCGTTTCGGCCACCGACAGAATTGAGTTAGCCTCGTTAAGAAAGCCAACCGCCTCGATGTAGACCTTCTGCAAGACCAGTTCCGAGCGAATCTTGTTCTCGGTGACCTTCTCGCCCGCCGCTGCAAACTTGTCACGCAGCGCCTTGTCCAGCTTTGCCTCGACAAGTTCCAGGGTCGTCTTGCAGGCATCACGCTGAGAGCGGGCCTTCGCTGCGACAACGCCGAAGTCCGAATACAGCGCGGCCATCCTGATGAGTTCCGAATCCAGGTCGGTCGGATTGATGGATGTGGCCTGGGCGAAATTGTGCGCCGTCAGAAACTCATCCAACTTGCTTTCATTTACGGACATATGAAACTCCTTAATGGGTGACTTAACTCTACACACTAGTAAATTGGATTACAGCAATTCCGCGAAAGTACCAATCAACTTACCAATTCAGCGACGGTCGCCAAAATCTCGTTCAGCGCCGTCTGCTTGGATGAATCGAAGGCAATCATCGCGGGGTTGAATCCAATGACGATATTGGCATCCAGTTTGGGGTTGTAGTGAACCCTGCCGGTATGCTCCTGCACACCACCCTTTAGCCCCGGCACCAGATAATTCACAGTCGAACTACCAAGCGCCAAGATTACGGGCGGCTTGAGAATCTCAATTTCCTTCATCAAGTAGCCGGCGCAGCCGTTGATTTGCTCATTGGAGAGCAACTTGCCGGACTTGGGCGATTTGACCAGCGAGGTGAAGTAAGCGTCTGCTGCCTTCAGTTCTGCCGAGTTCAGCGCCTCCCTCAAGAACCCGGAGGCTTTGCCTGAGAACATCTTGTTCTCAGCCTCCTCCGAGTAGTTCGGGCAGTCGGTGACCACCATGAACTTGGCTTTAGCACCGAGTCTAGGCATCGGGTGTACGCCACCGCTGAGGCTACAGCCCTTACAGGACTGAACGGGCCTGACAACTTCGGAAATCAGGATGTTCTTGATTGCCTCTCCGGTGACGATTGCCCGGTCTGCCTTGACCATGTCGATAATCAGACCGGGCATGAGGGCCATCTGGTCTTTGCGACGGTCGGGATGCAGGGGCGGCAGACTTCCCGGTTCGATGCCATGAAAAGCACCGACCTTGTCCAGCGCGTCGCGATGACGAACATTGACCTTCGTCCTGTTGACGATGCCTTCAAGATGCTTCCGACTGAGGAACTTACCTGCCTTGTTGCGCGCCTCGAGAATAGACTGGGCCGTGTTTTCGGAGATTCCCTTGACGCGGCTAAATGGCGCAATCAAGACTGCATTGGGCAACTTCTCGGAACGCTCCTTCAGTCCGTCGATAATCTCAAACCGCTGAGTGGAGGTGTTGATGCGGGGCGGCATCACCTCGATTTCTCGCTTCCTGGCGTCACGCACCAGGCCCTCCAGCTTGTCGTCGCCGAGAATCGTCAGGCCCGCCGCGTAGAACTCTGCCGGGTAATTGACCTTGAGCCACATCGTCCAGTACGAGATTACGGAATACTCGACAGCGTGGCTTCGATTGAAGGCGTACGCGGCGAAATTCATAATCTTGTCGAACAAGCCATTAGCGGGCCTCGACTCCATACCCGAGTGACTTTGCGCGCCCGCCACAAACTTGGCGCGCAGGGCCTCCATCTTGTCTTTGTCCTTCTTGCCCATCGCCTTTCGAGCAGCGTCGGCTTCTGCGGCAGAGAATCCGCACAGGTCGCGGGTAATCTGCATGACCTGCTCCTGGTACACCATGACCCCGCCCGTTGTTTCCAGCGCAGGAATCATGTTGGGATGCTCGTAGTAGGGCCTCTTCAGGCCCTGACGAATAGCCACATAGTCGTCCAGCAGACCAGAGTCCTTCGGGCCGGGGCGATACAGCGAGGTAGCGGCGGCCAAGTCCTCGAAAGTCAACTTGCCACCCATGCCCAAGTCCTTGAGCAGCGTCCGCATTCCCGATGATTCAAACTGGAACACGCCGACCGTCTGGCCCTCTGCGAAAGAGTCCAGGGTCTTGGGGTCATCAAGCGGCAGCGTGGTCATATCAATGGTGATGCGATGCCGCTGCTCGATGTATTTGAGCGCCAACCCGATGACATCCAGCGTAGACAGACCGAGAACGTCCATCTTCACCAGCCCCAGGTCTTCCACGAACACCTTGTCCCAATTGACCACGGGTTCGCCGCGATGCGTCTCGACTACGGCACGATTTGAAAGCGGCTCGCCAGCGACGACAACGCCAGCAGCGTGACGGCCAAACGACCGCATGACGCCCTCCAGACGGGTCGCTGTCTTCCAGATAGCCGGATGCTTGACCCGGAAGTTGTCGATTTGCGGCACTTCGTCAGCAGCACGCTCCAACTCGTAGGGCTTGCCGTGCTCCTTCGGCACCAACTTCGTGATTTCCATTTCACGCAGGTCGATGTTGTAGACGCGACCTACATCGCGCAGGGCTGATGCGGATGCCATCGTCGAGAAGTTAGAAATGCCGGCCACCATGTCCCGACCGTACTTGTCGACTAGGTACTGAATAACCTCTTCGCGGCGGGAGGACTGAAAGTCGAGGTCCGCGTCGGGCAAGTCGAGGCGTTCCGGGTTGATGAAACGCTCGAAAAGTAGGTTGAAGCGGATGGGGTCGACATCCGTGATTCGCGTCAGGTAGGCGACAAGACTGCCGCCAACAGAGCCTCGACCGGGGCCTACAAGAATCCCGTTCCACTTGGCCCAGTTCACCACATCTGCGACGACCAGGAAGTACCGCTCAAAGCCCATCTTGCGGATGACGCCAAGTTCGTACTTGAGGCGCTCCTGATACTTGGGCAACTCCTCTGGGCCTGGCTTGTGTCCGAGAATCTCCTGGCTGAAACGCTCCTTCCAGCCCTTCTTACACAGGCGCACAAGCATATCGAACTCGGTCTCGCCAGTAGCAATGCTAGGCAGCGTGACCGGCAATTTTGACCAGGAGAACTCGATGCGCGGCTCGATTTCGTACTCGACCGTAGGCTTGATGCCGAGCCGCCCGTAAGTGCCTTCCTTGTGGGAGCGGAGTTGACTGGCATCAACAGGGTGATGGCACCGGGTATGCGGGATATGCCGGAACCGGTCGGTAATCTTGTGATTGGAGATGATTGCGGACGCCACATCGCGCGCTTCCGCTTCCTCCCCGGTCAGGTAGAGGATGGGCCAGGTGACGGCGTGGGATTTCGTGTGCTTGATGACCTCGAAATTGTACCTATCCCAAAACGGAGTATTGAGCGGCACGACCTCGCCGCAGGCCAGTTCTCCCGCTGCCGCCTCAATGGCGGTCCAAATCTTAGCCGCACTAGGATGCGTGAACACGCCGTTGAAGTCGCCAGAGGTGACGATAAGCCCGCCGCGTTCCAATTCCTCGAGCAAGTCATCCAGCCCGATGCGCGGCTTGTAGTAGAAGTAGTCCTCACTCAGCCCCTTGGACAGCAGCCTCAGAACCGAGAGCCAACCGTCGTGATTCCGGATGTAGACATTCGGATAGTATTCGTAGTTGTCCTTCTTGGGTTCACCAAGGCCGGGCTTCCGATAGAGCGGGTCATCCACAACCCGCAGTCGCACGCCGACGATGGGCTTGATGCCGCCCTCCTTGCACCGCTTGCAGAAGTCAATCATGCCGGACACATTCATCGTGTCCATAAGTCCGATGGCATGAACGCCCTGCTCCTTTGCGGCGTCAACCAACTCGTCAATCTTGACCACACTCTCGCCGAGCGAGAAGTGCGTCCGGGCATTCAGCCAAATCATCGGGCAACTCGGATGAGCATTTTGCCGTCCACAGCAAGGATTCCTGTCGCGACCATGTAAGATGCGATGATGGACAGATGGGACGCTGCCGTTTTGGAGTCCCACCCAAGATTGTCGGTATACGCCTTGTGCAGTTTGGCGCGGTCGAGGGCGCCGTCAGCCAGGAGCAGGTCGCAGGCAATCTTGAAGAAACTAAGCCTGTCGAAGCCCTCCATCGGGTTCCTACCCGCCTTCAGACTTTCGACCGCATTGATGTTGAGCCGCTTGAGCGACTCGTCCAGCTGGCGAGCCTTCTTGCTCATTTCCCCTGCGGCATACCGCTTGGGTTCCGAACCACCACGCTTGGGTACTTCTGCCTTGATTTCCACGACTGTCTCCACTACTGCGATATGCACAACGGGAGCGGGTGTAGCAGGCGCTACGCTAGGGCGCATTGCAGCCCGTTTCAGCGGGCCTCGCGCACCCCCCGCTACCCTACCCGCGAGTAACTTTTCCAACGCTGTGCGACGCTCAGAAACAACCGCCGCACAGGCTTCCTCGTGATTACACCCGGAGCAGAACTCCGAGCCTGGCTCGTAACAGACCACAAACCCGAAGCAGCCTGGTCTTTCTAGATGTTCCATGCACCTACCACCCCCTGTACTTTGGCCCTAAGCCTCTTGATTGCCGCCTGATTCTCCGGAATCAACTTGGGCAGGAGTTCGCCAAACAGAAAGCGAATGTCCATTTCAAGATTGACGGCATTGCGTCGAATTCCACGCCGATTCATTTCGGCAAATTTCCAACGAAGCGCGTTGAGTTCCGCCTCAATTTCCGGAGGCGGGCTAATCATCCACTCAATCATCTGTTCGCCGAGCGGACCCAGTTCTCTCAAGGAGTTTTCAAGGGAGTCCGTCGCCATCAACTCATCGAGTGGCGACGGGTCGTACCCAGGAAACACCTCGTGGGCATCCCCGTCCTCTTCCAACATCGAGTCCAGACTGACCGTCCTACCAACCAGCTGGCGGTCCATCTTTTTCTTGTAGTTGGCAAGGGACGAATTAACGGCGGCGCCAAGATAAGTGATGAATCGGAACCCGAGTTCCGGCTTGAATGTCCTCAGCGCGCGAACATAGGCTGTAGCCGCCTCCTGGAAAATGTCGTCAAATTCCATTGGGCGTCCAGCCATCCTGGATCTCCGGTGAGATTTCCAGGACAGCTGTGCCACAAACCGCTCGTAGTCCTCCCATTTTGGAGGCTGCGCTGGCGCTGTCATCAGGTGAAAATCCTCTGCACCAACTGACGCGCAACCTCCTGCTCGACGGGCGGCAGGCGATTGATGTAAGCAAGCGACAGGCCCACCTTGAAGTCACCCTTGACGATGCCGAGTCGGGCGGCATTGATGAGCGACCGGGGAGTAATCGGCGTGCTGATGGAACTCTTGTCGACCTCCTGACGAATCAGGCTGGCAAACTTGATGAAGTGGTCCGCATCCTTGCTGCCGAGACCGCAGCGGCTGATGAGGATGCGCTTCTCGATGCTTGCGTCCATGAACTCCACACGCTGCACGACGGCGAAGCGTTCGTAGTTCGCCGCGTTCTGCAACTGCGTACCTTGATAGATGCCCGTCGAGTCGCCGGTGCCGTTAGTGTTGCCGTTCGCAAGGAACCGGAAGTTCGGGTGCGGATGAACGACACGCCATTCGGGGTCGGCGTCCTTGATAATGAGCGGCTTACCCTCGAGAACCGACTGATAGACCGACAGGACGTGCGGCACACAGAAGTCGTACTCGTCGGCGACATAGACAAGTCCATATCGCATCGCGATGGGCAGCCAGGCCGGCTGATAGACCGTCTGCCCGTCACGGAAGACGTGCTGGCCCAGAATGTGCGCTTCCTCTGTGTTGACGGTGTGGTTGACCCGAATCATCGGGCGGCGCGTATGCGCACACGCCTGCTCGTAGATAGTGGTCTTGCCCGTACCCATGTGGCCCCACAGATAGCAAGGCATATTCATTTCCAGGCACATCAACACCGTCTTGAGCAGGTCGATGTTGAACACATAGGACTTGTCGACGGCCGGCACCATCGCAGTGCCGTACTCGCCTTCGATATCGTCCAGGACAGCAATGGGAATGGGCTTGCCGGATGCCGACATAGCGGCGGGCACCGTACCCAGGTCAAAGACCTCATGCAGAAATGTACCGGGCTTGGTCGGGACACCACGAGGGGCAGCCACATCAGTCACGCCCGACTTAGTTTCCTGAGCACGCCGCTCGGCAATTTTTGCCCTTGCGGCCTCGCTCAGAATTGGCGAGTCTGGGAACTGGGCCTTGTAAGCATCCAGACTCACGTCCGGATGCGCCTCCGCCAAGTGCTTCTGAATGGCGTGAACCTGCTCGCCGCAGATTTGACAAGTAATCTTACTGGACACAAACACCTCCAAAGTGCGATAACGCGACAATTGCAATATACAAGACAACCCCATTGGTAACAACACTTACCAATGACTTACCGATTGATTACCAAGTGCTCGACTACGCGGCTTTTGTCGAGTCAAGCAGCATGACTTCCAGCTGCCGCATAACGGTAGTCGGAAGCTCATCCAACTTGTTGATGACAACATGATTGCGGTAATACCGCTTGACGGCAGCGGACATGATGCCAATGCCGAATACTTCGATACCGCCGGACTGAATTCGCTTGACCGTCTCGGCAAGATGCCAGTCTTGTGCGGAACGGTCGCCCTCAGCGCACGGCAGGCCGTCAGACAGGACAATCATCAGTTTGCGGGCCTCTCGACGCGCCCACAGCCGTTTGGCGGCATATTCGACCGACTCGCCGTCAATATTGTTTGCCAGGTCAATTTCGTCATAACAAGCCATTGCGCGGCGTCGCTCTGAATTAAAGCGGCTGTTGAAAGACTTGAAGATAGGCATATAAACAGCCTCAGACCGCGAATACTTATGGCGGTCTGCGCCTACTTCTGCAAGATACACGCCAACCTTGCTCGGCCAATTAGTGGTGAAGCCGATAATTTCGTGCGTGATATTGAGCCTATCAAGCGATGAGGACAGGGCGAATGCCGCCTTCATAGCCAAATCAATCTTTGACCCACCCATCGAGCCAGAAAGGTCAACAACAAGGCTGACCGCAACATCCTTAGTCCGGCTTACATACTTGCGCCTGAACAAGCGTTCGTCGCCAGTCGCAATGCGATGCAAGGCGCTTGGGTTGATTCGGCCCGAGCGATAGCCTGGAATCATGCGGCTGTGAGAGCGGGCCGCAACAAATCGCTCCAAATGACGCTGCAAAGGCCCGATATGACTGCTAACGGCGGCCTCCATTGCAGCCATTTGCCTCAGTTGGGTCGGCACACCTGCGCGCGGACGAAACTCGGAGATATCATCCAAGTCCCTAGTAAGCGGCGTGTATCTTGACGCCGCGTGGGCCTTCTCAATCTCCTCAGCGATTTTCTTATCCATCATCGCGTCGAGGTCTTTTGCCTCCTCGATAGCCTTGATGACATCCGCAATTGACTCTGCGATTTCGCCGTCGAGGCCCTCCTCAGAGTCCTCGTCCTCGCTCTCATCTTCGGAGTCCTCATCAGAGTCCTCATCAGAGTCCTCATCAGAGTCCTCATCAGAGTCCTCATCAGAGTCATCCTCGTCGGAGCCACCCTCAGAGTCCTCCTCATCAGAGTCCTCATCAGAGTCATCCTCGTCGGAGCCACCCTCAGAGTCCTCCTCATCAGAGTCCTCATCAGAGTCATCCTCGTCGGAGCCACCCTCAGAGTCCTCCTCATCAGAGTCATCCTCGTCGGAATCGCCCTCGTAGTCAGAGTCGTCCGCAGAGTCCTCCTCCGGATGTCCGTCCTCGGGGTGCTCGTCCTCAGACTCATCGCCGGGGCCGTCATCAGGGTCGCCGGAGTCGCCGGAGTCAGAGGCGCTAGATTTGCTGCGACGGGTGGGGCCAGAAGAATCACCATCTGCATCGGGCGTGCCGCCAGAGGTGTCCTCGCCTTCGCCTTTTTCGCCCTCCTCCTTCTCCTTCTTTTTCCTTTCCTCTTCCTCGACGCGACGCTTGAGTTCCTCAAGCCGATTGTGCATCGCAACCGCCAACTTGTAGCCGTCCTCCGAAGAATTGACGGTACGAATCCGGTCAATCAAGTCGCTGCCGATTGCCTTAATCATCGGCTCGATAGTGGGCAGGTGCGGCTTAATCAGCGCCTCGCACTCTTTCTGGCCAGACCAGAAGCGCATGAGCGGCACAAGCAGTGTGCCGAAGATTGCTTCCTTGCTGCCTGATGCAACCGCCTTAGCAAGCGGCTCCTTGAGAATGTGCTCCTCGACGAACGACCAGGTCTTGACGAGATTCTCCTTAGAACCACCGTAAGCCTCCTTCATTTTTCGTTCGATGAAGGTGTCCTCGATGACACCGTAGATGCTGCCGACCTTCGAGTGTCTGGCAGTTTCCACAAACTTCGCATTGCTAAACAGAATGTGCGCGCACTCGTGGTCAACGAAGCCTTGAATGGCAATCAGCAGGGCATCCGGCGCGCTGTCCGGAATGTACGGGATGTTTACCCGCTCCGGGACGAAGGTCTTGGGATGATAAGAGACATACGCCTTAGTGCCGACCTGCGTGACTTCGACACCGCGCCCGGAGAGCAATGGCACGATTTTTGCAATTGACTCTCGGAGAATTTCTACTTTTGTGGGCTTCACCAGATACCTCCGTCATGGGTGACTTTGTTTTTCTAGTATAGAAAGAAAGTGCTTGGATTACAGACTCTCCAAGCACTTACCAATCAGATACCGATAAATGACCAACTTTGTTTTTCTTGTTGTTGGCACTGACTTACTCTATGTGGAAGCCAAAGCGATTGCTCAGTCCGCTGTGTCGGATTGAGAGCCTGATTCTGACTGGTGAAGACGGTCAAAAATGAACCTGGTCAACTGGTTGACCTGCCAATCCTGCGACCGCTCTTCAAACTGCTCCAGGCAGTAATCCCATGGCATCAACGAAACCCACTCCAGCTCCGCACGGGTCAGGAGAAAGCGTCGCCTGTAAATCTCCCAGTCGGCTTCGATATCCTGGAACATCCGCTGAGCAAACCTATGCCGCTGAAGGCTCGGCGTGATGTTGATGAATACCTTGATGTGTTTCCAGCCGTACTGGTTGGCGACCCTAGCCAACTGCATCGCGCCGTTTGGCTCCACGATAACGATAGGAACCTGACCGCTCTGGATTGCGGCTTTTACACTGTGAACCGCTACGCCGTACTTATAGCCGCCGTACTCTACCCGCTCGGCCATTTCTACGGACTCAAACTCCTCGTCCGAGACGAAATAGTAATCCACCATGTCCCGCTCGCCTGCGCGAGAGGGTCTGGTAGTGTGACTGACAATCTCCTTGAAGCCGCCCCGCGATTGCAGGGTCCGCATAAGGGTCGTCTTTCCAGAGAGCGACGGACCAGTAAGGCTTACGATTGCATTGATAGGTTTCATCACCACTCCGACTTATCCATTCTGAGGGAAACGAAGCGCGGGTGCCGAAGCGAGCCGGCCTCCGTGACTTCCTGGAACTGAACTTCCGCAAGTTTGTGGCGATAAACTTCTCGATTGCGCCAGATGAGATTTCGGTCCTCGTCGCTGATGCCCGAGCCGACACGAACCGGCACACCCTTGCGGTCCACAATAAGAGCGCCGAGAGTGCCGACAAACTTGCCTTCGCCCTCCTCGAAACCGATGATTTCCAAATCTTCGGAGTCCTCGGCCTTCATCTTGATCCAGGCTGAAGACCGCTTGCCGACATAGCCGCTATTAGGCGCCTTGATGATTGCGCCCTCGAAGCCTTTGTCTCGGAAGGCGCCATAGTAATGGGTGACTTCTTCTTCGGAGGAAGCCACATAGGACGGAGGGAAACTAATGGAGGCCGGACCGTCGTTGAATTTGAGCGCGGACAGGTTAACCGCAGTGACAAGAGCCTGCCGACGCGCCGCATAGTTCTTTTCCGTCCAAGACTGCTTGCCAGCCTTTCTGAAGGCCTCGTACGGCAGCCAGTCAAATACATGGTAGGTCGCATCGTGGAAAACTTCAGACTTGCGACGGGCCTTTTCCATCGTCTCCTTGAAAGACTTGCCCATCACTTCGCCATCAATAACTACGGCGTCGCACCCTTCGTCGGAACACAACTTGTTGGCAATATTTTGCAGCGACTTTTCCAGCGATTCGGGTAGGGAGGTCACAGGTTTGCCGCTTCTGGTGTAGAACTTGACGCCAGACGCATCCACGACCGAGAGCACCCGCATACCGTCGTACTTAGGCTCGATGCGACACGGATATTCGATTTTCCGACTGTCGTACGGCTCGGCGAGCATACAGGAGAACTCAAACAGAAAGCCCGGAATAGCCGTGTTGATGGTGCCTGCGCCCAGGCCCCAGGACAGGTCCTTGTCGAGAATGGCAACAAGAAGTTGTGCCTCGTCGAACAACAGTTCCGAGCACCGCTTGTTGGCCCACTCTGCGCCTTTGCTTCTATTCATCTTGCGACTTGCCAAAAGCCGTAGCGTCTCAAAGTCCTTCGAATTAAGTACCCCGGTAACTTTCTCGGCGATTGAGAGTCGCAGCTCCACGCTGTTCTTGCCAACATTGAAGGCAATCGAGGGGTCCATCGCAAGGGAAACCATTTCGCCAAAGTTTGGCACGGTCTCCACAAACTTCTTAAACAGGTCCACCTTTTCCTTGCGGCTACCCGCTGCGCGGACCTGGTTAACACATTCCGACAAAATCAGATTCATTTTTACCTCACCAAGTTAGTCTGATTATTTATCTTTGGCTTGCTCTGCCATCATCTTATTTACCAAATCTGCATACAGATTTCCTGTGCTGACTTGTGGCTCGACTCTGGCAGGTCGTCTGGTCGGGCGACTGACCGGAGCCGACCTTTCGGGTCGCGGGGCAGTCTCAACAGGCTCGGGCAACCCGGATTCGCGCCTCTTGATTGCCGCAATTGCTAGTCCAGCCCGGTCCCATCCGCGCTGGAAACTTGGACTCAGCACATCAACCGCCGGCTTTGGTCTGCCGCCTGTGGCTGGTGTGGGTTCGCGTGGGGTATAAAAGAGCGCGTGTCCAGCCTGTCGCTCCTCCGAGCGCATCTTTTTGGCAGGGCAACCGCCGCAGTTGAAGGCGCGTATGCAAGCCGCGTCTTTCGATTGGTAGTCGCGCTTCTCAATCCGCTCAATGAGATTGAGGCATACAGCGTAGTGCCGATGCCCACCGTAGACCGAGCAATTCACGGTCAGCGTGTTGTCGCCGCGCTTTGAGTATTCAAGTGGCTTAGTCATTACCATGCACCCCAAGTTGCAGGCCTGGAAGTCGACTCGATAGGCAATTCAATAGGCGACTCAAATGCAGCAGAAAGACCGGCTGCTGAAGTCGGTACTGGAGTAACTGACAGTCCAGACGGGATGACCGGATAACTTATGTTTGTCGCCATAGCATACGCATGGATGCTGGTGACAAACGCCTCGATATCCCCGGATGTCGCAGGAGAGGGCCGAAGGTCCGTACCGAATCGGTACAGCGCGTTTCTGAAGGGCCTCATCTTCGTCTCGTCATTGACCATACCCGACACCCAACTTGAAATTGGAGGTATTTCGGCGTTGAGTAGCAAAGCGTCACCCAGATGCTTGCCGTCGTGAAAGATAAATTTTGGTCTGTTGTCCTGGTACTTGAGCGTGAGTTTGTGGAATCTAGCGGCCAAATGCGTAATGGCGGCAGTGGGCGAGTTCAAAAGCCAAGCCCAACAGGTTTCACCCTTAAAGCCGTATCGCTCCGCGATGAAGATTTTAGCCAGCGACGTGGAACTCAGTACCTCCCATTTGTACCTGGTCGTATGGTTTCCAAAATCGTTTTCGGCGACAAACTCAATTTGAGCGCGTCGGACATGAATTGCCTTCGCCGTCATACACACACCTCCTCAGTCGTTACTTATATCTTACACGCGCCCGTGATTTTTGGGACGGTAGTTGCGCGGTCAAAACATAATGGCCCTGAGGAGAGACTTTGCGCCGGCGGCATCAGATGGATTGACGGCACCAAGAAACTGCTTCCGAACAACCGCGCCAGATACCTCGTTGGGGTCTTTACCCTTTGGAAGAATGGCGATGTTGACCGTCAAACCGATGCCACGGAGCTTATCCGCCGCCTTAATAGCAGACCTAAGTGCGGCTGGCTCCGAGTCCCACATTATGGTGACGGTTCGCAGGTTTGCTGCCTTCAGGGACGCAAAGGCATCTATCTGCGTGTCGCCTTCAAGCCCCACAGATAGGTGCATACCGAAGGTGCCTACCGCAGCGACATTACGAAGTGCCGGATCTTCCTGCAATGCTGCATGAATGGCTATCACATCGAACACGCCTTCGCCCACGACAATGTGGCTGGACTGCCAAGCGTTGTGACCGTTATAGAGATAGCGGCCCGACGCACTCAGCCCAGGCGGGAATAGATACTTCGGCTCCTTCGCCCCGGTAATGTCGCGGCCCTGAAAGGTCTTGAGGTTGCCCTCCAGGTCGAATATCGGAATGATGACCCGACCAGAGTAGTCTTGGCGGTAGACGGCCCCATCAACTTCCATCTTGTGCCCGCCAGTATGGCAGTAACGAAGATTGAAGAACCGGGCCAAGTCGCCCGTGACTCCACGGCTCTCGAGATACTCCAGATTGTTGCCGTCAATGTCTGGCAATTCAATGCTGGTCGGCAACTCGACGCTCCCGCTCCAATCTACTGCCGCAGCCTTCCTCCGCGCCCGCCATCCCATCGCTGACGCGCTCTCTTTTATATGTGCGATGACTTCGCGATGGGCTGCGTCTCCAAGGAGCGCACGGATGAACTTATACTTGTTGAAGGTTCCAAGCTGGCAACCGCCTTTGAAGCAGTTGCCAAGGCCCGTAGATTCGTTGGCGTAGACTTTCCAATTGTTGTCTCCGCAGGACGGGCAGGTTTTGATGTTCAGCTGCCTGCCCGAAGAGCCAGGGCGCGTCCTATACTCGACCCCCATGTGGTCCAAGTAGGACTCCAAGTCCAACGCCTCCAAGATTTCGTTTAACTCCGACACTCGGATTACTCTTTACCAATTACCCTAGCAATGAACTTCGCGCGCTCGAGCGCCTGCTTAACACGAATGGTGATTCCATCTTCCTGGTTTCTCGACGCTGCGAAGTAAAGCCGCGCCTCTTGTCTGGCCTTCTCGTCTTCCGTGGAGTTGATAGAGATAAGAAGGTCGACGATGCGCGCCTTGTTAATGTCCTCGGAAACGTGCTCCATCCTTTGAACAGCCTGCTGGAAACCTTCTCGATTGGTCTGGGTCGCAGATACCAAGGCCAAATTTTCCATCTGAGCGATGGCGCGGACCCCGGTGTATATTTGCTTGGAGTTTTCGATGGATTCTGTCGTCCGATAGTCCGGCGCCATCAGGTCCAAGTAGTCCAGGACGACCATATCGAAGGTCGTGCCTTTCGCCTTGTAATGATGGAGCAGCCGTACCAACGCCTTTGGCGTCAAGGAACCCGTTGGGAACTCGTGAATACGAAGTAAGCCACAGTCTTTTCTTGCCGTTTCTATACGGTCGGCGACCTCTAAGGCGGAAATTCCAAGCGTCGACAGGCTGATTTCGGAGATGTTGGCGTCGAGCCGCTCCGCAACAATCTTGGCGGAAAGTTCCAGCGTGACATACATCACGTTGTGGCCAGCAAAGCAGGCGGCTCGAGCCGAATCAATCAGCGCCATACTCTTGCCGGACTTGGGGCCGCCCATGTAGATGGACAGCTCCTTCCGGCCCCACCCGCCGTGGTAGAGGATGGTGTCCATGATTTCGATGCCGGTGGTGATGCCAGACTTCGAGATTCGGCCAGCCACCAGGTCTTCGCGGTAAAGCTTCCGCTCCTCGATGGTGTCGAAGTAGGAGTAGCCCTGGTCGGTCTCCACCACGCCGACTTCGCTGGCGCGCTTGACCACGCGCTCAACATCGTCGAACTTGCCTTTGTCCACCAGGTCGACGGACTCGAGAATTGCCACCTTCAAGGCCTGGTGCCGAGCGAACTCGGCGACCTTGTCGATTACGAAGTCCCGGTCCGCGATGACCACATCATTCAGCGCAGTCAGGGTGGCCGGGATTTCATGGACTACCCCCTTGCGGAATTTCTTTTTGACAATCCCATCCTTGATGACCTCGGTAATCGCGCCCTTCCCGCGAGGGATGGTGCGATATTTCTGGAAGTACTCCAGAAAGCAGGACGCAATGCCCGCCTCTAGTTCGTTGGAGAACTGCTCCGGCTTAATGAGGCCATCCGTACGGATGTGAAAGTCCACGTCCCTGCACAGCAGGGCCACGATGGTGGTCTGGAAAGCCTCGTCAAACTGGAACTTCTCGAGTTCCTCGGACATGGCTTACTCCAGGATTTCGAGGGTGAACGACTCGATGGCGTGCTTGAAGAAGATGGTCGGGTTTTCCTCGCCATCCCGGAAGAACGACACGGTAAAGCGGTCCGACTGGCTAAGACGACCGACGTGCTCCTCACCGGAGATTGCCACGATTGTGATGCGGACATTCTTGTGCCGCAGCATATCAATCAAGGCGTCATGGCCTTCCTTGCGGTTAACTTCCTTGCGAACCGGCGACCGGCTGGTTCCATAGGCACGAACTCGACCCCGCTCGGGAAGTCCAAGTTGCTGACGAATGGTCACGTTTTCATCACTCATGTTATTCACCCGTTACTTACTGTTTGAGACAAAAATCAATGGCCGGCCAATTTCTTGACGACCGCTTCAACGACATTGCTGTTTGCCAACTCGCGAGGTAAGGCGAGTCGCTTCCAACCTGCACGCTCTGAATAGTCTAGAGCATGGAAGCAAAATTGCTCATAGTCTGCACCGATGGAATCGGCTGCTCGGCGAGCTGCCCACAGGCCGACCCGATTCTGCTCGGTGTCGTCCATAGGGTTGGCCGCCGAAAAGATACGGTGCTTATCAACCAGCCTGAAGTCTTCTCGCTTCCGAAGTGCCCATCTGTAGGCAGCGACATAGGCTTCTGCAAAGAGCATCGTAGCGGCCATAGGATGTAGGCTGCGGTACTTTGCATTCTTAGTCGTATACAGTCTTGCTTCGCCAGCAAGATACTTCTCTGGAATTGAAGTCAGTGACCTAGAGTCTAGCTCCAGGTCGCTGAAGTGTCTACCAAAGTAAGGCCCGTTACTCTTTCCGATAGCATCAACAATCATGGGTTGATTATATCGGGCGGCTTTGTTTTTTCAGTCAGTCTCGTAGACTTCGACAATGCGCTGCGAAATCCCGGAGCGCACAATATCCGCCTTGGTGAAGTTGACAACGCTAACGCCGCCAATCGACCGGGTGCGGTGTACAGCGTCCTCCAAGCCATTCGCATTCGGGATGTCACGCTGCCTGATATCGCCGTTGACCACGACTTTCGAGTGATTGCCAACGCGGGTCAGAAACAACTTCATCTGAACGGAACTGGCATTTTGTGCCTCGTCGAAGAGGACAAAGCAGTTGTCGAAGGTATGCCCACGCATATAGGCCAGCGGTAGCGCCTCGATTGTGCCCCGCTTCACCATGTACTCGACCTGACTTTTGCCAAGTCGGGCCTCGAGAATCGCCTTTACAGGCCGAAAATACGGGTCGAACTTCTCTTCCAGCGAGCCAGGGAGAAAGCCGAGCTCCTCGCCTGCCTCCACAGCTGGGCGCGTAACGATGATTTTTCTGACTTGCCGACTCTTAAGTGCCTCTGCTGCCTCACAGGTCGCAATGTATGTCTTGCCAGTTCCTGCGGGGCCGACACCAAAAGTGACAACTGACGACCGAATCGCCGTCAGATACTCTGACTGGGCGGCAGTTTTTGGCTCTAGCTTGGAGTCGTCTCGCTTTTCTACCTTGTGGTCCGTACCCAGTTCCGCAGCCAAGCTCTCTTTCTTGGTTCGCTTCCTGACTTTGGACATGGGCTTACTTGCCAGGCCAAATTGCGACGTTGTTGCCACCCTCTTCGGTGGTTCGATGATAGAACTTGCCGCCGACAATCGCGAAATTCGTCACCTGAACATACTCCATTGCTGTCGCCTGAGTCTGTGTGTCGGCGTGGGCAATCAGAAACCCATTCGACCACCGTTCGCCTTCGCAGTACTCGGCCATACGCCTATGGCCGGCGCCAAGCTGGTGCCACTCATAGGTTCCATACATCGGGTTGTAGTTTTGCCAAATCTCATGGCTGTGATGGTGTCCATTCCAGCCGGGTACGCCCATCCTCCGAGCGTGCGGGAAGTGGTGGGCTATGAAGCAGCCAAAGTAGGACTTGTAGTTTTTCGCCAACTCTCGGCTGAAGTCAGTCTTGTTGAAGACGGACAAATCCATTTTGGCAACATAGTTGCACTCGTACTTGTCTAGACCCAGAAGCTTCGGAACAGTCCAGCCATGAAGGTCTGATAGAAGTACGCGCATTGCAGGAGTCGCGTCCGCAAGCATTCTAAGAAGACGGGCCTCATGATTTCCCTCGATGATATCCAGCTGGGCATTCGGTGCAGCCTCTCGGAGTGGCTTGAGAATGTGGTCATGCACGAACTGGATCCGGCCAACCACGTCCCAGTCGCGGGGGTCGACCGTGTATTTTCCAAATTCGGGCAGGTCGAACACGTCGCCGTTAAGGCAGATAACGTCGGGCTGAATGCGTCGGGCCGCGTCAATGAAGGTGCGCAACCAGAACGGGTCGCACTCGCGGTCATGCAAGTCGGACCCCACTAGAATCGTCTTATAGCGTCCCTCGCGGGGCCTATCGTACTTACCCTCGTAGCCCATGCGTTCAGCGGACAACGCCCTGTAATGGTCTCTGGATGCGTGTACCGCGATGTTGCGCTCAAGGGCGTGGGCTTGCCGGGAAAGCTTGATGTTGGCTTGCCGCTTGAACTCCTCGAAGGTACCGAAGTACCGATTCCAGGTGGACTCAGAGATGCTTGAGTTTGTCCGGAAGAAGTTTCGGGTGATGACCTTGTCCGGGTGCGCCTCGGCAATCCGACGAAGCTCCGAAAGGCAGTCTTCCGCGCTGTACTCTTCCTGATACTTCTCGGCGCTTTCCGACATCAGCGGCGGGTGGTACTCACCGCGATGAATCAGCTCCGGGACCGACCGCTTGCCCTTGCCGCGAGCCGCCCGAAGGCGGCGTGCTTTGTCAGAAATCTGCTTGCGGGTAAGGCCGAGTGCTTCCGCAAGGTCTGCCGTGAGTGGGTATTTCTGGACGTTGTTATAAGCGGACGCAAAGTCGTTGTCGGAAAGCTTTCCCTTCTGCATACATCCTCATGAAGTTAGCCCAGGTAATGCAACTGCATTACCGCCCGGTCTGCGCTAGTTAGGCGTTCAGAATCATCTTGATGACTGCTGCACCCACCATGGCGACCATGAACAGAACGGCGCCAACTACCCACCCTTTGATGGTTTTGAGCATTGGCATTTCGATTTCGACGGCCTTAATTCGGTGATCGTGGCTGTTGACGGCTTTCACAACCTTGTCGATTTCCTCGCGCGTTGTTGCATGGCGCAACTCGAGCGTCGTAAGCCGCTCTAGGTTCTTCGCCATCGCCTCCAGCGTGTCGTCAATCCGAGACAGCCGGTAATTGATGAGGTCCTTGTCGTCTTGGTTTTCGGATGTCACTTCCGGTTCTCCAGCTGGTCTGCGACTGCTTCTCTGACTTTCACGGCGTCAATCAAGGCATCAAGCTTGGCCTTGCAACTGCGCCCCCACGTTCCCGCCTCTACCAGCGCACGAGCGAGGTCGTATTGGTCAGCATCTGTGAGTGGTGCCGCAGCACGCTCGGGGCATGACTCCAGGTACTCACGGGGCACCGGAGGCATCGAGATGGTGATTGATGGAGTCGCGCAACCCGACAGGAAGGCGACAACCGGCAGAAGAAGGATTCGCATTCTTGGCCTCACTGAGTTGAGCCTGGAGCGTCGCAGCACGCCGCTGCGTTGCGGAAAGTTGAGCCTTAAGTTTGTCCACGCCCGCCGTGTCAACGGTCGTAATGGTGCTTGTGGTGACTTCCTGGGTAGTGGTCTGAACGGCCTCTACCGCCGCGTCACGCTTGGAAGTCTTCCAGGCGTGGTGGCCGTACCCAATGCCGTAGCCGAGGAGAAGGGTCAGCAGAATTGCTGCCCACACTCTGGGGTCCAGGAAAGGCATAACCCTTACCGATGCGGGAGCGGGGTCGTCGTGATGGCGCGCAGGGCAATGTTTGCCGCGCCACCAATGAGCAGAATCGCTGCGGCGGCCTTTGCACCAAAGAGGGTGGTAAGGTGCGCCCCGAACAGCTCGAGGCCCGCCAGAACTGCCAGCAGGACGTTCCAATACATCGTCCGGGAGCGGAGTGCGCCCCGAACCCAGTCCTTAAGGTTCACCATCACTTCGTCGGTCATACTGCTCTCCAAAGAACTCTGGCAAGGGCGTCGCAACACGCCGCACGGTTGGCGTAGATTTGGTCCGCCCAGTAGACGAACTCCGGCTCCACAATGACTGCCGTACACTTAGTTTTAGAAAGGAAGGCCAGCGGACCCTTCGCGGGGTCCGCCTGATACCAGCCAATCTTCGTTCCGCGATTCGGGAAGAAGAACTGAGAGACGCAAGCCTGAATTTCTCCAGCCCAGGCCTGGCCGCTTATAGAGCCAGGGGCAAAGAGCGTTTCCGAGCCTTTGGCAGAGGGCGTAGCGGCGTTGAAGTGGATCTCCACCGCAAGGTCGCCCTTCTTTGCCCTGGCGTTAATCCAGGCAACTTTTCTGCCGAGGTCGCCAGTTGGCACCATCATGGCGTTGGGCATAAGGCGCGCAAGGTGGGTCACCCACTTAACGGCCTCCTGATGCTCAACAAAGCCTTTCCAAGCTGCGCCTGGTGCTGCCGGATGATGACCAGCCGAAAGAAACAGCATTGCGACTCCTACCAATCTGTACTGACTAGTATACCAGCCTTCGTCATTCGTGACTTACTTTCTATGTATAAGGTCGCCCTTATACAGTCAGCAGTCTTCCGCGTCAGCGAACAGCGGCGGACCCTGCGTGGCAGGCACCCATACTTCGCGAACAACAGGCTGCGGAGGTGGCGGCGGCAGCGGCTGGCCATTCTCGTCAAACGTCGGCGGCATCGGTGGCACCACCATGTCGGTGACGCGCTCGACGCGGCCGGGAATCTGCTGCGGCTGCTGCTTGACCCACTCGTAGGCTGCCGCAGTGCCGCCGTGACCGAGGTAGCCTTCGAGCGCCACGAGCGCATCGGATGCCGGTGCCTTGCCGTCGAGCCGTGCCTGCTCATCGAGGTAGCCCGCGATGATGACGGTGCCGGTGCCGGTGGCGAAGTCCTGCTGCACGCGAACGATGCGCCAGTATTCGCAGACGTGGCCCGAAGGAAGGGTTAGCGATTTCTTAAGTGCCATGATTATTCCTCTGTGCTTACGATGGAAACGCGCTGGCTGTTGCTGCCAGTGCCAAATGCGGTCGAGCGTGCCGTGACGGTCGCACGATAGGTGCGGTCGCCCATGCTGCTGTCAGAATCGGTGTACGTGACCGAGCCACTCATGGCTTGCTCCCAATAGCGGTAGTAGATGCCGCCCGGCTGCTGCTCACCGTCCGTGTAGTAACTCCAGTTGCCCGACACATTGAGCGTGGCAACCTCGGTTTCGCTGCCCGCGCCGATTTTCCGATAGAGCCGAACGGTGGCGCTGATGGTGCCGCTTGACGAGCCGCTCGATTGGTTCTGGAACTCCGTCCAAGTGCCGCTGTACGAGTACGACACGGTGACCAACTTCGGGTCGCCATTCGTGCCGAACGGCCCGACGATAATTTGCGCCGAGGTCGAAAGGTCGCTTGTCTCGCCGCGATTCGTGAGCGTGCCCGCCGAAAGCGAGCCGCCAAAGTAGGCAGCGCCGTTCGTTTTGAGGTACGCCGTCGCGTTCGATTCGGTGCAGTTGGCGAGGTTGCTCTGATACGGGCCGAACCACTCGATGAACTGGCTGCTGCTGCCGAACGGCGCGCCGGTAACCTTCATCAGCGAGCCAATCTGTACGATGGTGCGGCCGTTGGTCACATCGGTGCGGTAGGTGTCGGCGGCGTTGCGGATGACACCAGCGGTGAGCGTGCCCACGTTGGCGCTGATGGCATCGAGCGTCGAAACCGCCATCTTCGCGGCAGTGACGGAGCCAGCCGCGATGGCGTTGGCGGTCACCGAGTTGGCGGCCATCTTGTCAGCCGTGATTGCTCCGGCTGCGACCTTCTGCGCGATAACCGAGCCGTCTACGATAAGGTCTGCGCCGGTTTTTTCGACAACCGAAAGCCGCGTGAACCGGGACACGCCTGCGCCGCTGTAGTTGGCGAGAACGCCGATACGAAGAAACGCCGCGCCTGGCGGAATCTTCGCAGTCTCGCCCGGCCCGAAGGCATAGCGGTACTCCGTCCATACCGAAGGGATGAGTTCATTTGCGCGGCCCCAATAATGGAAACTGCCCGCGCTGTACCAGCCGGTCGGATAGTTGCCGCCGATTAGCAGGCTTCCAGCCGCGTCATAGAACGCGATGAGGAAGTACGAACCCGGCGAGCCGCTTACCTGTCGCGCCCAAATCGTGGCAAGGTAATTTTTGGTCGCATCAATCGGAACCATGCGCTCGCTGTAAGTCGTTTGACCCACTGACGACACTTCGAGCGCCTTCCCGGTCGGAGAACTCGTGTCGTTGACGATGGTGATTGTGCTACCGCTTGTCCACGCGGAAAGGTCTTGCGTGTTCGGGTCATCAACAATCGACGCGCCCACCCCGGTGACCAGAAGTTTCCCGGTCGTGACCGCGTTGGCTGCAATCTTGTCGGCAACCACGGCTCCGGCGGCAATCTTTGATGCGATTACAGCGCCGTCAACGATGAGTTCCGCCGACGCGGCGCGAATGACGCGGAGATTGGTGAAGTAGACAGAGCCGCCACCGCCGAAGGTGCTCTGCACGTAAATGTACGGCCAGAACGCCACCGCGTCTGCCGGAACCTCAAACATTGGAGGCGAAAAGGTCGCCCACGAGCCAGACACCGTGTAAGTGCCGACCAAAGTGGCGTTGTTGTACGTGCCATCTGTTTTGGCGTAGTAAACATAGAACAGGATGCCTGCATATCCCGATACGGTGGACGCAGCATCGAGAGCGAAGCGATACTGCTCGCCGGGGCGGCACTGGATGCCGTATTTCCATGCGTCGGTGTCGCTATACACCTTGCCGCAGTTGAAGATGGTCGAATCGTTTGCGCCAGCAAGGCTGTACATCCGGCAGACGAAATTAGCGGGCGCGCCAGCGGGAACGCCCGCCGCGCCACGCGCAAGCACCTCGTTGCCGTTGTACCAAGGCCGCCAGTCGCTGAAGTTGCCCGTGGCGAAGTTGCCGTTTGGCGCGAGGTTGTCGAGCGCGCCGAGCGCAAGCCGTTCGGCCGTGATGGTGCGCGCCGCAATCTCGTTCGCGGTGACGGCCTGCGCCGCTATCTTCTGCGTCGTGACCGCGCCAGCCGAAATCTTTGGCGCGGTGATGGCGTTCGCCGCGATTTCATTGGCAGTCACAGCATCGGCGGCAATCTTGCCAGCCACGACGGCACCAGCGGCAATCTTCGCGGCAACGACGGAGTTCGCCGCCAGTTTGTCAGTGGTGACCGCGCCGTTTTGGATGAGCGTTGCCGGTAGCACCTCCTCCAATCGGAGGTCTTGGATTTCGTGAACGCTGTTGCCGCCGCCGTATCCGATGATGAACAGCGTCCTCATGTAACGAGCGTTGCTCGGGAACGGGCGTGCGGTGCCTGCGCCGTAGTCGGCAGAGTATTCCGTCCACGAACCAGAGGGCTGCGGGCCGGACGCCGTTGCATATGACCACTGCGCGCCGTCGCCCGAGATGTTGTTGCCGCTGTTGTCGAACAGCGCGAGGCCGATGTAAATGGTGGAGCCGGAGCCGCTGACGGTGCGCGCCCAAGCCCGTACGCGATAGGTTTTGGCAGGGTCTAGAGGAACGCTCTTTGCATCGTTCATCCACGCCTGCACGCCGCCAGAAGGGTTGCGTGCCGAGGTCACGCCGACCTTGCCATCGGTCACGCCATTGATGAACGTTGCAGCGCCACTGTAATTGGCCCACGCCGATGGGTCAGCCATGGCCGGGTCGGCATTGAGCGCGGAACCGGGAGCGGCGACGAGCAGTTTCTCCGCCGTGATGGCCTGCGCTGCAACCTTGGCGGCCGTAACCGCATTAGCGGCGATTTCGTTGGCAGTAACTGCACCGGCCGCTATCTTCTGCGTCGTGACCGCGCCAGCAGAGATTTGAGTTGCAGTAACGGCGTTGGCCGCAATCTTATCTGCGGTGACAGCATTTGCGGCTATCTTTGACGCGATAATTGCGCCATCTACGATGAGTTCGCCGGGAATTACTTCCTCGATGCGAATGTCCTGCGCTTCCATCCACCCAGCCGTTGCCGCGTAGTTGAGCAGCACCATCGGTGACCAGAAGGGCTGGGCGGCCACTACCGTTGCCGTGTAGCGCGTCCATGCAGTGCCCGGATATACGCCCTCAATCCAATAGCCGCGTTCCTCGTACGAGCCGGATTCGGCAGTGCTGCCGTCGATTCGGAGATACAAGAAGCCGTTGGCATCAGAGGAGCGGCGAGCATAGAGCGAAATGCGATAGGTCTTGCCCACGGTGACAGGCACGCGACGAGCGCCTCGCGCACTGGAGCCGGTGCCGGTCGGTGTGCGCATCGTGGTGCCGCCCGCGATGCCATCACTCACTGCCGCTTGGATTGGAAGGTCGTGCCAGTTAGAGACAACCCACGCCGAAGGGTCTTGGAAGCAGGTATCGCCCCACAGCGATGCGCCCATGCCGGACACGAGCAGTTTTTCGGTGGTGATAGCCTTTGCAGCCACCTTGCCCGCCGTAACCGAGTTCGCCGCCAACTTGTCGGCGGTCACCGCGCTGGCAGCCAACTTGGTGGTTTCGACGGCACCGGCTGCAATCTTCCCGGCAACCACCGATTCCGCAACGAGTTTGGCGGTGGTCACTGCGTTGTCGGCAATCTGCGTGGTGCCTACAGCCCCTGCAAGAATCTCATCCGGGCGCGGGGCGTAGGTCGATGGCAGCGTTGCCTGCTCAAGTTGTGCCCCGTCAACGCGGAAACTTTCGCTTGCTGCCGTAATGCCGCGCACCATGAAATAGACCTGCGTGGAGTTCGCAGGAGCGACGGCGGAGACAACGTAACGCGCCCATGTGTTTGCGGTTGCGGTGGCCGAATAAAAGTCGCCAAGCCCGTTGCCGCCCGCGTCTGCGAACCTCAACAGGACCGCAAGCTTTCCGCCCACATTCGGATTGATGTAGGCGGAGCCGGTGTAAGTCTGCCCCGCGATGACCGGGCTGCTTTGCGTCGCAAGGATTCCGGTGTCGGTGCTGTTAGTCGCGGAGACAATCTGAACGAACTGGCAGAGCGAGCCGATAAGGCCCGGCATACCGGGGTCGAGTGAGGTCGAGACAACGCGCCCAGCGTCGCCCGCGCCGCCGTTGAACGCCAACCAGTCGCCCGCCACACCGGACGGACTGCCGCCGCCAACCTCGAAGCCGCTGTTGCGTAGCAGGTTTCCGCCGCCGATGCCTATGTTGAGTTGCGATGCGGTCAACTGTCCGGTGATTTTGGCAGCGCCTACAGCAGCGATTTGCGCATCGACCAACTGCCCGGTCACCTTCGCGGCCGCGATGGCAGCCAACTGCGAATCCGACAACTGGCCCGAAATCTTGGTTGCGGCGAGGTCGGCAATCTGGGAGTTGGTAAGTTGCCCGGTCATCTTCGACGCGCTGATGCCTGCCAACTGTGAATCGACAAGCGTGCCGGTAACTTTGGCTGCGGCGATGGCTTGAATCTGCGCGTCGGTGAGTTGGCCCGAAACCTTCGCCGCCGCAAGGTCGGCAATCTGCGAGTTCGTCAGTTGGCCGGTAATTTTGCTGGCAGCAAGGTCGGCAATCTGCGAGTTCACCAGCTGCCCGGTGACTTTGCTCGCGCCTACCGCAGAAATTTGCGAGTCGGCAATCTGCCCGCTGATATCGACGGCGGGCACGGCTGTAGTCCACGCCGAGCCGGTGTAGCGGTAGAGCTTGTCATCGGTGGTGAGATAAACCACGCGACCTTCAAAGAGGTTCGTGGTCGGCAACACCGCGACAATCTCATAGCCAGTCTTAACCCTGGATACGCTAAAGACGGCCGTAAAAGTCTGGCCGCTATAGGTCGCAGAAATCGTCAGCAAACCAGAGTCGGCAGTCAGCTCGGTAACTCGGAAATAGCCTTTTGGCTGACCGTTAACCGGCGTGTTATCCGCCGTGTTAACAGTGCCAGTTACGCCAGACCCAGGCGTGGCAGTAAGGGTCGCGCTCGCGGTGACATCGTTTGCGCCTTCGTAAAGCCTAAATCGACCGTTTGCCGCCGCATAAGAGGGAATCGACCCGTCGGCATAAGCAAACAGCGAAACCGCCGAGGGCGAAAGCGAGCTTGAGATGCCAGGGGCGCCGCTGCCCGGAGGGCCGGCCGTACCAGCAACCGCCTTAGACAGCGAAAACACCTTGTCGATGACCACACCCTTGTAGGTGGCCCTCACGACATAACTTGCCGTGTTGCTCGACATGGCGGTAACGCTATACACGCCAGTGCTGGCATTAATCGTGCCGGTACAGCCCGTCTCGGAGACTTCCGAGAAAGCAGTTTGGGCGGTTACATCCGTCGCGCCCTCGAAAACCTTAAAGGTGCCGGTCGCCGGCGCAAAGCTGGAAACAGTGCCGTCATTGGCTGCCGACAACACAACCGATTCATTGGTCAGATAGCCGTTAACAAGAATGCCGGTAGGCTTGGCAAACGCGGGGGTCGTCGGCACAAATGCCGAGAGGTTGCCCGAATTGTCTGCCGACCGGACCCAGTAGTAGTAATCCTGCGACGGATCGTTTGCCTGAAGGTCGTTGTAGACCTGCTGAGTTGCGTCCGTAGTAAAAACATGGGTTGCCGTGCCCGAGTTGTTGGTCGTGTTCCTGAAAATACGCGAGCCAACATAGTCGAGGTCATTGGGCCGAACAAAGCCAACTGCCAAACCAATCTGACCGACCGAAAGCGTGACGGAAGTTGGGACGGCCGGCGCAACGGTGTCGCCCGCCACAAGCCTACTAACCAGCGGCACGCTCGAGAATGGCGCAAATCGGCCATCAATGGACCTGGCCTGGGCCTTCAGCTGAACCGTTACACCGGGGTCGGCCGAGAACGAATACGAAGTCTGCGGTGCCTTGACGGTAGCCAGGTACTCAAACGGCACGCCATCGGTCGACTTGTACAGGTCAACGGCGTCATACTCGGTAAAGTCGACGGGCGTAGTCCAGCTGGCAGTCAGCTCGCTAACAATCGAGGTGCCATCCGGAACGCTGAGTTCCGAAATAGCAAGATTGGTGACGTGCGGCACGACATTGCTATAACTGTCGTCCGGCTGCACGGCCGTACCAGTCCAGTCGTAGATTTCCGGCGCATACTCGAAGCAGTTGAGCTTCCGAGTCATGTCCGAAGAACCCATCTCAATGCCATTGATGCGCCAGGCCTTGGTGACCTGCGCATTTTCGCCAATCATGAAGTTGGCAAACTGAGCCGGGGCGACCGGGAAGCCAGCCGTAACCGTGACCTGCGTATGGGTTCCGGCTGCGCTCGAGACGGTTCGCGTCTCGATTACATCCGTCTCGTAGGCGTTGTAGGTTGCCCCCACAGAGAAGGTCGGCGCCTCGTCGATGTAGACGCCGTTGGCATGAAAGCCAGTGACCTGGTAATCCTTTCCAGCGACGACAAGCCGATGAATATTCGTCTGACCGGTGTAGCCGCTAAGACTAATCGTGTTCCCTGCGATAGCAGAGACAGTCCCTGTCAAGCGAACAAGCGCACCAAAGTGCACCAGAAGCTTATACGTCGTGCCTGCCGCAAGGGTTACGGGTCTGTCGAGCTTGATGTTGGTCGTCGTAGAACCGCTCTCAAGACGTCCACCGACGCTCCAGTTAGGCTGGTCGTGCTGAACGAGAACGGTGTCGCCCACGGTGCAGGCGATGGCCTCAAGCGGGGCTTCAAACGAGCACAAGGACCGAATGTACCGGTTCATCTTGAGCTGGAAGATGGCTTCCTTAGTTGCGCGGTCCGCGTCGACAACACCAATCAAGGTGAGCGAAGCCGTGTTTTGTCGCGTATTCGGGTCAACTGCGGCGTCATAGACCTTGATGGTGTGACGCTTGTAGTGGTCTTCCTTGTCGAAGTAAGAAACTTCGACCTCGTTTGCACGACTTTCGACGCCAGTCCACTGCTGGCCGAAACTGCCCTTGATGATGTTGCCAGAGGTAAACATCATGCTCGGCGAGGTCGGCATCTCGATTGCTACGGAGTAGCGAGTGCCAACCCGCACCAGTCGGGCATGACCAGCGCGCAGGACGATTTGCAGGGCATCCCAGAAGGTCTGCCCAACATCCAAGACGCCATTGAAGGTCAGGTTTACGTCATCGCAGTAATCGCCCCACTCCTTCCAGCGGTCGATATCAATGCGCGAGGGGTCAACGTCCGCACCAAAGCGGCCGTTGGTAATCATGTCGTAGGCAATCCAAGCCGGGTTGCTGCTCGGGCCGTCCTTCCAGGCGGAGCCGCTCCAATACTTGATGACGCGACCATGGTTGATATAGGTCACGTTGGGCAGGCTGGACAGCTGGTCGGTCAGCTTGATTTTCAGCGCAAGCAGGGCCGTGTTGCGATAGGCAACCTTGTCGTTAACGATTTCGTTGTAGTCGGACCAAACGACCGAGTCCCGCTGCTTGTCGGTTTCGGTCTGCGCGTTAGTGCGGCGAACTCGAACCTCATAGGTGCCCTGCGTCAGCGTGGGCGAATAAACGCTCCACCGATACGGCGAGGTTTGGTCACTGGTGACTGACAATGCGCCACCGTAAAACGCCTCTGTACCTACGAATCCAACCGGAACGCCGCCTCTGAAAATCGTGCCGTTAGAAACGGTGTCGCCAGAAGTCAAACTTGGGAGGCTTTCGTCCCCGGTATAGCCGGTGCTCGAGCCAGACGGGTCGTAGTTGTTGAAGCCAAAGTAGTTGTACGACGGCGCATACGACAGCGGCTCGGTGCCAGGAACAAGCGTCGTCCAGGTGCTTCCACCAACGAGGCGATACTCGGCCTCAAGCGTTACCGTGACGGTCTTCTTGCGACCCTTGTCGTCTACTCGCCAAATGCCCGTAGGGGCAACGAAGTCCAACCGAAAGCGGTCAATGACATTCAGGCCGGTGTAGGTCGACCAGCCAGTACCAATCGTGACGCCACGGCTGACAGCGGAGACGCTCGACTCGAACCAGTCGATAGGCTGCTGAGTCGGCGTGCCAAGTCGGGTGTCGATTTCGACATTGGAGAAGTTGGCGATAGGCTGGTCATTAATCTCCGGGTCGGTGATACCGGCAACCTGACCTTCACCTGCGTTATAGAGGCCGTAGAGATACTGGGTGTTACCAGCATTGCGGACGTGCAACGAAATGATGTTGCCCGCCATCCGAAACTTGCCGTAGCAGACCGGAACCTTGACGCCTTCCCGAGAGGTGTTCTTTGCGCCGTCAATGCCGTAGCTGGAGGAATCACTCTGGTCCTCCATGTCCGGCATTACAGGCGGAATTAGCGCATTGACAAGGATTGCGGCACCAGCAGCAACAGCAACGGTGCCAGCAATGAATGTTCCCGCTCCGATAGTTCCGGCTGTGAGCGCAGCGCCAAGATAGTATTGGCCCGTCGCAATGATTGCGACAACCAGGACAAGTCGAAGAATGTCCTTGGCGTCACCACCACCCTGCGGCATCTCGCAGATGGCAAGACAGGACTGGTCGGGGACAAGGGTCGTCTCCCAGGACTCCGGCGAGACTACCCCGCCGTTAAGACAGACAACGCTAGTCTCCGGGTCAAGTCGGCCAGCCAGCGCCTGGGCGACGGTAAGCCCCTCGCTCCACGGGACGAAGCTATCCTCATGCTTGTGAGGCTCAAACGGATTGGTGATTTCAAGAAGCTTGAAATGACCAGCCGGAGCAATCTCTTGGTGGGCAATTTCTGCCAGTTCAGTATTCATAGTAGCCAATCACCCTGCGTTTCCAAGGTTCAAAGCGTTCAACGATAACGCCGCCAGACCGCTCCCAAGCGTGAATCATCTTGCCGTACGGCAGAATGTAGCCAACATGGAGCTTGCCCATCACGCGGAAGACGGCAACTGCGCCGGGCTTCTCGGTGGTTGGCTTCCACTCCTCCATCCCAGACAGAATCTGAGCGTTCTCCGTTTCAAGTGAGGAGTGGGTTGGGTAGTTCGGCACGTCTTTACCTGCCCGCCGACACATCTCCCTGACAAGGCCGTAGCAGTCGAACGAATCCGGGCCTCGAGCGGCCTTTTTGAACGGAACGCCAATTAGGTCGGCGTATTCGAGATCAGCCATACCTGATGCCCCGGTTCTGAATGCCAGGAAAACCACCAAAGTTGATGGTGTTGTTGTGGGCCGCACAACCGTTTGCGCCCTGCAAACTGAGGTCGCAAGTTGGCATTGAACCCGTATAGCCGCACTCCGCGCTCTTATATTTCCAGGAGCAGCGGTCTTTCATCTGAGTCCTAGCAGGGAACTGGCGAGCAAGGGGCGACTCCGCACCAAGTCGAATCGAGATGACCCACTCGCTTGCCGACGTGCCAATGACCTCAAACACTTCCTCGACTTCGGCGCCTTGCGCCAAGTTGGCAGTGTTGACAATGATGATGGTCACGCGACTGCCAGTGGCACCCGCATAGGTGTTCAACTTCCCAAGCAGCACGCTTTGGAAGTCGGTCGCCGACATGGTGATTTCTGGAACCGCGCCGGCCTCGTATCGAAGGTCGATGCGGAACGGGAAGGCAATATAGGTCTGCCCACCGAACACGACATTCTCGGTGTTGTTGGCAAGATAAAGCGTCTCAACAAAGGTCTGGGTCGCAGTGTTGAGAATCTCCAGCTTCGCCAAAACAACAAACGCAACCCCTGAGGTGAGCTTGTTCTTCTCAAGAATTGTAGATACGGAAATGCCGCGATTTGGCATTAGACCTGCTCCAACCCAATATTGGTGATGTTCCAGCGAAAGCTTGGGCCGCGACCCGCGTACTGAATCTCAGGCGTGCCGACAAACCGAACCGTATAGACGGTAGCTGTGACTGGATCCGCCCAGGTGAACGATTCGGAGCCGCCCTTCTTCGAGTCGTAGAAGGTCTGAAAAGCCGCCTTATCGGTCTGCGAGATATCCGTAAACCCAGTCTTAAAGGTCTTTCGGGGTGCGCGGGTGTACCTGGGGCGCGTAACCACATAGCCGCCTTCGATTTCCTGCCGAATAGCGGGGTCGGCCTGAGTCTCCGACCGATATCGGGAGTCCTCCTTGGCGCTCATTGTTACTGGGGGAAAGTCCGCCATATATCACCTATTGTACTCGCCCGTGACTTATTTTACCGAACTGCATTACGCATGGAGTCGCGGAACTGGCCGGGCTGGTTTACCGCCTTCATGACGATATCCAAAACAAAGCTGTTGCCGTCAAAGCGGGCCGGCCCACGCTGCTCTGCCGTAGCCTGCTGGCCAGTCTGGTTGATGACGTTGACGGTGACCGGCGGTGCATTTCCGCCGCTCATCCCGCCCTGCACGGTAACGGGGATAGTCCGGCCATCGGGCAGCGGCACATAGGCTTCAGGCTTCGCACCCTCGCCAAACACCGACACCATCGGACGGCGGGCAATACCACCCTCGCCCCAACGCTTGAGCGGCGCCGGACCCCACTCCGTCATCACGTTGCCTTTTGCGCTAGCCGCGCCAATGTTTGCCCCAAACATATTGCCCAGAATGTCCTTAAAGGCACTGCCTGTGCTGGCCGTCTGGCCAGGAGTTACGCCAATCGCGGACAAAATTGCCTGCGCAATGATGGCGCGAAGAATGACCTTCGCAATGTCCTTAAGAATTTGCTTGGCAAAGTCCTTAAAGGTGTTTTTACCCGTCATCGCAAACTCGATAAAGGCGTCAACGCCAGAACTCACCCATTCGGCGGTGGACTTCTTCATGTTGGCCGTTACATCGGCCCACTCCTTCGCGAGCTGACCAAGCGGCGACTCAAGGGCTTGAATTTGCGTCTTTTGATTCGCCCACTCGTCTGCCAGCTTACGAATCTTTGCCGCCTGCTCGTCGGTCAGCAGATTTTGTTTCACATAGAGGTCAAGCAATTGCTTGAACCGCTCGACCTCCCGAGCGCGAACGTCCGCAGAACGGACAAGCAGCTTATCGCGGTCCTGCTCAATCAGCAGCATAAGCTCGGAGATTTTTGCGTTTGCCGCATTATCACGCGCCATATCTGAGACGCGCTTTGCCATCGCATCAAACGCCTCCTGGTCACGCGGTTGAATGTTCTCGCGAAACTTCTCCAGCTGCTTGTTAACCGACTCGAGCGCGGTATTCGTCTCGTCAATGCCACCAGAGCGAAGCACACGGTCCCACTTCTGCTGCTCCGCCGAAACCGAAGCAAGCAGAGTTGCCATGCCATCCATGGCATACTTGGACTGCGTGTTGAGATTGTTCTGCTTCTGCACCTGGTCGTTCAAAGACGCCATCGTGCCAACAAGTTCTTTGGCGTTTTCAACCTGTGCAGCAGAATAGCCAACTCCATCAAACGCAGTGGCTCCGCCAAGGTTCGTTAGGCGCTCCTGAAAGTCCGCAAGCTCCTGCGGCATCTCTTTTTCGCCATCAAGCAGCGCACGCAGGCGAGCAATACGGCGCTCAATGCCGTTAACAAACTTGCCAAGGGGGTCTTTGGCGTTCTTGTCGTCGCCCGCAAACATATCCGGGACACCAGCTGTCCGGGAGTCGATTGCGCCCTGCGTTAGTTCCGTCGTGCCCTGCTTCAAGGCCTGAAGCGCGTCAATGTTCTGCGTGATAATGCTTCGGATGCGCGTGTCATTTACCTTGGCAAGCAGGGTCCGCTGCTTTTCGATTTGCCCCTCAAGATAGGTATTAATTTCCTTCTGAGTTTTATCCATCGAGTCGATAGTAAATTCGGCGTATTTTTTCGCAGCAATTTTAGCGTCAGACTCGGCTTTCTGAAGGCGGTCTCTCTCTGCAACCTGCTCCGCCAAACCTTTTGCGCGAATCCGGTCAACAATCTGCTTGACATCAAACTGATACTTCCGCGACTCAGCATCGCCCTCTCGCTGCGCCAAGGAACGCTTCGCCCGGTCAATGTCGGCCTGGGTGCTGATAATCGTCTGGACTAGCTCGTCTCGCCTTTTCTCGAGAGCCTTTTTCTCTTCGTCCGAAAATTTAACGAACGTAGCGACGCCAGACGCAGCGCCTACGAAATATTTTCCGCCATCCCTAAGCGCATTCAAAACCCCAGTTAGGTCTTTTTGGTATTGCTTAAGCCCATTCTGCGCATCGTCGATTTCCTTTGCGCTTGCGGAGTCCCAAAAGAGCTTAAGCTTTTCGGTCGCTTCGTCTGCCCGCCTTGCAACGGTTCCCAGCCATGCACCTACCGCTGCCAACGCACCAACTGTAATCGCGACCCAGCCGGCCGGGCTAATTGCGAAAAGTCCAGCAAGCAGAATACGGACGTTTGCAATGGCAGCGCGAAGTCCCGAGGTAACGAAGACGCCGACAATAATCTGCATCCAAATGACGAAATCGCGAAGCATCTTGCCAGCTGCGAGGCCGGCCGTACCAACCGCCATCAATGCGGGCGCCACCAGCCTGATGCCAATGAGCGCACTACCAAGGATGACGACCCACCTAGCAATTTCTTTGCCGTTCTCGGCTACCCATTGGGTGAAGGTGACGAGCGTCCTAATTCCAGACGCCAAGCCAGCGACAAACTCCGTAATAGCCTGCTTAAAGGCGGGATTCGCAAAGGCCTCGCGAACCTGAACCATTACATCCTTAAGTGTGGCAAAAAGGCCGGAATTGGTTACGACTTCGTTGGCAAAGAGCTTCATATCCGTGGTCAAGAGGGAAAGCTGACCGCTGAAGCTCTGCATCAGGTTTTCTGCCTGACCGCCGTAAAGCCTCTGAAACTCAATGAACAGACCGCGCAGGGACTCCTGGGCTTTAACGCCGCCCTTTGAAATGCGCTTAACCAGCTCCTCGATTGAAATGCCCATGCTGTCGGCCATGTTCTTCATGGCCGTAGGCACGGCTTCACCCAACTGCTGACGCAACTCTTCCATTGAGATGACGCCCTTACCCGCCATCTGCTGAATAGCAATGGAAGCCCGCTTCAGAATGTCGTCGGTACCACCGAAAGCGGCCACGGCATCAAGAAGCGCCTGAAGCGAACCGTTTGCCGGATCCAGGCCGGCAGACCTGAATTTCACCCAGGCGTCTTGAATTGCCGTAATGCTGAACGGCGCTTTACGAGCAAGGTCGATAATCTGCTGGAACTGGACCTTGCCAGCTTCCATCTTCTCGCCAAAGTTTGCCCCCTCGGACATATTGGCGAGAAGGATGTTCATGCGCTCGAACTCAGCGGTCACGCGGACCATCTGAGCAGGGAGCGCACCGAACACCGTCCAGACGTTTAGGACCGCATTTCGAGCAAGGCCGAGAGTGACAACGGTATCGCGAAGCCTGGTGCCGAACCGGGACAGCGCGGTGCTCGTATTCGCGATGTTTGCATTGGCGACACGAACCTGTCCATTGAACTGCTGAAGTGCAACGCCGCTCTGCGTCAACGCGGCAGTAAACTGCCCGTTGTTGAGCGTAATCGTTACATTAAGATTGCCAATGGACATTTTCTGTCTACCTCTGCGCAATGCCCTTTAGTCGGGCGAATCCAGCCTCATCACGAACCGCTTGCTCGACAACTACCGTTCCCATCTCCTGCGCCAAGACCCGCGTTGTTTCTTCGGCTGCTTTAGGCGCTTGGGCCGTCACAAGCAGTCGAACCGTTCGCAAGTCTTCTTCCGCCATCAACCTTCCGATATTGCTTTCCATAGCCCAGAAGGTCCGAATTGGAAGTCGGTAGATTTCCTCCACCGACATTCCGTATGCCCTAATTACCCGGCAGAACAGAAAGCCAAAATCTAGGCACTCTGCTCCGCCGTCGGAGGGTTTTCAGCAGCCGCCGCTGCAATCGCCCCCTCCGCGCCCTGCTGTGCAATCGAATTGACAAAGTCCATAAGCTTGCGGAGCTTGCCCATCGGCATACCCTCAAGCTCATGGCGTTCAATCGTGGGAAACTGCCGGTGCAGCATATCCACCAGGGACTCGAAAACCGCGACTTCGTCCTTCATGGACTCCTGCCGCTTGATTTCCTTCTGCACCCAAATGAAGTCAGCCACGGTCATTTCCTGGAGCTTGTGCTCCTTGCCGTTAAGCTGAATGGTGAGAGTCTCGACTTCACCGTATTCGTCCAAGTTCAAAAGCTTTGTAGCCATGATTTCTCCCGAAAAGAGGGGGCCAGCGGGATTGCTGGCCCCCTTTGGTCACAGGTGACTTAGTTTATCACGCAGTCTCGTCACCAATCTGGAACAGGAGGCCCGTGGAGGTGTTCGGGTAGCCCTTGAACTCCACGTTGAAGATGCGCTCCTCGTCCAGCTTGTAGGCGTACGAGATAGAGGCGGACGGTGCGGCCAGCGGAACGATGAAGTCCTCAGACTTATCGGTCGTCGGCAGCGCCTTCGGATGCAGAACCAGCTTCTCAGCGTAGTCCAGCATATTGAGGCCGATGCCGTTCTTCACATCCGCACGCTTCTTCAGGTTCGGAATAGTGCCGCTCGTCACCAGCGTCGTGCCCGGCATAATCTTCTGGAGGTTTTCCAGAGTGCTTTCTGCCAACGGCACACGAACCGTGACCGTACGAGCCGTCACATACTCATTGATGGGCGAGTTGCCGAACTGGTCAACCATAACCTCATAGGTCTCGGTCGCCACTTCGACTTCAACGCCACCCTTCGTCAGACCCAGGTCCACACTGTCGTAAGTGACGGTGCAGACACCGAGCTTTACGCTTTCGGTACCCATGAAAAACTCCTAACTAGCTAGTCATCGAATAACAAACATCGAAATAGGTGGAAAACTCGAGGTAGTCACCTTCCGATGCCGGAAAAACGATTGGCTTTTGGATGGGACGGATGTACTTGACATTCATCGTTCCAATAACCACTCGCTCTTTGTTCAAGGTGACCGTGATGTTCTCGGCCAAAGTCTGGCCTGCAACGTAATCCGGATTTCTCACAATCACCTGAAACGCAGCCTTAAAGTATCCCGGCAGCTCATGCTGATACGAGACACCCTCATAGTCCTGACGAATCATCACGCCTGCGTTAATTGCGGCAGGAAGATGATTCACGAAAATGTTGCGACCACTGCCGCTTGAACGGCCGTGGCCGTTCGTAGCAAGGTAGTTCGCAATATCTACAAGCTCCTTCATTAGCGAGTTCTCGGCTTTCGCTTGGGCTGAAGACGGCGCGGACGCTTTACAGCCGGCGCTTTACGCGGCGTCACCTTTGCCTTGGGCGTGCGAACCGGAGCTTTCTTCGGGGGCGCACGCTTCGCCTTTTTGGGCGCCTTAACAACGACCGGAGTCCTTGCCTTGCGCTTAGCCGACGCCACAGACACAGTCCTTGAGGTAGTCTTCTGCGTTGCCGCAGTCCGCTTTATCTGGCGACGAGCAAGCGCCGCTGCAATCGAGTCCTCAATATCTGCCTTAATTTTAGGCCTCGTATCCCGGAAGGCGCGCGACATAAAACGCGGGCCGACCTTGACGCCGAGACGAGCCGCCTTAGCCCTCGACTCCTCGCCGGTACCGATTCCACGGGGAATGTTGTTCTCCGCATAGGTCGCGTAGTCACCAACGACAACAGCCCTGCCCTTGCGTTTACGCCGTGGGGCGGGGGTCGCAACATCGACAAAGACCTTGTTTTGCCAAGAATTCACACCAAGGTGCTCTTCCTTAGCAACCTTGATGGACTCTTCCAGGGGGCCGTACTCCAGCGGGGCGTACTTCTGGGCCGTCTCTGCCATCAGAATTGCCCCACGCCGAAGCGCGTAGCGTCCAGCCATAGCAACGTCTCCGCCAAGCAGCGAAAGCGTTTTGGCCAGCTCTTCGGAACCCTTGATGACTACGCCCATACGACCGCATCCACCTGGTTGTGGTCCAAAATTCCATGAAGGTCGTGCCGGGGCATAACCTCGATTACCCGAAGGTCCACACCCAGGAGGGTCAGCTTGTCGCCCTTGTCGACCTTCACGTGCGGCAGAAACAGCAGTCGGGCATCGATAGTCTCCTCGTTGGCGTAGCCTCTCGAGGCAGAGCTGTCGGCTCGAACTGCCGTCTTATCGTCCCGGACCTGAATCTTTACGACCGCGCACTTGGTGCTAAACGGCACTCCAGAGCTTCTCTGGCCGTAAAGGTCAAAGCCCCTACTCGGGGTGACTTTGCAGGGCGTGTGCGGACGCAGCATCATGCCCTAATTCTACCATTTAGAGGGCAAAACGGCTAGTCACCCATGACTGACCTAGTGAACCCTAACGGCAAGCGTCCCAACCTTTGCGGTGTACGAGAGACTTTGTACCTTGACGTTCACCGCCAAGATTCCAGTGGGCGGGATAGGCTCTATGCCGGTCGCAAATACGGTCGCACTATCCAGCGAAATGGACGCCAATGCCAAAATTTGAAGCTTGCCCGTTGCCGAAAGGATTGCCCCCTCAAGCGACTGCGCGGCCTGACCCGAAATGTCCAGCCTGCCGACTGCCGACAGTGCCGCGCCCGACAGCCCAACTCCGGCCTGTCCGGAGATTTGCAGCCGACCAATCGCCGAAAGGCTCGCGCTTGCCAGGTTTGTGGTGCTCGAGCCGACAATTGGCAATGCGCCAGTTGCAAGCAATCCCGCCGACGCAAGGTTGATTCCGGCCTGCCCGCGAATATCCAGCTTGCCAGCCGCAGATAGACTGGCCGATGCCAATGTAAGCGAAAGCGTGCCGGAATTTTGAACTTCCTGCGCGCCCGCAGCGGAAAGCGTGGCACTGGCGAGCGCGATTGTCGCCTGTCCACGAATGTCCAGCCTGCCCGACGAGGAAAGTACTGCTCCATTCAGTTGGGTGGCAAGTTGCGCGCTAAGCCTCAGCTGACCCGTCGCCGCAAGCGTTGCGGCATTAAGGCTAATTGAGGACACGCCCTGAATAAGAAGGCGTCCACTGGAGTTAAGCGACGCCGAGGCCAGGGGTATAGACGCCGAACCAACAATGTTCAGCGCACCGCTTGCCGCAAGCGTTGCAGAGTCGAGCGTTACATTAAGGGAGCCTACGCCCCCATCAGCCTCTAGCGTGCCAGTGGCGGCAAGCGTTGCCGACTGAAGGGTAACGGAGAGTGAACCGACGATTTCGCCGAGCGACTGACTGACCTGACCGAGACCATCGCCGGCCTGCATCCCCGCCAAAAATGGCAGAGATGAGGCCAGCCCCGGCCTGACCAGCGGACTCCCGGCCCTAAAGCCCTGTACCGCGCCAGCAGTCCCTACTGCGCGGATGAGCTGCGCGGAAGCGCCTCCCGC
>Ga0315904_10000214_pt1 | contig 95109 bp, 73 predicted proteins | sample LakEriMetagenome_6_FD_203529 | JGI IMG/M metagenome (GOLD analysis project Ga0315904, IMG submission 203529) | Freshwater fungal communities from buoy surface, Lake Erie, Ohio, United States - Buoy 12 MA120 | ecosystem: Environmental > Aquatic > Freshwater > Lake | place: USA: Lake Erie, Ohio...
GCGCTGAGGGGCTTGGTGGGGAAGGACTGCGCCGAGAGGGTAGGAAGTTGGGTAGATTTGTTTGGTAAGCCCCCCTGATTGGGTGGAATCATGCTTCGATTCCGCCGTCTGCCACGAAAAAAATGCTCGCATTACCCCCACTTTCAACTCAGGGTCTGTCCCCATTTTGTCCCCAGTTTAAAACACCCAAAACTCAGGGTCTGTCCCCGAGAAAAAGGTCGTAGTTACTCGCAAAACCGTTGCGACGAAAATGAAGGACTACTTCTTCGAAGACTCCGGACTTTGGACGGATAACGTAATGGGCTGACTCGGAAGAGAAATCAACGTATTCTTCAGCTCACTACCATCTGACTTCTTTGTAAAGGGCACTTGGCCTTGCCCTAGCACCCCCAAAGTGTACTCCCCAGCGCGCGTCCCGGCTTGAACCTCAATCAATAAAGATGCCTCATTAGCTCCATTTGGAATTTGCACACCATTGAATTTGAAATTCCCAGGCCACGAGGCCGGAAGAATATTCAGCGGCTCCTTGAATGATTCCCATAGACGATCCAACTTCAATTTTACCTCTACCTTGGATCCCGCAACAACCGATACATTAGGGTTCTCAAAACACAACGAGAAGGGAGCCTTCTGACGTACCGCAATCCAATGCTCTCTCATAGGTCGACTAGTCCCGTCCCCCTGATTCCACACCCTTGAATAAGGCCTGACCTCCCGAGTAATTTTCTCACCCGCTCGATCCCCTGTTGCCATCAAACGAATCGGCAAGGCACTCTCAGGCGCATCTTGGTCAGCCCAAAGAACAAAGGTTCCACTATTCCCCAATCCCAATGTCGTAGGAACCGCATGGACTCCCTGCGGAAGATTTTCGGCAGTGATGACAATCGATCCGTTGTACCCCCCAGTCTGATGGATGATTACATCGAAATATGCCGCTCCTCCCCGCCAAAGGGTTGTGCCACTAGGCCCTGGATTTTGTGAGTGAATGGTGGCTACAAAAAAATCCGACTTAACTGGACGTAACACCATAACATACTGACATCTTGGCCCACCTCGCTGATAACGATCCTGAACCAATAATTTGTATCTCTTACCTTGACTCAACGAGACCATTCCTGATGGATCACGCAAATGCCCATCAAATGCGTTAATGCGGTGGCCAAAATCATCGAACTCAAAAACTCTCTTACCTTGTTCATCGACAAGCACAACATAAGGATCGGCTTGTCCGGCTATCCTTTCGCAGTAGACATCGATGTTGTAGTTACCGTTTTCCGGCGCTAAGAATGTATACCAATCGGCATCTCTTGGAGCATCAAAGCGACCGCTTACCACAACAGGCAACTCGACCTGCTGTGGAGCATCCTGTTGATTGCTTTCGATTTCCTCCGTGACTGGCAGGTCTATGGACATGACATTCATCGCATTGACCGCAGGAACACCTTCAAATTCGGGGCGAATCTGCCATCCATTCACAGTACAAGTCGCTGCAGTGGGAACAACTGAATGCTGAGTGGGATGCTCAAGAAAAAGGAACTTGCCAAACTCAAGCACTTGTACGGGCGATCGAGAGTTATAACTAGCCTCAAAAAGGTTCCTCTCTTGCAACACCTTGGTCGTCTCCCTCGACCCGACACCTAAATTTCTCCCCAACACATTAAAGCTAACTTCGCGGCCCTCTTGCACAACTCTAGGGAAAATGTTTTCTACGTAAGGTCTTGTCGTTACCATCAATCGATACGGCAACCCGCTTCGATAAGACAAATCGTGTAGCACAATCCAGTAATCACCGGTCGCCGGAGCAGTGAAATCGATCATCGGATCTCTCCCGAAATAATCGCTGCTTGCTGCAAGTTGCTTTCCTTGTGCATCGACGACTATTAAGGTCCCGTCAAGCATTGAGTCAATCCTCCCCGCCGAACAATCGATCGTGACGCGCAGGCCTTGATCGAAATGGATCTTAAAAACATCCAACTCGTTGCTGTCACTCATACCGAATACAACGTCATTTACTCGAATCGACTGAGCCGTTGATTGCGAGTTATTGGGTTCAACCTCAGCGACATCCATCATACCTCGGTGTACACCAAATAAACGAGGATTACTGATACCGTACTTGCCAACTACACGACAATCGAACGTGCCCTCAGGAACCTCATTTGAAATAGTAACCTGAAAGTATCGTTCTTTGCCTTCAATCCTCGTTGCAGAAATCCCTGGATGATCAAAGACCACTGTCGATTCTTCAAGATCAGCACCCACAATCTCCAATTCGACCTTCCCACCAATCGCTGCACCTATGGGTGTAATGCGATCAAGTCTTGGAGATGGCAATTGAGCATAAACGCAATTGGAAATTGCGAGGCTCAAAATCAATACCCACAATCTAGTATCCATGGAATTTAAATCAATTCTTCGATCGGCTCACCCTCGTTGAGGATCGGTAAAGGGCGATTTGCGGGATCGTAAAAGATGTGCTTGTGATCGATGCCCAAGCAACGGTAGATCGTACTGAGCACACATCCGACCGAATAAGGTTTACTCGTCGGATACTCTGCATATGCATTCGTTTCACCAACGGCCTGCCCCATTTTCAAACCTCCACCAGCATAAAGGATCGACATGGCACCTGGCCAATGATCGCGGCCAGCGCCACCGTTGATCTTTGGAGTACGTCCGAATTCGCCAAAGGATACAACCAATACATCTTGGGAAAGTCCGCGATCGTGAAGGTCTTGCACCAAGGCAGCCACGGCTTGATCGTACTTGGGAAGCAAACTGTCCTTGAGTTGCTTGAAATTGTCGCCGTGGGTATCCCAACCACCACCGGCTTGAATCGTGACGAAAGTCACGCCAGCCTCGACCAGTCGTCTTGCAAGTAAACAACTTTGCCCCAGATCGTTTCGACCATAGTTGTCACGAAGGCTAGCAGGCTCTTTCTGGATGGCAAAAGCCGTTTGGGCTTTATCATTGGTAACCATCTCCATCGCATCGCGATAGAACTTATCCAACCCCACCAGATCGCCTTTGTTATCGATATCGCGCCGAAGCTGATCGAGTTCTCCCAGCAAGACGCGACGGCGATCCAAACGCGCGATGGGGACTTGCCCCGGCAACTTCAAATTTCGGACCGCGAACGAATCCTGATTGGGATCGCTATCAGGAGAAAACGGATTGTAAGAAGCTCCAAGATACGCAGCCTTGCCAAGTGGTAGCAATCTCGGCAAGTTGACGTAAGCAGGCAATCCCGGTTCGTTGGGGCCCTTCATCTTTGCAACGACACTTCCACACGATGGATAGATGTTGTCGTTGACTTCGATCGTTGGCTGGTAACCGGTCAACATCCATTGACTACCCATACCGTGCCCAGCATTGGTATGGAAAGCCGATCTAACGATCGCAAGCTTATCCATAATACGAGCTTGGTAGGGGAGGTGTTCACTGATCTGTATGCCTGAGACATTCGTTTGGATAGGGCGGAATTCTCCACGAATCTCCGATGGCGCTTGGGGCTTTAAATCATACATGTCGATATGGCTAGGGCCGCCAGCGAGCCAAACAAGAATCACCGACTTCTTCCGTTTAGCAACTGCTGGCTCCTGAGCTGCTGCCTGCATTCTGAGCAGATCCGCAAGCGTCAGGCCCGCAAAGCCTACGCCCCCAAGGGTACCTATCTTCATGAATGTTCGGCGAGAGGCACCTGGCGCAATTCCCCTCGCAAAACTAGGGTTATCGTCGTAACTGCCGTCACGGACTCCTTGGATTTCGAGCATAGTTAGCTCCCTTTTTCAATGGTTAAACATGAACTCGCGTGAGTTCAATAAGGTCCATAGCAGATCTTGATAAGCTTCGGTTTTGTTCTCGACTGCATCAACAAAATACTTGGTTTTGATTCTCTCGTCACTCGTCGGAAAGCGACTCAGAGACCCGAGATACAATTCATCGACAATTTCATCAAAGGATCTCTGGTCCTTGAGCAATCGTGTGATGACTCCCTGAGCATCACCTATTTTGCTCTCTATCTCGTCACTGTTGGCCAACGTCAAGACCTGGGCCAATGTTGCACCGCTAGAGCGTTCGCATTCACATCCCGTCACGCGGCGAGGTCGATCAAAAGTGTCCAGAAAATGGGAGCCAAAATTCTCATGCGGCAAATCGACGGCTCGAGATGAACTGGCCACACCGTTGAATTTCGTTTTTGTTCCAGTGGCTTGATCGATGGAATCCAAAAAAACTTCCGCGATCATCCGCCGACCATAGTATCTCGCAAAATTCTGGCGGTCTTTCTGATTGCCCTCGGTCGGTTCGCTACCAAGCTGATAAACGCTGCTATTGAGCATGACTCGGCAAATATGCTGCATGTCGAATTGATGCTCGATAAAGTCTTTTGCCAAAGCATCCAAAAGTTGAGGATTGGATGCCGGATTGGTTGCCCTCATGTCATCGACCTCGTGCACCAATCCTCGTCCGAAGAAATGGCCCCAAAGTCGATTGACCAAAGACTTGGCAAAGAACGGATTCTCCGGCTTGGCCATCCAGTCGACCAATCCATGCCGCGGATCCTCTTCGGCTGAAAATACTGCTGCCTCGCCACTTAGATATCGAGGGTCAGGCACCTTACCTGTTCGAGGATTCTTTTCTCCGGTCGTGGCGGTCGGGGAGGCAAAATAAGGTGGTGGTTGCCCAAAACTTTTTCGCCCCAAACGTGTGAAAAAACCCGCCAAACCATAATAATCATCCTGACTCCATTTTTCGTAAGGATGATGATGACACCGGGCGCATTGCAATCGCTGACCCAAAAAAACTTGGGCTGTATCAGCAGTTACTTGATGCAACTGGTCGTCTCGGCTTTGCCAATACCAATTGATGGCAGGAGCATCTTGCCATTCACCACTAGCGGCGATGATGCCTCTGACAAACTCGTCGTAGGGGCGGTTGCGCGCCAACATATCCTTGAGCCAATTATGGAATGCATAAGACGCTTGATCGGCACCTGCAAGATTTGAATTGCGAAGAACAGAACCCCACCTGAGAGCAAAATAACTCGCGTACTCTGGAGCCTCTAACAATCGATCAATCCACTCTGATCGTTTATTTGGATTTTGGTCGGCTAGAAATTCCCGAACCTCTTTGGCCGTTGGCAAGCGTCCATTAGCATCCAGAGTAACGCGCCGTATGAATGTCGAATCATCGCAAACTGGCGTTGGTGTTAAGCCCAGCTTTTTCCACTTAGCAATCGTTAGCTCATCGATATAGTTGCGTGCGGGAAAGTTATCGATCTGAGCCAGAGGGATACCATGTGGGAGTATGGCGGTAAATACTGCTACCTGACCCATGAATCGAGCCATGACGGTCGCCTCACCAGACTCCTTGCCAGCAGTCACAACACCTTCTTCGCTTACACTTGCAACCACATCCAAATTGCTCGCAAACGCCGATTGCTTGGTAACATCACGTTCCTGCTGATCACTATAAGAAGCCATCACACGGAGATTGACTTGATCTCCACTGCCAAGAGACCTCTCGCTCGGTTCGATTCGAATCGCTAAGAGTCGTGGTGCCGTTGGTGAGGCTGGCGGCACTCCGTCGGAGATCCATTGCCTGAGAACCTCATAAGCTTGGCTCGTCGGTGCAAATCGAGTTCCTCCACCATGGGGTACTGCGCCAATCGATTTCAGAAGGAGCAGGCTCTGCTCTGGGGTAGCAACATTGACTCGCCTGCCTCGGGCGCGATCGACAATCTCCTCATAATCAGCCTGGGAATCAAATCCGAAAAGGGAAAGTTTAAACCCATTTTGCCCACTGGCTTTCCCGTGGCAGCCTCCTGAATTACATCCGTACCGAGTCAGCAAGGGCTGGATTTCGTTTTCAAAGTCAGCTGCAAGCGCAACACAAAACCCACAAACGACGTTCATGAGCAACGCGACAAACAACAGGGAAGATCGCCTAGGTGGGAACATGCGTCGATCTCAAGAATCGCTTCGAGGTCAGGTGTACCAAAGTGAAACACGCCCTCGCATTATAGCTCAATCAAATCACGACATTACAAGCGGCGGAGAATTTCTAATGCTCCGCAGAACCCGTGATGTTCGGTGTTCGCAGGATAAATCCTAAGTTTGACCGAAAACTTGTTCCTACTTGGACAATTCGTTGATGCGATCCTGAGCCTGACGAGCTAACTCGTGCTCTGCATGGCTTGCAAGCAAAAACTCGTAGAAGGACTTGGCCGTGTCGATCGCCTTCTTACGCCTCTCGCCGGTTAATTCACCGATAAGCACCTCGGAGCAACGGCCAGCTTCATAAGCTGACCGTGCCTGCCAATTTTTGACCTCCACAGGTGCTTGCGTTCCCCCAAACCCGTACATCCCCTTTTGGAACGTTTGAACCGCCTTGGCATACTCCTTCTGTGCAAAATACAACTCTCCCTCCATGAACCGCGCACGAGCCCCAAGCTCATTGCGTTGCTCCTCTGCAAGGGACTCAAAGAGTTTTAGAGCCTCGTCGGCCTTCTTGAGATTCTGCAACGCGACAGCTTGCTCATACCGTGCGATCGGCAATAAGCTTGAATCCGGAACCACCTTGGCCATCGCAGTGACCCAAGCATCTACGTCTACCCACTTCTTGAGCTCACTTGCCGTTTGAGCTCCATGCAGATAGATCAGCGATTGAACCTGCTCCTGAATACCGACCCGATCTTGGTTGCTCTCGAGCGCCTTTCGGGCCGAATCGTAATGGATCATCGCCGATGCATACTGCTGGGCCTTAAACGCGCACTCGGCAATCATAAGCCTTGCATCCAGAGCCAACTCACCCTTGGGAAACTCACCCAATTGCTTACCGAACTGCTTGGCTGCTTGCTCGTATTGCTTCTGTTGATAAAGGGCCAGTCCAATCTTGTAGATTGATTTCTCCTGCAACTCCTTGCTAGCTGATTTACTTGCCGCAACGGTATAAGCCTTCACAGCAGTTTCAAAACTGGAATTCTCAAACTCCGCTTGGCCCACGTGGAAATAGGATTCGGCCGCCACAGGACTATCAGGAAACTTCTCAGCGATCGCACGGAAGGATCGATTCGCTTGATCGATGTTCCCGAGTTCTTTCTGTGCCCAAGCACGCTCGAAGAGAACCCGATCCATCAACGTATACTCTGGGAACTCTTTTTCAATCCGATCAAACACCCCCACAGCGGCTTGGTATTTCTCACCGGCGACATATCCTACCCCCAACTCGTATAGACCCTTGACCAACGCTCCCTTGGTTGGCCCTTGCTCGATGAGCTTGGTCAAAGTCCCGATCGACTCAGAAATCCGACCTACTTGCCGCAGACAAATCGCCTTGGCCACCGTAGCTTCTTGAGCCAGCCCAACATTCTTAGTCGATTCGATGACTTGTTCGACCAAGACCTGGGCTTTGTCGTATTGATTCTGCTGAATGAGCAAATACGCGGTATCGAATTTAGCGAAATCTCGCAAGTTAGAATCGCCGCTTTGCGCGATCACACGCGCATACCAGTCGATCGCCTCTTGCGGCTTACCAGCCTGGGCAGAGATTTGCCCCAACCTAAACTCTGCTTGTGTTTTGAATCGCGATTTAGGGTAGTCCTTGAGCAATCGCTCCAAGATCGATTTTGCCTTGGCCTTGTCCTGCTTAGCCTCATAGGCTTGGGCCAACACGAGGAGTACTTCGTCGGCCTGCCCCCAATTGGAGCTCACCTGCAGCGATTTTTCCAAAGCCGCAATAGCCTCATCAGGCTTGCTCATTTTGAGCATGCAAGCCCCTTGGAGGAACCTGGCTTCGGCAAGCATTGCTGGATTTGCTTGAATCGCAGGGTTCTCTCCCGCTTTGAAAATCGTATCGAGCCGAGTCAAAGCTTTTTCGGGCTGGCCTGCAAGATACACCGCCGTGATTCCTCGGAGTTCCCAAGCCATTCGCGATGGATGGTCTTTAGCCGACAAAACAAGCTTCTCGAATGCATCGCTTGCCGCTGGGTGCTCGCCGCGCTGCAGCAATGCTTCGGCTCGCACATAACCGACATCGACGGCGAGCTCGTTTTTAGCGAATCGCTTCTCGAAGGCTTCTGCCCATCGCAGGGCTTCGGGCAAATCACCCGTCTGCAAAGCTGCAAAGGCGGCGTTGTAAGTAGCCCTTGGCGAAACGATTTCGTCGTTGCTCTCAAGTGCGATCTGTTCGAATAGTTTTCTAGCTTCCGCTTTGCCATCGACACTCAAAAAGAGCCCATCGGCCAAATCCATCTTCAGCAATCCGATTTGGCTCTTAACCGCCGTTGTTAAATCCTTCGCAGGAATCTGCTCGGCCCAACCGAGTGCTTCGCGCGCAATGGGAACGACTTGATCTTTACGATTTTGGAGAATCGCAAGCTGACATAACCAGTGGGCCGCTTCGATCGCCTTGGCATCCTTCAAAGCAAGCACTTGCTTGAAAGCTTCCTCGGCTTGCGGATATTTTTTGTCCCTCATGAGCGTTTGGGCCATCGATAGCGAAGCACCCTGCGCGTACTTGGAATTCGGGAACATCGCAGCAAGCTGCTTGTAAGCGTCCGAGGACTTGGCATACTGCCCAGACTTTGCAAGTGCAAAAGCATACCGCGAGTAGATGTAGTCGGCCAAAGGGGCTTTCTTGAAGTCCGGCGAGGCGATCACTTTCTCGTATCTCGCGGCGGCTTGCTCAGGCTTATCCATCTGCAAAGCGATCTCACCCAAGCGAACATTTGCGTCGCGCACAAGCGGGTGCTTCGCATGTTGGCTGATCAAGGCATCGTAGTTCTCGCTGGCAAGCTTGGGCTGTTTGAGCTCTTCGTAAGAAAACCCCAACGCAAATAGTGCCTCGGGGATTAACGGGGACTTAGCGAGTTTTTTGTTCTGTACCAGTTGGTTGTAAAGCCCGACGGCTTTCTCGGTGTTGCCCAAACGGGACTCGGCCTCGGCCGCGTAAAAGATCGCGCGATCGGCTGATGGACTATCGGGATACTTGTCCAAGAAAGATGCGAAGACCCGCGATGCTTCAACCAACGATCCCTTGGCATTTTTGTCCGAGTCGGGACCAACACTTGCCCCCTCAACCGAAGATATTCCGAGTTGAGTCAAAGACCATCCCAGGTTCACCAGAGCCTCCTCTTGTTCCTTAAGCTCTTTGTCTTCGAGTGCCTTTCGAAACGCACCGGCAGCATTGGCGTAGTCCGGTGGAGATTGTTCTTGGTAACAAAGCCCCAGATAGTAGCGAGCGCTCGAAGTAAGAGGATCGCTTGGAAACTCCTTGATCAGCTTTTGCCATTGCTCCATCGCCAAGGAATAGGCCCCGTTGTTTTGGGCATTGGCTGCGTCGGCAAAAAGAGCCCGAAGCCGCTCCTTGCGCTTTTCCTCGTCGGTCATCTTCCGACTCGCGGCAGGCGTTTGAGGAGGTTGCTGAGGGTTGGGTTTACCTGGGCGATTGGCTTGCGGGGGCTGGCGGTTTTGAGCCACAACCGTATCGGTCCAGGTGGTCACCAAACCCACAAAACTCATCGAAGCCAAAATACTCAGCAGATTGGCTTTGGAAAAAGGATTCTTCTTCATACCCAGCATTCCCTTGATGGTCTTTGCACTTTTCAACTTGGCACGCGAAAAAGATCGCCGAAACGATCGCTAAAACTCGCTCCAATGTACCGAATCGACTGAACCGAATCGACGGGGCTTGAGAAACCCCGGGCCTCCGAGCCCATTTCCGCAAATCTAACTTCGGACTCCCACCACGGTCGACTCAAATGGAATCCCCTTAGGGCTCACCCCTTAACGGTACAAACGACAAACCCGGCAAAGTTTAACGAGCTGGCTTCCTAAGGGGCGTTTTCTCGTTGCAAACCCGGGACAGCGGGTACAATGAGGTGCTTGCAAGGTTAGCAATTACGCCTCAATTTTTCAGCCCTGGATCGACTTCATGCGAATTTTGGTCACCGGAGGTGGTGGCTTCATCGGCTCCCACCTTACCGAATTTTTTCTCAATCGTGGTGACGAAGTCATCGTAGTCGACGACTTCAGTACCGGAAGTCGCAGGAACCTCGAGCACTTGGAATCAAATCCAAAGCTGCGGGTCATCTGCTCGGATCTTGGAAAAACGGCTTGTGTCCAAGAGGCCTGTCATGGTGTCGACGCCGTCTATCACCTTGCGGCCGCCGTCGGTGTGGCTTTGATTGCCAAGCAGCCTACGCAAACCATCCACCGCAACATCTATCCAACACAACTGCTGCTTGACGAACTGCGGCGACATCATTTAGCGGGTAAACCAATCCCACTATTTCTAGCCAGCACCAGCGAAGTCTACGGAAAGAATCCTAAACCGGTTTGGAACGAATCGGACGACTTGGTCTTTGGACCTACGACCAAGCCGCGATGGAGTTACGGAGCCAGCAAAGCGATCGATGAGTTCCTGTGCATGGCATGCGTCCGCGAACACCAAATGCAAATCGTCGTCGGCAGGTTCTTCAACGTCGTCGGACCGCGTCAAACCGGAGCCTATGGCATGGTCTTACCCCGTTTCGTCGAAGCGGCCATGCAAAACAAGCCTTTGATGGTTCACGACGATGGACAGCAAACACGATGTTTTGCCCATGTGAACGATGTGGTCTACGCAGTGACGCAACTGATGCAAAAACCAAATTGCTTCGGACACATCTACAATATCGGATCGGACTCTCCGGTTTCCATCCTCGATGTGGCCAAACAAGTCATCTCGATCGTCAATCCAAACGCGAGCATCCAATTTCAATCGTACTCGGAGGCTTACGACGACGACTTCGAAGACATCCGACGCCGCGTGCCTGACCTGAGTCGTCTGAAAAAGGCCATCGACTACTCACCTCGTTACCATCTGACCGATATCATCCGCGACGTTTGGAAAGACAAACAGCGCGCTATGGGATAAGCACATGGGCACCACTCTCCTGGATCACCACACTCGCCGCTTGTGCCTCTGGGGACTAGCCATCACTTGGCTTTGCCTGGGCTGCTCACCCTCGGAAAAAAAACCACTCGTCGATAAGCCTTCCACTGAAATTCCATCGAGTACAACTGCAGCGATTCCGCCACTGACGGAAAGTTTTGAAGCGAGGCTCAAACGGGCCGAAGAACTCTTTGCAAACAACAAATTCGATGAAGCCTGGACCATCTCCAAAGAACTGCTGATCCAAGAACCCAAGTCAGTGCCGGCCCTCTTCGTCGCTTCGCAAATCATGGCTGCCCGGAACAATCTGTCCGGAGCAATCCAACTGATTTCACAGATTGATCCGGCCGATCCAAAAGCGGGCCCGGCCGCCACCGGACAACTCTCCGAGTGGCTTGCAAGAAGTGGTGATATTCCCGGTGCTGAAGCCAAACTCAGAGGTTTGCTCAAAGAATATCCAACTGCCGTGCCGGCACTCAAGCTGCTCACCGCGATCCTCCATGCTCAAGGCCGCAGATGGGATGCCGGCAAAGTGCTCGATCGTATTGTTCGCTTAGGCAATTTCACAACTCCAGACCTGATGAATCTTGTCGATCTGCATGACCCAAGCGATGAACAAGAACTCCGCATGGCATTTGAGCAATTCGCCCCGGATAACCCACTGAGCCAACTCGGTGAAGTCCGACTCAGGCTCTATGCGGATCGCTGGAAAGATTGCATCGATCGCTTGGCCGCACTGACCAAATCGAACCCGCAACAACTCGAACCTTGGATCTGGTATGGCGAAGCACTGCTCGAAACAGCGCAAATCGATAAACTCCCGGAATGGCTCAAGACGCCACCTGACGGGCATTCGCGGCATCCTGAGTATTGGTACATCGCCGGTCGCTATTGGATGCTCGAATCCAAATGGGATACCGCAGCACGCTGCTTTGCCGAAGCCCTCGAACTTGATCGCAGGCACATCGGTTCGATGCAGTCCCTCTCGGAATGCCTCATGGAACTGAAACTTACCGAGCAAGCCCTCGAAGTTCGTGAGCAAGCCGGAAAGCTCGTCCGTATTAAGGATCTTTCCAATCAAATCCGAAGAGGATCTGCCAAAGATCAAGCCTACTTCGAGATCGCTAAACTCTACGAACAATTCGGCGATAAGGTCTTAGCATTCGGTTGGGAAGTCATCGCCCTTACCCAGACCAAACAACCCGTCCCGGAACGCCTGATCGCACTCCAAAAAGAACTGCAATCCGGTAAGGTGTTCGCTTCACCGATCCTCGAAAAGCTTCCCTTCAAGTCCTGGCCACTACCGGACGACCAATCTCAAACACTTGCCGAATCCAAAGTCCTAAGCGAACCGAGTCAAACGACGACATCCTCGGCGATTCAACTCGATGATATTGCTCAATCGCTAGGACTAGTCACCGGCTACGACAACGGCTCTAAAGGGAACAAACACTGGACGACCCTCGAAGGACTCGGAGGGGGTGTCTCCGCCATCGATTACGATAAAGACGGTTGGCCCGATTTGTTTTTTTCCCAAGCGGGCGATAGTCCCTTGAGCCCCACACCTAATTATCTCCCTAAGCAATTGTTTCGATCGATCCAAGGTGCCCGTTTCACCGCTGTCGAACAGCAAGCCCACGTCGGGGATCTGGGCTATGGCCAGGGAACCGGAGTCTCAGACATCGATCAAGACGGGTTGGATGATTTGCTCATCGCCAATCTGGGACATATCCATTGGTATCGAAACCAAGGGGATGGGACTTTCGAAAGCGTCTGGTTGCCCCAAGCGCCCCCGGCTGCAATCTGGAACAGCGCCATCCAAGCGGCAGATCTCAATGGGGACAGCTTGCCAGATATCGTCCAGTGCGCTTACATCGATGGGGACGAATTCCTGAGTCGCACTTGCCCGACCCCGATGAGCCCCGAATCGGTCTTTTGCCACCCCAAACGCTTCACGCCGGGCAAGACTCGGATTTTATGGAACCAAGGGGATGGTAGCTGGAAACTCGCCGACAAGGAACTTCTGGATTCACTTGTCGATGGTTATGCGCTCGGTGTGTTGATAACGAACATCGACGGACAGGCTGGCAATGACGCGTTCTTTGCAAACGATGTATCTCCCAACCATTTGCTACTGAGTTTCGCAGACATGACGAATCGATCAGATGGCATGCAATCCCCATCGCTTCAGGAAATGGCAATGCGTTCGGGAGTGGCTGTCGATCATCTGGGTCGAGCCCAAGCTTCGATGGGGATCGCTTGTGGCGACCAAGACCGCGATGGATCGCTTGATCTTATCGTGACGAATTTTCGCTTTGAAGTAAGTACGCTTTATCGGCAGATGCGTCCCGGATTGTTCATCGATGCGACCCGCATGTCGAAACTGGGTGAGCCCACCTTGGAATGGCTCAGTTTTGGTTGCCAACTGAGCGACTTGGACAACGACGGTTGGTTGGATTTCGTAACGGTCAACGGTCACATCGATTATCTCGACATATGGCAAATGCCCCCTCAAGTATTGCAGAACGACAAAGGGAAATTCCGGTGGCTTAAAAGCCCCAGTCCGGGCAAGTACTTCGATAGCGATAACGTAGGCCGCTCGCTTACGGCGTTGGATTTCAATCGGGATGGACGGATCGATTTCGCGGTGACACATTTGGATCGCCCCTCAGCGTTGCTTGCCAACAGTACACAAACTCCAAATCATTTTGTCCAACTCGAATTGGTTGGAACACGTTCGGAGCGTAATGCCACCGGAGCGTTGGTGCGAGCGATTAAGGGCGAAGAAAGTTGGATCGCTACGGCCAGCGTTGGGGACGGTTACTATGGTACCAACGAGCGTGTCATCCATTTGGGAATCGGTCCACACTCGAGCGTAGATCGGATCGAGATCCAGTGGCCTAGCGGCCAAAAGCAGAGTTTCGAGAACGTCCAAGCCGATCGTCGCTATGGCTGGGTCGAAGGCTCGGTGCCTTATGGGATTCCGCTGGCACCTAAAAGAGGGGACCAGGAATGATCAAGTTCGCCGCAATGTTGCTCGTCGCGATATGTACTTCATTTGCTACATTCGATTCCGCGATGGGGCAGGGGCCGGCCAAGCCCAATATCATGATCGTACTCGTCGACGACATGGGTGTCATGGACACGTCCGTTCCGTTTCTCTTAGACCAGCAAGGGAAGGCTACCGAACATCCGCTGAATCGTTGGTATCAGACCCCGAATATGGAACGCTTAGCCAAGCTTGGAGTTCGCATCAGCGAGTTCTATGCCATGAGCGTATGTTCGCCGTCTCGGGTTTCGTTGATGACCGGCCAGAACAGCGCTCGGCATCGCACCACAACTTGGATCAATCCCGATGCAAACAATCGGGGCCCATCTGGCCCTAAGGATTGGAACTGGAACGGTTTGGATCGTTCGAGCGTTACCCTGGCTCGATTGATGCAACAAAGCGGTTATCGGACGATCCATGTAGGCAAGGGACACTTTGGGCCTCGAAACAGTGTCGGCAGCGATCCGACCAACTTAGGTTTTGACATCAACGTTGGAGGCTCATCGATCGGTCAACCGGGCAGTTATTACGGGATCAAAAATTTTGGGAACGAGGGCAAGGACCCCAAGCATCCGGTGCCCGGTTTGGATGCGTATCATGGAGAAGAGATTTTTTTGACCGAGGCCCTTACGCGTGAGGCCAAAAAGCATGTGCGGGAGAGTGTGCAGGCAGGCAAGCCATTCTTTTTGAATTTTTGCCATTACGCCGTACATGCACCGTTTCAGGCGGATCCAAAGTTTCCGGTGGAGGATGCCACTGGCACGCATTCGAAGCAAGCCTTAGCGTTTGCGTCGCTGATTCGAGGTATGGACGATTCGTTGGGTCAGATGCTTGATTGTTTTGAAGAGTTAGGGATTGCCGAGGACACGTTGGTCTTTTTCTTAGGGGATAACGGTTCGGATGCCCCAATTGGCGAGCCACATGCGGTTGGAAGTTCGGCCCCTTTAAGGGGCAAAAAAGGGTCCCACTACGAAGGAGGGATGCGAGTTCCATTCATTGCAGCTTGGGCCAAATCCGCCGAGACCGCTTGGCAAATACGTTTGCCGACACCTGCGGGCCAGATACGCAAGGGTTGGGCCGCGATCTACGATCTGTTTCCGACGATCGCCGAGTTAGTAGAGTTCGACGTACCCGAGGGGCATGCGGTCGACGGAAGTTCGCTTAAGCCGCTTTTTTTATCGAGCGAACACAAGGTAAAAGACCGAGAGTTTTTGATGCATTTTCCTCATGCTCCGCATCGCAGCAATTACTTCACGGTTTTTCGGCAAGGTGACTGGAAGCTGGTTTATCACTACCAGCCGGAAAAAGAGCGACCGAGCATGCAACTTTTTGATTTGATCAACGATCCTTATGAGCAGAACGATTTAGTCGAAGTTGAGCCTAATTTGGCAGAGGAGTTGCGTCGCAGGATGTTGAGAAAACTGCTTAGCGAGGAGGCTTTGTATCCCGTAAACAAAGAGGGGCGTGAGATAAAACCAGACCGCTGATAAGCAGCCAAGGACCGCTGATAAACGCTGATGAACGCTAATGGATTTCGTAGGGTACGTGAAGCGGTCCTGGTAAGAGCATCACAAACCGCATGCGCATCGGCCACGCTCATTTAAAGATATACGCCGATCAACCAGTGGACCGCGTAACGTACCGGAGCCCCCGCGTCCGCACGACCTATCCCCGCACTTTTATCAACCGCTCATAAGCAGCCAAGGACCGCTGATAAACGCTGATGAACGCTAATGGATTTCGTAGGGTACGTGAAGCGGTCCTGGTAAGAGCATCACAAACCGCATGCGCATCGGCCACGCTCATTTAAAGATATACGCCGATCAACCAGTGGACCGCGTAACGTACCGAAGCACCCGCGTCCGTATGACCTATCCCCGCACTTTTATCAACCGCTTATAAACAGCCAAGGACCGCTGATGAACACTAATGAACGCTGATGGATTTTCGTAGGGTACGTGAAGCGGTCCTGGTCAACAGCATCACAAACCGCAAACGCATCGGCCATGCTCATTTAAAGATAAACGTCGATCAACCAATGGACCGCGTAACGTACCGGAGCACCTGATGTACGCTGAAACGGAGTTGATGAATTGGTGAGCCGAAAACACTTGGTTGTTCAAGCGGATAAATCAACCGACCTTTGAACGGCGGTTTCTTATCGCGCCAGATGGTACGTTTCGCGATCTGTGCACAAGGGTGACTTGAACCAATAACGACAACGGATTGCGCCTCGATATTCCTTTAAGTGCTCCGTGGATCGCTTCACGTACCCTACAGACTTTGGATTGAAGACGCGTCGCTAAAGCGACTCGGGAAACGGCTGAGGACAGCCGTTGAACAATGGGGGAACGGCTGAGGATAGGCGTTGAACAATGGGGAAACGGCTGAGGATAGGCGTTGAACAATGGGGAAACGGCTGAGGACGGACGTTGAACAATAAAGACAGCCGTTGAACGATGGGTCGCTAAACAAGAAAGTTTTTTGCTAGCAAAAAACAAGTTGTGTTCTTTTTCAAAACTACCGCAACTTGATCCAACATTCGACTTGACGAATGACCCTCGATTGGGACAAGTTGATCATAAGCCCGAAACCAAGACCCAAGAAACAAATTTATCCGCGACTCGATCAGGCATGGAGGCCTCGCCAAGTGGACCGCTCTTCTTTTCTCTCGATCTCGCTTAAATCCATCTTCCCAAACGCAAAATTCATCGGGGCCGATGACATCCTTTGCCAAGCCTGCGATCAACACCCGGACTCCCACTTGGAAAACTGGATCTTCGCCTCAGGCACCAACCCCTGGGCCTCCCCTGAACAAGAAGTCCTCAAAGCCCAAGCCCACGGGGCCGTCGGTATCTTGACCGAACAATACCTACCGACCTCCGTCCCCCAATGCATCGTCCCCGATGTCCATGATGCCCTCGGCAAACTCTCAATGCACCTTGCAGGTAACCCCTGCAACAAAATTCTTACCATCGGTGTCGTCGGTACCCACGGCAAAACAACCGCCAGCCTGATGATCGCTTCGATGCTCAAGAAGATCGGTAAGTCGGTCGCTTACCACACCACCCTCGGTGGCTCGACCGGACAGCAAACCGGACTCATGGCCGAACCGACCGCCGATGCACTGACGCTCGCCCAATGGCTCAAACAAAGCACCCTTGAAAAAACACCCGCAGCCATCTTGGAAATCACCGACGATATGCTTCAATCCCATGCCACTGCAGGGATCGAATTCGATGTCTTGGTCTTTACCAGCCTGCGTCGAACCCAACGCTGCGATAGCCTCCAAGCCCGTGGTATCGAAAATGCGATGGGACGCCTGCTAGGCCAACTCAAAGAACACGGTGTCGTGGTCTGCAACGCCGATGATGCCCGTCTGAACCGTTGGGCAAGCCGCAGTTGTCCAGAAGCGATCCGATACGGACTTGATGCCGACGCGGATGTTCAAGGCCGACGCTTGCGTTCGATGGTCGGCGAACAATCGCTGATGCTCTCGGCAGGCAACTGCATCGCACCCTTAACAAGCACCATCCTGGGTGATCACAACGCCCGACACATGCTCTGCGCGGTGGCCGTCGGCTACTCGCTAGGACTGGAACTCTATGAAACGGTCTGCGGCATCGAACGACTCCAACGCATCCCGGGCCGTATGCAACGTGTCCCGGTCGATCACCATGTGAAGATCCTCATCGACTCGGCCGATCAACCCGATCGACTCGCCGTGGCTCTCCATGCAGCATCCAATAATGGAACTCCGGTTACTTGCGTGGCCGAAGTCCCCGAGGCTGCCACCCCCGAACAACTTGCCGCCTACGGACGTGTCCTCGAACGCTCGGCCTCCTACGTGATACTCACCCAAAGCCGCCGAAGCGTTCGATTCGGCCAGAAAGCTATTTGGCAAGTCCTCGACGGTTGCGAACGACCTGCGGCTGTCCAAATCGTTCCAAATCGTCGGGCTGCTATCGAACTTGCGATCCGATCGAGTCGCCCCGGAGAAGCGATCCTACTGGCTGGTTGGGGTGCAGACCGCTGGACAAACGATCAAACCAAAGAGAGCCGATGCGATCTGGACGTGGCCACCGAACTGCTTAGGGAATTCCTAAGCGAAACGCCTTGCGAAAGCATCTCGATGCAAGCCCCAGCCCCAATCGCTCCTACTTTGAAGATCTATCGGGGAAAAGCAGGCTAGAGCTTTTGCTCGATGAGCTTAGCAACGAGCTCCGGATTACGAACCTTGCGCAGATGCTCGATCTGGTCGGCAGGAACACCCATGCGCTCTAGATTGGTAAACAAGCTTTCCCAGACCTTTTCCTTCTTCTTGCCCTCGGCTAAGTACAGCTCGGTGAGCAACTCCTGAGCTCTTTGCAACGAAACAGCATCGCGATTCTTGTAGAAGTTCTTGATTACCGATTGCTGGTATCGAGAATAATCTTCCATGGGCATAATCCACCACTCCGTCGCTTAAAAGGTTGCTGAAAAGTTTGCCTCGGTAAACTATTGCGTCATGTCCTGGATGACTTTTTCAAGCCCGGGGATATCGACCCCTTGGGTCAATTCCCGGATCGAATCAGCATGCATCGACTTGGCCTGCGCGACCGCGTGGTTGATTGCTTCGAGGGTCAATCTCTGAGCAAGCGACCGATGCTCGGGCGAAAACAGCGAACTTGAGATATCCACCTCATGCACTTGTCCGAGTCCACTGACCTCGACGGTCACTTGATGATCACCTTCGCAGGCACGGCCTCGAATCCGCTTGGCTTCCATCTGCTGCTTGAGTTTCGCAGCCCTTTCAGGAAGTTGCCCGAAGGCTTTCATCAAGTTGGCGATATTACCTAGGTTCTTAAACATAGTTCCACCGACTCCTGATCGGCTCTAGCGAATTTGCAGTTGTAGCCAACCGTCGTCAATCCCGACGGCACACAACTGCAAATCTTTGAATTGTTCTGGTAGCCGGTCGGACCATCGGATGGGGCTATCGAACAACTTCTCTCGAAACAATTGCTCAAACTTGTTTTTGAGGAATGTGCGGAGAACAACGCCTCGCGCTCCCTGTTGCACTTTTCCGGTAAATTCGACATTGAGGTCACCTTGCCTCTCGAGCTGAATCGTGCCATCACCTTGCACGAGCCTGTAGGCCGCTTCGACCGTGGCCGTATGGGGCAGCGACTGATCCTCACGTTCGAGCCTTTGGGTGCTGACTCGGAACTTGATCAAGTTATCGTCGAATACGGTTTCAACGGGTTGGAAACTGTTCAAGGTGATAGCCCAGGGGCCATCTTCTTCCTTGCGTTGAATTCCCTTGGCCACATCCCCGAATTGGGCCGTATAAGCACCCATTTCTTCGCTTCGCAGGATGCGACCGGCTAAGACTGGATCGAGCAGATTGGCAATGACCGACTCATGGATTTGCAGGGTCAGCCCACAGGGATCGCTTGGAAAAGGGCAGGGGAGATCGGCGGCCAACTGAGTACCGGCTTGGACTTTCCATTGAAGTCCCATCTCGGTTGGATGGCTCCAGGAGTTTCGCTGCGGCTTAGAGATCCCTAAGCGACTAATCAGGGGCGACTCCATGGCTTCTCGAAGTCGGCGGTTGGCTTCCGAAAGTTGTTGCGTGAGTTGCTCATGGAATTGCGTGCGGATGCGATTTTCCATCCGAGCCTCGCCGATCGCGTCGGCTTGCGGCTTTTTCTTCGATGCTTGTTTGGCGGCGATTTTTCGGACGAGCTTCAAACGATGCTCGATGCTTTGAATCGTTGTCGATAGCTGTGCGTCCGCACCCGTATCGCCCAGGGCTACTAGACCGCTATCGCCCAGGGTGAGCGTTTCGCAAGCCACCACGTCGGCTGTACCTGTCGTATTGAGCACCACTCCGCGGTTATAGCCCTTGTTTTGACTTGCGAAATCCGCATTCATGAGCAACCGCAAGGTGGCTTGGTTCGGGTTATCTACGAGCGTCGGCGAGACATTTCCGCAGAGAATGCTCTGGCCGATGATCGTCGTACCCAAGATGACTTCGTTGACCGGATTGGCTTGATCGACAGGCCTGGAGAAAGCTTTCTTGAGGAAGTCATCCGATACGATCGCGCGAATGTTCGGTTGAGAGTATTTCGTCAGGACTCGCGAAACGAAATCAGGACTTTGGTTGGCTTGCTTCATGTAACTGACGAGTTGGGCCAAATCATGGACGGCTTTGGGATCGCGACGCATGTCGGGCAATTGCATTCGCTCGGAGATTTTCGCGAGCCGATTTTTTAGGATCTGCAAAGTCGTATCGGGGTCTCGGGAGATGCGGGCCTCTTGAACGTATTTCGAGAGGGCATCTCGAAGACCAACAAACGGTGAGTATTCGAGCCCTGAGTAATTTTGCCGAAAACGTTTTTCAAGGTCGTTGAGGGTCTCGGGGTTGGGCGTCTCCTGAGCAAGCTCCTTTTGCAGAGTGTCCCACTTGAGAAAATCTTTCCACAAGGGGCCTTGGGTCGGCGAGGAGTCCAGATACCGTTCAAAGTTGACGATTTGCTGATCGAGTCTTGCTCGGGCCGCTGCGATGTCCGGGAATTTCGTCGGATCCAGTTCGCCCAGGGAACGATTGACCGAGTTCCAAAGTGCCGGATCCTCAGGGAGTTGACTGTAAATCGGCTTGCTCATCGCCCCGAAAAGCCCCAGAAGGCCCAAAGCAAACTGCGGGCTAACTGGAATCCATTTTTTGATCATCGTTTTCTCCGTTCCTAAATCGAATTCGTGCTTTCCAAAGCTTAGCGGCCCAGTGTAATTGATTGGGAAAAACGCTCATAGCACCCAAGCCCCCTAGAACACCCAAGTTACCCGGAAAAGCCCGAGCAACCCAAAGCCTCACGATCCGACTTGCACTAAAGAGCAAGAAATTGCTAGGTTCCATGCGAAGTATTCGCGTCAAGATCGACTCGAAGCCCGTTCGGTTTTTACTCCCTTAAGGGACATTGTTTTTCCATGGTCGCTCGATCCGCAATCTGCGCCTGGTTCCTGATATCGATTTCAGTGTGTTTTGAAGTGCTGCCGATGCAAAGCGTCCAAGCACAGCCCAATAACGCTGGGACGAATTCTCCGTTGAACTTTTATGGTGACGGTTTTGTTTTGCTTCAGCACGGGGCAGTCATCCATGGCTTCATCAAACCCCAGGCCGATTCGGTCACGGTGGTGATGGACAAAGGCAAACAAGTCACGTTGGTTAAAAAGCAAATCCTCTTCATCGGACCGACGATGGAGTCGCTCTACAAATACCAAACGCGAGCCATCCGCAAATGGGGAACAGGCGAGCACTGGCATCTTGCACAATGGTGCATCCAAAATGGGATGCTTGATCAAGCCATCGAGCATTATCTGGAACTTGAAAAACAAGCAGGCGATAATCCAAAATTCAAACAACTCGATCTTCAACTCAAACAAGCTCTGCTTGCCGACGAGGACGTGCGTCGAGCGATGGCTCAGCAAGGGATCGAACCTCCGACGATCGAATCCCACGACAAAAAGAATCATTTGGCATCGAACTCTGGACAGGTTGTCCAGGCCAGCGCGAATGTACCGAAGTCCATGCCTCATGCCGACAAGACCATAGCCTCCGAGGAGGCGTTTCCTATCCATGCCGTTCCTGGCTATCTGCGACGAAGCTTTCAAACCGAACTTACACCCATTGTAGTTTCACGCTGTGGCCAGTCCGGTTGCCACGGAATCTTGTCAAAGAATCAATTCCAGGTTTTCCAACCTGTGGGCCAGCAAGCCGCTTCGCTCAACGAACGCAACCTGGAAAATGTCTTGCGATTCATCGATGCGGATCGCCCCGACCAATCCGACTTGCTCCATTTCGCAGTGAAACCTCACGGCACCCAACGCAATGCGAGTTTCAATCTGCAGCGTGAAGAAGACCGCTTGCACTTAGATCGCATCTCCAAATGGATCCAGTCGCTCGATAGCATCAAACCCAAAGTACCCAGCGAGACGCAGCCGAATGCTGTCGTCCAAGCCAACCACTTGGCAACCGCCGAGTCGCCCACAGCGGTTCAGTCGGCCGTTGCTTCTTCAACGCCGAAATTGTCCAAACCGGCTAAAAACGGCGCAGGTTCTGTGGTGATCGATGCGGGCGATCTAGCGGAAATCGAAGAGGAGATTCGCAAATTAGAAAAGATCGCTAAAAACAAACCCAAGGATCCCGCCGATCCGTTTGATGCAAAGATCTTCAATTCGAAGTTCCGCAAGGCTCCTGAATAGCCGCAGATTTAATCCCTGGTTCGCTTGGAACCAGGAAAGCCAAGTTCGCAACGATCATCATCGCTCCGAAGGTGATCATCCCTAGGAAGATTGCGATACCGGCATGAACAAGCAAAGCGATGGCAAGCACCCAGGGTCGGGTCAGTCGCGGCCAGACCAGTCCCGCGTAGGTGATTTCCCAAAACAGCGTCGCATGCGTAAGGATCGAGCCAAGAGTCGGGTATCGACCAATCCAAGTCATGTCCAACGACTGGTACTCATAGGAAGCTGCCGAGTACCACATGGCCGTCCCATCCCACCACATCCAACCTCGAGCCTTACCAAGCCCGCCGAAGAAATAGATCACACAAAGATGCAACTGGATGAGTCGCGTTGCAAGCGTATTTCGCCAATGCTTGTCGAAGGTCTGCGTCAACCCAAATCGCTGATCTAGGCTCCAGGAATCACCGCAACGGGAGATCGATAGATACATCGAGAGCATCAACACGATCTGATCGAGTCCGAAGAGAAACGGTGCCAAGCGATGGGCTGTCATAAGTGTTAAAAACCAAGCTATCACGGTCGTCCAACGCGTCCAGCATCCAAGGGCCATGGCAAGACCTGCCCCTAATGCGATGACTTCATGCAAGCAGGCAAACCAAAGCGGCTCTTGGCCGTTGAGATAACTCCACTTCCAGGCGTTACGGTGGAGCATCGCCAATGCCTGGTCATCCAAAAGCGACCCAGTGCCAAAGAAACTCTCGAGCCCCAAGAGCCACACCAAGTGGATATAAGCGGTCATCAGGCCCGTAGCGATACGGATCAGAGCCAGGATCCTTGCGTCGGTGGGCTTGAAAAAGAAACGATCGAGCGTTTCCCAAAAATCGTTCCACCTGCTTGCCATAGCACCTGTTGGTCCGCGTTCGAGTTCGATCATGGAACCCCTGAGACAGTTGGGGGAACGAGAGTCTCTAGGCCCTCGGGCAGCACGATCAAATCCCGCGAGTCGCTTATTCGTCGCCCTAATCGATGGACCTGCTCGGGGCTGGGTAAAGGTCGCTCGATCCTGAGCAACTCGATGCGATCTGAGTCGAGCCCCAGGAGCCCACCGCGAACCGATTGCGACTTGGAGATCGAACTCTGTAGCGATTTGTAAAATCTTCGATCCGACTCCCAGCGTTCAACGAACATACGATCCGTTTTGTCTTGTTCGGAAAGTTCGGTAGGTGCAAAGGAGTTGTTGTAGAACTCCGAGAGCATGAAATAGCGATGGTACAGGAGCCTGGGCCATTGCGATTTGCGATCCGGGAAGAACCTCGCATCGGACTTTAGACGTCGCGGCGAGTTTGCCTCATCATTCTTCTCCTGCACCGCAATTAAATGGCTAGGGCCAGGGTTGGGAGCAAAGAAAAAGTAACCATGATCGAGGTACATCCACTCGACGTAGGGAGCTAAGGTTCTTCGGAGTCCAAAAAACTCAGGAGCAACTTGAAAGTCGCTTCGGGAGAAAAACGCCAGGGGTTCGGCCAAGACCGCAAGCAGATGAAGCAGGACTGCGGCCAATACGAATCTGCGATAGACGGGTTTGCACTCCCGAGTGCGATCGGCTTGATGGTTCATCGCCAACTCTTAGGTGTCAGACGCTTGGCTTCTTGGATCCAGCCTGCCTCAAGGTCATCGCGACAAAGAGGCCAAGGCTTAAAAAGCCTGCGATGGTCGAGCCTATAAGCCAAGGCTTGCGTTTCTCGTAATACTCGTTAACCACAAAGTAAGGGGGAGGTTCGTGAGAAGGTAATCCGGTTTCAACAAGGTAGCGCCAGTGATCCCAAACTCTTGCGGGAGGATCGTGCATGGCTTCGTCATGCATGGCTGCGAAAAACTCCTCTTCAGTGTGCCCAAACTCGATCGGTGCTCTCCAGCGATCCCAACCCAAGTAAGCTGCCGTTAAAAGGCAAACGGCGGCAGTGCAAAGCAAAAAGGCAGGCAGCACTCGATCCATGACCGACTCACCAGAGGACTTACGGTCCTTCGCCAGACGATCCCCCCGAGCATGCCCTTGAGTGCTGGCGGCTGTCCCCGAGTGTACATCGAGAACCGGCAAGCTCCTTAAAACCTTGGTGGAAGGAACTTCGGCTAGTTTACCACATTGGGGGCAAACGACCGAACCGCCCGCTTGGGCTATCCCCACGGGAATCCTGGCACTGCATGAACATTCGAGAGCATATTGTGGCATAGTCGTCTGGCGAGCTAAAAAGCCTAAATGGGAGATCGTAAGTTTTGCGATTCTACGATCAATCCCCCCCGGGGGTTTCGTTTCGTTCGAATATTTCGTCGGTAAAGCCTCTTTCGATCATCACCGGTAATCCGAAACATGGCAACTTGAAGGTGATTTCTAAAGAACTCAGAAATATCTATGAGACCCTGCGGAAAACGCAGGTCGTAAGGATCCTGACAAGGGGTTTTGACAAGAATGTTTAGTACGTCTACTAGACCGAGCACCTTGAGTGGGTAAAATTATGGTGCCAAAGTCAACCCCACCCAAAGGATGCGATCCACTTTGTCACAGGATGAAGGGAGGTGTCTTCTGAGGGACAAGTTGACCGGGATTCACTGTCGCTTGCTCTTTACCCCCACATCCACGCCATCGGATCCTACTAAGTCGTTCGTGTCACATAAAGCTTCAGCCGATCGCAATTTACCGTCTGGCTGGTATCAAACTTCAGAACACGACCAAGGAATGACGAGGTAGATTGCGGTTGGGGTAAATCGTGCGAACCGAAGTAGGGATCCATCGATCCCTGCTTGTGCGCTGTGACCATTCCGGGCGTCAAGGACGGTTTTTGAGGTCGTGTTCCGCACGAAGGCCGGTGATTTGTTTCATTGGGCCTTAAGTTGCCTGACTTTCCCTCGGAAATTTTCGGTAGTTTTGAAAAATCGAACTACTATGAAGGTTTTCGTTGAGTTTGCCATGGTCCAAGTTGCGTTATGCGGCTTTAAAATAGCTAGGGCAGGCGCGTTTTTTTTCATCCATTCGTAAAAATTTACCAATTCACTTAGGAGACCCGCTAGTCACCACTTGAGTGCTACACTTGCCTTGCCTTTGTCAGGACTGATCGGTTTGCAAAAACTGCTTCGGTTGCTCATCGCGGGACAATCTGTGGCAAACTCTATGGAGTCTAGCCACTCCTTTTCCCTGCATTCATTTTGTGGTTTGAGGAATTATGACCTTGTTCGACGGCCTGTTGGATTTCGATGATGATCTGCCTCGCAGCGCTGATGACTTGGACGGTTTGCACAAACTATCGCTTGAAGAAGAAGGCGATGATTTGACCGATGCGGTGGTCGATGTTGTGATCCCCGAGGACCAAGTTCAACTCGATAGCGAAGACGATTTGCTATCGGGAATGGACGATGTTGAGACTTGGTCGGACGATCCTGTCCGGATGTATTTGACACAGATGGGAGAAATCCCATTGCTCACTCGCCAAGAAGAGATTCGTTTGGCCAAGAAGATCGAAGTCACCCGACGACGATTCCGCACCAAACTTCTCGAGTGCGACTATGTGATCCAGTACGCCTACAAGATCCTACGCCGAGTCCATACCGGGGAACTCCCCTTCGATCGCACGGTTCAAGTTTCAGTGACCGATCGACTTGAAAAAGACCAGATTCTGGGTCGACTACCTAGCAATCTAAAAACACTGGACGTTCTGCTCAAACGCAATCGTCGTGATTACCGTGACGCGCTAAGTCGCTCTTTGCCCGCAAAGAAGCGAACCGAAGCTTGGGTTAACCTCGCACGTCGCCGCCGAAAGGCGGTTCGGCTGATCGAAGAACTCGGTCTGCGAACCCAACGCATCGAAGCGATGATCGGAGTATTGGAACGATTGTCCGCCCGAGTAGACGAAATCAGACACGACTTGGCGACCCTCAAGTCCCACCAAGTCGCTCCGTCTCAAATCGCACAACTGCGTCGCGAGTACCGCCAGATACTTGTTGCTACCCAAGAAACCCCGTCCTCACTTCGCAACCGCGTCATGATGGTCAAACGGGTTTTCACAGAGTATCAACAAGCCAAAAAGCAACTCAGCGAAGGCAACTTGCGATTGGTCGTTTCGATCGCCAAGAAGTATCGCAACCGAGGCCTTAGCTTCCTGGATCTGATCCAAGAAGGTAACGCTGGTTTGATGCGAGCGGTGGATAAATTCGAGTACCGACGCGGTTTCAAGTTCTGTACGTATGCAACCTGGTGGATCCGCCAAGCTATCACAAGAGCTGTGGCAGACCAAAGCCGAACGATTCGCATCCCTGTCCACATGGTCGAGACCATGTCCAGAGTACGAAACGTTTCACGCCAGTTGCTTCAAGAACTCGGACGCGAACCGACCCTCGAAGAAACCGCACGACGAGCCGAAACAACCGTCGAAGAGGCACGGCGAGTGCTAGCCATGAGCCGCTACCCGATTTCGCTCGATCGTCCAGTCGGAAACAGTGAAGACAGCCAGTTCGGAGATCTGCTTCCCGACGGCGCGGCTGAAAGCCCCGCCATCGGAGCCGGCCAAGAAATGCTCAGAAATCGCATCAACTCGGTTTTGAAAACCCTCAGCTACCGAGAACGCGAAATCATCAAACTCCGCTACGGACTAGGTGACGGATACAGCTACACGCTCGAAGAAGTGGGCCACATCTTCAAAGTGACCCGCGAACGGATCCGTCAAATCGAAGCCAAGGCGGTGCGGAAGCTTCAGCAGCCGAGCCGTTCTCAAGAACTAGTCGGATTCCTTGACTAGCTAGCAAATAGTCGCCCCCGCGCGACGTACACCATGATCCCAAAAAACCCTGCCTGGGCTAACCTAGGCAGGGTTTTTTCTTGGTATCGCTAGTACAAGGCGTCCGCCTCCGGCGGACCCATTGTCGATGATTTCTCCGAAATCATCGCTTCGAATTGGAGCAATCGTAACATCATGAGCAACTCTTGCCACGCCGCCTGAGGGCGGCCGTGTTTTTGACGGCATTAACGGCATTGACAATGTTGCCTGCATTGACAGCGGACAGAATTGACATTGTTGACATTGTTGACATTGTTGACATTGTTGACATTGTTGACGGTGTAAGCCAACGAGGTCAAACTCGTCAATGAGGTCCGCCGTCGGCGGACGTTGCTCACAGCCAACCTCGCGGAACGCTAGCACAATTGATTCCGGTAATTCTTTCGTAATCGTCAAAGTTTGACAGTCGGACGACCGATAACCTTGGTAAGCGAATTTCGGAATGCTGCGGCACTTGTGCCGACAGTAGTCTGGACTGGCTTGTTAGGGGGGCCTAACACCAAAGGATCAACTCACCGTTTGCTCGACGCTCGATCGTCGAGAAGGGGCAGCTAGTTGACACACGTTGGATGGGAATCCCCGGCTTATGAAACGCACCTTTCAAAAATGGTTCATCGGATTGCATATCGGTAGCTTGCTGCTTACCGGTTGCCAGCCGACTCAACCGTTCTATCTTCGAGATCGTGCGAATTTTGCCGATTACCTTCAGCATGCTCAGCAGATCGAAATCCCGGATCTGGAAATCGACCCGCTCCCCGAAGCCACGAATGCTTTAGAGCCGCTGACGCTGGACAATCAGAAATACGAGTTTCTGGATCTGACGCTCGAAGAGTGTGTTTCCTACGCGCTGGTCAATAGCAAACTCATCCGGACGATCCCCGGCACGCAGCGTCAAAACGTCGATATTGCCGCAAACATTCTTTCGACTCCGAGCCAGCAACAAAGCTCGGTCTACGATCCAGCGATTGCAGCGACGACGACTAGTCCGCAACAGATCGCCGTCGACCAGAACGGAAACCGAATCTTGCCCCGTGGTGCAGCTCGGGCAAACCAAGTTGGAGGTGTCGAAGACGCACTCAGCGAGTTCGATGCACAGTTCTCTGCGTTCTTTTCCTACAATAAAACAGACCGCGCGAGAAACGTTGGGAGAGACAACACTGGACAGCCCAATCCGTTTAACCCAACGCCTTTTCAAGCTGGCGACTCCACGGGACAAATGGCTTTGTCCAAACGCATGGCAACCGGTGGCATTGTCTCGGCAAGATCGCAATCGATCTACAGCTCGAACAACATTCCAACCCCGGGAATTGCGCGCCAATTCCCACGGGACTATACGCAAGTCTTGGAATTCCAAGTCCAACATCCGCTGCTTCGCGGGCGAGGCACTTCAGTCAACCGTATCCCTGTTGTACTGGCACGCATCAACGAAGATCTATCGTTGGTGGACTTCGAAGAGCGCGTTCGCAACTTGGTTCGAGATGTCGAGTTCGCCTATTGGGATCTCTACCAATCCTATTGGAACGTGGAGAACGCTCGAATCGCTCGCGATAGTGCCGCGAAAGCTTATCACATCGCCTATGAGAAACTTCAAAAAGGTGCAGCAGGAACCACTGAGGCTCAGGCCAAGTACACCTATCACGACTTCCAAGCCCAGCTCGATGCAGCCTTGGCTGGCGGAGCAGCACTCGGGGGTGATCCAGGTCTTTTCGGTCGTGAACAAACGCTTCGTATCCTCATGGGTTGGGCGAGTTCCGATGGTCGGCTGATTCGTCCCTCGGACAAACCAGCTATCGGTATGGCACAGTTCGATTTCGACGAATCGATCAACGAAACGCTAAGCCGTAGCGTCGATCTGCGTCGTCAACGTTGGATTATCAAGCAGAGAGAACTCGAATTGCTCTCGGCCAAGAATCAAATGCTGGCCAATGTCGACCTCTCTTTCATCTACCGATTCGTCGGTGTAGGTACCTCGTTATTGGACAAAGGTGGAAACGGAGAGTTTCCCCAAAACCCAACAAACAAACCAGCCGAACCACCACCGAGTGCTTGGGAAGAACTTCTTTCAGGCCAATATCAAGAAGCCGCAGTTCGCATGGACTTCCTTCCAAACCCGGTCGGAGCACGCCGCGCCAGCAACGATGTTCGCAACAAACAACTAACACTTGCCCGCGATCATGCACTGCTCGAAGAAAAAGAGATCGCAGCAACGCATCGCATCAGCCAGGTTCTTCGCGAACTCAACAGCAACTACATCCAGATGACCGAGCAACTTGCAGCCCTCTCGGCCGCAGACCGATGGGTGAAACTCTACCAAGAGAAATTCAATGCCGGGGATGCTGGTGCCGAACAGATCATGGACTTGCTCCTGCGGGCACAGCAAAGCCGTGCTAACGCCGGTCGAAACTATGCCCGAGCCCTGTCTGAATACAACAAATCGATTGTCGAAGTCCACATGCTCAAGGGCTCGCTGCTAGAGTACAACAACATCAGTCTTGAGGAAGGACTCTGGCCCGAAAAAGCTTACTGGGATTCCTCGGAACGAACGCGGGAGCGATCGGCCAGTCGGTCCTTGCCCACTGGTGCTAGCCGTCCGAGTCTCTCAAGCCGCGGTGAGCTACCGCAGAACTTAGGCACGGCCAACCAAGCAGCAACGCCTGGAGCAACCGCTGCGAAGCCTGCAGCGAAAACCGAACCGAGCAATAGCCAGCAGAAGTCGCCTGCACCAGTAGAACCGAGCGAACCGATCCCCTTGAAGAAGGCTAGCGGCAAGAAAGTTCAAGCCCCGCCACCACCGAAATTCAACTGGGAAAATTGAGCCAAAGATGAATCAATGAGCGAACAGCGAAAGCTGTGAACGAGAGGCAGGGGGAGTACTCGGGGATGGTCGGTTCTACGGAACCGCCCATCCCTTGAGTCGTTTGTAGCCTGAAAGACAAGCGGCGATGTTAGGAAGTCAGCGTCTTGGGTTCTTTGGTATCTGATTTCCCAGTTCGGATGCTAGCGCCGCGAGCTGAGCAGGGGCTTTGGCCATCAACTGTTCGTCGCTGGACTCTTCCAAACCTAAGATCCTTTGGAGCAGTTTTATCTCGCCAAGTAGCTTGCCCAAATCAATCCCCTCTTTAAGACCCTCTTGTAGGCCTTCTTTACGACCTTGCTCTAGTCCTTGCTCTAGTCCTTGCTCTAGACCTTGTTCCAGGCCCTGCTTAAGGGAGGATTTGATCATCCATCGCTGATCCCTGAGTTGCTTTTCACGAGCATCGTACATTTCTTTGTCCTTGTGGATCCTTGCTATTCGGTCGATCGTGGCGGTCGCTTGGATAAAGGCAGGCTCTGGAAAGAGCCTCAGGAGTGTCTCGGAATCGTACTGGTGAGCATAGAGCAACCAAAAAATCCACCGATCCTGGTCGCTCGCAGTGGCTAAGTCACTTTCGATGAAATTATACCATCCAAGCTCCAGAGTGTGAATTTCAACAGTGTTTCGTAACGTCCGGCCCGATTCCAGATCCGTTAAGCGAAACGCATGATGGACTTTAGATCCGTCCGGCCAAATCTTACCTTCAACCACGCATATCGTGAAAACCGGCTTGAGCCGATCGTATTCGTATCCTGAACGAAGCTGATCAGCGTACAGATCGCAAGCGTAATAGACCAGCCTTTGCATCAAATCGGCAACCACCGAGACCTGCATCTCGATGTTATAGATCCAGCCCCGAGAGTCGGTAGCTCGAATGTCCAGGATCGACAGTTTGTCTTCTAGAAATTCCTTGTAATTGTAAGGGTTTTCGATTTGGACATCGGTGATGGGAAACGGGAGTTCCAGAATCGAATTGATCAAACTCATGAGTGCGAGTTTGTTTTCTGGAGAGCCGAACGTCAACAAGAATGCAAAATCATTGGTAGGTCGGATTCCAATTGGCACCATGAGCAACAATCCCTCGCATCAAAAGCCCATCCAGGAACGCTTGTGGTGTGTGCAGGGATCGATTCTACCGAGATGGTGTATTAAATACCCGATTTTGGTAAAGAAATTTCTCCGACGTGATGGCTAGTCGATCTTTAGCGCGAGATATTCATCTTGAGTCGTTCCAACAAAACCAATTAACCGCAGAGCGTACCATCAAGCGCATAGGGCTATTTGTGTGCTTGACTAGTGCCTTCTAATCGAGATGCGAATGAACAAGATTATTCGCTAAAAAAACCTATGGCAGATCGATAAAAAGGACGTGCGATGGATTTCCTACCGGCAAATAGTTACCCGTAAAGTGCAATCGTCCCATCCCTCGATCGACTCGAAAAACCGCTACGTGATCAGCTCGCTGATTGCAGCAGAGCAAAAACTCACCCGTCGGATCAAAAGTAAAACTCCGTGGATAGTTCCCTCGAGTCCATTCCTCGGTCTCGTAACGGAGCCTACCGTCTTGCCCAACCGAAAAAATCGCAATACTATCATGCAGTCGGTTCCCGGCATACACATAGCGTCCATCCGGGGAGACCAAAATCTCTGAACAAAAATTGCTCCCCGCATACCCTGCAGGCAATGTGGATATAGTCTGCTTTTCACTCAAGCGACCGGCCTTGGAGTCCCAATCATAGACGACCACCGTCGAACCCTCTTCCTGGATCGAATACATCCACTTTCCACCGGGATGGAAATGAAAGTGCCGTGGCCCATCCCCTGGCGGCAATGCCACAAAAGGCTCCTTAGCCGGATTTAGTTTGCCAGTGCTAAGTTCTAGTTTCCATACGAAAATCTTGTCCAATCCCAAATCGACGTGCAGCACAAAGCTACCCGTCGGGTCGGTGCTGATTTGGTGAGCGTGGGTTCGATCGTGGCCACTGAAAGCGAAACTTCCGGTCGCTGCATGCACTGCTCGCGTAGGACCGATCTCTCCGGAATCTATTTTTACATCGGTAGCCGCCCCAAGCGTCCCGTCTTGAAGGATTGGTAAAACGGCAATCGAGCCGCCAAAGTAGTTGGCAACCAACAAATACTTTTGACTCGGATGCACAACGATGTAAGTTGGACCAGCCCCCCCAGAATCAACAGTATTTAAGTGCTTGAGTGAACCGGTCTTGCGATCGATCGCATACGAATTCACGGTACCGTGCTTTTGCTTCCCGTCGTCGGCTCCAACTGTCGAATCGATCCGATCGGTCTCATTGGCGCTGTAAAGGATCGTTTGATTCGAGTTGGTAGCAAGGCAACTCGGGCTCGTTCCCAAAAGAAACTCACCCCGCTGGCTAGCTTGTCCAGTCTTGCGATCCAATTCAAAAATATGGATCCCGCGACCGTTTCCAGGAGGCAAATCGACCTGCGTCGGAAGCGTATCCCTTAGAGGAGAACTGAAGGTCCCTACGTAAGCCAGAAGAGGTCCTTGGGGCTCGGTAGCATTTTGTGCAAGTGCCAGGACAGGGGATGCCAACAAGCAACTCGCTGCAAGCAGCAGATCATGCAGGCGGATGCTCTCGAAGGCGACTCTTTGACTTAACAGTAATCTCAACACAGTTCGGTCCGTTCTTTGGATAATGCTTGGTTCGATGCCCGTCGCCCGTGTCGGGCATGGTTTAAAAACGAAAGATCGCTTCCTTGTTGTTCATGAGCATATGTGCAAGCGACCGGTAAGCATCCTTGGGGCTGGCAAAATCTTGTGAATGCACAAAACGGCCCATCAGTTCCATCTCCATGCTCGTAGGCTCCCTAGAAAAGGCCTCTATCCACATCCTGCGTATCCGCGACTCATCGCTGGCTTGATCGGCCAAAATTCGATCGGCCCATCGATCAGCCAACTGATGCACCAAAGGATCATTCAGCAAGATCAATGACTGAGCAGGGACATTCGATACATTCCTACGCCCCATACTGCTAAAGGGATTAGGCGTATCGAAAGTTAACATCATCGGATTGAGAAAATTCCTCCGAACCTCCAAATACAAACTCCGCTTGCCTGCACCATCCAAAGGCCCATTGCGCCCAGGGCGTCCCCGCCCCTCGAGAAACTCTGTCAAGTGTACCGGAATACTCGGAATCTCCGCAGAGGTCGAGCGATGATCCAACTGCCCACTGATGGCAAGCAACGTGTCGCGAATCGACTCGGACTCAAGCCGCCTGACCCTCGCATGCGAAAGCCATACATTATCAGGATCCTTATCGCGAGCTAGTTGGCTTGGCCTGGAATCCTGACGATAGACGCTCGACAAACATATCGACCGAATCATCGTCTTGATAGACCAACCACTTTCGACCAACTCCTCGGCCAAAGCATCGAGCAACTCCGGATGCGTGGGCCTAATTCCTAAAACTCCAAAGTCATCGGTCGTCGGGACGATGCCCCTACCTAGCAAATGATGCCACAAACGATTAACCGCCACCCTGGCGACCAGCGGATTGCTCGGATCGATCCATTGCTGTGCCAATGCCAATCGACCACTACCAATCCCATGAAACTCATTTTGTTTTCCGCCCAAGGCCGTCAAGTTTCGTCGCGGAACCTCTGCACCGGGCTTCAGATGATTCCCACGAATTAGCAACGTATCATTAATGCCATCCGCATCTCTCATCGCTAAAGCTAAAGGGGAATGCCAAGTCACTTTCTTGGCAAACTCAGCATCGAGTTTTTTAACCTCCAACGCCGTTGAAGAGAGACCTCCAAGTGCCTGACCGATCCGATCACTGAGAGAAGAGAACAGCTGAGGGCCAAGCTCTCTTGAATGATCCAGCAACCCTTGCGTCCACAAGGCAACTTGGGCAGCCTCAATTGCACTTAGCTCACGCGTTGGATCTTTGAGACAAGCCAGTGCAAGCTCTCGGCTGTGATTCCATACTTGAAGAGCAGTGGCTTGATCCATCTGCGGCATCGGAGCAACCGCAGGTGCTGGACCTTCGATGATCTGCACCAGAGCAAACGGCTTATCTTGAATCGGAGAAAGCTCCAAATGGATTGTCTTGCCCCGATACCGATCCAGCGACTGGGTCACCCACCGATACTCGCTATCTGGCCCAGCATTTTCAAAGATGGTTTCTCCATGCAACGGGCCCGCAATCAAACGGTGCGAATCGACGCTTGCGAAGGCTCGAAAGGAACCACGAACCAAATAGGAAACCTTTCCGGTCTTGACCGTAAACTTACGCGTTGGAAGTATCTTGCCCGCCTCGTTGACTTGATTCTGTCGATTTTGCCGATTGACTCCATGCGAAGTCTGAGTCATGGGATTCCAAAAAGGATCTCGGCGGGCTTCAGATATCGCATTGACTTTCCAAACTGGGGTATCCGAAGCGGTCTCCGCACAGCACGATCCAGCCACGCAAGGCCCCGAGCCATAGACGACACCATCGGATTGCCATAGCGCCAGATCTGGATCCCGAGCATCGAAAATTACGCTCGGATCTTTGGCGCTCAAGAGCGATCGAGCAAATCGCTGTTGCAAAGCGATCTGTTGGGCCGTCTGTGTGACTGCACTTAGAACCCCTTCATTGCCTGCTGCTTGCGATTGCTCAAGTGCAACCGTGCTTTGAATCAAGTCATCGGTAAACTTCCTTGCTTGGCTAGCAAGTCTCTTTAAATCAACATCTCTTTGTTGTGAGATACTGCGGTGCTGTAGATCGGTTTCAAAACGAATGAGCCTGTAGTCGCTACTTTTCAGATATCCATACAACGCATAGTAATCATCCTGTGCGATCGCATCGAACTTGTGATCGTGACAGCGTGCGCAAGCGACAGTCACGCCAAGAAAAGTTTTACTCAGCACATCGACCATGTTATCGAAGCGATCCGTTTCGTCCTTGCGGGTGTCGACCGGTGAATGCACCCAGTCCCCCAAATGCCAAAAACCAGTCCCCAAGACCGATTCGTTCCAGCCGAGCATCGGATGGACTCTCGGAGTCGATAGCAAGTCTCCAGCAAGATGTTCGACAAGAAATTGATCGTACGGAAGATCTTCGTTGAGGGCTCGAACAACGTAATCCCGATAAGGCTCTGCCGAGGGAATGTCCTCATCGAACTCATGGCCTCGCGATTGAGCAAATCGCACCAAATCAAGCCAATGCCTTGCCCATCGCACCCCAAAACCAGGATTTGCAAGTAGCGAATCTACCAATTTAGCGTACCACTGCGGATCCTCCGAATCAACCGACTGCTGAAGCTCTTCAGGTGTCGGAGGGATGCCTATTAAGTCCAAATAGACCCGACGTACCAACATCGACCGCGACGCTTGACCGCTAGGCGTAAGCCCTTGATCATGAAGTTTTTGCAACACCAAACGATCAGCGAGTTCCTCTGACCAAGGATCCGAGGCGAGCGCAGGAACCGCCACTTTGGCTCTAGGACTCCAGACCCAATGCGACTCTCGCCTAGCTTCCAAGTCAAACGCTTCCTCGGGCTTCTTGAATTCCGGCAAAGGTTCATCGGGCCAATAAGCCCCCCTTGCGATCCACTCTTTGATGGTCTCAACTTGGTCCTTGGGCAATGGCCCATCGGGCGGCATCTCATACCCCTTATAGGATATGGCTTGGTAGATCAAACTCGCGTCGACATCTCCTGCAATGAGCGCAGGACCGGAATCGCCCCCCTTTTGGATAAGCTCGATGTGATCGAGTCGCAAGCTACCTTTGGACTCACCAGCTTGTCCACTGTGACATGTCCAGCAGTGCTGGGCAAAAATCGGGCGAACCTTCTTCTCAAAAAACTCCTGATTGTCTTCCTGGGACCGAATCCACTGTGAACCAGGAAACACCGAGCAGATTACCGACAGGCATAAAAAAACCGGCGATCTTCGCTGCAGCATGGTTTTGATGTCGCAAGGGAGGCAAGGAGGGGGGCGAACTACATCCCCATTATACCATCGCCTAAGAATACCCGCGAAAGCCTTGCGACAATTATCAACTACCAGAGACTTGCGCATCGGTCGCAAGCAAATCCGCCGAAATGTGGGCATCCACCACGCGATGGGCAGCATCGGCCCGAACCGGACGCGTCGTAAGGGGCGTGCTGCGTATCACTAGCGTGACCAATGTGCCTTCCTGCACTTTTTCCCCTTTTTGGTTGATCAACTGGCGATACCAAGAGACTTGACCGTGCCTGCGTCCATGGGCCTTGAGGCTCACGACTTCCGTCAGGGCAAATACCGTGTCCCCCGGGAAAATAGGCTTGCAAAAATTCCAATTCTGAACGTCGATCAAGGCGGCAGTTCGAACCAGCGGTGAGGTGGAACTAAGCCCTGCCAGTATCGACATGCCTAGCATGCCATGGGCAACGGTTTGTCCAAAAGGTCCTCGGCTGGCGAATTCTTCATCGAGGTGCAAGGGGTCGTGATCGCCGGTCAGATGTGCGAATTGCTGAATATCCGATTGCAGAATCGTACGAGTCTGACTTTTCCAACGATCCCCGACATGCAATTCCTCAAAACTCAGCCCGCTCGCGTTGGTGATCATTGCCTTTGAGCTTTCAATCAACTTCGATTCACTGTGACTTACACTGCAAAAGATTGTGGTGCAGTTTTAATCGCAATGCAAGTCCCAACGAGCCAATTCGATTCCAAGCGTACGACATCTAGTGAATCGATCCGCCCGCACCGAACATCGACGAGATCGACTGATTCGAGTGGATACGTCGAATCGCTTCGGCTAGAAGCGGTGCGACCGAGAGAACGAATATGTTATCGAGCTTCTTTTCCGCAGGTAAAGGAATTGTATTGGTAATTACCAAACTCTTGACCGGCGCCTCCTTGATCAATGGAATCGCCCGACCGCACAAAACCCCGTGAGTTGCCGCCAAGTGGATTTCTTTGGCACCGGCTTCGTGCACCAGTTTTGCCGCACCGCAAATCGATCCACCCGTGCTGATCATGTCATCGAACATCAAGCAGATTTTGCCCTCGACAGGTCCACCGATGATATTCCTCTGCTTGGTCTGCAACGGGTTGTCGCGGACTTTATCGATAATCGCAAGTTTACCACCGATGCGTTTGGAATGTCCGAAAGCACGCTTGATGCTCCCTTCGTCGGGACTGACAACAACGATATCTTCGGGATCGAGGTTTTGGTTTTGGAAGTAACGAGTCAAAGCCGGTGCGGCGTACAGGTGATCGACGGGCACGTCGAAAAAGCCTTGAATCTGCGGTGCGTGCAAGTCCATGGCCAAAACGCGATCGGCCCCTGCGCGGGTAATGAGATTGGCAACCAACTTGGCCGTAATGGGTGTGCGGCCTTCATCCTTGCGATCCTGACGCGCATAACCGTAATAAGGAATCACGGCAGTGATCCTTGCGGCGCTTGCCCGCTTGCAAGAATCAATCATGATCAAGAGTTCCATCAGGTTGTCATTCACAGGTGGGCAAGTCGGCTGCACGAGATACACATCGCGACCTCGCACGTCTTCTTCGATTTTGCAAAAGTTCTCTCCATCGGGAAACTTGCCCAGTTGGATCGCCCCTGTCTTAAGGTGCAGGAAATCACAGATCTCCTTGGCCAACTGCGGATTGGCACGCCCGCTGAAAATCTTTAGCTCTCGCATCGGTATCCCATCTCCTTCATCATGTCCTCAACCCTGGCAAGCTCATCGATCGTGTTGATACTCAAGGCCTCACATGGCTTGAGGGCCGTAAGCGCATCGACCTGATACCCATTTTGCAACAGCAACGCTGGGCAGTCTGTCAAATAATACTCACCTTGGGCATTGTTATTGCTAAGTCGTTCTAGGGCCCACAGAAGCCTACTTTGCTTGAATACATACGTGCTCATGTTAACCTCGCGGATCAACTTCTCATCCTCCGTGGCATCCTTCTGCTCGACAATCCTCTGAAATTGACCCGCATTGTTACGGATGATTCGCCCGAGTCCATAAGGATCATCCTTCAGCAGTGTGCCTAGCAAGCAATCGAATTGGCCTCTTCGGTAAGCTTCGAGCAACTCGGAAAGGGATGTCGACTGAACCAAAGGGGAATCTCCCGCCACGACCAAAACAGGCCAATCCATGCGGTCTGGTTGCTCCGATAAACCCGCAGCGCACATCTGCACGGCATGGCCGGTACCAAGTTGCTGTTCCTGCAAGACAAACTCGACGTTCGACCTAGAGGCAAGCTCGCGTCGAACATCTCCGTGACGATAACCCACAACCACCATGATCCTATCGACACCCGTACGATCCAACGCGTCTAGAACCCAATGGATCATGGGTCGGCCCAAGACAGGGAAGAGAACTTTGGGCAACTCGCTTTTCATCCGTGTTCCCTTGCCGGCGGCCATCACGATGGCCGTCGCGCCCGATCCTCTCGAACCGTTTTTAGAAGCCGGTTCGCAAGATCCAGACGGCTCGCTGATCATTTTCGATAATTGAGGATTTCCCGAAGTGGTCATGGTTTGAAGATTTGTTGGTTGACGTTAGAACATGCGGTCAAATAGGCAAGAATGCCTGCCCTGAACGCTCGATTAGTTACAAGCCTCTCTCCGGGGATGGATATCTTGCCATAAGCACCCCAAGTCGAACAGGTCCAAGATTGACGAAAAAACCGGCTTAGACTATCGTTTCCCCTACTTTTCCAGTCACCATCCTCTAGAAATCTCAAGGATCCAACATGCCAAATGAACGTGCAACCGAATTGCGTCGACGCAGACATCGTAAAGCCAAACTCACGAGGCTCAAACGACGAATTGAGAAGGCCAGCAAGTCAGAAAAGGGTGTCATCGCTGCGAAAGTCCGTAGACTCAGTCCCGGCGCCGAACAACTCTTGGCCGATTGGAAAGTCTCCTAATCGCTTTGACCGCCTATCATGCACGTGCTGATCACCGGTGGTTGCGGCTTTGTCGGCTCGTGCCTTGCCAAGTTCTTTCTGAGTCAAAACGACGACAGGCAAATCACCAGCAGGATCAGCCACCCTGGAAAGCTTAGATTTCCGGAGCCTTATCAAGTAACGCTAGTCGATAACTTGATGAGGCCCGGGAGCCAAACCAACCAAGCCCCTTTAGAATCTCTCGGGGCTCATGTGCTTATCGGGGATCTTCGGGATCGGGCTTGGGTAGAGACGCTACCTAAATGCGACTGGGTTATCGATTGCGCAGCAAACCCAAGCGTCCTGGCTGGACTTGAGAATTCGAACCACTCGCAAAGTGCATCTCAACTGCTGGTGGATCATAATCTCGGGGGAACGGTTCACCTACTGGAGTATTGCAAAAGACATTCCGCAGGAATGGTTTTGGTCAGTTCGTCTCGGGTTTATTCGATCGATCAACTCAACAGGATACCTTATCGCTTGACGGACTCTCGACTCGCCATCGATTGGGATCACCTAGAATCCTCCGGCAAGATCGAAGGACTTTCTCGTAGGGGTATCAAGGAGGGCTTCAGTATCGAGCCACCTCTGTCTCTCTATGGCACAACTAAACTCGCATCGGAATGGTTGGCAAAAGAGTACTCCATGGCGTTTGGCTTTCGGCTATGCATCAATCGCTGCGGTATTTTGGCAGGGGCAGGGCAATTCGGTAAAGCAGACCAAGGAATCATCGCTTATTGGATGCATCGTTATCTTTACAGACATGGGCTTTGCTTCATAGGACTCCAGGGCACAGGTGCTCAGGTTCGCGATTGCATGCACCCGGACGACCTAGCTCGGCTGATCCAAATGCAGATTCACAGCCAGCCGAGTGACAAACCCACGACGGTCAACGTCTCGGGAGGCTTAGATTCGGCCTTCTCCTTATTGGAACTTCACCGATGGTGTGAGCAGCGTTGGGGCCAGGAACTCAGTGAGCCCCGGCCCAACGTGGAACGGGTCGAACAACCTCGGCCTTACGACGCTCCCTGGATCGTTCTGGATTCTGATCTCGCTCAAAAAACCTGGGATTGGACCCCGATCCATGATCGCTTGTCGATCTGGAATGAAATCGCCAAGCATGCTGAAGAAAACCCTCACTGGCTACAAATCTCTGGCGCCTTGGATTAAGCTGTTTCCTGCCAGGAACGAGAGAGCTATTCTCTCGATTTCCTAAACTTCATTTTTTTGCAGAGAACCTTCCGATGAATCCTTACTCAAGTGATCACACTGAATCCTCCGGTTTCCCTCAAGAACGAGGCGATATCAAGCCGCCGGGGCTATCTGCAGGTACCATCATTGCAACGATCTTGATGCTGCTCTTTGGATTCTATGGGCTCATGGGTATCCTTGGACTCGTTGGCAATGCGATCATGCTGACCAACGGCAACAATTCGATGCAAACACCTGCGCAGACAACCGATAGCTCGGCACAGCAGGCCGAGGATGCCTCGGGGATGGATGCTGATGGCAAGCCTCAGATCCAGTCCGAAACCCAAGTTGGATCAAGCAAAACGGTAGCTATGCCGCCAGCATTTCAACCTAGCTTTGCCAATACGATATCCACTTTTGCTTTGGGCATTTTGGACTTTATCCTTGCGATCCCAATGGTCTTGTGGAGCATCCAAGTCCTTCAACGCAAACGAAGCGCAGCAGTAAAACTCTCGTGGCTTGCCCTGGGTATGGCCTTACTGACGATCGTCCGGGGGGGCTTAACTTATCTATTTCTTCCCGACGTCATGGAGCAAGTCAAAAAGGGGATGCTGGCCGCACAACAAGAGCAGAGTCCTGGCGGCCAAAATCCACCGCCAGTGGATTTCGATACGATCATGCAAGTCATGACTTCCGTTGGCATGGGATGCATTGGAATCATTTTCTTGTTTAACTTCCTGGTCTATTTGTTTACCTTTTTCCAACTTCGCAAACCCACGACGTTGGAACGTTTAGACAAGTGAACCTGTAAGCGACCTCTGTGATCCATTAGATTGATTGTCCATGGCGAAATTATCCTCTCGAAAAGCCGTTTACACCGGTTCGTTTGACCCGGTGACGCTCGGCCATCTGCACATCATCGAGCGCTCAAGCGCGCTGTACGAGCAACTGATCATCGGAATCGGGGTGAATCAAGAAAAAAAACCTCTCTTTGAAATCGAGGAACGATTGCGACTCGTCGAGCAGGTCACGAAGCACTTGCCGAATGTTTCGGTCAAATCCTTTGACGGCTTGGCAGTCGATTTTGTTCGTAAACTCGGTGCCAAAGTGATGGTGCGAGGAGTGCGTCCGTTGACCGATATCGCCGGCGAATTCACGATGATGATGGCCAACCGACAACTCGATGCCGAACTCGAAACGGTCTTCCTGATGGCCGACGAGGAATTCGTCCACGTATCGAGTAGCCTGATCAAACAGATTGCAAGCTTGGGGCAAGGCCGATCGCTCGAGAAATTCGTACCCGCCGAAATCATCCAACCTCTGATCGAACGCGTGAAAAACCATCCAGCCCTTTAATCCAACAAAGGAGCCGCGGATGCACGTTCGACGCCCACTCGGTAGCAGGCGCAGTTACGACCCGCTAAGCCAATTAGTATTTAGCCGTAGCCTCGGAGAATACGTCTGGGATGATCAGGGACATAAGTACATAGACTTGATCTGCGGGTACTCGGCCTGCAATCTTGGGCATGCACACCCAAGGATCACTGCTGCGATCAGCCAACAGATCTCCGAATTGACATGGGCTCACTCTGGAGAGTCGCTCGAGCGACAGAAACTCGAAGAGACCCTCGGTGGCTTGTGGGATCAGCAACTCGACTCGAATTTCAATATCAAAAGCACATCGAAGGTTTGGCTCACTGTCAGTGGAGCTCGAGCCATCGAGATCGCTTGGAAATTAACGCATGCGAAATCTCCCGGTGCGGTGATCCGATTCGACTTGGCCTACCATGGCCGTTCTCTGGCTAGCGCCCATCTTAGCGATACCCAGCGGTCTGCGGCCATGGATCCCTTTGGAGCACATCAAGAGGCTCGAATAATCCCTTTTCCGCAACACCCTCGAGGCTCATGCAGCCCGCTGCTCGATCATGGGTCGTCCAAGTGGGAAACAGAACTTTGTCGTGAATGCCAAAAGTGTTTGGAACAGGCCGCAAGGGTTTTCGATCAAGGCCCACTGAAAGCCTCAACCCTGTTTTTAGAACCGGCCATCGGAGCTCGAGGCTATTACTTCGCCCCTGCAGGTTTCTTTAGGAAATTGGTGAGCATCGCCAAAGAAAGGGAAGTGGCTGTTGTTTGCGACGAGATCCAAATGGGACTCAGACGCACTGGGCCGATGTTTTTAAGCGTCGCACAAGGCTGGAAACCGGATCTGCTTGTCATCGGCAAATCCTTAGGAGGCGGGATTGCTCCAATCGCCGCTGTGGTTGGGGATCCTCTTTGGATCGATGCGATCGGACCTGGAATTGAATCGGAAACCTTTGCCGGCTATCCCCTAGCTTGCCGTATCGCCAACGAAACTTTAGGGATCTTGCACGAGCCAAATCTCGAATCGGAGATTGAACGCAAAGGCGAATTTTTTCGTAACCTCCTTCGTCGAGGACTACCAGGCAATAGCAGGGTCGATGGAATCGGCTTGGCGAATTGCATTAGCCTAGAGAACTTCAAAAACGCCGGTTCTACCGCAGCATCAAGAATCGTTGAGCGACTGGCCGATGAAGGTGTTTTGGTACACCTGACCGGCCCGAATCGAAATCGAATTGCATTGATTCCATCGGTGCTGATCCCTGAGACTAGCCTCGTATTTGCAGCCGAAAAAATCACCGATGCGTTCAAAGCCTCAGGTGACTGAGCCACCTGAGAACCTCCAAAAATCAAGGACAACCCCAAGACATGTTAGGCGAACCGACTCCAAGCCCCTATGACTGGCGATTCACCCTGATGGGATTCCCGGTTCGAATCCACTGGCTGTTTTGGGTAATCACCGCAGCTCTTGGCTACAACATGGCCATGGGTGCCAATCAGGCCTTCTCAAGGATCGGTACAACTCCCGGAATTGTCCCGCTGCTGCTTGTATGGATCCTATGCGTAATGGCCTCGGTTCTGGTGCATGAACTCGGACACGCCATCGCATTTCGTTACTACGGGATTGAATCGAGTATCGTTTTGTATGCCATGGGTGGACTGGCGATCCCAACGGCCGGTTTCTCTTTCAACCGATCAGGATTTCGTCGACGCCTGACGCATGCGAATCATGTGGTTATCTCGCTTGCAGGGCCGTTCTTGCAATTCGCATCAGCTATCGTTGTTGCAGGTTTGGCTTACGCACTGGGATTTTATGTACCAACGCCAGCCGAGGCGTTCGAATGGCTCACACCCCTCGGGATCTCCAACCCTTGGGCCAACGAAGGTCTATCGCCGATCCGCGACCCCTGGACCTTCGCCATCTTCGAATTCTATGTCCTGGTAAGTATTTGGTGGCCCCTGTTTAACCTCTTGCCGGTCTACCCACTCGATGGGGGACACGTCGTCCAACACACTGCGGCCATCTTGCGCCGAAGCGATGGCTACCAAGAGGCTCACATGATCGGTGCTGTATTCGGCTTCTTGGTCGCTTGGTGGTTCTTTCAACGCGGCAGCAGCATCAACGCGCTGCTGTTTGTCTCCTTAGCGATGAACAATGTTCAGGCCCTACAACGCTTCGGCGGACCTCCAAGATGGTGATTTTTGAAAAAAATTTTCAAATTTTTTTTCACCGCCAAACCGCGATTCCAAGCCCCATTCCAGCCAGTGCATCGAGCCTCTTGTGCATCGCTCTAAAGCGACATGCGCAGAGAGAACGATGGGATCCTTGTTGCTTCATGCTGACCAATGACAAGCGTGCTTAAGCGCATAGATTTGTTATTGTTTTTACTGTTGAACGCCGGATCAACCAGGATCGAAAAAGCTCCGTCAAAATCGCTTACTCCCAATGTTTTTATTGACAAAACAAAAAAGACAACGCGTTCAAAAACAACAGCCAACATGCACTGCTTAGATGAAGAAACTGTATTTCTTGTTTGGCGATTTCCATTTCCTACAATCATTCTAAACCGATAGATACCCAGGGCTTTTGCCCCGTTTGCATTACGCTCTTACAAGCCGTGTTGGTGGCTTTCTAGTCGGTGCTCCAAGCGACGCGAAACGAATTTCGACGTAAAAAAATCGTTTCATGTTTGTGGAAAAATTGTCGAAAAGATGTTGCATTCAGTTTCGAGTTTTATACAACTACTCGGAACTATGGTGTCCATAGCCCAGACATTCGATCACGTCACGGATCGACAGGCCCAGTGCCCTAGAGGCCAGTGCCAGATCGAAAGTTTGAAGCGAAGGACGTTTTGTTTCGGTTGTCGAGTTCGGCTCCCAAAGTCTGCTGCTTCGGACCAAAGAGACCGCGACAACCATGGTTTTAGGTTTTTGGAGGACACAATCGTGGCCAAGAAGAAAGCTGGAGCAACGAAGAAGAAGGTAGCGAAGAAGAAGGCTGCAAAGAAGGCAGCTCCTAAGAAGGCCGCTACCAAGAAGAAAGTAGCCAAGAAGAAGGCTGCTGTGAAGAAGACCACGACGAAGACCCCTTCGTAATTCCGTTGCTCTTCTAAGAATGACTTCCGATAGCTCGGAGTCTCTTTAAAATCCTTGTAACCGCTGAGCGGCGTTAGCCTCTCAGCGGTTTTTCTCATTCTCTCCCAAGTTACCTAGCCTCTTCAAACCACCCGATCGAGCCGTGTCTAGCAATTCCCAAGCTGCCCTATTCCACGGACCAAATTCCACCTGGGAACTGCGCTCGGCCCCCATCGCCCCGATTGGCGATGGCCAAATCCTAACACGTGTTCTCGCGTGCACCATCTGCGGTAGCGATCTACACACGATCTGCGGACGTCGACATGCCCATACGCCCGCTATCCTAGGACACGAAATCGTCGGACAAATCATCGAGCTAAGCCCAACCGCACCTCGATACGATATCGCAGGCAATCCGCTGGAACGAAACAACCGGATCGTCTGGACGGTCGTAGCCAACTGTGGCCAATGCTTTTTCTGCCAACACGACCTGCCCCAAAAGTGCCAAAACGGTTACAAGTACGGGCATCAGCAAGTCTCGCAAGACAGGTCATGGCACGGTGGATTCGCAACCCATTGCACCCTCTTGCCCGGAACCCAAATCGTCAAAGTCCCCGACCGGGTCGACAACCTAGAAGCCGCACCGCTGAGTTGTGCTACTGCAACAATTGCCGCTGCCGTGCGAACAGCAAACACCATCGAGCATGACTCAGCTCTTGTCATCGGTGCCGGGATGCTCGGGCTGACGGCTTGTGCCTTTTTTAAGACATGCTCACCCCGGATCCTTTTTTGCATCGAACCGGATGAACATCGCCGAAGACTCGCCCTACAGTTCGGCGCATCCCATTGCGTAACCCCAAACAGCCTGCAATTATCCCCCGACGATTCCCTACGCCCGATAGGCTTCGATACAGTGATCGAATGCTCGGGAACCAACGCTGGAACGCTCGAAGCGATCCGGTTGGTTCGGACCGGTGGACGAATCATCCTCGTCGGAGCTGTCTTTCCCACAGATCCTGCTCCAATCGTGATCGAACAACTCGTGCGCAAACATCTTACGATATGCGGCGTTCATAACTATCAAGCCAAAGACCTAATCTCGGCCACCGAGTTCATGCACAAGAACAATCACAAGTTCCCTTTCAAGCGGCTCGTCGAGCACACATTTCCCCTCGAGCGGATCGAAGATGCTATTCTTTGTGCTCAGAACCCACAGAATATCCGAGTCGCCATCCTTCCCTAGCGGCCTCGACACGACAAAGAATCTCTTTGACCCGAAGGCGATCCTCGGGCCGAAATCGATGGAAAGGATCGGCCATAAAATCGTCGCAAATCCCCAACAGCGATGCTCCACACTTGGTCCCTTTGATGAACCTAGAAGCATACTTGCCAATATCGTAGATCCCCTGCAAGCCATCAATTTGCGAATGCAACGATTCCCAGAGCCGGTCTCCTCGGCGGAACGATTCGTAGAGACTTACAAACAGATTCGGATAGAGGTTTGCCCCTCCTGCCACTCCGCCGTCGCCCCCCAAAGCAAGCGACTTGGCCAAAAGAGCCTCTGGCCCAATCATAATCGACCACTCTGGGCGCAGCTTTTTGAGCCCTAGAGCACGCTCGAAATACGCCAAATCGCCACTGCTGTCTTTCAATCCCACCACATTGGAATGCTCGGTCAACTCCTCGAGTGTCTCGATCTCAAACCACACCTTTGTCAGCGAAGGAATGTTGTAGAGCATCACAGGCAATGGCAATTGTGGCATCAATTGATCGACATAATACTTCAACTCCGTCTGCCCAGCAGGAAAGTAGTAAGGGGTCGAGAGAACCAACCCCGCCGCACCGGCCTTTTGTGCGTGTTCAGACAGCCGAACGGTTTCAACAAACGAGGTATCCGTAATCCCCACCAGTACCGGAACGCGACCTGCCGCCATTTCCACTGTCCGAGTGACCACCTCATGCTGCAAACGATGGCTCAGACTCGGTGCCTCGCCGGTAGTTCCCAAAGCGAACAAGCCATGAACGCCCCCTGCGATCAAATGCTCGACGAGCCTGCCGAGTCCATCGAGGTCCAGCTTATCCCGGCTGCTCATAGGTGTGATCATCGGTGGAATCAATCCAGAAAACATCGGCTGGGTCATCGTCATTTCTCTTTTTGAATTCTGTGGTAAAGCCAATACTGAGCCACGAAAAGGGGCAAGCACCAGAATATTTGACTATCAAAATGGGTCGCAATTATAACTCCCGAAACCCCACGACGAATCCCTTTGTTATTACAATTTTCCCATGCGCAGTGGCATCCTAATCCTTTCCAACGCTTTTCTCCTTTTCCTTATCCAGCCGATCCTCGGCAAGTCTCTCTTGCCGAAATGGGGTGGAACGGCTCATGTCTGGACAACTTGCCTGCTGTTTTTTCAAACCGCACTGCTTGCAGGCTACTTTTACGCGTCTGAAACCCACAGAAAACTAAGCTTACGGTCCCAAGCAACCTTGCATGCAACCCTCTGGGGACTCTCAGCAATCGCCCTAACGACACTGGCTTGGTGGCCCTCGCAAACTTTGCCTCTAGCGAATTTTCCGACCCTTGCCATCCTACTGGAACTGATCCTGCGCATAGGTCCTGCCTTCGTGCTTCTTGCGAGCACCAGCTCGCTGGTCTCGGCTTGGCACTTCCGGAGCACCCAAACCCACCACCCCTACTCGTTGTATGCGCTATCGAACTTGACATCCCTTGCCGGCTGTCTGCTCTACCCGATTGCCATCGAACCCTGGTTGTCTTTACCAACCCAACGGATTCTTTGGACTATCCTCTACTGGATCTTGGCGATTGCCATGATCACCTACAGCCTATCGATTCGAAAAAACGCATCTGACATCCAATCGCTCCTCAACGGACAGCCAAAAATCACCGACCGACCCCAATGGGCTTTGCTCCTAGGCCTATCGGCATGCAGTTCCGTCGTTTTATCGACGGCCACCAGCCATGCCAGCCAAGCAGGCTTGATTGTCCCAGGACTTTGGGTTGTGCCCCTGGCTGTCTACCTTGGCACCTGGTGGCTTGCCTTCTGGCTCAAACCCTTCGAATCATGGAGCATCCAAACGATTTTGTTCTATGCGGGTGCTCTATTGGGTCTGGGGGTTGTCGCTTTTAAACTCTGGCTTCCCTGGGTCGCTCTCGTTGGTTGCTGCCTCGGATATGTCGCTTGCATAGGCCTCGCATGCCACGGGCTGATCTACAGACTTCGGCCGGAACCAGATCACATGCCGGCTTTCTATCTTCAGATTGCCCTAGGCGGTGCGCTCGGGTCACTTTTTGCTACAGTCATAGCTCCATGGCTTTTCAGCGATTACTTTGAACTTCACGCAGCTCTCGTACTGGGTGCATTGTTGATCGCTTGGTACCATGCCCGCGCGATGTCCAAAAAACTCTTCTATGATCCGTTTACTCGCAGAATCGCCTGGCCGTTGACCATCCTGTGCCCGACACTCTTGCTCGGTGCTCTATCCACACTCTTGCTCACGCCAAGCCCAGAAACCCTCGTCGATCAAAAGAGGGACTTCTATGGCGTTGTGAGCGTCATCGAAAACCACAAACAATCGCTTCGAGCAATGCTCCATGGACGCATCCGACACGGCACAGAGCCTATCGAAGGCCCCTTGGATCCAGATCAAACCACCTATTATCAAACCGATTCTGGGGCTGCTCTAGCCTTTGGCTGGGCCCACAACCAAATCAACCAACCACTGAGCATCGCTGTCATCGGTCTGGGTACCGGCTCGCTATCGCTGTATGCGAAAACTCAAGACCACCTGCGATACTTCGAGATCAGCCCCGCGGTGTGCGAAATGGCAAAAAAGCATTTCGGCTATCTTACAGCACACACCGGTTCGACAGAAATTCTAGTCGGTGACGGTAGACGACTTCTTGAACAAGAGTCCCAGTCAAACAACCCACCAGCCTATCATCTGATGTTCGTCGATGCCTTTGCCAACGACTCCTTACCGATCCACCTGCTGACGCTCGAAGCCCTCGAACTCTACAAAAAGCGATTAGCACCCGAGGGCATCCTTGCAATGAATATTACCAACCGCAACCTCGATCTTGCCCCAGTCCTCTTTTCCACAAGCAAGCAGGCTGGATTTATCCCTTTGCTTGTTGAATCCGAACTCGCATCCTACGAACCCTCTTCACGCAAAGTCCGATGGCTTGTGCTGTTCCCTCAAAACACCCCGTTGCCAGCTTGGCCAGGCTCCCGCGACAAACTGGCTCCATCCCAAGACCCCTCGATGGATCCAAGCACCCCCAGGGGCCCAGCACCCAAGGACCCAGCACCTACGGGCACCATCTGGACCGATCAATTCGCTAGCCCTCTTCACGCCATGCGATGGTGATCAGCGCACCAATCGTGGCTTGTCATGCTCGACTAAAAACTCAGCCCGGGTTTGCAATGGAGCACCGGGTCGATCGACAAACGGAACCGTGCGATAGTAGGTCTGCCACTGATCCTTTGTCACGCGGCAAGAAACATAACCCCGTTCGGCATTGTGGAACTTGACGAACGGATTCTCCCGGAACAACTCATCCTCCTGCTTGTTCTTGTCAAAGCCATTTCCACCCGAAGAGATACTCGTCCCTACAAACTCGACTGCCACCGGCTCTTGATCAAGCTTGTCAAAGTCCAAATACAGTTCGTTAGCCCAATTGCTATGAATATCTCCCGTCAGCACGACGGTATTGGCCGACTTGCTTCGCTGGATCTGCTCCAGTAGCCGTTTGCGTGGTGCATCGTAACCGGCCCACTGGTCCATGCTGTACACCTTAGACTCTCCGCTGCTACGGCCCACACGGCCCACCATCACCTGCTGGCCCAAGATGTTCCATCGGGCCTGCGAGTCCTGCAGGTGGGCGTTGAGCCAAGCTTCCTGCTGCTGGCCAAGCAAAGTCGATTTCGGATGAAAGACAGCTCCCTCGAGCTTCTTACCACCATCCCCATTGGGTTGATCAGAGCGGTACTGGCGCGTATCGAGCATGGCAAAGCTGGCTAAGGGCCCGAAGTCCACGTCCCGATAGATCTTCATATCCGCACCTGCGGGCATCGCGCTTGCCCGCAAGGGTTGATTCTCATAGTAGGCTTGATAAGCACTCGCGCGGCGGATCGCGAAGTCGCGTGGATCGACCCACAACTCCTCAGAAATCAGTCCAGCGCAATTGTTATCAAACTCGTGATCGTCCCAGACGACCAACCACGGGGCATGAGCGTGAGCGGCTTGCAATTGCTGGTCAGATTTGTAAAGACCATAGCGATTGCGATAATCATCGAGGCTGACGATCTCCAGACTATTGTGCTTGCGAAGGCCACTTCGCCCCGGAGGACCCTCGTAGATATAGTCACCCAAATGCAAGATCAAATCGAGCTGCTCGGTGATCATATGCTCATAAGCTGTGTACAAACCCGATTCGTAATGCTGACAAGAAGCAAAAGCAAATCGCAATTCATCGACCCATTGGTCACGAGCCGGTGAAGTTCGTGTCCGGCCGATCGGACTGACCGCATCGCCACTTTGGAAACGGTACCAGTACCATCGGTTCGGCTCTAATCCATGGACTTCGACATGCACCGAATGCCCCAGCGCTTCGGTCGCCATGACTTTTCCAGTCTTGAGGATCGACTTCATCGACGCATCATCGGAAAGCTCCCAAACCACTTCGATCGGCTCCTTTGGATTCGCGCCAAATTGAATCGGATCTAGCGCTAATCGAGTCCAAAGCACCATGCCGTCGCTCGTGGGATCTCCAGAAGCAACCCCAAGGGTAAAAGGATCCGATGCCCAAGCGATGTTGGATCGGATCGCCCCGGGGGCGATTTGGGCTGCCAGAGGCAAGATCGCAAGACTCGCTCCAGACATCAAAAACTCGCGGCGACTGGCAACAAATCTTTCTGCCAAGTGCCATTGTTTTCGGGTCCCATCAATTCCTCTTCGCATGATAAAATCTCGACTGTAGGGCAGGGGGGGTTAAATGTTTGGCTCCGATTTATAACCTAGCCAACCAAGTTTTTCGAGAATCAGAAAATGAATCTATGGCGAATTATTCCTACCTAGACTTAGCCAAAATGATCGACCACTCGCTCTTGGTTCCAACCATGACCATCAGTGATCTGGAACAAGGTATCGATCTTGCGATCGCCTATGATGTGGCCAGCGTATGCATCATGCCCTACTACCTCAAACGCTGCGCCCAGCGACTCGAAGGCTCCAGTGTGAAAGCCTCGACGACCATCGGATTCCCCCACGGTGGACATCGAGCATCGGTCAAACGGGCCGAAACGATCGCAGCCCTCGAAGACGGTTGTCAGGAACTCGATGTGGTCGTCAATATCAGCCAGGTGCTAAGCCTGCAGTGGGACTATGTCCGAGACGAAATCGCCATGCTCACCGAACTTGCTCACGACGCAGATCAAAAGATCAAAGTCATCTTCGAAAATTGCTACCTTCAGGACATGCACAAAATCGAATTGTGCAAGATCTGTAGCGATATCGGAGTCGACTGGGTCAAAACCTCGACAGGCTACGGTTCCTCCGGTGCAACCTTAGAAGACTTAAAACTTATGCGAGCCAATTCAAGTCCCAGCGTGCAAGTCAAAGCCGCCGGTGGCGTCAAGGATCTACAAACACTCCTGAGTGTCCGAGACCTGGGCGTTTCGAGATGTGGATCGAGTCGCACTAGGGATCTTCTAGACCCAGCGAGAGTCGCGCTGGGCCTCGATCCAATCCTGCTGAGCGATCGCGGCAAATCCAACAGCAGTGGATATTGAACTAAGAGCAATCAGTCAGGAGGATTGCTCAGGCATTCTAAAGGCTAGATAATCCGTTGGACATCGTCGCGTCTGTGAGCCTGTCGAGCACTATCAATCAAAAATGATCTTGTAGACCGACTTGGTCTCCTCGTTCATGCTCGGCAAGTGCCGAACGAGGATCTGCTCGTTCTGATCGCCTCCGACAGTATTGCCATCTTCGATCACCGGCCCACTTTTGATCAGATACAGTGCGATGCTCGAAACGAACTCGAAGAGCTCGATCGCATCAAGTTTGCATTTGTCGACTTCGATTTCCATCAAATTGAATTGCTGCATCCCCAACGTGTACATTCCGATCTCATGCTCGGACACACCAACGAATTGAAAACGAAGCCACATCGGAACGGGTAGATTTTCCGTCGAGATATCCTCGCTAAAACTCTCGAACGTGGATCGAGAGTTGCAAACATTGGCTCCCCCCCAATAAACCCCCAGTCCGTCGAATGCCTGCAAGGCCACTAAGGCCAATTTCGTCAGTTCAATCGCCGATTCTATCGGAGACAAATCCTCGCCACCAAAGGTCGTGACGATCACATGCGATTGATGCTTGCTGGCCTCCTGTTTTCCGTCGGGCCAAAGAAAATTTTCGTCTGCATTGTTTTGAGCTTCATCGCCAGGTACCGGAGCCGGCATGTGAGCCAAAAATCCGATGGTCGTATCCTGTCTCTGCACGACAAAGATATTCGGATCGCTGCAATCGATCGAATACCCCCTGCCAAAAACCTTGTTGACTGCGTTGGCCGCGGCACTTGGATCTCCCGGCTCTGTCGATTCACACAGAACAAAACAAAATCTCGGCATGTTCTCGTCTAATCGAGCCTTCTTCTTACCTCTGCTTCTTCTGAACCGATCGAAAAAGGACATGATAGGGTTCTCCAGGTTTGAATCGATTAACTCTTTTTGGTCAACGCACGTTGCAAGTCCACCAGTGCGTTACGCTCATCAGGGGACGTCTTATCGCCTAGCCCCAGAAATCCGCCAGAGGCTTGTGCGATCCTTCTGGCTCGATCGATCGTTGCGCTGCGAAGTACTCCGAGACTCTCTTCATCGAGTTCCTTGGCAAGCGATTCGGCATAGGCCGTCCAAGCTTGGATCATCTGCTCGCTTGGCCTTTCATCGAGCCAACGGCTCAGCAGACGATACGATGGGGTTCCATAGGCGATCCCTTCATCTTCGGCCGCCTTGAGCAATGCCGCAAATTCGTTTTGAGAGATGCGAGTGTCGGCCCACGCAAGCCGAACCAAAGGCAACAGACTAAATGCAGTCATGGCCGCTGCGCCCACGCCGAGCCTTTCAAGCATCTCTAAAACACGCGGATCCTCGACCTTGGCCGCCCGACGAAGCGCCTCACGGCCATCCTCCTGTTGCGCTTGCGTCTGCTCTCGAAGGAAATCCAGGAGCAATTGATCCGGATCCATGAAGAAAGCATCATGCATCGCCTGACGCTGTTTGTCTAAAGCTTCACTCATGTGTTTTGGTCTCTTTCTCTGAAGCAATCTGAGGATCTTCGCCCCGACGCGGAAGATACCGAATGCAAAGGCCAACCAATATCATTAGGCCACCGACCCAAGTCCACCAACTCGGCGGACGATAGTCTACCTGACCGCTGCGTGCCAAGTGAACCCAAAGAGGCAAAAGTACCGGTTCCAAAAGGGTGATCAAACTGGCAATATGGCTCGGGGTGGTGCGAAGCCCCTGCGCAAAAAGCCAATACGGCGTCCCCATCTGCAATGCACCTACACCAATCAAAAGCAACCACATCCTGCCACTTGGTAAATCAACACCCGAACTCCATACCAAAGGAATCATCACCAATGCCGTAACCATGTGATTTAGTGCAATCAGCCATGCTGAATCAAATCGTCGCAATGCACGAAGCGAAAGAATCACTCCGGCATAAAATATCCCGCTCGCAAGAGCCAACCAAGGCGACCACCATCGATCCTTGGGACTCCCCGATGCATGCGTCAACTCCATCCCCAAAATGAACAGAACACCCGCAATGCACCATGCTAACATCCACCAATCGCGACCCGTCGTCGGCTCCTTGAACCAAAAGACTACCGCGAGCATCACCCAAGCTGGTGCAAGGTTCTGCATCCAAATCGCATTTGCAGGTGGACCTCCGACCAACGCGGTCAAATAAGTCCAGTTCATCAACGCAAAAGAAAGACTCATCGGAAGCAACGTCCAAGACCACTCGACCCTGCGAATCAACGGTATCAAGATCGTCAGAGCAAAAACAGCCCGCCAAAAAGCGATCGCCGCGCCGCGATGCTCCATAGGCCAACGATCAAACTCCGGTGCCCTTGCAAAAAATGCACTCGTACTCCACAAGACCGCTGCCATCATGCAAAAAAGCGGCCCCCATCCGAACTTGAAAAATGGTCTCGGATTGCTCTCCAAATTGGTTTCCAAATTTCTATCCTAGCCAGCAAAAAAGACGGTTCAAAAGGATCATGTATCCATCGTTTGATGGATGCGACGACTAGGCTTGTCGCTGGGCGATCCTTAATTTAGCAGATCGACTGCGAGGATTCGCCGCTATCTCTGCCTCCGATGCAACCAAAGGTTTTTTTGTTAAGTTTTTCAGCCTAGGATCCTCACGCATCGCATGCTTGACAAGTCGATCCTCAAGCGAGTGAAAAGAAATGACAGCCAACCGACCAGCCGGCCTGGCAAAGTGCCCCTCAGATGCAGTCTGAGGTAACGACAAAGTTTCGGGCAATCGCTCCAATCCTGCTTGAACATGCTCAAGCTCTCGATTGACAACGATCCTCAAGGCTTGAAACGTCCGAGTGGCCGAGTCGACCCGACCATGCACCCGACCAGGTACCACCCGATGGATCAAATCCGCAAGCTGCTTGGATGTCTCAATCGGCTCAATCCGATTCTGCTCGATGATCGCCCTTGCGATCCTCCGAGAAAACCGCTCCTCTCCAAACTGATAAATCGCATCAGCAATCTGAACCTCACTGTGCCGCTGTAACCACATCGATGCACTCATTCCGACAGTTGTGTCAAATCGCAAATCCAACGGCGCATCCACTCGAAAGGAAAAGCCCCGGTGCTCGTCGGAAAGCTGATCGCTCGAAAGCCCCAGATCGAGCAAGATCCCGTCGGCACTTGGGATCGCAAGTCCTTCGAGCAACCCTGGAAGATTGCAATAGGAACCACAAGCCAACAAAAGATGACAGCCCGTAGGCAGAACTAGACTTCGGCTCGACCAACCACTTGGCTCCCGATGATCGCCTGGGTTGCTCCCAGCATGAAACTCAGGATGCTCGGCAATGAATCGTTCGATCGCCCGCGGGTCACGGTCAATGCCAATGATCCAATCGCCCGATCGCAATCGCTTGGCGATCTCAAGACTATGTCCCCCGCCACCAAACGTTCCATCGACAATCACCAAGGAATTTCGGGACGGTGACTGAGGATTCAAATCCTCAAGCCAATAAGTTAGGATCGGCTCAAGGAGGACTGGGATGTGGATCGAAGGCATTTAAAAAGAAAAGGCCGGTCGGGGAAGACACCAAACTACCATCGAAGCATGCACTCTGAGTTTCCATTCAACGCGCCGCATTGCGTGAGATCCATCACCTGGGCAACCTCCTCTGCTTAGAAAGTTGACGCCCTGAGCCCGTGGCCGCGAGACTCAGATGCTACCCAAGAAGGCCTCTCACATCGCTCCGATGATCCTGGCGTCCCACCTCCCGACCGGCTATGGATCGAGCTTGGGATTCGTCTCTCTACAATAACCGAAACCGAGGTAGATTGAATACCTATTTTCGGCGAATTCACGGAGTCGCCCACCCAAAAAACACAGCGATTTGCTAGCATTTTTAATTATAGACCGACACAGGGCTATGCCTTACTAGCCAGCATGTCTCCCTAACCATCTATTGGCCATGGACTTAAGCCTCCTGGCTTGGAAAATTCGATCATGGCACAAACAGCATTAACTTTTCTATTGCTAATGATCGCCGCCGCCGGAGCTCTCGCCACTTGGCTCTTGCTGCGACCAGGAAAGTACACCCCCTGGGAACGGCTTCAATACGGACCGGTCTACCTGATGGCACGCTACCTATGGCGAGTCGAGATCCTGCAACAAAACGAACAAACCCATCAGTGGTCGACCGCTTCGCGGCTCATTGCGGATATCCCTGAACTTCTCCAAAACCCAAATCGATCGGAATCCAAACCCGAAACTCCCAAGCGTGGCACTGCTGGCCATCAAGGGGCTGTGCTGGTTGCCAACCATCGCGCTTCGGTCGATCCATGCTTTATTCAGTTGGCCGCCGGAGATCGTGTGCATTGGATGGTCGCCGGGGAGTACTTCAAAGTTCCCATCGTTGGAGCTTTACTCAGGAGCTTTCAGTGCATCCCAACCAATCGCGGTGGCATCGACACAGCGTCGACCAAACAAGCCATCGAGTTGGCCAAGAACGGGAGGTTCGTCGGCATGTTTCCCGAGGGACGCATCAATCGCACAGATCAAGCTTGGATCCCCGTACGACCGGGGGCCGCATTGGTGGCACTACGAGCGCGCGTGCCGCTGGTTCCGATGTGGATCGAAGGAGCTCGGATGGGCACCTCTGTCATCAGCCCATTGCTTATGCCTGCCAAAGTCCGCGTATTTTTAGGCAGTGCCGACTACTGGGGAATCGAGCAACTCGATCTAAACGATGGACGCTCCGACCGACAGATTGCTAACGAATGGATCTGTCGCGTCCTAGGTGACTGCTTGAGCCATGCATCCGGAAGATGCGAAACGATCAAGCTTGCTGGTGCTAATTGGCTCGGCAGTAGCCAAAACCCAACAGACTCATCGACCGACCCGGCAATCGACGAAAGCTAGTCCCCACCGATCAAGGATCAATCGTCCAGTCTTCTTGACCGTTTCGTGTGATCATTGCCGCGAGAGTATCGAGCTTGCAACTGTTTGATACGAACCAAGTTCGACCGCAGGAAAACAGGATCATCGCACCGTTGCGATGGTGGGAGCGAATCTCATTATCCATCACCCAAGCCTTCGGGTCATTAATCCCCCCCGACTGCTCAAAGATGTTGCTCCCGTTGATCCACTCTCCATCAGGTCCGCCGGTGTCCTCTGCGACCGCTGCAGTGTAAGTCAGACCATCGCGGATATCGCGGAATTTGAATGGCTGATTGTAGACAAAAACCCCATTGTCGGTGTTGATGCGAGTGGTGATCCGTTGACCGTAAAGCCCACCATAATCGGTCTTGCCCGATTTGCCTTCCACCATCGGAACCGTCGGACAGATATAGGTCGCCACGTTGGTCTTGCGAGCCACGGTATTGGTCGGGTGATCAAACGGCTGATCAAAATTGACCAAACCATGGACGTTTTTCTCTTCCATGTAAGGAAGAATCAGGGCCGACCAAGCAAAATTCTTTAGAAACCTCGGTCCGTTAAAGGGCCGCCACTGCATGCAACCCGGTGGAAGTGTGTTTAGAACCGAGTGATAGTTGTGCAGTGCCAATCCGACCTGCCGGAGATTGTTCTGACACTGGGCTTGCCGTGCCATCTCTCGCGCAGCTTGTACCGCCGGCAGCAACAAAGCCGCCAAAATACCGATAATCGATATGACGACCAACAGTTCAACGACAGTAACCCCAAGCCGCATAAGACTCGGGGTTCGAAGGTTATTCTTGATCGCAACACCTAGTGACTAAACGAACCTACGATTCTCCCGGAGACATCCCCCGGCCAAGCCAGTACATGCCCCGTTAGGGTATCGCAATCCGCTTATTTGTCAAAAGTGGATGCTAGATCACGCCGCCGTGAGTTCGGTACGGACTCATGTGATCGGGCTGATCCATGAACCAAAAACGCTCCCACTCTTGGATCATCGCTCGGAGGTTCTCCGAGGTGAAAATCAACTGCTCAGCGCGTCGTCCGGGCAATGCCGAATAGATCGGAATGGCACAACCAACCATCGGCACAGTGGCCATCATCAACAGCAAACACAACAACATTCGACGTCGCATCGGTTCTACTCCGTGAACAATTTATCCTTGGGTTTTGCCCCCCGAACTCGACGTTGCTGGATCGTCCTGGGATTCCTCGTCATCCTCCGAAGCTGTTTCCAGTTGACCAGAAGCAACCGCATCTCGGATGGCTTGGGCAAGCGGTGTATCGCTGATCGCATTGACCCGCTCTTCCATAATCTTTCCAGGTTTGAAGCTGACCACGAACTTTTCGGGTACTTCTACCTGTCTCCCAGTCCGCGGGTTTCGAGCCTTCCGTGCCGCCCTCGGGCGAACCTGGAACACTCCAAAATTCCGCAACTCGATCCGGCCCTCTTCCACCAGCGTCTGAACAATCGAGTCGAACGTCTTCTGAACGACTTGCTTGATCTGCTGCTGGTTGAGTCCCGTCTCATCGGAAATCGTTTTCACGATCTCTTTCTTTGTCACGACAGAAATCCCCACGCTTCAAGGCATCCTAAGTCTTTTACTAGTTAGACTTTAATGCCGAAAAGTCTAGGTCGCTCCTGCTTGGCCGTCAAGGTATTCCCAGCCGGGAAGATCCTTGCCGACAGGACAATCCAGATGATCGCTATGGGTGGTTTCGGATGCATAACCGGTAAATCTTCACTCCGAACCTGGAACTCGAACCTTTTTCGACACTAAAATTTTAATTAGTTTTTTTTATCTCTCGTAAACAAAAACATCTGCACTGGAGCCGGCACACCCTTTTTTGCTAAGAACTTCCCATCGGTCGAGTCTCCCATCGTCTTTTACTCCCACCATCGTATGTCCCATCGCAAGCATCGGTTCGCCCCATCAGGGCTTTTACTGCTATCTTGCCTCCTTTCTGGATGCATCGATGGACCTTTCTTCCATCTGAAAAAACTAAATCCATACATCCAAAAACAGTGGCAAGCCGATCGTGAAAAAGTCGTCGTCTTCTCCGAACGAATCGACGAACTTCGCTTGCTGCGTACCCAAATCACGTCGATGAGCGACCAGGAACAAGCCGATTGGATCACCAAGCTCGAGCAAATCCTCAAATCCGAAACCAGCCCTGAGATCCGTCGCGAAACGGTCTTAACCCTCGAAAAAGTCCATCATAGGCCCGAAGCCCTTACGGCCCTGGCCTCACTTTCAAAAGACAAAAACGAAAAGGTACGCATGGCCCTCGTGGCAGCACTGCGCCGCAGCCAAGACGAACTCGCGACCAACACACTCATCGCGATGTCAAGCTCCGATCCAAGCAGTAACGTCAAACTCAGTGCAACGCGGGCTCTGGGCAGCCACCCGTCCGAAGAGGTCAAGCAGTTTCTAGGCAGTAAACTCGATGACCGAAACATCGCCATGCGTTTCCAAGCGTCCCAAGCTCTCGGCGAACTCACGGGGAAACGTTACGGCGGGGATATCGATGCTTGGAGAAAGTATGTCGCAGGCGAGAACGTCCCAGAACCCAAAGTCTCCTTTGCCCAATCTCTCGAATCGATGTTCATGATTCGATAAAGTAGCCTATAACTTGGCTCACACCCTTGGCTGCGATACAATGAAGCTAGGGGGATTCCAACATGCAAAACCACTCGCCCTGGCGCTGCGAGTCCGACGCGATTCACTGGACACATCGCTTTAAAGCACTCTCTGGACAATCGAATATCCAGAGCGACTCGTTGCTCAATGTCGCACAATGGGCTCTGCTTTGGGATCGACAGATCTGCATGGAACTCGTCGGCGATGCTCAGCCCGAGTGTCACTTGCCTGTCTTGCAATCCCGCCGTCTTGGAACCCAAGAGCCCGGCAATACGCCTTTCTGGGAGCACCGTAAACTCGTCGAACTTGCTCTTGATCGATTCACCGCAATTGCACCGCCCGAGCCCCCCCAAGCCGTTGAGACTTTATCCAATTGCATCTTGCAGATCCTTCAAGCCGAAACCGATGCATGCATCCATGACCTGAGCCAACTTGGCCGATCCGAATTCCTCTCTAGAACATCCCAAAGCGCCCGCCCTGAGTCCCTTTTCGTCGATCCCCACGGCCTTCGCATCGACTCAGATACGACTACGAAATACTGGGGCCACTGGTACCCCGGCTTGGACAACGACCAAATTCCACTCGACGATCTGATCGCTTCGTTGCCCGGAGCAAGCGACGTTGAGATCCCGGAAATCGTCCGACGACTCGAAAACCCCAGCAGTCCAGTTGCACTCCCAGGCGCAGTGACTCTTCGCCGACACGACGTGATCCACATCTTGCTCGGACGCGGTCTGCTCGATCAAGACGAAGCATTCGTCCTTGGCTTTACCATGGCGAATGCCACAAAATACCGCGACGCCGATGGATCCCTGATGCGAGAAGCTCTCGAACATTGGTACCCCGAACCGTTCCGAATCCTCGGAAATAAACTCCATATCTTCGACTTAGGAGTTCAAACCGGACGCTCCATGGGAATCCCAGACATCGCCCAAGTTCCCATCGAAGAACTCCGATCCTACAGCGTCGGACAAGCCCGAGAGGAATTGAATATCTCCGCCGACCAACTCAAACAGATCTATCTTCAAGAAAAAGCACTGAACCCCAAGTCGATCGAAAGCGGCCGACTCCCGCTCTAGACCCACTTCGAGCAACTGCATAAGCCGACCTGGCGTGACTAAGATCCAGTGTCTGCGGCAATCCAAGTCTGCTCATCGAGATTGCAGGTGATGATCTGAGCCTCTCCTATTCGACGACCAGGTGCGACCGCTAAGTAACCAACCTCAGGCCTGCTTGCACAAAACTCCAACGCTTGTTCGATACCCATCACATACAAGCCAGTTGCCAAAGCATCTGCCCAAGCTGCCGAAGGATGAATGATCGAAACGCTCAATGCACCACCGGCTGGCCATCCTGTCCTAGGATCGATGATGTGTCCATAACGCTCACCCTTGAAATAAAAGAATTGATTCGCAGGTCCGCTTGTCCCCAGCGATCGATTCTTCAATACCAACGTACCAAGAATTCGCTCCGACTGCTCTGGATGACGCACTGCAATCTTCCACCCAGGCTCCCGCTGAGCCAGCAACTGCCTGCCAAAAGCGCTAACGCTACTCTTACCACCATGGATCGCAAAATCCTCCACCCCTCGATCTTGCAAAATTCCAACCGCCTGGTCGATCGCATACCCCTTGCCAATCCCCCCCGGATTGACTGCCACCGACCCTTTGAAACGAACCCTTCGGGCCGAATCGTCGAATTCAAGATACCTTGAGCCGACCTGAGCGAGCGACTCGGTAATTTGCTCTGCGGTTGGCATCCGCCCTTGACGACTGGAAAACCCCCATACCTCCGAAAGCCTTGCGGCCGTCATGTCAAAACAACCTTGGGTCTGCTCGTAAATCGCATAACCTAATTTAAGCATATCCAAAGTGGGCAACGAGACATCCACCCAGGTTTCTTGCCCTCTTGCATTCAACCGACTCAAATCGCTCGTCGGGATATAGATGCTCAGCAATTGTTCGAGCCACTCGACCAACTCCAGAGCTTCGACCGCCGCCTGCGGTCCTTGTTCGGGCCGCCCAGGATGTAGCAAGACATCGAATTGGCAAGCCATTGCGCGACGGGAAAACTCCAACCAAATCGGATCGACTCGTTGCATGGCCTTGCCCCCCTTTATCGAACGGGGCGGTTTGGGTTTGGGTTTCCGTTTCGTCGACTGCGATCACGCAAAAGCCGTCGAAAGTCCTTCGGATCGGCCATGTCGATCTCATCTCGCACTTCACGTCTAAGTCGCTCGTAAGCATCGAGCATCCGAGTGTTGCTGTTAACCCCCTCGGGAATCATCCAACTGGAAATGACAATCAATTGATCCGTCAGATCAATCGACTCTAAAAGTCGCTTCGGAAATTCGGACAACCGACTTGCTAGATCCGTGATCAGAGCATCTTGATTGTCCAACCGAAATCCCTCCTCGATAGGCCGTATCGAATACAAAGCCATCATCGCTGATTTTGCATCTGTCTCACGGCGTAAGAACGGCATGTTCGTTACGATCGATGGCAAGAGCATGGTATTGCTCCAATCTTCCAATGCCTCTGAATCAGCACCCTGCAAATCCGCCGAATAAAAGATCGCTGCTCGGAATGCCAACTGCTGTTGCATCATGGCAATCTTGGCCGTGGTACTCAATTCAGGCAACATCTGCCGCTTGCTCGTAGGCAAAGAATCGAAAACGATTCCGACCATCCTTGCGGTGTGACTAAGCTCCTGAGCGTTGGGTTGCATGTCGATTTGCGTTTGAATTGCCTCCATGCGCTGACGAACGTCCGGTGGATACTTACCCAACAACTCCCGGGCACTGTCAAGCTTGGCTATCTGAACGGCATTGAGCCCCCGAACCCAAGTCGGCCTTTGTGAATACGATTTTGGTACCGGTGGAACAAGCGCATCGCGATAGTGCTCTTGAAGGTATCCCACAAGCTTTTGATCCTTGGCTAACTCCTGTAGGATCGGCAACTCACCGACATCATGCAACCCCGGCAAGTTCGATGCCAAATCCAGAACCCCAAGATCTCGCTGTGTGCGATAGGCCGATGCTGCAAGTCCAATCAATGAACCAACGACCAACGACATCGCCAGTGGAACAAGTGCATTGGGGAACGTAAACCAACGTTGCCTCCAACCTACCGACGACCTAGCGTGCACCGACTCCTGAGGATCTACTGCGACCCTTGGCCCCGAACGCTTCAGATCGGCGATAACCATCTCGATGGTCGTCTGCGTAAAACTCTTGCTATGAGGTGTCTCGGGAAGCTCGTCTAGCAAATCATATGCTTTGCGCAATTCCGCCAATCGTGTGCGCAAAGACTCGTCACCTACCAGACGTTGCTCAAGCGAGGCAGAATCCTGCACTGGCAACTCCCCGTCCAGATAAGCCGTCAACTCTTCATCGATCGCGTCGCTATCGCGGTCGCTCATACTCTTTTGCCAAAACCTTCTTTATCGAATGGATCGTTGTCGCCCTGGGAATCATCTTCGTCCGAGGATTCGCTTCCCGGAACAAGCCCCTCATGCAAATAGGGCTCTAGGAGATTCTTCAGGTTCACACGAGCACGCATCAACAACGACTTGACTGCTTGCACCGTCAAACCCATCGTCTCTCCTATCTCCTGGTAACTCATCCCCTCGAACTTGCTGAGCAAGATCGCCGTCCGCTGGCGTTCTCCCAAAGCCTCCAAGGCGACCATTATAACGCGAGATCGCTCCTGATGATCCATATTTCTCGTCGGCTGATATCCACTTGGCGAAACGGCGATATTCTCAAGCAATAAACCCGAAGTCGAACCATTTTCGGCCTTGGACAACTGGTACTCGCGGCGAACCGATACGTCCCGAACATGATTCGAGGCCACATTGTGAGCGATTCGATAGAGCCATGTCGAGAATTTTGCCGTCGGGACGTAAGTTTTGCGGGATTTGTAAATCCGCAAGAAAACCTCTTGGGCCAAATCCTCCGCCAAGTCCGCACTCCTTGTCCAACCACACATGAACCTAATAATCTTGCGTTGAAATCGATCTACCAAAAATTCAAACGCCACAGCATCGTCCTCTTTGACTCGCAACATCAAGGCAACATCCGGATCCGAGACCGGATCACTCGACGATGTGCTCTTGTGTCCGCTTGATTCTGATGGATTGGAATTTGACACGCTCGTACCGTTGCCTTACTGATACTTGGAAACTTTGAACCCTGCTCGATGCAATAAGTTTCGGGCTCGATTAATCCTTCAACCACTTCATCATATCACCCCCCGGTAAAACCGTGGGTGAACGTGGAAACAGAATCAAGATCCCTCCTAGCTTAACTACGGACAACCTCGAAGCGAAAGGCAAACATCGCTCCATTACCCATTTGATATCCAATACAAGCATCAAGAAAATCACATATTGGATACCCTTACGGTCAATTCATGAAAGCTCACTAAACACCGGAAGAAATCTACGCAATATCGAAAAATCGGTTAACTGAGTTGTTAAAACCTCAAACAAACAACCCGCATTCGATGAAGCCTTACGGCGATCGGCCGGCATGTTTTCTACGGCGGTAGTAATAACCAATGCTAAAGCACCATCGCGAAGAATCCATTGAGGACATGTTGCCTGCGGACTTTGGGGTGTTTGCCACTCTTGCTCGACCTTGCCGTCCTTCAATCCAACTTGAATCGTCCTACCAAAACCTGCCGCTTCAGGATTGTAAAGCGATATGATCAAACTTTTGCCATCGGGAGTCATCGTCATTCCGTCGGGTACCCCGACCTGCTGCGACAAATCCAAGGCGACTGTTCCCGAATCGATTTGTCCACCTTGGATATCCAACCGATAAGCCATAACCTTTCGGGTCGGCGAGTCGATATCCAATAGGTCCAGGGCACCATCGCTTCGCGGGATGACAACTTTTCCATTGCTGCAAATCTGATCTGACCGCAATGGAATCAACTGCTTGTCACTCCGTCGCCACAAATACAATCCAGCCTTCTTGGTCTTGAACTCCAAGTCCTTGGTGCCAAAAATCAAATTCCCGTCCCAGACCAACCCATCGTTGATTATCGTCCCGGTGACGTTCGAATCGACTCCTTCGATAAATGGCTCCCAAGTCCCTCTCGATGGGCTAAAGATCCCGACACTTCGTTCGCAACCCACGACGAAATTCCCTCTGTCGGTGGGAAATGCAAAACCAGGTCTGCCTGGCAAATCAAAGGACTGATTGTTTGAGGTCCTAAAGTCGTAGATGTTGAGCGAGCCAGTTGTTGCACTTGGCCCATGCTGGATGGCAACCCACGAAAACCTATCGGCATCGATCGGATAAGGCCCTTCAGGAAGAAACCGAAGCGCCTCGCTACCAGGATCCAACAGCAAACTCGCTTGATAAACGCTCACGCTTGCTCCTTGTCAAACGCAGAGTCAAACGCGCGATTGCTAGGCGAAAAATCCATCTTCTTGACAAAAGCTGCTGCCTCGCGAGCCCCAAACTCTCGATCCATGCCGCTATCTTCCCACTCGACACTCAGCGGGCCGTTATACCCAACTCGATTGAGCTCCCGAATGATCTCCTCAAAATTCACGCCACCTCGACCAGGGCTCCGGAAATCCCAACCACGCCGAGCATCGCCAAAATTGATGTGGCTGCACAAGATCCCCGACTTTCCATTGAGCGTCACCTTCGCATCCTTAATATGCACGTGATAAATGCGATCGGGAAACTCCCTGATGAACTCCACCGGATCTACACCTTGCCATATCAAATGGCTCGGATCGAAATTGAAACCAAACTCAGGCCGATGCTTAATGGCCTCCAAAGCCAACTTGGCAGAATAAATGTCGAATGCAATCTCTGTCGGATGCACCTCGAGCGCAAAACGAACACCGCAAGCCTTGAACTCATCAAGAATCGGATTGAACCGATCCGCAAAAAGCTTGAAACCATCGTCGATCATCGATTGGGGAACCGGCGGAAACGAATAGTTCAAGTGCCAAATGCTCGAACCGGTAAAGCCATTGACCACCTTGACGCCGAATTTCTTCGCAGCATGCGCTGTCTTCTTGAGCTCATCGGCAGCTCGCTGATTGACCCCCGATGGACTTCCATCTCCCCAAACATAAGGAGGCAAAATCGCCTTATGTCGACCATCGATCGGATCGCACACGGCTTGGCCCACCAAGTGAGCACTGATCGCATGACATTGCAATCCGATTTTGTCGAGCAGATCTCGCTTGGCTTTGCAATAACCCGAATCCGAGTGAGCCTTATCAACCTCGAAATGATCCCCCCAACAGGCAAGCTCGATCCCATCGTAACCCGCATCCTTGGTAAACTGTGCCATCTTGGTCAACGGTAAATCAGCCCACTGGCCAGTAAACAAAGTCACGGGACGAGTCATCTTGCAAGTTCTCCAAAATTCTTAAGGGTTCATGAGCCAAAAATCAGGAATCAAACCCGATAGAATACCATGCACTCGATTCGAGCAACAGAGTTTTCTAGCTAGAATTGGAAGCGATCCCCAAGGGCCATTTCCCAAGCAACCAACCCTACCAGCGATGATACACACTCCCCTGAAAACCTCCCGCTTTGCGTCCAATCTCCAACTTGCCCTCGCATTTGCTTTGCACCTCGCCTCACTGGCTCATCTGAGCGTATCTCAAGCACAGTCGAACGAAACTCGCACCGAAAATCCTTACGCATCGGAAATCCAGCCGTTCTTTACGAAATACTGCGTCGCTTGCCATAACCCATCCGAACACGAGTCAGATCTGATGCTTCACACCCTGGGCAAAATGCTCTCAGGGGGTGACTCCGGACCGGCTCTGGTTCCAGGAAAACCTGAAAGCTCCCTGATCCTTCGGCGACTCGAAGGACTCGATCAACCCAAGATGCCTCCAGAGGACTCACCCCAACCGACTCCCCAAGACATCGCCAAACTCAGAGCCTGGATCCAGCAAGGTGCCCTCGGCTCGGACATCGAACCTAGCCTTACGGAAAAATGGAATCGAGTCACTGCGAACTCCAAAATCAATGCGATCAACGGAAATGAATTCGAGAACACCAAACCGATCACTGCCTCTGCATGGCTGTCTCCAAAACAAATCCTCCTTGGTCGATTCGCTCGCTACCAATGGATTCAAAACGACGAGAGCCTAACTCCAAGCCAATCGATGCCATTTATCGGCAAGATCTCCCAAATCCGGCTCAGTCGCGATGCAAAGCGAGCCGCAATCTGTGGCGGTCTCCCCGGCCTAGGTGGCTTGGTCCACGTGATCGACTTAGAAGCCATGCAAAAAGGAGCGAAAGAATCCGACTATCTCAAAGCCATCGAATCTCACAAAGATATCCTCTACTGCGCAGCGGTTCATCCAAACCAACCCTGGGTGGCAACGGCTGGCTACGACCGTACCATCCGCCTTTGGAATTACCAAACCGGAACACTCCTGCGAAGCTTCGATGGCCACAACGGTGCGGTATACGACCTAGACTTTGACCCCAGCGGAAGTGTCTTGGCAAGTGCAAGCGCCGACGAAACGATCAAAGTTTGGCGAGTCGACTCAGGACAACGTCTAGATACCTTAGGCCAAGGTGAAGCCGAGCAACTTCGCGTCCGATTTCTTCCAAACCAATCCACCAATAGCGTCGACATCATCGCAACCGGAGCCGATCGACGTATCCGTCAATGGAGACTCCCTTCGCTAGATCAACCCTCGGTCAGCCCTATGCTCCAATCGATCTTCGCCCACGAATCGACCATCCACCAACTAGCCCTCAACGACCAACAGCATCAAGCTTGCACGGCTGCCCATGACGGCACCATCAAAATCTGGGATACTCAAACCTGGGAACTGATCCAAGACCTGCCCCCCTCGAAGAATCTTGTAACCTCCATCGGATGGAACGCCGACAGCACTGCCATCTACTGGACGACCCTTGTAGGTGAACTCCAAACACATCGACTACCCGAGACATTCACAAACAAGAAACAACCGCCGATGGTCGCTTCGGATCAATCCAACGCGACATCTATCCCCTTAACCAACACGACCGAACTCCAAATCGCCACCCTCGCAGAGTCTGACCAAGGCCCACGATCTGTCGCAAATCCACAGATCCTAACTCCCCCAATCAAGCTCCATGGTACTCTCAAGACCGTAGATGCAGCCCAAGGTGGAGACTGGTATGCCTTCGATGCGAAGAAAGGACAAAGCTGGATTATTGAAATATTCGCAGAACGCGACAAGAGCCCTTTAGATAGCCTCTTGGAAATAACCGATCAAAACGCAAAGCCTATCCTTCGTACCAGGCTCCAAGCCCTCCGTGAATCGTACTTCACCTTCCGAGGCAAAGACTCCACGACCATCGATGATTTTCGACTCCATCGATGGGAGGACATGCAACTCAATGAATGGCTCTATGCCGGTGGCGAGGTCGTCCGATTGTGGCTCTATCCAAGGGGTCCCGATTCAGGTTTCAAAGTCTATCCTGGATCGGGAAACCGACACACCTATTTTGGAACCTCTCCAATCGCTCACGCGCTGAACGAACCGGCCTGGATCGTCAGGCAATTGGCTCCAGGCCAGGAACCGATCTCAAATGGCTTGCCCATTTTCCCTGTCTACTACAGCAACGACGATGACCCGAGGCGTCGAGGCGGTAAAGATTCGCTGATCGAATTTCTCGCCCTCGAAGATGGCCGCTATTTCATACGACTGCGCGATACTCGCGGACTCTCAGGCGATGATTTTAAATACACCTTGTCCATCACCCAACCCAATCCCCGATTCCTTTTCCGCCTAGAAACAAACGAACTGACCCTGCGTCCCGAAGTCGGTACCGAGTTTGTTGTTTCAGCCGAAAGATTCGATGGGCTCGAAGGTGATATTCAAATCGGATTCGAGAACGTCCCACAGGGTGTCAAACTGGTCGAACCTCTAACGATCGAACGAGGTCAGCTCAAGGCCATCGGCCAAATTCGCCCTATAGGAAACGACTTATCCCAGATCCCAAAAGAATTCGAAATCACTTTGGTTGCCAAGTGCCAAATGGCAGGCCAAGAAGTCTTCGCTGCGGAGAAGCCCAAGATCAAAGTCAAAGTCAACGAGACTCCAACAATGAAACTCAAGATCGTCGGCAAAGACGATCCAGATGATGCGCCGGCAATCTCGAGCCTGAATATTCGCCCAGGGCAAACTATCTCCGCAAAACTTGTCATCCAGCGAGGACAACTCAAAGGCGATATCGCCTTTGGTGGAGATGATAGCGGTCGAAACTTACCCCATGGTTGCTTTGTCGATAACATCGGGCTCAATGGATTGCTCATTCCTGCGGGACAATCGACCCGAGAAGTATTCATCACCGCCGCTCCAATCGTTCAACCCCAGCGTCGAGTATTCCACCTGCGTGGGAATGTCGATGGCAACCCAACCTCTCTTCCGATCGAACTGATCGTCCAATAGCATGTCAACCAGATCGCTCGCATCCTATCTGCTTTGCCTGATTCTGTTTTCCACAGAACTCACTGCGGGATTTGTTTTTGCTGGAACATCGGCTAGCCAGTGGGTCGTCGTGGTTAACGGCAAATCGAAGAACTCTTTGACTCTGGCCAACCACTATTGCCAGCTACGCGATATCCCCGCCCGAAATGTAATTGTTCTCAAAGACCTGCCTGATTCGAACACCATCTCGATCGATGAATTCCGTCAATCGATCCTCGGACCGGTGCTTGAGCAAATCGAGTCCAGACAACTTAGCTCGCACGTTCAAGGTGTCGCGTATTCCTGCGATATCCCAACGGCAATCGATCTGCGAGAGGATTTAAAGTCGGTCAAGGATCTGCCTAAGATCCTTACTCCAACGGGCTCGCTCAACGGAATGACCTACTTGTTTCGATGGGTTCAGCAAAAAGATCCATCCTATATCGGTCCGGATTCGAATTGGTACGCCACACACGATGCTTCGGTGCTTCTGAAGATCTACCAAGGCAGCCCCGAATCGATCAAGGAACTTCGCGAATGGATCGAGCAGGATCAGCATGAATTGGCCGCCGAAAGGCTCGACGAGCTTCGAAAAGAATCGGCCAATAGCTATCCGCTTGATTTTTTAGCCGCACAGCGGTGGGCCCTAGCGGGCGACAACAAAAAAGCCCTCGTGAGACTTGGCGATGCGGTTCGTAAAGGATGGAGATATCGAGGCGAGATCCTCAATGACCCGAGCTTCGACGAGTTGAGAGAAGACAAAGAGTTTCAAAAGCTCGTTTCGCGTTGCCCAAATGATGAATTCAAAGTCTTGCCCGCCAAAGCTTTCGACGCACGGAATTTCTTTGCCCCCAATTGCACCGATTCGACAAACCCAAAACACGGTGTGTCCTACATGCTTTCGATGGTTCTGAGCCATACGGCAAACAATCGTTTGACGATCGAAGAAGCGATCGCGCATCTAGAAAGAAGCAGTCTTGCCGATTTCACCAACCCCAAAGGGACGTTCTTCTTCTCCAAAACTAGCGATGTGCGAACCACCACGCGTGAACCGAATTTCGCCATAGCGATCGACGAACTAAAAAGACTTAAAAAAGAGACTCAAATCATCGAGTCGGTACTCCCTCCGGCAGCAAGCCAGGTCGCGGGAATCACCTTCGGTGTCTCGGATTTCGATTGGAATCGATCCGGTGCCAAACTCCTCCCTGGAAGCCTTGCCGATAATCTCACTAGCCTAGGAGGAGTAATGACTCCCAGTAGCCAAACCAAAGCTACCGAACTGCTACGTTTTGGTGCGGCTGCCGCCTCGGGAACCGTCACCGAACCCTACGCCCTTCAGTTCAAGTTCCCTTTGCCATCGTTGCACGCATACTACGCCAAAGGGCTGACGGCCGCCGAAGCCTTTTACGCTACAGTCCAAAGCCCCTATCAATTACTGATTCTCGGCGACCCAATGTGTCAACCTTATGCAGTACCGCCTCGATTCAAAGTCACCGGTTGCACCGATCGGCAAACCATATCAGGAAAAATCGCGCTCGAATTTCAACCCAGCGACGAAGAAGCCTCGAGCGATCCGATTCAATTGACTTGGCTCATCGACGGCAAACCGCAAACCCAAACCAACTTCATCACGAATCTCAACATCCAAGTCGCAGATCAAGATCGCGGGGCCTACGAGTGGCGATTCGTGACCAAAGGTCCTAAACCCACCGAAACCCGCTGGGAAAAATCCTTATGGGTTCTCTCGGGGCCTCCGGAAACCCACCTAAAGCTTCAAGCCCCTGATCGATGGTCTGCGAAACAAAACCAGCGTCTCAAGGTGCAAGTCGCAAACACCCCTAAAGACACCCAAGTGAGACTTCGATTCCATTGGGATCTGCTCGATATGACCCCAAACGATCAAGGAGAGTTTGAAATCGAGGCAGATCGACTCGGTCGCGGCCCTGTCCGTTTGCAACCCGTAGCCTGTGATGATCAAGGCAACGTTCTCTACGCAGGCCTACCAGTAAAAATCTACATCGAAAACTAATTTGCATCAACGATCTAGGTCGTAGGGTACGTAGAGCGGTCCTCGTAAAAGATTTAAGAACCTGCATTGCATCGACCTCGACGATCCCTCAGAAAGCGTCGCGATGTAAAGGGACCGCGGAACGTACCGATCTGTGATGTCCATGGTCTATCGCGCTAGATCGCTGCTTTGGTTTCCCGAGCCACGTGCAGACCACGCAGGTCAGCAAATTGCGTTCGCGCTTCTTCGTTGGTCGCAGGTCGTAGGGTATGTGGAGCGGTCCTCGTAAAAGATTTAAGAACCTGCATTGCATCGACCTCCACGATCCACCAGAAAGCGTCGTGATGTAAATGGGCCGCAGAACGTACCGATCAGTGATGTCCATGGTCTATCGCGCTAGATCGCTGCTTTGGTGTTCCGAGCCACGTGCAGACCACGCAGGCCAGCAACTTGCATTCGAGCTTCTTCGTTGGTCGTAGGGTATGTGGAGCGGTCCTCGTAAAAGATTTGAGAACCTGCATTGCATCGACCTCGAATGATCCCCCAGAAAGCGTCGCGATGTAAAGGGACCGCGGAACGTACCGATCACCTACCCTACGAGAGAGTCTCTTGCCGTTTGACCTTGCAACGGACGACCAGTTTCATCACCGATGCCATGCGCATTAATTTCTCCGGGATGAACCATATTCCCCGACTTCGATGCCCTAGATCCAGCGGCTAGGACATTCGTGCTAGTTAAACAATCTGCCAACTTGCGGTTCTGCCTGTATTCTTAGCATGGCGAATCGCGACAAATCATTTCAAGACGAATCCAAGAAAATCTCACCAAAGGCCCTGTGAATGCCCCAGCGACCCTCAAGTTCTCTTACGCCCGCTGACCGCGATCGGGTGATCCAAATGGCCTGGGAAGATCGGACCAGTTTCGATGCCATCGAGCGTCAATTTGGCGTGACACCTGGGGAGGTGATTCAATTGATGCGGTCCGAACTGAAACCTTCCTCATTCCGCATGTGGCGAGAGAGAACTGCGGGTCGAAAAACGAAGCACGTCGCGAAACGCGGGTTTGAGGTCGGGCGTTTTCGATGTCCCAGCCAGCGAGGAAACTGATTTACCCATCAAATGCGTTTGCACTCAAGCATGCCATCGACATCGAAAAACGCCTGCGAAATCGGTGCGCGAAATCGGTGCCAGGCACTCCGACAGGGGTCGCCGAAAGCTAGCAATCTCCCCAGGGAAATCGGTGCCAGGGGGAAATCGGTGCCAGGCACCTCTCTTGGAGGTTGTAGGTTTGCTAGCGTTTCCCTGGCGGCTAGATCGGTGCCAGGCACCCGCTGAAGAAGACTTAAAATTTAATCTGGCCCGAATTTTCGCCAACCAATCCGTAACGCCTTGGTCCGCATGCAAACAACTCGCGGCCCCAAAAAAGATCAAAAAAAGAAATGCCTACGCTTAGGCTTCGGATCACTCCGTCAGCGCATAGAAACTGACCAATAAGAAAAACATGCTTGCATTCTATGGATAGGCCCGCTCGAACACCGTCAGCAAGGCTCGATGTGAACTCCTATCGCAATAGCCGCAAAGTTTCGGGCTAACCGAAACATAGGATCGCATGGAGCCAGTTCCAACCGATTCAAACTAAAGTATCTGCATCCGTCGGTGGCACGACAACCCATCCGACTCACCCCGAATAAGCGAGCAACTCTTGGGTCGTGATCAACCCCGCACAGGTAGGCACCTTGGACACAGCGGTTGTACAAATGCGCAAAACAGTTTTCATCCGGTGGAAAAACTTCGTCTCGTCTAGCACGTGGCATAGTGCACCTCCTTGTTAGGTCAGCTGCAGCACTCGAGAAACACCCCAGTGCCACTTGGTAAGGAAATCAGATCATGGGACTATGTGTGTGGAGATTGCTGCGGAGCAGAGGCGGCTCCTAGGAAATGTGAGGATAGGACGACTGGGCAAGCCAGGACAAATAGAAGTTTTGGCCGGATGAGTGACACCTCTGGTCACAGAGGTGAAAAAAGCGAGAGAAAATTTCGCTTCATGGAAAAAACAACTTTCAGTACCAGGTGCCAGGCACCCTTTGGCAAGCGTCGATTTGCTAGCAAAAACCGGGTGGCACCCGGTTCAGGCTGTGCTAATGCCAGCAAAAAATTGCCCCAGTGCTCGGTGCCAGGCACCCTGGGGATACGGCGGGGATTGCTAGCGAAATTCGCAGTGCCGAGCACTCAGGTACGGATTCTTCGCTAACTCTCGAAATCTATAGAAGTTGAAGACCGGACCGATCCAAACCCAGGCATGTTAACGATTCATGCAAACAGTAACGACTGATTAAGGAACCGCGAATTAAATCGCGACAGATGATCTGCAGCTTGGACAACTCCTGCTTTGAATGAAGCAGTCTATGACAGAAGTGTAGACCCTAATTCAGGCCCCCTCTTGATTTGCAGTCAAATCTCATTTTCCTCAGGGATCTCAGACCCCGATCGAGTACCTTGCACCTTGATCCCAATTACCATAGCACTCCACGAAGCTCTTCGATGGTCTTGGTTTGACTCGATTCGATGAGCATCTCCTGACGCACAATACGACCTGGCACCTGATCGCTTCGCCATAGATTGACGATCATCGGGCCGGCCTCATTGCTCTCTGTCCACTCATAAATATCAGCCTGCACCGTCTTGCCATGGACTTCAACGTCCTCCCGGCCAATCTTCTTGGCATTGATATTCGGTAGCTGAAAGAACTCCTCTGAGAGTCCATCCGGTAACTTGAAACGCGATGCGAAACGGGTCGTCTCTGGTGGGTTCTCTTGCAAAGGCTCTCCCGGTCTGTGCACATTGACTTGAGAAACCACCTCGACATAATCGTCGGTCTTCTTGGTCAACTTCCAGACGCTCGTGACTTCTACCTTACCCGAGTTATTCGAGACCACTCGATACCTAGTCACTTGGCTTCCTACCGAAAATTTGCTCCAGTTGGCATACTCGGGATGGCTCACCTTGGTAGAAACCAGCATTGCCGGCGTAGTCACAACGTCCGAAAAGACCCGAGCCATAGGCTGATGGGCCTCGGCGGGATGGACAGTAGTAGATTGGAATCAGCGCGCGTGCTACATCGTCTTCGCCATTATAGTTCGCAGGTCTGCCAGTATGGATAGGCGGTAGACTAAAGTTCGCCAGATTGTAAACCTGCTGGCCTTCGATAAACGGCAGAATCTTAAACCACTGACTCCATCCCTTCGGATGAGCTGCATTGCAGCAAGTCGTTCCGCTTTCGTAAGCGCCAAGCGGTTCGTTGTACGCCATCCCAGGAAGACTTGGATCCCCATCATAGGGGCCTTGAGGTAGAAATTTATAAGCCGATTCGTGATTCATAAAAGCAAGCCCGATCTGGCGGACATTGCTCGCGCACGACATTCGTCTTGCTGCTTCCCGAGCCGCCTGGACAGCCGGCAAGAGCAACCCCACGAGGATCCCGATGATAGCGATGACGACCAAAAGCTCTACGAGCGTGAAACCATGAGGCTTGGACTTCGAACTAAATCCAGATCCAAAACGCAGACATTTGATCATATTTATCCACTCCGAGTGAAAGAGATAAACTGCAGGAATAAGCCTGCAAACTTCGAACGTGCCGACGTTCCAGCACTTTTTCCCAACCCGGCGATTCGATGCGAAGCTCATTCATCAGACCTTCGCAAAAACTAAACCCACCCTAAAAAAACGCCGGGCGTTTATGAAGACATCGCAAGCGATCGATGAAGAAAGGTAGAATGAAGTCTTCCGGGTTCCCCGATTCCCTTACTTCCTCAAAGCAATCGCTATGTATCAGACTCGATTCCTGCCCATCCCTTGGGTCACTATGATCCTTTGGGCTTTATTTCTCATGCAATTCGCCGAAGCTCAAAACGAAACGAACTTCCCACCAATCGATCTTTCGGATGTTCGCAAGATCGATGCAATGCAAGTTAGCGAATTAATCAAAATCGATGGTAAGCTAGATGAGTCTAGCTGGGCCAAGGCTGACCGTTCCGATAGTTTCGTCGATCTGATCACGGGAAAACCAACCCATCTAAACACACACGTCTCTGTTCTGTGGGACGAAAAATACCTGTTCATCGGCTATCAGATCGAGGACCCCAACGTCACGGCTAAATTCACCAAAGAGGATGATCCAATCTATCAGGATAACGATGTCGAGTTCTTCATCGCAGGCCAAGACGCTTACTACGAATTCGAAATCAACGCGCATGGAACTGTTTACGACGGACTTTTCGTCTGGCAGGGTGCTTATGAAACATCCGGGCTCTCCAAATGGCCACAATTCGATCGCACCAAGCCCAACGTGCAGTCGCAAGTTTTTAACGGAGTTGGCTACACCACGCATCCAAGAGGATTACGCTGGGCGTTTCTGGACTGGGACTTTTCCGCGATCAAGTCCGCTGTAAACGTCCAGGGCTCTCTGAATGATCCCTCGGACAAAGACCAAGGATGGAGTGTAGAAGTGGCCGTACCGTGGAAAGATTTGGCCATGCTCGATCTTTCTAAGCCACGGTCGCTGCCCCCCAAAATCGGCGACACTTGGCGCATCGATTTCTCAAGGTTCAATCAATCCAAAGATCCAAACAATCCCAAAGACTCCGGCGGTTGGGCTTTGAGCCCCCACGGCGTGTGGGACTCGCATATTCCCGAAGTTTTTCCCAAAGTTATCCTTGTAGGTCCAACCCCTAAGAGCAGATGAAACCAACAAGTTCACCAAATACTCAGGGAATTCCAAAACAACCAGAAAGACTCAAGCCCTAACGATGTGTGTACAACGCAGGGAAGCAAAAGGTAAAGGTTGTTTTGAAGGCACCCCAGGGGGAGTATTCCGTCTGGGATACGATCCACGATCAGTTCCTTGAAAAGTCACCCAAGAACGGCGATTTAGAGGTCGAAGTCCCTGCCGATGACGCTTTGGTTTTGGTGTTTGTGCCTGCAGGAGCGACGTTGGCCAGCGGTCATGGTAAATTAACAGCAGATGGAGTTGTCATCGACTACACCTATGAGGCTTCGCCAAAATAGATCGCTTGGTCGAACCCGATTAGCTTTTACCCCTTCGCACTTCAGCTAGACACTATAGAGCCGATGGTAAAGAACCTGCTTCGCATCCTACTGATTTGGTGGTCGATCGTCTCCATGGAGTGCCATGCACAGGACTCGATTGCTTACGATGCATTTTTTCAGGACCAGGCTTTGCGGATCGAACTGTTTCTCTTTGGAACTGGTTCCGACCTGAAAGTGGTTCCAGGCAAGATCGTGCAGGAGCCAATTTGGCCAGGCCCTCGCAAGCAATTGGTTTTTCCTTTCCCCTACGGCAAGAACGCTATCAGGGTTTATGACTTGGAAAGCGATAGACTGATTTACTCGTTTGGTTTCGATACTCTCTATAGTGAGTATGCAACCACTGAGCCAGCTTCCCAAGGCAAATGGAAAGCGTTTCCAATTTCGGTGCGATTTCCAAAACCCAAATCGCGATTTCGAATCGAGCTCCTCTCCCGACGCAAAGACAATCACTGGGAAACGATATGGTCCGAGAGTATGAAACCTTCGGACAAGAACATTCGTCGCGAAGGAGTCGACTTGGGTGATACCGTTTTCGAACTGCAGAAAACAGGCGATCCCAAAGACCGCTTGGATTTGGTATTTCTAGCCGAAGGTTACACGTTTAGCGAGAAGGAGAAGTTCTATGCCGACGCGCAGCGGATGACTCAGTACATGTTCGAACACGAACCCTTTCGTCGGCACAGAGGTAAGTTCAATGTATCGGCCGTCTTTCGGCCCTCGTCTGAGTCGGGGGTCGATGAGCCCGATCAAAGGCGTTACCGAAACACCGCCCTGGGCGCATCGTTTAACACCTTGGAAATCGACCGATACTTGCTGACCGATCAAGGGCACACGCTTCGCCAGTACGCCGCTCAAGTTCCATACGATTCGGTGGTGGTGCTAGTGAACTCAAAAAGATACGGTGGAGGGGCAATTTGCCTGGATTACTGCGTCTCTACGGTGGACGATCCAAAGAGCGAAGCCGTTTTCTTGCACGAGTTTGCCCACTCGATCGCTTATCTGGCCGACGAATACATCGGCTCAGTGACCTACAACGACATCTACCCCGAAGGTGTAGAACCCGTCGAACCGAATATCACTCGAGAGTTGGATCCTGCCAAGATCAAGTGGAAAGATGCGTTGACCACAGGCGTGCCCCTGCCTACCCCAAAGGGGTTCGGTCTTGCAACACAAGAAACAGCTTCAATCGTGGGAGCCTTTGAAGGTGGTGGGTATCTAAAAACAGGGATGTACCGGCCTGAGAAATCCTGCGCGATGGGAAGCGGCCTCGATCCCTTCCGCTTCTGCATCGTATGCGAAAAAGCGATCGAACAAATGATCGAGTACTACGCACCCTCAACAGACAAATAACCATCAAGGCTTAGCCCGAGACTCGCTTAGCAAAAACTCCGCTTGCTCGTCGGCAAGCTGAGCTTCGCGCACTAGACCACGACGGCGATAGAGCTCAGCAAGATTCCGCCATGAATAGGGGGTCGGTCCAGCATCGATCGCTTTTTGCAGAGCTTTGGCAGCCTCTTCGAGCGAACCAAGATGAAGATAGTTGTAGCCAAGTTGGTTGGCGATGTAGCCTCGCGAAGGTGCGATCCGCAGGGCAGCTTGATAGGATGCGAGCGATTGCTGTCGAAGTACCTCTTGGAGTTTCGGGGCGAATTCCAACTCTCGTTCGTAGGTTTTCCCTAGAGCATACAGCAGGTCAGCAGCCCATGGGTGATTTAAGGTCGCTTGGGGAAGTAGATCCGAAAATGTTTCGAGTGGCTGGGCGATCTGATCTGCAGAAGAATATGTGCACTCGTCGAGCTCACGGAAAGCATGTTGCAAGGCCGATTCGTGAGGCATCGATCTGCGGATTGCCGACCGTCGAGGAGCTTGGTCGACCGCCGGGCCTGAGAGTTGATCGAGCTTGCGAGCAAGCAGCGTCAGCCCGTTTCGTATCTCATCTCTTGCGCTATGAACGCTGTTTTTACGCAAAAGCGAATCGCAAGCTTGCAACTTGGTAAGCAATTCTGGGCGCAGCTCTTGCCAAGCGGCATCGGCGGCTCGTTCGATTCGCGATCTTGATTCCTTTCCCTCTGCTGAGCGACTCGGAACCCACTGGTCGTTGAGGAACTGAAACAATCCCGGGTCGCTTAAGTCCAATAAATAGTCTTTCGGAAAGCTGGCCACAAGGCGACGCTGTTGTTCATTGCGTTGCCTTGCTGCTTTCTTGCCCTTGTTGCCTTCGTCCTGCTCATCGCCGATCATCTCAAGATCATCTGAGCCGGAGACCAATTCAGATCGCAAGGCCGATTGTTCTGAAAAATCCACATCCGGCAAACCGCGTGAGATCTTGTTTCCAAATCGCGAGGGTTGGCCGTTGGATGATTGAAAGGGGGAAGCCGGATCGGCAGCATCAAATGCATCCGATGAGCCAGAATCCAAGACGACTCCCTGTTGGGGGAGTTGATTCCATTGGCCTTGGGTGCTACTCGAAAGCGGTTTTGGTGGCATCAACCGCAAGGGCTCTGTCGGTGAGACGATCGACTGGGCCGTTAGAGAGCAAGCCATGATCCCAAGGAGAAGTAGAGATCCGACGCCGCGAACCAATAGCCTTGGGAGGGTCTCTTGACTCGGGATTGGCGAAAGGTTTTCGGTTGTGGTCGGAAAGTGCGGATCCATATCCGAAGTCATCGGAGGATCGAGTCAGCTCGATTGAGCTCGGATAGGACAGGTGAACCAAGCGGCACCGATCCAAGCGATTCTCTAGGTACGAAACGAACAGTCCCCGCAGTTTAACACCATGTCGGTTGTCAAACTGTAGGGACTTTGACGTTCGTATCGACCGATGATCAAGAACGGTCAACGATTACTTGTCTTCGGCGATCTGAGGATAAACCACCCCGGCCAAGAAGGCACCGATGATGGGAGCGACCCAGAATAACCAAACCTGGGTGATTGCACTGGTGTCTTGACCAAAGATCGCAAGGATCAGAGCCGGACCGGTGCTTCGGGCAGGATTGACCGAGAGGTTCGTCACAGGGATCCCGATCAGGTGGATCAGTGTTAATCCCAACCCAATTGCAATCGGAGCAAAGCCCGCTGGAGCTCGCTTATCGGTAGCCCCTAGGATGATCATCAGAAAGAAGAAAGTCAGGACGACTTCGGCGAGGAAAGCCGACACGAGGTTGTATTTGCCTGGCGAATATTCTTCAAATCCGTTGCACGCAAATCGGCCCTCTAGGCTAAATCCTGGAGCACCGCTTGCAATAAAATACAAGACAAAAGCGCCGAGGAACCCGCCAGCGACTTGGGAGATCACATAAGGAACCAAGTCCGAGGATGGGAATCGCTTAGCGATCATCAATCCGACGCTGACCGCAGGGTTCAAGTGGCAACCTGAGATGTGGCCAATCGCATAGGCCATCGTCAGTACCGTCAGACCGAAAGCCAACGAGACTCCAACGAACCCGATCCCAAGGTTGAGCAAGGTAGGTCCACCTGCATGCGCCATTTCCTTGGTGACCAGAGCTGCCAAAACCGCACTACCGCAACCGCCAAAGACCAACCAAAAAGTGCCAATAAACTCAGCGGCACAACGCTTACCAATATTCATCATTCGCTCCTTAAAAAGAGAAATCCAACACAACGAGGGATCCAATGGCAACTCGCGCGCTGCTCCTTGCGCAAAGAATCCTTGTCGGGCTCACTACCCAGAAGCTCCATATATTACAGATTCCATCGTTTCGTGCCACGTACCCTCTGGAACTTCCCACCGCTCAACAAAAATCACAGTAGCTCCTAAGCCAGCGAAAATCCCAAGTAAATTTCCCTCTCAGGTCCCTCAGGGGGTGAACTTTCAAAGGATTTGCGCGTCTAACTCGATGGTTAGCAAGGTTGCTTGTTTTCGACGTTTTTGGGCAGAAAGCTTACTACCAGGATGATTCAGGAATTTTGGCACTACCTATCGAACCTTCTGCAGAACAACCAAATTTTTAGTGGTGGTTTGGTGCTGATGGTCGGCGGTGCGCTCTTGGCCTACTTTCGACAAGTCCCAGCGCAGATCTACCAGTTTGTCCGTCGCCGTGTGATCACCGAGATCGACATCTTGGATCGTGATCCAGCCTTCCAGTGGATCGAAAAATGGTTGGCCCAACATACCTACGCGAAAAACCGAGCACGCTCGCTAACGGTCAAGACCGAGTCGATCGATTACGATGAACGGCGAGATAACCCGAACATGGATCCACGCCCACGCATACTCTTTACACCTGCTCCAGGTGTCCACTGGCTCTTCTTTAGGAATCGTTTGATCTGCTTACACCGCGAGCGTCCAAAGCCCAACGAAGGTTCCGGGCAAACCGTCAACGTGCGAGAGTGCTTCAACATCACCATTTTTTCACGTGACCGCAAACTGGCTCAGCAACTCCTCGAAGAAGCCCGCGATGTCGCCATCCCGAAGTCCGAATTGCGGCTGACGGTCCACCGTGCCGGCCAAGGCTACTGGATGGAGCAAATGAAACGGCTGCCTAGGCCTGTCGATTCGGTCATTCTTGCCAACGGCTTGATGGACGACTTGCTCGAAGACGCCAAAACATTCCTCGCCCGTCGCGAATGGTATGTCCAGCGAGGGATCCCTTACCGACGCGGCTATCTTTTGCACGGACCTCCAGGCACTGGCAAGAGCTCGGCGGTGGTTGCTCTGGCCTCCGCACTCCAAATGGATATTGCCGTATTGAGCCTGGGCGATTCAAACCTCGATGATAACAGTATCTCTGAACTCTTCAGCTCGATCCCAGTCAACAGCATCGTGCTCATGGAAGACATCGACTGCGCGTTTTTGGAACGCAAAGAGGGGGAGGATAAGCGGAGCAAGGTGACATTCAGTGGACTGCTCAATGCCATCGATGGTGTCGCTGCTGGCGAAGGCCGCTTGCTGTTTGCAACCACCAATCACATCGCTCGCCTCGACCCAGCACTTATTCGTCCAGGCCGTATCGATCGCAAACTTTACATCGGGCCTGCCAATCGCGAACAAGCCCAACGGCTCTTCCTAAGATTCTTCCCTGAAGCTTCGGCAGAATCGACTCAAGCCTTTGCCCAGAAGATCCCGCTAGGCAAAATCACCATGTCTGCGCTTCAGACTCACCTACTGATGTACGCAGACGATATGCACGGTGCGATCGAACAACTCGACGATATGATCGAAACATTCGAGTACCAAGTTCCCGTCGAGTCTGTCTGATCAGTCCAATCGTATCTTTACACTCTGGCGGTGCGCAGTGAGCCCCTCTTTGTCGGCCAACTGCGTCACGTGGGGCTCGATCGCTCGCAAGCCATCGAGGGTAAATTCGACTTCGCTGTAGGATCTTAGAAAATGATTGGCAGACAACCCCGATGCCCATCGTGCCGTCCCTCCCGTTGGTAAGACGTGCGATGGACCGGCCGCGTAATCCCCTAATGCCACTGGGGAATAATGCCCCTTGAAAATCGCTCCTGCATTTCGGATGCGACTTGAATACCAATCGGGTTCATCCACAGAGATCTGCAAGTGCTCAGGAGCCAACCGATCGCAGATCCTAACGACTTCTTGCTCGGAGTCGCACAGGATGCTGGCGCCAAATTTGATGAGCGAATCCTTCGCCAACTCGGCTCGCTCGAGCCGCGTTAGTTGTAGTTGGATCTGCTCATCGATTTGGTCAAGCATCTTCGCATCAGATGAAAGGACGATACTCGAACCTGGCGAATGTTCGGCTTGAGCGATCAAATCCGAAGCGGCATTGGGAGGCTTGGTGGTCCGGTCTGCAATCACCACCACCTCGCTAGGGCCGGCAATCGAGTCGATCGCGACGGTTCCATAAACCAATCGCTTGGCAAGTGCCACAAAAAGATTCCCTGGCCCGACGATCATGTCGACGGCTGGTATCTCTGGGATGCCATAGGCTAGACTCGCGATGCCCTGTGCCCCCCCCACTGCATAGACCTCCTGGATACCGAGTTCGTAGCAAGTGGCTAAGACTTCGGGGTTGTAAGCACCGAACGGAGTCGGTGGTGCCATGATCGCGATTTGCTTGACTCCTGCAATTTGCGCCGGTACAGCGGTCATTAACACGGTCGAGGGATAAGCCGCCGCACCACCTGGGACACATATTCCGATCCGCTCAAGTGGCCTGTACCGCTGCTTGAGAACCTGCCCCAACCCATCGGTCAGCTCGACATCCTGGTGCAAAATCGCTTGCTGAAACCTCGCAATGTTGTTTCTAATCGCACGAACTGCCTGCAGAAACTCAGGAGCAACCGCTTTGTGCGCCTCGACCATTCGCTCGCTGGGCACCCTCAGTCGGCTGGCATCCATCCGAGGATCGTCCAGTGCCCGAGCATACTTCAATACCGCTTGGGTCCCCTGGATCCTGACCTCACGACAAATCCGCTCGACAACCTGCTGTGGACTGATCGCTTCACCAAAAAGCGACATGGTCAGCTGCGCAGATCGTTCAGAAACGACCGTCCCATCGGGACTCAATTTCTTTCGCAACTCTTCGAGTCGCTCTTCGAAATCACGGGCCGATGTATCGAGTCGTGTGAGCATCCATCCACTCTTGGGGCAGAGATTTTTTAAGATTGCAGAGACTGTAACTGCTCGACCGTAAAATTCACGTTGGTCGCAACCGATTGCACATCGTCATGGTCTTCGAGTTTTTCAAGCAGTTTCATCACCGATACGGCGGTATCGGCGTCAACCTCGACAGTCATCTTTGGAATACGCGTGACCTGCTTAGACTCCAAGGCAATCTGTGCAGCTTCCAGCGCATCGACCAACTCGGTGTATACGTCGGTTGGACAAGTCACATCGTAACCCGACTCGCTCTCGGTGACATCCTCGGCACCGTTTTCAAGCGCCAACTCCATGAGCTTCTCCAGATCCACAGCAGACTTGGCGACGTTGATTAAACCTTTGCGGTCAAAGTTGTAAGCAACACAGCCCGTTGAGCCAAGATTGCCGCCGTGGTTGTCAAACAACTTGCGGATCTCAGGGGCCGTTCGGTTGCGATTGTCAGTCATGATATCGCATAGAATCGCAACGCCACCGGGACCATAGCCCTCATAGAGCACCTCTTCAACATCACCCCCATCGAGCTCCCCAGTCCCCTTCTTGATCGCTCGATCGATGTTGTCTTTGGGCAACGAGACCGCTTTAGCATCGAGGATCGCAGCGCGCAAACGGATGTTACTCGATGGATCCCCTCCACCTAGCTTTGCAGCAACAATGATCGCTTTGGAAAGCTTGCTCCAGAGCTTACTGCGTTTGCTGTCAACGAGCGCTTTTCTGTGCTTGATGTTGGCCCACTGCGAGTGTCCTGCCATGGATGATGCTCCAATGTGTTTTCGATAAACTGTGATTCAGTAAATGGTAGGGTGTAACTCTACCGTGGCTTCTTCTTCGTCAAGTTCGTTCCTACCGAAGCGTGATTTCCTTTGACCGGAGCTTTACCAGCCTTGCTTGAATCCTTGGATTCTTTTTTGATCGGTTTGCTCTTGTCGTTTTTGGACTTTTCGAGCTTGCTCTTATCAAGCTTGCTCTTATCAAGCTTGCTCTTATCAAGCTTGCTCTTATCAGGCTTGCTCTTATCGGATTTACCCGTTTGAGGTTTACTCTCAGCAGGCTTGCCTTTGACTGGCTTGCCCTTTTCGAGCTTGCCCTTCTCAGTTGTGCTTTTGGATGGTTTGCTGCTTTCGGGCTTGGACTTTGCGTTCTTGTCCGCCTTGGACAAGTCCGGTTTGCTAGAGGTCGATTTACTAGCCGCCGGCTTGGGTGTCGGCTTGTTAGGTGACTTGGTTTCCTTGGTAACCGTCGGCTTGAGAGCACCTGCCTTTTGCGATTCGACAGGCTTTGTCGTCTCTTTGGGCTTAGTCGCCGGCGATTTGGCAGCCGTTCCCTTGGCTAGCGTCTGCTCGGCAGTGGCCTTCGGTGCACTGGCAATAGGCTCTGGTTTCTTCAGATGTGGTTCTTTGGTGCCCGATGTTTTCGGCGGCGAAACCTTCGAGCCTTTTGCCTTCGAATCGCTTGCTTGCTCTTCAGGCTTGGGCTTGGTCTTGTAAGCGACTCCCATATCTTTAAGTACAGCCAGAGGTGCGGCGCTTCGAGGATGGTGGTACAAGTCGCCGGCGAACTGATGCATCAGACCCGCGAACTCAACCCCTTTATTCTTAGGAATTGCTCGTTCGATTCCAGGAATCGCTTTCTTTTGCAATTCGGCCAGCGTCAATATCTCGCATTGCCACATCGCATCGCAGATCAAGTTGCTTGCAGGGATCGAATGGCCACCCAAGGCGTGTTGGGAAACGTAGGAAACCACAAAAGGTGACATCCCCTTCCAAGCTTCCAACTCTGCGGTTGCCTTGCCCAAGTTCGCTTTCTTCATGTCGTCGATATCGTACTGATACCGCGTTTCAAAGATCGATTGCAAGCACTGCTTAATCCTCGATGCAGCTTGCAAAGGAAACGGCAAGGGCTTGAGAGCCTCCGCCAATTCAGCGACCGTCGTGACTCGGACTTCATTCCAATCGAAATAAGTCTGCTGCAACTTGGCAAACCCCTCGTCGGCTTGCTCGATGCGGGCGTCTTCAAGACAGCATGCATACAAAAGATGCTCAAGCACCGAACGCTCCGGAGGCTCAGCAAGAGGCTTGTAATGCTTTCTTAAAGACTTTAACAGGTTTTCGTATTTGACCGTTCGGTTTCCGGAACTCATCGATCGTTCCTTTTCCTTTCAATCGCTCTTAATCAGTTACATCAAAGGTTGCTGTCAGGGTTCGTCTACTTCTTGCGACGTTTTTTTCCCTGCGTGTCTTCTTCAGAATCTTCGTCTTCAAACTCGCCGTCAGGTGCAAGATCATCGAGTATTTCTTCGATCGATTTGTCCTCCAAAGGCGGATCATCGCTAGCCTTACCGTCGCGCTCTTTCGCAATCTGCTCAAGAATCTGCTGTACAGCTACGGACTTTTTAACCCCGTCGTCGATGACAAACGATAAGCGGGGGATGTAGCGAGTCTCGATTCGATCGGCAATCTTCGATTGGAGAAAGCCGACAGAATTCTGAAGCCCTTTGAGCACCGTTCTCTGCTGGGCCTCGCTCCCCATAACGCTTACCAATACCTTGGCCTCTCGCATATCGGGGGTCACTTCGACCCCGACGACGGTGACATTCTGAACGCGAGGGTCTCGCAATTCGGTAAGGATCGCCATCGAGACGACTCCGCGAATCGCCTCGGCAGCTTTTAGCAACCTTCGTGAACTCATGATTTCGAGTTGTCCAGCGTTCTAGCCACTTGCTCGATACGATAAGCCTCAAGAACATCATCGACTTTCACGTCGTTGAATCCCTGCAGTTTGATGCCGCACTCCATACCGCGGTTGACTTCCTTGACGTCGTCTTTGACGCGTCGGAGTGTCTCAAGCTGGTACTCACCGATCTTGCGACCTTCACGGTGGACGCGTATGCGACATCCACGCTCGATAGTGCCCTGCGCTACAAAGCAACCGGCAATCGTACCGACCCGCGAAACGCTAAAGACGGCTTTGACAAACGCCCGTCCGAGCTCCACGACCTTCTCTTCAGGCTTGAGCCTACCTTCGACCAAAGCTCGAATGTCTTGGGCCAAGTTGTAGATGATGTCATAGCGGCGAATCTCGACATTCTTCGCGTCGGCCATCGATCGGGCCGCTTCGTCAGGGATAACGTTAAATCCGACGATAACCCCCTGCGACGCATTAGCCAGAGTCACGTCAGCTACAGTGATACCGCCGACAGCCTTTTGCAAGATCCGAATATCGACCTCGGGGTGATCGAGTTTGGTTAGCTCCTTTTCAATGGCTTCAAGCGATCCGCGAGCATCGGCTCGAATGATCAGATTCAAAACCACCTTTTCCTCTTTGACCCCTAACTTGCCGGTCTGAAGCAACTCTTGGAATGCTTCGAACGAAACCTTGGGCGAGGATCCCGATAGAGACGCAGCCCGGGCTTCCTGTTCACGGGTAGCAGCCAATTGTCGAGCTTGTCCAATGTCATCGATGACATAGAACTTCTCTCCAGCTTCAGGAGCTCGATCCAAACCGGTAATGTTCACGGGCATCGAAGGCCCTGCTTCGGTAACCTGCTTGTTCCGCTTAAGCGTGTCGTAAATCGCTTTGACACGTCCAAAGGTTGTACCGCAAAGTACGATGTCTCCGACGCGGAGTGTGCCGGTCTGAACCATCACCTTGGCGATCACACCTCGATCTGCCGATTGCTCGCTCTCCAAGCAAACGCCCATGGCCGCCCGCTTGGGGTTGGCTCTGTAGTCGTGCAGTTCGGCGACCGTCAAAACCGTTTCAAGCAATGTATCCATCCCTTCACCAGTGATGGCACTGGTAGGAACAACTTCGACGTCGCCCCCCCAAGCACTTGGAGTCAGACCGTGCTCGGTCATTTGAGTCATCACCCGGTTGATATCAGCTCCAGGCAAATCGCACTTGTTAGCGGCCACAACGATCGGAACCCCGGCAGCCTTGGCGTGCGAAATGGCTTCCTCGGTCTGAGGCATGATTCCGTCATCTGCTGCGACGACCAAGATCGCGATGTCGGTGACATTCGCACCCCGGGCCCGCATCTCGGTGAAAGCTTCGTGACCAGGTGTATCGACAAACGATACAGCTCGACCGTCCTTCTTGACCTGATAAGCTCGTATATGCTGGGTGATACCGCCAGCCTCACCTGTGACGATTTTCGTGCCGATCAAAAAGTCCAACAAAGACGTCTTGCCGTGGTCGACGTGCCCGAGGAACGTGACGATCGGTGGGCGAGTGATGAGATCCTCAGGAGTATCCACAAAATCATCAAGCTTGGCGATAACGCTCGTTTCGAGTGTCTCGGCTTGTTTGAATTCCAAGTCGACTCCAAGATCGACAGCCAGCAATTCGGCTTGCTCTTGAGAGAGAGTCGCGTTGATGTTGGTCATCGAACCCATCATCATCAACGATCGAAGCACCCTGGCTGCAGGTACACCAGCCGCCTCAGAGAAACTCCGCACCGTACATGGCAGAGCCAGCACCACTTTTTCTTTTCGGCTGGTGTCGGCCTGTTGCTTCTTTTTGTGCCGATGTGCGGCCAATCGTCGTTCTTCTTCTTCCTCCACACCATCGAGGTCTTTGGTGGTTTGGATCCGATTGGGAACTCGCAGTTTGCTTCTCTCGGCTCGGCTCGATTCAAGGCTCGCTAAGCCCTTCTTACGTACAGGCTCTTCAGCCTCTTCGGCAGGCTTGCGATGCTTCTGATTGAGCTTGTTCTCAGCCGCTTGCTTAAACTCGGTCAAACCAGCATGCTGCGTTTGACTCGGAGCCGTTGCCCGTCCGGCCCCAGTCCCCGATTTAGCAGCCGCACCACTGGCAGCAGCCTTGTCTTGAAGGTTCTGCTGCTGAACCCCTTTGAGCACCTCTGGAGTTAACTTGACGATCGGCTTGAGAGCCGCAGGTTCTTGAGAACGAGCCGCGGGTGTGGCTGTTCCAGATTTAGGAATTTTCGCAAGATTGATCACAGGCTCTCGCGTCTTGCGAGCGACCTTCGAAGGCTCAACACTGCCGCTAGGCTTGGCCCCCTCGGCCGGCTTGGTTCTGCCGATGACCCGCACTTTGCCAGACGGATTTAGCGATGTGAAATCTCGAGTCGGTTCGTCGAGTCGCGATTCTCGGACCCGCACGGGCGCTTCGGGAGGACTTGGCGCTGCTGGGGCCTCTACGCGAGCGACTGTCGCCGGATTGGTCTCGACGGCAATCTCACTTTCCTCTTGCGTCTCCTGAGCGACTTGCCCAGTTCGCCCGACTCGAATTGCCGGTGACTTCGCTGCACTGGCATCAACGACTTGCTCTTCGATCACCTCGGGTTCCGAGACGACATTAGCCAAGTTCTCAACAACGGCCTCCTGAGGTAGTTCGCTGGGCTTCTCATCACCCGGTTTGGTACCCTTGCGAATCGCACCGATTTCTCGCTTGGCCGTAACGGGTTTTCCTATCTCCCGAATCGGTGCCTCTCGAATCGGCTCTCGCATTGGCTTGGCCGGTTCCTTGGTCGCTTCTGGTGCCGGAGCAGAACGCTCCGCAAGATGGCTTTTGATTTTGGCGATCTCATCGTCTTCAAGACTCGCCAGTGCGCTTCCTTTGCCCTGGATTCCTATACGCGCACACAGATCGACCAGCTCTTTGCTGTCGATTCCAAGATCTTTTGCAAGCGAATAAATTCGAACTGCCACTGAGCAAAAATCCCCGGGGCTTTAGCCCTCGATTTGTCAGGCGAGACACCGACACCAATCCGGTCATCTTCGCTCGCCTTTTTGTTGTTTTGAATTATCTCATTGAACGCCCCTTCGCATTGCCAGCACATCCCAATGAAGAGATTCCACATAAGAACCCTTCTGTCGGTGATGGCCCAGCGGTCGCGATATGCCATCCATCGAAACGGTAGAATACGTAGTCTAACGCAGAAGCTGGAATTCGTCAGGGATCCAAGCCCCCAAATTCACTTTTTTCTCTGCAGAATTGGGTCTTTTGTGAGCCTACTGAGCTTCAGCTGGTGGCTCGGTCGGCGGTTTTACGGAATCTTCGAGTTTGTCGAGTTCCTCAGCCGCACGTCGTTCTTTGTCCGCTTTTTCCTGTTGCTTGCGGGATTCCTCTTCGGCCTCTTGCTCGGCGGCTCGCTCTTCGGCTTGCTCGACGATCGCATTGACCTGATCCTCGGTGTATCCACCCATCTCGATGAGGGCCTCAGGTTCGATGACCGATAAATCATCGAAGGACAGATACCCTTGCTCGACAAGTTGTTGGGCAACTTCTTCGGTCATCCCGTCGATCTGCATGAAGGCTTCCATCGCCCTTTCGATTTGCCGCTCAAGCTCCGGGGCTGTCATGATCTCAATGTCCCACCCACAAAGCTTGCTGGCCAGACGAACGTTCTGACCAAAGCGTCCGATGGCTTGCGAAAGATGCTCGTCGTTGACCAACGCAATCGCTCGACCGATCATATCGCACAAGAGGACTTGTTCGACCTGAGCCGGTTGCAAAGCATTGGGGATGAGCACCATCGGGTCATCGCTCCAGCGGACAATGTCGATCCGCTCACCGGCTAGCTCGCTGGTGACGTTTTTGATTCGGTTACCCCGCATGCCGACGCAAGCCCCAACGCAGTCGATGCGTTGGTCGCTGCTACTGACGGCCACTTTGCTACGATACCCAGGTTCGCGGCTGATGGCATTGATCTTGATGACACCTTCGGCAATTTCAGGGACTTCTTGCTCGAAAAGCCGCTGTACAAGCGTTCCTTTGGTCCGCGAAAGGATGATCTTCACGCGGTTGCCGACCGCTTTGACTTCGTAGATCACGGCGCGAACACGCGAGCCGTTGTGATAGGCTTCGCCAGGTATCTGCTCGCTCTTTGGCAAAATGGCTTCGACATTACCGAGTTGGACGATCGTAAGTCCCTTTTCGGTGCGCTGCACGATCCCCGTAACGAGTTGGCCGACTTGCTCGTGGAATTCATCGAGCCGAGCGTCGCGCTCGGCCTCTTTGAGCTTCTGGATAATCACCTGCTTGGCAGTCTGAGCCCCGATTCGACCGATTTCGTCTTGGCTAAGCGTTTTGCCGTCGACCGTCGCATTGATCGCACCGACACCGCGGACGATCTGAATATCGACCTCAGCTTCTTCCCCAAATTGCCGTTTCGCGGCAGTAACTAAAGCGGCCTCGATCGCTTGCATGACCAATTCGGGATCGATCTGCTTTTCGCGATGCAGAGAATCGACGATTCTCAGCAAATCTTGGGGATTCATGCTGTACTTTTCGTGCTAATGGTGTCGGTTTGGCGTCCCTGACGGGAGTTTGTCAATCGGGGAAGGCTACTCGCAAAGCCCTGGGCTGTCAATGTCCGATCGGACAGATCGGACGGATCAGACGGATCAGACGGATCTAGAGAGATGGGGGCTAGCCGCCCCCATCTCTCTAGACGATAATGGAGACAAGAAAGGGGGGCGAATTGGAATCGACCGGATGAGTTGAAGATTTTGGTGGCATGCCGTGGTTGGTCGAGAGGCCACGTAAAAACTCGATCAAAAAAAGTAACTGCAGAGAATACTCTCGCACTGGCAGCCTAAATAAGGCTTCCCAGGCACCCGGGGCCCGTCGGAGGCGCTGGAGTGCCTGCCGTAATTCCGAATCGCCATGGCCCGTGTCTCGCACGGCGATGGTTAAAAAAGCTCGAGGCTGGCACTTCGCACCGATGCCGACAACGAACGCGAAGGGCGAGAAAATAACAGTTGGCTAAGCATGTAGAGGCCGGATCGGAAGCATTACGGGACGCGGGTTCAATTCCCGCCGCCTCCATCGAGTCGGTCACCGCAACGTGACCATACCGCTCTAGACCCGCTGGCTCACCCCAGCGGGTCTTTGCGTTTCTACCCAATAAGTTCAAAGGGATCGCGAGCTAGCCAACTTCTCACGCGGCCAAACCTCGGGACTCGCTTGGTGAGCATCACGCACCCAAAAGGCTCAATTCGGGGTAAAAGGCTCTAAATCGCGGGACTCACCCCCAAACGGGTCCCGTGCTCGGAAACCCTGCAAAATGCTGCTCTTTCGTGATTTCGAACAGGCGTGAGGTTTTAGCGAAAAACGCCAGGTGGCGGTGACCTGAAAAACCTGACCATCGCGTCCCGCGGTGATGAGCAGATTCCCAATTGGCAAGTGCTCGCTGCGTTCTTCTTGCGCTGTTCTTACGAGCTGCTCCGCTGCTACGATGTCGCCCAAAGAAGCATCGGAACTGGAAGCAGGGGACTGATCCTCGTCGGAAAAACACTTTGAGTACACCCCAAGGTTGGGAGTACTGAAGCGAGAGATGCGGTCTGGTCTCCGGTTTTTCGAGTGCTCATCCGAGGGGTGCCCCTTTCGACGGGCGTACAATTACGTGAACTGTCAGCTTCGTCGTGCGTCGATTGAGACGGTTTTGATAAACCCAGAACAAACAACTCGCACCGGTCGTCGGTGACCGGTGCGAGTTGCCGCGTGCCATAAACTCGAGCTATGCTGCCAGCATTTAGCCTAGGAGCAACTTAGCGAAGAATTTCGCTATTGACATCTTGCGTTAGCGAAACTCTTCGCTAGAATGCTTAGCGAAGAGCTTCGCTAGATAGGCTTTGCGAGCTGCTTCAAGTCCATACGCAGTGGCGATCCTGATGAGAACCGCAGGTTGATCGAAAAGAGGTGTTTCGTGGGTAAGTTACCGTTACCGCAGCCGACCGAAGTTGAGCTGCAAATACTGAGAATTCTTTGGGAGCTTGGACCGAGCGTCGTAAGATCCATCCACCAGCGACTTGAGGCTGCCAAAGGAACGAACTATTCGACAACCGTGAAAATGTTGTCTGTCATGGTGGAAAAAGGGTTGCTGGCACGGGATGAGAACAAGCAGCCGCTCGTGTTCCGCGCTGTGCTGACTCGCGAGCGAGCGGGGAAAAAAATGGTCAACGACTTAATCGACAAAGTTTTCAATGGTTCATCTGCCAGCTTAGTACTTCAAGCGCTTTCAACTGGGAAAGCCACTCCGGAAGAACTGCTGGAGGTTCGAAGGCTACTCGATGAAATGGATGGTGCCAAGTGATGAACCTATTTCAAAACGTCGTTCTGAATTCCCTCGGTTGGACCCTTTTGCACTTCCTATGGCAAGGTGCTTTCATCGCTATAGCGTTTGCATCGCTGTCGATCCCATTAAACCGATGTTCGGCCAATTCTCGCTATTTAGTTGCCTGTGGGTTCTTTGTCATGATGGCTTGCTGTCCGTTGGTCACGTGGTACTCATTGCAACCAAGTGAATCGACTCCAACCGTAAGAGGGTTCGGCAGCGATCGATCGGTACTTTTCGATGGTATCGCTCCTAGTCTCTCTCCTTCAATTCCGATCGGGACGCCAGACATAGCGCCTAACACAATGGGTAATTCCAAATCACTAACAACTAAAACAATTCCGACCTATTGGACCACGCAAAAACGGGAAAGCGGTTGGAATAGATCTCTAGAATCAGCGATTCCCATTGTGGTTTTCGCTTGGTTATGCGGTGTCTCTATCTTGTCATTGCGAATGCTGCTCGCATGGTCCCACATCGCACGACTCCGACGCTTTTCAACAACGCCTGTCAATCCATTGTGGATGGATCGCATGACGAAACTTGCATTGCGAATGTGCGTTTCAAGACCAGTTCAGTTGGTCGAGTCCGCAATGGTAGAAGTCCCAACGGTGATTGGATGGCTGAAACCCATGATCCTCGTACCGACTAGTGCATTGACGGGGCTAACCGAAGTACAGTTGGAAGCGATCTTCGCTCACGAACTTGCTCATATCCGTCGGCATGACTTTATAGTGAATCTAGCTCAGTCGGTAATCGAGACACTGCTATTTTACCATCCTGCGGTATGGTGGCTGTCGAAACGAATTCGCGATGAACGGGAGCACTGTTGCGACGACTTGGCTGTCCGTCTATGCGACAGTCGGTGCGAATATGTCAGAGCACTTTTGCAAATGGAATCGATTCGATCAAGTTCTTCGCTGGCTCTCGGTGTCAACGGTGGATCGTTGTTGTACCGAGCTCGTCGACTATTGCAGCCCACCAGGGGAATTCCACATTCCGCAAACTGGTTTGCAAGTCTGCTAGGACTTGGAAGCGTTCTTTTTCTATTGTCTTTGCCATGTTGGATTTCCGCCGGTCAGGTATCGCAACTTGAACCAGGAGCACCCACACCGTCATCGCAACAACCTCAAGAGGAGGCGGGCGATCGAAAGATTTACACGCACCCTATAACCGTGACTGGTCGTGCGATCGATGAGGCAGGGAAGCCTATTTCAGATGCCAAGATCTATTTGGTCTCAGTCAGGGCAAGCACAGAGCGATTAGCAGAGACGGTTAGTGATGCAGAGGGGTACTATAAGTTTCTTGATGTACCGCTCCCTATCGAACCAGCCCAAGTCAATACGTCGGATCGGGACCACGGTGCTTTTGAGTTATTGGGTAGTAAGGTTGGAAAGGCATTTGCGTGGCGCCCCCTCAAATGGTACTTCCCGGAAGGCGAAAAGGAAAAAATTGATCGTGAGATGCTTTTCGTAGAACAGCCTGACCGATTCTTCGCAGACGAGCCTATCGAATTGGATCTCAAGTTTGGTGAGCCACAAAAGATCCAAGGCAGGTTTGTAAACGAATCAGGGGAGCCTCTCGCAGATGTGCGGATCGCGCTTGGGTATTGCGAGGTTTTGCAACAAGATCGCGAAATCAAACATGGGGGTGTGAACTCGAGCTTCCAACTGACAGCGTTCCATCAATTTAGTTCTTTTCCCGAGGAGTTTAGTATGAGAAGAACTGACAACGATGGGCGATTCGAGTTTGCTGAAATGCCTGCAGAGTGTCAGTTCGAAATGCGCACAAAACTGACAGGTTATGTTTCAAAAACGTTTTATGCCGCGACGACGGATCGAGCACTACCAATGTTAGGCGGATCGAGGAAGATTTATACCGACGAAATAGAACTAACACTTATCAAACCGGTTGCGGTTACATTCCAGGTCGTTTACGGAGATACAGGCCTCCCCGCTCCCAATGTCCATACGTGCATGACAGGCTGGAAGACAACGGATGAGAATGGAATCGCGGTATTGAAGCTGGAACCGGGGACATACAAAGAGCAATTGTTGATACCGGCCGTCGGCACTCCGTATCTAGAAACAGAGCTAGATGAGGAGATCGTCGTTGCTGGCGAGCCCAACAAAATGCCGATCGAACTTCGGTTGAAACCTGCGTGCACAATCAATGTTACCATTTTGGATGCCGATACGGGTGAACCGATTCCCGATGCGGACCTGTGGATGAATAGACCAGACTTACCGCTTTGGAAGAGTAATGGTTCAGGTCGTTTCGGCGTACAATTTCGATCATGGAAGGAACCAGTGGTTCACTTCGATAAGCCCAGATCCTCCAAAGAGGGCAAGCTTCGGGCATTCGTTGAACCAGGCACATTTCACTTCGGCGTTGGGGATGATTTTCGTCCAAAGGGATACGATCTCGGTGAATCCGACCGGGTCATCGATTGTCCGGCTAGCAAGATTATAGACGTGGAATTTAGACTAAAGAGAGACGCCAATAACGAACGGAGATAGTTTGGCTTACAGTTACTGGGCAAGTGGGATGGAGCCTCGATCACACCGCGCCGGGTTGAGCTGTATTGCTTCTGCGACTCGATCCTGAAAGGATCGTTGCGAGTAGCCGGCGGTAAGCGAAGCGCCACCACCGGAACACTGATAATGTTAATTGGATGATCCTGAAGGGATCACAGAACTAAAGCCGAATGACTTGCCGTGATCCCTTCAGGATCAATTGCGTGCACTTCCGGTAGACCGGTGGTATCGCTTCGCTCGACCACCGGCGAATGGCCATAACCGCTTCGCGGTATTTCCCTCTCCACCAACTCGCTCCGGTTTGACACGCGTTTGACACGCCGGTGCGCCTGCTTTCATCACTGGTTCGCAACGGCTTCTAGATCATGGGCGGCCGTTGATTTCAGGACTCGCCGTTGCTCTTCCCAGAAGACCGGAATGCCCTTCCGGCAATGCTGCAAACTGATGTCTGCGAACGCCTGACCTGCCAGGATCGATTCGACGATATCCGGGGCTGGCGAAGTCAGCTGGAGCATTCTCCCAACGTAACTGCGGTCGACACCATTGGCTTTGGCGATACCCGATCTAGCGATATTCGACGACGAGAACTGGGCCGTTCTTTTCGAATGCAAGGTGCAAGCCAAGGTGGCTTTCAACCAGCTCGAACGCCACCGCATGACCGCACAGCGAAATGGCTATCCGTCTCCTTGGATTGTTGTACTGTCAGTTGACAACCTTCCTGCTCAATCATCCCCTAAGACGATTTTCAAGACTTGGAGAGACGTCTATTCCTGGTTCAACCTCAGAGCGGCGGATTCATTTTGGGCGAGGCAACTCGTCGACTTCATGCGAGCATTTGAACAAAAGATGCTTTCTCGGGATTACCAGATACGAGGAACGATTACCGTGTTTGATGGGCTACGATTCGATGACAAAGATCCGTACTCTTACTCTTACCGAGAGGCAAAAAGGCTGCTTCGCCTGATGGGCGACTTACTCCAAGATAGAAAGGATTTGCAGAAGATCGCCGTCGACCCCGAGGAAGCGTTCGTCGCCTCACTCTCCAGTTGCCATATGTTGTGGTTCCTATCGATCGCCGCCAAACGCAAATTTCGCATCGACCGTTACCGGGATGTCGCCGTGGGTGTCATGAACAAGAATGCGGAAGGCAGGATGTGCATGCTGACCGTCACGTTGAATCCGGAAGTTCAGTTTTCCGGAGATGTTTTGCCGACCTCGGAAGAGATCCATGAAATGCACCACGAGGCACATGACCAATGCTTCATCGCCAATTCGGTCAAGACCGAAGTCCGCTGCGTTCCGGTCATCCTGGCTCACTAGTTTTTTGGAAGTCATTGGCATTTTCCGCGAACCTATCCGAAGGGACTAGCGTCTCCTCGATTGCCGCCCAACTCCTCTTTTCGAATCTTTGTCAAGTGCGATGATCTTCTACGAAGAATATTCCGATGTCCCCAGGGAAATAATCCAACAATTCGTCACCGAGCAGCAGCTTGGCAGGCTAATCACGGCGAGCACGAGCAGCCAACCTC
>Ga0315904_10000215_pt1 | contig 94938 bp, 55 predicted proteins | sample LakEriMetagenome_6_FD_203529 | JGI IMG/M metagenome (GOLD analysis project Ga0315904, IMG submission 203529) | Freshwater fungal communities from buoy surface, Lake Erie, Ohio, United States - Buoy 12 MA120 | ecosystem: Environmental > Aquatic > Freshwater > Lake | place: USA: Lake Erie, Ohio...
TGCGCTAGCGTGTCTTGAAGGAGGTGAAGCGGGGACATGCGCTGCAGAGCCAGCAAGCACGGACATGCGCTGCGTTAGGGGTGGGGAAGCGAGGACATGCGCCGCAGAGGCGTTGTAGAGGCAAGCAGCGAGGACATGCGCTGCGCTTGGGGGCCGACCGGGCCATTTGCAGTGACTGTCCAGGGATCCGGATCCCGGAGGACGAGAGGCGGGGACATGCGCGGAAGGCGGGGACATGCGCGGAGGGGAGTTTGCGAGTAAGTGGAGTTTACGACTAAGATGCGAACTTCGATAGATTCTCTCAGTGAATTGGCAAAACAACCTTTTACGACTCAATCATTTGATATCTAAATCGGTTATCATCACTTTGCCTCCTTTTGCATATAGCTTCCTTTTTCGCATCGCTCCCTATTATTGACTCGAACATCCAGAGTACCATTCACAATCTTCAGATAGCATTTGCTACAGTCTGCTGTTTCTGCTCAGCAAGATGTGATGTGTGACTTACGAAATCGAATTACGTATCCAGGCATGGGAATGACTTCTCTGGAGTGCTCAGGAAATTTAAACTCTCGAAAATTCGAAATAATGATTCGCGAGTTGGGAACAATGCAGACCTAAGTCCGAACTAATATGATTAGAATCACCGGAGATTCGAATACCTCAAAGCTAGGGATCACTTTCGTATGTTTGATCTAAATCTCGCCTAGTTCTAAGTCGATCCGATTATCTAGCTTTCCGAACTCATTCCTTCGCAGCCAACCAGTGAATCAATCCTAACTCCCAACCAACCTCGCTGCGTCCCGCCATCCTGTTATGAAAAAACTCGGCTTACAACTACCAAGTCAAAGTGTTTCCCATAACCATCGTTCTCCATACGGGATCCTTCCCGGCATTGTTTATGAAACTTTTCGAAGACGCCCTCTGCTTCAGGCAGGAGCTCTATCAGCTCTAAATCTTTTCATACCACAACACTGGCAACTACTAAGCTCGGCTCTGGCATCACATCCTCCCGCAAATTCCAAGCCGGCGAAGGCATGCATCTTTCTCTTCATGTGGGGCGGCCCAAGCCAACTTGATACCTTCGACCTCAAGCCCAACGCACCAAGCGAAATTCGTGGTCCCTTCAATCCCATCTCTACCAAGACACCCGGACTACAAATCTGCGAACACTTTTCAAAACTCTCACAGCAGACCGATAAAATAACCCTCATTCGCTCACTCGCTCACGACGACCCAGCCCACCTCTCCAGCGGTCACGCAACCGTGACCGGCCAATGGGCACCCGTCCGAAAAAGTGATGATACGCCTCCCAGTTCCATCGACTCTCCTCACCTCGGCGCTCTTGTCTCGGCAATCAAACCCGCGCCACCTGGCCTTCCCTCCTTTGTTACTCTTCCCTGGAAAGCCTACCATCCTGCAGCCCCTGGTGGTGAAGCCCCAGGTCAACATGGTGGATGGCTGGGACCAAAACATGATGGCCTGCTGCTTACCGGCGACCCGAATTCAGCCGAATGGAAACCCGCTCAGCTAACCCTGCCCGCTGACATCACGCTTGATCGACTCCAGTCGAGAATCGGACTGCTCGAACTGCTCGATCAACAACAGTCCAACTTACTCCGATTCAAACCCATCGAAACAATCCGCCAGCATCAAGCCAAAGCCGCTGATCTTCTCGCCTCCCCAAAAATACGCGAAGCCTTCGATCTCTCCTTGGAATCCCCTGCCACTCGCGATCAATATGGAAGGCACATCCATGGTCAGTCCGTGCTTATGGCTCGACGTCTTATCGAAAAAGGAATACCGCTAGTATCCGTCAACTGGCATAACGATGGTCGTAATTTCTGGGACACTCATGGCGATAATTTCAATCGCTTAAAAAATGACCTCATCCCTCCAGCTGACCAAGCACTCGCCGCTCTACTCGAAGACCTCCAGCAACGCGGAATGCTCGATGAAACACTGGTTGTCTGGGTTGGCGAATTCGGACGACGTCCACAGATCACTAACTCCAACGCCGGTCGCGAACATTGGCCCTACTGCTACAGCGGCCTACTCGCCGGTGGTGGTATAAATGGCGGAATCGTCTACGGTGAAAGTGATAAACACGCTGCCTACCCACTCTCCAACCCCGTCTCACCGCTCGACTTCGCCACAACAATCCTCCATGCACTTGGCATACCTACCGATATCATGCTTCAAGATCGCGAAGGTCGTCCCCATCGCGTCACTTCAGGCAAAATCATTGACGGCATCCTGGGATAAAACACATCTCTTCTTAACTCCTTGTGGTATCATCTCAGCCTTTTTACATCCGCTTGATGATCAACCATAAACTCCCTCTTAAACCCTTAAATACTACTCCTCACATGCTCTCAAACTTTCTGCTGCACCCTTCCACGATCTACATCATCCTCCACACGCTCATCTCTACTTGCCTCGCCATTCGAATCATCATGCGCCGCACACCCACCGGCGTCGCTCTCGCATGGCTCCTCATGATCTACGCGTTCCCATTAATCGGTACACTCGCCTATCTACTGATCGGCGAACGCCGCATAGGTAGCAGTCGATCGCATGGTATCAACACCATTCGAAGCAACTTCTCCGAAATCTCTCACAAAATACTCAACCCTCAATCTTGCCGAATCGATTGGCCCCATGAACATTCCTCCGCGAAAGCCATGAACAAAATCGGTACGAATCTCATCGGCTTCGAAACCGCGAAAGGAAATCACCTTGAACTCTTCAGCGACACGACAAATATCCTTGCCTCAATCGCCAAAGATATCGATTCCGCCAACTCCACAGTACTCATTGAATTCTACATCTGGAATGAAGGAGGTCTCGCCGACGAAGTTCTAAACTCTCTCGTCCGAGCTGCCCAACGAGGTGTCAAATGCATCGTCCTGATCGATCAACTCGGCGCCCGACCGTGGTGGAAATCACAACAACCACAGCAACTTCGCAATGCCGGTATCCAAGTACGCCCTGCCCTGCCCGTCGGTCTCTTTCGTACCTTCATCGGACGTACCGATTTGCGCCTTCATCGCAAAATCGTTGTCATCGATGGCAAGGTCGCCTGGACCGGCAGTATGAACATGGTCGATCCACGTTTCTTCAAACAGGATGCCGGAGTCGGTCAATGGGTCGACGCCATGACACGCATCCAAGGTCCCATCGTCTCCCCGCTCGCTTGCACCATGCTCAGCGACTGGGCACTCGAATCGGGCGAGTCCTTACTCGATCTCTTTCAGCAACTTAACATCCAACCGACCCCCGAAGTCGGATCCGCTGATATCCAAGTCGTACCTTCCGGTCCAGGACAAAGCGGCGACGGTCTTCTACATATGATTCTCGAACTGATCCACAGCGCCGATACCGAACTCATTCTAACTACTCCCTACCTAATTCCCGACGACTCTCTTCTCCGAGCCCTCCGCGGCGCCGCCGCTCGAGGCGTCCATGTTCAAATCATCGTTCCCGAAAAAGTCGACTCTTTCCTTACTCGACACGCCTGTCGTTCCTACTTCGATGACCTCATCGACGCTGGCATCGAGATATGCCTCTATCGCGATGGACTCCTTCACACTAAATCCATCACTGTCGATAAAGAAATCTCCATGTTCGGTACGGTCAATTTCGATATGCGCAGCTTCTGGCTCAATTACGAAGTCGCTCTCTTCGCCTACGACTCGGCATTCACTCATCAACTTCGCGACTTACAGCAATCCTACCTCAACGACTCAAACATCCTCGATAAATCATCTTGGAACGCTCGCCCCTTCACGCAAAAAATGCTGGAAAATACCCTGCGACTAGCCAGTCCTCTTCTCTAGCTTCAACAAAATCAAGCTACATTTCCGATCAAGAAAACCAAGAAAACGAAATTCAAACACTTCAAGAAATTCTTCGACTAGAATCAATAAAGAATACCACCAGCAGGTAACCGTTTTAAACGCCGCTTTATTCATCACCCCAATCATCGCTCAGGTCTCGCACCATGAATTGCTCCTCGTTAATTCCTCCATCTGTAAATTTCCTACGCGCCATAGCATTCCTCGCCTTCACTATCTGCATCTTTCTCCAGTCACCATCCTTCAGCCAATCCCCTCCAGCCGTAGATAACTCGGAAATCAAAATCACCGAAGGTTGGGTCGTCTCTGCCGGCGCACCACCCCGAGGCAGAATCTCTCTACCTACTGATCCACTTGAATTCGCCTATCTGCAAAACCAACTGAATTTCCCCATCCCAGATCAAGATGAGTCCCCAAGCGCAGAAGGTCTACCAAACTGGAAAAAAGTCAAAGCCGATGAACAAGGCAACTTCACCGGACGAGAACTCTTCGGTAGCTGGCTCGCTTGTTACGTCGACTCACCCGAAAACTCCGTTTGGCTTCTCGAAGCCCAAGGCCACAGCTCCGTTCGAATCAACGGTTCTCCTCGCACAGGCGATGTCTACTCCAATGGATCTGTCGAACTCCCCGTGTTGCTTAAGAAAGGTCGAAACATCCTGTTGTTCAGTAGCGGGCGTGGTCGTATCAACGCGCGACTAAAAAAGACACAGAAGAATCTTTACCTCAGCCAGCGCGATAATACCTTTCCATCGCTCCTGCGAGATGAGAGAACCGAAGCGTTAGGTGCCCTTCTAGTCGTCAACGCGACAACAGAACCCATCAATGATCTCTTGCTACACGTTACCGGCGATGGCCTCACACCATCAGATTCAACCGTACCTCTACTTCCTCCTCTTTCAACTCGCAAAGTACCCATCAAACTCCTTCCAAAAAACGACAGCCAGGATTCATGGAAAGCCGACAGCGTTACCGTCGACATACAACTCATTCGCTCCAGTAATCCGTCCGATATTCTCGATCAAACCCAGCTCGCGTTATCCGTACGCAACGCCAATCAAAAACATCGCCGAACTTTCCAGAGCCAAATCGACGGTAGCATTCAATACTTCGGCGTCGTACCTCCGATCGATGGCTCCCTCAAGTCAGACACGCCTCCCGCGCTTATTCTCACCCTGCACGGCGCAGGTGTGGAAGGAGAAGGACAGGCCAATGTTTACGCCCCCAAACCTAACACGTATGTCATCGCTCCCACGAATCGACGCAACTTTGGTTTTGACTGGGAGGATTGGGGACGACTCGATGCCATCGAAGTACTACAAGTCGCATCTAAAATGTTCGGCACCAATCCGCGCCGAACCTATCTCACAGGTCACTCCATGGGTGGCCATGGCACTTGGCACATCGGTACTCTCTTTCCCGATCGTTTTGCAGCTATCGGCCCCAGCGCAGGATGGATATCCTTCTCCACCTATGCCGGAAGAGGCGCTTCGGTCAGCGATGATCCCCTTGCAAAAATGTTACGACGTCCTTTGCTTACCAGCGATACTCTTGCTCGCAAAAGCAACCTCAGTCAGCAAGGAGTCTACATCCTCCACGGCGACGCAGATGACAACGTACCGGTCGATCAAGCCCGCACGATGCGCGAAAACTTGGCGAGCTTCCACCCCGATTTTGTCTACAAAGAACAATCCGGCGCCGGACACTGGTGGGGAGACGCTTGTTGCGACTGGCCTCCACTGATTCAATTCTTCGAAGCCCATGAAATCCGCGCTGCTTCCGATGCTACTCAAGTCGATTTCGTAACTCCAAACCCTGCCGTCTCTGCATCGTGCTTCTGGGCAACTATCGATCGACAAATCGTCCAGTGCGAACTCAGCGAGATTCATCTTCAATGGAACAAAACCGACTTCACGATCTCCGGTTCAACCAAAAATGTGCAACGACTCGGCATCGATGCTAAGGTTCTTTCCAAAGCTGCTACCGAAAAGCAATCTGCGCTCAAAATCGATATCGATGGATCGATCCTCTCCGATATCGCGTTCCAGCAACAAGATAGTGTATGGCTAGTTCGCGAAGGTGATAAATGGTCCATCGATACGACGACGAATGAGTCGCTAAAAAATCGCAATCGCAATGGTGTCTTCAAAGAAGCCTTCAATCACCGCTTCGTTCTCATTTACGGCACTGAAGGTAATGCCGATGAAAACAGTTGGATGCTCGATCGAGCTCGCTACGATGCGGAAACATTTTGGTATCGCGGTAACGGTTCAGTCGACATTATTCCTGACTCAGCTTGGAAAGAATTCGCCGACAAAAATCGTAATGTTATCGTTTACGGTAATGCTTCCATCAATTCGGTTTGGCGCGAAATGCTAAGCGACTCGCCGGTGCAAATCATGCGCGATCAATGGTCCATCAAAAAAGAACAAGAAAATAAAGAGTCGGCTGCCACCCTGATGATACGCCCTCAAGCCAATCATCCCAACTTCTCGATTGGAGCCATCGGTGGTACTGATCTTCCTGCTATGCGATCTACTAATCGTATACCCATCTTTTCTTCGGGTACCAACTATCCCGATCTCCTTATCGCCACACCGGACTTCTTACAAAAAGGAACCGCCGCCATTCGTCGAGTAGGCTTCTTCGGTAATGATTGGTCCATCGAAAACGGCGAATGGCAAGGAGTCGCTCCCCGATAACACGATAGGCAATACCATCTCAAAGAAGTAAGTGGCTGGTCTCTTGAAGCTTTGGTTACGCCTCCCAATGGCTTCAAGAGATTCTTTTCGAGTTGCAAAAATCCCAGCTTCAACCGCATATTTATCGATAACGGAACTGATCGGAGACAATAAAAAAGATTTTATCTCACTCTCGTTTCGTGATACCATAGAGCCTCCTCCCGCCCCCCCAGTCCTTCCCGAGGCTCATCATGCTTTCCTACCTACGCAGCTTCGTATGGCTCACGATCTTCAGCGTTCTTGCTTTGATGAGTAGTAAAGCATTTTCCGAAGATCCTCAATTAAATCTAAACGGCAGTCTCAAACTGCTCTCGACGCAGCTTATCTGGGATGCTGCTCCCCACAATGCGTTCACTGACCTGATTCGCTTGAATGATCGCTGGTTTTGTGCATTTCGCGAAGGTGAAAAACATGTTTCACCCGATGGTGCACTGCGCATCATCACCTCTCAGGATGGCAAGACTTGGCAATCGGCAGCTCGAATTGAATCGGCCAACTCTGACCTCCGCGATGCGAAGCTTACCGTTACACCCGATGGTAGGCTGATGCTCTGCGGCGCCGGTGCCCTACACGATCGTTCACAGAAAACACATCAATCTCTCGCATGGTTCTCTTCCGATGGCTTCACCTGGAGTGATCCGGTCGAAATTGGTGACCCCAACGTCTGGCTGTGGCGAGTGACATGGCATCGAAATCTTGCCCTAGGTATCGGCTATGGTTGTGGCGATGATCGCTTTGCAAGACTCTATCAATCAAAAGATGGTACGCACTTCGATACGCTCGTCGATCGACTATTTACCGAAGGCTATCCCAATGAATCATCGATCGTATTCGACGGACAAAAAGCGATCTGTCTGCTTCGCCGCGATGGTAACCCCAACACAGCGCAAATCGGCACTGCACTCCCGCCATATACTCACTGGGACTGGAAGGATCTCGGCGTTCGTATTGGTGGTCCGCATATGTTGCTGCTACCAGATGGTCGACTTATCGCCGCTGTCCGACTGCTTACTCCTAAACCTCGCACTTCGCTTTGCTGGATCGACCCAGATCAAGGGACATTGACTGAAGCATTACAGCTTCCATCAGGTGGCGATACGAGCTACGCCGGACTCGTACTCGATGACAAGACTCTTTGGGTCAGCTACTATTCGTCGCACGAGAGTAAGACAAGTATTTATCTGTCGAAAGTTGAAGTCCCTACGCAAGCGATCGATATCGCTTCGCAACGGGAACTTTTCGTCGATCACTTTCTTATCGATCGTTTGAACAACACCGAACTAAAGCTTCATGAACCGAAACTTACTGAGCCGATGTCGCAACCGGCCAATTCGATGGAATACGGCACCATTATCAAAGATGGTGACCTGTATCGACTCTACACTCGCGATGGAAGAGGAGCTAAAGCGGACGGTGATTCCTCCGAGGTAACACGCTATTGCGAAAGCAACGATGGTATCCACTGGACCAAACCTAACCTCAATCTCCACGAAATCGATGGGAGTAAAGAGAATAATGTAATCCTCCATGAATCACCGTTTTGCCACAACTTCGCCCCTTTCTTGGATCGTCGTCCCGGCATCGATCCCGCACAAAAATACAAAGCCCTCGCCGGAACCGTTAAATCCGGTCCAGGCCTCGTCGCCTTTGTTTCCGCCGATGGAATCCACTGGTCAAAACTCCAGCAGGAGCCCGTCATTACATACACCAAGGAATACGCGTTCGACTCGCAAAATGTCTCGTTCTGGTCTGAGGCGGAGGGATGTTACGTCTGTTACTTCCGACATTTCCTCGATGGGAAACTCCGCTCAGTCTGCCGGACTACATCAGAGGACTTCATTCACTGGAGCGAACCCGTACCACAAAAGCCTAATTTCCCGGGCGAGCATATCTACACGACACTGACTCAACCCTATTTCCGAGCACCTCATATCTATCTAGCCACTCCGACGCGATTCCATCCTGAGCGTGGCGAGAGCACCGACATCATTTTTATGAGCGCAAGAGTCCTGAGCAACAAAACAGCAACTCGATTCGATCGAACCTTTCGCGAAGCATGGATTCGTCCTGGTCTTGATCCTGAACGCTGGGGTAATCGTTCTAATTACGCAGCTTGGAACATCGTACAGACAAGCCCAACGGAAATGTCGATCTATACAACTCCATTTCGTCGATTCACGATGAGACTTGATGGGATCGCATCGCTCCACGCGGGCGCAGATCGCGGCGATATGATCACCAAGCCGCTTCGGTTCAGTGGTAATACGATGGAAATGAATTACGCTACCAGCGCTGGGGGCTATATCAAGGTCGAACTGCTCGATGAAAACAATCATCCAATAACAGGCTTTGAACTCGACTCCTGTAAAACCTTAGTAGGTGACAGGATCGAACAGATCGTATCTTGGAAGCAAAATGCGGATCTGAAATCTCTCGTAGGGAAAGTTGTTCGGCTGCGTTTTGAAATGCAGGAAGCGGACCTCTTTTCATTCCGATTCTTCGATCCATCAGCGGAGAAGAGATGATGCAACACAGCAACGTACATATCGCCCGATGGATCATAGCACTGCTGGTTCTTTTAGCGATCCCGGCTCACTGCGCAGAAGATTCCAAATCGCTGGACATCGACTTTCATCGCGATGTACGTTCTGTACTCAAGGAACGTTGCTTTGCGTGCCATGGCGCATTAAAGCAGGAAGCAGGCCTGCGTTTAGATACGGCAGCGTCAATCAAAGCAGGGGGCGATTCAGGTTCAGCGATCTCTACAGAGCAACCTGACCAAAGCATTCTGTTACAGAGAGTGAAGTCTTCGGATACATCCATGCGTATGCCACCGGAGGGATCGCCACTTACAGCCGAGCAGATTCGGAATATCGAACAGTGGATTCGCAGCGGCGCAGTCCCACCAGTCGATGATAAACCTGAACCGAGCCCGACAGATCACTGGGCGTTTAAGCTACCGACTCGCGTTCCTTTAAATGCCGATCAGGCAATGCATCCGATCGATGCCCTGCTACAACAGAAATTAGCAAAGCAGAATCTTGAGCCGCGCCCCATCGCTGACAAGGCGACCCGTATCCGCCGTCTCTATATCGACCTGATAGGAATTCCTCCGACACAACAGCAACTTTCTGAATTCCTCGCGGACTCATCTGCAGACGCTTACGATAAAGTTGTGCGAAAACTACTGGATTCTCCACAGTATGGGGAGCGTTGGGGAAGGCATTGGATGGATGTATGGAGATATGCGGATTGGTTCGGTCGTCGCTATGTTCCCGATGTATGGAACAGTGCTCCGCAAATTTGGAGATGGCGCGATTGGATTGTCAATTCTCTCAACGAAGATAAAGGCTACGATCAAATGGTTCGCGAAATGCTCGCGGCCGATGAAGTTTGTCCCGAGAATTCGACCAGTTCCGTTGCTACCGGCTATCTGATCCGCAATTGGTACGCACTAAATCCGAATGACTGGATGCGCAGCAACGTGGAACATACCGCGAAGGCATTTCTCGGTTTGACTTTCCACTGTGCTCACTGCCATGATCACAAATACGATCCGATCACACAGGAAGACTATTTCAAATTTCGTGCGTTCTTTGAACCGATTTACGTCCGTCAGGATCGTGTTGCAGGTCAGCCCGATCCAGGCCCCTTTCAGGATTACAACTACAGCACGCTTCGAAAAGTGCAGCGCTTAGGTTCTGTGCGTGTCTTCGATAAAGCACCTGAGGCTCCCACTTGGTTCTACACGGGGGGAGATGAACGAAATCGACTCACAGATCGTGGAACCATTGCACCAGGAGTTCCTGAATTTTTAAAGGATGCCTTTGAAAAGTTGGTTGAGCCCGTAAATCTTCCACCTGCTGCATGGTATCCAGGAATGGATAAAGCTATTCGACAAACAATTTCTGATGAAATCACTCAGCGATTACAACAAGCCGAAAAAGATTTAAGCGAAGCGCAAACTTCTCAGGCTCAATCACACGATGCACCTACCGATGCACAGAAAACGGCGTTTCAGCAGGCCGAGAAGGAGTACCTCGCTGCACTTGAAGAGGAGAAGCGAAAAGGGCAATTGAATGCTTTGGTTGGAAAGCAATCCTTGCTGCTGGATGCGACTGTGGGACGACGCATGATCTATCATGCTATGAACGATCTCACATCGGTTGAGAAAGATGATTATTTTGAGTTTCAATTACTTCTGCTATCTGATAGTCACTTCAATTTTCAGTTGACCAAAGATAGCGATAAGGGATTAACGGCTACTTTTATTGGATGGGAGAAGGGTTCCATCAAATGTTATCAGCCTGGCGGATTTAATGAATTTCAAGTTGGTTCCTATGATCTTGCTGCTGGTCAAAATCGATTTCTTGTTCAATTGAAACTCGATCCTGCTAGCGATAAGTCTTATGTGACCGTTCGCAGTTTAAGCGACGAGAAAGTATTAGCGGATCAAGTGCCAGTAGCTCTGAATAGCTGGAATCCTGTAGGTGATACCACCAAGGGAATTCTCTTCGATGCTCGGCCTGGATCGATGGCTGTTGTGGATGATATCGTCTTGCGTAGAGGTGCTGAAGCTAAAGAAGTAGTGAAGTTCGATTTCGAGCCACCAACGTATCTGGATCAGTCAGAAGTGGTTGGAATTCATAAATGGTCTGCTTCTTCCTATTGTGTGGCGCCAGCGAAATCAACCTGTGTTCAATCGATTCAATCTGCATCGGTAAAGAATCTTCTTAGCAAAATGGAATCCACAAAACGTATTGCTATTAGGAATGAATTGCGGGTGCTTTCGGCAACCAAAAGAATCGAAGGTGCGAAGCTTGAACTAGCTGCACTTGCGGCGAAAATAACGGCAGATGACGCCCTCTACGGCGAACAGAGTTCGAGGATAGATGATGCGAAGCGGAGTGAGCTTTCGAAACAAGCGAGTCAACTGGAACGCAATTCTGAGCTGGCGAAAGCGGTCGCTGAGCAAGCCGAAGCGGAATATCAGTTGGCAATTACAGACAGCAAGCCGCTCGACGATCCAAAACGTGCTGAGCAATTACAAAGCGCACAGTCGAGGTATGATCAATCATTGGTTGCAGTGAGCAAGGCAAAGAATGACAGTATGCAAAATGCTTCGGAGAATTACACACCTCTTTCTGCCAAGCATCCTCAGTCATCGACCGGAAGACGTCGGGCACTCGCTTACTGGATTACCAGTCCGCGAAATCCACTTACGGCTCGAGTCGCAGTCAATCATATGTGGATGAGACATTTCCATACTCCGCTCGTCGCCACTGTATTTGATTTTGGCAGAAATGGTGCAGAGCCTATTCATCAGGATCTACTCGATTGGCTAGCTATCGAATTGATAGAGTCCAACTGGAGTATGAAACATTTGCATCGATTGATCGTGACCAGCGATGCTTATCAGCGAATGTCGTCGCAAGGAAATGGCCAGCAAGCAAGCGTCGACCCGGAAAATAAGTATTACTGGCGAATGAATACCGGAAGGATGGAAGCAGAAGTGATTCGCGACAGCCTACTGCATCTAGCTGGAAAACTCGATTTGCAGATGGGTGGACAGGAACTGGAGAATAATCAAGCATTCACCACTTTTCGAAGGTCTTTGTATTACAGTTGCCAGCCAGAAGAGGATGGAAAGAGTGCGCTAAGCGTGCTGTTCGATGGTCCTGATCCGAGCGATTGCTACAGGCGAACACGTACCGTGATCCCTCAACAATCGCTAGCGATGACCAACAGCGATCTGGTTCACGAACTGAGTATTTCGATTGAGAAAACTATCTCAGATAAAGTCTCATCGCAAGCTACTACCGAGAGTAATCCGAATTCCAATAACGCTTTTATACATGATGCTTATTTGGCTATCCTTGCGAGGTTGCCCAAAGAGGAGGAAGTTATTCTGTGTGAGGAATTTCTTAATGCTCAGAAGGCTGGCGAAGCCAATTCGACCGAGACAGCGACTCGTCGCGCGGGACTGGTGCGGGCACTGTTGAATCATAATGACTTTATCACGATTAGGTAGTTGCGACGTTATGATCGATCCTAAAGTTGCTGAACAATACGGTTGCTGTCAACGTGTGCCACGCCGCGCGTTCCTTGCCGATTTTGGTATGGGGTTTACGGGTCTTGCTCTTGGAGCGATGTTGGCGCGTGATGGAGTTGTACGCGCTGGAAGCAGTCTGAGCGATGTGGTCGATACGCCGGGAGAAGGAGTACAGCCGAAAGCAAAATCTGTAATTTGGATTTTCTTGTCAGGCGGTTACTCACACGTTGAAACATTTGATCCTAAGCCAGCCCTAAATCGCTATGCGGGTATGACCTTCGATAAGACACCATTTGAGAATCCTGTTTTATCTCCCTTGCATAAAAAGCGATTTCGTTCCGTGCCTGCGGAAGAGATCAATGTTCGCGATGTTTATCCTACGATTTATCCGATGCAAGTTGGTTTTCGGAAGCACGGCGAAAGTGGAATCGAGGTTACCGATTGGTGGCCACATCTTGCCCAGCAGGTTGATGAACTATGCTTTGTTCGCAATATGTGGACGACCGATAATGATCACGCCGCAGAGAATCAGATCCACACGGGTCGGCATCGCTTGGATGAACCGCAGCCGTCGCTTGGAGCTTGGGCGAACTACGGATTGGGTACCTTCAATGATAATCTTCCTAAGTTTGTTGTCCTCGGTGGACCTACGCGTTCCGATACGAGGCAATCGATCGATTCCTACTATCTAGGTCCTCAGCATGCTGGCGTACCTCTGACTCTGGATCCAAAGAATCCCCTTCCCTTCGGTCAGCGTTTTGCCAAGCAGTCTGAATTGGAGCAGGCAGCGGAATTTGAATTGATTGGTAAGCTCAATGGACTCGCTGCGACCGAGTATCCAGAGGATCAAGAGTTGCAGGCGCGCATTCGCGCGTACGAACTCGCGTATCGAATGCAGTCAGCGGTACCTGATGCGATCGACTTCGCGAGCGAATCGGCGACGACCCACAAGCTTTATGGTATCGATAATGAGGCGACGAAGGTTGCTGGCGAACGACTCTTAGCGGCGCGGCGACTCGTAGAGCGGGGTGTACGATTTGTTCAAGTGTTTCCCTCGGCCTACGGTGTATGGGATTCGCATCAAAAATTGAAAGAAAATCATACTCGCTTGTGTGCTACGGTCGATCTGCCTGTCGCTGGATTGATCGCTGATTTAAAGCAACGTGGATTGCTCGATGAAACCTTAGTCGTCTTTTGTACTGAGTTTGGACGCACGCCAGGGTTGGAGTTGCGAGGTGGAGGAACCGATGGACGCGATCATCATCCCAATGGTTTTACGATCTGGATGGCAGGGGCGGGAACAAAACGAGGTTATGTACATGGAGCGACCGATGAATTGGGATATCATGCACTTGGCGAAGGACATTATGTGACAGATCTTCACGCGACGGTCTTGCATCTTTTGGGACTAAACTCAAGAACCCTCGAGATTCCAGGTCGTAAGCGTTTAGAGATCGACCATGGTCGCGTTATGACCGATTGCCTTATCTAGTGTTTGTAGGGGTTAGGTGTAGGGTGTATAAGCAAGTCATCCAAAAGAGGCCCACTCCCTCAGCCATCGATTCTAAACACCCACCACCTCTCCATCCATTCCCACCGACTTGCGCAATACACCGTGTTGTAACCTTGATCCGGTATTTGTATTACCGCGTTATTCAATATGCTTTCAGCTATCTAAATCAATTCAGCCCATCCACTTCCTTGCCTTTTAGGAAAACTTTCTTCACTTTAAGATCTTTCGAGAGCAGCAAGATATCCGCACGTTTACCTTCGTCCAAGCTGCCGGCTATCGAAGCGATACCAACTCGTTCTGCTGGAGTTAAACTCGCCATGCGAATGATGTCGGGCAGAGTCGCATCGGTTACTTCGCGGAAATGTCGTACCATATGATCCATTCCTACGACGCTGCTGGCTAAGCTACCTGAAAGCGCTCTTCCCACGCTTCCATCACTTTCAAACCATGTGCCTGTATCGATATGGCCAAAACGATAACGTCCCGGTGGCATATCCAAAGCACGGTTGCAATCGGTTACTAGGCACAATCGTTTAGGTCCGATCATTCGATAGGCAAATGTGAGAAGTTCAGGAGCAAGATGTTCTCCATCCGCGATGACTTCCGTACTCATTTCATGATTCGCCAGAACAAACTCGGTCATGCTGGCTTGCATCGGTGTACCCAATCTTTCTCGCAGCGAGACTACCGACGACATAGCGCACCAGAAGTGATCGACATGTCTCATGCCAGCTCGGAAGGCATCATCCATTTCTTGCCACGATGAATTTGAGTGACCGCAGGTGATGAGGCAGCGGCGTCGGCGAGCGTATCGATAAAACTCTACGGCGCCCGGAAGCTCCGCGGCGCAGGTCGCTATCTTGATAAGTCCAGTATCGAAATATCGCGCGAACTCTCGTTCTTTTGGATCGCGTCGCCCTTTCGAGTCGTGACAGCCTACTTTATTTTCTGCAAAGTAGGGTCCGTAAAGATGCACACCGCCAACCGTCGGTACCATCGCATCCCGGCAAGCGCGTAGCATCGCCATGATCTGAGTCGAACTGCCGGTGGTCGTTGTAGGAAATATGGTCGTGGTTCCGTGACGTAGATGCGCATGGCAGGCAACTTGAAACGCCTCCGTGGTACCATCCATGAAGTCTGCACCTCCACCACCGTGCACATGAATATCGATAAAACCAGGGGAGATATAGCAATTTTTTGCATCGATGATTGTCGCATTGGATGGTGGTTCGACGTCCGCATCGACCGAAATAATCTTCCCTTTGTCGCAAACGACAACAGCATTTCTCAACAATCGATCGGGCAAAATTGCAGTTCCACGAACAAAAGCTGTGAGAGTCATCCCGATTTCTCGACTAAAAAAGTAAAACCCTCAATGATAGATCGATTTATAACAACACTTCATTAATTACATTGCCTTCGACGTTGGTGAGTCGCCGTGCAATGCCATTATGCTGAAACGTTAGACGTTCATGATTTAATCCGAGCAGATGGAGAATGGTTGCATTGAGATCGTAGAGAGGGTGGATATGCTCCACAGCTTTCCAGCCCAAGTCATCCGTTGCACCATGGCTCACACCGCTCCGCACTCCCGCTCCAGTAAGCCAGCATGTGAATCCATCGGGATTATGATCGCGACCTGCGGCACCAGCCTGGAACATAGGCATTCGTCCGAATTCAGTGCACCAGACAACAAGTGTATCTTCGAGCATACCTCGCTGCCGTAGATCTTGAATCAATGCCGCAGCAGGTTGATCGAAGATTAACGCATGCTTGTCATATTGTTCTTTTAATTTATTGTGGCCATCCCAGTTGAGTTCACCACCGCTGGCATAGGCACCGTTGAAGAGTTGCACGAAACGAACGCCCTGTTCAATGAGTCGTCTCGCAAGGATGCAGTTGCGAGCGAACGCTGCTTTATTGGGGTTTGCTGCATCATCAGCACCATACAGTTTAAGAATATGCTCCGGTTCGGAATTGAGATCCATGATTCCGGGAACTGTCAATTGCATTCTGGCAGCCAATTCGTAACTCGCGATGCGTGCAGCGAGTTTGGCGTCACCCGGATTGCGAGCAAGATGACGGTCGTTGAGCCGTTTGAGTATTTCGGTTGCGCCGCGGTCGGCTTGTGGAGCAACGTTATTAGCGATCAAATTGCGAACCGGCTCTTTGGAACTAATGACCGTTCCTTGAAATGCTGCGGGTAAAAAACCAGGTCCCCAGTTATTCGAACCATTTTGCGGAACACCGCGTGGATCGGGGATCGAAACGTAAGCAGGTAGGTTCTGGCTCTCGCTGCCTAAGGCATAAGTGACCCAAGCCCCGAGACTTGGAAAGCCATCCAGTACTGAACCTGTTGAAAGAAAATTTTCTGCCGGACCATGCGTGTTCGATTTGCTTGTTAGTGAATGAATGAAGGCAAAATCATCGGTCAATTCGGCTAGATAGGGAATCATATCCGAGACCATCTTGCCAGATTCACCGCGTGGTCGGAATTGATATTGAGGTTTTGCCAGATTGCCGGCTGGACCTTGGAAAGTGACTTTCGGGCCGTCGGCTAGCGGCTGGCCATCTCGTCGAATTAGCTCAGGCTTGTAATCCCAAGTTTCGAGTTGGCTGACAGCCCCTGCGCAAAAGAGCACGATCACATTCTTAGCCTTCGCAGGAAAGTGCCCATTCCTGGGTGCATAAGGCTTCGCCGGATCGATCAATGGAGTGTCGTCCGCTAAAAGCCTCTCGCCTTGCAAGAGGGATGTTAGTGCGATAGATCCAAGTCCCGTCATTGTTTCAGAGAGGAACCTTCGCCTATCAAGCCAATATCTTCCAAGCGGCGAGTGAGTATTTAGTGGATCGTTCAACATGCACCTCAAGGAATTAAAAGAAACTCGTTGCTGTTGAACAAAGCACGACACAGACTTTCAAGACCGGACTCGGCCGTCAGTTGCTGGAGTTCTTCCATCTCTTCAGTTGTCGGGCTACGTCCCAAAACCAATTGAAAAGCGGAATCAATTTGCGATTTGGAATCCTGGGTGGAGAGAGCCTTGATTCGATTGGCTAAAAAAGCAGCGCGGTCGATGGTAAAGCGGCTGTTGAGTAGATTCAGCGCTTGCAAAGGAGTGGTCGATTCGCGACGACGAGCGGTACTTTGACCAGCATCCGGGCAATCAAAAACGCCGAATACAGCGTCCCGTTCGCGACGCACCTTATGCGCGTAGACCATTCTTCTCAATCCATTGGGCGGAAATTGTTCCACTGGATTAAAACCGCTCAATCCACCCCGCTTGTCAAATAGATCAAAGCCCGGGCCACCCATGGAACGATACAACTCTCCACTGATCGAGAGCATCGAATCCCGCATCATCTCAGCGTCCATTCTGCGGGGTGGATATCGCCACAGGAAACGACTGTCGGCATCTTTACGATAAGCTTCTTCGTTCCAAGCAGAGTCCTGTCGATAGGTAGCCGATAAGACGATCATTTTGTGCATCGATTTAATCGACCAATCTCTGGCAATCAATTCGCTAGCCAACCAGTCAAGAAGCTGAGGATGAGTTGGCTTACTCCCGTTGCGACCAAAATCATTCGCGGACTCTACTAAACCGACACCAAAGTGATACTGCCAGATGCGGTTTGCCATCACGCGCGCCGTCAGTGGATTATCTCCGTTTGCAATCCAATTCGCTAGTCGCAGGCGACGCTCCCCATCATCGCTATCCACAGACAGCTTAATGTCGGCGATGGCGCTGAGCATACCGGGTTCGACAATATCTTTCGGTTGTTCCGGGTCGCCGCGCGATAGTAGTTTTATCTGATCGGGCTTTCGAAATTTACCAGCGAAAGCGAATTGACCAGCGGCTACCTGAGTCATTTCGGCTTGAAGCAGCTTTCGTTGCTCGCCGATTTTTGTTGCCGAATCAAGATCCTCAGGAGATAGACCATCTATCGAGGATATATCGGGCATTTTCGCATCGGGAACGAACGTCGCTCGATCTGACGAGTCAGCTACAACTTGCCACTGTCCTTGCTCATCAGCGATTTCAATTTTGTATTCCAGGGCAAGTCGATCTCGATAAACTTCTTCGCGATCGCGTCCCCAAACAATGCAATCGATTTGCTCTGGTTTAGTAAACTCAACTTCCAACCAACCTTTGCCCATCTCGCTGGACATCCAACTGCGAGTATTGCCATAAGCCCCATCGTTAACGAATCGCAATTCATGGCGATTCGGATCCACTCGATCGCCGGAGGATTGGATCTTGGCACCTTGGCTAGCCAGCGCTACGTTAATTCCCGCTGAGTTATAGATCTCAAGTTCGTCAATACATGGTTCGAGGTTGTTAGTGGTTAGAATCGTGAACCGCAGTTTGTTCGTGGTACTTGGAGCAATCCGATCGGTGTTATAACGAGGATGCACAGGAGGTCTTTTATTGCCGGCATTAGCACGTAGCCCGATGCGACTGAGTTGACGATCCAATTGCTCGATGGCAGTCTTTGCCTGTTGGGTTTTCTCTCTCGCTTTTTTTGCTTCCTCGGTTAGTAATTCACGCTCTTCGTACTCAACGCCCGCGATGAGCGCTTGCATCGCGTAGTAATCCCTCTGGCTGATCGCATCAAACTTATGATCATGGCATCGTGCGCATCCGACACTCAGTCCGAGAAATGTCTGACCGACATTGATAACGATTTCATCCAGCGAATCTTGTCGAGCTAGTCTCTTGGAAGGTTCATCTTGTCCGATCTGTCCCGGCAACAGCACCGATGCGGTGATGAGAAAGCCGGTAGCGGGATCCTGCTGCAATTGATCGCCGATGATCTGTTCGCAAATGAATCGATCGTAAGGCGTATCTTGATTGAAAGCAGAGATGACGTAATCGCGATAGGGCCACGCGTTGGGGCGTTCGGTATTGACCTCAAAGCCATGAGTGTCCGCATAACGTACTACATCGAGCCAATGCTGCGCCCATCGCTCGCCATAGCTTTGCGATTGCAGGAGGCGATCGACAACGCGCTCGTAAGCATCTGGTGATTGATCGGATAGGAACGAGTCTATATCTCCGGGTGAAGGTGGCAGTCCGATTAAGTCCAGTGTGACTCGCCTCAGCCAAACTCGACGCTCCGTCTCGCGACTTGGAGCTAGCCCCTCCTGCTCAAGCCGATCTAAGACAAAATAGTCGAGGCCCGTTTGTGGCCAAGAAGGATTTGAAATTTGCGGTAGCGTAGGTCGCTGCACTTTCTGTAACGACCAGTGACTGCGGCGATCTTCTAGCTTTGCCAGATCGACTCCATCGGGCCAGATGCCACCGGCAGCAAGCCAACGTTCAATCGTCTCAATCTCACTTGCGCTGAGCGGTGCCGATTCCGGTGGCATGCGGCTGGCGGGATCCGACTCTTTGATCAACATCAAGATCGGGCTCTTGGTAGGGTCGTCTGCGAGGATGCTCGGACCATACAAATCGCCCCCTTTGAGTGCCTCGGATTTAATATCCAGCCGCAAACTGCTTTTTTGTTTCTCTTCTGCGTGGCACTTATAGCAATGCTGTTGCAGAATCGGCCGGACATCACGAACAAAATCGGGAGCATCAGCCGATATCGGTTGGCTCAAAACAGAGAGCCAAAGAAGTAAAAGCGGAATACGAAAAGAGGAGTATCGTGCTTGTGTCGATAGGCTATGATCGATGGACGAACTCGAAAACGGCCCGAACCGAGAAGGTGCGAGATCACTGTCACTTCTGCGATTTTTAAGTTGGAGCAGCGGCAGTGTCATTGGGGGCATGGAAGAGGAAGGTTGATTCAAACAAAAAGCAGAGGCGATTACCAACAGGAACCACCTCTGCTTATTATGTTTTTTTCTCGCAGCACTCTCAACATTGCGTCCCTTAAACCGTCAACTTTTAGGACAAGTTTAGGTTCGCTATGCCTAAATTATACTACTTCCCTTTGCCGTCTCGTTTAGCCTGAGCTCGCTTTCCTTTAGCCGAGATATGACCAGCGATATTGGAGGTTTTGTTAGAAATTTTGAGTGTATTTTGCTTCGCCTTGCCTACAACGGCGGGACGGTTAGAAGAGGCCGAAACAACACTCTTAACGGCTGAAGGAGCACCCGTTTTGGTTTTGGTCTTAGTGGTGGTTTTCACAACCGAAACTGGTTTTGGCATGGTTCTTTTAACATTTGCCTTCTTTGCAGCTCGCTGTGCAGGAGTCACTCTCTTTTTTGGACCCTTGGCAACTTTCTTCGCTGGTGCTGCTGGTGCAGCGGCAACGGGAGCCACGGCAGCTACTGCTGGAGCAGCAGTTGCGGCAGCCGCCTTCGAAGCAGCGTTGAGCTTCTTCTTGGTGCCGTGCAATTGCTTCTTAGTCTCTTGTCGGGCGATACGAGTCTGGCGTGATCGCTCGATCTTTGGAGTTCCCTTTGCCACAATCGCTTTGGTGCCGGTTGAGGATTCAACGCTCTTGAGACGTCCTTCCAAAGCATCTAAGGCCTCACGGAAGACTTCGGTCTTGCTGTTGGATCGTGTATCGGTGTCAGGAAAGCCAGCAGCCTGACTTGAAGTTCGTGCCTGCTTGCGCGACTGACCCTGCCACTTGTCGAAAAGCTTGCGAGCCAACTGCGCGTTCTTCTTGAGATCCGAAGCGGAAAGCTTTTCCAAAGAAGGAGATCGGCTAGCCTCGACGACAGCAAATTCGCTGGCAGTGCACAAAGCCTTCACTTCACTAAGAGATAACGCCATAATTCAAAAAACTCCGTTACATTATTAAACCAAAAACGTATAGCTCGCTCAGATGATATCGATACAGCTCAGCGATTCATAGCTCGCAATCAAATAAAATTTTACGATCATTGTAGATCTCCCTTCAGATTCATCTCCCGGCAAGCCTTGATACATCCTATCTCAATCGACTCCTCCAATCACAAGCTCTGACCTTATGCGATCGAATTCATTCCTAACGCGGATTTTCCTGGTACTCTCTCTGTTCTCGCTGGCCGGCGTTCCCCACAAAACGGTCTTTGCGCAAGAGCCAGCCGCACAATCGATTGCCGAATTCGTCTTTCCACTCAACCCATCGCACAATCACGCGCCTGGTATCGTTGAATTTCCTAATGGCGATCTGCTGGTGTCCTGGTACCGTGGATCCGGGGAACGCAAGGCAGATGATGTGACGGTGCTCGGTGCATGGAAAAGAAAAGGGGCTAAGAGCTGGAGTGAACCGTTTACCATGGCCGATCAACCCGGCTTCCCTGATTGCAACACCTGCCTACATGTCGATTCGCAAGGCAAGCTATGGCTTTTTTGGCCTACGATCATCGCCAACTCCTGGGAGTCGTGCTTAACTCGCTTCCAAGTTGCCGCGAACTGTTCCGAATCCAAAAGTGATGCGATCCAGTGGGACTCCCAGGGATTGGTTCTCCTCAAACCTGATGACTTTGCCAACGAAGCGGAGGTGACCCTTCGCAAGCTACTCGATGAACGGCTCCCCAAGCCAATTCCCGAATCACTCGAAAAAGAGTTCGCCGAAGCTCGGCAACGATTGCAGGAAAAGTTGTATCAGCGTCTCGGCTGGCAGCCCCGCTGCAAACCAACCGTGCTTCCTTCTGGCCGTATCTTGCTTCCTTTGTATACCGATACTTTTTCGATCTCCATCATGGCCATCAGTGATGATGGTGGAAAGTCGTGGTTCGCCAGCAAACCGATTTATGGTCTTGGTAATATTCAGCCATCTGTTGTTCGGAGAAGTGATGGAACCCTGGTGGCTTACATGCGCGATAACGGGCCAGCGGGGAAAGTGCAAGTCTCTGAATCGCAGGACGATGGTATCCACTGGTCGATCGCGCAGTCCTCTGAAATTCTAAATCCTGGTTCAGGCCTCGATGCGATTCGACTTGCCAATGGTCATTGGGTACTGATCGCTAATGATATTGCTGAAGGTCGCAATCGTCTTTCGCTCTTGCTGTCCGAAGATGAAGGTCGAACTTGGAAGACGCGTCGCGCACTAGAAGATCAACCGAAAGGTTCCTTTCACTACCCATCGATCATTCAGGGCAAAGATGGAAAGATGCATATCGTCTACAGCTACTTCGTCGACGAAGGTAAAACGATGAAGTATGTGCGGTTGACAGAAGATTGGATTCGTAATCGCTGAGAAAGAGTCCTATTTCATCGATCGTGATGAGAGAGGTTAACCACGTTTGATCTGAGCGAATTTTTCTACTTGAGATTTGATTGCTACTTCAGTCGGCAATCGCTCCATCGAACTCGCTCCGTAGAATCCATCAAGATCTTTGAGTTCGTTGAGCATGAACTGCGCGTCCTCCGGCATAGCGATCGGGCCGCCATGACAAAGAACAATTACATCGGAACGTACCGATCGAGCAGCATCCTGAATCGCTCCGACTTTCGAGACGCAATCTTTTAAGGTTAAAGCTGTTTGGGCGCCGATCGTTCCACTGGTGGTCAATCCCATGTGCGCGACGATGATGTCGGCTCCTGCTCGGGTCATTTCCGCCGCTTGCTCAGGATCAAAGACGTACGGTGAAGTCAACATATCGAGTCGATTGGCAGCAGCGACACAATCCACTTCGATCGCATAGCCCATGCCAGTCTCTTCGAGATTCGCGCGAAACATGCCATCGATCAAGCCAACAGTTGGGAAATTTTGGATTCCTGCAAAGCCCATCTGTTTTAGTTCGCTCAGAAAGTGATCCCGCAAGAGAAATGGATCCGTCGCACAGACACCCGCTAAAATCGGCGTATGGCTTACCGCTGTTAGAACTTCCTTAGCCATCTCTCGCACAATCTCATTAGCATTTCCGTAAGGCATCAAGCCGGCAAGCGAGCCGCGTCCAGCCATACGAAAACGCCCAGAATTATAAATCACAATCAGATCGATCCCGCCAGACTCCTCACACTTCGCGCTGATCCCAGTACCCGCTCCACCTCCAATAATCGGAAGCTTCGCTTGTCGCTTCTCGTACAGCTTCTTCAAAATCGCGGATCGTGTTGGGGTCGCCATAGGATTCTTCTTCAATTGACTAAAAATGAGATAAAAAACTCTACCCTTGCTCTTACCCGACCGACTCACTATCCATAGGCTTCAGTACGCTTAAAATAGGGATTCGTCCTGCAGTATCAGGCGATCTAAATCACCGGAATGATGGAAGGGTAAGCTGAGTGTTCGTGAGCCACAAGACTCTGTCGCGATGCGGTTCGAAAAGGAATCACCGCCCCGAGCGAAAGAGTAATGGCAAAAACGTTCTCAAGCAATAACCTTTCCCGTTGCCCCCGACCTACAGTGCCTGAGCCTCAAGTGCTGTTAAGCGTGTAACTCGAATAGAACTTGCAAAAATCCTATGACACACCTTCATTTCAATCTCTTTGAGCAGTTCGCAGTTCTTGTGACAATCTCGGCACTCTTTGCTTGGCTGAATAGCCGCTGGCTCAAGCTTCCCACAACGATTGGCCTGATGGTTCTGTCGCTTCTATTCTCTGTCCTGTTACTCATTGGCGGCGCTTTTTCTCCGGAAGTTGGCAAACAAGCCAAGGAATTGATCGGCGAAGTCAACTTCAGCGAAACCTTGTTGGAAGGTATGCTTGGCTTCTTGCTTTTTGCTGGCGCGCTGCATGTCAATCTCAATGACCTGAGATCGCACAAGTGGGGAATCGCCTCGCTGGCATTTGCCGGAACTCTGATTTCAACGTTTTTAATTGCGTTGATATCTTGGTTCGCTTTTAAACTCGTCGGCTTGCCGATGAATTTCTTATATTGTCTCTTGCTCGGTGCAATCATCAGTCCCACCGATCCGATCGCCGTCCTGGCAATACTCAAACAGTCCGCGGCACCAGCACCAGTACGCACGATGATTACTGGCGAGTCGTTATTCAATGACGGGGTTGCTGTAGTACTTGTTGTGAGTCTCACAGAACTGGCGACCAGTGAGCATGGCTTTGAATGGTCTCACTTTCTATCGATTTTCGCGCAGGAAGTTGTGGGTGGAATGATCTTCGGACTGATACTCGGTTTGATCGCCTTTCAGCTCGTTCGTTGCATCGACGATTACCCTGTTGAAATACTGGTGACCTTCGCAGTCTCAGCACTCGGTTACGCCCTTGCCCATCGCCTCCATTTGAGTGGTCCGATTGCCATGGTTGTAGCAGGCCTTGTGCTTGGCAACCATGGTCGAAACTTCGGCATGTCCGCCAAGACCAACGAACGGCTCGATCAGTTTTGGGAGTTGATCGACGAGTTTCTTAATGCGGTACTCTTTGTTCTCATCGGCTTGGAGTTACTGATTTTGGATTTCACAAAGACCGCTCTGATAGCTGGGTTGTTGATGATACCCGTTGTGCTGTTTGCGCGATTCATTGCCGTCTTCATACCGATCAGTATCATTCGCCAAAGGATCGCCTATCCTAAGTTCACGATACGCATTTTGACCTGGGGTGGTTTACGAGGAGGTATTTCGGTGGCTCTTGCTCTAGCTCTGCCGAAGCTCGTATCGACCTCTGCTGATTTCGACGCCCGCGAGCTGATTCTCGCAATAACGTACATCGTAGTTGTGTTTTCTATACTGGTGCAAGGACTCACGATCGGTCTGCTGGTGCGACAAGCGACCGGTGATGCCCCAGGAGTAACATCTTCGCACTAGAGATCGGCTGAAAAATTCAAGGTCGCGCTACCGAGGTGAGTTTCAGGATTGGAATTATCTCTGACCTGCAAGCTCTAGATAATTCTCTACCAGAGAGTCGGCAAAAGCTTTATCGTTGATATGGTTAGGCAACCGTATGATTTCACGACCGTCTCCCACTTGAAGCTGTTTTTGTAACTCGCTGAAAAGCGCTTCATCGGCAACTGGATCGTAGAAGGGTTGTCCTTCAGCGTCGAGCATCGACACACCTTTTTCGGGAATAAGAATGCGCAGTGGACTGGTAGATCGATTGAGTTTGTTGGCCATCCAGCGAGCGATCTCCCGATTCTCTTCAATCGTGGTGCGCATCAGAGTTACTTGTGGGTTGTGCTTGTAAAGTAAGCGACCACGAAATCGCTCGGGGAGGCTATCGATCGCGCCAAAGTTGACCATATCCAAAGCACCTAGGCTCAACACAAGCGGTATTTTACGAGCGAGTAATTTTTCGAAACGATGTGGACCTGCTGGAAAGCATCCTCCTACCACTTCATCTGCTACTTCCGTCGTAGTGATATCGAGCACTCCGTCGACCAAGCCCGAATCGACGAGCTGCTCCATCGCTCTGCCACCCACTCCTGTTGCATGGAATACCAAGCAATCAAAGCCTCGCTTTTCGAGCGATTCCCTCACCGCACTAACGCAGGGTGTTGTGACTCCGAACATCGTCATCGCTATTGTGGAGCCGTGCGATGACGCTGGAGTTTCATGCTGAACCATTCCCGCGATCGCATGGGCGGCGTTGGCGAGGATCTTTTTAGAAACTGTATTGAGCCCAGCGACATCGACCACGGAATACATCATGGTGATATCGGAGCAATCTACGTAGGGAGCCGTATTACCACTGGCTACAGTCGAGACCATTAGTTTTGGCATGCCGATCGGTAGAGCGCGCATCGCTGCTGTGATCATCGCTGTCCCACCACTACCACCGATTCCCAAGACTCCCGAAATGTTTCCCGCTCGATTTTCAGAGACTAGATAATCGCGCAGCGCTTCCCCCATCGCTGTGACCGCTTCGCCACGATCCGTTTTGGAAATCGCTCGTCCAGAACTTACAGTTTCTCTCGTAACATCGGCTGACACTTGAGGATCACTGAGCGTTCCGATATCGACCATGCGAACGGAAATACCAAGTCGCTTCAAAATCGAGCAGGCAAATTCGAGTTCATGACCTTTCGTATCGAGTGTAGCGATGGCATATACGAACTGAGGCATGGAGTTCACTTGATTCAATAAAAGTCATGGGGTATGCAGCGTCGAGATCAGTACGAAGATGTAATGTAGAACACCCTCTACGGCAGTAAAAGAGGAAGAATGTTATCGATGGTCGTTTTGACGATTGCTTTTGCGGTAGAGCGGGTGGGGAGCCGTAGAGAATGTGTTGCCGAGCAAAATATTTAGCCCTAAGTAGCAGTCTGTCTAGTAATACACAAGCCGCTCATTCGTACATGAATGATAACCAAAAGGAACATTAGTCGTGATCTATTCGGTCGCTTCAGTGAGTTGGTGCGTGCTGTACGATCGAGCGATAGAGAGCGAATAGTAGCAGTAAGATGACCGTTGCCAGCGATACAATCCCTGCACTGGTACCAAATGCGATTGCGGAACCATGCTGCTGATACAGCCAGCCGAAAAGAACGCTTGAAGGTAAGGCAGCGATACCAGCGATAAAATTGAACCAACCAAATGCAAGACCTTTCTTTTCAACTCCTACGAGGTTCGCGACCAAGGTTCGTTCCGCTGGTTCGGTGATGGCATAAACAAGTCCATACAGGAGAAACAGGACTATTGCTTCCCACGGTTCGGTGGCGATAGCGAAGAAAATATACACAACAACACACAGCAACCAGCCCGCGAGCAATAACGGAAGCGGGCCTGTGCGATCCACGAGTTTTCCAAAGAGAAAATTGCCGCTGCTTTTCACTAAGCTAAATGAACACCACACTACTGGTAGCCAAGCAGAGTAGATTCCTAGTTCGCCCGCGCGAAGTAACATGAAAGCATCGCTGATCAAACCGAATGTGAAGAAAAAGAATGCGACCAAGAAAAAACGAAACGGTGTGCCGAGAGGCTTCAAAGAGAGTTTGACGGCCGACGACGACTCCGAGCGAGGAACATCGCGCAATCCTTTCCATAAAACAACAACGGAGAGTAATCCAGGAACGACCGAAAGCCAAAAGAGTTCGCGAATCGAATCAGGAAAAAGAAGCAGAAAAGCAGTAGCTAAAAAGGGACCTATCGCGGCGCCAAGGTGATCCATAGCACGATGGTATCCGTAGGCTCGTCCGCGGTTTTCTTTTTCTGTCGAGTCCGCAATGAGTGCATCGCGCGGTGCAGTTCGAATTCCCTTTCCGATCCGGTCGATTGCCCGCGCAGAAAGAAGGTGCCAAGGTAGCGTGGCAAAGCCGGATAGTGGCCTGGCCAAGGCAGCAATTCCATATCCCCACAAGATGAATGCTTTGCGATGCCCCGCTTGATCCGATTTCGCACCGATCCAAAGTTTTAGAAAACTTGAAATCGTATCGGCGATTCCTTCGATGAGTCCAAGATAAAGCTTGTTACCCCCAAGAACCACAATCAAGAATTGTGGCATCAGAGGAAAGATCATTTCACTGGCAATATCGTTGAAAAGACTGGCAACACCAAGCCACCGCACATTGGTCGGCAAACGCTCTGTGCGTTTTACTTCGGGCGATGGCTGATTCATTGGAGTCTTTCGTGCATCATGGCGCCCTGAGATGGTATCGATTTCAAATGTGCTTAGAGTTCACGGAAAAACTGTATCACTTTAAACGCATCCCACATCTGTTGCTATCAACCATTCTATACCAGAGAGCAATCGAATCCAGGATTGAGAAGTAGAGGTCTGCTCATTTTGACCCCTTTGACTGTGCGGAGTTTGTGTCACTGAATCGCACAGAAATTGCTGCAGCGATCGACAGTGCAGGAGCAAACCATAGCGGCTGATAAAAATCCTGCCTTGCCCATTGTGAATGGCTTGATAATGATTTCCCACCGTTTGACTCTCGACAGTATTGTCGAGGCTAAAGTCTTCTTGCACATCGACCTGGGGCGTGTGAGGAGTTCCTTTTAGCTGTGTCCTGATAGTTGCATTCATCTATTTGTGCTCATCAACCTTTCGACGTAGTTGTGGCGCTGCGGAAAAAGGTTCGCTGTACGAGATGCGATTGCAAAGAGGCAGTAGCAAAGTAATGAGGTAAGAACGAGACCATGGAACAATTGCCAACGCCACACAACAACTTTTTTCAGTTTGCTCTATCTCATCTTCCGAATGCTCGCAATCTCATTCAGACTCAACTCAGCGAAGCTGCGTTGGCAGAATTGGATTTAGAAAGTCTCCAGCTAGAGGCGGGTAGTTTTATTGACGCAGACTTGCGAGAGAGATTTTCTGACTTGCTACTTTCCGCAAGGTTAGCAAAATGCGAAACACAGGATTCATCCGAGCGAGCATTGATCTATTTTCTCTTCGAGCACAAGAGTCAATCTGATCCTTGGACGGTCTTTCAGTTGTTGTCGTACATCGTACGGATTTGGGAAAAAAGGTTGCGGGATGGCCTAGATCTGTGTCCTATTATCCCCTTAGTTGTCTATCATGGAGAAGATGCTTGGGCAGCGGCGAAGAGCATTCAAGAATTGATTGCAAGTCCCAGCGGTCTGGGTGAGTATCAGGTTGATTTCCACTTTCATTTGCTCGATTTGAGTCAGTTGAAGGACCATGAAATCAGCGGGTATCCGATTTTGCAAAATACATTGCGGCTGTTAAAATACAGCCGTAGCAGGTATTTGGTCGGAATGCTCGGAGAGATAATGAGACTGATTGCGCGATCTCTTCCCGAAAATCAATGGCAAGAATGGGGCACAGCGATAGGAGTTTATGTGATGTCGGTCAACAAAGATATCGATGAAGCCGAATACAAGCAAACTCTCAAAAGCATTTTCCCAACCCAATTTGAGCCGGGTTCGCTAGCAGATCGTTTGCTGGCTAAAGGACGAGAAGAAGGTCGACAAGAAGGTCGACAGGAAGGCCTTCAAGAGGGAAAGCTGACGGGAAAAATTCAGCTGGTGCAAGATCTCTTAGGTGACAAAGTGTCCAGTGACGAGGAGCTAAATTGTTTTGACCAAGCTGCTCTCACAGATCTGCTTGCCGAACTCCAGCAAAGACTGCGCGATCGTTGAAAAGCGACAAGCTATTATCAGGGTTAGCAATCGTAGCAACTATAAATCGAGATCAAGAAACAAATTTTCTTCTATCACTTGCCCATTTCGAGCGAGCGATTGCCTCTAGTCCATCTAAATGATTCTTATCAGGAATCGGATTAGAAGACTCACTGATAGAATTCTTCTGTACGGCGATCTTTTCGTATCGCAGTGTTGACTGAGGAAATGCTTTGGGTTCTTTTTTCCTTCAACCCTTCTGTGCTTAGTTTTCAGCTATTGCATTCAACAGCATCATTGCTAGTTTCTTGTTGGTAAGCTGATTTCGACGAGCGTTATTACCCGTGAGCGTGTGTTTAGGAAAATCATTTACTTTCGTTTCAAAGACCTTTTTATGAAACCATGGTTCATTGTTCTTTTACTCGCCATTGAGGGGATCGTTTTCTGCGATCGACTATGGGCAGATGATCCGTGGGCTCATATCAAGCCTAGTGGCCAGCATGAGCGTGCGCCGCATGGTCGCGGTAATATCTACGCTCCCACAGTTTTGATCGAGGATCAGCTTTGGAAGATTTGGTACGGAGCTCAGGGGAAGGATGGACATGATCGCATCTGTTATGCCGAATCGACTGACGGTATTGTCTGGAAAAAACAGGGCGTTGTCCTAGAGGATCCCACAGCCAATCATCTTAATGATCCTTGCGTTATCAAAGTCGACAACGCTTATTGGATGTACTACACCCGCGCTAAACGAGACATCCTCGATGAGATTCATTTGGCGATTTCTAGCGATGGGAAAAAATGGAAGCCGCAAGGTACTGTTCTAGCTCCTGGCAGCGCTGGGGCATGGGATTCGTTATCTGTTGGTCGCCCTTGCGTGTTAAAGGATGAGGCAATTTACAAGATGTGGTACGACGGGCGCAAAGATTTTCCACTTGGAACGCCACTCAAAAATGTACCTCTCGCGGCGGAATCGCGACGCTCTGTCGGCTATGCGACCTCTATCGATGGTCGTACTTGGCAAAGAAGCAGCGATGCACCTGTGTTTCAAGAGGATGCTGGTGGTATCGATGTCTTTAAAGCAAATGGTGATTACTGGATGCTCTTTGAGTCACAGGAAGGGACTCGATTTACTCGCAGTCTGGATGGAGTCACTTGGCAGACTGGACGGCCATTGATCGGAAAGAGTTTCCTTGACCTCGATCGATTTGGGCATGTCACTCCGCATCATGTTTCCGATCCGAGCGGAAAAAGCTGGCTGTTTTTCGGGGCTGCGAGTGCTTCGACTTGGGATCATAACAGCATCATCGCTGTTGAGTTTCCAGCGGTGAAGCTACAGCAATAAATAAAGCGTTTTCATTGGAAAATCGCTCTGAAATCCTATTCAGCATCTTTCGAGATGCCTCCAATCTCGTTGCTCTTGGTATAGTATAGACGTTCTGGATGTTCACCAAGCAACTCCCTCCTTTGCCTCCTACCGTTACCGATGAAATCCATCTACTCCTTTGCTGCTGTCTTAAGTCTCTGCCTTGTGCAGGGATCGATTGTTCGTGCTGAAACGATCGATTTCTCTCGAGACATTTTGCCAATACTCTCTGCGAACTGTTTCGCTTGCCACGGTCCCGATGAGCATGAACGCCAAGCCGATCTGCGCTTGGATATCGAAGCCGCTGCGAAACAAGACCTCGGTAACGGTTCGCCGATTCTTGCGGGCGATTCAGCCAAGAGCCTCATCGTGCAGCGAATTCTCAGCGAGAATCCTGACGAGGTGATGCCCCCTCCATCGGCCAACAAAAAGATCAAGCCCGAGCAATTGGAACTCATCAAAAAGTGGATCGACCAAGGGGCTACGTGGAAGCGTCATTGGTCATTAAATGCAATCACTCAGCCCGAGGGAACGCTCGATGACCAAGTGCGTGCCAAGTTAGCCGAACAGGGACTAGCACTTCAGTCGGCGGCCGATCCGCATACCTTGGTGCGTCGGTTATCGATAGATCTCCTCGGACTACCTCCGACACCCGAGCAAGCTGATCAGTTCGCTAAAGATCCATCGTCGCAGGCTTATGAAAAATTGGTCGACTCTTTGCTCGACTCGCCAAAGTACGGCGAGCACTGGGCACGAATGTGGCTCGATCTGGCCCGCTACGCTGACACCAAGGGATACGAAAAAGATCTTGGTCGTACCATGTGGCCTTATCGCGATTGGGTCATCCGGGCCTTCAATGAGGATATGCCCTTAGATCAGTTCACTCTTGAACAACTTGCCGGTGACCTGCTCAGCAATCCAACTGAGTCGCAACGTATCGCTACGGCGTTTCATCGAAACACCATGAGCAACGATGAAGGTGGAACCGACGATGAGGAATTTCGAATCGCAGCGGTTAAAGACCGCGTTGATACAACCATCCAAGTCTGGATGGGATTAACGATGGGCTGCGCGAAATGTCATAGCCATAAATACGATCCCATTTCGATGGAGGATTACTATCGCTTCTTTGCGATCTTTAACCAGACCGAAGATGCCGATCGCTACGACGACTCGCCTCGTATCGACTTGATCTCACCCCAGCAAAAGGCTGCTTCGGATGAAGCCTTGCAGAAAATCGCGGCGGCCGACATCGCATTGTCAAAAGCTAAAGAAGAGGCCGCTTTTCACAACGATGCCGCTACGGGAATATGGCATCGAATCAATCTGGTCAGCGCGACAGCCCGCCAAGGTACCAAGCTTGATGGAACCAGCGAGAACGCCATTCAGGCCTCTGGCGATTCACCAGAGAAAGATGCCTATGTGGTTCAAGCAACATTGCCCGCGGGCCGCTATACAGCACTGCGGTTAGAGTCGTTGACGTCAAAGTTATCGGATGGACAAATCGGCCTAGGACGTAATCCGTCTGACCCGAACTTCGTGGTCTCTGAGTTGATACTCGAGAAACTTGATGCCGCAGGTAAAGCTCAGGTCGTCAAGCTTATGCAGCCCCAAGCAGACTTTGCTCAGCAAGGCTGGCCTGTTTCTGCAGCGATCGATGGCGATACCAAGACCGGCTGGGCTGTCAGTCCACGATCGAGAGAAAATCATCTCGCAATTTTTACTCTCGAATCGCCGCTCGAGTCGGCCGAGATGATTTCGATTCGTATTACGCTCGATCAACAGTATGGAAATCGACTTGTGCTCGGTAAATTCCGACTCAGCTTTTCATCAAGCGATCCAACCATCCTTAAACCAGAGATCACATCGCCTGACGTCAAAAAAGCAGCGGAAGCTCTCGATGTCGCTCGCAAGGAATACAATGCGATGCAAGACAACATCGTACGGCTTCCTATCCTTAGCGAACTTGCAAAAGATAGACAGCGTCAAACGCGCATCCATCAGCGCGGCAATTTCCTCGATCCAGGAAATGTCGTCGAGCCTGCTCTGCTAACAAGCTTTCACAAACTCCAAGATGAGACAACTCTGAATCGGATCGCTGTCGCAAAGTGGCTCACCTCGCCCGAGAATACTCTCACGCCCCGCGTTTGGGTCAATCGCATCTGGGCAAGGCTCTTCGGTATTGGCATTGTCGAGACAGAAGAAGATTTTGGGGCTCTCGGGGCCCAGCCCAGCAATCCTGCGCTGTTGGATTGGCTAGCTACCGAATATCGGCGCGGAAATTTATCGAATAAGAAGCTTTTAAAAACGATCGTGATGAGCGATACGTATAAACAGGCGTCTAATGCGAACTCGGACATCAAAAAAGTTGATCCACGAAATGCATGGTCATCGCGTGGCGCGCGATATCGCTTGTCAGCCGAGGTCGTACGCGATCAAGCGTTAGCTGTCTCGGGACTTCTTTCCTCCAAGATGGGAGGACCCGCCGTGATGCCTCCTCAGCCAGCAGGCTTATGGCGTTCCACTTACAACGGCAAGAACTGGATTGACGCTGAAGGCGAAGATCGGTTTCGTCGCGGGATCTACACCTATCTCAAACGAACCACTCCCTACCCTTCGTTCACAAGCTTTGATGCGGGTAGTGGCGAAGTCTGTTTGTTAAGGCGTGTTCGCACCAATACACCGTTGCAAGCTCTCATTACGCTCAATGATCCAGTTTATCTCGAGGCGGCCGGCGCCCTGGCTCGTAAAGTAGTGACCGAGCAGTCGGATGATCAGACTCGCATCGAACGAGCCCTTCGCTTAGCCCTGATTCGGCCAGTGAAGCAAAACGAGTATCAACCGCTCCTGTCGCTACAGCAACAAGCGAGTCAGTGGTACCAGGAACATCCCGATCAAGCGAAAGCGTTAATCCAGTCTGCTCGAGTCGAGTTGCCTGAGGGGATGAGTGAAACCACGTTTGCTGCTTGGATTGTTACGGCCAGTGCGATCTTGAACCTCGATGAATTTCTATCAAGGAACTAATTCGATGTCGTTGAATCACCATGAATTGAAACGCACTCAAGAAGCGACACGGCGACACTTCTTTCGTACCAGCGGGTTTGGGCTTGGAGCGATTGCTTTGCAGGAACTTGCCTCCCCTTTTTCTGCTTCAGCTTCTGAGTCGAGCGTTAATCCATTAGCTCCAAAGCCGCCGATGATGACACCCAAAGCGAAGCGGGTGATCTATCTTCATATGGCCGGCTCTCCCTCGCAATTGGAACTCTTCGATTACAAGCCCGACCTTGCCAAGTTACATATGCAGGATGCGCCAGCTTCGTTCTTGGAAGGAAAGCGATTCGCTTTCATCAAGGGAGTTCCGAAAGTCCTCGCTCCACAGACTAAGTTCTCTCAGCAAGGAAAGAGCGGGCAGTGGATGAGCGAATTATTTCCGAAGCTCGCCACAGTCATCGATCAGATGTCGGTGATTCGAACTGTGAACACCGATCAATTCAATCATGCACCCGCTCAACTGTTTGTACATACTGGATCACCTCGCTTAGGCAATCCATCCATGGGCGCTTGGGTTACCTATGGACTGGGAAGCGAAAATGAAAACCTTCCTGGCTTTGTGGTTTTGCTCTCGGGTGGGAAAACGCCCGATGGTGGCAAGTCGCTTTGGGGTTCCGGATTTCTACCCACGGTGTACCAAGGCGTTCAGTGCCGAACAACGGGCGAGCCAGTTCTGTATCTGAATAATCCCTCCGGAATCGATCGTCAGATGCGGCGCATGATGCTGGATACGGTCGCCAGTATGAACGAGACCGAGTACGCGCGCAGCGGTGATGACGAAACCCGCACACGTATCGCACAGTATGAGCTCGCATATCGAATGCAGATGGCGGTTCCCGAAGCGATGGACTTATCGAAAGAACCGCAGCATATTCTTGATCTTTATGGTGCCCAGCCAGGTTTTATTTCCAAGGCCGAAAGCGCCGATGATCCGCGAGTGCTCTATAAAGGTGACGATCCGACTTTTGCAAACAACTGTTTGCTGGCACGTCGTTTGCTTGAAAATGGTGTGAGATTCGTGCAGCTTTACGATTGGGGTTGGGATCATCATGGTTCGTCTCCCGGCGAAAGTATCGATGAGACATTACCGATCAAGTGCCAGCAGATCGATCGAGCGATTACGGGACTGCTTACCGATCTTCAGCAACGAGGAATGCTGGAAGACACTTTGGTGATTTGGGGTGGCGAATTCGGACGAACTCCGATGATGCAAAATAATGTGAATACCGAATTGAAGAAAGGATTTGTTGGTCGAGATCATCATCCTTATGCCTACACGATGTGGATGGCAGGTGGAGGAATCAAAGGAGGTGTCGCTTACGGAAAGACCGATGAATTCGGATATTATCCAGTCGAGAATCCGGTTGGCATTCGCGACCTGCAAGCGACCATCTTGCACTTGCTGGGCCTGGATCCCTATCGATTCCATTACTCGTATCAAGGACTCGATCAACGATTGATTGGTCCAACGCAGGAAGGAAAAGTATTGAAAGAAATTCTTGCTTAGCTAACGTATCCCGAAACACAGTTCTCTTTGCGTATGTCGTTTGCTTGACATGTGCCGTTGCAAAGAGTCAACTCGCCTGTCAAGCCGAGCGCGTAAGGAGCCTAAACCTCTCCGCCGATTTGAGCGACCGATCAGCCCAAAGATTCATCATCGAAGAACGAGGCAATGAGCCAATCAAGCGTTGATACTTCACTCGAAAAGAATCTGCGATCGGAGTGGCATGCAATAACAGCTTCTGCAGCCCTTGCTCAACTTCAATCTGATATACATGGTTTATCTCATGCAGAAGCTGCAACTCGATTGTCGAAGTATGGCCCCAATCTATTACCACAGCGCGGCCCGACTCCGCTCTGGAAGATAGTGATCCTGCAGTTTGCTAGTCCTCTGATTTATGTCTTAGTGATCGCGGCAGTCGTCTCTCTTGCCATTGGCGAATCAAAGGATGCGATTTTTATCACCGCGGTACTCGTGATTAACGCGGTCATCGGCGCGTATCAGGAATCGCAAGCTGAACGCAGTAGTCATGCGTTAAAAAAATTGCTGCGCACTAAAGCGATGGTCGAGCGGGGAGGTGAAATCCGAGAAATTGCTGCCGATCAACTTGTGCCTGGCGATATTATTTTATTGGAGTCTGGTAATCGAGTTCCTGCCGATTTGCGTCTTCTGACAACTCATGGATTCGAAGTAGACGAATCGCTTTTAACCGGCGAATCCAACGCCGTTCTAAAAGATTCCAACTTTGTTGGCTCGGTTAATCAAACGCTTGCAGACCAGCATAACATGGCCTTCGCCGGTGCCATGGTATCGCGTGGTCGTGGCAAAGGAGTTGTCGTTGCTACGGGTATCAAGACGCATGTAGGCCAGATGGCGATCGATATCCTCAGCACTAGTGGTGGTAAACCTCCTCTGCTTGCCCGTATGGAGCGATTCACCAATCAGATTGCGATCGGTACGGTATCGATGGCTCTGTTGATCGGCGCGCTCGGAATGATTCTTTGGAATCATCCTTTGGTCGATATGTTTTTTCTCGTCATTGCGCTTGCGGTGTCCGCGATCCCAGAAGGACTCCCCGTCGCGATGACCGTTGCTTTAGCTGTGGCGACACACCGTATGGCGAGGCGCAATGTGATTGTGCGTCGTTTGACAGCTGTTGAAGGATTAGGGAGTTGTACTCTTATCGCGACAGACAAAACAGGGACGCTCACTTGTAATGAGTTGACTGTGCGCGAAGTTTGTCTGGTTGATGGGCGAATGTACGAAGTGACCGGCGAAGGTTTCGCGCCGCGCGGTCACATCAGTTATCAAAATGAACCGATTCTGGTAGAAAATGAACCCGCTCTGCAGGAGTTTCTGAAAGCAGCTGTTCTTTGTAACGAAGCGGAACTGCGCAGCCGTGATGGCGAATGGATCTGGCGGGGAGATGCGGTGGATGTTGCCATCCTGAGTCTTGGAATTAAGGCGGGGATGCAGCGGTCAGAATTCATCGCAAGCCATCCGCAAACTCATGAAATACCTTTCGAGAGTGCCGATCAATTCGCTGCAACCTATCATCGTGACCGCAACCAAACTCTGGTATGTGTTAAAGGTTCGCCTGAAAAACTCATTGCGATGAGTCGAGAACATTCCAGCGGTGATGGCTTTGCGCATGCTGAGCGATTGGCGCTGAACATGGCAAAGAGAGGCTTACGAGTGATCGCAGTGGCCGCTGGGACTCTCCCCGATCAGCTTTCGCAGGATCAGGATCCGCCGCGCCCCGCGCAACTGAAGCTACTCGGCTTTCTCGGTATGATCGATCCGCTTCGCCCTGATGTCGCACAGTCGATCGCGGAATGCCAAGCGGCAGGTGTGAAAGTGATGATGATCACAGGCGATCACAAAATCACCGCGTTAGCAATCGCGCGCGACCTGGGACTTGTACAATCCGATGATCAAGTGATGACGGCCGATCAAATCGATGGAAAGTCGCCACAGGAATTGGCAGAGATCATCGATCGGATACGCGTTTTTGCACGAGTGACACCGAAGCAGAAACTGCAGATCGTCAATGCAGCCCGTGAGGCAGGACATTTCGTCGCCGTAACCGGAGATGGGGTGAATGACGCACCGGCGCTGCGAGCAGCTAACATCGGCGTGGCGATGGGCAAGTCGGGAACGGACATCGCACGCGAAGCTTCGGAGTTAGTTCTAAGCGATGATGATTTCAAATCGATCGTGGCAGGAATCGAAGAAGGACGCGTTGCCTACGACAATATTCGCAAAGTCACCTATCTACTCCTCTCGCTCGGTGCGGCTGAGTTACTGATGGTACTTTTGTCAGTGATTCTTGGACATCCGATTCCGCTGCTGCCAGTTCAATTGCTCTGGCTGAATCTGGTGACCGATGGAATTCAGAGTGTAGCATTAGCGTTTGAACCGGGCGAAGGAGATAGCCTTCGGCATCAACCGCGACCACCCAATGAATCGATCTTCAATCGCTTGATGTTGGAAAGATTACTCGTAACCGTTTTGGTCGTTGGCGGGGGAGGCTTTCTGGTCTATCACCTTAGCCTTCAAGCAGGTTGGAAAACCGAAGATGCACGAAACCTTCTGTTGCTGGTTATGGTTTTGTTCGAAAACTTTCATATTGGAAATTGCCGTTCGGAAACCAAGTCGGCTTTTGCCCTGTCGCCACTTCGTAGCCCCATTCTTTTCTACGGAACCATTATCGCTTTTCTGGTTCATGTGCTTGCCATGTACCTCCCATTCCTTCAGGATATCCTAGGCACTCGCCCCCTTTCCCTTTCGTCATGGTTACTGGCTATTTGCGTTGCCATCCTGATCGTACCGGCAATCGAATGGCATAAGTGGTTATGGAACCAACGACTTAGGGTGGTGAAGTGATTCCGGGTGTGTAGGGGGGGTAAAAAAATCCATTTTCGCGCGCTAGGCGATTTGGTAATTGGTATCTTAAGCCTGCAGAGAGGGATTTATTACTGAAGGTGTCATATGAATTCGCAACCTTATCGGACACCTCCGAAATTCTGGGCCCCGAAGTTATCCAAGCCCATCTTCAAGATATTTCGGTACTTTCGAAATCGCGACCTTGCCAAGCAGAAGATTGTTGAAGTTGAAATTCGCAATACCGATAAGCTCGCCCGCAGCCTCGATCAAGACCAGGGCATTCTGCTAACCCCCAATCATTCATTCCACTTCGATTCGTATTGCCTGCTCCACGCAGCCGATCAACTCGACGTCCCCTTCTACTTCATGACGGCTTGGCAAGTCTTCGGAGTCTCTACACCATGGCAGCAGTGGGTCATGCAGAAGAATGGTTGCTTCAGCGTCAACCGCGAAGGAATCGACACAGAGTCTTTTAAAGTTGCCAACGATATTCTGCAAAACCGTAAAGAGCCGTTGGTGATTTTCCCTGAGGGTGATATCTACCACACGAACGACCATGTCACCCCTTTTCGAGAAGGTGCAGCGGCAATTGCTATCTCGGCAGCCCGTCGATCCAAGCGTCCGCTCAGTATCATCCCTGTCGCCATCAAAGCAAAGTACTTAGAAGATCCACTTCCTGGTGTCTTGCCGACCTTAACAAAACTGGAACAACGGCTACTCTGGAATCCATCTACCACGATGCCTGTTGTCGATCGTATCGTACGCGTTGCTTCTGCGGCTCTAGGTCTGAAGGAATTTGAGATTCTCGGTTTGGTGCAAAGTGGAGAGCTTCCCGAGCGCATCAAGAAATTTCTACGAACGATACTCGAAAATTATGAAGCGTCCTTAGGCATCAAGAACATTGGCCATCTACCCTCAGATCGAATAGCAGAGATTCGACGCCGCGCCATCGCAGTGACTAAAAGTGGTCCACTTTCGATCGAACAAGAACGCGAATTGCAACAGACCTTGGATCGAATGTTCTTAGCAACACAGCTATACAGCTACCCCGGCAATTATCTGGTTACAAATCCAACCCCGGAACGTATCGCTGAAACCGTTGATAAGCTGGAAGAGGATTTATTGGGGGTTACTTATCCTACCGTACGAGGAAATCGTAAAGTGATTGTCGACTTCGGTGATCCTGTGCCAGTATCATCCTCCAAAGGAAATACTCCTTCACCAGCAGAACTCTCCGATTCCCTGCGACTCCAAGTTCAATCGCTTTTAGATCAACTATGAAGTAAAGTCGCTCTATGAACCAATTGAAAATCACGACCTGTGGAAGTTGATCATGTTTGAACTTGAAGATATTTCAAAGTCGTTTGGATCATTGCAGGTACTACATCCGACTTCATTAAAAATTCCAACCGGATCGACCACCGTGTTAATTGGTCCGAGCGGTTGCGGCAAGAGCACATTGCTCCGCATGCTCATCGGACTCCTAAAGCCTGACACAGGTACGATTCGCTTCGCGGGAGAAACCTTCTGTGCGGAAAATTTGCAGCGGCAGCGAATGAAGATGGGCTATGTGATTCAAGATGGTGGACTCTTTCCTCATTTATCGGTAGTGGCCAATCTCAGCTTACTCCCCAATCAGTTGCAATGGGAGCAAAGTGCTATAACGGCTCGTATTGAAGAACTGCGCGAGCTAACACGACTTCCCGCTGAAACATTACACAAATTTCCGCAGCAAATTTCAGGTGGGCAGAGGCAACGCGTGGGAATCATGCGAGCCTTGATGCTCAATCCGGATGCTGTCCTGCTAGACGAGCCGATGGGAGCGCTGGATCCCATGGTGCGATATGAACTACAGGAAGATCTTCGCAATATTTTTCGCTCCTTGCAAAAGACGGTCGTCATGGTCACCCATGATTTAGGTGAAGCGGAATTTTTTGGTGACAGTATCTGTCTTCTCTACGCGGGTCGTATTTTGCAGCAAGGGACGCTTCAGCAGATGGCGACCAAACCGGCGAGTCCTTTTGTCACTTCATTCTTGCGGGCTCAGCGTTTGCCTGACTTTAAGGTGTGATGATGTTACCGAAATTTCAACCAGCAATCCGCTTGATCGCAATCGTAGGCCTGCTCTCAAGCATGGTCACTCTATCTCGTCCGCTTCTTGCCGACGAGGATAAGGTTCTTGTCGGCTCTAAAGCGTTCACGGAATCGGTCATTCTTGGCGAGCTATTAGGTCATGTCGCTCGCGCCTCAGGTGCGAAAGCGGAGCATCGCGCTGAACTTGGCGGAACGCAGGTGCTCTGGAAAGCTCTGCAGACTGGTGAAATCGATATGTACGTCGAGTATACCGGTACGCTGCGAGAAGAGATTTTAAACGCATCGAGCAGCGCCGACGAACAGGATCTGCGCGAGAAGTTGAAAGAGTTTTCCGTGAGCATGACTCCTCATCTTGGTTTCAATAACACCTATGCTCTTGGCGTTCCTCGAAACCTTGCGGAGCAACTGAAGCTCGAAACGATTGATGATTTGAATCAGCATCTCGATCTGCGATTCGGTTTCAGCGATGAGTTTCTGGATCGTGTCGATGGTTGGCCTGGCTTGCAAGCAAAGTATCAACTCAAGCACGAGAATATCACAGGACTGGATCATGTGATGGCGTGCCGTGGATTGAGTCACGGTTCACTGGACTTAACCGATGTTTATTCGACCGATGCGGAAATCGATTTCTATCAATTGAAGGTTCTGCAAGATAATCGGCAGTTCTTTCCTAAGTATTTCGCGGTCGTGCTTTACCGAGACGATCTCAAGCAACGTTTTCCTGCGGTTGCCTCTGCATTGAATCAGCTGGAAAATAGCCTCTCGAATGAAAAGATGATGGAGCTCAACTCGGATGTTCGGCTGCGGCGAAAGAGTGAGAAAGATGTTGCTGGAGATTTTGCCAAAAAAGATTTGGGAATCAAGGCAGAGTGGGAACGCGATGATGCGAATTCGTGGTTCCGAAAAATGCTTAAACGATTGGTGGTCACCACAGGCCAGCATCTGATGTTGGTTGTCATCTCATTAATCGCAGCAATCGTAATCTCAATCCCACTCGGTATTATCCCTTATCGCTTTCCGAAATTTGAAACAGCCATTCTGGGAACGATTGGAATCATTCAAACGCTGCCCTCAATGGCACTGCTCGTGTTTATGATACCCTTGTTAGGTCTCGGTACACTCCCCGCGATCGTTGCGCTTTTTCTCTACAGTCTTCTACCGATCGTGCGTGGTACTCATTCAGGTTTGAAGCAGATTCCGGAACCACTGCGTGAATCAGCTGAGGTGCTGGGACTATCCCCATGGCGTCGATTGACTCGCATCGAGTTACCGCTGGCATCTCCATCGATCATGGCAGGTATCAAGACAGCGGCCGTGATCAACATTGGTACGGCAACGATCGGAGCATTGATCGGCGCTGGAGGATACGGTCAGCCGATTCTTACCGGTATTCGCCTCGCTGATTTAGTGCTGATCTTGCAGGGAGCTGTTCCTGCTGCCCTGCTTGCGTTGTTGGTACAGTACGCATTCAGTTGGTTGGAAGCATTGGTGGTTCCCGCTGGATTGAGGCAGAAATAAAGCGGAGGAAACAAGTAGGTAAATAACAACCTGCGAAGAATTGCAACTACCGCCGTCGCGATTTTAATTTTGCGCAAAAACGAGCGGAACTTGGCTGGAGGTATCTCCATCGGGATCGCCTCGTCGCATATAACAGGCAGCGAAGTATCCTAGTGCCTCTGATCATCGCGAGCCCTATATGCGACTTGTTCCTACCTCCGCGCTCATCGTTTGTTTACTATCACTTTTCGCGTCGACGATTTTCGCAGATCCTCCCCTCGAGCAACGGCGAGTCGTCTTGATCACACTCGACGGACTTCGTGGCGAGGAAGTCTTCGGAGGTGCAGATCAGCGATTGATCGTAAAAGAGAATGGTGTCGATGATGTAATTGCTACGACGAAGCGATTTTGGAGAGAGACAGCGGAAGAACGCCGTGAAGTCTTGATGCCGTTCTTGTGGGAGCAGTGCCAGGGAGCATCAGGTTGGATCGCTGGCGATGTAACCCAAGATAGCCATGTTGCGGTGACTAACGGGCTTTATTTTTCGTATCCTGGATACAACGAAATCCTCTGCGGTTTTCCCGATGCGAAGGTCAATAGCAACGCCAAGAAGAACAATCAAAACATTACCGTCCTCGAGTGGCTTCACAGCAAGCCCGAATTTGCTCAGTCGGTAGCAGCCTATTGCTCTTGGGACGTTTTCCCATTCATCATCAATGAATCGCGCAGCGGCATTCCGGTGAATGCTGGCTGGGAAGATCTGGTGACCGGCGATCCTGAAACAGTTCGCTCGTTGAATTACGTAGCCAATAATCTGTTTCATGAGTGGGATGGAGTTCGTTATGACTCCTTTACTGCCAGCGGCGCGATCCAAGAGATGACAACCAAGAAACCTAAGGTGCTCTTTGTCGCTCTAGGTGAAACCGACGATTGGGCGCACGAGGGACGCTATGATCGTTATCTGTTGACCGCAAATCAAAACGATGGTTTTATTCGAGATCTGTATCAAACGGCTCAGCAGATTCCGGAGTACCAGGACAAGACATTGTTCATTGTTACTTCCGATCATGGCCGCGGCGATGGCCGTGAGGGATGGAAGAATCACAGTGTGACGTTGCCAGGCTCGGAGCGTATTTGGATGGCTGCATTCGGTCCCGGTCTATCTCGCTCTGGCATCGACTCCGGTGGTAACTACGAGCAAGCGCAAGTCGCTGCGACCGTTGCAGCGTACCTTGGCCATGACTTTCAAAAGCATCATGAAAAAGTCCGCCCACCCCTTCCCATTTTGAAGCAGTAGGGGGTGTAGGGTGTGTAAGCATGTCGCGTCTATCAAACCGCAATGCGATATGATCCCAGTTTGTATTTCAATCATCATTCCGTAATCAAGCACCCGCGACATGCGCAACACACCGTTGTAAAAGGTCGCCATTGTTTTCGACGGGATGCAAGCCGCAGCGCATACCCAGTTTGTATTTCAATCATCATTCCGTAATCAAGCACCCGCGACATGCGCAACACACCGTTGTGAAAGGTCGCCATTGTTTTCGACGGGATGCAAGCCGCAGCGCATACCCAGTTTGCATTTTAATCATCATTCCGTAATCAAACACCCGCGACATGCGCAACACACCGTTGTGAAACGTCGCCATTGTTTTCGACGGGATGTGGCCCAACGGTGCATTGCGTCGGCGGTGCCATTTCGGCGTTGCATGGGTTTTGTGGTAGTGCGAGTCGCGATGTAATCAGCCATTGGTTATCGCCGACATTATGCACCCCACGTAGGACCAAAAAACCTTTGGAAATACGCGATGTGGAGTCTCGGTCTCTCATCGGCTACAATAGAAGGAGATGATTTCCCCCCCTACCCTTCCCTCCGTTCGCCACTAGGACTTGGATATGCTTCGTACAAACCGCGCATGGATCAGGTTTGCAAGAAGATTACTCCTTCCAGCCCCCATGCGTTCCCTTGCTTCTAGTCGTGTTGGCGTGATCGCCTCCCTGGTTCTTTCTCTTGGTTTCTCGGTCGGCTATTCGGCCGAACCAACCGACCCGCACTTTGAGACCGACGTACGAACCATTTTGAAGACACACTGTTTTCATTGCCATGGTGAAGCGGGGCACAAGGAAGCAGGACTCGATGTTCGCCTGGTTCGTTTGCTCAAGCAGGGTGGTGAAAGTGGAAGTGCCCTGCAGCCGGGTAACGTTCAAGAAAGCTTGATGTGGCAGCGCATTCAAGCCAACGAGATGCCCCCCGAAGGCAAGAATCTGAGCGATGCTGAAAAAGAAGTTATTCGTCGATGGATTGAAAAAGGGGCACTGACTAAGCGAGATGAACCCGAGCAACCTTCCGAAGAAGAATGGACAGAGGAAGAACGGAGTTACTGGGCGTTTCAGAAAGTGCAACGTCCACCTGTTCCAGCAACTAACGCTGACGATCCGATCCATAATCCGATCGATGCCTTTCTTTTGCAGTCTCTCAAAGCATCTAATCTCACTTTCAATCCACCAGCTAGTCGCGAAACTCTCATTCGTCGCGTCATGTTGGACTTGTTAGGACTTCCGCCAACGCCAGAGGAAGTCGCCAGCTTCGTTCAAGACACCGCTCCGGATGCGTATGAAAGATTGATCGATAAATTACTCGCTGATCCACGATACGGTGAACGCTGGAGCCGGCATTGGTTGGATGTCGCTGGATACGCTGACAGCGATGGTTACACCGAGCAAGATACCGAACGACCCTGGGCCTTTCATTACCGCGATTATGTGATTCGCGCCCATAACTCCGATAAGCCGATTGATCGATTTGTGATCGAGCAGCTTGCGGGCGATGAATTGGTGGCACAGCCCTGGGACAACCTCGACGAAGAAAAGATCGAGACACTCGCGGCCACTGGCTTTCTTCGCACTGCCCCCGATGGCACTGGACAAGAAGGTGTCGATAACAATGTCGCTCGCAATGATGTAATGGCAGAGACAATCAAAATAGTTTCCAGCTCATTGCTCGGAGTTACCGTTGGCTGCGCCCAGTGTCATGATCATCGTTACGATCCGATTTCACAAAAAGATTACTATCGCCTCCGCGCCGTCTTCGAGCCCGGTTTGGATTGGAAGCAGTGGCGTGATAAATCGGCGCGATTGGTCAATCTGTGGGACGCTTCCCAGCGACAAACGGCCGACGCCGTCAACAAAGAACTCGCAGAGCTTGAAGGAAAAAGAAATGCGGAGCTCGATGCGATTGTTACCGATATCTTTGAAAAGAAGGTGCAAGAGCTACCAGAAGATAAACGCGAAGCGGCTCGGCAAACACGAGCCACGGCTGCCGACAAGAGAACTCCGGAACAACTGCAACTTCTAAAGGATTATCCAAGTCTCAATGTCGATCGTGGCAGCGCGATTCTGTACGAACCAGCTCGAATCAACGAACACAACAAAAAATTCGACGATCAAAGGAGTGCCATCAACGCGAAGAAGCCGGCCGACAATTTTCTCGCCTGTTTCTCGGAAGTCCCGAATCAAACTCCAGCTACCTATGTGTTCTTTCGAGGAGATTTCAATCAGCCGCGCGATACGATCGCACCTGGCGGTTTGAGTATTCTCAATGAAACCGCGACTATCCCTGCCGATGACCCTGCCCTGCCCACGACAGGCAGACGTTTAGCGCTCGCGAAATATCTAACGCAGGGTGTGCATCCATTGATGACTCGTGCCTTGGTTAATCGTATTTGGATGCACCATTTCGGTCGAGGTATCACCAACTCCCCTGGTGATTTCGGGCTGCTCGGAGATAAACCTTCGCATCCCGAATTGCTCGATTGGTTGGCGGTCGAATTGGTTGAAAGCGGCTGGAGTCGCAAGCATCTGCATCGATTGATTGTCACCAGCTACGCCTATCGTCAGTCGTCAACGCGATCGGATGCACACCAACAAATTGATCCCGAAAATAAATTGCTAGGCCGAATGACGATCCGGCGACACGATACCGAAATGCTGCGCGACTCGATGCTACGCAGCAGCGGGATGATGGTTAACAGCATGTTTGGCCCACCTTCACCCGTTAATCCGGATGAAGTAGGGCAATTCATTTTGGGACGAGCGACTCGAGACGGTAATGGTATCTTGGTTGCGAAAAGCGAAGAGACTCAGGAAGTTTATCGGCGGAGTATCTATATCCAAGTCCGACGCTCGATGCCTTTGGGGCTTCTTGAACCGTTTGATCCAGCATCATTAACACCCAATTGCGATCGACGCAGTTCGTCTACTGTAGCGACACAATCGTTGTTGTTGATGAATAACAGCGTTGTAATCCATCTTTCCGAACTGTTCGCACGTCGAGTCATTCGCGAAGCGGGCGATGATGCAAATGCTCAAGTCGATCGCGCATGGAAATTGGCCTTTGGTGTCACTCCTACCGAGTCGCAGCGCAACGATACAGTCCAATGGTTACTGGCTCAGCGAGCACTTCTCACGATGCCGACTCCTGATCCAGCGAACCCGGCAGCCGCTGCGCCGACGGGCAACACGGCGAATCTCGCTCCACCACAAGCGGCTGAGCAAGCCCTGGCACTGTTATGCCATGCGTTATTTTCATCGAACTCATTTTTGTACGTCGATTAGGATAGAACTGGCTATGGGTTTCTCCCCCTGTTTTTCGCGACGTCATTTTCTCGCACAACAAGGAATTGCGGGTGCTACGCTGGCGATTGCCTCGCTCGTTCAACAGCAAGCGGAAGCGGTGCCACCTAAGCCGATTACGACCCCCAAGACATTCGATTTAAAGCCCAAGCCTACTCACTTCGCACCGCAGGCGACGGCGATGATCTCGATGTTCATGCAAGGAGGGCCATCGCATCTTGATCTGTTCGATCGTAAAGCAGAGGTCGAGAAACGGAGTGGTCAAAATTATTCGGGTGAATTGAAATACGATAATGCCGCTGAGTCTTCCGCGAAGGTATGGTCGGGCCCTTGGAAATGGCAGCGACATGGTGAGTGCGGAATGGAGTTGAGCGAGTTACTGCCACACCTTGGTACGATCGCCGATGACATCACTCTCATTCGCTCGATGCATACCGGTGTCAATAATCATGGGCAATCGATTTACGCCTTGCATCATGGACGCATCAATGCCGGTCGTCCTGTTCTCGGATCATGGTTGACCTATGGTATCGGTAGCGAAAGCCAACAGCTTCCTGCCTTTGTCGTTCTCACCGATCCCGGTGGACTACCTGTTTTAGGAACCGATTGTTGGTCCAATGGTTGGCTACCTTCGTTGTATCAAGGAACAGTGATTCGGCCGAAAGAGCCACGAATCCTAAACCTCGACCCTCCTGGTAAATTAGCCGGCATGCCCCAGAAAGCTTATTTGCAATACTTGCAGAAACTCAATGCCGAGCATCTCGCATCGCGACCGCATGAAAGCGAACTTGCCGCGCGCATGTCGACCTTCGAGCTTGCCGAAGCGATGCAAACGTCAGCTAAAGAAGCCCTTGATATCCATCAGGAAACCGAAGCGACGCATCGCATGTATGGATTGGATCAAGAGGCAACACGCGAATATGGAACTCGTTGCCTTATCGCTCGACGTTTGGTCGAACGTGGAGTTCGATTCGTGCAACTCTATACATCGACTCAGCAATGGGATCATCACGGTAGTATCGTGACGGCATTACCTGCTAGTTGCAAAAAGATTGATCAACCTGCAACAGCGCTGGTGAAAGATCTCAAGCAGCGTGGCATGCTCGATTCGACTCTGGTCCACTGGGGTGGCGAAATGGGACGCTTACCGGTGATTCAGAATGAGAAAAACGTGGGACGTGATCACAATACCTACGGTTTCAGTACCTGGCTGGCCGGGGGTGGAGTGCGTGAAGGGTGTATTTACGGGGAAACAGACGACTTTGGGTATCAAGCCGTGAAGGACATAGTGAATCATTTCGATTATCACGCTACCATACTGTATCTTTTCGGCCTCGATCCTCAGCGACTCAGTTTCGTGCGGCCCGGTGGCAACGGCACTTTGCTGGATGGCCAACCAGGACGCATCGTGAACGCGATTCTCAAAAAACCATCGGTCGCCGTTTCATAGCGGTCACCTCCAAGTAACGATCTAAAATTATCTCATGATCTCTTATCGACCTTCGTTTCAAAATCATTTGCCGCGGCGAGTCATCACGGGCCGTGGCCAAAGTCTATTGGTAGGCGAAGTCTGTAGCGAACAAGGTTGGAGAAAAGTCTTCGTCGTCAGCGACCAAGGTGTCGCTAATGCGGGATTGTTGAATCCACTGCTCGATAACCTTCGTCAACACAATCTTCTATCGGGCTATTCAACCGCCGTGCCCGCCGAACCGCCGCTCGATAGCGTCGATGCGCTCGCACAAGAAATCGCTCGCGCCGGTGCCGAGACCATTGTCGCTTTAGGAGGCGGCAGTGTGATGGATGCGGCAAAGGTTGCATCGCTTTCAGTTCGCCACAGTAAGCCAGCACGCGATTTTGTTGGCATCGGTAAAGCAGGTGGTCGTGGACTTCCAACCATTTTGATTCCGACGACAGCAGGGACTGGCTCCGAAGCGACCTTTGTAGGAATCTTCACCGACCCAGTGACGACCAATAAAGTTGGTGTCGTTGATCCTTGTATCTTGGCAGACATTGCCATTGTCGACCCAGCGTTGACGGATCACCTTCCTCCGCTGATCACCGCAGCGTCTGGAATGGATGCCATTGTGCATACGATCGAAGCGTATATTGCGAAAGTGACAACACCGATCGCGCGAGGATTGGCGATCGAAGCGGCCCGTAACTTGGGTAATGCGTTTGAAAAAGTTGTTCGTGATCCTGCTGATCCGCGCGCTCGCGATGGTATGGCCATCGGCTCTCATTTAGCCGGTATGGCGTTCGCGAATTCCTCTTGCTGTGCCGTGCATGCCCTCGCGTTGCCACTTGGGGGGCGGTTTCACATTGCCCACGGAGTGATCACAGGCTGTTTTGCTGGAGAAATGATGCGGCATAATCAACCTGCATGTGTTGATGATTTCAATGATTTAATCGACGCTTTCGGCTGGAAAAACACGCAATCGAGCCAGTTTGGCGATCGCTTGGATCAACTTGCCGATTTAAGCGGTTTGCGCAGCCACCTTCACAAAACGTCCGTTCCCGCGCAAACTTTTGAAAGCTTGGCTAAAGATGCCGTTGCCATTCGTCGCTTGATGGATCCCAATCCTCGCGAAGTGACGGAGGCCGATGCTATAAGAATTTTTAAATCTGTTTTGGGAGGTTGAGAGTGAGTAAGTCGTTTCGAATCGCAGCATTAGCCGGAGATGGTATCGGGCCCGAAGTGATGAGAGAGGCCATCGCCGTTTTACGTGCTGTGGAAACTAAGTTCTCGACCCCACTGGAGATCACCGAAGCGGCGGTGGGTTGGGCAGGTATCGATGCCCATGGTCATGCGCTCTGCGATGAGGTTCTCGAAATCTGCAAATCAAGCGACGCGATCCTTTTCGGATCGGTCGGTTTACCAGATCGCGATGCGACGGTGCCTAAAGAGCAACGACCTGAACGCGCAGCTTTACTCCGTTTGCGAAAAGAGTTTTCACTCTACGCTAATCTCCGTCCTGTTCGGCTCTATCCAGAGCTCGTACATGCTTGCCCGCTGCGACCAGAGCGAATCGCTAAAGGGGTTGATGTTCTCGTCGTTCGCGAACTCACCGGTGGTCTCTACTTTGGTCAACCGAAGCAAACGACTGAATTGCCCGATGGTCAGAAGCGAGCGGTTGATTCGATGGTTTACTCGACGCATGAAGTCGAACGAATCGCGCATGTCGCTTTTCGCGCCGCACGTTTACGTCGTAAGCATGTGACCAGCACCGATAAAGCCAACGTGCTGGAATCGGGTCTTCTGTGGCGCGAAGTGGTAACGGAAGTTGCCAAGCAATATCCCGATGTGACACTTGAGCATATGCTCGCCGACAACGCGGCGATGCAGTTGATCCTCAATCCAGCTCGCTTCGATGTCCTGCTCTGCGAAAACACGTTCGGTGATATGCTCAGCGATGAAGCGGCAGCGCTAGCAGGCTCGTTGGGAATGCTACCCAGTGCCAGTCTCGGCGCCTCCACAGGGGCAAGCACGACCTTTGGTCTCTACGAGCCGGCTGGCGGAACCGCACCCGATATCGCGGGTAAAGGAATTGCCAATCCACTAGCGCAGATTTTGTCAGCAACGCTGCTGCTCAGATACAGTCTCGGACTCGAATCGGCAGCCACCGCGGTTGAGAAAGCGATTGAGAAAGTGATTGCCAGCGGAATGCAAACGCGTGACGTCTGTGCCCCTAACAATCCTTCGCCCGTAGGGACTCGACAGATCGGGCAAGCTATTGTCGAGGCGATATTGGCTGGTCATTAACCAACAAGTGGTTTGCCATGAAAACTGTTCCCGACTTCTGGTTTGAAACGCATCCCTGGATCGATGGCGCGTGGCAGCGCGGTTCGGAGTCGGTAACGGTTACCAATCCCGCGACAGGTAGCACGTTGGCGAAAGTAACGCGATCGTCCAGCGAGAGTGTCTCGCGGGCGATCGATAGTGCTTCGCTGGCGATGCGCCAGTGGCGCGCCTGGTCGGCCGTCGAACGAGGCAATCTTTTAAAACGCGTCGCCGCACTGTTGCTCCAGCGCAAAGATGAATTGGCTCGGCTTCTAACCGCCGAACAAGGAAAACCGTACGCGCAAGCGGCTGGCGAGATCGATTACTCAGCCAGCTTCTTTCAATGGTTTGGTGAGGAGGCGCGGCGAGTTTACGGGCGAATCGCAGCGCATCCTGAAGCGAATCGAGAGTTCTATGTAGAACATAAACCGGCGGGTGTTGCAGGTCTTATCACCCCATGGAATTTTCCACTCGCCCAAGGAGCAAAAAAAATCGCAGCAGCGCTCGCTGCCGGCTGCACCGCCGTATGGAAGCCCGCGGAAAGCACGCCGCTCATTGCCCTCGCCTTGGCCCCTTTACTAGCCGAAGCAGGATTGCCGCCAGGTGTCTTGCAAATTGTGATCGGCAAAGGATCCGAGGTCGGTAAATTGCTGGCCGCTCATCCAGCGGTGCGTGTTCTCAGTCTCACCGGTTCCACGTCGACCGGAAGCTCGTTGATGGCAGCGGCTTCAGGTGGTATTAAACGTGTCTCGTTAGAACTAGGTGGCAATGCTCCATTCATCGTCTTGCCTGATGCCGATCTCGAATTCACGGCCGAGCAACTCGTACGCTTGAAGCTGTTTGTTTCAGGTCAAGTCTGTGTCACGGCGAATCGAATCTTTGTGCATCATGAGATCGAGAATCGCTTCACGCAAATCGTTGCCGAAAAGATCGCTGCGGCAAAGGTCGGTGATGGATTGCAAGAAGGTGTCGATGCGGGGCCACTGATCCATCGTATCGCATGTGGTGAAGTAGGTTCGCTAGTGGATGCGGCGGTTGCCGGAGGTGCGAAGGTCGTTGTTCGCAATGAGAGTTATCAGCGCGAGGCAGCACTTCAAGAAGGAAGTTTTTATCCTCCGACTTTATTGTCGGGTGTCACAGACCAGATGGCGATCGCGCAGCAAGAGATCTTTGGCCCCATCTTGCCGATCCTTTCTTATTCGCGTGTTAGCGATGCGGTTCAGCGCGCCAACGAGACTCCCTTCGGTCTGGCTGCGTATGTCTATGGCAAAGATATCGCGAATTGTCACGCCGTCGCGCGGGGTCTGGAAGTTGGCATCGTCGGCGTTAATGAATGGCGACCCCTGAAGGCCGAGATACCGTTTGGTGGTGTGAAGCAAAGCGGTATTGGTGCTGAAGGTGGCGAAGAAGGAATTCGCGAATTCCTCGAAACCCAAGTGATTTCTTTACCTAAACCGGAAATCCAAGCATGACCAAGCGACTTCGTTCCGAATCATGGTGGAATGATCCAACCAATCCCGGGATGACGGCACTGTACCTGGAACGGTTTCTCAATTACGGCTTAACTTCAGGCGAATTGCAAAGCGGTCGACCCATTATCGGCATCGCACAATCGGCCAACGATTTAGCCCCCTGCAATCGAGCCCATTTGCAAACGATATCGAGACTCTGCGATGGCGTTCGCGATGCAGGGGGAGTGCCGATGGTTTTTCCGATGCATCCGATTCAGGAATCTGCGCGACGCCCCACCGCAGCGATCGATCGGAACTTCGCCTATCTAGGTTTGGTGGAAGTCTTGCATGGTTATCCACTCGATGGCGTGATCTTCACTACAGGTTGCGATAAGACAACCCCCGCAGCGTTAATGGCGGCCGCCACTACCAATCTGCCGTCGCTTATTTTCAATGGCGGACCGATGCTCAACAGCTATCTCGATGGAGAACTCGCGGGTGCCGGGACGATCATTTGGGAAGCACGCCGCAGATTGAGTGCAGGTGAGATCGATCAGCAACGGTTTATGGATCTGCTGGCGGCGTCGGCTCCAAGCACCGGTCATTGCAATGTGATGGGTACAGCGCTGTCGATGAATTGCCTTGCTGAAACGATCGGTATGGCATTACCAGGTTCCGCGCAAATACCTGGTCCCTATCGCGAACGTGGCCAAGCGGCTCATGCTGCCGGTAAACGAATCGTTGAAATGGTTCACGAAGATATCCGGCCATCACAGATCATCACTCGTCAATCGCTTCTCAACGCGATACGCATCAATACGGCGATCGGTGGCAGCACCAATTGCCCACCGCATTTGATTGCCATTGCGCGACATGCGGGAGTCGAGCTGGATATCAAAGATTGGGAAACGTTCGGTTATGAGTTGCCATTGCTGGTCAACTTGCAACCAGCTGGTGAGCATTTAGCGGAAGATTTTCATCGCGCCGGTGGATTACCGACAGTGCAGCTTGAATTGCTTCGTAATGGCCTGCTGGATGGTAATACACTCACCGTCACCGGTAAGAAATTAGCCGAGAATGTTCAAAATGCACCGAGCCCCGATGGTCGAATCATTTACCGTATCGACAAGCCGCTGCGCGATAAAGCGGGCTTTATGGTCTTGTCAGGTAATCTTTTTGACGCGGCTTTGATTAAGACGAGCGTCATCAGCGAACGATTTCGTAAACGTTATCTGATGGAAGCTGACAATGAAAATTGTTTCGAATGCAAAGCGGTAGTCTTTGAAAGTCCCGAGGATTACCACGAGCGCATCAATGATCCATCGCTCGGTATCGATGAAAATACGATGCTGGTGATTCGAGGTTGCGGGACGATTGGTTTTCCAGGATCTGGTGAAGTGGTCAATATGCAACCACCTGATGCGATGCTGAAGAGCGGAGTTCGTGAACTGCCGACTTTGGGCGATGGTCGCCAGAGTGGTACATCGGCAAGCCCATCGATTTTAAATGCATCGCCGGAAGCGTACGCTGGCGGCGGACTTGCACGGCTTCTCACAGGCGACCGCATTCGAGTGAATCTTAATACGCGACGAGTCGATGCCTTGGTGCCACAACCGGAATGGGAAAGCCGCAGTATCGAAGCGTTCCAATCGCCACCGATCAGTCATACCCCTTGGCAACAGTTGTATCGCAATCATGTTGGACAACTGCATACCGGCGGGTGTCTCGAGTTTGCTTGCACCTTTCGCAATGTTTGTCAAACGATACCGAGGCACAATCACTAAGCCCCTGTTTTAATCAATCTGTTTCGATCGAGCTTGTCTCATCGGCGTTTAAATTTTTATTTTGGTGGATATCGATCTGTTATGACCCAAGCCGCTTTTCGATTGGATTCCAAAGTCGCCGTGATTACCGGAGGTGCTTCGGGGATAGGCTTAGCGATTGCGAAACGGTTCGCACAGCATGGAGCGGCCGTGGAATTGATCGATATTCAATCAGAAGTGCTCGGCACGGCGCTCAGCGAATTGAGAGCCAGCGGCTATGTGGCAGCGGGTGAGTTGTGCGATATCGGTGATCCGATTGCGGTGAAAGAAGCCTTTGAAAAAATCGTCCAGCGTCATGGTCGAATCGATATCTTGGTCAATAACGCCGGCATTGCACATGTCGGCAATGCGCTGACGACAAGCTCCGAGGATTTTTCGAGAGTCCAAAGAGTCAATGTTCTCGGGGTAGCACATTGCACACAAGCGGCTCTTAAGAGCATGATGGAACAGCGATCGGGAGTAATCCTGAATATCGCATCGACGGTAGCGCAATTCGGTTTAGCGGATCGATTCGCGTATACGGCCAGCAAGGGTGCAGTGCTAGCGATGACCTATTCGATCGCTCGTGATTTTATTGATCATGGCATACGTTGCAATGCGTTATTGCCAGGTAGAATTCATACTCCGTTTGTCGATAGTTTCATCGCGAAGAATTATGTTGGTCGTGAAGCGGAGATGTTTGAAAAGCTTTCGAAGGCTCAGCCGATTGGCCGAATGGGTACTCCGGACGAAGTGGCCGCAGCAGCGCAATTTTTGTGTAGCGATGAGGCGAGCTTTATTACCGGGTCAGGCTATCCCGTCGATGGCGGGGTTCTCTCCATCCGATGAGCATGTTGTGTCGTTTGTCGGAGACCGTATCTCCCATTACGGCCGCAGGATACGGTGTGTTGCGCCTATCGCGGGTTTGCGCGTTGGAAGAATGTTTTAATCCACAACGCGTTTTGACTCCGTGAGACCCGGTTTTTCCTTGCGATAGCCTGACACACCCTACATGGGCCACGGCTATGCTACAATAAGCGAGAATCCGATCATCGTAATTCTGTCTAGAGTCCTTCGGTTATGAACGCTTCGGCCCTCCATCAGGAACTAAAACGAATCGTACGCCGTGGGAAAATTCTCACTTCGCCAGCCCAACTGCTGGGATACGATGCGGATGGGCTCGGTTATAAATCGTTTCCTCCTGATGCGGTGGTGATCCCGGCAGATGCGGATGAACTCGTAGCCATTATCGCGCAGGCGAATCGCTTATCGGTACCCGTCACGATGCGCGGCGCAGGGACATCGCTTTCCGGTGGACCGGTAGCGGCGCAGCGCGGGTTGATCGTGCATACATCCAGTATGCGTTCGATCCGACAGATCGAAACGGACGAGCTCTGGTGCGAAGTCGAATGCAGTGTGACGTTGAAGCAGTTGGAGAACGCGCTCAAGCCGCTCGGTCTGTTCTATCCTCCGGATCCTTCCAGCGGTCCGGTCTGCACGATCGGTGGCAATGTCGCGATGAATGCCGGTGGAGCTCATTGCTTTCGCTTCGGTGTGACCAGCAATTATGTGCTTGGTCTCGAAGCGGTTCTCTTGGATGGTTCGGTTCATCGATTCGGTGGACCGGGTGGTGGCCGGGGCGATTGGCTCGATGATTGGAAACGATTGATGATCGGCTCGGAGGGAACTCTAGCGGCCTTCACACGTTTTTGGTTGCGTCTCTTGCCAAGACCGGAGAAAGAATGGACCTTTCAAGCGACCTTTCCCGATTTGCCATCCGCTGAAAAAGCGATTCATGATCTCGTCGCCCATTCCTCCTTCCCGGTCGCGATTGAACTGATGGATCCGCGGTTTGTGGGACTGGTCGAAGGGAGTCCGATGGCGGTGGGGCTTCCGAAAGATATGTTTCTCATGGTGACCGAGATCGATGGGCCAGCTCCCTTGGTCGATCATCGTGTACCGCAGGTTAAAGAGTTGTTGCTTCGCGCTGGAGCGAAGGATGTCGACTACAGCGATGATGCAACACGCCGCCAGAAGCTTTGGAAAGCTCGCAAGGTCGCCGGTGGATTGATGGGGCAGCTCAGTCCTGATTTTGTCGTTCAAGATGCTGTGATCCCCAAACGTTCGCTCGCTGATGTCTTGCAAATGGTTTATGAAGATGCCGATGCCGTGAATATTCCTGTCGTCAATGTGTTTCATGCTGGCGATGGTAATCTTCATCCCAATTTTCTTTTCGATTCGCGCAATCCACAACAACTGCATGATGTCGAAGCGATCGGCAAGCGATTGATGAAGAAGGTGATCGAAGTCGGTGGAACGCTCAGCGGCGAACATGGAATTGGCAATGACAAGACGGCTTATATGCCCCTGGTCTTTGGCCCCGATTCGATGCGTCTTCAGTTATCGATACCGGCGATCTTTAATGGCGAGCATGTCTTAAATCCCCTTAAAATGTTCGCGCAGCGCAGTTTCAAGTTAAAGGGTTCCAGCAACGCGGCAGTTACCACTCCCTCAAGTGAATCGACCGGCGGCTTATCGAACGAAAGACTCTTCGATCTTTTTGTGGATGAGATCGATGGTCTCGCAGCGTTTGAGGCGGATACTTCTTGGGAATCGATTCAATCGCATGTCGCTCCCTATCGTTTGCGATTTCCTCTGGTCTGTGATGCAAGTTGCAATTTGGTCGACCACTTGAAGGCAACGGTCTATGCACCTGCCTCTTCGCGATTTGGTCCATTCTGCGATAACATCGTCGGCATGAATTGGATGTTGCCATCAGGGCGCGAGATACGGGTGGGAGAGAGAGTGGCCAAGACAACAACGGGTTATGACCTCCTCCGTTTTCTATTGCATTCACATGGTACCTACGGGCATCCAACGCGCTTCGTGGTACGACTTCGCCCCGACAGTGGTAATGGAGCACTCTTTCAGCTTGCGGGAACGATGCCGCAAGTGCGCGAAGGGCTCAAGCGGCTTTCGAAAAGCTGCTGGACGCATTGGTTCGATGCGATCGATTGGATGATTGATCCTAGCGATATGACCACACGATTGAGACTCTTTATACAACTGCCAGCCGATGAGATTCCATACTGCCAACAGTACATTGAGCGACTATCGCGTCAATGCGATTTGACCCATAAAGTTACCCATCAAGCGTCGCCACCACAGGATGGTATTCCGGATCTAGTCGTCAAGTCGACGTCAGGCAAAGCGATCGAGATCGCTGAGCAGTTGGCAGCGGAGTATCGCATGAGAAGCGTTGTGCTATGCGGTCAGGGAGTGATCCATGGTTATATCGAGGATCGTATCGAGAAGGCTTCGCTGCTGGGTGATATGATCGGTAAGTATTCAGCTCGGATTGTCAGTGATGGTGGTGAGATTTATTCGCGGCACTTACCGACGCGGCAGGCGAATGAGGTCGAAGCGTCGTGGATCTCGCGACTAGAGAAGGAGTTTGCATCTCGATGAGCGAGCCAGGGAAATCATCGCCATGTTCTGCATCACAGGGCCATGCACATGCGCCGCTGTCGGAGCTATTGACCAACTGTGTCCATTGCGGTCTATGTCTAGAGGTATGCCCGACGTATCAATTAACGGGTGATGAGAACAATTCGCCGCGAGGACGTTTGCGATTGTGGCGTAAGGAGCAGGAGGGGGAACTGAAGCCGGATCCTTGGACCGAACATTACACGTCGGAGTGTGTCGGTTGTTTGGCTTGCCAACCTGCTTGTCCAGCGAATGTTCCTTATGGTGAGATTTTTGAACAGGTGCGTCATCAGCATGTTTCGACCGGTCGCAGTCGACCGAAGATGATGCTGCGAATGGCCGCGAACCTGGTTCGTTCACCGCAGTTGTTTCAATGGGCGACTTTACCTGGTCGTTGGTTGCGGCGCGTTGGGTTACTGAAGCACCCGTTGGTATTTCCAGGGCGGCCGCAAACATTTGGATCGACGGCCGATTACGCGAAGCAGTTGATGGATCGTGTTAAACCGACGGGTCCCCATGTTGCTTTGCTCACGGGTTGTTTGATGGAAGGGATGTTTCGCGAGTTGAATTATGCGACGGTGCGTGTGTTGATTGAAAACAACGTGCGAGTCACTGTCCCGAAGATGCAGGGATGTTGTGGGGCGTTTCCGGAGCATCTGGGAGTGGGTGACGTTGAGCCATTGCGTGAGGCGAATCGTCGCGCGTTTACTGCCGAGTCGTTCGATGCGATCTTGTCGAGTTCATCGGGATGTGGACTTGCCTTGACCAAGGCGCTGGCGGGGCGAGCGAAGGTGATGGATGTTTTGCAGTTTCTAGGTCAATTGGATTTGAAGCAGCGGACGCCTGTGGCGAAGAGTGCTCGTGTTTATGTCGACTTGCCATGTCATTTGATTCATGGTCAGCGTGTTGCGGGGATTCCTGAGCGGGTGTTGGAAGCGACCGGTTATCGATACGAGCTTGCTCCGATGGCGACGGAGTGTTGTGGTTCGGGTGGTACATACAACATACAGCGGCCTGAGAATTCGCGTCAGATTTTGGCGAAGAAGTCAGCGTTTTTGGAGACGGCGGAAGGAGATCCAGTGATCCTCGCGACATCGAATCATGTCTGTATGATGCAGTGGTATTCGGCCGGCCGTTTGGGCCTTGTTAAACGCCCCTACCAAGTCAAGCACATCATTGAGTTGTTGTAGTTGTAGGGTGTATAAGTCGGCGCTCTTACACGCTCTTTCGCGCCGATGAGCCATCCCGCCGACGCAATACACCGTTCGCGTGACTCACCGCGATCGATTCGTGTGATCGTATTTTTCCCGCACGTATGAATCCCCTTGTCGACCGTATCGCACGGTGTGTTGCGCCTATCGCGGATTTGCGCGTTGGAAAAATGTTTGATTAACAATGTGTTTTGACGCCATCACACCCTCTTTTTCCTCGCGATATTCTTACACACCCTACATCTTGTTTTTGATATAATTCTCTTGACGATTCTCATCCTTTGTGGAGTGCCCTTTCTATGTTCCAGCGTCTCGCGATTCTGATAGTACTTGCTTGCTGTTGGTTTCAGCCGCAATTGTCAGCTGCGGACTTTAACATGGATGTCAGTGTGTCGGGGATACGATTGGGTAATCGTGTTTCAGGTGTTGAGCTTCAAGCTGAGCAGCTCAAGAACCGAGTGGTATTGCTTGAGTTCTGGGGGGTGAAATGTCCTCCTTGTTTGGTGAGCATGCCGAAGCTGGAGCAGTTGCATAAAGAGCTGGGGCCGATGGGTCTTGTAGTGGTGGGGGCTCATGCGCAGGGTGGACCGGTAGAGGCGATACGCGATGCAGCGATGAAGTTGGGGGTGACCTTTCCGATCGTCGAGAATGCGCGAGTCGAAAATGGTAGTGACTTTTCGGGGATACCGCATTGCATGTTGTTTGATCATGAGGGGAAGTGTCTTTTTCGTGGTTCACCGTTTGATGTTGAGCCCGCGTTGCGTGCAGCGGTACAGAATGCTCCGGCTGTGATTTTAGAGGGGCGTAAGCTTGAGAAACTGACGGCATTTAATGAGTTATTGCGAAACGAATCGGCGTTTTCATCGGCGCTGAAGAAGGTGAAGGTTTTAGCGGAATCGAAAGATGCGGTGACGGCAGAAGAAGCTCGTTTTGTGACTGAACGAATTACGGCTTACGGCGAGAAGCTTCTATCGTTGGCGAAGGAGGGACGCGATGAGGATCCTGTTGGAGCGACGAACGTTTTGAAGCGAGTGTCGACGATTTATCGCGGATCAACGATTGGAACGGAGGCAGCCGAATTGCAGCGCGAGTGGAAGAAGGATTCGGGCTTTCAAAGTGCGTTGAAGGGGGCGGAGATGTTGGTGCAACTGCAAGCTGCATTTGAAGCGGTTGCGGCGGCCAGTGGTAATCAAGATGGTGAGTTATCGGCCGCTGCAGCCGAGAATCTACCTGTGCCTGTCAAGCGTAAGATGGCCGCGATGGTCCGATCGATTCGCAAGACGGCCCCAGACACCAAGGCAGCCGAGCGCGCAGGCGAAATTGCCTCTCAACTGCAACTGGATTTGTAGGAATTGTAGGGTGTATAAGTCGGCGCCCTTACACGCTCTTTCGCGCCGATGAGTCATCCCGCCGACGCAATACACCGTTTGATTGAGCCCCCGCAATCGATTCGCGTGATCGTATTTTTCCCGAACGTATTACTCGCCTTGCTACCGTATCGCACGGTGTGTTGCGCCTATCGCGGTTTTGCGTGTTGGAGAAATGCCAGATTTGTAAACCGGAATTTCTCCGTGATACCGGTGATTTGTGGCGCGATAGGCTGACACACCCTACTTGGCTCAAGATTCTTCTCAGTTGACCACTCCCTTTTGGGACAGTATCTTTTATGACGAAATCGTAGGCATTTCTTAGCCTTTTATCTGCTAGCGGGGTGTGGCTCAGCCTGGTAGAGCGCTGCGTTCGGGACGCAGAGGTCGCTGGTTCGAATCCAGTCACCCCGATTTTTTGGCCTCCGGCCAAAAAATAGAGAGTGGATGGGAGAAAGTAGAAAGTAGAGAAGCCCAAGATTGGAGAGGCATCGGCTCGCGAACCAATCACCTTTCCAACTCGGTGGACTACTTTCTCCCGTCGACTCGGTCTACTTTCTACTTACTACTCTCTAGTCTGTTTGTATTTCTGCCGAAGCATCCAGCAAATTCTCCACTTAAGAGGACCGCTGTGACCTTCGCCTTCGAGAAGCTTCTCGTCTACCAGAAGTTCGTCGACTTCGCTGACGCAGTCTGCACCGCCACTGAACAATTCCAACGTGGCTACGGTTTCCTGGTCGACCAACTCAATCGTGCCGCGCTATCGATCTCGTTCAACATTGCCTAGGGAAATGGGCGCTACACCAAAGACGATCGCAAGAACTTCTTCGGCATTGCACGTGGCTCGGTTCAAGAATGTGTACTTTAACTTGAACTTGCCAAGCGTCGTGGTCTGATAGACGAGTTCCAGCTTTCCGAACTCAAGCCTCAGCTCGAGGAGATTTCTCGCATGCTATCGGGCTTGCTCCGTGATCTCCGCTCGAACATGCTCTGTCACGGAGAATTCAAATTCTGTCAGTTGAGAGAGTACATGAAGCTGATCGAGCACTAAGAAGTTGATCAGAACGCTCGTATCCTTCGACGATCGCTCTCAAAAAAACTGTCCGTTAACGACCGCCAAAATATTTGCGCAGTGTCTCTGATGAAGCATCCCTGGAATTTGCAATTGGATAGGGTTTGGGCGTCGCCTCAGAGTCTTTCTTCGGAGGTTTGATTAACTCTGAGTCCTTGATATCGACCTCGACTTTTGTATCGCTCAAATCTCGCTCGATAACACGTTCAGCATCTCCATCTGTCGATAGACGATTTGGGTCGTTAGAGTCGCTATTTTTCTGGTAGATCACCAGCGAATGATGGTCTTCTTGCAGGATACTGCGAATCCGACGAAGCTGTTCGGTCGGTACAAGTTCCACGAAAAGGAAGAGAATCAGCAATTGGCTCTCATCGCGCAGCAGCTGAATAATATCTTGTTCGTGGGGATCGCAAAGCGGGGCGATGTTAAGCGTCGAATAGATGCGTGCAGCGACGTATTGATAATATTTTTGCAGTTCAAATCGCCCATCGACTAAGGCTTGCCGAGTATCGAGTACAAGGACATTTTGAAAGTTTTCAGCCAGGATTTTGAGAGCTGCGGAGTTCTCATCCAGTATTTCCTGCGCGAGTCGAGCAGCTTCGCTTGAAGGACAGAAAATCTGTTGCGTCCACTTGAGCGCTTCACGCAGTTCGCCCATTAAATTTTGAAGATCCTGACCTACCTTTGGAACCACACGCCGTGTCAAAGCGGCTCGCGTCGATACATCCAGAGCCAACTGAACAGGATCCGCGGTCAATTCCAGTTTCACTTTGAAGGTGAGCGATCCGATGCGAAGCATATCGCCATTTCGGAGTGGAACGGGGGCTTCAATTCGCTCACCATTGACGTAGGTACCATCGGTACTTTGTGAATCGGTTATCGTGTAAGCTTCATTTGCGAAATCGATGCGGCAATGCTGGCGACTGACTCGTTCGCTCGCGGGCCGAAGATGACATGCCTCACCTCGCCCGATCAGAAAGGGATTTAATTGGACTGGAATTGTCCTCCCTTGGTTTGGGCCGCTGCTGACTTCAAGTTCCAGTTTCATGAGTAAGTTCACTTACTGAAAAGCTTCTGGGCGTTCGGTCTGAACTAATTCATAGGCGCGTTGGACATGGCGAGCATCGACCTCGGTTGCTTTGTCGTGAGCTGCCTCCCCGAATGCACCGCTTGCCAATAATTGAATGAGGTAGGGCTTGCCTTCACTCGCTTTCCAGATGTAACCGTAAGCGGAACTGGTGACGGGCAACTGGTCTGACGTTTCGCCATCGCCGAAATAGTATCGAATCAGCAGACTGCGCATCTCATCATCGGACTGAAAAGGGCCTATTCTGATTTGGTTTCCAACGAGTCCTGGCAATTCCATCAGGTGTTGTCCCATCTGTGGGCCGACCACGTAGGCGCCTATCAAGCCGGTTTGACTGAGTGCTTCACCGAGATTGTTGAGCAATTCAATGGAGATATCTTGTGGTAGGCGATTCGCTTCGTCGTAAAACATCGTAAAGGACTGGAAGCCTTTTGATTCGCAGATCTCCAGTAGTTCGTTGACGAAGCGAACGAACTCATGGATGACAAATGTCTGATTGCGTTTAGCTTGATCGTTGTGAGTGTAGTTGGATACGAGCGCAAATAGGCGGTGGAAGTTTCCGAAGTCTCTATCATCTTTCAATTGTGGTAGCGCGGGGCCCGCTTCACTCAGCAAGTCAGAATATCGGCAGTTGAAGACTTTGCGCGCCATTTCGCCGAAGATGCAAAGGAGTGTATGTTCCATGAAGGAACGCAGGTTGAGCTGAACTCCTTGCTCTAAATTGACGTAGCTGCTGAGATTTCTCTGTTGTTGATGGTGGTTGAGGTCGTGGATGACTCGGCGTAGGAAGCTAGTTTTGCCGGAGCGAGGTGGTCCGGATACCATGAAGTTTTGGCGTGCTGAAATCAGTTGATGGGCTTTGTTAAGTTCACTGACACGACCGACGAAATGACTGGGAGGAACCCATTGTCCGCAGTGGAAGGCCATACGTGGTTCGCGTACGGTTTGCGAAGAGGCTTGGGAAATGGTCTCAGGTTGAACCGCGGTAGGAGAGAGATTTTGAGCATGGTATTGTGCGAGTCGTTTAGGATCGTATTCGATTCCAAACGTGGCGAGAAGTTTTCGGCGAGCCGTTTCGACACCCACGCTGTAATCGACATGTTCGATTCGAGGAATGCCTAAATGAAATTCTTCAGAGGCACACTGTCGGAGTTGCACAGGAATGACTTTTCCTGCGCGGTTTTGCATAGCCCAGTTCACTTCATTTTTGACCCATTCGGAGTGAATGGAATTCTCGGTCATCAGGAGCAGAAACCATTCGTGGGAACGGAGGGCACCAAGGATCTCTCGCTCCCATCGCTGCGCGGATCTCATTTCACCTTGCGCATGCCAAGTTTCAATCCGATGGCTTTGTAGCAACGGGACGAGTTCGGAGTCAACAAAGGCTAAATCAGCAAAGGTATAGCTGATAAAAGCGTTGGTGGGCATAAAGGTCAACGCGTGTGATAGTGGTGTCTTAAAAGAGCCAGATCTTCATTGTAACTGTTTTCTAGGCCGGTGTCAGTCAAAAGTCTCTTTTCTAATGGCGTCGCCTTATTGTCAAAGCCCTATCGCTTTCCCCCGATTGTCGAAGCCCACTTGTCGTGAACAGTTCTGCGTTCAACGCATCAGTTGCAAACTACACTACGCACGCGAAGAAACAAGGTCATTAAACCATGGCACTGGCGATCGCCGTAGGTCACCCGACGCGATGCTGGCTCAGGAGGTTGAGTGCGGAATGGTTGAAAAGTTTTTCGAGCAGAGAATGGAATTCAAAAGGTTGGACATCGAACGATCCGCACCGAGGTAGGTATTGCGGATTGCTGACAACGATAAAGATGGGGCCGAAGGCTTCATCTTTTTCCAGTCTTCCGCCCGACTAGGCAAAGAAGTCATCGATATCGGTATCGAGTTTATCTTGCAGGTTGATATCGGTCGGACATTCTTCGAATTCTTTTAGTTGCAGTGGACTGAAAGCGCTGGGTCCTTCCCAGGACCCAGCGAACTTCTTGGCCTAGTCAATTGTCAGTTTATCGATCATGACCGCTACCGACTCAGTCAGTTTTCCAGTTCTTCTGCATCTTAATGTTGTCAATTTAGAGGGATCTTGATACTTGTGCAAAATACGTCGTAACGGTAAGTGTTGAGTCTGAGTTTTGAGTTCTTGTCATGTAGGAATAATAGTCGGTATATGATCGAGATCATCTTGATCCATGTAACATCGATTGAATTGAGTTATGCTTCCAAAAAAACTTTACTTTCTCTCTAGGGTCCTCGACCTATGGATTTAGCATCTCGATGGCTAGCGAATCTAGGAAAGCTTCGAGTGAGTCGATCGCAGGGAGGAGCACCGCATAAGCCACTTTTGTTACTAGTTGTTTTGGAAATGATTGAGGATGGTGAACTTCCGAGTAATGACCTAAAGCTTACGCCAGAACTCGCGTTTCGTTTTAGTCAGTTCGGAACGATTGTCGTGCATCGCAGGTCGCAGCGTCTCGATATCCGTCTTCCCTTTTACCATTTATCCTCCGATAAAGTCTGGGAACCTTTTACACGGGATGACACTCGGGCTCATGATCCAAGATCGACCTATTATGTTAAACTCAACCACGTGTTTTATGAACTGTTGCAATCATCTGCGTTTCGGACTAGCGCGAGAGTAGCGCTAATAAAATCTTATTTTCTACCCGCTGAGCAGGTTGCCCTGGCGAATCTTGTCAATCTTTCAACCGACGAACTAGAACGTACCCTCTTGATTGAAGAGTGTGATGAGGCATCGGTGGAAAAAGTTCGCAATATCCGATTCCGATTGGATATTGTTGCGGCATACAACTACACCTGTGCGTTGACGGGTTATCGAGTTACGACGATTGATGGTGCGACGATTGTTGATGCAGCACACATTCATCAGTTTTCCGACTCCCGCAACGACGACCCGAGGAACGGTATCGCCCTTTGCAAAAATGCGCACTGGATGTTCGATCAAGGTCTTTGGTCGATCGATAAAGACTACCGCGTTCTTGTAGCCGATTCGGCCTTCGACGAAGAAACGCGTGACCAAAAGTCGCTCCGAGACTTCCAAGGCATGCAAATCGCTCTTCCATCTAATCCCAAACTCTGGCCCGATGCCAAGCACCTTGCTTGGCATCGTAAGAACAGGTTTATCGATTACTAGTTTTGAAAAAATGATCTCAAGGCTTAAGGCCGACGCGATTCCTCCAGGCCTCAACGATCATGACCATTGCTAAGGTATCAAGTTCGCAATAACGAAGTAGTCCTTTGGCGATGGCATCCCGATAGGTCTGTGGAAGCCCTTTCTGTTGAAGGCGTAAATATGCAGCCATTGCTGCGCCGCCACCTCGTATATCTTCATCAGTCCACAATTCGTCCCATGACTCTTTTTCAAACTCTTCGGAAACATTCGGCAGAAGTTTGTAGGGATCTTTGACTGTGTCACCGTCAAACTGAATCCAAGTTTGCTTGGCAAAGTTCCGGCTAGAGTGATGATCGACTTCATATCCGTAACTTGGCGAAGAATACTTTTGCCGAAGAAATGTAGAGTCAGTCAATACTGCTGGAAGAACATACTTGATGGACTGCGATCCCCTCATTCTCGGATGATAATAGTATCGCGCGACAACATCTCTTAGGTCAACCATATCTCGATCGCCAGAGTTGCGTGCCTCACGATTGGCTTTCGTCGGGTGTGTTATAGAACATGCAAAATTACGTAGTTCTAGGTAGTCGGGCTCTTCTTGTCCGAAGTTGTCAAGCTGATCGATAATGTGATTGAGAATCGTATTTTCATGATCCGCATATCGAAAGATCGTACCATTGTCACCATTGAGTGAAGCCATAAGGTTCCGAAGAAAATCGAAATTGGGAAAGATCCCAGGTTCAATATTTAGGTATTCTCCCGCATGACGGATACTTCCATCTTCATCGAGCGTATGATGCGAAAACTGAAAAGCGATGCTCTCATACGGCCTCCGTCCGTAATGAAGCGGTATGGGAGGAGCGGCTGTTTCAAAATCGATAAAGTGCAGGGGAAATCGCCAGTTCCTCATCACCTCCCGAAGACCATCGGTAGCGACGTAAGACTCATTTGCTCGATTGACTTGAAGGCTCCAACGGATTCGTTGCATCGATGATGGATCCAAGCCCAATCCTAGATCTGGACTACCATCGAAATCAGCGTCAGAAAGATCTTCTAAAGCGATACGTCTCTTTGCGATCAAATCCTTTGTCCGGCTGAAGTTGTAAAGATCAAATACCGTCGGACGTTCGAAGTCGGTGTCAGACCAGCCAAGAGCTTCTTTCCAGCATTCCCGAAAGCCGTCTCGTTCGCCTAGATCCAACTTCCCTTGCAGACCTCGAAATTCGCAGGTTTTGCAGTGAGTCCCGATTTCCGATCGAATCTTTGTGTCGTTTTCGTAGTTGCTGGCGAGCCATCGCACATATGTTGCAAAGTCTCGACCATCAAAGCCATCGCGACAAACTTCGTCGATGCAATCATCGACAGGATACTTTTTCAAGACTCTCGTGCAAATCGGATTCGTTGCAGAGTCACCCACAAAATGACACGTTGTTCGCGATCCCTGTTTCTCGACTTTGAATAGTTGGTGTAGTCCATCAACCGTACACGATTGTGATTTGTTGACCAACATCAAAGAAGATGTAATTTGGAATTCCGGATATGCTTGCTGCAAAACAAATCGCTGAAAGGCGATATCAAGAAGGTAGTCTTTCCAATCCGATCGGACAGATCCTTTTCTGCTACGGAAAGGATCGTCATCATTACCATCGACCGACTTAGCTTTGACTTCGATAAACTCAAGTTTATTTCCTTTTTTAACTAGGATATCGATCCGACAAAGCAAGTTGTCGACAGTGACAGCGGCCTCAAAGATGACGACGTTTTCTTTTTGAAGTAATTTTCTAGTTTCATCCACAGCAACCGGGTCGTCACCTATGGGACTAACTAGTTGGCCTTCTGGATAGTATCGCTTTGCTAATTCTCCAACAACCATTCCACCTTCAGCAAGGCTCTTGAGAAAATCATCGTCATGATTCGAATTCGTATATTCCCGCTTACCCGTATAGAAAAGCTTTGTCGGACAATCGTTGCCAAGAATAAAGCGAGATTTAGTCAGATACCGAGGCATTACAGATTCCTGTTACAGTAGAAAAAATGGTTTTATCTTGCTTTGTCAGTGTTTCAACAGATTTCGAGCAGCAATACTCATCTTCATAAATTCTGCGGTGTCTCTGGCACGAAAATGTCTCTCGAAAAAGTAGAGAGTTGGTTTCGACTGATGGTCGACGAATGAAGCTAACTTGCAATTAAATTAAACAAACTAGCTTTACGATCGGTTTACCGCGGTAGTATTTCCTATGTGACTTTAAGCTTCGTATTGCAGGATGGGCATTTAATAAGTTTCCCTATGTTACTGTTGCTTGTTGTCAGGATCTTTTGGCAAGTGGGACAGGTTATCTTGGTAGCGTTACTCGCCAGGACAGTAGGCTTTTCACCTTTAGCTGTTCTGGTCGACAATTGAAAGAATTCCTGATAAGTCAGCCAGGGACCGTTGGGTGAATAAGCGAAAAGATCACCCTTTTCAATTTTGGCCTGCTCTTTGATCATTTTTATTAGTTGCTCTTTTTCAACTGGTCCTTTAACTTGAGTGCCTCGTCTCATCCAGCACTTATTCCCGTTTGCGTTATCGAGTCGATTACCATGTGAATTGTGATTTTGAGACGCAGCAGGATTACTCATCAGTAAAGGTGAATTTGTATCGGAGTGATTTGCCGTTGCTTTCCTGATTAGCGCGGCTTCTTCTCTTTGCTGTCGAACAAGATCCTGATGAGCTTGTTTTGCTTCTTGAAGAACCCTAATTGCACCTACCCACCCAAAAATATAAATGAGCAAACCCATCGTGGTTCCAACACAAAAGATTAACCAACCAGGATGAAAGGGTGGATTAGACAAGAATAAGCCAGCTATTGCGAAAAGCTCTATTGGGACCAGTATGAACAAGGTTGCAATCCACCATTGATTTAAACGATTTTCTCGAAACTCCACCAATTCCTGGGAGTTTTGCAGTTGCTGACGCTTGTCCTCCGCGATAAAGAGAGCTAACACCTCCTCCTCGGTTCCCGGTATACAAGCAACACCGCGAACCCAACCAAGGGGATTTCGGCAATGCTGACAGATACTGAAGTTAGGTTGAATGCGACCTCCGCAATGGATGCATTGAGGTAACGCCAGTTCTCGCTGTTGCTCGGCTCGCAACGCGGCGAGTTCATTAGCTGCTCGAGTGGAGGAACGTGCGGCCTCTTGTTTGGCGCGCATCTGCTGGTAGTCCATTAGGTTTTCGTTAATCTCTTCCCAACTCATCATTACCTCAACTAGGAAAATAACCGTATGGCTTTTGTTACTTAAGAGCTATCTGAACCATAAGGAAGGTTTCCGACGTTCGACCGAGCTTTGCTGTTCGAAAGTCGATACCATTCCCGTAGGCAAAAAAACATCTTTGGGTGTAAGCGTTAGTGGCCCAAAGGCTTTCCCGTAGTGTTGAATAGGATCGCTTGTTAATAAAACTCGTTATTGGGTTATCTCACAAACAACGCGAATACCAAAATCTCCAAGGGCTTCAAAGCGATGGCTGGACTGCGGGTCAGGGCGATCGGATTGTGCTTCACCACGCACTGCAGATCGACATTCATGTGCTTGCACCGAAGCTGAACCACCACGTAGCACATGGTGGGTGCCGGTTTTGGGGCCCTTGGGGTTATCTGAGGGCGACTCGGAATAATAGGCTAGACCATACCAGTCGGAGCACCATTCCCAGACGTTGCCATGCATGTCAAATAAGCCCCAGTTGTTGGGAGGAAACATTCCTACTGGGTAAGTGGGTTGTTGAGCGGTTGTCCAGTTTTTGCAAAAATTAACTTGCAGTTCGGAAATCGTATCACCGAAGCCGAATGAGGTGCTTGTTCCTGCTCGACAGGCATATTCCCATTCCGCCTCGGAGGGAAGCCTATAGGAACGCCCCGCACTCTTCTCTGCTGGTCGCTCTGAAAGTTTGCGACAGAACTCGGTGGCCTCTTGCCATGACACACGTTCGACGGGTCGGGTTTTTCCATGGAAGCGACTCGGGTTTTTACCCGTGACGGTTGCGTATTCACATTGTGTTACTTGGAACATCCCGATCAGAAAGGGACGAGTAATACGAATACGATGAAGTCTTTCCTCTTCAGCGCTATATCCCTCTTCTCCCTCACGGCCTCCCATCATAAACTCGCCGGCAGAGATCGGAACGAGTTTCATTCCAATGGAGTTAATGATTGTTCCAGATGGATCTACTAGTTGGCGAGGATCGAATCTTACGTAATGCACCATAGCCAAGTCATGTGTACTTACGCCAAGTCCCCTTTTCAAATTGCAGAGGAATTCCTCTTCGTCGTCGGTAATTCCGTCTGCACCAATGACTTGTTCGGCGGCTGAAACCAAGGTGACTTGCATTGCATCAATTGGAATAAAGTCGCCATAAAGTGACGCAATACGCTGACACATCTTGATACCAGCGAATTGGGTTAATTGATTTCTGAAACCGAATGGCCCCTCGTCAGTCCAATAGTACTGGACAAACTCTCCGAGTTTCCCTGGCTGTATTTCGGCAAAGCAGCGATATTCAGGACGAAACTTAGCAAGCAGTCGCGCCGCGGCCCTGAGGAAGTCTTCTGTTAGCGCATACTCTTCTTCGCTTGTTACACCATCAATTACGATAGATCCCAAAATCATTTGAAGCCCGTCATTGAAGCATGCCAGGCTCAGTAGAGATTGTCCGGTACCGCTTTTCACGTAGTGTGCGAGATCCCCTAAGATTTCCGCTCGGGTTTCGGTCGTGAGATGTTTCGATGCAGCTTCAATTGCTTTCCCAATTCCGTTCTGAAGGAATGCTGTAAATTGGTTCTTCATAAGCCTAACCGTAAATCAAAGAATAAAAGGGATTTAGGGAATGGGAGAGTGCAGGTGCTACAGTCCGGTGCTGTAAGCGAACACCCTCCCGAGAAACGGCCAAAAATTTCCTCATTTCTTGGAAATCAGATATGAAGTGCGATTTTCTTCAGATTGATAAGGCGTTAATCCAACGCTCTTCGAATGAGTAGGTTGAATTGCGATTGGTTAGCTCGCGAAATGAACTCTGTCTACATTTTCTTTAGAGACAGAATCGCAGCGTGATGGGAGTTGCAGCAGGACACGGGTCCGCTACGATCGAGATGGCTTTATAGGTGTGTCCTGGTCGGTATAGGGCATCGGTGTGACAGGGCAGACTTACGTTTCTAACAATTTCCAATGTTATACCGAAAGGTTCTTATTTCACTCCGAACCGTCGTTGTCGCCTGTAGATTCGTACTTGACTGGCGGTAGCGATATTTGCGAAAGCAGTTGGTCGCACTCCAGGGTAAGTTCCGGATCGAGTGTAACACCAAGTATTGAGGGATGATGGAGCGATAAGTATCGAATAAACGCCCAGAAGCCGAGTTCGGGTTGATCGGCCCTTGCATGAATGGCGGCGACGACTTTGCCGAAATCTTCGAGAGTCTCCTTGGTCATGTGATGGTCGCTAAATGCGATATCGAGGTTCATGTTCCCTGTCGATTTGACATCGCATTTCGGGCAAGGACAGATCGCACCGAACTTAATTTCACCGCAGTTAAAGCAAAGCGCCCAGGTCATAGATTATAAGCCTCCGCTTAGGGTGTGAAACTGCGCGATGAATGTTGGCCATAAAAAATGCGGTTAGTAAATATAGATTAAAACGATAGGATTTATATCATCTAGGCGAAATTTCACCAGCTTTTCTGAGATGTGACTGCATGAATCGAATATGATCTGTTTCGCCGTTAGCTTTGCATTACAATCAATCGATCGGGTCATTGATCTTATCTTTCATCTGATTTTCACTCTCTTTAATAATCATGCCTGAACGCAATCAATTTGCTTGGAATCGTTTCGACCCACCGACGCTTGAAGCGTTCTCTCGTGCCCTTGGGTATGATGGAATTAATGACCATACAAGCCGCGCGAGTTATCTCGCTGAAATGTATCAACTCCCGACGACAGACTTTGTTTCACGGACGTTTCATGCTATCCAGAATATTTGGTTCAGGAGAAACGAAAGAGTTGCAACGGCCGTCGTCGATGCGTTTATTAAAAATGGCGTGGGACCTCGGGAGAAGCCTCGTACCCATATCGAAAGAATCCGATTTTTATCGCAGTGTCGCAATCGACAAACTATTCGAAGCTACTTTCAAAAAGCGCTGCTGAAATACGGTAGCTCAAGCGGCCTATCCGAAGATAGCGATTTTCAAATCGACACCGCCATTCCTCGCCTCACGATCATTCGACCGTTAGAGCAGTCGAGCGATGTAAGAGAACCATATGAGTATCAAAAGAAGGCTTGGGATGAGTTAAATTTGCAACTTGCTCTGTCGGAATCCACAAAGAAATTTGAAGGTTTCCTGGTGATGCCGACAGGCTCAGGAAAAACTTTCACTTCTGCTCGCTGGCTCATGGAGAATCATGTTAATAAAGGTGGCAGAGTTTTATGGCTTGCACATCGACATGAACTACTCGAACAAGCTGCGCAAGCATTCGCAACTTGCGGTACTTTCGCAAAAAGTATTAATGAGATCCGTATTCGTATCGTCTCAGGCTGTCATTGTCCTTCTTCAACAATCGGCGATGATGATACGATTCTGTGTTGCTCCGTACAGAGCCTGGCCCGCAATTCGCAGGTGGTTAGCGATGTGCTTAACGATGAGCGTATGTTTTTGGTAGTCGATGAGGCGCATCATGCAAGCGCGAAATCGTATCGGGATATCATTGAGCAATTACGGCAGCGAGAAAGGTACAAGCTTCTTGGGCTCACCGCGACTCCGACCCGAACCTTGGTTCATGAGCAACCAATTCTGAGCCGGCTTTTCGGGAACAGGAAAATCTACGAAATTGAAACGAGAGAACTCATCGAGAAAGGTTTTCTTGCTCGGCCGATACCGGTGATCGTTCACACTGAATCCGAAGTTGAATTGGGTGCCACAGAGGAAGACTTTCAACATCTACAGTCTTTCAAGGATTTGTCTGAAGCATGGAAAACACGCATCGCTAATATCACAGAACGAAACGAGGCAATCACCAGTCATTATCTCGAAAACCGCGAGAAATATGGCAAAACCCTGGTGTTCGCGATCAATATTCCCCATGCGGAATTACTGTGCGAACGATTGCGTGAGGCGGGAATCGAATCGGACTATGTGGCAAGTTACCGATTGAATGGAGAGTCCTATGATAAACGTGAAATCGTGGATCGCTTTCGTGATCCTAAAAGCGGTTTCGATGTGCTAGTTAATGTGATGATCCTTACAGAGGGAGTTGATATTCCCAATGTGAAGACTGTTTTCTTAACAAGGCCGGTTCGCAGCGAAATTCTGTTGAGGCAAATGGTGGGACGGGCACTACGAGGTCCCGCAGCCGGAGGAACTAAAGAGGCCTATCTCGTATCCTTTGAGGATCGCTGGCGGGAATTTGAAGAGTGGGAGCGTCCACTGGATCTTCTGCAGGATTTGGTTGACGTCAATGTAGCCGAGGAAGGAGCGGTATTAACTGACCCCGAGAATATCAAACAGAAGAAGGCACTAGCGGAGGTTATTCCCTGGGAACTAATAAAGCAAACAGCGATTGAAATGCGACGGCTATCGCAATTCGGCGAAGTCAGTTCGTTTGAAGCGGTTCCTGCGGGTTGGTACATACTTATCCACGAGGATGATGACGATATTCAACAAACACTTGTTCCTGTTTATGAGCACCAGAGAAGTTGTTGGAATGCATTACTGTCGGACATAGAAGCCAACCGAGTCGGCGAGGACAAGACCCTAGAAGAGTTACGAGAGGAATACTTTTTTGATTGCGATGTTCCTCGCCCAGCCTCACATCAAATTGATGCCGTGGTCACGGCGACTCGTCGAGTTGGTTCACGTCCGGAATTTCAGGAATTGGAAGGTCGCAAAGAATGTGATCCGATGGGCATCGCCCAAGAGATATGGGAACGTCAATTCGGCCCGCTTCAAATCGATCAATTGCTAACCAGCAAGTATTCACTGCCCCTTACAAAAGCGATCTTTCCTTCCTACGAAGAGTTCCGTGACATCGTCCAGAAAGAGGTCAACAGTATCACTTTGGAAAAGACAGGTAGGCGACCAACCCTAGGTACCGTCGAATTTGAACCATGGGGAAATGCCCAGTTATCGCCCGGACCATTTCATGACCTAAATCAAATTCTGCAGCGAGTTTTGGAGGTGGGAGCGACAATTGTTGGTACCGGACAGCTTCCTTGGGCAGGGACGATTCATTGGACACGTCGACCTATAAAAGGCTGGTATGGAAAGGCATTTTTTGACACGACCGTACCCAAGGGAACCGGTGAGATCCGCATCAACTGTTTGTTGGATAGCCCGGATATCTCCAGAGATGCCATAGAGTTTCTCGTTTGGCACGAATACCTACACATCTTCCTTCAGGTCGGTCATCCGCCGCTGTTTAGAAAACTCGAACGCAAGTGGCCGGCATCGCGACAAGGTGAGCGAGAACTCGACACGCTAAACGAAAGATTTGAATCAGAGTTTTCTTGGTAGCAGATCCTTTATCAGTCGGAATCGCCAATGAGTAATTGTCCTCTGCCTTTGCGATCAACATAGTCAATGATGAGTTGAAGCTGTTGAGATAAATCGATAGAGCCGCCCATAAGTCTCAGTCTGCCTGCCCGCGCATCAACGCGAGCTTGTCGGAATTCATTTTTAATCCCTTCTGCTAAGTCACTTTCAGGATCCAGAAAATTGTCGTCAAAAGCCCTGCGTCGTAATGTGTAAACGATGACCAAGCACGCGAGTCGAAATCGCTCACTGCAATGGCCTGATAGTCGGTCTTCTTTGAATGCTTTACCCGCCAATCTAATTAACGAGTAACATTGATCCGGGCTTAACATCTGTATAGCATTTCCTCGGAAACGAAGGATTTCAGATAAGGCCCGCCACCAGGTTTGATTGAAGTGAATCGCTTTTCGTGATTTAAAAAATGCATTTATAAACCTTGCGATATGTTCTGGATCTCTTAAGCACTTTCCGGCTGCAAGTACAAAGTCATCGTGAGTAAAATCGCTTTCGATACTGCGCAAAATAAAATCAATGAATGGTTTATGGTTAACGTGGGTATATGCTATTGGGCGAATAAAATTTTGCGGCTGAAACCTGACGAAATAGGACCAAGCATCCTCCATAAAATCCTGTAGATTGAAGTCATCGCCACATCTTCCTTCAGAGTCAAATGCGGTTGCATCCTGGGGATACATTGACTGGTCTTTGTCGCGGATAAGGTTACGAGCAATAACCAGTTGCTTGCCGACTGCTTGTGGAGGGTCATTTCGCTGAATCATCTCGTGCAAACGCAAGATTGCGGGCTTTGCAGATCGCCAACGTGTCGGACTGTGTAATCGCGGTAATAGCTCTGGAAAGCTTCGAGGTAGGTTATCGAGATATTCTTGCTTTGATAAAGCCTTGCCTTTTTCATTTGTGAATTGAGTCATTTTCTTCCAGTCAACGAATAACCGTTGATTCTTAAAGAACTCGGCTCGGTCTGGATGAATCTCAATTCGCGCGTTGCCCTGTGCAGGAAACATTTGAACGGAAAGCGAAACCTTCTCTGTCGACTCTGCCGTATCAGGAAGATCTGTAACCAATTCACGTACCCCCGAAAACTCTTCGTGTGCCACAGCCAATTTCAGGTCAATGCTGCGTGCTCCAATTGATAGATTGAGAATACGTTCAGGGCGATGCCACATCCGACCACCATCAACCCACTTTTGCTCCGGATCTAATAGATCGATCCAAGTTGGCTCTCCCTTATCGGCGATCACCATTTCCAATCGGGGTAATGTGTCCAGATAAGTAGGCTGGTTGTGAGCTAAGCGATTGCCAAACCATCCTGCACCTCTTGCCAGAAGCCCATTTTCGCAATTGTAGCCCTCGATCCAAGAGCTATCGCTATTTAAATTCATTCCGTCCAAACACCATTTCCAAATCTTTGTGCCGTTGCGGAACTCGCAATTAGCTAACGCCCCGGAAATTGCGATTCCACTATAGTTACTTTCGAGCGTTTTCCTGCATTGCTGTAATCGTGTCAGGATTTGACCTGGATTAAGTTGTTCGATCCTACACACGAAAGACTCTAGCGGAGTAGGTTGTGATATCACCGAGGTATCGTAGAAAATCTGACTTCTTGATAAGTCTGATATCGCCATCGAACACCATAGGCGGTTCCAAACATAGGACATAGTGTCGCTATTCATATTGGACGATGAGCGAGAATTCACGGACTCTTTCTCGATATACTCGATAGCTTGGCGAAGTCCGAAGCTGGGAATACGATCGGTCGATCGCGGCCTCTTTCGTGCGGGAATAATCGCGACATCCCCACTGTCGCTCCCCCAAAGCACCAGCTCGAGCTCTGTTACTTCGATCGTGTCAAAGCCTATATAAAGTGAGAGTAGCTTTCCTACTGTCTCTCCACGATCAACGGCCGAATCATCGAGGTTCTTTGAAAACTGCTCACACCATTCAATCGCAGCCGCAACTGGCCGCCATAAAAGCTTTGCATTGATATTCGCATGCTGAAAGGCCTCAATGAGCGATTGCTGCAAACTCTCATTCCAATGATTGGGAATGACGAAAATTAGATCGACGTCATCTCGCTGTGAATTGAATACACCACCCAAGGAATCCGCAATTGCATTCGAGACTTTGTGAGATCGTGAAGCATCGGTTTCCCATTCCACCGAATCGCCATTCCCGATCCGCTCTAGTAACGTCCCTAAGGGTACTCGTCCTGCACCATATTGTTGGTGTACGATTGCTTCGACAGGCCATGCTAGGCCACTCCCTCTTGGATGCGGCTCCGTACCGATATCCATTCGAAAGGGTTCCTGCGGAAAACGGGGAAGCAAGATCGCATTTGGTATACAGGCCGGAGTGCCTAAAGTTTTGGCGTCGATCATCTTGCTCCGGTTATCCGGTGAGCAAGGAGCAGCGTAAAGCCAAAAACCATCTGCGGAGATCCCAAAAGTGCTTTTGCTCATGGTGTCTCCGGATTTACCCTATTCCAAGGCTGCCATTAATAAACGATTCCACTTTGGGTATCGATTGTGACAAGGGAGATTCAACGCTAAAGACAAAACCACGATCTCCCAGAAAGTGTTTTTCACCCTTCGAGTTGTGATAGATCATCACCAAGGGGAAGATCGCCGACAAAGATGTTTTTGACGAGATCTTTTGTTCTAGCAGCGCGATAGCAGCTGCTAGTTTTTCTGTCTCCCCTTCTATCAAGCACCAGACGGGCATGATTCGCCAAGTCGTTCCGGAATGTTTCGCCATAAGAAAGAAGTCGGCAGCTAGCGGAAGAATATCTCGTGGAAGATACGGACACTGTTGCGCTGCAGTGCCTCCATGACAGAAGAATAGCTCGATCTTCTTATTTGAGGTCTTGAAATTAGCGAATCCAAACTCGGTATCCGTAGATAGATATTTACCGGTGAGCGATTCCATCCTGACGGCAACATCGGAGCGAGAGAACTGAGACCGCTTCGTCAAATGTGCAAGGAGAGACAGTAAGCCGAACTCACAGCTTTCGCTGAAAGTTCTATCTCGCCACTTCCAGATATCATCTTTCTGCTTCTGTTGCGAAAGAAGCAATTGATAGGCATCCCAGAGTTTTCTGTATTTACTTTCATGCAGTAGTACATAGTTAGGTTGCACAGGACCCGTGAGCCGCTTCGCCCTTGCGATATCGCTCGTCTTTTCCCAGTCGATGATTTGTCTGCGGAATTTCTGGACGGTTCGAACTCGATCCTGCCCCTGAAACTTACGATAAATCGAAACATAGTTCGCGCATTCGACTCGGGCGCGATGCAAGAGATCTTTAACAACTCGATTTTCAAGCGTGTCGGTATCTTCTTTTCGTACGATCCCTAATAGTTGCTGACGCGAACCTGCCCGTTCATAAACATCTCGGCCAGGCTGGCGAGCCAGCCAACGCAAACAAGCCGGATCAATTTCCTGGATCTTCGCAATCTTTTGGAATTCCCGAGATCGTCGTAGAACAACGCGCGGGTTTTCACATACTTGTGACAGCGTGCGTGAGATATCCCTAGCCAGCTTAACAATCAGGGCGAGTCGAGCGTGCGCGCGGTTGTCCGATCTCATCCAACGAAGTGTTGTACGAAAAACGGAGCGAATGGCTACGCCCCCGCAGTTGCCTTCCCAATAATAACGGTTACTTCGAATCAGATCGTAATGATCGTTGATGAATTCAATATGTTTATCGACGAGATCCCGCATCCTGACGAAATGTTCGTTTTGTGGCGAAAGCGATTCTTCTAATTCAAGATCTTCATCGAGCTTGCTGCGGGAAATTCCCGGGCTCAGTGGAATCTCGCTGGAAAGTTGCTCTCCCGCTAATGTCAACGAATAGTAGATCCGCGATCTTGGATTTGCTGTTTCGCCACGTGGGAGTTCGTATTTTGCCCAGGTCTGACGTTTAGGATCGGTCCATCGAGCAACCAAAGGGAGAGGATCTTTGCATTCATCGCATAGAACTTGTGTTTCGCTGTATGGAATCGTAACGAAGCCTCGAAGAATGTCAGCCGAATGCTCGGGTAAAAACGAATCGCCTGGTTCGACCCAGGGAATTCCACTGACATAAATCGGTTGCCTATCTGTTACCATCACAGCGTGCTCTGATACTCGATAGCGAAAATAAAGCTACTTCTGTTCTTCACTAAAGCGATTGACACCCTGCCAAATAAACTGACTTTCTTTCGAGGTTTGATCTAGGGCGTCGGTTAATAGATCATCGCGAAGTTCGCTAAGCACTTTACGGACCTTAGCAATGGCTGCTTTAACGTCGTGTTCTCGGGGATCCAGTCCTCGAAATTTAGGAAGAATCTTCTGCTCAATCTGATCGCATATTGCATCATCTACCGCATCGGCATCTTTAGAGGGATAATTCGCGACATAGCTCATGATCCCATTCCTGGTTCGGAAACCGAAAGGACGTTTGATTTGCGACATGGCATCATCTAGTCGATCAACATAGTCCTGTACCGTTTTCGCGATATCCGGTGGCAAGTCCGCGGGGGATTTACACCAGGATGTCCAGTCGGAAAATGTCAGGCGACGATCGGGGTTCATTGCGACTTCCGGTAATGAATCCTGCTTGACTTGACCGGGACGACCGAATCGTAATACGTTAGCTCGGTCGATGACTTTATCGGAAAGCGCCTGAGTTGTTTCATCTTCATTCATGGTACCGACGAACAGAACGTTGCGATCCACGAACAATTGCATGATGGGCGTTGAGCTTTTGCCGGATCCCACCTCGAGTCCTATTTCCGCTTTGCGACGATTTTGAGGATCTTTGATATTGATGCCGCGCCGCGTTTCTAAGCGACTTAGAAATTCGCTAAAGTAATACTCAACTCGCGCTAGATTCATTTCATCGAGAAGCACCAGCATGACTTGTGAAGATAGGGAGTGATCCCAATCCTTTGGCTTATTCCAGCCGCGTCCTTCTTCCTGATGATAGGGATCCATTTGAACCAGGGCTCGCCCCAACTCAGTGGCACGATAACGGTTCTCAAGGTAGTTGAAGAAACCAAACATATCTTGAGGACTATCCCAACGAGGTTGCACAGCGACGTTGAGAAAATGAAGTCCCATCGCTTCAGCATATCGTCGAGGGAGTTCGCTTTTTCCAGTTCCGCTGATACCTGCCAAAACCACCAGCGGAGATATATCGGTAACCTTCAGTGAGGCGTGAAAGGCCCATAGCACTCGTCGTGGGAAGTAGAGTCGTTTTCCTCTTAGGTAGTTTTCGGTTTGTGTTAATTGGTCTAATTCTGTTGGCTTCTGTATAGGTTGGAAATCCGTTGCTTTCTTCGAGATATAGGGTACCCAAAGCTCTTGTGTTCTTCTTTCATCAGCGCCTTCATCTTGTCCGGTTAATCGCAAGACGGTATTCCAGTCCGCTCGCAGATTCTTGATGAGATCTTCCAACGCGATTTTTTCCCGTTGCAAGGATTGGACATCAGCGGAGAGTCTTGACCTTTCGTCACGGATAGCAAAGAGTTCTTGGGTTACTCGATCAATTTGTGATCTTGATTCGGTGAGCTTATTTTCGCTTTGCTCAAGTAGTTCCTTATTCTGGTTCAGTTGCTGTTCGTATTGAGAGATTCGCGACTGCAGGGTTTCGGCCAGTTCCTCCGACTCTTTTAATTTCGCATTGATGTTGGACTGGATCCCCGCCAGCTGAACCTGCAAAGGTTCTAAATCGGCCTGCAATTGAATCTTCTCTTCGAGTAGTTTACGTCTATCAGATTTCAATTCCGAGTGTAGTTCTTGCAGTACCTCTTTTTCACGTTGCAAGACTTGTACTTCCGCTGAGAGTTTCGACCGTTTTTCTTGAATAGCAAACATCTCTTGAGTGACTTCCTGGATTTGATCCCTGGTATCCTTTAGTTTGCTTTCACTTTGTTCTAACAATTCCTTATTCTGGCTCAATTGCTGTTCGTATTGAGAAATCCGGTTTTGTAACGTAGCAGCAATTCTGTCGAACTCATCTTGTTTCAATTCGATGTTGGATTGGATACTGGCTAACTTTAGTTGCAACGGTTCAAGATCCGCTTGCAATTGCAGTTTTTCATTAACGAGTCTTTGCCGAATTGAGTCAAACTCATCGATCTCTTTCTGTTTCTGTTCCTTAAAGCGATCGAAGTAGTCGAGTTCTGCTTTGATGGATGCTAACGCGGTATGGCATTTCCTCAGTTGTTCGTTTTCACTAACGATCTTATTCTGTAGGGTTTCCAATTGTTTACGGACACCCTCTTGTTCCTCTCGGTCAGCCTTGAGTTGCAATAGTTTTTCTCGGTTAGCTTCGAGCCAACTGGCCGCATCATCACGTTCGGAAACAATGACTTTCGCATCGGAGAGTTGTTGCTGAATGGAGTCGTAATCTTCTTCGGCACGTTGACGCAGTTCTTGCAGTCGTTCGAGCCTCACAGCGTCAGGAAGTAGTGCTCGTTCGCGTTCGTAGGCTTGCCGCTCTTTTTTACCTCGTAGATAGTTGAAGCCCGAGAGGAACAAAACGATGGCAGTAGCGATAGTACCGAAGAGGTAGGGTAGGATGAGATCAAACATTGCGTTACTTTATCTCTCCGGGATTATCTTTTTTGTCACCTTCTTCAGTCGCTTCCTTGATCGCTTTCTGAAGTTCAATTAAGGCAGCCAGCAATTCCTTCTGTTTCTGTTGTAGATCTTTTAGTTCAGTTTCCGTGCTCTGAACGTCATCCTTCAGCGATTTGACTTTGGTTTCGAGCTTCACAGATTGTTCGGTGAGCGTTGTGTTTCTTGCAGCGGTATCGCTTTCTGTTTGTTTGAGCATCGTGACACGAGCGTTGAGCTGATCGATTTCTTGAGTGAGTTTGTCTCGGTTGTTCCATTTGTCGAGGTAATCAGCAAGTTTGTTTTTGGCAACTGCCATTCTTGAGTCGGCAGTGGTTATATCTTTCTCCAGGTCGGTTTTCTGCATGGAGAGGGCAGCGATTTCTCCTTCGATCTTTGCTTTGTCGGACTTGAGGTCTTCAACTTGTTTGGCGATTGCGATCGCTGATTCGGTAGCAGTGGTTGCATTCTTTTGCGCTGTCAGTGCAGCTGCGAGATCTTGATTCGTTTTCACAAGGTCATCGCTGGTTTTGCGAAGACTTTCACGAGCCGACTTCAGGGAAGCTTCCATTTGCGTAAATTTGGATTCGTTGGCTCTGATTTCATCATCTTGACTTTTCAATGTTGTACGGTTGGTAGTTAGTCGATCTTCGAGAGTTTGGAGTTCTTTTTTTGCGGTGTTGATTTCGTTTTCTACGGTAGTCTTTTCTGTTGTTAGCTGACTGAGCTCATCCTTGAGTTTCTGAATGTTATCTAAGGAAGATTGTTCTTCAGCTTGCGCTCTTTTTTGTAGTTCGGTTGCTGCGTTGGCAGACGCCTTAACGGAATCGAGTTCACCTTTTGCGGTGGCAAGTTGTTTTTGTGCTGCTTCGAGTTCTTTTTCAGCACTGGTGCGATCTTGTTCTGCGACGAGTCGTTGTTTCTTTTGTTCGTCGGTTTTCAGTTTGGTTGATGCCGACATCGCTTCCCACTCAGAGGTAACGGCGGAGTATTGTTCTTTTTGCGCTTCCCATCCTTCACGGTTGGTGACATATCGAACAACACTGATCAGACCGGCGGACTGCGCGACAACAGCAATCAAGCAGAGCGTGAAGACACCTGTAACAGATGCGAAGAGTTTGCTGCCGTTATTTCTAGAACGATCAGGCGTATCAGTTTTCTCAATCATTTGTCACTCCCATCGCGACGCCCCTCCCTAAATTCACCGCCCTGTCAGTATGCTTATTAGTTCGTGATAAGCAAGATTTGTGCGTATTGATTGTCGAAGCAATCTACAGAGACTAATTTCCATCGACTTGAAGTCACTGGTAGTAACCGCGACGAGAAAATGTAATCTCCTTGTCTGGAAACGATACAAACCCGGGAGTGTATAAGCGATTATCGCGAATAAAAGCAGCCAACAAGAAAGACACTTTTTTTGAAAATAAAAACCGCTCTTTGGGGTGGTCTTGCGAAGTCTCCTTAACCACCACGATTGCAATTTATTTGTCTGTCACCGAAGGTTGTGTTGTCCGTCGATTTGCGCACATTGTTTTTGACGTATGTTGCTCCGAGGCGGATTCGGAGTGATGACGGCCCGGGGTTTATCGCGAAGTCAATTCAGGATTGTGTAGCACGAATTTCAGTTTGCACACTTTGTCTTGCACGACTGCTCTTTTTTAGAGGAGAATTCTAACAAAGGCATAGAAAAGTCGCGTTTATCTTAAATTGATGTTTCTCCTGTGTTTTCTCTTTAGGAGTATGGTGCTAATGGGGCGATTGGCGAAATATCTACAACGCGGCTTTGTGGAATATTGCCCTGCTGATTGGTGTTGTCGTTGTGAGCAGCATGTGCTTCCGGAGGAATTCGAGCGATTGCTGGGGTACAGTCCGCTGGCAGACATTTGCTTAGAGAATACATCGACAAATCAAAAACTTTGGATAGAGTTCGAAATAAGCCGCGCTGATCCTGTCGCGAATCATGCGAAATTCGCAACTGCTCATATCTTCAAGCCATTAGCTGCTACTGACACGTTTGTCTCTATGGTTAGCTCGCATGTAGCACGTGGTCGAAGAAACCTAGCCTCTAACACGATTCATCTTCTTCGAAGGATTGGAATCTCTGCATACCAGACCGTGTTGTTGCCCAATATACCGCCCAATGAAATCAAACTACTTAATCATTCGAGTGAGCTGCAATTGGACAAACGAGGATTGAATGTTGGTAAAGAGATTTCTCGTGTATTCGAGATTACCGAGCCTGTAGCTCTTGAAAAAGGACTTCGAATTCATTACGCCGCTGAATTATTTGAGGTCATTCGTAATCTGTATCAATGGAATTCGGAAATAGGCACACCAAGTGGGGCCAATTTATGGAAAAGAAGAACGGTAAAGTATTTTGTCTACGACTTGACATCTGGGCAATTCGCACCGTCGAAGTTCTGCGCTTACGTAGTCCCGCAGTCGCTAGGGCCAAACGAAACGGCTATGTCAGGAATCATGGACATGCAGACCTACTGTAGTATTGATGAAGGTGATCGACGCTTCGATGGAAATCGGGCTCAGAAGCATCTTTCAATCAATCTCGGTATGAAGGTCATCAGCGCAGAGGAGACTCCAGAAATCGGTAATCTCTTCGTTGCTTGGCTCAAGAAGTACAAATCCTTTATTACTGTACACGCCTCAGGGGCAACGTTTCTGATGGTTCCTGATTGGTATCACTAAATCACTGTTTAAGTTCGGTAGTTCCTATGCGAAGAAGACCTAATCAGATATCCATTCATATAGTTGTCGAGCTACCTGATCATTGCTTGCGGATGGTATTAATGTTCTACCAATCATAGTTTCGGTGTAAGTAAAAAATCCGATTTGCCTTTTCGGATCTATACTGCGATTTGGCGAGTCATGGTGCGAAGGAGGCGGGTTGGAACGGGGTAGTGAAGTTTCCAGGTGATGCTGATAGGGCGGCTGCCGGAATGATGGATGTAGTTGCATGGACCAAGGAAGTGGTAGGGTGCCGCCAAACCAGAAGGAAGAGTTTTGGTTTCTCGAACAAACAGCAATGGTGTGTAGCCCATCTTTTGATGATGGATATAACGCTGGCCCGTCGGCGATTGCTCCGAAGTGTTGCTCTGCGATTGCCAATGAAATAAATCGTGCGAAATAAGATAGTCCTCGTACATCGTTGTAGGCGAATACTCATCTTCACTCTTTTGCAGCGTCACAAAAAAGATATCCAACTGGCGATCCTTTAAATGTAATACTCCCTCGCGCTGATCCGGTCGATGATCGAAACTCCAATGACCAAGAGCTACTAAAATCTCATCGCGAGTGTACGCTGCATGAACCGCTAATGGATCATAAGAAGCCATGGCAGGCGAAGCGATTAAGGGCGACTTCTTCAGTCGATATTCCAGCACTTCCTTGAGATCCTTCATCGCAGAAGGATTGGCTCGCAATTTAATATCTGCCGTCTGGAGCGTCATCTCCGACGACAGCTTTCCCCATAGTGTTGTATGAAGCATTTCAATAAGCTTCGAATATTTACCGGCTTCCGTCAGCCCGCTCAAATCAAGGTAACCCAACAAGGTACTGATCTGCTGCGGGCAGTTGATGTGCGCGAGGCGACTAATACCCTTGGCAAGCTGCTGTTCATCAGGAGCAGCGATCGGTTCGCCCATACCCGCATCGGTAAGTAGGCGTGACCATAGACCGCGTTTAAATAACTCATCGATCGACGTATCAAAATAATCGATCGCCTCTTCCATGGTTGGGGGACGCCCAAGATATGCCAAAAGATCCCTCAGCGAACCTATCATTCGGGGGCGAACCAAGCGAATCGACTCGCGGACATTATCCAGTACACGCTGCTGTGCGACTCGTTCCAAAGTGATTATGCAACCGCTTGGCAAATGTGGAAAACCAGACTCAATTTCGTCATCTAACTTTGTAGCCGGCTTACCGCTTAATGCTCGAAAACGACTAGCGAAACGAAACTCCTTTCGCTGCGCACCAATGAAGTCCAGAACCGTTAAGCACTCCTTCTCCGGATGCAACCGAAGACCACGTCCAAGTTGCTGCAGGAATACCGTAAGGCTTTCCGTTGGACGTAAAAAGAGCACGGTATCAATCTCCGGTATATCGACTCCTTCATTGTAGAGATTCACCACGAAAATGAAGTTGATCGATCGATCCCGCAGTTGCTGTTGGGCGGAGTTGCGAATTTCATCAGTCGATAGATTAGATAACGCTATGGAAGGAATACCCTTTGCCGTAAAAAATCCCGCCATGAACTCGGCGTGCGCAACGTTGACACAAAAGCCAAGCCCGCGAACCTCGCGTGCATTTAGAACAGTATCGCAGAGTTTTTGTAAGACTAGGCTCGCGCGCACATCATTGCCTGTGTACAGTCGATCTAGGTCATCGATACGATAACCCCCACGTTGCCAAGTGAGGCCATCTAAATCAACCGAGTCAGCGATCCCAAAGTACTGAAAAGGACAAAGAAGTCGACGATTGATGGCGTCAGGAAGCAGAATCTCTGCAGTCGCTCGACCATCAAACCAACCAAGCACATCGAGTTGATCGGAACGCTCCGGCGTCGCGGTTAGTCCAAGTAAGATCTTGGGGCGAACGTGACTGAGCAGTGTCTGGTAACTTTCAGCGGCCGCATGATGGAATTCGTCGATAATGATATAATCGAATTGCTCAGCGGCTTCCTCAAACAGTCGGCGGGACTTGTAACTTTGAATCGAGCAGAATAAATAATCGCGATTCCCGGTATCCTGGCCATCGACCAAAAGGTCTCCGAAGTTTTGATCTTTCAGGATGCAGCGAAAGGTCATTAGTGCTTGATAAAGGATCTCTTTGAGGTGGGCGATAAAAAGTAAACGAGGTCGGCGTCCGAGTTGCTGCGAGACGCGTGCATAATCAAATGCCGCGATCATGGTCTTCCCAGTACCAGTTGCAGCGACCACTAGATGTCGATATTTGTTCTGAACTTCGCGTTCGGCCGCAATAACATCAAGAATTTCTTCCTGAAATGGAAATGGTCGTAAGTCGAAGTGAACGACCGAACCGGAATTCGATTCAGCGTGGCGTTCAGAGCGAATCGCATCGCGAAGTTTTGGGATCGCCGCCTCATCGTAGGGCTGAAATTCATCATCTTGCCAATAAGTCTCAAAGGTTCCTGTCACTTTTTCCCAAAGATATGGCAACTCATATTGGCTGATCTTAGTAGTCCATTCGAGGCCCTCGGATAACGCTGAGTTCGATAAGTTGGCGGAGCCGACATAGGCGCTGCTGAAGCCCGTAGTTCGGTGAAAGAGGTAAGCTTTGGCATGGAGTCGAGTACGCTTGGTATCGTAACTAATTCGCACTTCTGTCTTTGGTAGCTCGCGGAGAAGTTCAATCGCTTTGGGGTCTGTAGCTCCCATGTAACTGGTCGTGATAACACGAATAACAGGGCCATCGTCGATTGTCTTTTCAGTCAATTCACGAAGATCATCGAGTAAGATTCGCAGCCCGCTCCACTTAATGAACGAGCAGAGAATGTCGATACGATCGCACGTTAATATTTCTTTACGAAGCTGGCTTCCTCGGCTGGCATCCAAGCGAGTTCCAGTAAAGAGAGACGAACGCGATAAGGGGCTGTCAGGGCGATCGGTCGTTAATCCGTTTCCAGATCGGTGAATCGCAAGTAGACGTTGTAGGGGTGTTGCGATGGTGAGCCGATCTGCGTCATCCGCAATGATGTGCTCGGCAATCGTATCCATGATTTTCTGAGCCAAGAGCTGCTGTTTTTCAGCCGCATCGAAACCACGATAAAGGGCTAAGCTGGAAGCGATCAGTCGCTCTAGATACTGAGCCAAAATCGCATGCGACTCTTCACTGTCAACAGGTGCAAGAGTTGCCAAACGCGGGTCTCCCAAACGAGCGACTTCCGCTTCGATCGCTTTAGTCAGTAAGTGGTCGTACAGTCCGGGTTGCACCTGAAATCATGCTTTCTGTTATGTCAGCGATACCATTTCAAATTGATGCAAGTGCAGGTATTTCACTTTTACATACTTGAAGATAGGGCCTTAACGCGGCTTCTAGTCGTATCATGTGATCGATCATTTCGTCATGGATTACTGGCCAATTAGATTCTTCGCTTCTATAGCCACCAAGAGTAGTATTCGAAGCGATTCTCCAGCCGCGTTTTTCATCTAATCGCTGCCATGACAAAGGACTGCCAAACTGTTGTTCAATCGCATCTTTCTTTAAGTAGAACCAGTCAAAAATCTGTTTGTTTATATCCTCCTTCTCAGTTCCACGATCGATGTAGAGCTCAACAGTAGCATCATCCTTTCGGACGACATAGTTAAAGGCCAATCCCCTGGTACCGGAAGCTGCTCCAATCCAGTGGTATTCACCGGGTGATATATTTGAGTGGAGTTGTGTCCGCTTGGAAGCAGTTGAGAGTAATTGCTCCCAAAATTTATGACGAATTCCAAAACGTTCAGCTCGCTCCTGTCGTCCACGCTGTTCCTTCTCTCGGAGTTGTACTTGATATTCTGCCGCTTCAGGTAGTGGGATCACTTGCTGTATATCAAGAAGAAGGCGATCGCCATCTTTATACGGCTGCATTCGAACACATCGAATATCGATACCGCGTTCATTCAGCCACATGACCGTGGTTGTCAATTCCTTAGAGAACTCCGCCGAAGCCAGAACGATTCGGACATCGCGAGCAAATTCATTCTCGTCATAAGTTTCCCAGCCAAGAAAATCCAAAAGACTTGTCTTTGGATCGACGCTTTCCCCGATCTGCAATAAATATCGCCCATATATGTCAACGACCTTATCAAACGTAAGCGTGGAGACCATTGCTGCATAGCGAACAGCTTGTAGGTCCATATTGCCACCATCTTCGCTACGTTTGAGTTCGATTACTACAAGATTGGCATCGCGATCAATGGCAAGAAGGTCAATGCGTCGACGAGAATCACTCCATTCGCTAAACTCTTCGCTGATGACTAATGTTTCATGGGCTATGATATCTATCTGCTTCCTTAGCAATCGCTGAAGGTTGCCACGTTCGGTGATCCCTTCGTCACAAAAGTTCGTCTCATTGATTCTTCTTATCTCATTTGAGTTTAACTCATAGATTGCCATTTTAAACTTTCAATAAAAAGATAAGACGGTTGTTATAAAAGGCTAGAGACTTGAATATGTCGGTACCCCGCCCAAACCTATATGATACTTCTAAAGGAATCAAGCTATTTAATTAACGGTATTAGTAGAAATTGTGATGCATGATCGTAACTGGATAATGCGATCAGAACGGCACATCGTCGTAGGAGGGCGAGTGGTTGGTGTGAGGTGGGAAGTTGCGGGCCCAGCGGGTTAGGAGGCGACGGGCTTTTTCGGAGGCGCGATTGGTGAGGTTGCGAGGACCGAAGGATTGGCGGACGTGGCCGCTGCGATCGACCTCGATCGAAGCCATCTCCTCCTTGTAGTCGTAGTGAAACAAAAAACTGTTTCCCTCCAAGGCACTACCCGCATATCGTGCGATACAGTGACCCATCTGTGCTCCCTCAGCTATGATCTCGTTGGTCGTCCCAAGAAAGCGTAAGCCTCGTACTTCCGGTAATGGAATCGGGGGTACAGCTACCGGTCGATCCTCCGCTGTATATTCTCGAACTCTATTCTCGGCCAGCTCGCGATGGTAGCGAATCGAGGCCTCGGCTAAACCGACCAACCGACCGTTATGAACCTCGGGATAGTCCTTCAAATAAGTAGCCATTGTCGAAATGTCAGCGGTGCGTCGCAGGCTCAGTTCAGTCTGTAACGCTCGGCCGACCAACGCCATTGCTCGCTTGATCTCACCATGCCGCGCCTGACTAAAAATAGGTTCATTGATCGGGCGATCTTCATAGTGCGACTGCGGAGAAGTTGCCAGAAATAACACCAGTTCCGCGCGGTTCGAGAAAGCTCGCGGTAAATGCGTAAACCGCATGCGAGATAAAATAAATAGCGGTATATTGCCAGGTAAATGATTCAGCGTCTGATTCAACGCGCGATACGTCTTGCCCGTATCCGAAAAAAGAGTACGCCACGACCGCAGCTTATCACATACCGAATCCAATCCCGGTTGATGGAGAGAAACCCTAATGCCAAAGCATTCCTCTTCCGAATCTTCTTCAGTCACCAAAAAAGTAAAACAATTCACCGCCATCGCCGCAGCGCGATAACGCTGAATGTCGTCCAGCAAAAAATGGTTTTCCTTTTTGTAAAAATGAGGGTCGAAAAAGATAAGATGCGTCGTGCGATTCGTCGCAAAACTCTTTTTCTGAATGGCAAGTACCAGCGGATCGATCCGAGCAATCAGCCGTTGCCGCTCTTCTGCGACCAACTTGCTTACCCAACATCGTGTCTTTTTCCGCTTCCAACCGTAAATCCTCCGCGCCGGAATCCGTCCAAATGCGGGCTGCCATCTTTTAAGTCGACTCTCGACAATAAAACTCACTAAGTCGTAGATACAAAATAGCCCAAAGTAACGAAACATCTGTCCTATACCATCGTCACAGCGTGTTGTCACCTTCCAGCATGTATCCAGTAAATGCACACTAACTTCATTGTAAAGACCACCCTCTTCAATCGTGAAACCGTGCGCTTCGCGAACGATGCGCGGTGCCTGCTGCTGGGACTCCGAGAGTTCGCTTTCCGAAGAAATGTCATTCGTGTCACTCATCAAGGTTAATAGCTCCTGAGTACAACCTTTACCGCGAAGGATCATTATATCGATTCGTAAAATCCGAAAAGAGAAGACAAGGGTGCTGTGTGGTTAGCGATGACGCGGGAGGTCTTCTAGGAGTCCAAGGAGGGGTGCTTCGTTTCACCCGCAGCCGAAGGCGAGGAATTGGCCCTCGTCGCGTCGCCTCGCGTTGGCAGCGGTCGAAACGAGAGGCTCGAACTCCGCGCTGCCTCGCCGTCGGCTGCGGGTGAAACAAAGACGTAAATTCAAAAAAGGTGATGTTGTTTGTGATGATTCGCCGAGCAACGCGCTCCCCAAATGCAAACACCGTTCGAAACGAATCAAACCAGTTTTCCGGTCTCATCGGAGAACATCCAGCGGCGCTCTTCGAAATCAAAGTTGCCGCCATTTCGAACGAGCATCACATGAGTGTTCGAGCTGATATCTTTCAGGACTTCGGGCTGATCATCGAAGAAGACCAGGATTCCATTTTGGCGAATCACTTCAGCTTTGGCTGTTAACGAAGAGACGAGAATCAAGTGGTCGTACCGAATACGATGCTTGGCCAGATCGGCTTCCGCTTTAGCGCGGTCGCTGCGATAAGAGATCACAAACACTTGGCCCGGCCAACAACTGGTTAACAACTGAAAAAAGAGAGGGGCTTCATCCACGCAGCCATCGATATCGATACCCAACGATGGTTTGGGCATCTCTAACAAACCACTGAGTATGTCCGCGACCTGTTGGATATCTTTTTTCTTGATCACAGCGTTCACTTTCACGAAAAGGGAAGAGATAAATAACGCGATGTGGGGGATTCTGCATGGCGTTGTCGTGGGGCCTCGGTGCTTAGATAGACCCGCTTTGAGTCGTTTGGTTCAAGTGGTCGTTTTGGGGGGCATTCAGCCGGGGTTTATGGAGACTTTTATGTCGGAAAATGCCTCTTGGCGATCGCTTCAGATAAAGACGGAACATCGCAGATCGAATGCAACGTGTTGAAAGTACAACCGGGCAGTGTTGGCTTAGGTTGCGCAGGTTAAGAGAAGAGCGGGGGCAAAGGATTAAATCCCCAATTCGATCATAATGTTCACGAACCAGCCGTCATCGAGGGTGTCATGAATCGCTTTCCCTCGTAGAGAGGCCGCAGGTGAACAACATAGAGAGATTCGTGGCACGCGGCGAGCAACAGGGGCGTCGCGGAGGGGAATGGCGAGATGCCACGATGATCATGGATCAAGGGGGAGTGGTCGTTCGTTCGTGTTCGCTTCAGCTTCTTGCGGCGAACCCTCAGTGTAATACGCAGAGCAATATAAAAAGGATATCGATCTCCCCTTGCAAAGCGATGGATACCCGATAGTCACTTGGGTGAGTACGAACCCTACTGCATCGCCAGTCAGCGTCGCTTAGGCTCCTTTAGCACTGGCAAGCCTCTTCTCGATTTCCTCCAGCAGCTTGCGAACTTTTTCTACGCCTTCAGTATTCCCTTGCATCTCATAAAGCTTCTTTAGGTCTGTCCCGATATCCTGTAAATCACTCAAGCCTGCAGCAGGTATCGTATCGATCTGTTCGGTGAGTTTGTCAAATGCCAGGCTAAGTGAGGTCTCTGACTCGGCAAGCTTTTGTTGACCCAACAACGCCCTGCCTACTAATCCTCCAGAAAAGTGAGTCGTCCAAACATCAGGCTCGATCTTCTGGCGGATCAGCCATGACTCACGAGCAACCACTTCAGCGTCAGCAAATTTCTCTTGCTTCAGCAAACTCAAGGTCAAGCTTGCCAAATATTGGGCCAACGAACCAGGATTCTTCTCGTTTTGTCTCGCCGCTGCAACCACCTTGCGATACGAACTTTCGGCTCCCTCATACCGACCTAATTCGAAAAGACAATCGGCATAGTTGGTATAGAGGTTGATATGTATTTCGGGGTTCACTTGCCTTACAGTCAGTGAGGCGATTGCTTCGTCATACCATGCAATCGCTGTCTCGTATTGCCCTACTTTCGCGAATGCTTGTCCGATCGAATTACCGGCTTTTCCCCTATAAAAACCGCTTGGATCTTTATAACGCTTAAACTCCTTTAAATCAAAACTCTCAGCCAACTTCAAGGCTTCATCTTCTTGCCGATTTGCGACCAATGCATCGAGGAGAAGGCCAAAATGATACCACTGTTGATTCTGGCCGTTCTCGGAGACTTTATCAACCTCTGTCAAGCGTCGCAAAACCTCTACAGCCTTTCCTGGCTTCCCTGAGGAAAGATACAAACGGCTCGCTCGCACTAACATAAATTCCAAAATCAAAGTATCGTAATACTCTTGACCCACAAAAGAGGCATCTTCTTCGATCGCCTGCTCGATCAGCTCAAGAGCCCCCGCTGAGTCTTCGCATTCAATAAGCGCAAGTATCAACTCGCGCTGAGAGTATCGTCGACGATATCGTTCCTGGAGCGTATTTGCTGGCTCGAGCGCAAGATTCTGTTTTCTAGCTTCCACTTCGCGACGGTGCCAAACCTTCTTCTTTTCCGGATCGGTTCGGTCAGAACTTCCTGTGGTGTTGCAAAGAGTGACGAGTTGTTCTACCGCCGCTTTCATTTCAGGTGTTGCATCCGCGCCGGCCTCGCGATAACGAGTGATCGCTTGTTGGATCATTTCAAAACTCTCTTCCGTCCTTTCATCGGAGCGGCCCAACATCCTCGCCAAGTCAAGAAGAACTTGTATCTTAGCTTGGATATCGACTCCCTCACTTCCTTCGAGTTGCTCGATGAGCAATCTTCGATACTTCTCCGCGATATCCCAATTAGGACGTCCAGCTTCGTAATAGAGCGTGTTTACTTTTTTAAAGATGTCTTGAGTTATCGGTGATTGAAAACCGTTTTTACGGATACCGATCACCACGGATTGGTTAGCTGCCTCGAAAGACTTTGCCCACTCTTCTCTTTCTGCGAGCGCTCGAGCCAGTTGCAAATAGATCGCTGGTAAGTTGTCTGGCTCACTGGTCGTATCACCCTTGTCGTTCACGAGTTCATTCAGGATTTCGATCGCTCGATCGGGATTCGATGTCGAATACACTTGTGCCAGAAATAGTTTCAGTCCAATCGTATTGGGGCTGTTGGCTCCAAGAACTTCCGTGGATGTGCGAATTGCTTCTTCAATTACCTTTTCACCTTCTTTATTTCGTTTATTGACTACGAGCGCAAGGCCATAAACCGAATCTGCATCGAGCGTATAGGCATTGTTTGCGCCGAACTGACGTCTCAAAGACTCTCGAACCGGTTCGATCACTTCTAAGGCTTCATTAAAATTCTTTCGACCGAATAAAGCCATCCCGATAAAGGAGCGATTCAGAAGCGCAAAAAAGCTTTCCTCTTCATAGTGCTCGGCTAAAGTACGTTCTGTTTCCCGGCCGATCGAGAGCGATTCATCGAAATCGTTCAATAGACAGAGTACTTTTTGATAACCGATGGCCAACATGATGGTCTTAGGGTGATGCAATCCTTGTTTTTCACGACTGGCCAGATAATTACTTTTCACAGTAGCCTTGAATCGGTCATTATCATCCGTAACCAGAGCCTCTCGTAAGTCATCAATCGTCGCTATTTCTTCACCATTCGCGTGAGCAGAGGTAATGCTTGAGCCTGTGCGATCGGCGAGGCTCATTCGCAACTGTTTCGCTTTGGCGTTGTCGCCCGTAAGGACATACCTATTCAAAAGGAGCATTTCCATACCAATGACTTCCGCATCGTCATTACCCTTGGCCAGTCGCAACGCTTCGATACAACTCTCGATATACTTTATCCCTTCGACATGATTCCCATCGTTAAATAAGGCTTGACCGTAAAGCAATTCGATCGTAGGTAGAAGTTGGTTAAGTTCCGAGGAAGTCTGGACGCTTGAATCAAACCGATCCAACTGTTCCTTCAGTAGCGATTTAGCTTTAGAGAGTTCGTTGAGATTCAAGTAGGCCGAAGCTGAGGCCATTCCTGTGAGCAAGCTGCGGCGATCCAGTGGCCCATACTGTTTCATCTGCGTGGAATACGCTTCATCCAAGAGCTTGGTTGCCATATCGAACTTACCCAAGTCCAATAGCGATTGTCCTATCGCCGACTTAAGTTGAGCTTGCGTTTCTGGATCATCTGCCGAAATCGAATCAATCTGCTTAACGATTCGTTCAATCTTGTCAGTTAGGACAACATTTCTTGGCAATTGAGCGTAATCGGGGAGAAGCGGATTCTGAGTGACTACGAGATCGCTCACGATCGCATTGGCTTGCCTCAATTGTTTGAGCCGATTTTCAGCGGTCTGTCTTGCCTGCTGTTCGTTCTTTAAGGCGATGTCTTTCGCTGTATTTGCTTTAACAGACTCTCGCCACTGACGCTGCGCTTCGAGCAAGCCTGCTGTGGTGCCAAGCAATCCTAAAACAAGAGAGAGGAACACCGCAGCAACTCCCAGGACTTGAATGCGATGTCGACGATAGTACTTACGCAATCCCGTCCAGGCACTCGGTCGACCGACAGAAATCGGTAGGTCATTTAAATAACGACTGATATCTTCAGACAAAGAGACGCAAGTCGAATACCTTTCAGCGGGTTTCTTTTCGAGACACTTATTAACGATCCACTGCATCTCTCCTTGCACGAAGCGTTCGAGCTTGGCAGGCTCCATCTGCCGCAGTGAAGCGATCGTGGGACGATTGTCCAGGGAGCTTAGTTTTTTGCTCAATGAACTCGGTTCATCGTGAATGATGGCTTTACGAATCGCTTCTTCACCAATGCTTGCCAGCTCGCGTTCACCAAATGGTGGTTCGCCGATAAGCAATTCGTACAGAACGACGCCGAGGGAATAGACATCGGTCCTGGTATCAATTTCTAGAGTGCGGCCTGCTGCTTGTTCGGGTGATGAGTAAGTCAGTGAACCGAGGACTCGTCCCAGTTCCGTGCTCCCAATGGAGTTGGAGACCAATTGGTAACCGAGTGCTTTGGCTAGGCCGAAGTCGATGATTTTAGGGAGGTGGTGATTTCCTTGTTTCGTTACCAGAATGTTGGAAGGCTTTAGATCGCGATGGATGATCCCTTTTTGGTGGGCGTGTTGAACCGCTTCGCAGACACCGGCCATCAGTTGTAAACGTTCGGTTGGTGAGAGGCGATGGTCGTCGCAATACTTCGTGATGGGAAGCCCTTTTACATATTCCATCACAAAGAAAGGGCGACCTGAAAGAGTTTCGCCAGCATCGAGAATTTTAGCGACACTCGGGTGATCCATCATAGCTAGCGCGGTTCGTTCCGCGTTAAAACGCGCTAGAACTTCGCGACTATCCATTCCAGGTTTGATCAACTTGATTGCCACTTCCTGTTTAGTGCTTAGATTGACGGCTTTATAGACAACCCCCATTCCGCCGCTTCCCAGTTCGGAAAGCAGTTTATACTTGTTGGCCAGAAGTGCTCCTTCACCGATCCAGCCTTTTTTGGCCTCGATGAAGGCAGCTAAGCGGAGCACATCATTTTCGAAGTCCGGTTCAGGTCGAACCGAGCAGGCATGCATTTCCGCTAGCGCGGCGATGTCGGGGAAGTTATCGAGCGATTTTTGCGATAAAGCAACTGCGTTATTGACCAGGACAGGGACGACAAGTCGTTTGCCCGTCAGGGCTAATTTCACCTCTTCGAGCACGAAATCTTTATCGGTCTGAGATTTTCGTTCCTGCAGGATGTCAAGCCATCGTGGTCCGATCGTAACCAGGACGATATCCGCATTGAGCACTGCATCGCGAATACGTTCCGGAAACACATCGCCGTAATCAAGGCTCTTATGGTCATAAAACACCTGCCAGCCTGGAAACAACGTGGTGAGTCGTTCATAGATAAGCTTAGCAGAGTCTGAGCTATCGGACCTACGATAGGAGATAAAGATACTGGGCACTCTAGCGTCCTTGTTCTCTGCGTTTTAGCGATTGCGTAAGCCTCTAATGTCACCCGTATCCGCTGGACATGCAAGTGATTTTTCTATGATTGGGTTAGGCAATGAATCGGAGTGTTGTTGAATTCATTTTTGCAGAAGTCGGAATTAACGTGTGATCCGACAAAGATTGCTCAACAAGATGACAGGCAGATCGATTGATTTGCCGATAGCGTTTGCCGCTTTGCGGCGTGCATTCAGTCCCCTCTCCCCTTGGCGTACTCGCCACGGGGAGAGGGCTAGGGTGAGGGGCAGATGCAAAGTGTTAACGACTTAACGACAGTTGCCGAATTCGTGCGGAGTTGATTGATTTGTTGAAAGTGTTTGCCGCTTTGCGGCGTGTATTCAGTCCCCTCTCCCCTTGGCGTACTCGCCACGGGGAGAGGGCTAGGGTGAGGGGCAGTTGCAAAGTGATAACGACTTAACGACAGTTGCTGAAGTCGTGCGGGTTGATTGATTTGTTGAAAGTGTTTGCCGCTTTGCGGCGTGTATTCAGTCCCCTCTCCCCTTGGCGTACTCGCCACGGGGAGAGGGCTAGGGTGAGGGGCAACGCCGTTAAGTAAATTTACCAGGGAAATTAAAGACTGCTCTAGATTTAGACAGCATAAAAAAATAACCAGACCCCTGAAGACAACCCTCGGTAACGCACCAAGAATTAGGAGTCTGGTTATGG